>Ga0222427_100116_pt1 | contig 208176 bp, 193 predicted proteins | sample 2B20Ametagenome_FD_182890 | JGI IMG/M metagenome (GOLD analysis project Ga0222427, IMG submission 182890) | Enriched microbial communities from leaf-cutter ant dump, University of Wisconsin, Madison, United States - 2B20A (version 2) | ecosystem: Environmental > Terrestrial > Nest > Insects...
TGTCAGCCGCCCCCGTAGAATGCCCCCCTGTAGCCGGCGAACGGGCATTTCAATTGGTTCAGGATCTGCGCGCGTTTGCCGCGATGCAACGATGGTTCGGAGAACACGGATACGACTCTGTCGGCGCGAGCGGCAGGTTGGCAGTGTCCAACGCGCTATTCGCAAGACTGTGCGCCGCCCTGTCCGCGCAACCGGCAGAAAAACCGGCAACTTCTGCGCCCTCACCGGCCGCCAGCCAGCGCCAAGCAATGGTTCCAGGCTCGCAGGAAAGCGGCAATTCACACACCGACGGAGGCGCGGTGTATGCGTGAAATAAGAATTCTCTCTGCCATCCTCGTCTTGTTCCTTGTCGTCATTTGCGTGGCTGCTGCGATAACCAGCAACTACCGGCAGCGATGCCTGGAGGCCGGATATCCGCGCTTCACCGGCCAGCTTTGGGACCCCTATTGCGTCCGCAAAGGCGCGCTCGGGGAAGACGAGATCCTCCGGCTTTCCGATCTTCAGGGGTAGCGATGGCCGCTCAATGCACGTGTTCATTCACGATCCGGATGACTGGCGACGGATGTTGGTGCTGCCAGCCGGGCATATGCCGACTTCATGCCCCCTGGAGCAAATGCATCATAAATCGTTCATATCGACGTGCAGTGGATCATTAATGCGGCAGGCGTATGAAAAAAGAAGCCGTCCGGCGCATGCTGGAAACCACGAAGCAAGTTTGGAGGCCCGCCTAGCGCGGGCTTCGTTTTGGAGGCGAAATGGATGATCCCATCCTATCCGACGCCGCGTTGAAACGGTTGACCGGCTACACGAAGGCAGCAGCGCAGCAACGCGTCCTCAATGAGTACGGCATCCCCTACAGGGTCGTACGCAGACACACCATTGTCTTGGTCACGCATGTGACCGCTTGGGTGGAAGGTCGGGAGGTCCCGCGCCATTCCGCCCCCAACCTCTCAGCAGTGACATGACCAACAAGTATCCAAACCTGCGATCCCACACGCGCAAGCGCAAGAGTGGGCGGGTCGTCACGTATTACTTTTACGACCGCCGCCAGAATGGCGAGCCCGATATCCCGCTTGGAACCGACTATGAACAGGCAATCTCAAAATGGGAGGAGATCCGTAAAGGCGGCCCTCGCATCGTCGGAACGATTGAAGAAGCGTTCGCAGCCTGGGAAGGCGACAAGGAAACCGGGCTGCCGTCCTACCAGAACGCCGAAACGCGGGCTGGATACATCAAATGCCTGAAGAAGCTGCGGCCGGTGTTTGGCGCCGCCACCTGGGAATCGGTTGAGTTGGTGCACCTTACGGGCTATCTGCGCCGGCGTACCGCGAAGACGCGCGGCAATCGCGAAATGGCCCTTCTTCAGATTGTTTGGAACTGGGCGCGCAAAGAGGGATACACAACGGTCCACTGGCCGGCGGCAGGGCTTGAGAAGTCGCGCTGGAAGAACCCAGAGAATGCGCGCGAATTCGAAGTTACCGATGATCTCTTCGAAGCCGTCTACCAGGCCGGCGACCAGGTGCTGCAAGATGCCATGGATATCTCGACGGCCACAGGCATGCGGATCAAGGACACGATAAACGTACCCCTGCCGGACGGCGATCTGCTCCGCCTACACGCTAACAAGACCGGGAAGAAGGCCGACTTTGACTTGTCACTGTCGGAGATTCTGCCGAGCCTCATCAAGCGCCGGCGCGCCGTCCGCGCTCATCACCTGATGTTGCTCAGCACGCCGACAGGCCGGCCGGTGACTTACACAATGCTCCGCAACCGCTGGGAGTTCGCACGTGAATGGGCCGCTCTCAACGTGGCCGCAGCTGGGGAAACGGAGCTTGCCGAGCGTATTCGCGCAATGATCCTCCGCGACATGCGCAAGCGCGCCGGCGATCTCTCTGAGAGCGATGAGGCCGCAAGCCAATTGCTCCAGCACAGCAGCGTCACCATCACCCGCAAGCACTACCGCACGAAGGTAACGCGCCTACGTCCGGTACGCTGAAATCCGTTCCGCATTCGCCAGTGCGCCCTACGACCAGTAGGCCAAAAAAATGCGGAACGGATCAGCCCAAAACCCGCGTGAATCCTGGCAATCCGTATAGGACTCAAAATCCCCCGCCGCAAGGCGTGCCGGTTCGATTCCGGCCCCGGGCACCAGAATTCTTGATAGAAAGCCGCCGGCGTTTTGCGCCCGGCGGCTTTCTTTATGCCTGGTCGGTCTTGGCCACGGCGCCGCAAGCAGGAACGCGCTCCGCCGCCGAGTCCGTCCGCCTCTCAATGCGGCCCCTTGCCTTCGCCCCTTTGGCCGCGGTTTACGCCGATTTCATATCCAGGTTCGAATCAGACTCTTAGCCCTGGAATGCTGTGGGAAGATACCCCGTGCCGAGGTAAACGCTTCCGGTGGTTTTCATTTCTTGGGGTTGAATATGCAGCAGTCAGAGAACAGCGCGGAATCAAGCATGAGCATTGACGTGGGCGTTAACGTGCAAGCCAACTTGGACCCAATTGTCCAGGCCACACCCAAAGGGCTTAGCACGCTACTCAGCCTTCTGCTTGGAAAAAAATACATAGATGCCAGGCGGCAAGCAACGCTATCCGCGGCGCAGAATACCGTCGATGCGCAAAAAATCCTCGAAGGTAAAGGCACCTTCAACCAGGAAAGTGGCGCGCTGGTGGCAACCCCTGACAGCAACAACATACGAGAACTGGTTCGTGCCGTGGTGCAAGAGGAAGAAATCACGAACCTCATCAATTGCACCATTAATGCCGCGAACGACCTTTCCGACAAGCAGAATCCTGACGAAGAGGAAGTCTCCAAAGAGTTCCTGCATCGCTGGAGAAATGAGGCAAAGTTCATCTCCGAGGAAACTGCTCAAGCCGTATGGGGAAAGATCCTTTCAGAAGCGATACAGGCCCCTAATAGCATCAGCATACGAACCCTGGACGTTATCAAGAGTTTGACGCGAGAAGAAGCTGAAGCGTTCAGGGAGGCATGCAAGTACGTGGCCTTCGGCGAATACCTGATCGACTCAACAGTAGACGGCACTCCCATTCCTCAAGAGAACTATGATCTTCTGAGAGATGCGGGATTAATTATCAACTACCAGAAAGGCTTCTACAAAACCTCAAAGTGGCCAAAAACCAACATAGAATTTGAAAGCGGCCCTACTGAGGCGCATTATCTGCAAGTCGGAGAGGTATTCATTTATTTCGAGACTGGCAAAGTTGATGCCCCGCCTCCTTTTGCCAGTTGGCAATTAAGCAAGGCGGGCCGTGAAATGTGCCGCATTATTTCCCGAGAACTTGAATATGACGTCGCGGCATTGGGAAAGGCTCTAACAATAAAGGCCCCGGAACTGATGAGCCATCTTAAGCATACCGTTTACACAAACGTCGAAAAGCGACAAATAGACTTCAACACGATTCGGGCTGTTTTTTAGTCACGTGGACTAAGATTTGTAGTCTGACTCATTTAGTGGCGTGGCTTGGAGACGGGCGTCGCGGACGCCTTCTCGGCGTCGGGAAGCAGCACATCGGCCAACTCGGTTTATCAGGTGCTCGATAAGGCCGTATCCGACGGGTTCAAAATCGGTGGCGACATGCTCGACAAAATGGGCCAGCGGCGCTGGTACGAGATTGGCATGGTGTTCTGGGATCTGTTGAACTCAGTCATCATCTACGCCGCCACGCTCATCATCGCCATTCCGGCCGTGGCAATGGTGATCGTTGCCAAGATTATGCTTACCCTGATGCTTGGCATCGGCCCGTTCTTCATCGCTATGTTGATGTTCCCGGTGACTGCCAAGTGGTTCGATAGCTGGTTCGGCCAAGTGATGACCTACATCATGCAGATTGCCTTGGTGACGACCGTGCTCGGCATGGGTATGAAGTTCTTCAGCGCCCTGACGGCCAAGGTACTGGCGGTCACCGCCGACTACCCAATCGCAACAATGCTTGAAATCCTGATCGTCACAGGCGTTACGCTATTCTTGCTGCAACGGGCCTATGAGGCCGCGTCGCACTTGGCTGGCGGCGTTTCGTCGGCGGGCATCACACTAAGGCAAGTCAGCCAGGCGGCCGCATCCCCGGTTACTCAAGTTCTGAACCGCCAAACGACTCGCCGCGATATGCAGAGCGGCATGATGGTCACCGGGGGCCGGCTTAATCATCTTTCCGCAGGTAACACGATGTGGAACCCCGCGTATCGGCAGCACGTCATGCAGAACATGGGCAAAAACTGGGGGCCCGCAAGCGGTGGCTCTGTTAAAGGGGATTAATCTGCAACCGGTCGTGACGCAGGCCTCGCTTTTAGCGAGGCTTTTTTCTTGAGGCGAATACCTCTCTCCGCGCTGCGCTTGGGCAACCTCTTCGGTTGCATCCCGCGTCCGTTCTTGCCGGACTGGCTGCGGGGGCAGGTCCAGCGGCTTTGCCTTGTTCCTACCCCTTGCCGAGATGCTGCATGGCCTCCAGATGCGTCAAGGGTGAAGGCTGCGCCCGGCATCCTCACCCGTTCCCTACGCTTTGCTCCGGGCTGCGGCCTCCGGTCCCGCCCTTGACACCTCTTCCAGCCAGAATCACTACACGCATGCCGGGTTGCGCCCTAGATAGCGCGGATGACGGGTCAAGGGGTTGGTGCGGCCCGCAGCCCTACGGGCGAGGACACGGCCCCTTGACGCGTCAGGAGTGCCCACACGCTATGCCCGGGGGTAGGTGTTCAGGGCCATCGGCCCGCAACCCCTCCCCCCGGGGTCCCGCCGGCGAGGGTGGAGAGTCCAGAGAGGCAAAGCCTCTTTGGGAAGTGTCCATCACGGATGGCAGCCAATACTGCCGTCAATCGGGAAAACCTATTGATAGCCACAAAAACAAGACAATTTCTGCGTGAAACCTTTTTACCTGTTCCCTCGACAAATCACCAAAAAAATCCCACACCTTGTAAAATAGCGTTACCTAAAGCACGGGAGACAACCATGGCTGAGATGGGTTCGCACGAAACGGAACTAACTAAAACGATATCCGGTGCCGAGCGTGACCGACGTATAGCGGCCGTCAATTACGCACGCGCATCAGTCGGCTTGGAAGGGTTCTCGCTCAGTGCAGCAGATGAAGAAAATGCTTAACGGTTCATCAACGGGGACATTGACCTCGAAGAATTCGTGCAGCCGCGTAGTGCCTTGGCAAGCCTAAGAGCTTAGTCATGACGAAGAAAATATAAGTGATTGAAGCTAGTGCAGGATAGGCTTTCGCCGGTTTTTGCAATACATGTGCAACCGAAATCTTCCGAGGTTTCCTTCTGATAACAACGTTGACGGCATTGCTAGTCAAGTAAATTTTTATAATGAGAGAGACATCCAATGGCGGATTTTTTTGAGATTGATTTCTTGGGCGTTGAAACGAAGAAAAGTGGCGATGCAATAGCAATTCGATACGAGCAGGCAGGTACGACGACTATCCACGTAGTTGATGCGGGTTACACGGCTAGTGGGGAGAGCCTCCGTGACCTCATTAATAAGTACTATGGCAATCCGGGCTTTATCAACCGTGTGATCGCGACGCATAACGATGGAGACCATTCACGTGGTCTGGTCGCAATTCTTGAGAGCTTTGAAGTCGGCGAACTCTGGATGCTCCGTCCGTGGGAGTATGCCGAAGAGCTTATCGATCAGTTTACGACCTACAGTAGTGTGGCGCACCTGCGAGGTGAATTACGGCGCGCCTACGCTAACTTGGCGGCACTCGAAGATATCGCGCTTAAGAAGGGAATCCCCATCTATGAACCGTTTCAGGGAGCACAGATCGGCGCATTCCGCGTCATGGCTCCCACGCGTGAGCGCTTTCTCAAACTCGTTTTGACTTCGAACAAGACTCCTCCAAGCGTCATTGAGTCGTCTGCTCTAGACCAACTCCTAAAAACCTTGACAGAAAAGGCGAAGACGGTAGTTGCCTTGTTCCAAGCGGCATGGGGGGGCGAAGCTTTCCCGGCAGAGGATACGAGCGACGAAAACGAGATGAGCGTAGTTCAGTACGCAGAGTTGAACGGCCAGAAAATTCTGCTAACCGCTGATACGGGACGGGGCGGTCTGCGGGAGGTCATAGAATATGCGCCATACGTCGGTTTAGCCCTTCCGGGTATCGACAAATTTCAGGTTCCACACCACGGTGGGCGCCGCAATGTCAACTCTGATTTGCTGGACGCGATTGTAGGCCCGATTCTTCCAGCCCCGCAGCAGACGGGTCATTTTCAAGCTTACATCAGTTCGGCCAAGGAGGATGAGGATCATCCCCGTAAAGTTGTACAACGCGCGCTCATTCATCGTGGAGCAAATCTTCACATGACCGAAGGACGAAATATCCGCACGTCGGGCGGTGCCGCTCCCACACGGCCTGATTACACGCCGCTTGTTCCTGCCGCGTATCCCGATTCCTATGAGAAAGTTTGACGATGGCCGCACCGATCCCGAGCGGCATCGCACAAATGTTCGACAGCTATGGCAGGCAGGCTAGGCTGTTCCCCGGTCTCCTAACGATTTTTCCTCCCCTTCTCGCAGTGCTAGCTTGGTGCCCGTGGCTGCTGCTTTCTAATGTCGCAGCGACACTTCTTACGTTGGCAATGTCGTGCGGAATTTTGTACGCGCTCGGATCCTACGCTCGCACCAAGGGCAAGCGGATTGAGCCGAGGCTCCTAAAAAGTTGGGGAGGGTGGCCGACGACGCTACTCCTGCGGCACGATAGCGGACTTGATCAGCATACTCGACAGAGGTACCACACATACTTAGCAAAGGCAGTGCCTGGAAAACTAAACTTTCCCACTACACAAGAGGAACAGGATAGTCCTACAGTTGCCAATCAAGTTTATGATTCCGCGGTACGATGGTTGAAAGAACGTGCTCGAAGCAAAGAGTTTTCGATGGTGCATAGGGAGAATGCACAATATGGCTTCCGTCGCAATTTGCTGGGCCTCAAGCCTTTAGCACTAACTCTTTGCATACTGACGATAGTCCTCATGACGCTCGCGATCCTAAACAACATCCCTGATCTTGTGAGGTTTGTTATGAGCGGTGATCTAGTGGCGCTAACGGAGGTGGCGTCCAACCTTGGACCCGCTATCCTATCGGCGTTCGCGATCAACATCTTCGCAGTGCTTGTATGGTTTTTTGTGGTGACCAAACGTTGGGTTCGAGAGGCCGGAGACCAGTACGCGTACGCTCTACTAGCCGTCTGCGATATGACTTCGAGCAAGACAAGTGGCAAGGCAGTCTAATCTCGAGTGACCGAATTGGCTCAATAATCGAAACGAGGAATTGTTGTAGGTCTAAGCCTTGCTATTTATAGGACCCGAATAAACGTCAAATTTCGGGCCACAGTGGCAGCCGGTCGAACGACCTACATGGGTTGAGTACGGTTTTCTACGCAGGTACTCTGTCCTTAACGCTGTACCGAAATTTAGGTACAGTACAGGTACAGTGACCAGTTTTCACCAATTCAGGTAAAATACACTAACCTACTGATTTGAAAATGGTTTTACCTATTTCAACCTACGCTAGAATTCGCCCCGTTTCCCTGTAGAAACACTGTAAATCACCGACTCAAAATCCCCCGCCGCAAGGCGTGCCGGTTCGATTCCGGCCCCGGGCACCAGAATTTGAAAAGCCGTTGGCGTTATCGCCAACGGCTTTTTTCATTTGCCGCGCTAAGCCGGCACCGCCCGCCCCCGAAACTGCTCCACGAGCATGCCCACCGCGGGTTTGTCCAGCGCTTGCACCGCATAGCAAAGCCCCACGCGGCGCGACATTTCCAGTCCGTCGATAGGCCGGGTCTCCACGCCGGCCAGGCTTCGGGCCAGGGACTCCGGCGCCACGCACATGCCGGCGCCGGCCGCCGCCAACTCCAGTGCCAAGCGCAGCGACCCGGCATGCGCGGCCGGCATGCTGGCCGCGGCGCCGTAGAAAGGGAGCAGACGCTGATGCGTGGGATGGCCTGGGCATACGATCCACGGCAAGGCGGCTCCCGTGTCGCTGCCTGCGGGGACGGCCAGCACGTAGGGATCCACGGATAGCGGCAGGAACAGCTCGTCCTCGCAGCGCTCGTCTTCGGTCGCAAGCCGGGCATCACCGTCGCAGCCCTCAAGCAGGCTCACGAATAGCGCCGGCGCCACTTGCCGCGCCGCATGCATGAAGGCGGCGATGTCCTGGCCGGCGATATCCGCGCCGACGCCGATTTCGATGCGGGATCCTTGCGAGCCTTGGCGGAACTGCTGCGTCATCGAGTCCGTTTGCGACAGGATGCGGCGCGCCTGGGGGTAGAGGATGCGCGCGTCCTCCGTCACGGCCACGCCTCGCGCCTGGCGGGTGAACAATTGCGTGCCCAGCAGGTCTTCCAGGCTTTTGATCGTGCCCGACAGGGCGGGCTGGCTCAGATGCAGGCGGCGGGAGGCAACCGTTATGTTGCGCTCTTCGAAGACGGCGACGAAGGCCTTGAGTTGACGGCTATCCATAAGATTTTCCGATTTCTTCCAAAGGAATAAACCATTTCTCATGGATTATTCGCAGGCATAGAATGATTCCCGACACCTAAGCATACATAAAACCGATACCTGGAGCCCACCATGTCTCTCTCGAAAAAGCCGCTCGTCATCATCACCGGCGCCAGTTCCGGCATCGGCCTGGCCACGGCCCGCCTGTTCTCGTCGCATGGCCACCCGCTGCTGCTGCTGGCTCGCCGGCTGGAAAAAATGCAGGCGCTGAACCTGCCCGATACCTTGGCGTTGTCGGTCGACGTGACCGATCGCGCCGCGCTGGCCGCCGCCGTGCGGGAAGGCGAAGCGCGCTTCGGCCCGGCCGATGCGCTCATCAACAACGCGGGCGTCATGCTGCTGGGCGACATCACGCGGCAGGACCCGGACCAATGGGACCGGATGCTGGATGTGAACGTCAAAGGCGTGCTCAACGGCGTGCATGCGGTCGCGGCGGGCATGGTCCAGCGCAAGCGCGGAAATATCATCAACATCAGTTCGGTGGCCGGCCGCAAGACCTTCCCCAACCACGTGGCCTACGTGGGCACCAAGTTCGCGGTGCACGGCCTGTCGGAGAACCTGCGCGAGGAGTTGTCGGCGCACAATGTGCGCGTGACCACGATCGCGCCGGGCGCCGTGGAGACCGAGCTGCTGGGCCACACCACCGATGCCGACATCAAGACGGGCTATGAAGCGTGGAAGGCCGAGATGGGCGGCAAGGTGCTGGCCGCCGAGGACGTGGCCAACGCCATCCACTACGCCTACGCGCAGCCGGACGGCGTATGCGTGCGCGAAATCGTTCTGGCTGCCACGCGGCAGCAGGCGTAGTACGCGAGATGCCGCAAGCAGCAGAGTCGATCAATTAACGGTCACGCCCGCCTCACGCACCACATTGCCCCACAAAGCAATCTCCTTGACGATCTGATCGCGAAAGGCCTGCGGACTGCCTGGCGCGGCTTCTTCCCCGGTTGCCTTGAGGCGGTCGGCCATCTCGGGCTTCACGACGGCCGCATTGATCGCGGCGTTGAGCTTGGCCTGCACCTGCGGCGGCACACCCTTGGGCGCGACAATGCCGTACCACACCGTCACGTCGTACGGCACGCCGGCTTCGCGCACCGTCGGGATATCCGGCGCCGAGGACACGCGCTGCGGCAAGGTCACGGCCAGCACCTTCAGGCGCTCGTCCTCGCGATAAGGCAGCGTCGAACCCGCCGTGGTCAGCATCGCATTGACCTGGCCAGAGACAGTGTCCGTCAGAGCCGGGGCGGACCCCTTGTAGGGGACGTGGACCATGGTTATACCGGCCGTCTTCAAGAAGGCCTCCATCGCCAGATGCGATATCCCGCCCGTGCCCGATGAGGCATAGGTCAGCCCGCCCGGCTTCTTCTTGGCCAAGGCCACCAGGTCACCCAGGCTGTCCACCGGCACGCTGGGATTGACCGACACGAAGAAGGGCGCGCGCGCGATCATGCCGATCGGCGTCATGTCCTCCACCGGATCGAACGGCAGCTTGTACAGGCTGGGGTTGACGGAATAGCTATTGGAAATCAAGGTCAGGGTGTAGCCATCGGGCGCCGCCCGCAGGCCCTGCTCCACGCCCAGCTTGCCGCCCGCGCCGGGACGGTTCTCCACCACCACCGGCTGCTTCAGGCCATCGGACAGCAGCTGCCCCAGAAGACGCGCGATCCCGTCATTGCCGCCTCCGGCGGCAAAGGGCACGATCAGCTTGATCGGCTGCGAAGGATAGTCGTCCGCGTGCGCGCTGGAAACCGTCGCGGCAAACGTCAACGCAGTCAGCGCCGCTCCTAATACCGCCTTGCCCAGCTTGGCGCTGGATAGCATCGTCATCGTTGTCTCCTCCTTGATCGGCCGCTGTGCGGCAGCCACGCTTATTGGTGAAAGGCGTCAGACTATAAACTTAACGAGGGAAGTTGCAATCCGGCTGCTCCCTCCCCCCTCACTTCCCCCAGCGCAGCACCAACGGATCCAGCCGGCTAGCGGTAGCCAGCAATCCCTTGCGGGTTTCGGGATGCAGCGACGGCCACGGGTGCCGAGGGGCGTCGCAGTCGATGACACCCCCCTCCTTCATCAACGCCTTGGCTGCCAGAAAGCCCGCTTGCCTATTCTCGTAATTGATCAGGGGCAACCAGGCCTGGTACTGGGCGAAGGCCCGGTCAAGGTCGCCTTCGCGGTGAGCTTCGATGATGGGTTTGATGCCGTCGACGAAGCCGCCGCCCGTCATCGAGCCCGTGGCGCCCGCGTCGAGATCCGCCAGCAGCGTAATACCCTCTTCGCCATCCCACGGGCCCTCGATGGCGTCGCCGCCAAGTTCGATGAGTTGGCGCAGCTTGCCGGCCGCGCCCGCAGTCTCCATCTTGAAGTACGAGACGTGCTCGATCTCCCGGGCCATACGGGCAAGGAATGCCGGCGGCATCGGGGTTCCGGCCGCCGGCGCATCCTGGATCATGATGGGGATTTTCAATGCGTCGGACAGGCGCGCGTAGAACTCATGGATCTGCGCTTCGCCCACGCGGAAGGTTGCGCCGTGATACGGCGGCATCACCATCACCATGGCCGCGCCCATTTCCTGGGCGCGGCGGCTGCGTTCGATGCATACCCGGGAGCTGAAGTGACTGGTCGTCACGATCACGGGAACGCGCCCCTCAACGGCTTCCAGTACGTGACGGGTCAGGACTTCACGCTCATCATCGGCCAGCAGGAACTGTTCCGAGTAGTTCGCCAGGACGCACACGCCGTCGGCGCCCGAGTCGAGCATGAAGTTGACGCAGCGCCGCTGCCCCTCTAGATCGAGGGCGCCGTCCTCCTTGAAGATCGTCGGAACGACGGGATAGATGCCGCGATAACGAGGGTGTTTGTGTCTGGCCATGAGGCTCCTCCATGATCAATGAGAATGGGCGGGTCAGGTGATGACGCTGATCTGCCAGGGAACGAATTCCTGCTGTCCGTAGCCGTGAAGCTCGCTGCGCGACGGCTTTCCGGACGCGGTTTCCAGCAAGCGGCCGAACAGCACTTCACCCAGCTCGGCGATGCTGCTCGTGCCGTCCAGCACGCCGCCGCAGTTCAGGTCCATGTCGTCGGCCTGCCGCTGCCATAGCGCCGTATTGGTGGCCAGCTTGAACGAGGGCGCGGGCGCGCAGCCGTAGGCCGAACCGCGGCCGGTGGTAAAGCAGATGAGGTTCGCGCCGCCAGCCACCTGGCCGGTGGCCGACACCGGGTCGTAGCCCGGCGTATCCATGAAGACCAGGCCGCGCGCGCGCACCGGCTCGGCATATTGGTAGACCTCCACCAGGTTCGTGGAACCGGCCTTGGCGATGCCGCCCAATGACTTTTCCAGTACCGTCGTCAGGCCGCCTGCCTTGTTCCCGGACGAGGGGTTGTTGTCCATCGAGGCACCATTGCGGGCACAGTACTCCTCCCACCAGCGGATGCGCTCGACCAGCTTGCGGCCGATGTCCGGCGTTTGGGCCCGGCGCGTCAGCAAATGCTCGGCGCCGTAGATTTCCGGGGTTTCCGACAGGATGGCGGTGCCACCGTGCTGCACGAGCAGGTCCACGGCCGCGCCCAGCACCGGGTTCGCCGAAATGCCGGAGTAGCCATCCGAGCCGCCGCACTGCAGGCCGATGCGCAGATGGCTGGCGGGCACGCGTTGCCGCGAGACGGTGTTGGCCTGGGGCAGCATCTCGCGGACGAGTTCGATGCCGCGGGCGATCGTGCGCGTGGTGCCGCCGGTGTCCTGGATGGTGAAGGTATGCAAATTGGGGCCGTCGCTCAACCCCTGGGTGGCGAGCAGGCTGGGGATCTGATTGGTCTCGCAGCCCAGGCCGATGATGAGCAGGCTCGCGAAGTTGGGGTGGACGGCGTATCCGCCCAGGGTCCGCTGGAGCATCTTCAAGCCGTCGCCCGCGGCATCCATGGCGCAGCCGCTGTGATGGGTGAGCGCCACGACACCGTCGACGTTGGGATAACCGGCCAGCGCTTGCGGGTGAATGTCGCGGCGGAAATGATCGGCAATGGCGCGAGCGACCGTGGCCGAGCAGTTCACGCTGGTCAGGATGCCGATGTAGTTGCGCGTGGCCACCCTGCCGTCGGCCCGTACGATGCCCTGGAACGTAGCGGGCTCGGCGGCCATGCGGGTGGGGCGGGCGTCGACGCCATGGGCATAGTCGCGCGCGAAATCGCCGATGGACAGGTTCTGGGTGTGGACGTGCTGCCCGGGACGGATCGGCTGGGTAGCGAAGCCGATGATCTGACCGTAGCGCCGCACGGCCTCTCCCTGCGCGATGCTACGGGTCGCCATCTTGTGGCCCGGCGGGATCAGGCCCGCCACGGTCACGCCTTCGCTATCCACCGGCGTGCCGGCCATCATCTGGTCCAGCACGACGACCACGTCGTCTTGCGGGTGCAGCCGGATCACGCGCGCCGCACCGACAGGCGGCCGCGGGCTTCCCGCATGGTTGCTGAGCATGGAATTCTCCTTGGCGGTCAGCGCTGCATCTCGGCCGGCAACGGCATGCCGAAGTAGCGCTGGTAGATTTCGTTGAACTTGCCGTTCTTCAGGTTCGTCTCGACCCAGCCGTCGAGCCATTCCTTCAGTTCGGGTTCGTTCTTGCGCAGTCCCACTGCGTAGGGGTACGACTTGGCGATGAACTTGGGCACGATGTCGCGCGCCGGATTGGCCTTCTTGATGGCCGGCAGCACGCTCGGCGCGCCGACCAGGAAGTCTTGCTGGCCGGTGGCGACCGCGGTATTCGTGGTGGCGTCGTCCTCGTAGCGAACGATCTGCGCGCCAGGGATGTTTTTCAGGCCGCGGGAAAGCTCCTGATCGCTGGTGGTTCCTCGCGTGACCGCGATCGTCTTGCCGCTCAGATCGCTGAAGCTGGCGACCGCGGCCGAACTCGGCCCGGCGACGAGGACCGGAACAACCCCATACGGCTCGGAGTATGCGACGACCTTCTTGCGCTCCTCGGTGATGGAGAAGGAGGCCAACACCACGTCCACCTTGCGGCTCAGCAGGAACGGTACGCGGTTGGGGCCGTTGACCGGAACGATCTCCAGGGCGACACCCAGATCCTGGGCGAGCAACCTGGCTGCCTCGACGTCGGAGCCCGTCTGGCGCGCTTGATCGTCGAGCATGCCGTAAGGCGGCGCGCTGATATCGACGGCGACGATGATTTTGTTGCGCTGTTTGATGGTTTCCAGCGTGTTGGACCGGGCCGCGAAAGGCGCGACCAACAAGAGGGAAACCGAAAGCGTGGCAAAGAACCGGGACCGGAATTTCATTGAGATATCTCCCTGGAGTTTTTTGGCGGGGCGCATTGCTGGCTTGGTCGCCCCGTTTTTGGCCTGCTACAGGCCGTTGGCAACGAACTGCTGCAATTCGGCGGTACGCGGCTGAGATAGCATCTGGCCGTCGCCTTGCTCCCAGACGACACCCTGGTGCATGAAAAGGATCTGACTGGCGACGGATTTTGCGAATGCCATTTCATGGGTGACCAGAACCATGGTCATGCCTTCGCTGGCCAGGTTCTCGATCACGCGCAGCACCTCGCCGGTCAGCTCCGGGTCCAGTGCCGACGTGACTTCATCGAACAGCATCAACTTCGGCTGCATGGCCAACGAGCGGGCAATGGCAACACGCTGCTGCTGCCCGCCGGAAAGCTGCTCCGGGTAATAATGGGCGCGGTCCTGCAGCCCGACCTTGCCCAACATCTGCATGGCCAAGGTCTCGGCCTCGGACGCCGCGACACCCTTGACCTTGCGCGGCGCAAGCGTGATGTTCTGCAGCACCGTCAGATGGGGGAACAGGTTGTAGGCCTGGAATACGATGCCCACTTCCTGGCGCAGGGCCAGCAAATCGACATTGCCCCGTTCCAGGGACCGGCCACAGACCTGAAGCTGGCCGCCCTGGATCTCCTCCAGGCCGTTGATGCAACGCAAAGCCGTGGTCTTGCCCGAGCCGCTTCGGCCTATCAGGGCGACCACCTGCCCACGCCCGACCGAGAAGCTGACTTCCTTCAGCACCTGCACATCGCCGAAGGACTTGCTGACCTGCTTGAAGCAAATGATCTCGTCCATGAAGACCGGTCTCCTGTGATTGTTGTTGTGTGTCTATGCGCGCTTCAGGCGCTTTTCCAATCGGTACGACAGCACCGACAGGGGATAGCAGATGACGAAATACAGGACGGCGGCGATGCTGAACACCGCGAAAGGTTCGAACGTCGAGTTGTTCACCACCCGCGCCGAATAGGTCAGGTCGAAGAAGCCGATGACCACGGCATATGAGGAGTTCTTGACGATCTGCACCAGGAAGCCGACCGTGGGCGCGACGGCGATTCGCGCGGCCTGGGGAAGCACGACGTAGCAGACGCGCTGGATGGGGCGCAGCGCCAGGCATTCCGCCGCTTCCCATTGGGTCTTCGACACGGCCTGGATACAGGCTTTCCAGATTTCCGCGAGAAACACGCCGGAGTACGCGGTCATTGCCAGACCGGCCGCCACGAGGCTCGGCAGGTCGTAGCCGGCGATGCTGATGCCGAAGTAGCAAAGGAACATCAGTACCGGCAACGGAATGCCCTGCGCCAGCTGGATAAGGCAGCCCGTCAGCCCGCGCAGCAAGCGCCCGCCGCGACTGCGGGCAAGCGCCAGGGGCAGGCCCACCACCGCCCCGCCCAGAAAGCCCATGGACGAGAGCAGCAAGGTCCAGCCCGCGCCCCGCAGGATGAACTGCAGTTGTTCGAGGGAAATGCCAAGCATCGCCTGCTCCTTCGAGGAGGAAATCGGGATTTACAGAGAGGTGCCGAGACGGCGGCGACGGCGGAATGCGAGTTGCGCGAGGCCTGCCATCAGCAGGCGCAACAGCCAGGACATGACCAGGTAGAGCACAGCCACCACCAGGTAGATCTCGAAGCCGCGAAAGGTCTCCGACTGGACGCCATAGCCGGCGGAGGTCAGCTCTTCTACCGATATCTGCGACATGATCGACGTCGCCAGCATCATCAGCACGAACTGGCTGACGAGCGCCGGGTACATGCGCTCCACGGCCTGCGGCAGGACCACCAGGCGCAGGACCTTCCAGCGGCTCATGCCCAGACAGGAAGCCGCCTCGATCTGGCCGCGGGGGATTGACTCGATGCCGGCGCGCACGATCTCGGCCGTATAGGCCGAAACGTTGATCGTCAACGCGATTACCGCAGCGGTGACGGCCGGCACGCGAATCTGCAAGGACGCCAGGCCGAAGAACAGCCAGAACGCCTGGATTACCAGGGGCGTGTTGCGGATCACATCCACATACACGACGACAGCCCGACGCGCCCAAGCGGGGCCCTGGGTGCGCAGTATCGCCAGAACGGCGCCAAGCACAAACCCGAGGACGATGGTCGCGGTGGACATGCGCGCCGTCGACCAGGCTCCGGCGAGCAGGACATCCCAGTGCGTAGGCAGAAAGCTGAAATCGAAATCGTAGGCCATGGTGTCGAGAAAAGAGGAAGCTGCAATAGCAATTCACTAAATGACTAATGCCGACAAAAACCAAATTAAACGAACTTTGCCGGCAACAGCCATTCTCGTTTTCCCTAGCCTGGAACCCGACGAGGACGGACTACCGTACGATGTGGGCAGATACACAATATTTCGCCACCGTGAAGCAACATCCGTCCGCTGCCTCTCTTGAAACGTCTGCCCTCGGAGCCAATTCCCGGGCCCCTCTCTATGCCCGAGTCGCCGATCTGCTGCGCGGCGCCTTGGCCGCAGGCAAGCTTCCGCAAGGCATTGTTCTCCTTGAAGGACCTCTGGCCGAGTTGCTGGGAGTGACGCGCAGTCCTGTGCGCCAGGCATTGCGCGAACTTGAAGCGGAGGGCCTGGCCAGGCGTTTTGACGGCAGAGGACTTCTGGCGGGCGGCGAGGGGGATGGCGGTTCCCCCGTTCGGCTGCCTTTGTCTGCGGAGATGTTGGGCCTGGAAGACCTATCGGAACCCGTGCGCAAGCCCCAGGGTTGGGAGAGCATCTATCACGCCGTAGAGCACGACGTCGTGCATCTCTCCGTATTCGGCTCGTACCGACTCAACGAGGTCGAGTTGGCACGGCACTTCGGAGCAGGCCGAACCGCCGCCCGCGACGTGCTCCTGCGACTGGAGGGCCTGGGGCTGGTAGGCAAGGATGACCGGCAGCGCTGGACGGTGACTCCGCTGGATGAACGGCGCATCCGCAATCTCTATGAACTACGCTGGCTGCTGGAACCCGCGGCGCTGGCTGGCGCGGCCCGCAACACGCCACCCGAGGAGCTCGCGGGCATGGCCGAACGACTGCGCAAAGCCAAGTCCCGCTATCCCAAACTTACGCGGGCGGCATTGGACGGGATGGAGCACGACCTCCACGTCGAACTGCTCAGCCACTGCTCCAACGACAGCATCCTCGAAAGCCTGCAGCGAACCCGCTGCATTCTCACGCTCAGCAAGCACGTGCTGGGCGCGGCGGCGCCCATGCCTAACCTCGACCCGTTCATGCAGGAGCACCTGGAGATCATTGAGGCGCTGGAGCAGGGACGCCTGGCGCAAGCGCAAGAAGCGCTGAGGCTGCACCTGGAAGCATCCTGCGAGAAGGTGGTCGAACGGGTTGGACTGGTACAGCAGCGGGTGCCGGCGCCACGGCTGTCATACGTCAGTTGATGGATGCCGAACCGGCGGGAAGCCGGATGCCAGGAGGACCACGCGATTGAATAAGTTAGAACGGCAATTGGCTTTCCTGCGGGAAATCGACAGGCTGAAAACCATCGCCCGGCAGTCACCCCTGCTGGACGGCAGCCGGCGGGAAAACTCGGCGGAGCATTCTTGGCACCTGGCCATGTATGCCTTGATCCTGAGCGAGTACGCGCACGGGCCGATCGATGCGCATCGCGTGATGCAGATGCTCTTGCTGCATGACATCGTCGAGATCGACGTCGGGGATTTCCCGATCCACGGCGGCACCTCGGGCGAGATGCAGGCCGCGCAGGAGGCCCGTGCCGCCGAGCGGATATTCGGCTTGTTGCCGCCGCCGCAAGGCGACGCGCTGCTTGGCCTTTGGCGGGAATTCGAACTCGCGCAGAGCGAGGACGCGAAGTTCGCCAAGGCGCTCGATCGGTTTCAGCCTCTACTCACGAACGTGTTCACCGACGGCGGGACGTGGAAAGAAAACGGGGTATCGCTGGAGCAGGTGCTGGCCCGCTATGGGCCGGCCATCGCCCGGGGCGCGCCGCAGTTGTGGGCGGTTTGCGAGCGATGGGTGTTCAAGCATTTCCAGGAGCAGCGCTAGCGAGCGTGTGCCCGCCCTACCAGCGATAAGCCAGCGACGCGACCACGCTGCGCCGCGGACCGTAGAACGCGCCATAGGAGTAGGAGGCGACGTAGATGCGGTCGGTCAGGTTGTTGGCGTTCACCGTGAACTGCCACGGTCCGGCGTCGTAGCTCATCATGGCGTCCACGATGGTGTAGGACGGCACTTCGACCGCGGTGTTGAAGAGCCCCAGCGTGGAATCGATGTAGCGCACGCCGGCGCCCACGCGCAGCTGCGGCATGCCCAGCGCGGCCAGGCGGTAGTCGCCCCAGAGCGATACCGTGTTGCGCGGCGTCATGCCGCGCCGCTGCCCGACCTGCGCGGGGTCGTTGCTGCGCGTGGTCTCGGCGTCGGTGTAGGCGTAGGACGCGATGATGCGGCCATGCGCGCCGACGGCGGTGCGCGCTTCCAGCTCGAAGCCGCGCGAACGCACTTCGCCGGTCTGGACCTGGTAGTCCGTCGGGAACAGGGGATCCGGCGTCAGCACATTTTTCTGCGTGAGCTGGTAGACCGAGGCGGAGATCAGCGTATCGCTGCCGGCAGGCTGGTAGCGCAACCCGACTTCGTACTGTTCGCCGCGCGTGGGCTTGAATGGCGAGCCGCCGCGGTCGACGCCGCTGGTCGGCTCGAACGACTGGCTGAAACTCACGAACGGCGCCAGCCCGTTGTCGGCCAGGTACACCAGGCCCGCGCGGCCGGTGAAGGCTTCGCTGTCGGTCTTTTCTTTCGCATCGAAGAACAGCGCGCGGGTGCGCTCGGTGGACCAGTCGTAGCGTCCGCCCAGCAGCACGACCCACTTGTCGGCGATCTTCATCTGGTCCTGCAGGTAGACGCCGATGCGGTCGTCGCTGGTGGCGGAGCTGTTGAGCGCCGGCACGCGGACGCCCGGCTCGGCCCCATACACCGGGTGATACAGGTTCAACGGCGCCAGCGAGCGGTTGTAGCGCTCGGAACGGTGGCGCCTGTGCGAGTAATCGACGCCTGCCAGCAGCGTGTGCGCCAGCGGCCCGGTCAGCGCCTTGGCCTGGAGCTGGGTGTCGACCACGAAATTGTCGGAGTCGTCCACGCGGTCCTGCGCGCCGCGCTGGATGACCGTGTCGCCCGTTCCCGGCACATAGCCATCCAGGTTGACCGAGGGCAAGTCGTTGCGCGACGAGAAATAGCGCAGGTTCTGGCGCACCGTCAGCGCATCGTTGAAGGCGTGCTCGAAACGGTAGCCGAGGTCGTAGTAGCGGGTCTCCGATTTGTCGTAGTCGGGTTCGCCGGTGAAGCGCCGCGTGGGGATCCGCCCCTGGGAGGAGTCTTCCAGCGATCCCACTACCGGCAGGCCGTAGACGTAGGCGGAGCGGGTGCGCTGGTAGGTGCCCAGAAGGGTCAGCGAGGTGGCGGCCGAAGGCTGCCAGCGCAGCGCCGGCGCGATGTATTCGCGGTCGTCCGGCACGTAGTCCACCATGGTGTCGCTATCCCGTACCAGCGCCGTGAGGCGGTAGGTCCAGGCGCCGTCCTCGCTCAATCTGCCGCCGTGGTCGGTGGCGAGTTCGGCTCGCGAATGCGTGCCGAGCGAGGCGCGCAGTTCGTGCAGCGGCTCGGCGGTGGGCAGCTTGCTGGTCACGTTGACGAGGCCGCCCGGCGAGGCCTGGCCGTACAGCACGGACGCGGCGCCGCGCAGTACCTCGACCCGCTCCATGCCGTACGGCTCCTGCGTGCCGTCGTAGATGTTGGCCATGTACTTCATGCCGTCGCGATAGACGCCGCCGTAGCCGGAGATCTGGAACCCGCGCATGACGAAACCGTCCGTGGTGCGGTCGTTACCCTCCTGCGACAGGATGCCCGGGGTGTAGCGCAGCGCCTCGCCCAGGGTGGTCGCCCCGGTGTCCTCGATCTGCTCTCGGCTCACCACCGAGATGGACTGCGGCGTCTCGATCAGCGGCGTGTCGGTCTTGGTGCCGGTGGCGCTGCGACGCGCCACATAGCCGTTCACCGGCCCCCACGCGGTCTCGGCCGCGCCATGCACGGTCACGGCCGGCAGGGTCGTCGCGCCCTGCGGGGCCGGACGCAGCGTATATCCGCCGTCGGCCCGGCGTTGCGGCGCCAGGCCGGTGCCCGCCAGCAGGCGCTGCAACCCGTCCTCGAAGGGATAGGTGCCGCGCAGGCCCGGCGTCTGCAAGCCCCGCGTCAGCGCCGGGTCGAAGGACAGCAGCACGCCGGCATTGGCCGCATAGGCCGCCAGCGCGGCGCCCAGCGGCCCTCCCGCGATGTCGACGCTAACCGCGCCCGCGGGCGCCTGGGCCCCGGCCGGCGCGGCCAGGCCCGCCAGCGGCAGCGCGAAGGCCATGGCGCCGCGCAGGGCGAGGGAGGAACGGCGCGCGCGCCGCGGAGGAATACGCGAGGACATGAAGGACACTCCATCGTTGGTCTTGCCTTCATAGCCAGACGAAACGCGAAAAGTGCCAGTCACCGTTACAAAAAAGACAAACCGGCGCCGTCGCGGGGCAATACCGAGACCCAATAGCGGGTCCGGTAGCGCAGGCGCAGCGGCAGCGTGTCGGCCACCGCGGCCAGCGCGCGGTCGGTGTCGGCCAAAGGAAACGAGCCCGAAATCGGCAGGTCCGCCACCTCGGGCGCGCAGTCGATCCAGCCGGGGCGATAGCGCTGCAGTTCCGCGAGGAATTCCGCCAGGGGCATGCCGTCCACCTGGAGCATGCCGCGCGCCCAGGCCGAGGGATCGCCGGCGAGCGCCTCGGGCGAGGCCGCCCGCGCCGCCGAGAATGCCACCCCGGTCCCCGGCGGAACGACGCTGGCGCGGGACGCGCCCAGCGGCTGCACGCGCAAGTCGCCGGCCAGCACCTGGACCCGGGACTCGCGCTCGTCGTGCCGCGCCACGAAGCGCGCGCTGGCGGTCATGATGAAACCTTCGCTCGTGCGCACGACGAAGGGCCGTGGCTCCGGCCCCCGGTCCGGCACCGCGTCCACCAGGATCTCGCCGGCATGCAGCGCAACCAGGCGCTGCGCGCGGTCGAACAGCACGTCGATCGCGGTGCGCGTGTTGAGCACGATGCGCGAGTTGTCGGCCAGGGCCAGCTCGCGCCTGGCGCCGGCCGGTGTACGGTATTGCGCGGTCCAGGTCTGCCAGGGCGTCTCCCGCCAGGCCGACCAGCCTGCCGCGCCCGCCCCCGCCAACACCGCCAGCTTGACCAGGGCGCGCCGCCGTCCCGGCGAGCGCGGACGCGCCAGCACGGGCAGCGCGCCTTCGGGCAAGGCCTCGAAGCGGCGGGTCAGCGCCTCGGTGCGGCGCCAGGCGCGCTCGTGTTCCGGATCGGCCTGGCGCCACGCCAGCCAGGCGGCCTGGTCGGCGTCGGTGACGGTGCCGGAAGTCAGCACCAGGAACCATTCGATGGCGCCATCCAGCGCGCGCGGATCGATGCCCGCGGCCTTGCCGGCGCTCATGCGGACAGCTCCAGGCATTGGCGCAGGGCGCGGGCGATGTACTGCCGCACCGATCCCACCGACACCCCCAGGCGCGCGGCGATCTCCGCATGGCCCAGGCCTTCCAGCTGGCACAGCAGAAAGGCGCGCCTGACGGCTATCGGCAGACCGTCCAGCATGACGTCGATTTCCAGCAAGGCCTCCAGCGCCAGCGCGCGCGCCTCGGGCGACGGCGCGGAGGACGCCGGCAGGCTCGCCAGCGTTTCCAGGTAGGCCCGCTCCAGGTCCTTGCGCCGCAGATGGTTCACCATCAGGCCGTGGGCGACCGTGGCCAGATAGGACCGCGGTTCGTTGATGCCGGCGAGTTCGCGCCGCGCCAATACTCGCGCATAGGTATCGTGCACCAGGTCGGCCGCGTCGAAGGGGCAGCCCAGCTTCTTGCGCAGCCAGCCCTGCAGCCAGCCGTGATGGTCGCGGTAAAGCGTGTGCGCCTGCTGTTGCGAGGCCGGATCGAGGGCGGTCATGGAAGGGCGAAGAGGGATGACAATTTGCGGATGAGAATTATTCTAATTCTTGATGCTGCCGCTGACCAGCTTGCCGACTCCCGGGATGCGCCTTCCCCTCCTGCTCAAGGCGCCTCCATCGCCACACGGCGCCCTCTCCGAACGCCCTCTGCCCCCCCGCGCGGCATCCGGGCCAGCCGCTAGAATGGCATCGCGGCGGCGTCGGTTGCGAGCCCGGATTGAACCGCGGACGCGCCGCGCCGACATACCGGAGGTTCAATGGCGATCAAGGCGGTGGCGTTTGACGTGTTCGGGACCCTGGTCCGCATCGAGCGGCCGGCCCGCCCTTTCCGCAAGCTGGTCCGATTGCTGCATGCGGCGGGCCGGCCGCGCCAAAGCGACGACGGCCAGCGCGCGATGAGCCATGCCCTGGACCTCAGGCAAACGGCCGACCTGCTGGGCGGCAAGGTCAGCGAGGAAGACTTGCGCGCCCTGGAAGCCGAGCTGCGCGATGAACTCCAATCGATCACGCTCTTCGAGGACGCGGCGCCCGCACTGAATGCCCTGAAGCAGAACGGGCTCAAGGTGGCGCTCTGCTCGAATCTTGCCGCGCCCTACGGACCGCCGGTGCTGGAGCTGCTGCCCTTCGTTCCGGCATTCTGCGCCTGGTCGTACGAGGCCGGGGCGGTGAAGCCGCAACCCGCGATCTACCACTACCTGTGCGAGGGGCTGGGCTGCCGGCCCGACGAGGTCCTGATGGTGGGCGACACGCTCGACGCCGACATGACCGGGCCCCGGGAGTTCGGCATGCGCGGCTATCACCTCGACCGGCGCGCGGAAGCCGCGCGGGACGAGGGCTCGCTGCGGTCGCTCGGCGAAGTCCTGGCGCTGATCCGACAACCCTAGGCGCCGAACGGGAACTCGGCGGACGCCTCGATACCGCCGGCTGCCCGGGCCGTCGACGGCGACGCGCCCCGGGCTTTGCGCTACGATGGCCGGACGTCGGCCCCAAGGAACTGCCCGCGCCATGACGCCCCGCCTGTTCGCGCTCACCCTGCTTTCCTTGCTGGCCTTCGCCGGGAATTCGCTGCTGTGCCGTCTTGCGCTGAAGCAGACCGCGATCGACCCGGCCACTTTTGTCGCCATCCGCATCGGCTCCGGCGCCCTGGTGCTCTGGCTGGTGCTCCGGCTGCGCAAGCCGGCCGGACGGCTGGAAGGCAACGGATACGGCGCCCTGGCGCTGCTCGTCTATGCGGTGGCTTTCGCCTATGCCTACACGCGGATATCCGCGGGCACCGGCGCCCTGCTGCTGTTCGCGTCGATCCAGATCAGCATGATCCTGTACGGGCTGCTGATCGGCGAGCGGCTATCTTTCCTGCAAGGGCTGGGCATCGCGCTGGCGGTCTGCGGCCTGGTCGTCCTCATGCTGCCCGGCGTCAGCGCTCCCCCCTTGTTCCACGCGTTCCTGATGATCGTGGCCGGCATTGCCTGGGGCGCCTATTCCCTGCTGGGCCGCGCCGCGAAAGACCCGGCCTCGGCCACGGCGGGCAATTTCATCCGCGCCACGCCGCTCGCACTGGTTCCGTTCCTGTTGCATGCGCTGACAGCCCATGCCGGCTACGACGCCGCCGGCGTAGCCTACGCCGTGGCTTCCGGGGCCGTGACCTCGGGCCTGGGCTACATCTTCTGGTACGCCGCGCTCAAACAGCTGAAGGTCACCCATGCCGCCACGGTGCAGCTCGCCGTGCCGGTGCTGACGGCGTTCGGCGGGGCCGTGTTCCTGGCCGAACCCGTGACGGGCGTGCTGGTGGGCGCCTCGGCGCTGATCCTCCTGGGCATTTCCCTGGTGGTGCTGGTCAAGCGCCCGGCCTGATGCCTCCGCGGCGCCTTCAGTTCACCCGCCGCGGCAGCACCGCGCGCATCCAGCGCGACAGCAGCGGCCGGATGCGCTGATTGTGCAGCAGCACGGCGCCCAGCGCGCCGATGAAGGCGCCGATCACGGTGTCCAGGAACCGGGCTTCGATGACGGCCGCGGGATAACCTCGCCCCAGATGGGGCGCCTCCGCCAGGAAGATGGTCAGCGGCGTGATCAGCACCACGGCGCTCGCGTAGTGGCGCACCACCAGGGTTTCGATGCCGAACGACAGCGCCATCATGACCAGGCTCAGGGTCCACACATTGAGCGGCAAGGCGAGCAGGACCCATGCCACGCACAGCCCCACGGCCGTGCCCAGGATGCGGTGCATCTGCCGGCTCCAGGCCGCCCGCAGGCTCGCGCCCTGGATGATCGCCAGGCAACTGACCGGCACCCAGTAGGGCCGCTGCAATTGCAGCAGCTCGGCCACCAGCAGCGAAATGCCGACGAACAGCCCGATGATGACGGAGTCATAGACGACGAAGTCGAACGTGGGCTTGGGCAGCTCGGTTTCCGGCGGCGGCGGCGCCACCCGCGTCATGTGCAGCGAATACGCGAACGCGACCAGGCACGCGACCAGGCTGCCCAGCGCCACCATGCCCACGCGCAGGGGCACATCCTCGATGCGTCCGGGCGTATAGGCCGCGATCGCCGTCGCCATGATGAAGAACAGGCTGCCCGGCGGGCCCAGCCGATAGCAGCGGCAGACCATGTTCACCACCATGGCGATCAGGGTCAGCGCGGCGATCATGGCGGCGGGCCAGAACTGCGTCAGCGCGCCGACCGCGTAGCACGCCACCATGCCGAACGATGCCGCCAACAGCATCATCATGCGATGCTGCAGCGAAGAGTTGGGCAGGCTCAGAAACACCATGCCGCCCAGGCTGGACATCAATCCGTAGTCCATGCGCCCGAAATAGGCCCCCACCATCAAGGGCAGTCCGGACGACAGGGCCGCGGCCAGCGGCATTTCCCAGCGCCGGTCGCTCGCGTTCACGCGGGTCAGGTCGCGCCATACGGCGCCCAGCCGCGCCTTCGCGGACGCCGGCGCATACCAGGGCCGGCGGCCGTCGCCGCTATGTGGATCGTGTTGTCTGTTCATGGTTCAACCTTGCCGGCGCGCCCGCTGCCCGCCGCTCCTCGCCCGCCGGCGGCCGAGGAGAGGCCAGTATGGGCGATCGCCCCGCGATGGGCAATCCTGGCGCTCGCGCCGAACAAATTCCGAGGGGCGAATTTAACGGGAATTCCCTGATATTCCCACCCCAGGGCCGATGGCTACCATTCCGCGCACCTCCGGCCACCGGCCGTAGGGATACACCATTGCATTGCGCCGACCGCGCGGAGACATCATGAAAGCACTGAAACTGGTTGCGGCAGGCACCGCGTTGTTCATCTCGTCGTGGACCGCCCAGGCGGGCGTGACGTTCGACAACATCAAGAGCAAGGGCTTTGTCCAGTGCGGCGTGTCCACCGGCGTTGCCGGGTTCTCCGTGAACGACAGCAAGGGCGGCTGGACCGGCCTGGACGTGGAACTGTGCCGCGCGCTGGCCGTCGCCATGTTCGGCGACGCGTCCAAGAGCAAAATCATGGCGATCAGCGCCCTGCAACGCTTCACTGCCCTGCAATCGGGCGAAGTCGACGTGCTGCCGCGCAATACGACGCTGACGCTGACTCGCGACACGACGCTCGGCCTGATCGGCGTGGGCGTGAACTATTACGACAGCCAGGGCATCATGGTGAACAAGTCCCTGAATGTGAAGAGCGCCAAGGAACTGGAGGGCGCCACGATTTGCGTGCAGCCCGGCACCACCACTGAACTGAACCTGGCGGACTGGTTCCGCTCGAACAACATTTCGTTCAAGCCCGTCGTCGTGGACCGCATGGACGAGATCATCCGCGCCTTCGCGGTCGGACGCTGCGACGCCTTCACCGGCGACAAGTCGCAACTGGCCGCCGCCCGCAGCGGCCTGGAAAGCCCGGAAAAGTACGACATCCTGCCGGAAGACTTCTCCAAGGAGCCGCTGGGCCCGATGGTGCGCCAGGGCGACGAACAATGGTTCAACGTCGTCCGCTGGACGGTGAACGTCATGCTGGAAGCCGAGGAATACGGCATTACGTCCAAGAACGTCGATGACATGTTGAAGAGCACCAACCCCAATATCCAGCGCATCCTGGGCGTGACGCCAGGCATGGGCAAGAACCTGGGCCTGGATGACAAGTGGGCTTACAACATCATCAAGACCATCGGCAACTATGGCGAGAGCTTTGAACGCAACCTGGGCCCCAGCAGCCCGCTGAAGCTGCCGCGCGGCCTGAACGCGTCCTACCGCGATGGCGGCCTGATGTACGGCTGGCCGGTGCGCTAAAGCGGCTCGATACGCGGTAGGCGCGGGCGCGGGTCGCGCCCGCCGAACAGGGCAGTGCCGCAAGGCACTGCCCTGTTTTCGTGACTGATCGCGCCCGAGGCTAGATCCTTCCCGCCGCCGCGGGCGGCTTGCCGGCGCGAAACAGCTGTGACGCCTGGATCCGTTCCAGCATGCCGCGCGCGGCGCTGGTCAGGGGCCGGTTGGCGCGCACGATCAGGCGCGTTTGCGCCGCCTCGAAGATGGGGTTGGTCGTGCGCAGCGCCACCAGTTCGCCTCGGGCGACTTCCTTCACCACGGAATTCGCCGACGTGAAGGTCAGCCCCAGGCGGCTCTCGACGTAGCGCTTGAGCGTCACCACGGAATTGGCGATGAAGCTGGGCGACAGCACGATGTTCTCGGACAGCTCCGCCATCTCGATCAACTGACGCAAGCCGAAGCCCGGCCCCATCAGCGCCACCGGGTAGCGCGCCACGTCCTTCAAGGCCGGCCGCTTGCGTTGCCGCGCCAGCGGATGGTCGGGCCAGGCGATCACGCACAGCGGATGCGTGCGCGTGTCGACCACGCGTATGCCCGGATCCGCCGGCGCGCCGAACACCACGCCGATGTGCGCGTCGTCATGCACCACCGCGCGCACTGCGTCGGAAGCGCCGGCCACCTTCAGCGATACGCGCACGCCGGGATGCTGGCGGCAGAATTCGTCCACCACGCCGCCCATCAGGATGTCCACGAAACCCTCGCTGGCGACGACCTGGATATCGCCGCGCTGCAGGCCGTTGACTTCGTCCAGCCGGGCCCGCAAGGCCTGTTCGCTGGCCTGCCGGTCGCGGCAGTGATCCATCACGATGCCGGCCATGTCGGTGGGAACGATGCCGCGGCCCTTGCGCTCCAGCAGCGCCACGCCCAGCTCGGTCTCCAGCAGCTGGATCTGGCGGCTGACGACGGAGGGCTCCACGCCCAGGCGTTCGGCCGCCCCGCGCACCGATCCGGCCGTGACCGCCTCGAAGAAATACTGCAAGCGCCGCGCGCTCAAGCCTCCGTCCATGCGCCATCCCCTTTTCCGATTCCGGTGATTTCCTGAAATTGTTGACTTTTGGGCAACAAAATCCCTGCCAGCTTACATTGATTTACAGGGTGGCGATTGCGAATAATGCGCGTACTTCAAATCCGCTCGGTTGCGGTCGAACGCTGCAGGCCAGCATCGGCGGCAATGCGAGGTAACGCCCATTTCGAGTCTTAAAGCATGAAACCCTTCGCTTCGATCCTCGCTGCCGCAACCCTGAGCGTATTCTGTCAACAGGCCGCGTTCGCCGCGCCCGAGGCCGCCTATCCGTCCAAACCCGTGAAGATCGTGGTCGGCTACGCGCCGGGCGGATCGTCCGACGCGGTGGCGAGGCTGGTGGCCAGCCGCCTGTCGGATAAGCTGGGCCAGACCTTCGTGGTGGAAAACCGCCCGGGCGCGGCCAGCAACATCGCGGCCGCGACGGTGGCGCGCTCGCCCAACGACGGCTACACCATCCTGCTGGGCTCGAACGCCAGCACCATCAACGTGTCGCTGTACAAGGAACTGCCATTCGATTTCCAGAAGGACTTCGAGCCGGTCGCGCTGCTGACCCGCTTTCCCAACATCATGGTGGTGAACAACACCGTGCCGGTGAAGTCGGTGCAGGAGTTCATCAACTATGCCAAGGCCAACCCCAAGGGCATCTTCTTCGCCTCGTCCGGCGCCGGCTCGTCGACGCGCCTGTCGGCCGAACTGTTCAAGATGATGACGGGCGTGGAAATGGAGCACGTGCAGTACAAGGGCAGCGCGCCCGCCCTCACCGACCTGATGGCCGGCCGCATCCAGGTGATGTTCGATACCGCTCCGTCGGTGATGCCCCTCATCCAGGGCGATAAGCTGCGCGCGCTCGGCGTCACCAGCGCCCAGCCGCAACCCTTCGCGCCCCAGATCCCCACGATCGACGCCAGCGTCAAAGGCTACGAAATGACGTCCTGGTACGCGCTGTTCGCGCCCGCCGGCACGCCCGCGGAGATCGTGCAAAAGCTGAACAAGGAAGTCAACGCGATCCTGGAAGAGAAGGACACCGCGGAGAAGCTCGCAGGCATGGTCGCCACGCCCGGCGGCGGCACGCCCGAGGAACTGCGCAAGCACGTCGCATCCGAGATCACCAAGTATGCCGAAGTGGTGAAGGCCTCCGGCGCCACCGCGGACTAGGCTTTAAGCATCATGCGCGTTTTTACCGGTTCGCTGGCCACGGAAACCAATACGTTCGCTCCGCTGCCCACCTCGCTGGATGACTTCGCCGACCGGGGCTACTACCCGGCCGGCACCCATCCGCCCGAGATGACGATTTTCAGCGGACCGCTGTGGGCGGCGCGCCAGCGCGGCGCGCAACACGGCTGGGAAGTGATGGAAGGCATGGCGGCCGGCGCCCAGCCCGGCGGCATCACCACCCGCCATGCCTATGAAACGCTGCGCGACGAGTTGCTGCGCGACCTGCGGCAGGCCCTGCCCGTCGACATGGTGGTGCTGGGCTTGCACGGCGCGATGGTGGCCGACGGCTACGAGGATTGCGAAGGCGACCTGCTGGCCCGCGTGCGCGAGATCGTCGGTCCCGGCGTCGTGGTGGGCGCGGAACTGGATCCGCACTGCCACCTGTCCGAGGCCATGGTGTCCAACACGGACATCCTGGTGGCCTACAAAGAGTACCCCCACACCGACATCCGCGAGCGCGCGCTGGAACTGGTGGACTTCTGCGCGGCCGCGGCCGAGCGCCGCATCGCGCCGGTGGCGGCCATCGCCGACTGCGGAATGGTGGTCACCATCCGCACTCCCCAGGAACCGGCCCGCGGCTATATCGACCGGATCAGCGCGCTGGAAGGCAAGGACGGCATCCTGTCCATCTCCGTGGTGCACAGCTTCGCCTGGGGCGATGTGCCCGACATGGGCACCAAGCTGCTGGTCTATGCCGACGGCGACGCCGGCGCGGCCCAGCGGCTCGCGCGGCGCCTGGCCGACGAGCTGATCGGCATGCGCGAGGCCCTGACGCCTGCCTGCCCCAAGCCGGATGAAGCCATAGACCAGGCGCTGGCGTATGGCGCCACGCCTGTCGTTATCGCCGACGCCGCCGACAATCCCGGCGGCGGCGGCGCGGGAGATTCGACCTTCATGCTTCGCCGCCTGCTCGAACGCGGCGTGCGCAATGTGGCGATAGGCCCGCTCTGGGACCCCGTCGCCGTCCGCATTGCCTTCAGCGCCGGCGCGGGCGCGCGCCTGCCGCTGCGCATCGGCGGCAAGATCAGCCCCATGTCGGGCGAGCCGGTAGACCTGCTGTGCACCGTGAAGGCCCTGGTTCCGGACATGGTCATGACCGGGCTGTCGGGCTCGCCCGCCGCCGTGGGCAACGCCGCGCTGGTGGAAGCCGACGGCATCGAGATCGTGCTGATCACGGTGCGCGCCCAGGCCTTGCATACCGACGTATTCACCCAGCTGGGCTGCCGGCTGGAGGACAAGACGCTGATCGTGGTCAAGTCCGCCCAGCATTTCCATGCGGCGTTTTCGCGGGTAGCCCGGCACATCCTGTACGCCGACGCCCCAGGCTCGGCGACGCTGGACCTGCGCGCCCTGCCTTATCGGCGGGTTCAGCGGCCCAAGTGGCCCGTGGACCGCTGAACCGTCAGATACCGCTAGGCGGCGGCAGGGTTTCGCAAAAGGCGGCGCGGCGCGAGGCCTGGTCGAACCACCGCTCCAGCACCGGCCGGCCTTCGCGCCACTTCCAGACGGTATGCCGGCGCTCCGCGTACCCCAATACCGCGGCCAGGGCGAGGAAGCCCGCATCGACCGTCGAGAAGGCGCCTTGCCCGGCCTGGGTCTCCAGCACGTTGGCAACGCGGTTGGCCCGGACAAGCTCCAAGGCGATGACGGAGGGGCTGCGTTCGGATGCCGGCCGCCGCAGCTCTCGGTTCCAGACCGCGACGCCGTCGAGCAGGCCCAGCACGCGCCCGTATGCCGCCAGGCCCGCATCGCTGGCGGGCAGCATGGCCGGCCGGCTGCCGTGGCCGTCCAGCCAGCCCAGGATCAGCGTGGTCTCGGTGATCGTGGCGCCGTCGGGCAGCGCAAGGGCGGGCACCCGGCCGACGGGGTTATAGGGCAGCACCGCGGCGGACGGATCGCGCAGCGTGGTGACCGTCTCTTCCACGGCTTGCGACAAGCCGCCTTCGCGCAACGCCATGCGGCAGATGCGGGCATAGGGCGATCCCTCGGAATAGAAGAGCCGGGGTTTTCCGGCCGAGGCGGAATCCGTCATCGTGGGCGATCCTTGCTATGTGGGTACGGACGCCCATTGTCCATGACCGGGGCCGGGCGTGCACGCGCGCCCCAACCGTGTAACGAAACGTCGCGGCGGCTCGCCGCTGCCGGCCGTTTATGATGGCGGAGTGCGAGTACGCCCAAATGCGTTACTCTCCCCTCCCTTATCATTCCCCGCAAGGAGTTCCCTCATGGCACAAGCCTCCGCCCGTCACATCCTGGTCTCGACCGAAGACAAGGCCAACGAACTCAAGACCGCCATCGAGAACGGCGCCGACTTCGCCCAGCTGGCCAAGGAAAACTCCAGCTGCCCGTCCAGCCGCGACGGCGGCAACCTGGGCACCTTCGGCCCGGGCCAGATGGTCAAGGAATTCGATACCGTGGTGTTCAGCGCCCCGGTCGGCGTGGTCCAGGGTCCGGTGAAGACCCAGTTCGGCTACCACCTGGTCGAAGTGACCAGCCGCAAGGACTGAGTCCCTCGGATCCCTGCGAAAAGGCCGCCGCCGGATATTCTGGCGGCGGCCTTTTTCATAGCCGCCAGCCTTCCGCCTACCCCTTTGGCGGGCGGTTTTCCCGCAAGCCCAGGCCGGCGCCGGAGGATGGCTAGTTCGTGCCCGACAGTGCGGCCGCACGAAGGCAATCCGCGAAAGCGTTCAGGCCGGAACTATCGCGCCGGCCGCTGCGGGTAACGATGGCGTAATCCAGGGCCACTCGGGGAGTCAGCGCTCTGAGGGTCACTCGCCAGCGCGTGCCCGTCAGCGCGGCGAACGAGGGCACCACGGCCTGGCCCAGGCCGGCCTCGACCATGGCCAGCAGGGTTTCCAGATGGCTGTAGACACGACGCGGAGCGGACCGCGCGGCGTCGGGCATGCGCGGGACGTGCCGGTCTATCAGCTGCTGGATGGGGTTGCTCGGCGGCAGCACGATGAGGCTGGCGGGATCCAGCCGCTGCCACGACAACGGCGCCCGGCGCGTTTTGGGGGCCAGCGCCGCCGATTGCGCGAGGACCAGCTCCGCAGGGAAAAGCCCGCGCCTGCGCAGGCCGGCGGCCTTCTGGAAAAAGGCGCCGAATCCGGCGTCCAGGGTGCCGTCCTCCACGCCCTGCTGGATCAGGCCGCGGTCCATGTCGGCCACTTCGACGCGCCATTCCGGCTGCGCCTCGGCATAGGCCCGCAGCACCTGCGGCAAGATGCTGCTGGCGATGAGCGGCGTGACGCCGACCCGAAGCACGCGCGCCTGCGGCTTGTTGGCCGCGGCCAACTGGCGCATCGCTTCCCCCAATTCGTCGACCGTGCGCTGTGCGATGGGTAGCAGCGTGCGGCCCGCGTCGGTAAGCAGCACCGCACGGGTACTGCGCTCGAATAGCCGGCATCCCACCGTCTGCTCGAATTCACGCACCATCGCGCTCAGCCCAGCCTGCGTCACGTGCAGCTGCGCCGCGGCCTTGGTGAAGCTCGCGTGTTCGGCGACAGCCAGGAATCCGCGCAGCTGGCGTAGAGAGAAATTCATGTACGGACCCACAAGGTATTAACAACCAAAAATTGTTAATGAACAAAATAGCGTAGTTTTACTTGTTTATCCGTTTGGGTTGCAATAGATCAATGCGTTGCCTTCCGATTGAGATGGCTCAAAACAATAAGCGCAGTTCACTTCAGGAGACGAACTTGTTCCGACTTTCCCCGCGAATCGCCGCGGCGTTCGCCATTGCATGCGCGGCCGTTGCCCCCATGTCCGCCGCGCTGGCGGCCTTCCCCGAAAAGCCCATCCGGCTGGTGGTGCCCTTCCCGCCGGGCGGTCCGACCGATACGAGCGCGCGCCTGTTCAGCAAGACCATGGCCGAGCAGCTTGGCCAGCCCGTCATCGTGGAAAACCGCGCGGGCGCGGGCGGTTCCGTAGGCACGACTTCAGTCACGCGCGAGCAGCCCGATGGCTACACCTTGCTATGGGGCGGCACCAGCAGCATGGTGGTTGCGCCGGCGCTCTACCCCAAGCTGGACTATGACCCGATTGCTTCCTTTACCCCGATCGGGATGGCGGTGCGAGGCCCCCTCATTCTGGTGAGTCGCCCCGCCCTGCCCAGCCCGGACCTGAAGGCACTGCTCGATCTCTCGCGACGCCAGTCGCTGACGGTGGCGTCGGCCGGCACCGGTTCAGTCGGCCATCTGGCCGCAGAACTGTTCGACCGCAGCGCGGGCGTGGAAATCCTGCACATCCCGTATCGCGGCGGCGCGCCGGCGCTGAGCGATGTGCTGGGCGGCCAGGTGGATCTGCTGTTCGACACGGTGACGCTGCTGTATCCGCAGATCGCGGCGCAGAAGTTGCGCGCCTACGCGGTCACCGGCGCTCAGCGCTACCCGCAATTGCCCGATGTGCCCACGGTTGCCGAAGTGCTGGGCAAGCCCTTTGAAGCGTATTCCTGGTTCGGCCTGATGGCCCCCGCCAATACGCCGCAGCCGGTTATCGAGCGGCTGACCAAGGCGCTGGGCGCCGCGGCTCACGATCCCGAGGTCAAGCGCCAGCTCGCCGACCTCGGCCTCGAACCCGTGGGCGATACGCCCGAGCAGTTCGCGCAGTCGATCCGCACCGACCTGGACAAGTGGTCCCAGGTCGTCAAACAAGCCGGCATCAAACCGGACTAACCTTCTTCCGACGCAGCAATATGTCTCACACATCGACGTCCGCCCCCCTATTCCTAATCGCCGGCGCAGGCCTCGGCGGGCTGACCGCCGCGCTGGCCCTGCAGCGGCGCGGCCTGCGCGTGCGCGTGCTGGAGCAGGCGCACGCGCTGCGCGAAGTCGGCGCCGGCATCCAGCTCAGCGCCAACGCGAACCGCGTGCTCTACCAGCTGGGCCTGGAGGACGCGTTGATGGAAGTCGCCCGCCCTACGGCCGGCAAGCGCATTCGGCTGTGGTCCAGCGGACGGACCTGGCCGCTGTTCGATCTGGGCGCGGAATCGGTGGCGCGCTACGGCTATCCGTACCTGACGATCTACCGCGCCGATCTGCATCAGATCCTCGCCCGCGCTGTGATGGACAACGATCCCGAGGCCATCACGCTGGGCGCGCGCGTTGCGGAGTTCACCCAGCGCGAAGGCGGCGTCACGGTCACGCTGGAATCGGGCGAGCGCATCGATGGCACGGCGCTGATCGGAGCCGACGGCGTGCATTCCCGGGTACGCGCGGCGCTGTTCGGCGCGGACGCCGCGACGTTCTCCGGCACGGTTGCCTGGCGCGGCGTCATCCCCGCCGAGAAGCTGCCGGCGCATCTGCGCGAGCCCTACGCCTGCAACTGGGTCGGGCCGGGCGCGCACGTGATCCACTACCCGCTGCGGCAGGGCAAGCTGGTGAACTTCGTGGGCATTCTGGAACGCGACGATTGGCAGGTGGAATCCTGGACCGAGCGAGGCAGCGTGGAGGAGTGCGCCCGGGACTTCCAGGGCTGGCATGAGGATGTGCAGACGCTGATCCATGCGTTGGACGAACCCTACAAGTGGGCGCTGATGCTGCGCGAGCCGCTGCCGGTGTGGTCGCAGGGCCGGATAACGTTGTTGGGCGACGCCTGCCATCCGACGCTGCCCATGCTGGCCTCCGGCGCGGCGATGGCGATCGAGGACGGCTATGTGCTGGCTCGCGCGCTGGAAGCGCGGCCCGACGATATTCCGCAGGCCTTCAAACACTATGAAGCCGCGCGCGTGGAGCGGGCATCGCGCGTGGTGCGCGGCTCTGCCGAAAACGCGCGGCGCTTCCACAATCCGGCGCTGGAGCACGCGGAAGGCGCGGCCGAATACGTGGACCGCGAGTGGAACGAAACCCGCGTGCGTGAACGCTACGAGTGGCTCTTCAGCTACAACGCGGATGAAGCGCCGGTCTGATTCCGCTTGGCTTTACAGAAAAAGCCGCCGCCGGGTTCTCCCTGGCCGCGGCTTTTTATCTTCCGGATCGAACGGCGAGAAACCGCGTCACTCCCTGCCCGTCATCACCATGTGCGCCAGCGCGTCCGCGTCCAGCCCCGCCACGTCGCGCTCGATGACCTTGGCGCCGCTCTTGAGGATCGCCACGCGGTCGGCCAGCGCCACCACGTCGGCCATGTTGTGGCTGATGAGGATCACGGTGCGCCCTTCCTCGCGCAGCTTGCGCACCAGGTTGAGCACCAGGGCCGTTTCCTTCACGCCCAGCGCGGCGGTGGGTTCGTCCATGATGACGACGCGAGCGTCCCAGCGCAGCGCGCGGGCGATGGCGACGGCCTGGCGCTGCCCGCCGGACATGCGTTCGACCGGACGGTCCATGTCGTCGATGGGCACCGACAGGCGCTGCAGGTAGCCGCGCGCATCCTGCGCCATGCGGCGCTTGTCCAGCACGCTGAACAGGCCCACGCGGCGCACCAGCTCGGCGCCCATGAAGATGTTCTCCCAGATCGACAGGCGCGGGGCCAGCGCCAGGTCCTGGTAGATGGTGGCGATGCCCTGCACCAGCGCGTCGTGGGGCGAGGCGAACACCACCTTCTTGCCGTCCAGGCTGAGTTCGCCGCCGCTGGGCTCCTGCGCGCCGGAAATGATGCGGATCAGCGTGGACTTGCCGGCGCCGTTGTCGCCGCAGATGGCCATGACCTTGCCTTCGGGCACGTCCAGGTCCACGCCTTTCAGGGCTTCGACGGCGCCATAGGATTTCCGGATCTGGCGTAGCGACAACGCGGCGGACATGGCTGCTGGCTCTTACTTGGCGGGTTGCAGGAATTTCTGGACGTTGGAAGCGTCGACCAGCACCGAGTCCATGAAGAGGTAGGGTCCGGAGGCGATGTTCTCCCTGGGCTCCTTCTTGACGACGATGCGGTCGATGGCGTCGACCGCCGTGGCGCCCAGCTGCTCGAAGGGAATCATCATGGTGGCCGTGATCAGGCTGGCGGGGTCGGCGATGCGGCGATAGGTCTCGGGGCCGCCGTCGACGGACACCAGGGTGATGTCGCCCTTCTTCAGGCCTTGCGCCTGGAGCAGGTCGTCGATGACGTAGGCCTGGCCGTCGAAGGAGGCCCAGACGCCCTTGAACTGGCCCTGGTGGCGCAGGAACAGGGCCTGCATGCCATTGCGCACGTCGTCGCGCCAGCTTTGCGTGCGGGCCATGCTGAACTTGGCCAGGTCCTTGACGGCGGTGTTCTCGGTCAGCACGGCGTCCAGCATCTTGCCGCGGATGCGGGTGCCGGAGTTGCCGTCGAAGCGGGCGGACAGGATGTTGCCCTGGTAGCCCATCTTGCCCAACAGGTACAGGACGGACTGCGCGCCCGTGGCGTATTCGTTGACCTCGACGTCGAACAGCATGTGGGGGCTGGCCCCCGACATGACGCCGACCACGGGGATGCCCTTCTCCTTGGCGGCCTGGAGCTGGGCGTCGGTCTCCACGGGCTTGCCCATGGCGATGACGATGGCGTCGACCTTCTTGTTGACCAGGGTGTCCAGCTGTTCGGCCAGCTTGGGCAGCGACCCTTCGGCGTTCAGCTGGGTGACGGTCCAGCCCTTCTCGCGGGCGGCGCCGGCGGCGGCGTTGGCGACGCGGGCGTGGGTTTCGGAGGACATCTGGAACGCGACGATGCCCACGTCGAAGGCATGGGCGGCGGCGCTGGCGGCCAGCGCCTGCGCGGCGAACGCGGCAAGCGCCAGGGAGCGCGTCAAGGATTTACGCATGGAGGTTTCCCCTTCCGATCAGAATTTGAAAGCCGCTTTCTTCAGCACGGCCGATGACACCGCGACGGACGCGATGATGATGAAGCCCAGCACGATATCCTGCACGTAGTAGGGCGCGCCCATGAGCACCAGGCCGTTGCCCAGCACCTTCAGGATCAGCGCCGCGACCAGCGTGCCGGGAATGTTGGCGTGGCCGGGATTGAACATGGTCATGCCCAGCAGGACGGCGGCGATCGCGTACAGGAAGTAGTCGCCCGCCATATTGGGCGCGGCGGACGACAGGCTGGACGTCAGCAGAACGGCCGCCAGGCCCGCGCAAAGGCCGGACAGGGCCAGCCCGATGCTCTTCATGGCGCGGATGTTGATGCCGGCCAGGCGCGCGGATTCGCCGGCCTCGCCGGTGGCGGTCATGCGGGCGCCGGTGCGGGTCCACTTGACCAGGAAAAACGCGAACAGCACCGCGCCCAGCATCCACAGCACCAGGGCCGGGATGCCGAAGGGCTTGCCGCGGGCGAGATCGGTGAAGGCGGCCGGCCAGCGGCCCACGTAGGACACGCCGTCGGTCAGCATGAAGGCGAAGCCGCGCGCCATGGCGGCCATGCCCAGGGTGGCGATCAGGGAAGGCACCCTCAGCCGCGTCACGGCGATGCCGTTGACCAGGCCGCAGAGCAGGCCCACGCCCAGGCCCGCGCCGATGGCCAGCAGCACCGGCTGTCCGGTATGGACCAGGGCGCCCGTGACCACGGCGGCCAGGCTGGCCACGTCGGCCACCGACAGGTCCAGCTCGGCGGTGACCAGCGCCAGCGTGAAGCCCAGCGCGATGATGGCCAGGAAGCTGGTTTCCTTGGCGATGTTCAGGAGGTTGTTCGGCGCCGCGAAATTCGGCGCGGCCAAAGCGAAGAATCCGACCAGGACCAGTCCCGCGATTGCCGTGCCGTACTTTTCCAGGATGCCGCGCATCGACTCAACCCTTGCTGCGTTTGATTTATTTTGCGGAAAGCCGCGGCCGGCATGCGGATGCCGGCCGGTTTCCGGCGCTGATGGCGTCGTAGTTTATACCCGGGTGCGCCGGGCGGGGGCCGCCGGCGCTACAGGCTGATCCCGGCCAGCGCCCGCGACACCGGGGCCAGCGCGGCTTCGGCCGCGCGGAACTCCGCATACATGCGGCGATAGGCGCGGGTGCGGTCGGGCTGGGGCTCGTAGCGCTGCGCCACGCGCACCAGCCGCTCCTGCGCGGCGGCGAAGCTGTCGTAGCGCCCCAGGGCCGTCCAGGCGGCCACCGCCGCGCCCAGCACGCCGGGTTGCTCGGCCTGCCCGACGACGAGGGCGCGTTCGCAGATGTCCGCCTTGACCTGGCACCATTGCGCGTTGGATGCGGCGCCGCCGCCGAAGCGTATTTCCGCGACCGGGCCGCCCAGCGCGGCCTCGGCGCGTTCCAGGACGATGCGATTCAGGAAGGCCACGCCCTCCAGCACGGCCCAGGCCAGGTCGCCCGGGCCATGGCGGCGGTTCAGGCCCAGGAAGGCGCCGCGCAGGTGCGGATCCCAGTAAGGCACGCGCTCGCCCTGCAGATAGGGCAGGAACAGGGCCGGCTGCGGATCGCGCGGCGCGTCCAGCAGCGCATCCATCGCCTCGCCGACGCCGGCCATGCCTTCATCGCCCAGACGTCCCAGCAGCGGCAACAGCCAGGCGACCGTGTCCGCGCCGTTCTGGCCCGGCCCGCCGATCTGGTGATGGCCGCCGCCCCAGTCCACGGTCATCAGGCCCTGCGCCTGCACCGGCTCGGCGCCCACCGCGCCGAAGACTTCGGTGGTGCCGGAGATGTTGTAGGCATAGCCCGGCCGTAGCGCGCCCAGGCCCGCGACGGCGGCCCAGGTGTCGTTGGCGCAGGCCACGACCGGCCGCCCCGCCAGGCGGGCCAGTGCCCCCGGCAGGCCGGCCTGCACCGCGCCGACGACCGCAAGCGGATCGAGCAGCGGCGGCACCCAGGCCGGATCGGCCCCGGCCGCCGTCAGCAGGTCCGGCCCGTCGGCATGGGCGGCCGCGGCGGCCGCCAGCCGGGCCATGGACACGGTGTCGCTCGCCGCGCGTCCCGTCAGGCGGAAATTCAGGTAATCCTTGGGTTCGAGCACGGTGCGCACGCGCGCCGCGGCGTCGGGTTCGGCGCGCAGCAGCCAGGCCAGGCGGGCCCAGGGATGGAAGGCGTTGATCTGACCATGCTCGGGGTGGGACGCCGGCATGGCCGCCAGCCAGCCCGCCACGTCCGGGGCCGCGCGGGTATCGCGCCAAGTGATCGCCGGCCGGATGGCCGCGCCCTGGTCATCGATGAAGACCTGCGTGCGCGTGACGCCGCAGATCGCCACGGCCTCCACCGAGCCGAAAGCGGCGCCGGCCTGCCCGGCCAGCGTGTCCGACAGCGAGCGCAGGCCGCGCCACCAGGCGTCGGGCTCGATCTCGTCCCAGCCGGGCTGTGACGAGGCGCCCGCCGGGCTGTCGATGAAACAGGCATGGGCGATCCCGCCGCGCCCGTCCACCAGCGCGGCGCGGAAACGCGTGCCGCCCAGGTCCACCGCCAACACGTAGCTCATGACGGGATCCTGGCGCGGGGAATCTGGCCGCCAGCGGGCGGCATCGCACGCAGCGGGCGGGAAGTCGGGAAATCAGGCATGGGCAGGCGCGTTACGCGTAATTCGGTCAGGTCGTCGAAACCGCGTTTCGACCTAGGAAGATTGTATTGCAGCGCCGCTCCGCCGGCGTGGGAAAGCCCCGCTCTGCCCCGCGCGGTCGCTGCACCGCAGCACCGGAAATCCTATCAATTGATTAGTTCTGTTCAGGTGACAGAGGCCGAAGGCCTGCGACAGAATGAGCCTCGCCCGGAGGAGACGACCGGGGCCACGAAAATTCCCAGAACCGCGTGCGCGGCGCGCACGCCAGAGGCTCATGAAAAAATCCAGCAATAAGGTCATCATCACCTGCGCCATCACCGGTTCGGTCCACACGCCGTCGATGTCGCCCCACCTGCCCGTCACGCCCGACGAGATCGCCCAGTCCGCGCTGGACGCCGCCGCGGCCGGCGCGGCCATCGTGCACCTGCACGCGCGCAAGCCCGATACCGGGCAACCCACCCAGGACCCCGAGCTGTATGCGCAATTCCTGCCGCGCATCAAGCAATCCTCGGACGTGGTGATAAACATCACGACGGGCGGCTCGCCGGTGCTGCCGCTGGCCGACCGCATGGCGCCGGCCCTGCGGTTCAAGCCCGAGGTCGCGTCGTTGAACATGGGTTCGATGAACTTCGGCATGTACGAGCTGCTCGAACGCTTCAAGGAATTCCAGCACGCCTGGGAGCGCCCCTATCTCGAAGGCAGCAGCGACCTGATCTTCAAGAACACGTTCAAGGACATCGAGCACATCCTGACCTCGTGCGGCGACAACGGCACGCGTTTCGAGATCGAGTGCTACGACATCGGCCACCTGTACACGGCGGCGCATTTCGTCGACCGCAAGCTGCTGAAGCCGCCCTTCCTGATCCAGTCGGTATTCGGCATACGCGGCGGCATCGGCACGCATCCCGAAGACGTGATGATGATGAAGCGCACCGCGGACCGGCTGTTCGGCGACAACTACATCTGGTCGGTGCTGGCCGCCGGGCGCAAGCAGACGCCCCTGGCGACGATGGCCGCCACGCTCGGCGGCAACGTGCGCGTGGGGCTGGAAGACTCGCTGTGGGACGGCCCCGGCGAGCTGGCGCGCTCGAACGCGGACCAGGTGCGACGAATCCGTCGGATACTGGAAGACTTGTCGCTGCAAGTGGCGACGCCCGACGAAGCGCGTGAGACGCTGCAACTCAAGGGCCGCGACAACGTCGCGTTCTGACGGACAATTCCATTCAGTGGGGAGACACAACATGAAAAAGACTTTGTGCGCGGCCGCCCTGGCCGCCATCCTGGGCACGGCGGGCGCGGCGCAGGCCGACGAGGGCGTGATCCGCATCGGCTTCATCACGGACATGTCGGGCCTGTCGGCGGATGCCGACGGCCCCGGCGGCGCCGAGGCCATCAAGATGGCCGTGGCCGACCTGGGCGGAACGGTGGCGGGCAAGAAGGTCGAGGTGCTGGTGGCGGACCACCAGAACCGCGCCGACATCGCGTCGTCGCGGGCCCGCGAATGGCTGGACCAGAAAGGCGTGAACATGCTGATCGCCGGCGCGAACTCCGCCGCGGCGCTGGCCATGGCCAAGGTGGCCGAAGAGAAGAAGACGCCGTTCTTCGTGGTGAGCGCCGGCGCTTCCGAACTCACGAACGCGCAGTGCACGCCCTATACCGTGCATTACGTCTACGACACGGTGTCGCTTGCCCGCGGCACGGCGCGCGCCATGATGAAGGAAGGCAACAAGGACTGGTATTTCCTGACGGTGGACCACGCCTTCGGCCACGCGCTAGAACGCGACGCCTCGGCGGTGGTGCAGGCCGACGGCGGCAACGTGAAGGGCCGCGTCCGCCACCCGCTAAACGCGGCGGACTTCTCGTCATTCATCCTGCAGGCGCAGGCCTCGGGCGCCTCGGTGCTGGGCCTGGCAAATTCCGCCAGCGACACCAGCAACGCGGTGAAGGCGGCGGCCGAATTCGGCCTCACGCCGGCGATGAAGATCGCCGGCCTGCTGGTGATCATCACGGACGTCCACGCGCTGGGCCTGCAGGCCGCCCAGGGCATGTACCTGACCACGGCCTGGTACTGGGACCAGGACGAACCCTCGCGGCAATGGGCGGCGCGCTTCGAGGAACGCATGAAGAAGAAGCCCTCGATGCTGCAAGCCGGCGACTACTCCGCCACGAGCACCTACCTGAAGGCGGTCGCGGCCACCAACAGCACCGATGGCGACACGATCATGAAGTGGCTGAAGGCCAACCCGGTGAACGACTTCTTCGCCAAGGACGGCAAGATCCGCGCCGATGGCCTGATGGTGCACGATATGTTCCTGATGCAGGTCAAGACGCCGTCCGAATCCAAGGGCCCGTGGGATTACTACAAGCTGGTGGCGCGCGTGCCCGGCGACCAGATCTATACCTCGCCCCAGGAATCCACCTGCCGCCTGATGAAACCCTGAACCGGCCACGCCGGAAGGAATCCGCATGACCCTCAAGAGCCACCTCCCCGGCGATGTTTCCGCGCTGCCCGTGGACCTGTCCGGCAAGCGCGTCATCGTGACCGCGGGCGCGGCCGGCATCGGCGCGGCCATCGCCGCGGCGTTTGCCGAGCGCGGCGCCCGCGTGCATGTCTGCGACGTGGACGAGCCGGCCCTGGCGGCCTGCCCGCATCCCCACTCCCGGGCCGACGTGAGCCGGCGCGACGACATCGACCGCTACATGCAGGAAGCGCTGGCGCAGCTGGGCGGCCTGGACGTGCTGGTCAACAACGCCGGGATCGCCGGTCCGACCGCCGGCATCGCCGACATCGCGCCCCAGGAACTGGACGCCACGCTGGACATCAACCTGGCCTCGCAGTTCCATACCGTGCGGCACGCGCTGCCGGCGCTACGCGCGGCCGGCGGCGGCAGCATCATCAACATCAGCTCGGTGGCGGGCCGCATGGGCGTGCCGATGCGCACCCCCTACGCGGCCACCAAATGGGGCGTGGTGGGGCTGACACGCTCGCTGGCGGTGGAGCTGGGGGGCTACGGCATACGCGTGAACGCGCTGCTGCCGGGGCTGGTGGCCGGCCCGCGGATCGACCGCGTGATCGAGGCGCGCGCCCGGAACATGGGCTTGACGGTCGAGGAAGAGACCCGGCTCGAACTGTCGGGCGTCAGCCTGCGGCAGTTCGTGCGCGCCGCCGATATCGCCAACATGGCGCTGTTTCTCGCCAGCCCGTTCGGCGCGATGGTCAGCGGCCAGGCGATCAGCATCGACGGCGACCTGCAATCGCTGCCCTGGCAGCCTCCGGCGGACTAGGGCCTGTTAACACTACAAGGAGCCTCGCACAGGCCCTAGGACCTCAGCCCAGCAGCTCGATGGTCTGCGCGTACACGCCGCTGCGGCGTTCCTCGGCGGTGGCGCGCAGCGCGTCCAGCAGCCGCTCGGCCAGTTCCAGGTTCTGCGTTTCCCGGCGGGTGATGAGCAGGAAGTCGAACCACTGCCGGGATGCGAGCGGCCGCAGCACCAGGTCGGGATAGGCGGCCGCGATGTCCCACGCGGACAGCGCGTTCACCAGGCTGATTCCCCGCACCGCCCTGACGGTGCCGGGCACGAGCGACATGTGCGCGCGCATGCCCGAACGCAGGACCAGCGAATCCGCGATGTCTCCCTGCGCGACGACGTAGTCGGACCACAGGGGCTTGACGTAGGTTTCGGGCGGGATATCGCCCACCGCGATCACGTCCCGGCTTGCGAGCGGGTGCTCGCGGTGCGCCACGGCCATCACGTCCGCGCGCAGGAAAGGCGTGAAATGCAGCCGCGCGCTGTCGCGGCTGACGGCGCCCAGGCCGAAATCCGCGCGCATGGTCTCGACCGCGCTGATCGCCTGCACGGAAGATTCGATGTCGATGGAAAACGGCCTGGTGCCGTTCGCGTCCAGGTAGCGCCGCACGGCGTCCGGCGCGTAGCCAAGCGCCAACGCCGGCGAGGCCGCGATCCGCAAGCCGCGCCCGCCGAACTGTTCGATGCTGTGCAGCGCCTCGTCGATGCGGACCAGCTCGTCGAGCACGAACTTCGCCTCGCTGTACAGGTATTGCCCGGCCTCCGTCGGCCGCAGGGTTTTGTGGGACCGATCGAACAGCTGCACGCCGGTGGCGTCTTCCAGGCGGGAAATGGCGTGGCTGATCGCCGGTTGCGTCAGGTGCATGACCTGCGCGGCCTGCCGGGTCGAGCCGGTCATGACCACCGTATAGAAAATACGCAGGTCGTGGATATTGAAATTGCGCTTCATGCCGCTATCTTGCCACCCGCTTGATCTCCGGCGACACCCACTTGCCATCCAGCATCGCCGGCTTCGGCCAGTAGTATCGCAGGGTCACCATGAAAGGGCCTTGCGGCGCGGGCAGCCAGTTGGACTCCCTGGACTTGCCCGGCGACTCGTTCTGGATGTGGATCGTCACCCCGCCGTCGGGGTCGCGCTTGAGCGACGGCAGCATGGACGAATTGATCAGGTAGCGCTTGAGCGGGTTCGCCACCAGCTGCTGATCGGGCAGCCGGTACAGGGTCATGGACCAGAAAGCGTTGACGGGCGGCAGGCTGCGCGGCTCGAAGCGCAGGACGTATTTGTTGCTGCCCTCCAGCGGCTGGCCGTTGCTGTCCTTTTCCAACACCGGATACAAGGCCTCTTCGCGGCTGTTGGCCCCGATGCCGACCTGCGTGCCGGTGGCGCGCGCCAGATAGTCATTCTTGAGCGCCTTGCGGTCTCCGTATAGCGTGTCGGTCTTGCCGTCCAGCGCTTCGCGGTTCTTGTCGATGTCGTTCTGGCCGTCGTGCATGCCCTCCTGCAGGGCGCGGCGCAACGCGGGGTTCATGCCGGCGGTGGGAAAGGGCTCGCCGGGGCGCAGGCCGATGCTGGCGAAGCGCTCCCGCAGCGATTTCTCTGAGGGGTGCGTGGGCGCGAACTGCAGCAGGAACGCCAGCTGCTCGTAGAACTCCAGCGAGCTGCGCAGTTGCGCCGGCGACTCGGCCGCGATCCAGCGCACTTCCGCCGCCGGCTGCGGCGGCCGCTGCTTGCGGAAGGCGGAGAGCGTCTGGACCCGGTAGCGCGACTGGATGCGCTTGACGTTGTTCAGGTCGCCGGCGCTGAAGAGCTGGGTGCGCCCCACCAGGTTGACCAGTTCGGTTTCCGACCTGAACACCTTGGTGATGCCGGGGGGCACTTTGCCGTTCCAGCGCGGCCCCGCCACCAGGAACCGGCCGCCGCCGTTGCCGGTGCCGCGGCTGCCGATGTAGGCGAAGTTGTAGGTGTAGAGATCCATCAGCTGCAGCACGAAGTAGCGGCGCGGCTCCATCGGCGGCACGGTGATGACGACGGGCTCGGCGCGCAGGTCCAGCACGGCGAAGGAATACGGAGTGTCGGCATTGGGCGTGACGAAGGCCGTGTCCTGCGGCGTGAAGACGCGCGCGACGCTGTTGACGGTGTTGAAGGGGCCCTTGTATTGCGGATTGCCCTTGTCGATGCTGAAGGCGTACATGGTCTGGTAGCTGGCGACCATGGGCGTGCCGTACAGATAGGCTTCGCGGGCGATGGCGCGCGCCTGTTGCGCGGTAACGCCTTCGATGCCGACCGATTGCGAGCCGCTGGCCGCATCCGGCGAATTGAAGCTGCAGGCGGCCAGGCCGCCCGCCAGCAGGGCCGCGACGGCGAGCCTGGCGGCTGCTCGTGCCGAACGATGGCGACAAGCCGCAAGAAAAGGTCCGGTGCTAATCTGACGGTCGCGCATTCGAGGCTCCAACACTTGAAATGGGCGGCGCCCTGGTGGCGGCGCCCCGTGCACAGCGTGAATTCCCCGGGGATTCTGTCATATTTCCCGGAGATGTAGAAGAATCGGCGCGCCAGGCGCCCCCTGCAGGAACGACGATCAGTCCATGGAAACGCAGCTCGACGGCAGCCCCGGCGCGAATCTCTCGCCCGTGAACGTGCGCGCCCCCTCGTACTTCCTCCTCCAGGCGACGCACGTGTGCGCCGCCTGCGGCCAGTCCACTTCCGTGGCCGCGCTGGCCGTGCCGGCCGACCACGAATGCACGGAAGCGGATGTGGTGCTCGACGACGACGCGGCCGACAGCCCGGGCATGGACCCCGCGGCGTTCCACGAATGGCTCTACCGTCCGGAGCAATGGCATCGCATCGAAGGACCGACGCTGTTGTCGCAGGCCCGGCTGTTGTCCGCGTCGGTGGCGCAGACGCTGGAGACGCTGGCGCCCCATTACCGCCCGGATCCCGAGCACTATCGGCAATGGACCAATTTTTGCGGGCACTGCGGCAAGGCGATCCGGGACGGCGCGCTCTATCCCAGCGCGGGCCAGGCATTCAGCCCCAAGGATGCGCAGGACGCGGCGCGCATCCGGGTGAGCCGCGTGGACGCGCCCTTCGAAGCGTTCTGCGATATGTTCTGGACCGACGGCTACCGCAACAAATGGCCGCTGTTCGCCCGGCTGGGCTACGAATGCAGTGAGGCGGACTGACGCCCGGGCGCGGGGCCCGAAGCGCAGGGACAGGCTCAGGCCGCCTGGGCCAGGCCTTCGAGCCGTTGCACGGGAATCGCCACGATCGCGCTCTCGCTGGCGGCGGCGTCCGTGGTCAGGTGCTGGATCAGGTCCAGCGTGGTGGAACGGCGGGTCAGCATCAGGCAGGTGACTTCCGCGTCGCTCACGCGCGTGGCGTGCCAGCAGCCGGGCCGCATGCAGACGCCCTGCCCCTGCGGCACCCGGAAGGCGGCCAGCGTGGACAGGTCGGGGCTGCCGTCCGCGGCGCTGCTCGCCACGACCTGGATGACCTCGCCCGTCAGCGGAACGATGGCCTGCTGGGTCAGCAGGTGCTTCTCCAGGCTGGCGATTTCCATGGACTGGCTGCGATAGTTGACCCACAGCAGTTCGGCGTCGCCGCCCGCGCCGGTATTGAACAGGTGCTCCTGCCAGAAATCGGTGGCCGGGTTGGAGAACAACGGCACGCCATTGCCGTCCGGGATGGGCTTGCCCAACATCCAGCCGTAGGGCCGGAAGGCCTCCGGCGTCAGGTCATTGATTTCCAGCTGCTCGTTGCTCGTCATGCGGAACCCTGTGATGGCTTGGTCGCGCGGGCGCGTTTCGGGAATTCGGCATCGTAGTCGAACTCGCCGCGCGCGATGGCCTCCAGGATGGCGGCCCGCCGTTCGGCGGCGCGCTTGAGATTGGCGGCGGTGGGCTTGACGCGGATGCGCTCGACACAATGGCGGCCGTCATGGAAGAAGCCGATCTCGATGGAAGACTCGGACGCGGGCCTGACCCCGTCGAATCCCTGGCGCATCGCCTTCTCCTTTCAATACCGATGATCGACATGATATCGCTTTACACTGGCCCGACGCCCCTCACCCAAGGAAGCGCACCATGACCACCGATCTGTCGACGCACTATGTCCTGCTGGATGCCTCGGGCGCCAGCGCCACCGTGGAGGGCGGCAATGCGTTCTGGTCGCGGCCGCCCGGGGAGCTCGACCGGTTCGGGCGCGGCTGGCTGCTGTCCGAGTACACGTTCGCCTCGGACTGGCCGCAGTGGGAAATGCACCCCGAGGCCGACGAGGTCGTGCGCCTGATATCCGGCGCGGCCGAGCTGCGGCTGGAATGGCCCACGGGCATCCAGGCAGTGAGGCTGCAGGCGGGCGATGCCTACGTGATCCCCAAGGGCGCATGGCATACCGTCAAGGTCCTGGAGCCCTGTCGCATGCTGCACGTCACCATGGGCGCGGGCACGCAGCACCGGCCGCTGTAGCCTAGGGCCTGTTAACACTAAAAGGAGCCTCGCACAGGCCCTAGCCGGCGCCCGCCGGCCCGACGCGCCGGATCTCGCGATCGTCGATCGGCCAGTGCAGCGCGGCCGACAGCAGGCCCAGCGCCATCGCGCCCAGCCAGATCAGGTCATACGATCGGGTCGCCTCGAACACCACGCCCCCCAGCCAGACGCCCAGGAACGAACCCAGCTGGTGGCCGAAGAACACGAAGCCGAATAGCGTGGTGATGTAGCGCACGCCGAATACCTGCGAGATCAGGCCGTTGGTCAGCGGCACGGTGCCCAGCCAGACGAAGCCCATGACGGCCGCGAACAGATAGACGCTCCATGCCGACAGCGGCAGCAGCACGAACAGCGCGATGGCCGCCGAACGGATCAGGTAGATGCCCGCGAGCAGATGCTTGCGCCGGTGATGGCCGCCCAGCATGCCGCAGACATAGGTGCCCATCACGTTGGTCAGCGCGATGATGGCCAGCGCGGCCACCGCGTCCGCGGCGCGCAGGCCCTTGTCCATCAGGTAGGCCGGCAGGTGCGTGCCGATGAAGGCCAGTTGGAAACCGCAGGCGAGAAAACCCAGGTTCAGCAGCCAGAAGCCGGGCTGGGAAAAGGCCTCGCGCAGGGCCGCGGACAGGGAAAGATCGGCCCCCGGCGAGGCCGCGCCCGGCGAGCGGCTGGCGGGTTCGCGCAAGGGCAGCGCCAAGGGCAGCAGCAAGGCGCACGCCACCGCGAACGACAGCAGGGCCGCGACCCAGCCCCAGCCGCCGATCAGCCATTGCGCGGCCGGCACCATGGTGAATTGGCCCAGTCCGCCTACCGCTCCCGCCACGCCCAGGGCCCAGCTGCGCCGCTCGGGCGCCACCAGGCGGCTGAGCGCGCCGTAGATGACGGCGAACGCCGTGCCCGAGAGCGCGATTCCGATGCACACGCCCGCCGTCCAGAGGAATGCCGCGGGCGTCGCAGCGTGCGCCATGCCTGCCAGCCCCAGCGCATAGCAGGCCAGCCCGGCAACGATCACCTTGGCCGATCCGTAGCGGTCCGCGATCATGCCGGTGAAGGGCTGGGCGATGCCCCAGGTGAGGTTCTGCACCGCCAGCGCCATGGCGAAGGTTTCCCGGCTCCAGCCCCGGTCCATCGTGACGGGCAGCAGGAACAGGCCCTGCACGTGGCGCACCCCCAGGGCCAGGCCCATGACCACGCCGCCGGCCAGGACCAGCAACCAGAGTTGAGGGGCATCGAGGGAAGACTTGCGTAAGGCGGACATGGCGGACCTCTGCGTCGGACGTCGCCCCCGTTCAGGCAGGCATCGCGCCTATTACAGGGTGACCGCGCCCGCGCTTCAACCGATTATTTTTTGTCCGCTGCATGCCCTGCGGGAATGCCAGCCTCCGGCGCCACCGCCGGGGCTCGGATCGAGAACACCGAGCCGCGCCCCGGCACGGAACGCAGCAGGGCCTCGCAGCCCAGCAGCCCGGCCAGGCGGCGCACGATCGCCAGCCCCAGGCCCAGCCCCTGCCCGCCGGGCGGCGCGTCCGGCGCGCCCGTGCCGCGCGTGAACTCCGCGAACACGGTTTCCTGCGCGTCGGGCGCAATGCCCACGCCGGTGTCCCATACCTGGATCAGCGCGCCCCCAGGCCTGCGCCGGGCGCACAGCAGCAAGCGGCCGCGAGGCGTGTAGGACAGCGCATTGCCCAGCAGGTTATCCAGGATCCGTCGCAGCAGCGCCGGATCGGTATCCAGCTCGATGTCGGTGGGCACGACCGTCAATCGCAGGCCGCGGGCCCGCGCCTGCGGCTCGTAGTCCTGCCGCAGGCTTTCGAACAGATCGTCCAGGCGCACCCGGCGCCGTTCCACGCGCAGCAGGTGCGCGTCCATGCGGGAGACGTCCAGCAAGCCGTCCAGCAGGCGGTTGAGATCCTCCAGCACCGTCTGTTGGCGGCGCGCCACGTGCAGCGTGTCCTGCGGGCTGGCATGGCCCTGTTCGGCCCGGCTGGCCAGGATGTCGGTGAACAGGCCCAGCGCATGCACCGGCTGGCGCAGGTCGTGGCCCGCGGCCGCCAGGAAGCGGGTCTTGGCGCGGTCGGCGGCGGCGGCCCGGTCGCGCTCCAGCTCCAGGTTCCGGATCAGCGCCAGGTTCTCGAAGCGCAACGCCACGGTGGTCTTGAGGCTGCGGTAAGTGATGGCGCTGAAATACAGGTTGACGCCGAACAGGCAGGCGGCGAAGGCCGCGTAGACCAGGTGCAGCGCATCGCCTTCGGCCAGGCAGGCCGCGGTAAAGGGCGCCAGCATCGCCAGCGCCGAGCCGGCGTAAGCGGGCGGATAGGCCGAGAGCGAGGGCACCGCCCCGCTGCACATGCCGGCCAGCATCACGCAGGCGAACGCCAGCATCATCGCGTCCTGGGACAGTACGGCGACCAGCCCCGCCAGGCCCCACAACAGGCCCGACAGCCAGGAAAGCGCGCTGAACCCGCCCACCCAGCGGCCCAGGGCGCCGGGCGCGGCCTCGCGGCGCAGGTAGGCCCGGCTGACCGCCACCCGCAGCGCGGTGAGCGCGTAGAGGGCGCCCGCCCAGGCCAGCAACAGCCAGGCCGGCACGCTGGCGCGCATCACGTAGGCCACCGGGATCACCACCGCGAAATTGGCGAACAGCACGCCGTAGGACTGCCGGTACAGCAGGCTGGCCAACGCAGCGGCCGTTGCGGCGGCCTCCGGGTGCCGGGGCGGAACCGGCGCCAGGGCGGAGCGGGAATGCGGGGCGGGAGGGGCCGCAGACGGCGCGGCGGAAGCGGCGGGGGAGGTCATGGGCCTGACAGGGATGGATCCCTATAATGTCGCATCATTCTGACACAATCCGTGGCCGATCCCGCCCGATCCCCCATGAGCCTCCCCACCGCGCGCGCGCCCCTGCGCATCCTGCTGGCCGACGACCACGGGATCGTGCTTGAAGGGCTGAAGATGATGCTCGGCAGCATGCCGGCGGCCGTGGGCCCGATCGACGAAGCCGCGACCGGCGAACAGGTGCTGGCCCTGCTGGCGGCCCACGGCGCTGACCTGCTGGTGCTGGACCTGGGCATGCCCGGGGTGTCGGGATCGGCCTGGGTGCGCGCCCTGCGCGCGGCCTACCCGGCCCTGCGCATCCTCGTGCTGACCGCCAACACCGATGCGCGCACCCGCGCCGCGGTGCTGGAAGCCGGCGCGGACGAGTACCTGGCCAAGACCGGCAATCCCCGGGCCCTGTTGGCCGCCATCGCCCAGCTGGCCGACGGCCCGGTCCGCGCGCGCGCGCCGCAAGCCGCCCTGCCCGCCGTTCCCGCCGAAACGCTGACGCCGCGCGAACAGCAGGTGCTGGCGCGGGCGGCGCTGGGCGCCACCGCCGCGCAGATCGCCGAGGACCTGCACATCAGCCCCTACACGGCGCGCAAGCATCGCGAGAACCTGATGCGCAAGCTGGCCTTGCACAGCACCGCCGAACTGGTCGCCTACGCGGTGCGCCTGGGCCTGCCCGCGGCCTGAGGCCCGCGCCGCCGCGGGTCGAAAATACGGCACGCGCCGTATTTTCGACGGTCTCCCGCCGCCCTAGACTGGCTCCGCAGCGCCTCGCATCCCTTCCGAAAGGGCCATGGGGGATCGCGGGCCTGCATCGCACGCTCCCCTTGCCTTCCGGGCTTTCCCGCGCCGCCGCGCCCGCGGGCCGGGCAGGCTTGCGCCCGCGCCTGGCGCGCGTCGCCGTCCGCCATGAGCAACCCGTCCATGAACAGCAGCACCGTCACCATGCACCCTGCTCCCACCGCCCTGCCCGCCCCCATCCCTCAGGCCGCCGCGCCCCGCTGTCCTCCCCCGGACCTCATCGGGCAGCTGGTGCGCGAACAGGGCGTCCGCCTGCGGCGCTTTGTCGGCCGGCACATCGGCAACCACACGGAAGCGGACGACATCACGCAACAGGCCTTCGTGGAAATGTCGCTGTCCTACGGGCGATTCCGCGGCGAAAGCAAACCCTCCACCTGGCTGTACGGCATCGCGTTGAACCTGATCCGCAACCACCTGGCCCGCGCGCCGGAATGCCGGTACGCCTTCGTGGACGAGAGCCTGCTGGAGGCCGAGACCTGCCCTCGCCCCGACCCCTCCGCCCAGGCGGAGCTGCGGCAGGCGATCGGGTTGCTGGACAGGTCCATGGCAGAGATCCCCCGGGGCTCGCGCCAGGTGCTGCGCCTGATCTGCGTGGACGAGCTGTCGTACGAAGACGCCGCGGCGCTGCTGGGCGTGCCCGTCGGCACGGTGCGCAGCCGCCTGTCGCGCGCCCGCGCCTTGCTGCGGCTGCGCATGCGGGCGCACGGCCTGCGGCTGGACGGCTGAAGCGCTTTCCGGGCGGAGCCGAACGGCTCGCTAACGCTTGGTTTTCTATCGTTACACTTATCGAACCATGAGTTGCTACGCGTGGTTACAGTGCTGCCTTCCTCTCTTTTTTGGCAGGCATATGACCATGTGGCACGCCCCGCTCGGCCTTTTTGCTCCCGCGGCCTCTTTCCTTTCCGCCGCGCGATGAGGGCCCCGCTCGTTCTCAAGCCGCTGGCGCTCGCCCTTGCGCTGGGCACGCTGGCCGCCCACGGCGCGGCCCAGGCGCGATCCGACTGGATCGGCCGCTGCGCTGCCGGCCACTACGAACAGGGTGGGGGAGCCGAATGCCAGCAGCCCTACCAGGAAGGCCTGGCGGCGGTGCTGACCGGATCGGCCGACGACGACGCCGGCGCCTGGGGCTACCTCGACAAGCAAGGCCGCATGGCCATCGCGCCCGCCTACACGGACGCGGAGTCCTTCCAGAACGGGCTGGCTGCCGTCAGCCAGGGCGAGCGCTGGGGCTACATCGACCGCCAGGGCCGCTGGGCCATCGAACCGCGTTACGCGCGCGCCACCGGCTTCAACGCCGAAGGCACGGCGCTGGTCGAGGATGACGGCCGCGACGTGCTGATCGATCGCCAGGGCAAGGTGGTCAAGACCTTCCCGCTGGGCACGCGCAGCTGGGGATTCCAGCGCGGCCAGAAGCTCGCGGCCATGGAAATGCCGCAGCCGCCGCGGCTGGTCAACGCCGTGACCGGCAAGGCGGCCACGCTGCCCGAGGGCGTGATGCGGCTGTCCGCCCCCACCGGCGGCTACCTGCCCGCGCAGCTGCGCGATACGCGCTACGGCGGCTGGTGGGGCTTGCTGGACACGAATGGCGGCTGGGCGATAACGCCCCAGACGCTGCAATCCCGGGACGCGCCGATCCGCGACGGCGACGTGATCGCCGTGGTGCGCGACGACCGCTGGCTTTTCGTGGATCCCCGCGGCCAGGCGCTTTCCTCCGCGCGCTACCGGCAATTGCAAGTCGTCGCGCCCGGGGTGTGGCTAGCCAAGACCGGCCGCAGCGGCAAGGCGGTCCTGCTCGACGGCAAGCAGAAGGTCCTGCACCGCTTCGCCTCCGAGTACGTGGGCTTGCAGGAACGCGACGGCTGGCGCTACCTGATCGATGAGACCGCCATCGTGCTGGTCGACCCGGCCGACAAGCTCATGACGATCGCGGTCGGCCAAGGCCGCGTGGACGTGCGCGACGGCGAGGCCTGGGTCTCCGGCGCCCAGGCCGGCAACGCGGAAGCGGAAGGCGCGGCGCAAGCCGGAGCCGACGCTTCGGCGCAAGCGGGAGCGGAAGCCCTGGAGCAAGCGGGATTGGAAGTCGCGGCCATGCCGGCCGAGACGCCGGACGCCGCGACGGCCGCGGAGCCGGAGGCTGTCGAGGCCGCCGCAACGACCGCGGAAGCCGCGGCAGCCGACGCTGCGGCAGCCGATGCTGCGGCAGCCGATGCTGCGGCGGCCGACGCCGCCGACGCCGTGGCCGACGTCGCCGCGCCGGCGCCTCCCTCGCCTCCTCGCATGGCGTCCCTGCGGGCCGTGGCGGCCGCCTCCGTCGCGGCGAGCGGTGTCGAAATCAGCGAAGGCGGCCTGGTGCAGATCTACACCCGCGGGGGCAAGCCCCTGCTGGATGCCGCGACCGTGGCGCAACTGCGGGCCTATCACGTCAGCGCCTTCGACGCGGGCAGGCGCGCCCAGCGCGGCGGGGCCCAGGCCAAGCTGCCCCTGGCGCTGCTGCGCCCGAACGATTACTCGCAGCCCATGGGCATCCTGACGGCCAGCGGCAAGATCGTCACGAATGCGGACTGGGAAAGTATCTCGTCCTATGACGTCTCCCTGCCTTTGCCCGTCCGGACCCGCGACCGCAAAACCGGCGCGATCGATGCCGAAGGCAACTGGGCCATTCCGCCCCGCTACACCGAAATCCGCCCGTTCCGCGGCGCCTACTCCTGGGCCAGCCTGCCGGGTTCGGGGCGGCGCGAGATCGTGCTGATCGATGCGCGCGGCAAGCCCGTCGCCGTTCCCGCCGAAGTGCTGGAGGACACCAGGGAGTTCGACGGCGAGCTGATCCACTACCGCGCGCCCGACGAGAACCGCGAGCGCCTCTGGGGCGTCTGGAACGTGCGCGACGGCGCGCCGGTGCTCAAGCCGGTGTACGAACGCATCGAGGAATTCGAAGACGACTGGGCCAAGGTCCTGGACCGCGGCCGTTGGGGCGTGGTGAACCGCAAGGGCCAGTGGGTGCTGCCCGCCACCTACGAAAGCGCCTACGAGATGGAGTACCTGGGCGACGGCCTCCTGCTGGTCCCGGACGCCGACGCCCAGGCCGGCCGCGGCTATTCCGACCGCGCCTATCGCCTGGTCAACCTGCGCACCGGCAAGACCAGCGAGCGGCTGGCCGGGAAGCCTGAAAAGCTGAAGGACGGGCGCTACGTCGGCGAACTCGCGGACGCGGGCACGATACTGTTCGACGCGCGCGGCGGCGCCTTGCGCCTCTCCGATACACCGCCCCGGAACAAGGTGCAGTACCAGGACTGGATCTACATCGAGAACGAGGAACGCGAAGGCGCCATCAACGCCCGGGGCGAATTGAAGGTCCCCGCCCTCTACGGCGAATTCAATCCCTTCTTCGTGCAGCCCGAAGGCCTGGCCCGCGCCTACGACGGATCCGAATACCGCGTGATCGACCAGAACGGCAAAGCCCTTCCCACGAAACTGGGCGACGGCACGCCGCTGGCCGGCATGAAGCGCATCGTCTTCCAGGACGACCGGAATTCGGGCAGCGTCATGACGGATCTGCAAGGCAAGGAGATCACCCGCATCCCGGGCACGTATAGCGTGCAATACCGCAGCGCCAGCGAAGGCGTGGTGCCCTACCGCGGCGACGGCGGCAACGGCAGGTACGGCTTCGTCGACGCCAACGGCAAGCGCGTGGTGGGGCCGCACTTCGATTCGCTGGGCCCGCTGAAGAACGGCCTCGCGGCGGCGCAGCGCCGGCAGCGCACCGGCAAGCTCTACGGCTACATCGACCTGACCGGACGCTACGCGATCCCTCCCCTCTTCAGCTGGGTGAGCGACTTCCAGGAAGAACGCGCGCTGGTGCGCCAGGATGGCTACACGCAATACATCGATACCAAGGGAGAACCGCTGGCGACGTTCGTCACGGTGTGCGACACGGTGACGATCCTGGACAACGTCGGCCGCATCGTCTGGCCGCTGGAGAAGATGCGCTGCCCCGCGGCCGACAAGTTCGAGCTCGCCCCCGACAACGCCAAAGCGAAACAATCATGACGTCACGCGCACTACGCATCACCCGCCTCGCCGGCGCCTTGGCCGCGCTGGGCGTTTCCCTGTCCGCCCAGGCGCAGTACGGACACTATGCCTGCGTGGAAAACGTGGCTTACGACAACTATGCGGCGCTCGACTCGGGCGCCGGCAGCCCTTACGCCAACGGCTGCATCCGCGCGCTGTCCGACCAGCGCGCGGCGGTGTTGCTGCCGTCCGCCGTGGAAGGCGCCGGCCGCGCGCCGGGCGACGGCACGCTGCGCCGCCACGCCTGGGGCTTCCTGGACCAGAACGGCAGGCTGGCGATACCGCCGATCTTCGAAGCGGTGCGCGACTTCCGCCACGCCCTGGCCGCCGTCAAATGGCAAGGCAAGTGGGGCTTCATCGACACGCGCGGCAGGATGGCCGTGCGGCCGCAGTTCGACGCGGTGCAGGACTACGCGGAGATCGGCCTGGCCGTGGCCACGCGGGATGGCCGGCAGCAACTCATCGACCGCCGGGGCGAGCCCGTAGGCGAGCCGCTGGACGCCGGCATCGCCGCGCTGTCCCTGCAGGACGGCGTGCCCGCGCTGGCCACGGTGGAATACAAGCTGGAGTACCGGTCCAGCAACGGCGAGCGCCGCTACGGCGATACCGGCATCCAGCTGACCCGCTCCTATGGCAACGGCCTGTACATCGCCACCGACGCGCAGGGCAGCTACGGCCTGCTCGACCAGCAATGGAACTGGGTCCTGGAACCCGTCTACCAGGACATCTCCGTTCTCGGCGACGAGGGCTCGCTGGCCGCCGCCTTCGGCCCGCGCGGCGCGGTGCTGCTGGACGCGCAAGGCAAGCCGATCGGCGAAGACCAGAACTACCAGGGCCTGACCCCCCTGGGCAAGGCATTCTGGAGCGCGGAGCTGACCCGCGGCAACTACGCCATCCTCGATGCGGCCGGCGCGCCCGTGGCCAAGTTGAAATCGGACGAAGCCTACGGCTCCCGGCGCTACGGCGACACCCTGCTCTATCCCTCGGGCGAGCAGCTCATGGCGCTGGCGCCGGGGCACGCCGAACCCCTGGCGTTGGGCGCGGGCCTGTCCGCCGCGGACGACGACCAGGGCTATGTGCTGTTCACGAACGCGGAGCGCGTCCCCGTCGGCCTGCTGACCCCGACCGGCGCCTGGTTGCACGGCGGCACCGCGCCCGAGTGGCTGGCGGATGTCGGCCGGATGGAAGTGCGCCAGGGCAAGCTATGGCTGTTCACTGAAAACCGCCTGCTCAACGTGCTGGACGGCGAAGGCCGCGTGCTGCTCAAGCCCGAGGCCGTCGAGGCCGCGCAGGAGATGGCGCTCAAGCAGTTGCCCCTGGACGTGCCCGGAGGCCCGCTGGGCCTCTTGGGGAAAGGCTATTGCCACTGCAACAGCGAAACCGGCGCAGGCCTGATCCTGGCCGATGGCGGCATCGCGGCCGATCCTTCCTGGAACGCGGTGATTCCGCTGGACGGCGCCAGCGACTACGACGACTACACGCGCGCGGCGCCGCCCGGGCTGAAGGCGGAGCAGCTGCGCTACGCCGCCGAAACGGCCGAAGGCATGCGGCTGCTGGACGCGGCCGGCAAGCCCATGGACCTGCCCGCGCAGCAGCATATCGGCGCGTTCCACCACGGCTACGCGCTGGCCTATGCCGGCGGCGTGACCCGCATGGTCGATCGCGACGGCAAGACCTACGCGCTGCCGGATTATTTCGAGACGGAGGTGGTCGCGCCCGGCGTGGTGCGCTACGTGGAAACGGCGGCCGAGGACGCGCCCTGGGGCCTGTACGACTTCGTGGCCGGCAAGGTCGTTTCGCCCCCTCGATACGCCAGCATCGGCGAATTCCAGGACGGGCAGGCCGTCGCGTCGCTGGGACCGGACCGCGTGGGCGTCATCGACCTGCAAGGCCAATGGATCATCCCGGCCAGCCACCACGACGCCGAACGCGTCAACGCGCAGCTGTGGAAGCTGCGGCAGGCCGGCGCGCAGGCGGACGACTACCGGCGCCCCGCGGCCCTGTTCAATGCCCGCGGCCAGGCGCTGACGGCGTTCCTGTCCGGCCTGCAGGTCGGCGCGGACGATGACGGCACCGTGCAGGCCGGCGACGGCAAGCGGCGCTGGATCATCTCGCCCGATGGCGCCGACGCGCTCGACATGGAAGACGCCAGCTACAGCCGCCTGGGCGACTGGATGGCGATCCGCCACGCCCAGCGCAGCGGCTATCTGGATGCGCAGGGCCGCTGGCAGATCGCGCCCGACGCGGTCGTCGGGGGCACGTTCCGCGGCGCGCCCGCCCGCGCCCTGCTGACCGACGACGACGGCGCCCGCGTGATCGACGCGCAAGGCAAGACCGTCACCGCGCTGCGCGGCGGCGATTGGAGCTGGCCGCAGGGTTCCGCCTCGCTGCTGCGGCGCTACGTCGCCGACGGCAGGCAAAAGACGGACTACGCCGGCCTCGACGGCAAGTCCCACCTCACCGTCGACGGCTATGCATCCGGCTACTCGGAAGGCCATGCCGTATCGCGCCTGTCCAGCAGCGCGATGCGGGCGGTCGACGGCAAGGGCGCGCTGACCGGCCCCGCGTTCGACGCGCTGGGCCTGTTGCGCGAAGGCCTGGCGCCCGCATATGCCGACAGCGCCTACGGCTACGCGAACGCCGAAGGCCAGTTGGCCATCCTGCCCGCGTATGAGACGGTCTCGCCCTTCCAGGGGCAGCGCGCCGTCGTGTCCACGATGGACATGTCGATGATCATCGACTCCACCGGCAGGCAAGTGGCGCGCGTGGCAATGGAGTGCGGCGTGCGCGCGCTCTACGGCTCGCACAACCAGCGGCTGTGGCCGCTCACCCTGCCGCGGCGCTGCCCCCGGTAGCGCGCCGCCTGGCGCCGGACGCCTATTGCGCGTCCAGCGCCAGGTAGCGGCGGGTCTGCACGATTTCCTCGCGTTCCTTGAAGCTGGTCAGCTGCCCGGCCAGCGCGCTGCTGTCGCCGGTCTGCCGGATGGCGGCCAGCGTGGCCTGCATGGCATGGATGGCGGCGCGTTGCAGGTCCGACGGAATGATGACCAGCCGGTAACCCATGGCCGCCAGATCGGGCAGCGGCACCAGCGGCGTCTTGCCGCCGTAGAACATATTGATGAGCTTCGGGCCGGGCAGCCGCTCGGCAATGGCCCGGATCTGCTCGACGCTCTCGGGCGCTTCCACGAACAGCATGTCCGCGCCCGCCTTCACGTAGCGCTCCGCGCGCGCCAGGGCGGCGTCGAAACCTTCGACGGCGATCGCGTCGGTGCGCGCGATCACCAGCGCGTCGGCATCGCTCAAGGTCTGGCGCGCGATGTGCACCTTGCGGCACATCTCCTCGACGTCGATCAGGCTCTTGTCGTCCAGATGGCCGCAGCGCTTCGGAAAGGACTGGTCTTCGATGTGGAAGGCGGCCACGCCGGCGCGCTCCATGAGGCGCACGGTGCGTTCCACATTGGCCGATCCGCCGAAGCCCGTGTCGGCGTCCGCCACTACCGGCAGGCCGCCGGCGTCGACGATCTTCTCGACGCGATCCATCACTTCGCTGAAGCTCAGCAGGCCGATGTCGGGATAGCCGGCGGCGCGCGCGATCGCCCCCCCGCTGGCGTAGACGGCCGGGAAGCCGGCCGCGGCCACCAGCCGGGCCGACATGCCGTCGTAGGCGCCGGGCGCCACGACGATGTCTTCGGCCAGGCGCTGGCGCAACAGGGTGCTGGGTTTGGGAGTGGCGGCCATGGAGATTCCTTGCAGAAGTAGGGAGACGCATCCATGATCGGCCCGGCAGACTAGAATGTCCAATATATGGAAAATTGATAATTCATATTCTTTAGATACCAATATGGAACTGCGCCATCTCCGTTACTTCGTCGCCACCGCCGAGGCCCAGCACTTCACGCGCGCGGCGGAACAGCTGGGCATGGCGCAACCGCCGCTGTCCCAGCAGATCCGCCAGCTGGAGCAGGAGGTCGGCACGCCGCTGTTCGACCGCACCGGCCGCGGCGTCGCGTTGAACGATGCCGGCCGCGCCTTTCTCGCCTGCGCGCAGGACATCCTGCGGCGCGCGGAGGCCGCCGTCCTGACCGCGCGCCGAGCCGCGCGCGGCGAAGTCGGCGAGCTGACGCTGGGATTCACGGAATCCGCGTCGTTCAACGGGGTGGTGACCGAACTGATACGCCAGTACCGGCAGCGGTATCCGGAAGTGGAGATGACGCTATCGCAAGGCGACAGCGAAACGCTGGTGGCCCAGCTGCGCAGCGGCGCGATCGACGCGGCCTTCGTGCGGCCGCCCTTCGCCCTGGACGGCGGGCTGGCGTTCACGCAGCTGGCCGAGGAACCGCTGGTGGTGGCGCTGCCGCTGGGCCACGCGCTGGCGCGGCGCAAGCGGCTGGCGCCCGCCGACCTGGTGCAGGAACGCTTCATCCTGTATTCGCGCAAGTCCGGCTACGGCCTCAGCGCCGACATCATGGCGGCCTGCCGGCAACACGGCATCAACCCGCTGATCGGACAGCGAGCGCCGCAGCTGTCGTCCGCCGTGAACCTGGTGGCCGCGGGCATGGGCGTGGCGATCGTGCCCGCCTCCCTGCGCCACCTGCGCCCGGACGGCGTGGTGTACCGCCCTTTCGCGCTGGATTGGCCGCGCGCGGTGTTGGGGCTGGCGGTGCGCGAGCAAGGCGCGGGCGCCCGTGTGAAAAACCTGCTGGCGCTGGCCAGCGCTTGAGGCCGGCCGGCGCTCAGCCTTCGTGCGACTCGTGCACGGCGGCCGCGCCGCGCTTCCAGTAGCTGGCGGCGCGGATGCGGCTCTTGTCGATGCCGTGCCGCCCCACCATGATTTCCCGTAGCGCCTTGGCCGCCGCGGACTCCGCCGCGATCCAGACATAGCCTTCGCCCGCCGGCAACTGCAGGTCGCGCGCCGCGTCCAGCAACAGCACGCTGTGGCCCGGCGCCGTGCCGTTGCGATGCAGCCAGCGGACGGACGCCTGGGCGGAGGTGGGGAGCGGGATCTCGTTGGCGGCCTCGGGCACTTCGATCAGCACCAGCGCCTGCGCGGCGGAGGGCAGCTCTTCCAGGCGGCGGGCGATGGCCGGCAAGGCGGTTTCGTCGCCGATCAGCACATGCCAATCGAAACCAGTGGGCACGACGAACGAACCCCGCGGGCCGCCGATGCCCAGCTGTTGCCCGGGCGCGGCCTGCTCCGCCCAGGTCGAGGCCGGGCCGTCGCCGTGCAGCACGAAATCGATGACGAGTTCCTTGCGCGCGGTGTCGTAGCGGCGCGGCGTGTAGTCGCGCGCGGCGGGCTTGGGCCTGCCCTCGGGAAACTTGACGCCGTCGGGGCCGACGGCCGGAAGGGCCGGCGGCTGCGAGGGATCCTCGGGAAAGAACAGTTTTACGTGGTCGTCGAACGAAGCGGACACGAAATCGTGCAGGTCTTCACCGGTGAAGGTGACGCGGGCCAGGAGGCCGGCGATGCGCTCGACCCCGGCCACGGTCAGCGCGCGCATTTTCAATTCGTGGCGGACGCGCTCGACGTTCAGGTCGGTACGGGTCATGGATACTCCAGAATAGGATCGGAAATCAGGAACAGGGGCCCGTGATTTCCTCGGTGGCGCGCGCCAGGATGGCCGCGATGCGCCGTTGCTCCTTGGGCGTGGCGTCGGTGCGTTCCAGCAACGCGCGCTTGAGCGCCTGCCGCGCCTCGACGAATTCCGGCAGCCATCCGGTCACCGTGTCTTCGCCTTCGGGACCGGTGGCGCGCGGCTCGCCGCTCCAGGCCTGGCGCATCCAGTCCATCTTGCGGGCGACGTGCTTGAACTTGTTGAACATCAGGGTCAGGCGCTCGCGGCTGGCGTCCAGGCGCGCGCGGCCCGGCTCGGCCAGGTGATAGCGCTTTTTCGTGCCGGCCTGTTCGACCGTGGCGTAGCCCAGCTCTTCCAGATAGGTCAGCGCGGGATACACCATGCCGGGGCTCGGCGTGTAGTAGCCGTTGCTGAGCGCGCCCAGCGCCTTGATGAGTTCGTACCCATGGCTGGGATTCTGTTCGAGCAGGCCCAGCAGCATGAGCTGCAGGTCTTCGGCCGAAACCTTGCGGCTCCGCGCCCAGCCGCGCCCATCCCCGCCGAAGCCGTCGGGATCGCCGCGGCCGTCGGGCGAGTTCGACAGCCAATCGCCCGCCGCGCTGGCGTGGCGCTGGTGCAAGGCGTGCCGGCCGTCGTGATCATGGGGTTGGACGGGGCCGTGCGCCTTGTTGCGCGCGCGGCGCGCGCCGCGGGGGAAGGCGGTCAGGAATTGGGGATGGCGCATGGGGAAAACCTCCTCGATACGTATCTTAAGATATATATCTTACGATATAACCGAAGCCGCGTCACCGTCAAGCGCGCCGGTCGGCCACCCCCGCCGCGATGCCGCCCACGATCAAGGCCATTCCCGCCAGCAGCGAGGCGCTGACCGGCTCGTGCAGAATCACGGCCGCGCACAGCAGGCCGAACACCGGCACGCCCAGCAACCCGATGGAAGTCACCCCCGCGGGCAAGGCGCGATTGACGTTCACGGCCGCCCAGTACGCGACCGCGATCCCGAAAATGCCGCCGTAGCCCAGCAGCCAGGCCAGGTCCGCATTCCAGGCCACCGCCGGGGGGCCCTCGGCCGCGAACGCCACCGCCGACAGCACCCCCGACGCGAGCAGGGCCTGCCAGAAAGCGAGTTCGAACGGCGGCGTGACCCAGCGGTGGGCGCGCACGTAGACGATGTTGGCCGCCCAGCACAAAGCGCCCGCCAGGATCAGGCCGTTGCCCACGAGCGCCTCGCGGTTGCGCCAGTCGAAGGCGAAGGGGTTGAAGATCACGATCAAGCCCAGCATGCCTAGCGCCAGCCCGGCCTGCCTGCCGCGCCCGATGGGCTCGCCCAAAAACAGCCAGGCGGCCGGGATCACCCAGAGCGGCGTGGTGTAGGCCAGCACTACCGAGCGGCCCGCCGGCACGTGCTGCAGCCCCAGGCTCACCAGGGCCGCGAACGCGCCCATGTGCAGCAGGCCGACGCTGAGAATCACGGGAATGTCGGCCTTCACGGGCCAGGCCACCCGCCGCAGGGCGAGTCCCAGCGCGAGCAGCGCGGCGGTTCCGGCGATGCTGCGCGCCGCGGCCGCCCAGATGGGCGTCATGTATTGCAGCAGCAGTTTGTTGACGACCCAGGTGAACCCCCAGGCCAGCACCACCACGCCCAGAAGCAACAGGGCATTGCGGCGCGTTAGCACGGCATCGGACATGATGGGCGACGGAATCCGCGAGGCGGTCGTAAAGGAAGACCGACTATAGGAGCCGCGCCTGGCCGCGCCCTAGACCCACGCCCGCCCTATTCTCTGGGACCACGCGCCCCGCTCGGCCCGGACGCGGCGGCCGACAGCCAGCGCGCGAACTCCGCCGCGCCAGGCTCGGCCGGCGCGGGCGCGTAGACCACCAGACGCAGATGCCGGCTCTCATCGACGGTGAGCGTCGCATGCTCGAAATCCAGTTCGCCCAGGGAGGCGATGCGCAGGCGGCGCAGGCCGATGCATGCGCCATGCACATCGTGTTCGCGCCACCAGCTCTTGAATTCCGGCGACACGCGTTCCAGTTCGTCCACCAGCTCCGTGATGTCTGGCTCGCCGGCGGCGCTGGCGAAATCGCGCCGGAAGGTGGAGAGCATGGCGGGCGCCTGCGCGGACCAGTCCACGAACAACTGCCGCAACGCCGGGTCCGCGAACAGCATCCACAGCAGGTTGCGCCGGCCCGGCGGTTGCGCGGAAAAATCGAACACCCGGTCGGCGGCCGCATTCCACGCCACCACGTCCCAGCGCAGGTTCAGGATATACGCGGGACGCGCAGGCAAGTCGTCCATCAGGCGGCGCACCTGCGCCGGCACCGTGCACCAGGTGCGGCCCGGTTCGGACGGCGGGCGCTGGTGCGCCAGCAGGTAGAGGTGGCGGCGCTCGGCGGCGTCCAGCTTCAGCACGCGCGCGAGGTTTTCCAGGAAGCCGGCCGACACGCTGATGTTGCGTCCCTGCTCGAACCACGTGTACCAGGCCAGCCCCACGCCGGCCAGCGCGGCCACTTCCTCGCGCCGCAGGCCGGGCGTGCGGCGGCGGCGGCCGGCGGGCAGGCCGAGTTCGACGGGGCTGAGCCGTTCGCGACGCAGCCGCAGGAATTCGGAGAGGTCGGCGCGGGTGCGGTCCAGGCGCCGGGATGCCGCGGGTCGAGTCATGGGCGTATTGCACCTAGTAATAGCATAAACAGCTAAATTGTATAAGGCTGAAAGCCTCACCAGAATAGCGCCCATCTTCCTTCGATGGCGCTTTCCATGACCTGCTCCACCACCACGCTTTCCCCTGCCGGCGTTTCCGCGCGCGCTCCCACCGCCATGGACCGCCGGGGCCTGGCCGTCCTGCTGTCGGGCGGCTTCATCACGATCTTCGACCTGTTCGTGGTCAACGTCGCCATCCCCAGCATGCAGTCCACCCTGTCGGCCAGCTTCGCGCAGATCAGCTTCATCATCGCCGCCTACGAACTGGCCTACGGCGTGCTGCTGATCGCGGGCAGCCGGCTGGGTGACCGCGACGGCCGGCGGCGCGTGTTCATGCTGGGCATGGCGGGCTTCGCGCTGGCCTCGGCGCTGTGCGGCCTGGCGCCCACCGCCGACACGCTGATCGCGGCGCGCATCCTGCAGGGCATGGCCGCCGCCATGCTGTTCCCGCAGGTGTACGCGCTGATCCGCGTCAGCTACGACGGACAGGCGCGGCGGCGCGCCTTCGGCCTGCTGGGCATGACGTTGGGGCTGGCCGCCATCGCCGGCCAGGTGCTGGGCGGCTGGATCGTGCATGCCGACCTGTTCGGCCTCGCCTGGCGCGGCATCTTCCTGATCAACGTGCCCCTGGGCCTGCTGGCCTGGCGGCTGGCACGCCACATTCCCGAATCGCGCGAGCCTTCCGGCGCGGACATGGACTGGCCCGGCGCGGCGCTGGTGGGCGTCGGCCTGGCCTTGCTGCTGCTGGCCCTGATCGAAGGCCCGCAACGGCACTGGCCGGCCTGGACAGTCGCTTGCGGCCTCGCGTCCGCCGCGGTGCTGGCGGGGTTCGCGCGCATGCAGCGTCGCATCGGCTCGCGGGGCGGCGCGCCGCTGGTCGACCTGGCCCTGCTGGCGCAGCCGCGGTTCGCGGCGGGCTGCGTGCTGGTCATGCTGGTGTTCTCCACCGCGAGCGCCTTGTTCCTCTGCTACGCGCTGCTGGTGCAGACAGGCTTCGGGCTGGACGCCCTGACGGCAGGCCTGATCTTCGCGCCGGCCAGCGTCGGCTTCGTGGCCGGATCGATGGCGGCGCCGCGCCTGGCGGCCAGGTTCGGCACGCCGGCCATCACGCTGGCCGCGCTGCTGTACGGCGCGGCAACGGCGGCGCTCATGCTGCGGGTCAAGGCCGCCGGCGCCGGCCTGGATCCGTGGTCGCTGCTGCCGGTCCTGGTGTGGCTGGGCGCGGCGCAGGGCGCGGTCAACACGCCGCTGGTGAATCTGGCGCTGGGGTTCGTCGACGACCGCCGCGCCGGCATGGCGGCGGGCATCGTATCGACCCTGCAGCAGATCGGCGCGGCGCTGGGCGTCTCCGCCGTGGGCATGCTGTTCAGCGGCACGTTGCAGGCCTGCGGCGGCGCGGGACGGGCCGAATGCCATGCGCGGGCATTCGCCAATGCCTTGCAGTTCAACGTGGCGGCGATTCTCGCGGCCGCCGCCCTGCTGTGGTGGCTGGGCCGGCGTGACCGCCGCGCCTAGCGGCCTTCCGCGCCCCGCTCGGACGCTATCCCGCCGAGAGTTCGCGCGCGCGCCGCTCGGCCTCGTGCACGGCCTGGACGATGGCCGGCGCCACGCCCGCCGCCCGCATGTGCGACAGCGCCGCGTAGGTGGTGCCGCTCTTGGAGGTGACGCGGTCCTGCAATTCGGTCAGCGGCGCCGTTTCGCTGGCCGCGAGCGCGGCCGCGCCGCGGAAGGCGGACACCGCGAGGCGGCGCGCGTCGGCGGGCGAGAAGCCCAGTTCCTCGGCGCCCTTTTCCAGCGCCGCCATGAAATGGAACACATAGCCCGGCCCGCTGCCGGTCACGGCGGTGACGGCGTCGATCATGGCTTCGCTGTCGGTCCAGATGCGCTCGCCCACCGCCGCGAACAGCGCGTCCACCCGGGCGCGCTCGGCCGGGCCGCAGGCCGCCGTGGCGTACAGGCCGGTCATGCCCAGGCCCACCTTGGCCGGCGTGTTCGGCATGGCGCGCACGATACGCGCATGGCCGCCCAGCCAGCCGGACAGCGAAGCCAGCTCGACGCCCGCCGCGATGCTGACCACCGCGGCATCGGCCGCCAGGTGCCGCCCGACCTGCGCGCAAGCCTCGCGCAGGACCTGCGGCTTGGTCGCCAGCACGCACAGCGCGGCATCGCCCAGTTCGGGGCCGGCGGTCTCGCGGCAGGCCAAGCCGCGCGCGAGCAGGGCTTCGCGCGCGGGGGCATAGGGCTCGACCACCAGGAAATCGGCCGCTGCCCGGCCCTGGCCGAGCAGGCCGTCGATGATGGCGCTGGCCATGTTGCCGCCGCCGATGAAAGCTATTTTTTCGCGCATGTCGTTCCGATGGAAGTGGGGGGAAATGTCAGCGCCGGCGGACCGCGTCCGCATCCAGCGCGCCGATGCGGCTGCGGCCCAGCAGCCTGAGGGTGTTTTCGAGTTCGGCGCGCAGGATGGCCAGCACCTCGTCCGCGCCCGCCGGCCCGCGCCCCGCCAGCCCGTACAAGGGCGCGCGACCCAGGAGCACGGCGCGCGCGCCCAGCGCCACCGCCTTGGCGATGTCGCTGCCGCGGCGAACGCCGCCGTCCACCAGGATCTCCATCGACTGCCCCAGCTCGGCCGCCACTTCGGGCAGCACTTCCAGCGGGCAGGGCGCGCTTTCCAGCTGGCGCCCGCCATGGTTGGACAGGACGATACCGTCCACGCCCTGCGCTTGCGCGCGGCGCGCGTCGGCCAATCCCTGGATGCCCTTGATGACGATGCGGCCGCGCCAGGCGCGGCGCAGCCAGGCGACGTCATCCCAGCTCAACGCCAGATCCATCTGGCGGCTGAGGGCCGACGCCTGCTCCGTGATGTTTTCACGCGCATTGGAGCTGACCGCCAGATTCTTCAGTTGCGGGCCGCCATGGCGCAGCATGCGCCAGCACCAGCCGGGATGCGCGGCCAGGTCCAGCAGCAGGCGGCGCGACGGCCGCAGGGGCAGCTTGAAGCCGTTGCGCTTGTCGTGGTCGCGGTTGCCGTGCACCGGCACGTCCACGGTCAGGAAGAGCACGGTGTAGCCGCTCTGCCAGGCGCGGTCCATCAAGTGCTCGGCGATGCGGCGGTCGCGCTGCACGTAGAGCTGCAGCCAGAGTTCGCCGCTGGTGGCCGCGCGCACGTCTTCCAGCAGGGACGTGGACGCCGTGGACAGCACGAAGGGCACGCCCGCCCGGTGCGCCGCGCGCGCCAGGTGGATGTCCGCATCGGGCCAGAACAGGCCGTTCAGCCCCGTAGGCCCCACGATGGCGGGCATGGCGGCCGTGGCGCCCAGCAGCGGCACGTCGAGCCGGCATTCCGAAACGTCCACCAGCACGTCGGGACGGAATTCGAGGTCGGCCCACGCCGAGGCGTTGCGCGCCATCGCGATGCCGTCCTCGGCCCCGCCCTCCAGGTAATCGAACGCCAGCCGGGGCAGGCGCTTTTGCGCGCGCCGCCGGTAATCCATCACGCTGGGCAGCATCTCTCTTCCTTGGTTCCCGTGGCTTTTCGAGTCTTTCTTATGAATCGTATAACGAACGATATGATTGTATTTCGATCATTTTAAAAATCGCAATACCGATCGATCCCGGGCACTCCCGTTCGGCGGGCTGGCGTCGCAGCGCTGAGGAAACGCCGGTCCGGCTCTCCTAGGACATACCCTAGATTCAATTGGATTGAGATTATTTAAATCGAAAAGCAATTTAAGTAATCGTATGCTGTGCCTGAATTCGCTCGGCCCTCATGGTTCCCGAGCCCCTTTCCGGGATCACAGACATGACCAACGGCACCCCCCTGCTAGACGCGCTGGCCCAGGCCCTGGGCGCGGACGCCCTCCTCCATTCCGAGGCCGACCTGGCCGGCTATACCGAAGACTGGCGGGGCCGGTACAAGGGCCCGGCGCTGTGCGTTGCGCTGCCCGGCGACACGCGGCAAGTGTCGGAAATCGTGCGCCTGTGCCACGCCCACGGCACGCCCGTGCTGCCGCAGGGCGGCAATACCAGCCTGTGCGGCGGCGCGGTGCCCGCGGCCGAGGGGCGGCCGCCCGTCATCGTGAATCTGTCGCGCATGCGCCGGATCCGCCGCGTGGACGCCGCCAACAACTCCATGGAAGTCGAGGCCGGCTGCGTCCTGGCCGCGGTGCAGGACGCGGCCGCCGCCGAAGGCCGGCTGTATCCGATCAGCCTGGGCGCGGAAGGTTCGTGCCAGATCGGCGGCACCATCGCCACCAATGCCGGCGGCACCGGCGTGCTGCGCTATGGCAATACGCGCGACAACATCCTGGGCCTGGAAGTGGTGCTGCCCGACGGTTCCATCTGGAACGGCTTGACCGCGCTGCGCAAGAACAACACCGGCTACGACCTCAAGCATCTGTTCATCGGGGCCGAAGGCACGATGGGCATCGTCACGGCCGCCGTGCTCAAGCTGCACCCCCTGCCCACCGCGCACGCGGTCGCGTGGCTGGCGCCCGAGAGCCCGCAGGGCGCGCTCGATATCCTGGGCCGGTTCCAGCGCGCCTGCGGTTCGCGCCTGTCGGCCTTCGAGATGATCGACAGCAACCAGCTGGACGTGGTCATGGAGCACGTGCCGGGCCGCAAGAACCCGCTCGCCGGCGTCCATCCCTGGCATGTGCTGGTGGAGCTGTCCGACACCGGCGGCGACGCCGGCCTCCAGGACCTGCTGCAACAGATCCTGGAGCAGGCATCCGAACAGGGCCTGCTGCGCGACGCGGTGGTCGCGAGCAACGGCGCGCAGCGCGCCGCGCTCTGGGAAGTGCGCCACAGCGTGTCGGAAGGCAATAAGAAGGCCGGCGTGGGCCTCACCACCGATACCGCCGTGCCCGTGTCCGCCGTGCCCCGCTTCATCGACGAAGCCACGCGCGCCGTGCGCGCGCTGGTGCCCGGCCTGCCCGTGCTGATCGTGGCCCACCTGGGCGACGGCAACGTGCACTTCATCCCGTTCTTCACTTTCGATGCCTGGAACGCGCTGCCCGACCGCGACGCCATGGCCGCCGCCATCCGCCGCGCCGTCAACGACGTGGCCGACGCGCTGGGCGGCACGTTCAGCGCGGAGCACGGCGTGGGCCGCAGCTCGCTCGCCGAAATGGCGCACTACAAGTCGCCGGTGGAACTGGCGATGATGCGCGCCGTGAAGCAGGCCTTCGATCCCGACCATCTTTTCAACCCCGGCCGCTTGCTGCCTTGAGCCGTCGTTCTCGATCCGTAGGAGCCCTCAATGAAACCGACCTCCCATAACGCCTCGCGCCGCAACGCGCTCAAGACCGTGGCCGCCGGCGCCGCCGCCCTGGCCATGCCCATGATCTGGACGCCGTCGCGCGCGGCCTCCAAGCGCATCGTCGTGCGCGACGACGGCGGCATCTACAGCAAGGCCTATGGCGCCGTGTTCTACAAGCCGTTCTCGGAAGCCACCGGCATCCAGGTGGTGGGCGTGCAGGCCAACGCCGAGCCCACCGCGCAGATCCGCAGCATGGTGGACACCGGCAACTACACCTGGGACATGGCCAAGATCAGCCAGCCCGCCATCCTGATGCTGACCGAAGGCGGCAAGGTGTACCTGGAGAAGCACGGCCTCGAATCCGACCCCGTGGTGGCCACCATCCCCAAGCAGTACATGTCGCCCTACGGCGTGGGCAACAACGTCTACACCACGGTCCTGGCCTATCGCACCGACGCCTTCAAGGGCCGCCGCGCGCCCGCCTCGTGGGCGGACTTCTGGGACGTGAAGAACATCCCCGGCCGCCGCGGCCTGCGCAAGCATCCGTTCGACACGATCGAAGAAGCGCTGATGGCCGACGGCGTGCCGACCGACAAGGTCTATCCCTGCGACATCGACCGCGCGCTGGCCAGCCTGGACAAGATCAAGCCGGCGGTCGACGTGTGGTGGAACACCGGCGCCCAGGTCGAGCAGATGCTGGGCTCGGGCGAGGTCGACATGATCGCCACCTGGGTTTCGCGCGCGCAATCCGCGATCGCCAACGGCGCGCCGGTGCAGATCGTCTGGGACCAGAACATCTGGGGCTGCGACAACTGGTCGATCCTCAAGGGCACGCCGAACGCCGATGCCTGCCGCGAGTTCATCAAGTTCGCCTCCGATCCCAAGCGCCAGGCCGCGCTGGTCGAGTACTTCGCCGCCGGCGTGACGCAGCCCGCCGCCTTCGACTACATCAAGGCCGACGTCGCCCGCAATTGCCCGACCCATCCCGACAACATCAAGACGGGCCTGCACATCAACGCCGCCTACTGGCTGGACAAGCAGCGCGACGTGCTTGAGCGTTTCAACGGCTGGGTCCTGAAGTAACTCCTTTCTCGTCGATCACCATGTCTTCCTCCAATCTGCAAATCTCGGGCCTGGGCAAACGCTACGGCGACTTCGTCGCGCTGGCGCCCACGCACCTGGACGTCGCCCGCGGCGAATTCCTGACCCTTCTGGGCCCCTCCGGCTCGGGCAAGACCACCCTGCTGAGCCTGATCGCCGGGCTGGCCCAACCCGACGAAGGCCGCGTGCTGATCGACGGCGCGGACGTGACCTACGGCGCGCCTTACGAGCGCGACATCGGCATGGTGTTCCAGAACTACGCGCTGTTTCCGCACATGAGCATCGAAGAGAACATCGCGTTCCCGCTGAAGATGCGCAAGGTGCCGGCGGCCGAGGCCCGCCGCCGCGCGATGGAGGCCCTGGAGATGGTGCGCCTGCCCCACGTGGCGGCGCGGCTGCCGCGCGAGCTGTCCGGGGGCCAGCAGCAGCGCATCGCGCTTGCCCGCTGCATGGTCTACCGCCCCGCGATCATCCTCATGGACGAGCCGCTGGGCGCGCTGGACAAGAAGCTGCGCGACCAGATGCAGCTGGAGATCAAGCGCATCCACCGCGAGCTGGGCACCACCATCGTCTACGTGACCCACGACCAGGAAGAGGCGATGACCATGTCCGACCGCATCTGCCTGATGAACGGCGGCGCGATCGAACAGCTGGGCACGCCGGCGGATCTGTACTTCCGCCCGCGCACCCTGTTCGTGGCCGATTTCCTGGGCGAATCCAATCTGCTGCGCGGCGTGGTTTCCTCGGTCGACGGCGAGACGCTCACGGTCGGGCTGGAGCGCCAGGGCGTGACCGGGCAGGCCCTGTCCAACGGCGCCCCCGTGCGCGCCGGCCAGAAGGTCACGCTGATGTTGCGCCCGCAGAACCTGCGCGTCGAAGCGGCCCGCGAAGCCGGCCCGTCTCTGACGGGCAAGCTGCTGGACGTGATGGTCACCGGCAGCCTGACCAAGCTCTACCTGGATACGGGCGTGGCGGACGCCGAGCCCATCGTGGTCGCCTACCCCACGCGGCGCCAGGCCGAGCACTACGCCATCGGCCAATCCCTGTCGGTCAGCTGGCAGGCCGCCGACGCCGTCGCCATCCCGGAGTAAGCGCATGACGACTCTCGCCCCTCCCCGCAAGCGCATGAGCCAGGGGCGCCGCCATTTCCTGATGGCGGCGCCCCTGGTGGCGCTGCTGCTGGTGCTGCTCATCTACCCGGTGGGCCAGCTGCTGCTGTTGAGCGTGTTCGGCGAACAGGGCTTCTCGCTGACGCAGTATCACCGGCTGTTCGAATCGTCCGTGTACGTGAACGTGCTGCTGATCACGCTGAAGATCTCGCTGTGGACGACGTTCTTCTCGGTGGTCGCCGGCTACCCGGTGGCCTATCTGATCTCCAGCCTCTCGGCCCGCCGCAAGACTTCGCTCCTGTTCTGGGTGCTGCTGTCGTTCTGGACCAGCTTCCTGGTGCGGACCTTCGCCTGGGTGGTGCTGCTGGGCCGCAATGGCGTGGTCAACCAGCTGCTGCAGGCGCTGGGCATCCTGGATGCGCCCGCCAACCTGCTCTACAACTTCGGCAGCGTGCTGGTGGGCATGGTGCACGCGCTGATGCCGCTGGCGGTGCTGACGATGCTGTCGGTCATGGAGAACATCGACCGCAACCTGCCGCGGGCCGCCTCCACCCTGGGCGCGCGTCCCGGCACGGCCTTCTGGAAGATCTATTTCCCCTTGTCGATGCCGGGCGTGGCGGCCGCCGCCATCATGGTGTTCGTGACCGCCATCGGCTTCTTCATCACGCCCGCGCTGCTGGGCGGGCGCAAGGAAACGATGATCACGCAGATCATCATCGACCAGGTCCAGCAGACCATGAACTGGGAGTTCGCCGGCGCCGTGTCGGTGCTGCTGCTGGTCGTGGTGCTGGTGGTGTTCGCGATCTACGACAAGGTGCTGGGGCTGTCCACGATGACGGGCGCCGCCTCCACCCGGGTGCGGGCATCGGGCCGGGAAGGCCTGGGCCGCCGCGTCGGCGACGCCGTGCTGACGGCGTTGGCCGAGATCTCGGACCGGCTGTTCGGCCTGCTGCCCAAGCGCCTGCGGCGCTCGGTGTCGGGCACCGGGCAATCGCGCACGCTGTGGTGGATCGTGCTGCTGGTGCTGGCTTTCCTCTCCGCGCCCGCTTTCCTGATGATCCCGCTGTCGTTCGATTCCGGCTCGGGCCTGACCTGGCCGCCCAAGGGCTTCTCGCTGCAATGGTACGAGCAGATGTTCACCTCGCCCGTGTGGATGCAGGCGATCACGCGCTCGCTCATCGTGGGCGTGGGCACGGGGCTGCTGGCCATGCTCATCGGCACGCCGGCCGCCTTCCTGCTGGTGCGCGCCAACATGCGCGGCAAGTCGGCCATGCTGGCCTTCGTGCTGTCGCCCATCGTGGTGCCGCGCATGATCATCGCCGTGGGCATGTTCTATTTCTTCGCCCGCGTGGGCCTGGTCGGCTCGACCATCGGCCTGATCCTGGCGCACACGGTGGTGGCCGTTCCGTACGTGGTGATCACCATGATGGCGGTGCTGCGCAACTACGACACGCGCCTGGACCTGGCCGCGCAAAGCCTGGGCGCGGGCCCCTGGGCCACGCTGCGCTTCGTGACGTTCCCGATCCTGGGCGCGGGGCTGATGTCGTCGTTCCTGTTCGCGTTCGCCACGTCGTTCGACGAGCTGACCATCGCGCTGTTCGCGTCGGGCGGCCTGAACGCCACGCTGCCCAAGCAGTTCTGGGACGAGGTGACCTTGCAGATCTCTCCGGTGATCGCGGCCGTCTCCACCTGCCTTTTTCTCTTCATTGCCGCGCTGATCTGGCTGGCTGACCGGCTGCGCCGCCGCAGCCTGGCCGGCTGATCCGCGCCCGTTTCACCTCATAGGATACGTTTCATGTTGAACGCAACCCAACTGCGCGGAGTCTTTCCCGCCATTCCCACCCCCGTCAACGCCGACGACACCATCAATGTCCCGGCCGCGCAGGCCCTGATCGCCTACCTGCTCAAGCAGGGCATCGACGGCATCGTGCCGCTGGGCGGCACCGGCGAGTACGGCGCCCTGGCGCGCGCCGAGCGCATCCGCATGTGCAAGCTGACGGTGGACGCGGTGCAGGGCCGCGTGCCGGTGATCCCCGGCGTGCTGGACCCCGGCTTCCACGACGCGCTCCAGGCCGGCCAGGAGTTCGCCGACGCCGGCGCCGACGCGCTGATGGTGCTGACCCCCTACTACACCACGCCCACGCAGGCCGGCATCCGCGAGTATTTCCTGCGCTATGCCGACGCCTCGCCCCTGCCCGTGATGATTTACGAAATTCCGTACCGCACCCGCATCGCGATCGCGCCCGAGGTGCTGCACGAACTCTCGCGCCACGAGAACATCATCGGCATGAAGGCGTGCAACACGGACATGTACCATTTCCTGCGCACCGTGGCGGGCGTGGACGACTCTTTCGCGGTGTTCAGCGGCGAAGACACGCTGCTGCCCGTGCACCTGGCCGCGGGCGCGCGCGGCGGCATCGTGGTGACGGCCAGCCTGCTGCCCACGGCGTGGCGCAAGGTCTACGAGCTGGCGTCCGAGGGACGCACGCGGGAGTCGATGGAACTTCATCGCCGCCTGATTCCCTTGATGAACCTGGCGTTTGCGGAGACGAATCCGGGGCCGATGAAGTCCGTGATGGATTTGATCGGCGTGGATGCGCCCGAGGTGCTGGATCCGCTGGTGGCGCCCGCCGACGGATTGCAGGCTGCGTTACGGGCGGAGCTGGTTCCTTTGCTCCGGGAGTTTGAAGGGGTTGCTTAAGGGCGAGAGCGGTCGTTCCTTGGGGCGATGGGCTGGTCCTTGAAACGCCCGCCCCCCGGGCCGGCCGCGCGGGGGCCTTTGGGGGCTTACGGCGTCTTGCGTCGGTGTAACGCGTAGGATGGGTGAAGTGCGCTCGGGTCTACCCGCGAACACGGGCGTTCATCGCACGTAACCCATCATGGATGTGTGCGTTGCGGTGATGGGTTACGCGCGCTTGGCGCCGGTGTTCCTGTGCCGGCGATCTCGCGCTACACCCATCCTACGGATCACCGTTTCGACGCCGAAACCCGCGTATGCCAAGGGCGCGAGCGGCCGTGGCGTCCGCGACGACGGGCGAACCCCTACCTCGAATACCCCGAAAACTTCGACTTCGAAATCGAAGTCGCCGCCACCTGCACATGCGGCGCCAACTCAGCCTCGACCCTCGCCACCGTCCACCGCGTCGTCGGCACCGCAATATTGATCGCGGCCACCGCCAGCCCCCGATGGTCGATGACCGGCGCCGCGACAGAGATGTCGCCCAGCACCGTCTCGTTCACGATGATCGCGTAGCCCTTCTCCGCCACGCGCCGGACGCGTTCCAGCAGTTTTTCCGGGTTGATCTCGGTATAGGGCGTGATCGCCTCCAGCCGCGTCTGCGCCAGGATTTCGCGGCGCTGCTCGTCGGACAGGCGCGACAGGATCGCGGTGCCCGAGGCCGTGAAATAGGCGGGAAGCCGGCTGCCCACGGCAATGTCGACGTTGACCAAGTGATGGCCGGGGAAGCGCGCCACGAAGACGATCTCGTGGCCGTCCAGTTCCTGCAGGTTGGTGGTTTCGCCGAGCGTGCGGCTGATGTCCAGCAGATAGGGCGAGGCCTTGTCGATGAGTTCGTTGGCGCGCACGTAGTTGTACGAAAACTGCAGCACCTTCGGCGTCAGCCCGTAGTTGCGGGTGTCGGGGATGCGGCGCAGGTAGCCCAGCGTTTCCAGCGTGTAGACCAGGCGCTGCGTGGCGCTGCGGTCCAGGCCGGAGGCGCGGGCGATGTCCGCCAGGGTCATGTGGCGCTTGGGGCCATCGAACGCGTGCAGGACCTGGAAGGCCTTTTCGGTGGAGCCTACGAAGAGCGAAGACCGGGTCTCGGTCGTCGCCTGCGTTTTTTCCGTGTCGGCGAGGGGTGGAGTGCGCACAGGAAACAGCCTTTTCGAGTTCTGGGATGCGGCGCGGAAAACGGCGCATGGCGGGACGAGGCCGGCCCAACCATGCGCAGTGCGCTGATATTAATTGTAATTCAATTATTAATAGCAGATACCAATCGATTTGGCTGGCCCCGCTGGCTACTCCAAGGGTACGCCCGGTTGCGACGCGGAGCGGGTGCCCGGCACGGGGTGGCAGGATTGCGGGTGGTAGGTATGCACCACCGACAACTTCACGCGGTCGCTGCTGTTGCCCGGCGCCGCGTGCAGGGTGCGGCAATGGAAGAACACCACGTCGCCCGCCTGCAGTTCGGGGCTGACCGCGCGGGCGATCCATTCGGCATTCTCGGGCGCGTCGTCGCGGAAGAATTTCTGCGCGTCGAATTGTTCGGGCCGGTAGGCGGCCGCGTGCGAGCCCGGGATGAAGGACAGCCCGCCGTTGGCCGGCGTCTCCGATCCCAGCGCCAGCCAACAGGACACCAGGTCGGTATCGGAAAACGACCAATAGCGGATGTCCTGGTGCCAGCCCGTCAGGCTGCCGTAGGCGGGATGCTTGGTCATGACGCAATTGTGGTGCACGGTGGACAGCACCGGCGTCTCGCCGAAGTAGCGCGCCAGCCACTGCCCGATGCGCGGGTCCGTGGCCCATTGGGCGAACAGCGGGTCGCGGGCGTACGCGCCCAGCAGGCGCCTGACCGTGAGGCCGCCCTCGGCTGCGCGGGACTCCGGCGCGCCGGGATAGCGCAGGTCGGCTTCGTATTCGATGGGCGCCACGTGTTCGCGCAGGTGGCGTTCGGCCAGGGCGCGCAGCGCCGCCACCCGTTCCGGGTCCGCGAACTGGCGCAGCACCACGAATCCCTGCTCGCGCAGGACGGCTATCTGATCATCAAGCAGTAACCCGGACATCTCGATCCTCACACCCCGCGGCGTAAGCTGCAAAGCGTCTGCACGTGGCGCAGGCGCGCGCCGGCCAGGCGCCGGCATACGCGGGGATGGCTAGATTACCAAAACCGCCGGCCGGCCCGGCGTCAGAGCGTCGGCGGATTCAGCCGGGCGGCGTCGCGCTCCTGGACTTCGTGGTGCACCCACTCGCGCCAGACCGCCACCAGCAGGGCCATCAGCACGGGGCCGACGAACAGGCCGACGATGCCCATGGTCTTCACGCCTCCCACCAGCCCGAAGAAGGTGGGCAGGAACGGCAGCTTGACGGGGCCTCCCACCAGGCGCGGGCGCAGCGTCTTGTCGACGATGAAGAGCTCCACGCTGCCCCACACCATCAGGGCGATGCCCGCCACCAGGTGGCCCGAGCCCACCAGGTACAGCGACACCAGGGTGAACGACAGCGGCGCGCCGCCCGGTATCAGGGCCATGAAGCCCGTGACCACGCCCAGCAGCACCGGCGACGGCACGCCCGCCACCCAGTAGGCGATCCCCAGCACCACGCCCTCGCCCAGCGCAATCAGGCCCATGCCGGTGACGGTGGAGTTGATGGTGGCCGGCACCACGCGCGAGAAGCGCTGCCAGCGCGCGGGCAGGATGCGTTCGCCCAGCACGTCCAGCTGGGCCACCATGCGGATGCCGTCCTTGTAGACGAAGAACAGCGTGATCAGCATGAACAGCACGGTCAGCAGCAGCTGGAACACATTGCCCGTGGCCGCCAGGACCATGCGGTAGATGTTGCCCAGGTGCTCGCCGCTGACGGCCTCCACCAGCGCGCCCAGCGCGTGGGGCTGCCCGATATAGGACTCCCAGTACTGGCCCAGGCGTTCGCCCACCACCGGCATCGACGTAATCCAGTTTGGCACGGCCACGCCATGGCGGTTGGCCGCGATGGCCCAGGCGAAGAAGGCGCTGGCTTCCTTGATGGCGTAGGACAGCGCCAGCGACATCGGCACGATCAGCACGACGATCACCACCAGCAGGGCCAGCGAGGCGGCAAGCGCGTTGCGGCCGCCGCAGCGGGCAAGCAGTCGTTGGTACAGGGGCCAACTGGCCAGGCCGATGATCAGCGCCGCCAGGGCGGGGACCAGGAAGCCGCTAAGGAAATACACCCCCGCCAACAACACGAGCAACAAAAGCCAACGGGCGATCAGGTAGGCGGGTAGTACAGGCTGCATAGAGCGGATCGACAGTAAGTGCGTTGTAAGGCTTTGACTGTCGGACTATACAGACGTTTCGCGCAATACGAGGGACGCAAGGATTGTATTTACTACGGGGTTTCCCGTGTTACCCAGGGCGGCGGAAAAAACTTTCCGCCGCCCCGTCCCCGATCAAAGCGCGTATTCGGCGGCCTCTTCGCGCGCGCTGCGGCGGCGCGCCGGCACGGCGGGCAGGGTCGGGCTGGGCAGGCTGGCGGCCAGCGTGCCCTGGCTGCGCGCATAGACGCCGCAGTGGGCGGCGGCCGGATCGGTCTCGTCGCGCCCGCTCAGCAGCGGGCAGCCCGCGAACAGTTCCGCCACCCAGTCGGTGAAGGCGCGCACCTTGGGCGACAGCTGCCGGCTCTGCGGATACAGCACCGAGATCGCCGTGGCGCTGGGCTTCCACTGGGGCAGCACTTCGATCAGCTCGCCCGATTGCAGGTGGGGCAGAGCCATATAGCGGGGCACCTGGATCAGGCCGAAGCCCTTGAGCCCGCAATCCAGGTAGGCGCCGGCCTCGTTCACCGCCACCGCCCCCTGCATGTCGACTTCCTGGTGCTTGCCGTCGACGTTGAAGTCCCAGGCGCAGTTGCGGCCGGTGCGGCTGGAGAAATAGTGCACCGCGTGGTGATCGCGCAGGGCTTCGATGGTCTGCGGCAAGCCGTGGCGCGCCACGTAAGCAGGCGCGGCGCAGGTGACGGTCTGCAAGGTGCCGATGCGGCGCGCGACCAGGCTGGAGTCTTCCAGGTCGCCGGCGCGGATCACGCAATCCACGGCCTCCTGCACCATGTCGACCGGACGGTCTCCCAGGCCCAGCACCAGTTCCACGTCCGGGTATTTGTCGTGGAAATCACACAATGCGGGGATCAGGATCAGCCGCCCGATGCTGGTGGGCACGTCGATGCGCAGCCGGCCCTTCAGGCGCAGGGCCGCTTCCTGGAAGCACGCCTCGGTTTCCTCTACGTCGGCCAGGATGCGCACGCAATGCTGGTAGTACCCGGCGCCGTCCGGCGTCAGGCCGATGCGGCGCGTGGTGCGGTTGAGCAGACGCACGCCCAGCAGGCGTTCGAGATTCTGGATGATGGTGGTGACGGTGGTGCGCGGAAGCGAGAGGCTGTCGGCCGCCCGGGTGAAGCTGTTGGCATCCACGACGCGCACAAACACCTGCATAGCCTGAAAACGGTCCATGGCGACGGTGTCCTTGGGGCAAATAAGTCGGGGTGAAAGGAGCATAACCCGATTTCGCCGCCGATTAGTCGATCTGACCGACTATTGTTGCCGAAACACATGGGTTTATCCGCCCCCGTAAAACACTCAGAATGCAAACCATCTTGAAGTGCCCTTGCCGCCAGGCGCCTCCGACAGGGCATGTCAACCCTCAGATTCCGGTCACCGCGAAGACCCGCCCCGCCAAGGCGCCTTTGCCTCGACAGCGCGACAGCGCCTCATGCTGCAACGCAGCATACCAACCGGATCCTGAGGACTGGCATCCCCGGACCGCCGTTGCCGCCTCCCGCCCCCAGGCTCGGGGCAAGCGCGCTTCCGTCCCGACATCACTCAAGGAAACATCATGGTTTCGCGTCATCGTATTGCTGTGCTCGCCGTTTTCGCAGCCGTCATCGCGGCCGGCGGCGGTTATGCCCTCTTCCGCGCCCCCGCCGGGGCCAACGCCGCCCAGGCGCAGACCGCCCCCGCGGCGACGCCGGTGGAAGTGGCCGAGGTATTGAACAAGACCATCGTGGACTGGCAGCGCTACTCCGGCCGCCTGGAAGCCATCGACCGCGTCGATATCCGCCCGCTGGTGTCCGGCACCCTGACGGCCGTGCATTTCCAGGACGGCAGCATCGTCAAGAAGGGCGACGTGCTCTTCACCATCGACCCGCGCCCCTACGCGGCCGAGGTCGACCGCGCCGCCGCCGCGCTGACCGCCGCCCGGGCCCGCGCGTCCTACACCGCCAGCGAACTGGCCCGCGGCCAGCGGCTGCTGACCGACAACGCCATCGCCCGCCGCGACTTCGAAGAAAAGCAGAACGCGGCGCGCGAGGCGGCCGCCAATCTGCAGGGCGCGCAGGCCGCGCTGGACTACGCCAAGCTCAACCTGGGCTACACGCGCATCGAGGCGCCCGTCGCCGGCCGCGTGTCGCGCGCGGAAGTCACGGTGGGCAACGTGGTGGCGGCCGGCGCCGCGTCCGTGCCGCTGACCACCCTGGTCTCGGTGTCGAAGATGTACGCCTCGTTCGACGTGGACGAGCAGACCTTCCTGCGCTACGTGAATCCGGTCCGCAACGGCCGCAGCGGCGCCGTGCCGGTGGAGCTGGGCCTGGCCAACGAGGAAGGCTATTCCCGCAGCGGCGTCGTGCAGTCGGTCGACAACCGCCTGGACGCCACCTCCGGCACCATCCGCGTGCGCGCCGAGTTCGACAACGCCGACGGCCTGCTGCTGCCCGGGCTGTACGCCCGCGTCCGCCTCGGCGGCAGCGAGCCTCGCAACGCCGTGCTGATCGACGAACGCGCCATCGGCACCGACCAGGACAAGCGCTACGTGCTGGTGCTGGACGACAAGAACCATGCCGTCTACCGCCAGGTGAGGCTCGGCGCCAACCAGGACGGCCTGCGCGTGGTCGATTCCGGACTCGAAGCCGGCGAGCGCATCGTCGTCAACGGGCTGCAGCGCATCCGCCCGGGCGACCCCGTGGCCCCCACCGTCGTCCCCATGGTTGCCGCGCAGCGCAACCCGGTCAAGACCGCCTCGGCCGCCCTCAACTGAGCCGGCCCGAACCATAAGGCGCAACGAGAACGTCCATGAATATCTCGAAATTCTTCATCGACCGGCCGATCTTCGCCGGCGTGCTATCCATACTGGTGCTGCTGGCCGGCATCCTGGCCATGTTCCAGCTGCCCATTTCCGAGTACCCGGAAGTGGTGCCGCCGTCCGTGGTCGTGCGCGCGCAGTATCCCGGCGCGAACCCCAAGGTCATCGCCGAAACCGTCGCTTCGCCGCTGGAGGAATCCATCAACGGCGTCGAGGACATGCTGTACATGCAGTCGCAGGCCAATAGCGACGGCAACCTGACGCTGACGGTGAACTTCAAGCTGGGCGTGGACCCGGACAAGGCGCAGCAGCTGGTGCAGAACCGCGTGTCGCAGGCGCTGCCGCGCCTGCCGCCGGACGTGCAGCGTCTGGGCGTCACAACGGCCAAGAGCTCGCCCACGCTGACGCTGGTGGTGCACCTGATCTCGCCCAACGACCGCTACGACATCACCTACCTGCGCAACTACGCCATCCTGAACGTCAAGGATCGCCTGGCCCGCATCTCGGGCGTGGGCGAAGTGACGGTGTGGGGCTCGGGCAACTATTCGATGCGCGTCTGGCTGGATCCGCAGAAAGTGGCCCAGCGCGGCATGACGGCCGGCGAAGTGGTGGCCGCCATCCGCGAGCAGAACGTGCAGGTGGCCGCCGGCGTGATCGGCGCCTCGCCCACGCTGGGCGACGTGCCGTTGCAGCTGAACGTGAACGCGCGCGGCCGCCTTCAGACCGAGGAAGAGTTCCGCGACATCATCCTGAAGACCTCGCCCGACGGCGCCGTGACCCACCTGTCCGACGTCGCCCGCGTGGAGCTGGACGCCCAGGAATACGGACTGCGCTCGCTGCTGGACAACAAGCAGGCCGTGGGCATGGGCATCATGCAGTCGCCCGGCGCCAACGCGCTGGACGTCTCCACCAAGGTGCGCGCGGCCATGGCCGAGCTGTCGCAGGATTTCCCGCCGGGCGTGGAATACCGCATCGAATACGACCCCACGCAGTTCGTCAGCGCCAGTATCGAGGCGGTCGTGCATACGCTGCTGGAAGCGATCGCGCTGGTGGTGCTGGTGGTGATCCTGTTCCTGCAGACCTGGCGCGCGTCCATCATCCCGCTGCTGGCGGTGCCGGTGTCCATCGTGGGGACCTTCGCCCTGCTGCTGATCTTCGGCTACTCCATCAACGCGCTGTCGCTGTTCGGCATGGTGCTGGCCATCGGCATCGTGGTGGACGACGCCATCGTGGTGGTGGAGAACGTGGAGCGCAACATCGCGGCCGGGCTCAGTCCGCGCGACGCGACCTACCGCGCCATGCGCGAAGTGAGCGGCCCCATCATCGCCATCGCGCTCACGCTGTGCGCGGTGTTCGTGCCGCTGGCCTTCATGACCGGCCTGACCGGGCAGTTCTACAAGCAGTTCGCCATGACCATCGCCATTTCGACGGTGATCTCGGCCTTCAACTCGCTGACCCTGTCGCCGGCCCTGTCCGCCATCCTGCTCAAGAGCCATCACGACAAGCCCGACTGGCTGACCCGCGGCATGAACCGCGTCTTCGGCCGCTTCTTCAACTGGTTCAACACGATGTTCGGCCGCGCCTCCGAGTCCTACGGCACGGGCGTGTCCAGCGTGATCCGCCGCAAGGCCGGCGCCATGGGCGTGTACGCCGTGCTGGTGGCCGCCACCGTCGGCATCTCCTACCTCGTGCCCGGCGGCTTCGTGCCGGCGCAGGACAAGCAGTACCTGATCGGCTTCACGCAACTGCCCAACGGCGCCTCGCTGGACCGCACCGACGCCGTGGTCCGCCGCATGAGCGACATCGCCCTGAAGGAACCCGGCGTGCAGAGCGCCATTGCGTTCCCGGGCCTGTCGATCAACGGCTTCACCAACAGTTCCAGCGCCGGCATCGTGTTCGTGATGCTCAAGCCCTTCAACGAGCGCAAGAGCGCCGCGCTGTCGGGCAATGCCATCGCGGCCTCGCTGAACCAGAAGTTCGCGGCGATCCAGGACTCGTTCATCGCGGTGTTCCCCCCTCCGCCGGTGATGGGCCTGGGTACGCTCGGCGGCTTCAAGTTCCAGATCGAGGACCGCGGCGCGGCCGGATACGCGGAATTGGACCGCGCCAAGGCCGCCTTCCTGGCCAAGGCCCGCCAGACGCCCGAGCTCGGCCCGGCCTTCTCCAGCTACGAGATCAACGTGCCGCAGCTCGACGTGGACCTGGACCGCGTAAAGGCCAAGCAGCTGGGCGTGCCGGTGACGGAAGTGTTCGACACCATGCAGATCTATCTGGGCTCGATGTACGTGAACGACTTCAACCGCTTCGGCCGCGTCTTCCAGGTGCGCGCGCAGGCCGACGCGCCGTTCCGGGCCCACGCCGACGACATCCTGCAACTCAAGACCCGCAACGCCGCCGGCGACATGGTGCCGCTGTCCTCGCTGGTCACGGTCAAGCAGACCTTCGGCCCGGAGATGGTGGTGCGCTACAACGGCTATACCGCCGCCGACATCAACGGCGGCCCGGCCCCCGGCTATTCGTCCGACCAGGCGCAGGCCGCGGCCGAACGCGTGGCCGCCGAGACCCTGCCGCGCGGCATGAAGATGGAATGGACGGACCTGACCTACCAGCAGATCCTGGCGGGCAACGCCGGCCTGTGGGTGTTCCCGATCAGCGTGCTGCTGGTGTTCCTGGTGCTGGCCGCGCTGTATGAAAGCCTGACGCTGCCGCTGGCCGTGATCCTGATCGTGCCGATGAGCATCCTGGCCGCGCTGGCCGGCGTGTACCTGACCGGCAACGACAACAACATCTTCACCCAGATCGGCCTGATGGTGCTGGTGGGGCTGTCGGCGAAGAATGCGATCCTGATCGTGGAATTCGCCCGCGAGCTGGAAATGAACGGCCGCACGCCGCTGGAAGCCGCCATCGAGGCCAGCCGCCTGCGCCTGCGCCCCATCCTGATGACGTCCATCGCGTTCATCATGGGTGTGGTGCCGCTGGTGCTGTCCTCGGGCGCGGGTTCCGAAATGCGCCATGCCATGGGGGTCGCCGTGTTCTTCGGCATGCTGGGCGTGACGCTGTTCGGCCTGTTCCTGACGCCGGTGTTCTACGTGCTGCTGCGTTCGCTGGGCGGCAAGAAGCTGCACTCCGCCGCGCCGCACGAGGCCCCCGTCTGCGTGCCACACCTGGACCCGCACGCGCCGCCCGCTCCCCAGCACAACGCCTGAGCCGGCCAACCGAGAGCCTAGCCAGCGCGTCCCGTCCCCCGCGGCGGGACGCGCCACCGAGAGAATAACCATCATGATCCAAAGACTGACCCGCGGTTCCGCCCTGCTAGCCATCCTGCTCGTGCTGGCCGGCTGCGCGGTGGGCCCGACCTACGAACGGCCTTCGGCCGCGGTGCCCGCGGCCTACAAGGAAGCCGCCCTGCCCGCCTCCGAAGCCGGCACCTGGAAGCCCGCCGAGCCATCGGAAGCCGCGCTGCGCGGCGCCTGGTGGAAGGTGTTCAACGACGAAGGCCTGAACCGGCTGGAAGACGAGGCGCAGCAGGCCAACCAGAACCTGCAGGCCGCCGCCGCCCGCCTGACCCAGGCGCGCGCGCTGCAGCGCGAGGCCCGCTCCGGCTTCTTCCCCACCCTGGACGCCGCCTTCGGCCCCAACCGCCAGCGCCCGTCCGCCGTGTCGCAAGGACTGCCGGACGGCACGTCCACCAGCCCCGTCACCACCTGGCGCGCGCAAGGCATGGTGTCGTACGAGGCCGACCTGTTCGGCCGCGTGGCCTCGACCTACGACGCGGCCTCGGCCGACGCCCAGCAAAGCGAAGCGCTCTACCGCTCGGTGCTGCTGGCCCTGCAGGCCGACGTCGCCACGACCTACTTCCTGGTCCGCGAGCAGGACGCCGAATCGCAGCTCTACCGCCAGACGGTCAAGCTGCGCATGGACACGCTGCAACTGATCCAGCGCCGCTACGACGCCGGCGACATCAGCGAGCTGGACCTGGCCCGCGCCAAGACGGAACTGGCCAGCGCGCAATCGGAAGCGCTGGGCATCGACCGCCGCCGCGCCGCGTCCGAGCACGCCCTCGCGGTGCTGCTGGGCCGCGCGCCGTCGGAGTTCTCGATGCCGCCGGTGCCGATCGAGAAGGTGGCGCTGTCCATCCCCGCGGGGCTGCCGTCCGCGCTGCTGGAGCGCCGTCCCGACATCGCCGCGGCCGAGCGCGCGATGGCCGCCGCCAATGCCCGCGTGGGCGCGGCCAAGTCCGCGTTCTTCCCGCGCCTGGACATCACCGGCGCCTTCGGCTACGAGTCGTCGGACCTGGGCAACCTGTTCCAGTGGTCCAGCCGCACCTTCCTGCTGGGTCCGCTCGTGGGCGCCGCCCTGTCCATGCCCATCTTCGACGGCGGCCGCCGCCAGGCCGGCCTGGACCGGGCCCGCGCCGTCTATGAGGAAGACGTCGCCACCTACCGCCAGACCGTGCTGAACGCCTTCCGCGAAGTGGAGGACAACCTGGCCAACCTGCGCATCCTGGCCGACCAGACGCGCGCCCAGGACGCCGCCGTCGAATCGGCCGCCCGGGCCGCCAAGCTGTCGCACACGCAGTACCGCGAAGGCTCCATCAGCTATCTCGACGTGATCGAGGCCGACCGCAGCGTGCTGCTGCAACAGCGCGTGGCCGTGCAGCTCAGCGGCGAGCAGGCGCGCTCGGCGGTGGGCCTGATCCGCGCGATCGGCGGCGGCTGGGAAAACCCCGTGCCGCCGGAGCAGGTCGCGACGAAGTAAGCGGGCCAGGGGGGGGCGGTCCGCGCGCGGATCAGGCCCCCTTCTTGCGATCCATGTAGCGCCGCGCCATCTGGTAGCCGGCGTACACGTAGAAGGCGTTGCTGTTGAGCACCAGCCAGGCGCCCAGCCCGCCCAGCAGCGCCACCACGGATCCGACCGCCCGCATGTCGCCCTGGGTCCAGGCGATCCCGCCCAGGATGCCGGCGGCGATCAGGCCCAGGGCCAGCCGCTTCAGCACCACCAGCCCGAAGGCGTGCCCGCCCATGAACGACACCACGCCGATCGCCAGGGCCAGCGCCATGCCCGCGCAGACCACCACCAGCGCGAAGGCCGCCAGCGCCGATCCGGCGCCGTGCCGCAGCAGGTCCAGCACCCCGATCCCCACTCCCAGCCCGCCCGCCATCACCAGCACGGCGAGCACCAGGGGCGACCACATGCCGGGCGGCGCGCGGCGCGCGTCCACGGCCGCCACGAAGCGGTGCATCGCCGCCGACGCGGGCGAGTCGTCCTGCCCCGGCAGCGCATCCTCCAGCTTGCGGCATTGCGCGATCAGCGCGTTCAAGCCCGCGCGCCGCGTGTCCATCACACCCTCGCCGCGCCGGGAGCATGCTCCGCAACCGTGTTGCGCAGGGCCGCCATGGCTTCCTGCACCGCCACGGGGCGGAAGGGGTCCTCGCGCCAATACATGGCCACCGAGCCGAAGCCGGACAGCCGCACGGGGATGACGCGCATGGCCCGCATCTGCGAAAAGCGTAGCGCGGCGCGATGCGAGGCGACGCCGATCATGTCGCTGTTGTTGATCAGCGTGAGGTTGATGGTCACCGAGTTCGACTCGATGTGATCGGGCGGCGGCGCCTGCCCCGCCGCGGCCAGGGCGGCGTCCACCGCGTTGCGGATGGGCGTGCCCTTGGGCCAGAGGATCCAGCGATAGGACAACAGGTCCTGCCAGGAAGGCTGCTCCACGGCGAACAGAGGATGCCGGGGCCGCGCCACGAGGTGGATGGGCTCCAGGTACAGGGCCTCGAAGCGGATGGCCGGATCATGGTGCTCGGGCGCGGAGCGGCCCACCACGATGTCCAGATCGCCCTGCGCCAGTTGCGCGAGCAGGAGGTCGGTGGTGCCCTCCACCAGCTTCACGCGCGCCTGCGGCATGCGCGCCAGCAGCTTCATCACCGCCAGCGGCACGGTGTCGGAAGCCGATGCGCCCGAGGCGCCGATCACCACCCGGCCCCCGCCGCCTTCGCGCAGGGCCGCCATGTCCGCGCTGGCGCGGTCCAGCTGCGCCTCCACCCGCTGGGCATGGGCGATCAGCACGTCGCCATGCGGCGTCGGCCGCAGGCCGCGCGCGTGGCGCTCGAACAGCGGCAGCCCGATGTCGTCTTCCAGATCCTTCAGCCACTTGGACAGGCCCGGCTGCGTGGTGTTGAGCATCGCCGCCGAATGGCTGATGTTGCGGGTCTGGGCCAGGCTGAGCAGCATTTTCAGATTGCGCAGGCGCAATCGATGAGTCCAGTCCATACAGGCCCTCGTTTGTCTCGTATGTATATTCTTATTGATATGGATAATAAGATAATTTCATTTCAAAACACATAGCTGCTTACGCATAATCGTCTCCAGAACAGGACCAGCCGCGCACCACGCGGCGGCCAACCGCAGAAGCCGGCGCCAGCCGGACAATCCGGAGACAGACATGCCCGACGGTCACACCCCCGCCGCCGATCGCGCCGCCTATTACGCGCGCATCGCCAAGAAACACATGGCTCCGCTCTGGGAGTCGCTGCACAACCTGGTGCCGCGCGAACCCGCGCCGCGCTGCGTGCCCGCCCTGTGGAAATACGACGACGTCCGCGACGATGTGATGGCCTCCGGCTCGCTCATCAGCGCCGAGGAAGCCGTGCGGCGCGTGCTGATCCTGGAGAACCCCGGCCTGCCTGGGCAGGCCAGCATCACCCAGAGCCTGTACGCCGGCCTGCAACTGATCCTGCCCGGCGAGATCGCGCCCAGCCACCGCCATACGCAATCCGCGCTGCGCTTCATCGTGGAGGGCCGCGGCGCCTACACGGCCGTGAACGGCGAGCGCACCACCATGCGCCCCGGCGACTTCATCATCACGCCGTCCTGGACCTGGCACGACCACGGCAACGCCGAAGCCGCCGAGGGCGGCGAGCCCGTGGTCTGGCTCGACGGCCTGGACATTCCGCTGCTGCGCTTCCTGGACGCGGGCTTCGCCGAGAACTACCCCTCGGCCACGCAACCGGTCACGCGCCCCGAGGGCGACAGCATGGCGCGCTATGGCCACAACATGGCGCCGGTGCGCCACCAGGCCGCCAGCGGCACCTCGCCCATCTTCAACTATCCGTATGAACGCAGCCGCGAGGCGCTGGACCAGCTCTACCGCCACGGCGAACTGGACCCCTGGGACGGCGTGAAGCTGCGCTACCTGAATCCGGCCACCGGCGGCTATCCGATGCCGACGATGGCGACCTTCATGCAGTTCCTGCCCGCCGGCTTCCAGGGCAAGCCCTACCGCAGCACCGACTCCACGGTCTACAGCGTGGTCGAAGGCCGCGGCACCGCCCGCATCGGCGACCAGGAGTTCCACTTCGGTCCGCGCGACGTATTCGTCGCGCCGTCCTGGATGCCAGTGGAGCTCGCCGCGCTGGAAGACGCCACGCTGTTCAGCTATTCCGACCGCCCGGTGCAGGATGCGCTGGGCCTCTGGCGCGAAGCCCGGATCGGCTGAAACCCGCCGCCCGCGGCCGCGCCGGCCGCGGCTACTCCCGTTTCCATTTTGTGCGTATCCCGCACGCCAAGGGTGATCCATGTCTTTTGTCTTTGATCCCGCCGCCCCCGTCGCCGTCCCCGTGGCCGGCAGCGAGGACCGCTTTCCCGTGCGCCGCGTCTACTGCGTGGGCCGCAACTATGCCGCCCACGCCAGGGAGATGGGCTTCGATCCCGACCGCGAGCCGCCGTTCTTCTTCTGCAAGCCCGCCGACGCCGTGGTGCCCGTGGCCGAGGGCAGCACGCTATCGCTGCCCTATCCGCCGGAAACGGCCAACCTGCACTACGAGATCGAACTGGTCGCCGCCATCGGCCGCGGCGGCGCCGACATTCCCGTCGAACAGGCGCTGCAACATGTCTGGGGCTACGCCGTGGGCCTGGACATGACGCGCCGCGACCTGCAGATGAAAATGCGCGAGGCCGGCCGCCCCTGGGAACTGGGCAAGGCCTTCGATCAGAGCGGACCCATCGGGCCGCTCCATCCCGCGGCGTCCGTGCCGGACGTCGGCCGGGCCGGCATCTGGCTGCAGGTCAACGGCGCCGACAAGCAGCGCAGCGATATCGGCAAGCTGATCTGGTCCGTCGCCGAAACCGTCTCCTACCTGTCCCGTTACTTCCGCCTGGAAGCCGGCGACCTGATCTACACCGGCACGCCCGAAGGCGTGGGCCCCGTGGTGCGCGGCGACAGGATGGTCGGCGGCGTGGACGGCCTGGGCACGCTCAGCGTGCGGATGGTGTGAGCATGGAACGAGAGACCGATGTGATCATCGTGGGCGCCGGCGTCGGCGGCCTGGTGCTGGCGCTGAGCCTGCACCAGGCGGGCATCGCCTGCCGCGTCTACGAAAGCGTGCGTGAAATCCGGCCGCTGGGCGTCGGGATCAACCTGCTGCCCCACGCCACCCGCGAGCTCGACGAACTGGGGCTGCTGCCCGCGCTGGACGACATCGCCGTGCGCACCCGCGAGTCCGTTTTCTATACGCGCCACGGCCAATTCATCTACGGCGAGCCCGCGGGTCTCGACGCGGGCTACGACTGGCCGCAATACTCCATCCACCGCGGCGATCTGCAAATGGCGCTGCTGGCGGCCGTGCGCGAGCGCCTGGGCGAAGACAGCGTAGTGGTCAACGCCCGCTGCACCGGCGTGACCCAGGATGCCGACAGCGTCACCGCCAGCTTCCAGGACGGCGACGGCCAGGCCCTGCCTCCGGTGCGCGGCCGCATCGCGGTGGGCTGCGACGGCATCCATTCGGTGCTGCGCAAGCAGCTCTATCCGCAGGAAGGCGCGCCGCGCTATTCCGGTGTGAACATGTGGCGCGGCACGACGCGTTGCAAGCCCTTCCTGTCCGGCGCCAGCATGGTGCGCGCGGGCTGGCTGTCCACCGGCAAGATGGTCATCTACCCCATCCGCGACGACATCGACGCCGACGGCAATCAGCTCGTGAACTGGGTGGCCGAGATCGAGGCCGCCGAACCCGCGGTGCGCGACTGGAACCGCGGCGGCCGGCTGGAAGATTTCTTCCCCGCCTTCGCCGACTGGCATTTCGACTGGCTGGACGTGGCGCGCCTGATCCAGGACGCCGATTCGATCCTGGAGTACCCCATGGTGGACCAGGACCCGCTGCCCACCTGGACGCAAGGCCGCATGACCCTGCTGGGCGACGCCGCCCACCCCATGGTGCCGCGCGGCTCCAACGGCGCCGGCCAGGCGGTGATCGACGCCCGCTACCTGACCGGCCAGCTCAAGCGCCTGGGCCTGACGCCCGAGGCGTTGCAGCAGTACGACCGCGTCCGGGTCGAAGCCACCACCCGCGTCGTGCTGACCAACCGCAGCAATCCGCCCGACGCCATCCTGCGCGAAGTGCATGAACGTTCGGCCGACAAGCCCTACGCGCGGATCGAGGACGTGATCAGCCGCCAGGAACTGGAGGGAATATCGCAACGGTACAAGCAGGTGGCGGGTTTCGATCCCGCCGCGCTGAAGGCGCGGCCGTCCTTCGTGTAGGCCGCGAACAGAACGCGGACGCGGCCCCCGGGACCGCGCCGCCATGGACAAGCCGGCGCATGACCGGCGATTCGACAGGAGACTAGCCATGATCACATTCCTACGCGTGCTGGCCGGCGCGGCCCTCGCGCTCACGGCGGCCGCCAGCCAGGCAGCCTGGCCCGACCGCCCCGTCACGCTCGTCGTGCCCTTCACACCGGGCACCGGCATCGACCTGATCGCGCGCCAGTTGGCGGCCACGCTGCCGCAGACGCTGGGGCAGCCCGTGGTGGTGGAGAACCTTGCCGGCGCCAGCGGCAACATCGGCAGCGAGAAAGTGGCGCGCGCCGCGCCGGACGGCTATACCTTTCTGGTGACCGTGAACACCTTCGTCATGAACAGCAGCCTGTACAAAGGCAAGCTGCGCTTCGACCCGCAGCGGGACTTCGCCCCGGTCGGGCTGACCTCCTGGGGTTCGCTGCTGCTGGTCACGCACCCGTCCAACCCCGCCAACACCGTGCAGGACGTGGTGCGCGCGGCCACAGCGGCGCCGGGCAAGCTCAGCTACGGCACGCCCGGCGTGGGCACGCCCCACCACCTTTCCATGGCCCTGTTCCTGGACCGCACCGGCACCACCATGCTGCACGTGCCCTACAAGGGAACGGCCGGCGCCGTCACGGACATGCTGGGCGGACGCCTGGATTACATGTTCCTGCCCGTGCACGTGGCGCTGCCGCAGATCAAGGGCGGCAAGCTGAAAGTGATCGCCACCGGCAGCCCCAGGCGCCTGCCGCAATTGCCCGACACGCCCACCCTGACCGAAGCCGGCCTGCAAGGCGCCGACGTGGACATGTGGTACGGCGTGCTGGCGCCGAAAGGCACGCCGCCCGCCATCGTGGACCGCATGAACCAGCAGATCAACGCCATTCTGAAGACGCCGGCCACGGCCTCCGCGTTCGACGCCCAAGGCATGGTCCCTGCGACTTCCGAGCCCGCCGAATTCGGCGCCCTGATCGCCAAGGACGCCCAGCGCTGGGACGACATCGTCACGCGCACCGGCATCACGGCCGAATAACGCGCCTTCGGCATCCCGCCCACCGTCAACGGTCCCAACCCGCACCCGACCTATGCAACTCCACAGCTTCTTCAATAGCTCCACCTCCTACCGCGTGCGCATCGCGCTGGCGCTCAAGGGCCTGGCCTACGAGTACCTGCCCGTCAATCTGCGCACGCAGGAGCAGCGCGCCCCGGACTACGTGGCCCGGAACCCTTCCGCCGGCGTGCCGTTGCTGACCGATGGCGACACCCGGCTATCCCAGTCGCTGGCCATCATCGACTACCTGGACGCCACCCATCCCGAACCGCGCCTGATCCCGGCGGACACGCTGGAGCGCGCGCGCGTGCTGGAACTGTCCGACGCCATTTCCTGCGACATCCACCCCGTCAACAACATGCGCATCCTGCGCTATCTGCAGGAAGTGCTGGGCGCGAGCGACGAACAGAAGAACGCCTGGTACCACCATTGGATCCGCGAAGGCCTGACCGCCGTGGAAGCGCTGCTGGCGCGCCACGGCCACGGCGCCTACTGCTTCGGCGACGCGCCGACCTTGGCGGACTGCTGCCTGGTGCCGCAAGTGGCGAACGCCCAGCGCATGGGCTGCGATCTTTCCGCCTACCCGCGCGTGCTGCGCGTTTATGAACACTGCAATGCGCAGCCCGCCTTCCAGCAGGCGTCGCCCGCGCGGCAACCGGACTACACCCGATGACGAACCAGGAACCCGACACCCGGGGCGCGCCGCTGCGCGCCTACACCGACCCCGCCTACCGTCCGCTGTGCGCCACGCTGGCCGACGTGCGCGCCAACATCGACCGCCTGGACGACGAGATCGTCCGGCTGATCGCCGAGCGCGCCATGTACGTGAAGGACGCCGCGCGCTTCAAGCGCGACGCCTTCCAGGTCAGCGCGCCCGCCCGCCAGGCCCAGGTCTTCGAGAAGGTCCGTCAGCTGGCCGAGCGCCACGACCGGGGCTTCGCCAACCTGGACCAGGTGGTGGACGCCACCTACCGCGCGATGGTCGCCGCCTTCATCGCCAACGAGCAGACCTACTTCAACGCCATGAAAGACCTGGGAGACACTCATGCATAAGTCCTCGACGCCGGCCGTCGCGCGCAAGTTCGCGCGCCGCATCGCGTCCCGCGCGCTGGCGCTGGGGCTTGCCGCCCTGGCCCCGCTGGCCGCGGCGCACGCCGACGCGTGGCCCGCCCAGCCGCTCAAGGCCATCGTGCCCTTCGGCCCGGGCTCCAGCCCCGACCAGGTGGCGCGCATCGTCGGCGAGAAGGCCGGCGCCCTCCTCGGCCAGACCATCGTGATCGAGAACAAGCCCGGCGCCAGCGGCAACATCGGCACCTACGCCATCGCCAACGCCAAGCCCGACGGCTATACCTTCGGCGTCTCCATCACCGGCCCGCTGGTCAACAACACCCTGCTGTTCGACAAGCTGCCCTACGCGCCCGCCACCGATCTCTCGCCGCTGACGCTCGCCGTGCACCAGCCCAACGTGCTGGTGGTGCCGGCCACGGCCGGCATCGACAACATCGGCCAGTTGCTGGAGGCGCTGAAGAAGAATCCCGACAAGTACAACTTCCCCTCGCCGGGAGCGGGCACGGTATCGCACCTGGCCGTGGAGCTGATGCTGCAGCAGATCGGCGCGCGCGCCACGCACGTGCCCTACCCGTCCTCGCCCGCCGCGCTGACCTCCCTGCTGTCGGGCGATACGCAGTTCGCCGCCCTCCCGCCCATCGCGGTCATGCCGATGGTGAAGGACGGCCGCCTGAAGGCGCTGGCCGTCACCTCGTCCAAGCGCTCGTCGCTGCTGCCCGACATCCCCACGCTGGCCGAAGTGGGCGTGCCCGGCATCGAGGGTTCCGCGTGGATCGGCTTCGTGATCTCGTCCAAGGTGCCGGCCGACATCCAGAAGAAGCTGTCCGACGCGCTGATCCAGGCGCTGCGCGATCCCGAAGTGAAGAAGCGGCTGCAGACCCCGTTCATGGATCCGGTGGGCAGCACGCCCGCCGAATTCCGCGCCTACATGGACGACGAGCTCAAGCGCTGGGAACCCCTGATCCGCAAGCTGGGCATCAAGGGCCAGTAAGGCCCGGTCCCTTCCGCCACTAGCAAGGAGAATCAGATGGTCATCACCGAACCCGCCCGCCAGGTCCCTCTCCACGGCGAATTCGACGTCGTCGTGCTGGGCGGCGGCCCCGCCGGCCTGCTGGCCGCGGCCAGCGCGGCGCGCAACGGCGCCAGCGTGCTGCTGGTGGAGCGCTACGGCTTCCTGGGCGGCATGGGCACGGCGGCGGGCGTGTCCAACTTCTGCGGCCTGCACGCCAACATCCACGGCGACATCCGGCAGGTGGTCCACGGCATGACCGACGAACTGCTGGACCGCATGCGCGCCATGGACGGCCTGAACGACCCCCACCTGATCCTGGGCAAGATCCACGCCCAGGCCTACGACATCTCGGCCTTCAAGTGCGCCGCCGACGGCCTGGTCCAGGACAGCGGCGCGCAAGTGCTGTTCCATGCCCTGGCCACGGGGCTGGCGCGCGCGGAAGACGGCCGCGTGGACGCCCTGTTCCTGGAGACCAAGTCCGGCCGCCGCGCCGTGCGCGCCCGGATCTTCATCGATTGCTCGGGCGACGCCGACATCGCCCAGTGGGGCGGCCTGCCCTTCGAAAAGGGCGATGAACACGGCCACATGCTCTACCCCACGCTGATGTTCAAGGTGGGCAACGTGGACGGCGCGCGCGCGCAAGAGGCCTGGAAGACCATCCCCCGGCTGATGGACGAGGCCGCCGCCAGCGGGGAATTCACGTTCCCGCGGCGCGGCGCCATCGTGCGCCCGCAAAAGCACGACTACGAATGGCGGGTCAACGTGACCCAGCTGGCCAACCCCGACGGCAGCGCGGCCGACGGCACGGACGCCGGCTCGCTGTCGGCGGGCGAACTCGAAGGCCGGCGCCAGATCGTGGAATACCTGGCCTTCCTGCGCGCCAAGGTGCCCGGATTCGAAAACGCCTATGTGCTGGACATCGCGCCCCAGCTGGGCATCCGCGAAACCCGCCGCATCGTCGGCGAAGCCGTGCTGACCCGGGAAGACGTACTGGGCTGCGCCGATTTCGATGACAGCATCGGCGTCAATGGCTGGCCGCTGGAAATGCACACCGCTGGCGACGTGCAATGGATCTGGCCGCCCATACCGGAATCGCGCGGCTATAACCAGCTGCCGTTCCGCATGATGGTGCCTCGGCGCGGCGCGGGCGTGGCGGACAACGTGCTGGTGGCCGGACGCTGCGCGTCCATGACCCACGAAGGCCAGTCGGCCGCGCGCGTGAGCGGCAGCTGCTTCGTGATGGGCGAGGCGGCCGGCACCGCGTCGGCGATGGCGCTGCGCGCGGGCATCGCGCCGGCCGATGTTTCGATTCCCGCCTTGCAGGCGCAGTTGCGCCAGCAGGGCGCCTTCCTGGGCGGCCAGGACTGAACGGCGCGGAGGCCACACATGAACGCAAGCAAAACGACGGCTCCCACCGGCCAATCCGCCATCGTGGTGGGCGGCGGCATCGGCGGTCTGGCCGCCGCGCTGGCGCTGACGCGCCAGGGAATCGCGGTGCAGCTGCTGGAGCAGGCCGCGCACATCGGCGAGATCGGCGCCGGCATCCAGCTCGGCCCCAATGCCTTCGCGGCGCTGGACGCACTGGGCGTGGGCCCGGCCGCGCGCGGGCGCGCCGTGTTCACCGACCACATCATCATGATGGACGCGGTGGACGCCCGCGAAGTCGTGCGCATCGATACCGGCGAGGCGTTCCGCGAACGTTTCGGCGGACCCTATGCCGTCATCCACCGCGCCGACATCCACCTGTCCATTCTCGAAGCGGTGCAGCAGAATCCGCTGATCAGCTTCCGCACCTCCACGCAGATCGCCGGCATGTCGCAGGACGGCCGGGGCGTGGAAGTGACGGACACGCAGGGCAACCGATACCGCGCCGATGCGGTGGTCGGCGCCGACGGCGTAAAGTCCGTGATCCGCGAACGCCTCGTGGGCGACCCTGCGCGGGTGACCGGGCACGTCGTGTACCGCGCCGTGGTCGAGCGCGAAAACATGCCCGAGGAACTGCGCATCAACGCGCCCGTGCTGTGGGCCGGCCCGCACTGCCATCTGGTGCACTACCCCTTGCGCGGCGGCCAGCAATACAACCTCGTGGTGACTTTCCATAGCCGCGAACAGGAAGAATGGGGCGTGCGCGAGGGCAGCAAGGAGGAAGTGCTCTCCTATTTCGAGGGCATCCACCCGCGCCCCCACCAGATGCTCGACCGCCCCACCTCCTGGAAGCGCTGGGCCACCGCCGACCGCGAGCCCGTGGAACGCTGGGGCCAGGGCCGCGTCACCATCCTGGGCGACGCCGCCCATCCCATGACGCAATACATGGCCCAGGGCGCCTGCATGGCGCTGGAAGACGCGGTGACGCTGGGCGAGGCCGTGCGGCGTTGCGAGCACGACCTGGAAGCGGCCTTCCGGCTGTACGAATCGGTCCGCATCCCGCGCAGCGCGCGCGTGGTCTGGTCCACTCGGGAGATGGGCAGGCTCTATTATGCACGGGGCGTCGAGCGCACGGTGCGCAATATGCTGTGGACCGGCAGGAGCCAGTCCCAGTTCTATGACGCGTTGCAGTGGTTGTATGGCTGGAAAGTGGAAAACTGCCTAGTATGAGGACGGCCCCACGCCGCGCACACATTGCGTGCTTGCTGCCCCCCGAGGGGGCGCTTTTTGCCTTGGGGCGGCCCGGCGGCAAAAAGGGCCCCCACGCTGCGCACACGTTGCGTGCTTGCTGCCCCCCGAGGGGGCGCTTTTTGCCTTGGGGCGGCCCGGCGGCAAAAAAGAGCTGTGAAGTAGTCTGGCAACAGAAAAATATCAACGCAGGAGGAGACAACCATGAAGAAGACCATCAGCGGCGGCAGCGCCGCCATCATGCTGGCGCTGGCCTCGTTCGCGGCCGGCGCGCAGCAGAAGCCCGTCGACATCGGCTTCATCGGCACGCTGTCCACGCCAGCCGGCTACATTGGTGAAGACGAGCGCGACGCCTTCATGCTGGCCGTCAAGGAGGGCGGCGGCAAGCTCGGCGGCGTGGCGGTCAACGTGCGCGTCGAGGACGACGCGCTCAAGCCCGCCAACGCCAAGCAGATCGCCGACAAGATGGTGCAGAACGGCGTGCGCCTGTTCACCGGCATCAATTTCTCGAACGTGATGGCCGCGGTCGGGCCGACGGTGCTCAATGCCGGCGGCTTCTACGTCAGCCTGAACGCCGGCCCTTCCAACTACGCCGGCAAGGCCTGCAACCCGAACTACTTCTCCGTCGCCTTCCAGAACGACTCCTACGCCGACACCGCCGGCATGGCCGCCAACGAGCTGGGCGCCAAGCGCGTGGTCATCATGGCCCCCAACTACCAGGCGGGGCGCGACGCGATCGCCGGCTTCAAGCGCACCTACAAGGGTGAGATCGCCGACGAGATCTACACCAAGCTGGAGCAGGCGGACTTCTCGGTCGAACTGGCGCGCATCCGCTCGCTCAATCCCGACGCGATCTTCCAGTTCCATCCGGGCGGCGCGGGCATCAACCTGACCAAGCAATTCGCCAATTCCGGGCTGGCCGGCCAGATCAAGATGATTACGCCCATCTACTCGATGGACGACCGCATGCTGGCCGCGACCGGCACGGCGGGCGCGGGCTTCTACCTGAGCTCGCTGTGGAGCGCCGACCTGGACAACGCGCAGAGCAAGCACTTCGTGCAGGCCTTCACCAAGGCCTACAACCGCGCGCCCACCGCCTACGCGGCGCAGGCCTACGACACCGCCAATCTCATCGGGTCGGCCCTGAAGGCGGTCGACGGCGACATCGCCGGCCGCGCCGACGACTTCCGCGCCGCGCTGCGCCGCGCCGACTTCCCCAGCGTGCGGGGCAAGTTCAAGTTCGGCCCCAACCAGCACCCCATCCAGGACTGGTACCTGCTGCACATCGAAGCCGGTCCGGACGGCAAGCTGGTCTACAAGAACCTCAAGGTCATCGCCCGCGACCACACCGACGTGCACGCGGCGGATTGCAAGATGTAGGCCGGGACGGGGGCCGGGCAACTCCCGCCCGCCCCCCGCGCCGCTCCACGAGGAGTTTCCATGCTGATGTTCCTTGAGCAGGTCCTCAACGGCCTGCAATACAGCGCATTGCTGTTCCTGCTGTCGGCGGGCTTGACGCTGGTGTTCGGCATCATGAACGTCATCAACCTGACGCACGGCTCGTTCTACATGGTAGGCGCGTTCTGCGCGGCCAGCGCGGCGGCCGCCACCGGCTCGTTCGCCGCCGCCGTGCTGGCGGCATTGGCCGGCGCGGCGCTGTACGGCCTGGTGGTGGAACTGCTGGTGATCCGCCACCTGTACCGCCGCGACCACCTGGACCAGGTGCTCGCCACGCTGGGCCTGACGCTGTTCACCAACGAGCTGGTCACCGTGCTGTTCGGCCGCAGCCCGCCCTTCATGGACATCCCGCCGTTCCTGTCGGGATCCGTGGCGCTGCTGCCCGGCCTGAACTATCCCGTGATGCGGCTGGCCTTCATCGGCGCGGGCGTGCTGGTGGCGCTGGGCCTGTGGTTCCTCATCTCGCGCACCCGCGTGGGCATGCTGGTGCGCGCCGGGGCGGACGACGGCGAGATGGTCGATGCGCTGGGCGTGAACATCCAGCGCCTGTTCACCCTGATCTTCACGCTCGGCGCGCTGCTCTGCGGATTTGCCGGCGTCATGGCCGCGCCGCTGCTGGCGGTGGAGATCGGCATGGGCGAACGCATCCTGATCACGACCTTCGTGGTCATCGTGGTGGGCGGCGTGGGCTCGGTGCGCGGCGCGCTGGCCGGCTCCCTGATGATAGGCATGACCGACGCCCTGGGCCGCGCCTACATCCCGTTCTGGATGTCGCGGCTGCTGCCGCCGGAATTGTCGGACTCCGCCAGCTCCAGCCTGGTCTCGGCCAGCATCTACATCCTGATGGCCATCGTGCTGCTGTTCAAGCCGCGCGGCCTCGTGCCCGCGCCGCGATAGGAACGATATCCATGACACGAAAAATGATCGTCAACGTTATCGGGTTCCTGCTGTTCGCCCTGGTGCCCGCGATCGCGTCGGCCACCGGCGAGAGCTTCCTGGTCAACCTGATGACCCGCTTCCTGATCTACGCCATCGCCGCGGTCAGCCTGGACCTGATCCTGGGCTACGGCGCCATGGTGAGCTTCGGCCACGCGGCCTTCTTCGGCCTGGGCGGCTACGTGATCGGCATCGCCGGCTTTCACCTCGCCCAGGGCGACACGCTGTTCGGCTGGAGCGGCAGCAACGCCGCGCTGGCGATGTGGCCGCTGGCCATCGCGGCGGCGGCGCTGGCCGGGCTGGTGGTGGGCTTCCTGTCGCTGCGCACCTCGGGCGTGCAGTTCATCATGATCACGCTCGCGTTCGGGCAGATGCTGTACTTCATCCTCGTCGGCCTGATGGTCTACGGCGGCGACGACGGCCTGTCCATCGACACCCGCAACACGCTGCCGGGCCTGGACATGAACCGTCCCGCCACTTTCTACTACGTCTGCCTCGCGCTCCTGACGGCCTGGACGCTGGCTTGCCGTCGCATCGTCGATTCGCCGTTCGGCATGGCGCTGCAGAGCATCAAGCAGAACCCGCGCCGCAGCATCGGCCTGGGCCTCGCGCCGCTGCGCTATCGCCTCACGGCCTTCGTGCTGTCGGCGGCTGGAACCGGCCTGGCCGGCGCGCTGTGGGCAAACTACGCGCTCTTCGTCAGCCCCGACATGTCGTCGTGGCAGAAGTCGGGCGAACTGATGGCCATGGTCATCCTGGGCGGCATGGGCTCGATCTTCGGGCCGGTGCTGGGCGTGGCCGTCTACCTCGGCCTGGAGCAGGTGGCGACCGCCTGGACCGAACACTGGATGCTCATCCTCGGCCCCGTGCTGGTGCTGGTGGTGCTGTTCGGCAAGCGCGGCGTGTACGGCTGGCTGGTGGGAGGCAAACACCATGGCTGATCAGCCCAAGCTGGAGATCCGCGATCTGCAGAAGCGCTTCGGCGCCGTGCATGCCACGCAGGGCGTCAACCTGGCCGTGCGACCCGGCGAACTGCACGCGCTGATCGGCCCTAACGGCGCCGGCAAGACCACCCTGCTGTCGCAGATCGGCGGCGAGATCCTGCCGGATGCCGGCAGCATCCTGCTGGACGGCCGCGACATCACCCGCATGCCCGCCCACAAGCGGCCGGCGGCGGGGCTGGCCCGTTCTTTCCAGATCAGCCAGCTCTATCCCGGCTTCACCGCCGAGGACAACGTCGCCATGGCCGTGCAGGCACACAGCCCCGGCGGCTTCAACCTGTGGAAGAACGCCCGCCGGTTGCCGCGGCTGCGCGAGCCGGCGCGCCAGGCCCTGGAGCGCGTCGGACTGGGCGGGCGCGGCGACGTGCGCGTCTCGGCGCTGGCGCACGGAGAGAAGCGCCAGCTGGAACTGGCGATGGCGCTGTCGCTGGACGCGACCCTGCTGCTGCTGGACGAACCCATGGCCGGCATGGGCGCGGAGGAATCGCAGCGCATGACGGCGCTGCTGCGGGAACTCAAGGGCCGTTACGCCATCCTGCTGGTCGAGCACGACATGGACGCCGTGTTCGCGCTGGCCGACCGCATCACCGTGCTGGTCTATGGCAAGACGATCTTCACCGGCACCCCGGACGAGGTGCGCCGCCATCCCGACGTGCGCGCCGCCTACCTGGGCGAGGAGGAATAATGCTGCAAATCAAGGCATTGCAGGCCGGCTACGGCGCGAGCAAGGTGCTCTTCGGCGTGGACCTCGACATCGCGCCGCGGCAGGTCGTTTCCCTGATCGGCCGCAACGGCATGGGCAAGACCACCACCGTCAAGACGCTGATGGGCATGCTGCCCGCGCAGGGCGGCAGCATCCTGCTCGACGGCAAGCCCATCGCCGGGTTGCCCTCGCACCGCATCGCGCAACTGGGCATCGGGCTGGTGCCCGAAGGCCGCCGCGTCTTCGGTTCGCTGTCGGTGGAGGAAAACCTGGTGGCCACCGCCCGCAACACCCGGGCCGGCTGGCACGTGGAGCGGGTGTTCGAGCTCTTCCCGCGCCTGAAGGAGCGCCGCGCCCAATCGGCCCGCACCCTGTCCGGCGGCGAGCAGCAGATGCTGGCCGTGGGCCGCGCGCTCCTCATCAACCCGCGCCTGCTCGTCCTGGACGAGGCCACCGAAGGCCTCGCGCCCCTGATCCGACAGGAAATCTGGAACTGCCTGCGCCGCCTGAAGGAGGAAGGCCAGACCATTCTGGTGATCGACAAGAACCTGAAGGAAATGGCCACCCTCGTCGACCGCCACCACGTGCTGGAAAAGGGCCGCGTCGTATGGCAGGGTAGCCCCGCCGACCTCGCGGCCCAGCCGGAACTGGCACAGCGCTACCTGGGTGTGTAGGATGGGTGGAGCGCGAGAGTTCTTAAGGAAGAACGCAGCTGCTGAACGCGCGAAACCCATGCGGCCGTGGGCAGCGTGTTTTTTCGGCCACTGAAGAAAACAATCTACCCATGGCCGCATGGGTTCCGCGCGCTGAAGAGCGGAGTCCTCGTGGAGAGGATCTCGCGCTCCACCCATCCTACGCATGGTTTCCACGGTGCCGCGCAGCAGGACCAGGCAAGGCAATCACCACGGCCCGCCGGGCAACCGTAGGATGGGTGCAGCGCGAGAGTTCTTAAGCGAGAACACAGCTGCTGAACGCGCGGAACCCATGCGGCCGTGGGCAGCGTGTTTTTCGGCCACTGAAGAAAACAATCTACCCATGGCCGCATGGGTTCCGCGCGCTGAAGAGCGGAGTCCTCGTGGAGAGGATCTCGCGCTCCACCCATCCTACGCATGGTTTCCACGGTGCCGCGCAGCAGGGCCAGGCAAGGCGATCACCACGGCCCGCCGGGCAACCGTAGGATGGGTGCAGCGCGAGAATTCTTAACCAAGAACGCAGCTGCTGAACGCGCGAAACCCATGCGGCCGTGGGCAGCGTGTTTTTTCGGCCTCTGAAGAAAACAATCTACCCATGGCCGCATGGGTTCCGCGCGCTGAAGAGCGGAGTCCTCGTGGAGAGGATCTCGCGCTCCACCCATCCTTGTATGGTTTCCACTGTGCCGCGCAGCAGGGCCAGGCAAGGCGATCACCACCGCCCGCCGGGCAACCGTAGGATGGGTGCAGCGCGAGAATTCTTAACCAAGAACGCAGCTGCTGAACGCGCGAAACCCATGCGGCCGTGGGCAGCGCGTTTTTCGGCCACTGAAGAAAACAATCTACCCATGGCCGCATGGGTTCCGCGCGCTGAAGAGCGAAGTCCTCGTGGAGAGGATCTCGCGCTCCACCCATCCTACGCATGGTTTCCACGGTGCCCCGCAGCAGGACCAGGCAAGGCGATCACCACGGCCCGCCGGACAACCGTAGGATGGGTGCAGCGCGAGAATTCTTAAGCAAGAACGCAGCTGCTGAACGCGCGAAACCCATGCGGCCGTGGGCAGCGTGTTTTTCGGCCACTGAAGAAAACAATCTACCCATGGCCGCATGGGTTCCGCGCGCTGAAGAGCGAAGTCCTCGTGGAGAGGATCTCGCGCTCCACCCATCCTACGCCGCTTGGCAGAAGCTCAGGCGGTTGCCGAAAGGATCGATGACCGCCATCACCCGGCCCCAGGGCAGGTCCTCCACGCCGGGGCGCAGGTAGGCGTAGCGCCTCGCGCTCACCTCGGCATGGAAGTCGTCCACGCCGCGCATCGGCACGAACACGGCGGAGCCGGGCGTCGCGTCGCCATGGTGCTCCGTCAGGTGCAGCACCAGATCGCCGCGATGCACTTGCGCGTACAGCGGCATGCCCTCTTCATGCCGATGCTCCCAGTCCCACTCGAAGCCGAGGAAATCCAGATAGAACTCGCGCGCCTTCTCCACCGAGAAGATGCGCAGGACGGGAATGGCGGCGGAGAATTGCATGGCGGTCTCGCGGCGGGGGGATCACGCCAGCATAGACCATCGAACGCGGGATGGGGAGCCGAAAAAAAAGGGCGGCCCGCCTCGTGGCGGCCGCCCTCTGGAACCCTGCGGCTTAGTTCAGGCTGGCGCCGGAGATCTTCACGATCTCCTGGTACTTCGCCTTCTCGCTCTTGACGAATTCGGCGAACGCCTCGGGCGTCATCGGCGCCGCTTCCGAACCCATCGTCAGCAGGCGCTGCTTCACGTCAGGCTGCTGCATGGCTTCCGAGTAGGCCTGGTTCAGCTTGGCGACCACCGGCGCGGGCGTGCCGCCCGTGGTGAACACGCCGAACCAGGTGCCCAGGTCGAAACCCTTGATGCCCGATTCCTCGACCGTCGGCACGTCGGCCAGCAGCGAGGAACGCTTGGCGGTGGTGACGGCCAGCGCCTTCACCTTGCCGTCCTTGATCAGGGGAGCCGAGGCCGCGAGGTTGTCGAACATGAAGTCCGACTGGCCCGACAGCAGCGCGAGCTGGGCCGGGGCGGCGCCCTGGTAGGGGATGTGCTCGACCTTGATGTCGGCGCGCGCCTTCAGCAGCTCGCCCGACAGGTGGCCGGCGCTGCCGTTGCCGCCCGAGCCGTAGTTCAGCTTGCCCGGGTTCTTCTTGGCGTAGTCGATCAGGTCGGCCAGCTTTTCGATCTTGTTCTTCTGGGCGAACTCGACGTTCATCACCAGCACGTTGGGCACCGAGGCCACGATCGTGACCGGCGCGAAATCCTTCACCGGGTCGTAAGGCAGGTTGGCGAACAGCCAGGGGTTGATCGCGTGCGTCGCGACCGCGCCCATCACCAGCGTGTAGCCGTCGGCCGGCGCCTTGGCCACCAGGTCGGCCCCGATGTTGCCGCCCGCGCCCGAGCGGTTTTCCACGATGACGGGCTGGCCCAGGGAGCCGCGCACCTTCTCGGCCAGCATGCGGGCCATGGTGTCCAGCGGGCCGCCGGGCGGGTAAGGCACGACGAAGCGCAGGGGCTTGGTCGGGAAATCGGTGGCTTGCGCCAGGGCAGGCGCGCCGAAAGGCAGGGTGGCGGCCAGCGCCACGGCGCCTTGCAGCAGGGCGCGGCGCACGGCGCTGCGGGGGGTCGGCTTCATGGGGGTTCTCCTCGCTCCGTATCAATAGCGGTCAGTAGCATACCGCAGCGGCGGCAAGGGCGTAACAAAGAGAAACCGGCAAAGTCCTCCGCTGCTCCGGTATCTGGGGCTCCGGCGCCCTCCGCCCCCGAGAGACTGCGGATCCGGGGTACGCCGCCAGCGGCGGACATCCGGCTACCTCGGCGCTACGCGGGAGAATACGCCCGCGGCGTTCAGGAGCCGGAAGCGGCGACGTCCCAATCCGGCCGCCTCCTGGCCTTGGCTGCAGCAACGCCCTCGATCGCCTCGGTGCGCAGTTGGCGGGCGAAGGCGCGCGATGCCGAATCCAGATAGGCCCCAAGTTCTTCCTCGTGCCAGCGCTGCTGGCCGAACAGGCCCCGCAGCATGCTCTTGGTGTGTCCGGCAGCGCGCGGCGCGGCGTCCACGCAGCGCCGCAACATGCCGGCGACTCCCTCCTCCCAGTCCTGCCCGGCATCGAACACATAGTCCAGCAGGCCGATGGCGCGCGCCGCGTCGGCGTCGATGCGCTCACCGGTCAGCATCATGCGCCTGGCCGCCTGCAGGCCGATGCGGGCGGCGACGAAGGGCAGGATCTGCGCCGGCACCAGCCCGATCGATACCTCGGGAAAACCGAAACGCGAGCCGCGCGCGCCGACTGCCAGGTCGGCGGCGCACACCAGGCCTGCGCCGCCCCCCATGGCGGCCCCCTGGGCGAGCACCACGGTGATCTTGGAACTGCCGGCGAAACGCTCAAGGAACCGTCCGTAGCGCCGGTTGCCCATGGCGACCGGATCCTGGCCGTCGGCGTCGGGCTGCGCGGCGATCCGGTCTGCGATGTTGCCCAGGTTGCCGCCCGCGCTGAATGCGGGCCCGGCCGCGCTGACGGCCACCACTCTCACGGCGGCGTCGGACTCGGCGCGAAAGAGCGCGTCTTCCAGATGCTCGACCATCTCCACGCCCAACGGATTACGGGTCTCTGGCCGGTTCAGGATCACGTGGAAGACCGCGCCGTCCCGCCGAGTCAGCAGCGGCGCATCCGCCGCCTCGTTAGATTGCGCCAGGTTCATGGTTTCCGCTCCCTCAGTACGCCGCGGCGGCCGGGGCGGCCGCCAGTTGAATAATCCCTTCCCGCGCCAGCGCGGCGATGTCGGCCGGCGAGTAGTCCAGCTCATGGAGCACCGCCTGCGTATCCTCGCCCACCGCGGGCACGCGCTCGCCGGCGGCGCCTGCCGCGGCCCGCACGCCCGGCAAGCCCACGAACGGCACCTCGCCCAGGCCTGGCTGGCTGAGCGTCTGCACCAGACCCAGATGCCGCACCTGCTCATCCTCCTGGAATTGGTCGTAGTCCTTCACTTCGCCGTACAGGATGTCGTTCTCGCGGAAGCAATTCGTCCAGTACGCGGTCGGGCGCGAACGCAGTGCCTGCGCCACGCCCTGGTTGATCTCATCGCCCACCTGTATGCGGTGCTGCGGCGTATCCATACGGGGATCCGTCAGCCAGTCGTTCCGGCCGATGACCCGACAGATCGCCGCGAACATCGCATTGTTCATGGCGAATACCAGCACATAGCCGTCCGCCGTGCTGAAGATCCCCTGCGGGTACGTGACGCTGGTGGCCGGCTCCCCCCGGCGCAAGACGTGGTCGATCAATGAGCTGTTCTGCAACGCCGCCATGGTGGCCAACAGGCTGACGTCGATATGGGTGCCCGAATGCCCCCGCTCGCGCGCGAACAACGCCCCTCCGATCGCATTGGCGGTGTACACACCGCAAGACAGATCGCCGACGAACGGCTTCACTCGCTGGGGCAGGCCCGCGCCATCGCAATTGGCGGTCGTCAACCCCGTCAGCGCCTGCACGACGGAATCGGTGCCGGGACGGTCGACATAAGGGCCCGACAGGCCGAACCCCGAAATCGAGGCATACACCAGCCGGGGATTGATTTCGCGCAACGCGGCATAGCCCACTCCCAGGCGGTCGGCCACGCCGGGGCGGAAGCTCTGCACCACCACGTCGGCTCGCGCCGCCAGCCGGTGCAGGACCTCCCGCCCGCCGCCGGTCTGGGCATCCAGCGCCAGGCTGCGCTTGCCGCGGTTGAAGGCCAGGGCGATAGCGCTGAATCCGCCGCGCGGCACGCCCATGCTGCGCCCCCAATCGCCATGGAAGGGTTCCACCTTCGTCACCTGCGCGCCCATCTGGCCCAGGATCTGCGCGCAATAGGGTCCCGCGATGCCTTGCGATAGGTCAAGCACGCGCAGGCCTTCATACACCCTGTGCAGGGGATTCGGATCGATAGCGGAATTCACGGTTGTCTCCATGGACTTGGGGAAAGGCTGGGCTTGTGCCCGACGCCCGTGGCCCCGGATAATCGTTCGCGTACGCTGGCACACAAGGAAATCTCATGGCGGTGCGCGATCTGGACATAGGTTTGCTCAGGACCTTCCTGGCGGTGGCCGACCGCGAGAATTTCGCGGGCGCGGCCGACCAGGTCTTCCGCACCCAGGCCGCAGTCTCGCAGCAGATGCAACGGCTCGAACGCATGCTGGACTGCAAACTGCTGGTGCGCGTGGGGCGGCACAAGCGCCTCACCGAACAGGGCGTCCGCCTGCGCGAATATGCGCGGCGCATGCTCGCGCTGAACGACGAAACCTGCCGCGCGATGAACCAGAGCGTCTTCGCCGCCCCGACCCGTATCGGCGTGTGCGCCGACGCCGTGGACACGATCCTGCCCGACTACCTGGCGCTGTGTGCGCGCACCTATCCCGGCATGCGCATCGAGATTCAGGTCAACCGCAGCCGCTGGCTGGCATCGGCGCTGCGCCGAGGCGACATCGACCTGTTGCTCGAACTCGAACAATTCGACGAGTTCCCCCGCATCACGTTTCGGACCTCGCCCGTGGTCTGGATTTCGGGCACGCATTTCCATCATCAGCAAAACCTCCCATTGCCCCTGGTGCTGGTGGACTCGCCCTGCGTCTTCCGCCGCATGGCGCTGAATCGCCTGGAGCAGGACAACCGCCCCTGGCGAAATGCCTTCCAAACGCCCACGCTGGCCGGCGTGCGCGCCGCCTTGCGGGCCGGACTGGGCATCACCCCTCGCACTATCGAGATGCTTACCCCCGGCCTCAAAGTCGTGGGGGAAGAAATCGGCCTGCCCGCCCTGCCGTCTGCCAGCTACCACCTCTACATGCGCGCGGGCGACACTCCCGACGGCGCCCGCAAGCTCAGCGAACTCTTCGTCCCTTCCTGAGCGCGTCTAGCGCTGCTGCATACCGGCGGCCACGATCACCTTGCCCCATTCCGCCGTATCGCGCCGCTGGATCGCCCGCAGGTCTTCGGGCGATCCGGGCTGCGGCAACAAAGCTCGATCGGTCAGGAAGCGGCGGCCCTCCGGATTGTCGAGCGCGCCGTTGATCCATGCGGCCAGGCGCTGCGAAACCGCGGGTGGCGTCGAGGCCGCTGCCCAGATCGCAATCCACGACGAGACGTCGAAGCCCGGATAGCCGAGTTCCGCCACGGTCGGCACGTCCGGAAAGGCGGGCACCCGGGCCGCGGTGGATACCGCCAGGGCACGGATCTTGCCGGCGCGCATCTGGGGCGTCGCGGTAACGGCGTCGCAAAAATAGAAGTCGTACTGGCCGCCCAGCAGATCCGTCATGGCCTGGGTACTGGCGCGGTACGGAATGTTCACCGCGTTGATGCCGGCGATCGCGCGAAAACGCTCGCCGGCGATACGGCCGCCTACGTTGGCGCTGGCAAAGCTGAGGCTGCCCTTGGAGGCCCGCGCGTCGGCGATGAACGCCTGCAGCGTTTCCGCCTTCACGCGCTGCGGGTTGACGACCAGGAAGTACGGCGCGGTCGCCAGCGTCGTCAACGGCGTGAAATCGCGCTCAGGATCGTAGGCCAGCGACTTGTAGATGCTGGCATTGGCCGCGTGCGTGGACGGCCCCGACACCAGCAGGTTGTAGCCGTCGCCGGATTGCCGCAATACGTACTCGGCGGCGATGTTGCCGTCGGCGCCGGGCCGGTTCTCGATGATGATCGGGCTGCCCACCTTGTCCCGAATCTTGTCCGCGACGTAGCGGATGATGGTGTCGGTCGCGCCGCCCGCGCCGTATGCCACGGTCACATGGACCGTCTTGTCCAGCGCCTGCGCGCGGGCGCCGCCGCAAACCGCCAGCAATGCGCCGGCCCCGGCCAGTTGAATGAATGCCCTGCGGGTCTGTTCCATTTGTAGTCTCCTCCCATCCTCTCGCTCCCGCTATCGCAGGATTTCGCCGGGACAAGGAATTTCCAGGTCCAACAGCATCTGGGCGTACGACTTGCCCAAGGGATCCGAGCGCAGGCTGGACGAACCGCCACCACCCAACGCGCGCCGCAGCACGAAATTGACCGCTCCCGTCCCCGGAAGCTCGAAACGCGACACCTCGCCCTGCACCAGGTGGCTGAAGTACTCGCGCACCCGCTCGGCAGTCAGCTCGCGAAGCAATACGGGCCAGTACGCTTCGGAACGCGCGATCACGCCGATGTTCGAATCGTCGCCCTTATCGCCGCTGCGGGCGTAGGCCAGCTTTGCGAGCGGCACCCGCAGCGCGCCATCCACGGCCTCCGCCGGCGCACGGGTTTGCTCGACGCCAGCGGAAACGTACGTGTCGTCCTCGCCGTTTTCCGGAACCGCCACCTCGGCGTGGAGGTCCCCACAGTCGAGCCAGACTGGCACGCACTGCTTGGCGATGTAGAAAGATCCGGTCTTGATGATGGCCTGGATATCGGAACGGCCGCCGAAGTGGCTGCGCGTGCCCGGCCCCATCGACGTCCCGGCCGAAGCGGACTCCTTCTGCAGGAACTCCAGCCCCTCGCGCTCGGAATGAGAGGCGGCGATGCGCAGGATCACCTCGCGGCTGTCGTTCTCGCGCGCGTTGCCGCCATACATGGCTTCCGCCCCCAGCAGCTCCACGACCGTGGACGCGTAGTCGGGCAGGCCGTTCAGCGCGAGCAGCCTGCGCGTGCGCCGCAGCAGCTCCTCCGCCGTGCGCAGGGCTTTCGCGCGCGCCCGCTGCCCGCGGATCGCCATCATGATGCCGATCTGATAGCCGGCGTGACCGGTCGCGGTAATCTTGTACCGCGTGGAAGGCGCGCGTCCGCGCGCGCCTTCCACGCGCACCCTGTCCGGCCCCGTCTCGCGGATGGAAACCTGGCGCAGGTCGCAAACCACATCGGGGAGTTCGTACGCCGCGGGATCACCGATTTCATACAGCAGCTGTTCAGCCACCGTGGCGCGGCTCACCAGGCCGCCGGTGCCGGGCGGCTTGGTCAGGTCAAACCCGCCATCCGGATCCAGCGCCACGATCGGATAGCCAATGTTGGCCCAATCCGGCACGGTCTCCCAATCGGTGAACAAGCCGCCCGTCGCCTGGGGACCGCATTCGATCAAATGCCCGGCCAGGCTGGCCTGAGCCAACTTGTCGTAATCTGAAAACGACCAGTCGAACTCGTGTATTGCCACAGCCAGCGCGCACGCACTATCCACCGCGCGCCCCGTGATCACGATGTCCGCGTCTTGCGCCAGCGCCTGGACGATGGGATACGCGCCCAGGTAGGCGTTGGCCGACAGCAAGGGGCCGAATCCGTCCAGATCGGACAGGAGGCGCCCCTGCGCATCGGTGAACTCGGCCTGCAGTTCGGACACGTCGTCGCCAGTGACGACGGCGATGCGCGGCGCCAGGCCTTGTTCCCGGGCAAAGGCAAGAATGGCGTCCCGGCACCCCCGGGGATTCAATCCACCGGCATTCGATACCAGCCTCACGCCGCGTTCCAGCAGCGTCTTCAGGTGCGGACGCAGCACGCTGACGAAATCGGTCGCATAACCGAGATCGGGGTTGCGCATGCGGGCCCGCTGCAAGATGGACATGGTCGTCTCGGCCAGATAGTCGAAGACGATGTAGTCCAGCTTCTCGGCCGTGAGCAGTTGCGGAATCGCGATCTGGGAATCTCCCCAAAACCCCGAGGCGCATCCGATGTGCACGGCCCCTTTTGGCCGGCCAGCCCGGCTCTCGATATGGTTCGCGTTCATTGCTGCACCTCCATCAGTGCCTGCCCCGTGCTGACCTGATCTCCCGCGGCAACGGCCAGCTTCGCCACGATGCCCGTCCCGCCCGCGACGATGGACATTTCCATCTTCATGGACTCCAGCACCAGCACGGTCTGCTGCGCCGTCACGCTGTCGCCGTCCTGGACGTCGACGCTGATCACCCTTCCGCTCATCGGCGCCCGCAACAGGCGGGCCTGCCCGGCCTGCAGGTCCTCGCGTCCGGCAAAGCGCGTGGCCCGCAAGAAGCGCCAGACGCAGGCTCCGTCCTGCACCCACGCGTCGCCCGCCCCTGCCATCGCCACGCGCAGGCTGCGCCGCAGTCCGTCCACGACCAGCACCATGTCGCCGTCGCGGCGATGCATCGCATGGACCCGGATCTGCATGCCGTCCCCTTCCGCAATGTGGCCTTCCCAGGCTCGCACCAGCACGCCGCCGTCCGCCTCCCGCGAAATGCGCAGAAGCCTCGGCTTCCCATCGGAAGCATCGTCCAGCGCCACCTCGCCGGCCGCGGCAAGGCCGCCGCCGCCGGCCACGGGCCAGCCGGCCAGCGCCAGCGCCGCCGCGGCCACGGCATGCTCCGAAGGCTCCGCCCGCCAGTGATCGGACGCCATGTCCTGGCCGGCCAGGAAATTCGTCGTTACCCCGCCCTCGATAAAGTCCGGATGGTTGATCGCCCGGGCGAGGAAATGCAGGTTGGTCCGGACGCCCAGCAGGCTTCCGCCTTCGCAGGCTCTCGTCAGCTTGCGGATGCACTCCTCCCGCGTTTCGCCCCACGCCAGGTATTTGGCCAGCATCGAGTCATAGTGCGGGGTGATCTCCAGGCCGTCTTCGAGCGCGGTATCGACGCGCAGCCCGGCAGGCTCCACCCATCGGAGCACCGAGCCGACCTGCGGCACGAAGCCGGCGACGGGGTCTTCCGCGCAGATGCGAAGTTCCATCGCGTGGCCGTGGCGCTGCACGTCCTCCTGCCGCAGGGCCAGCGGCTCGCCCTGGGCGACCCTCAGCTGCCACTGCACCAGATCGAGGCCGGTGAGCAATTCGGTCACGCCGTGCTCGACCTGCAGCCGCGTGTTCATCTCCATGAAATAGAAATCGCCGGCCTCATCCACCAAGAATTCCAGCGTGCCCACCCCCACATAACCGATGGCCTGGCAGGCCCGCCTCGCGACGGCGCCCATTCGCTCGCGCAGCTCCGGCCCCACGGCGGGCGACGGGCTCTCTTCCACCAACTTCTGGTAGCGCCGTTGCAGCGAGCAGTCCCGTTCTCCCAGGTGCAGCACATTGCCATGTTCGTCGCACAGCACCTGGATCTCGACATGGCGAGCCGCCAGGATCGCCTTCTCCAGGATCAGCTCGTCCGACCCGAATGCTCCCAGCGCTTCGGAACGGGCCAGCGGCAGCGCCTGCGCCAGCGCCTCATCGTCATGCGCCAGCCGCATGCCGCGTCCTCCGCCGCCGGCGGCCGCCTTCAGCAGCACCGGGTAGCCGATGGCGCGCGCCCGCGCCGACAGTTCCCTATCTTCGGAGATGCCTTGCGCGCCGGGCACCGTGGGCACATCGGCGCGTTGCAGCGCTTCCTTGGCGCGCGCTTTGTTGCCCATCAGGGCGATGACCTCGGCGGACGGCCCCACGAACGTCAGGCCTGCGTCCGCCACCGCGCGGGCGAACTCGGCGTTTTCGGACAGAAAACCGTAGCCCGGATGCACGGCTTGCGCGCCGCTCCGGGCGCAGGCTCGGAGGATCGCCTCCACGTTGCGATAACTGGCCTGGGCCGGCGCGGCGCCGATGTGCACTGCGAGGTCCGCCTCCCGCACATGGCGGGACTCCGCATCCGCGTCCGAGTACACCGCGACGGTGCGCAGGCCCAGGCCGCGCGCCGCCCGGATCACCCGCAGTGCGATTTCCCCCCGGTTGGCGACGAGCAAGGTATCGAATCTCATCATGTCCGTCCTTGCCGAATCAGGCAGCGCGCGCAGGCAGGATGCCCATGTGCTTGCAAATGATCGTGAGCATGACTTCGTCCGCGCCGCCGCCGATGGAAATCAGGCGCAGGTCGCGCCATGCGCGCGACACCGCGTTTTCCCAGGTAAAGCCCATGCCGCCCCAGTACTGCAGGCACGAGTCGGTGACCTCGCGACACAGGCGTCCGGCCTTGAGCTTGGCCATGGACGCCAACTCGGTCATATCGCCACCTTCCATGTGCACGCCTGCCGCGCGGTAGACCAGAGACCGCAGCATCTCGACCTCCGTCTTCAGTTCCGCCAGCCGGAAATGCACGGCCTGGTTGTCCAGCAGCGGCTTGCCGAAAACCTGGCGCTGACGCGTGTAGTCGATCGTGTCGTTGATTACATCGCTCAGCGCCGTCACGCGCCGGGTGGCGCCGCTCAGGCGCTCCTCCTGGAACTGGCGCATCTGGTAGGTAAAGCCCATGCCCTCTTCGCCGATGCGGTAGCGCTGCGGCACGCGGACCTCGTCGAAAAACACTTGCGCAGTGTCGGAGGACCACATGCCCACCTTCTTGATCCTGCTCATCGTCAAGCCGGGCACGGGTTGGCCGTTATCCTGCTTGAGGGGCACGCAGATCAGCGATTTGTTCCGATGCGGCTTGCCATCGCTGGTGTTGGCGAGCAGGCACATCCAGTCAGCCTGCGTGGCGTTCGTGATCCACATCTTCGAACCGCTGATCACATAGTCGTCGCCATCCTTGCGGGCGGTCGTCTTCAGCGAGGCGACGTCGGAGCCCGCGCCGGTTTCGGATACGCCCAGGCAGGCCACGTAGTCTCCGGCGATCGAGGGCCGCAGGAACTGTTCGCGCACGGAGTCGTTGCCAAAGCGCGCCAGCGCCGGCGTGGCCATGTCCGTCTGCACCGCGATCGCCATGCCGACACCGCCGGCGCGCACTGAACCGATGGCCTCGCAGAATGCGATTTCGTACGAATAATCCAGGCCCATCCCGCCGAACTCGACCGGCTTGTTCACTCCCAGGTATCCCGCCTTGCCGAGTTTCTTGAAGACGTCGTGGGCGGGAAATATCTCCGCGTCCTCCCATTGGTCCAGATAGGGATTGATCTCTTTCTCGATCAACTGGCGTACGCCGTCCTGCAACGCGATGTGCTCGTGGGTAAACATGGAATCTCCTCGTTAGAATCTTGCGACGCCGAACTGGATGGGATGAACGTCGCGCTTTGCCGACCGCGTGCACGCGGCCAACGCCACTCCCAGCACTTCCCGGGTAGCGCGCGGATCGATCACGCCGTCGTCCAGCAGCAGGCTGCTGGTGTGCACGGCGGAAGACTGAAGGTCGAATGTCCGGATGATTTCCTGGCTTTCCGCTTCCAGCGCGGCGGCGTCCGGCGTCGTGCCGGCGCGCTTGGCGCTGTTCTCGGCTACGCGCCGCATGGTCATGGCGGCCTGCTCGCCGCCCATCACGGCGGTCCTCGCATTCGGCCAGGAAAACAGGAAATCCGGCTTGAAGGCGCGTCCGCACATGCCGTAGTTGCCCGCGCCGAACGAGGCGCCGCAAAGCACGGTCAGGCGCGGCACGCCGGCATTGGACAAGGCCTGGATGAGCTTGGCGCCATGCTTGATCATGCCCGCCTCTTCGTGCGCGCGCCCCACCACGAACCCCGTGATGTTCTGCAGGAACACGATGGGCCTGCCCAGCTGGGAACACAGCTGTATGAACTGCGCGGCCTTGGTGGATCCGGCCGTGTCGAGCGGACCATTGTTGGTCAGCAGCCCGATCGGGATGCCCAGGATGGCCCCATAGCCGCAAACCGTGGCCGGCCCGTAATCGGGCTTGAATTCATGGAAGTCGGACCCGTCGATCAGTCGCGCAATCACTTCGCGCATGTCCACCGGCACTCGGTAGTCCGCGGGCATGATGCCCAGCAGGTCCTGGAGGTCGTGCCGAGGCGGCGCGCCGGCGACGGCGTCTTCCTTTCCCGCCCATCCGAAGGCCCTCACGATGTCGCGCACCTGGAGGATGGCCTCGCGGTCATTTTCGGCCACGTAATCGGCCAGGCCCGACACCGACGCGTGCATCTCCGCCCCGCCCAGCTCCTCTTCCGTGGCGATCTCTCCGGTGGCGGCCTGCAATAGCGCCGGGCCCGCGAGGAAGGCATGCGCCTGGTTGCGCACCATGACGACATAGTCGGACAGGCCGGGCAGATAGGCCCCGCCGGCCGTGGACGAGCCGTGCACCAGGGATATCACCGGGATGCCCGCCGCCGACAACCTGGCCAGGTTGTAGAACATGCCGCCGCCGTGGACGAAGCGTTCGGCGCGGTATTTCTTCAGGTTCCCGCCGGCGCTTTCGACCAGCTGGATGAAAGGCAGCCGGTTGGCCAGCGCGATCTCCTGGCAGCGCATGACCTTCTGCGCCGTCATGGCCTGCATGGCGCCCGCGCTGATGCCGGCGTCGTTGATGACGATCATGCATTGCACGCCGCATACCTGTCCGACGCCCGCGATGATGGCCGCGCCCGGCACGCTGGTGGCGGGGTCCGGGTTCTCGATGCCGCAATAGCCCGCCAGCTTCATCAGTTCCAGGAAAGGGCTGCCCGCATCGATCAGAGCCTCCAGACGCTCCCGCGGAAGCAGCTTGCCGCGCTTGCGGAACGCGGGCGCGGCCTGGGCCGAGCGGTCCACCGCCCGCTGCTCCAGCTGCGACAGTTCCGACAGCAGCGCCAGCATCTGTTCGCGGTTGCGCTGGTAGGCAGGGGATTGCCTGTCGAGACGGGATTCCAGATCGGCCATGGTTGCAGGCACCTTATGTCGAGTTCCGGGAGGCTGCGGGGGACCGGCAGCGTGAACCTATGATGGGCTACGCGGACGCCCCGCACAATCAAGAACTCGTCCGCCGATAGTTAAGGATTGCTTAAGTGTTGCTGGCTTCGCCCTCGCGCCCCGCCAGGCAAAAAAAAGCCGCCTTGCGGCGGATTGCTGGAAGTCCGGATGACTGGCGGGCAGGGCGCGACGAGCGCGGCGGCCCTAGCGCAAGCCCACCATCGTCGCGCGCAATTGCGACGCCGTCTGCCGCAAGGGCTGAAGAAACTCCGCCACCGCGGCCTCTTCCTCGTAGGTGCCGGCCGTGAGGCTGACGTTGACGGCCGCCACGATGGTGCCGTCTTGATCGCGCACCGGCACCGCCAGGCCGGCGATGGAATCGTCCAGTTCGCTGTCCACCCAGGCATAGCCCTGCTCTCGCGCCAGCAGGATCGCCTCGCGCAACCTGTCCTTGTCCACCACCGTGGCGGCCGTCATTTTTTTCAGCCGGGCCGCTTGCAGATAGGCTTCCAGCGCCTCGTCTTCCAGGCCCGACAGCAAGACCCTGCCCATCGATACCGCGTGCGCCGGCAGGCGGCTGCCCAGCGACGGGCTCATGGGCAGGATGCGCTTGGTATGCAGGCGCTGCACGTAGACGATTTCTTCCTCGTCCAGCACCGAGACGGCGCAAGACTGGCCGATGCGCGCGCCCAGTTCCTCAAGCGCCAGCTGCGAGTGCCGCCAAAAGGGCAGCGTGTACAGGTAGGACAGGCCCAGGCGCAGCACCTTGGGCGTGAGCCAGTAATGCTTGCCGTCGCTTTTCACGAAAGACAGTTCGACCAGCGTCATCAGGAAACGGCGCACCGCCGTGCGCGGCAACTCGACCGCCGACGCCACGTCGGCCAACGTCTGGCGCGCCTCTCCCTGGCCCATGGTTTCGATGATTTTGAGTCCGCGCGCGAAGGTGCGGACAAAAGATTCGCTGTCAGGCGTTGCCATAGGTGCTCCTGCATACGTGCTTGACACGTCCGCAACCAACTCTCAGAATGACCGTATAGCGGATGTTTATGTCCGCTTAGCGGTCATTATAAGCAGACTGATCGCAACGCGCAAGTCCGGGCCCGGCAATGCGCCTTCCCCACAACCCGCCCTGGAAAGGCCATGACTCAAACCACATTCGAGACAGATTTCTGGAAAGACGCCGCCACGCGCAAGATCTGGGACGACATCGTCCCCGGCGAGCCTCGCAAAACCATTCCCTACACCCTCACGCTGGAAGCCATTCAGAAGTACTGCCGCGTCGTCGACGACATGCATCCCCTGTACTTCGACGAAGCCTATGCGCTGAAGTCGCCCTACAAGGGCCTGATCGCGCCGCCGGCCATCCACATCCTCCTGATGTTCGCCTGCACGCCCACGGACGACTGGATGCGCAGCCCCGGCACGGTCAATGCCGGCCAATCCTGGAGCTACAACATCCCCGCCCGTCCGGGCGACGTCATCCGGCTGGAAGCCCGCGCGCTGGACAAGTTCATCCGCAAGGATCGCCTGTTCGTCGTGCACGACAACGTCTTCTTCAACCAGAACAACGAAGTGATCTGCTCCGGCCGCGGCTGGACTATCCGGCCCGTGTAAGGAGCATCAAGATGACCCAAGTATTCGACTCGCTCGCGATCGGCCAGAAAATCGAAGGCGCGCCCTTCTCGCCCACCCGCGAATCCATCCGCGCCTTCTGCGAAGCCTCGCTGGACTACAACCCCCTGCACCTGGACGACAACTACATGCAGGGCGACTTCGGCCGCACCAACTTCGGCGGCATCATCATGCACGGCATGAACAACTTCGGCGTGATCACGCGCATGCTGACCGACTGGCTCTATGAGCGCGGCGGCGTGCAACGCCGCCTGGAAACGCGCTGGAAGTCGCCCGTCAAGCCGGGCGACACGATCACCCCGCTGGCGGTGATCACGGCCACGCGCAAGACCGAGAAAAGCCATTGGGCGACGCTGGACGTGCAAGTGCTCAACCAGCGCGGCGAGACCGTGGCGGCAGGCGAAGCGATGGTGGAATTCCCCCGCTAAGGCCCTCCGGTATCCGCCATGCGGATACCGGTCCAGAACAACCGAGGAGACAACAATGAATCGCTGGTTGCACACCGCAGCCTCCCTGTGCCTGGGAGCGCTTTGCCTGTTACCCCTGGGCGCGCGCGCCCAGGCCTTCCCCGATCGCCCTGTCCGCCTGGTCGTGCCCTTCCCGCCCGGCGGCACCACCGACATCCTGGCCCGCATGCTGGGCAACGCGCTGGGCACGGAATGGAAACAGCCCGTGGTGATCGAAAACAAGCCCGGTGCGAGCGGCACGATCTTCTCCGAACAGCTGGCCCGCACGCCGGCCGACGGCTACACGCTGATGGTGACCGCCACGCATCACGTGATCAACCCGGCGCTGTACAAGAACCTGCGCTACGACAGCAAGAAGGACTTCACCGCGATCGCGCAGGTGGCCGCGGTGCCCAACGTGCTCGTCGTGAACCCCGACTTCGCCACGCGCAACCGCATAAACAGCGTTGCCGACCTGATCGCCTATGCGAAGGCCAATCCCGGCAAGGTGAACTTCGGTTCGGCGGGCACCGGCGGCGCCAACCATCTGTCCGGCGAGTTGTTCAAGTCCATGACCGGCGTGTCCATGGTCCACATCCCCTACAAGGGCGCAGCGCCCGCCCTGAACGACTTGCTGGGCGGCCAGATTCCGATCATGTTCGACTCCGTTCCGGGCGTGCTTCAGCACATCAAGGCCGGCAAGTTGCGCGCTCTGGCCGTCACCTCGCTGACCCGCCCCCCCGCCCTGCCCGACGTGCCGACGATGGACGAAGCGGGCGTGAAGGGTTTCGAGGCCACGGCCTGGTTCGGCCTGTACGCGCCCGGCAACATGGATCCCAAGCTGCTCGCCAAGCTGTCCGGCGACGTCCTGGCCGCGTTGCGTTCCCCGTCCATCCAGGAGCAGTTCGCGCAGCAAGGCGCCCTGCCGGGAACGATGACGCAGCCCGAGTACGCGAGCTTCGTCGACGCGGAAATGGACAAGTGGGCCAAGGTCATCAACGACGCCCAGATCACCATCCAGTAGGAGCAGGCATGACGGCAACACCCAGCAACACGCCGGCACGCGGCGCGCTCTCCCACATCCGTGTGCTGGATCTCTCGCGGATCCTGGCAGGCCCCTGGTGCACGCAAAACCTGGCCGACCTGGGCGCGGACGTGATCAAGATCGAACGCCCCGGCACGGGCGACGACACACGCGCCTGGGGGCCGCCCTGGATCCGGGACGGCGCGGGCCAGGATACGCGCGACTCTTCCTACTATGCCGCCGCGAACCGCGGCAAGAAGTCGCTGACCCTCGACATCTCCAGGCCCGAGGGCCAGCGCATCGTGAGGGAACTGGCGGCGCAAAGCGATGTGGTCATCGAGAACTACAAGATCGGCGACCTCAAGCGCTATGGCCTGGACTACGCCAGCCTGCGCGCCATCAACCCGCGCCTGGTGTATTGCTCCATCACCGGCTACGGACAGGAGGGCCCCAGCGCCAGCAAGCCCGGCTACGACTTCGTCTTCCAGGCCATCGGCGGCCTCATGAGCATCACCGGCGAACGCGACGACCTGCCCGGCGGCGGGCCGCAGAAAGCCGGCATTGCGATCGCCGACGTCATCACCGGGATGTACGCCACCATTGCCATCCTCGCCGCATTGAATCATCGCGATGTCTCCGGCCTGGGCCAGTACATCGACATGGCGCTGCTCGACTGCATCGTGGCCCTGGGCGGCAACCAGGTGACGGGCTACTTCGCCAATGGCAAGCTGCCCAAGCGCTACGGCAACGCCCATGCCAGCCTGGTGCCCTACCAGGTCTTCGCGGTGGCCGACGGCGAGATCGTCGTGGCCGTGGGCAACGACGACCAATGGCAACGCTATTGCGCGGCCATCGAGCGCCCGGACCTCGGCGCCGATGCGCGCTGGACCAAGGTCACGGGACGCATCCAGGGCCGCGACACCCTGGTGCCCGAGCTGGCGCGCAGCATGCTGGCGCGGCCCGCCGCCGACTGGATCGAACGGCTGGAAGCGAACGGCGTCCCCTGCGGGCGCATCAACGACTACGCGCAAGTGTTCCAGGACCCCCAGGTGCTGCACCGCGGCCTGCGCGTGGACATTCCCCGGCCCGGCCACGCCGACGTCGACGGCCAGGTGTCTACCATCGCCAGCCCGCTGCGGCTGAGCGACACGCCGCCGCGCTACGACCTGCCGCCGCCGCGGCTGGGCGACAGCACGGACAGCGTGCTCGGCGCGCTCCTGGGCTACAGCGCCGAGCAAATCGCCGGACTGCGCGAACAGCGCATCGTTTGAATGGACGCTCCCATGACGCAACCGGAATCCCCGCTGGCGATCTACCATCGCCACCTGTCGGCCGGGCACCTGGCCTATCAGTACGACGCGCGCACCGAAAGCGCGGTCTTTCCCCCGCGCGTGCTCGGGCCGGGCTCCGGCAACCCGGCGCTCGAATGGCGGCTGAGCGCGGGCCTGGGCACCGTGCACGCCGTGACGGTCGTGCATCCTCGCGACCAGGACACCTACAACGTCGTCCTGATCGACCTGGACGAAGGCTTTCGCCTCATGAGCCGGGTCGAAGGCCGGCCCGCCATCGGCATGCGCGTGCGCATGCGCGCGCATACGCCGCCCGACGGCGGCCCGCCCTATCCCGTCTTCGATATCGAGGAGCCGGCATGACCCCCGCCCTGCAACGCGGCAGCGTCGCCATCGTCGGCGCCGCCGAATCCGACCTGGGCAAAGTCATGCCCGGCCTCGGCCCCCTCGACCTCATGGCGCAGGCCACGGCGCGCGCGCTGGACGACTGCGGCCTGCGCCTGGACGAGGTCGACGGGCTGTTCGCCACCACCTCGCAAAGCCGCATGCCCACGCTGGCGCTGGCCGAATACCTCGGCATCCAGCCGCGCTACCACGACGCCACGAACATGGGCGGCGCCTCGTTCATGACCATGGTTGCGCGCGCCCAGGCCGCGATCGAGGCCGGCCTGTGCCAAGTCGCCGTGATCGCCTACGGCAGCACCCAGCGCAGCATGGGGCGGGCCAACGTCGCCGCGCCCGACCCCAATCCGCATGAGGCCCCCTATCGGCCCATGTACACCGCCAGTTCCTACGCGCTGGCCGCCTCGCGCCACATGCACCAGTACGGCACGACCCGCCGGCAACTCGCCGACATCGCCGTCGCCGCCCGCCAATGGGCGCTGCTCAACCCGGCCGCCTGGGAGAAAAAGCCGCTCACGGTCGAAGACGTCCTGGCCTCGCCCATGATCAGCGAGCCGCTCACCCTGCGCGACTGCTGCCTGGTCACGGACGGCGGCGGAGCGCTCGTGCTGACCCGCGCCGAGCGCGCCCGCGACCTGCGCCGCCCGCCCGTCTACGCGCTGGGCGTGGGCGAGGCGCTCGGGCACTATTCCATCTCCGCCATGCCCGACCTGACGACCACGGCAGCCGTGGCGTCCGGCGCCCAGGCCTATCGCATGGCCGGCCTGGCGGCGCGCGACATCGACGTCCTGCAGCTCTACGACGCCTTCACGATCACGCCCTTGCTCTTTCTCGAAGACCTGGGCTTCTGCCCCAAGGGCGAAGGCGGCCGCTACGTCGAAAACGGCCGCATCGCGCCCGGCGGCGAGCTGCCCGTCAACACCAGCGGCGGCGGCCTGTCGTATTGCCACCCCGGCATGTACGGCATCTTCGCGCTGATCGAAGCCACCCGCCAGCTGCGCGGCGAATGCGGAGAGCGGCAAATCGCCGACTGCCACACCGCGCTCGCGCACGGCAACGGCGGCACGCTGTCCAGCCAGAGCACCGTCATCCTCGGCGGCGCCGCCGCACTGTAGGGCCGAAAAAAAATCCCCACGCGGCGTGGCGCCGCGCGGGGATTCCTGCCTGGAACCCGTGCGGAGGGTTCCGGGCAATTCGAGGCCGGAATCAGTGCAGGATCTGGCTCAGGAACAACTTGGTCCGCTCGTTCTGCGGGTTGTCGAAGAACTCGTCCGGGCTGTTCTGCTCGATGATTTCGCCCCGGTCCATGAAGATCACGCGGTTGGCGACCTTGCGCGCGAAGCCCATCTCGTGGGTCACGCAGATCATGGTCATGCCGCTTTCCTGGGCCAGGCTCACCATCACGTCCAGCACTTCCTTGACCATTTCCGGGTCCAGCGCCGAGGTGGGCTCATCGAACAGCATGATCTTGGGATTCATGCACAGGGACCGGGCGATCGCCACGCGCTGCTGCTGGCCGCCCGACAGCTGGCCGGGAAACTTCGTGGCCTGCTCCGGGATGCGCACGCGCTCCAGGTACTTCATGGCGGTGGCTTCGGCCTCGGCGCGCGGCTTCTTCAGCACCCACATGGGGCCCAGCGTCAGGTTCTCCAGCACCGTCAGGTGCGGAAACAGGTTGAAGTGCTGGAACACCATGCCGACGTCCTTGCGGATGGTCTCGATGTGCTTCAGGTCGTTGGTGAGCTCCGTGCCGTCCACGATGATGTGGCCCTTCTGGTGCTCTTCCAGGCGGTTGATGCAGCGGATCATGGTGGACTTGCCCGAACCCGACGGTCCGCACACCACGATGCGTTCACCCGGCGCGACGTCCAGGTTGATGTTGCGCAGCACGTGGAACTGGCCGTACCACTTGTTCACGTCCTGCATTCGAATGATGGCATCAGACATGCCTGTACTCCCGTAAGTATCGCGGTGCGCGCCCGCCCGGGGCGGGCGCGCTGCAAGGTTCTAGCGTGCGTGTCCCGTGGCCAGGCGTTTTTCCAGCGCCTGGCTGTATTTGGACATGGAGAAGCAGAAGACGAAGTAGATGAGCGAAATGAACAGGTACGCCTCCACCCCGAATCCGCGCCATGCCGCGTCGGACAAGGCCGCCTTGGCCGCCAGCGTCAAGTCGAAGATGCCGATGATCACCACCAGCGAGGTGTCCTTGAACAGCGCGATGAAAATGCTGACCAGCGGCGGAATGACGATCTTCAGCGCCTGGGGCAGGATGATCTTGCGCATCTGCTGCCAGTAATTCAGGCCCAGCGAATCCGCGCCCTCGTACTGGCCCTTGGGGATCGCCTGCAAACCGCCGCGCACCGTTTCGGCGATATACGCCGCCGCGAACATGATGATCGCGATCTGCGCGCGCAGCAGCTTATCGATGGAGAAGCCTTCCGGCAGGAACAGCGGCAGCATCACCGACGACATGAACAGCAGGCTGATCAGCGGCACGCCGCGGATCAGCTCGATGTACACGACGCACAGCGCCTTGATGGCGGGCATCTTCGAGCGCCGGCCCAGGGCCAGCAGCACGCCGATGGGGAACGCGAAGGCGATGCCGAACGTGGACAGGATGAGCGTGAGCGGCAGACCGCCCCAGCGCGCGTTCTCCACGTAGGACAGGCCGAGCACGCCGCCCCACATCAGGACGGCCACGGCCGTGAGGCCCACGGTCCAGATGATGGCCAGCTTCCAGTTCCAGAAGCGGCGGATGCCGCTGCACACGATCACCGCGACCAGGATGATGGTCGCGATCAAGGGGCGCCACTGCTCGTCGAACGGATAGGTGCCGAACAGGATCAGGCGGTGCTTCTCGATGATGAAGGCCCAGCAGGCGCCGCCGGAGGCGCGGCATTCCTGGGCGTTGGTCGCGTTGAAGTCGGCCTTGATGAAGGCCCACTCCACCAGCGCCGGCACCGCCATGAGCAGGAACCACGCCAGCAGCACCGTGATCAGGATGTTCAGCGGCGACGAGAACAGGCGCGATTTGAGCCAGGCCCACGGGCCCACGTGGGAGCTGGGCGGCGGCATGGCTTCGGTGGGGGTATGCGTAGTGCTGCTCATATCAACGCTCCACCAGCGCGATGCGCTTGTTGTACCAGTTCATGAAGATCGAGATCGACAGGCTGACCGTGAGATACGCGCCCATGATGATCAGGATGCCCTCGATGGCCTGGCCGGTCTGGTTCAGTGTCGTGTTGACCACCGACACGATGTCCGGATAGCCGATGGCCACGGCCAGCGAGCTGTTCTTGGTCAGGTTCAGGTATTGGCTGGTCATCGGGGGGATGATCACGCGCAAGGCCTGCGGCAGCACCACCAGGCGCAGCACCTGCTTGCGGCGCAGCCCCAGCGAGCCCGCGGCTTCCCATTGGCCGTTGTTCACCGCCTGGATGCCCGAGCGGACCACTTCGGCGATGAACGCCGAGGTATAGATCACCAGGCCGGCCAGCAACGCGGCGAATTCCGGCGACAGCGTCAGGCCGCCCGAGAAGTTGAAGCCCTTGAGCTCCGGCATGTCCAGCGTCAGCGACGCGCCGCTGACCAGCCAGCCGACGATGGGCAGGCCGATGAGCAGGCCGATGGCCGCGCGGCCCAGCGGGAACACCCGGCCCGTGGCCTCCTGGCGCTTCTTGCCCCAGTGGCCCAGGAAGATGATGGCGATGATGGCCACGGCCAGGCCGCCGAGCATCCAGTCCAGCGAGTTCCCTTCCAGCGCCGGCACCTTCAGGCCGCGGTTGGAAATGAAGACGCCGGGCAGCGGATTGTGCGCCTGGCGCGGACCCGGCATGTTCTCGGTGATGAGCGCGTACCAGAAGAAGAGCTGCAGCAGCAGCGGCACGTTGCGCATCACCTCGACGTAGAACGAGGTGACCTTCGCCACCAGCCAGTTCTTGGACAGGCGGCCGATGCCGATCAGCGTGCCGAGTATCGTCGCCAGCACGATGCCGATGACGGCCACGCGCAGCGTGTTGAGCAAGCCGACCAGGATGGCGCGGCCGTAGGTGTCCGCCGGGGAATAGGAAATGGGGGTTTCGCCGATCGCGAACCCGGCCTCTCGGTGAAGAAAGCCGAAGCCCGTGGCGATGTTGCGCACGGACAGGTTGTGCAGGGTATTGGAAACCAGGAACCACACGGCCCAGGCGACCGCGCTCAGCGCAAGCACCTGGTAGACCACGGACCGTACGCCGGGGTCGTTCCAGTTCAGGCGCCGCGGAGGTGCCGAAAGCGGGGCGTTTTTATCGGGAGTCGTCATATGAATCTACAGAAGTCGAACATCCGGCGGCAGGGCGCCAGCCCCGCCACCCACTCCTGCCGCCCGCTCAAGGCGGGCTAGGGCCCGTGCGACGCTCCGTCTGGTGTCAACAGGCCCTAGGCAAAACGGAGCTCTAGGCTCCGTTTTACCAGGCAGCCGCGCTTTAGCGCACCGGCCAGCCGTACATCAAGCCCCCTTGCTTGTAAGAGGCGTTCAAACCACGTTCCAGCTTCATGGCGCTATTCTTGCCCAGCGTGCTTTCGAAGCTTTCACCGTAGTTGCCCACGTTCTTGATGATGTTGTAGGCCCACTTGTCGTCCACGCCCAGGTTCTTGCCCATGCCCGGGGTCACGCCCAGGATGCGCTGGATGTTGGGATTGGTGCTCTTGGTCATTTCATCGACGTTGGCCTTGGTGATGCCGTATTCCTCGGCTTCCAGCATGGCGTTGAGCGACCAGCGGACGATGTTGAACCATTGCTCGTCGCCCTGGCGGACCATGGGGCCCAGCGGCTCCTTGGAGAAGTCTTCCGGCAGGATGACGAACTTGTCCGGGTTCTCAAGCGTGGTGCGGGTCGAGGCCAGCTGCGACTTGTCGGTCGTGAAGGCATCGCAACGGCCGGCCGAGAAGGCGCGGATGATTTCGTCGTACTTGTCGATCACGACAGGCTTGAATTCGATCTTCTGGCCGCGGAACCAGTCGGCCAGGTTCAGCTCGGTCGTGGTGCCGGGCTGCACGCAGATCGTGGCGCCGTTGAGTTCCTTGGCGCTCTTGACGTTCAGGTCCTTGGAGACCATGACGCCCTGGCTGTCGTAGTAGTTGACGCCCACGCCGATCAGGCCCAGCGTGGTGTCGCGCGTCAGCGTGACGGTGGTGTTGCGGGTCAGGACGTCGACTTCGCCGGACTGCAGCGCGGTGAAGCGCTGCTGCGTGTTCAGGGGGGTGAACTTGACCTTGGTGGCGTCGCCGAACATGGTCGAGGCGATGGCGCGGCACAGGTCCACGTCGATGCCCTTGTATTCACCCTTGCTGTCGGCGATGGAGAACCCCGGAATGCCCGTCGAAACCCCGCACTGGACAAACCCTTTTTTCTTGACGTTGTCGAAGGTCGCGCCCGCGTTGGCTGCCGCCGAAGCAGCAAACAAGGCAGCGCCGACCGCAGCGAGTTTCAGTACTTTCATCGTGTTCTCCGTGTGGGATAAGGCGAATGCGCGCGGGGCCGGGTTGGGCCTACGCATGGGGCGGATGGTAGCGTCCGCGCCCCAGGCGGCGCATCCGGGAATTCCCTTGAAATATAGGGACACTGGGTGAAATGAAACGCTGTTTTCCCGCGAAAAGAGGGACGTCTTTTCCGCCGCGGGCCGCCTCGCGCGAGGCGGCGACGGAAGAAATTTCGCGCCCCCTCCCCCTGTCGGCTTAGGCCACCTTAGTGTCCCCGAGTTACTATTGCGGCTTCATCTGACAGCCGCCATGATCGAATTCCAGCACGTATTCAAATCATATGGTCGCGGCCGCAATATCCTGGCCGACATCAACTTCCGCGTGAGCGCGGGAGAGTTCGTTTTCGTGTCGGGGCCGTCCGGCGCCGGCAAGTCCACCCTGCTCAAGCTGATCGGCGGGCTGGAACCCGCCAGCCGGGGCTCCATCCAGGTCAACGGCCAGCGGCTGGACAAGCTGCCCGCGCGCGCCCGGCCCTACCTGCGGCGCGCCGTGGGCGTCATCCTCCAGGACACGCACCTGTTGTTCGACCGCAGCGCGTTCGAAAACGTGATGCTGCCGCTGGCGGTCACCGGCCACGCCTGGAACTCTGCCGCCGCCCGCGCCCGCGCCGCGCTGGACAAGGTGGGCCTGTCGGGCAAGGAAGACCTGAATCCCATCGAACTGTCGGGCGGCGAGCAGCAGCGCCTGGCGATCGCGCGGGCCATCGTGAACCGGCCGGCGATCCTGATCGCGGACGAGCCCACCGCCAACCTCGACCACGACAACGCGCAGCGCATCATGAACGTTTTCCGCGATTTCAACCGCGTCGGCGTCACCACGCTGATCGCCTCGCACGACCAGGAGCTCATGGCGGGCTACGCGACCCGCACCCTGCGCATCGACCCGGGCAAGTTCGCCGACTCCCACGGCGGCGCCCAGCCGCCTGAAACCGGCGCCGCCCGCGGGGCGTCCGGCCACGGTCCGGCGGGAGAACCGGCATGAACGCCTGGCTGCGGCAACACCGCTATGCGTTGATGGTCACCCTGCGCCGGCTGGTCAAGCAGCCGTTCTCGTCGCTGGCCAATCTGCTGGTCATGGCGCTGGCCCTGGCCCTGCCGCTGCTGGGCAGCGCCATCCTGGTCTCGGTGCAGCCCGTGGCGCGCGAAATGTCCGTCACCCCGGAAGTCACCGTGTTCATGCGCGTGGACGCGCCCGCGGGCGCCGCCGCCGACGTGGCCAAGCGCATCCAGGGCGAGTACGCGCAGGATATCCGCGCGGTGCGCGTGGTCGGGCGCGAGGATGCGCTGGCCGACCTGCGCGCCAACCCGGCCTGGCAGCAGGCGCTGGCCGTGCTGCCGAGCAACCCGCTGCCGGACGCGGTGGTGGTCACGCTGGCCGACGGCGAAGACCTCGCCGGGCGGGCCGACAAGCTCGCGGCCGCCTGGAAGCAATGGAACCACGTGGATCTCGTGCAGCTCGACAGCGCCTGGGTCCAGCGGCTGGAAGCCATCCTGCGCTTCGCCCGCATCGGCCTGGGCTTCCTGGCCGCCTGCGTCGCGGTGGTGGTGCTGGCAACGGTCTTCAACACGGTGCGCATGCAGGCGCTCTCGCAGCGCGAGGAAATCGGCGTGGCCCGGCTCGTCGGCGCCACCGAATCCTTCGTGCGCCGTCCCTTCCTGTACCTGGGCGCGCTGTCGGGCGCCGTGGCGGCGTTGCTGTCCATCGGCGTCGCCGCGATCGCGCTGTCGCCGCTGAACGACGCCCTGGTCGGGCTGGCCCGCAGTTACGGGGCCGAATTCGCCCTGCACCTGCCCGGCCCGGCGGTGCTGATCGGCGCCGTGGTGGCCGCGGCCGCCCTGGGGGCCCTGTCCGCCCGGTGGTCGGTCACCCGCAGCACGCGCTTCTGACGGCGCCAAAGGTTCCGTATAGCGCCCCTTCCTCCCCGTGATCCGGGGAACGGTTCCCGCCAGCCTGTGTAGGATGCCTGGATGCATCCTCGCCGGCGCGCGCCCCCATGGGTCTGCCGGGCCGTCGCGGGCAAACCGGGGACACACCATCAGCCCCCGCCGGCGGGCTCGGTTACACAGGAATTCCCCCGCTGGACGCTTGGATATGCAAGAATAAAGCGACATTTTCTTACATTTATTGAAATAAACGCCGTCCTACCGATCTGCCCTTCGTGACCCACTTGCCGTTCTTGCCTCCTATCCCGTCCCATGGCCGCCCGTCTTGAAGCCCGCGCGACGCGCCACTATTTCGATAGCGCGTTCCAGTGTCAGGCGGTGAAAGTACTGCCCAACGAGTACTACGTCACCAACGAAGACCTGATGATCTCGACCGTCCTCGGGTCGTGCGTCGCCGCCTGTATCCATGACCCGGTGACCGGCGTGGGGGGAATGAACCATTTCATGTTGCCCGAAGGCGACATGCAGTCGCCCGCCTCGGCCACCATGCGCTACGGCGCCTTCGCCATGGAAGTGCTGATCAACGAACTGCTGAAGGCCGGCGCCGCGCGCGACCGCCTCGAAGCCAAGGTGTTCGGCGGCGGCGCGGTGCTCTCCGCCATGCAGCAGATGAACATCGGCGAACGCAACGGCCAGTTCGTGCTCTCGTACCTGAAGACGGAAGGCATTCCCGTCAAGGCGCAGGACCTGGGCGACGTGCACGCGCGCCGCATCAACTATTTCCCGCGCGACGGCCGCGTCATGGTCCGCAAGATGGCGCCGCACCACCAGCGCGCCGAAGAGCTCATCGCCCGGCGCGAACAGGCCGCCGCCCAGAGCGTGCAGGCCAAGACGGAAAGCCCGCCGCGCGTGGAGCGGTTCTCCCGGCCGGGCGTGGAGCGCTTCGACCGCCCCGCCCGCCCCGGCGTGGAACGTTTCGACACCGGCCTCACCCGTCGCCGCAGGACCGAAACCGCGGGCGGTTGAACCGCCCGGCCGTGCCCCTACAATCACGGCATGTCGACCGTCCGCCTCTTCTACGCCCTGTGGCCGTCGCCCGCGCTGGCGGGATCGCTCGCGGCCTGGGCGGAACAGGCCCGGCCCCATTGCGGCGGACGCGCCATGCGCACGGAAACCCTGCACCTCACCCTGGCCTTCCTCGGCCCGGTCGACGCGGCCCTCGCCGATGCGCTCGCCGCGGCCACGCCTGAAAAGCGGCTGGCGCCCGGCGAGATCGCACTGGACCGCTACGGCGTGTTCGGCCGCCAGCGCATCCTCTGGGCCGGCCCGGGCGAGACGCCCGCCGGCCTGCAGGCAGCGCACGACGGGCTGTGGCAATGGCTGGGCGGGTTCGGCCTGGGCGCGCCGCCCCATCCCTTCCGCCCGCACGTCACGCTGCTGCGCAGCATCGAACGGCCCGAGCCGCCCGCCGACACCCCCCCGCCGCTCCTGTGGGCCTATGACCGAATGGTGCTGGTGGCGTCCGAGTCCCTGACGGGCGGCAGCCGCTACCGGATCGTGGCGCAGTCCCGGCCGCAACCCGGCTGAGCGCCCCTCTGGCACAATCGGACGGTCGCAACCACCGCCGGATCGCCATGATCATCCTGCTGGACCAAGACGGCGTGCTCGCCGATTTCGAACACGCCTTCATCGACGCCTGGCGCGCGCGCCATCCAGACATTCCTCCCGTCGCGTTCGAGGACCGCAAGTCCTTCCATATCCGCCAGGACTACGCCCCCGAACTGCGCGGCATGGCCGAGGCCATCTACACCGCGCCCGGCTTCATCCGCGACCTGCCTCCCGTGCCCGGCGCCCTGGAAGCGGTCAAGGAACTGCTGGCGCTGGGCATGGACGTGCGCATCTGCAGCTCGCCGCTGTCCCAGTTCGAAAACTGCGTGGCGGAAAAGTACCTGTGGGTGGAAAAACACCTGGGGCGCGACGCCACCGCCCGGCTGATCCTGACCAAGGACAAGACGCTGGTGCACGGCAACCTGCTGATCGACGACAAGCCCGCGATCGAAGGCGCGGTGAAGCCGCGCTGGAAGCACATTCTGTTCGACGCGCCCTACAACCGCGAGGTCGCGGACCGCCCCCGCATCACCTGGAAGAACTGGCGCAACGTGCTGGCCGGAGAGCTGTATACGGCAGACGAGTGAGTCCTGTTCAGCAGCCGCGGTTTGAGGCTATTCTGTGTTGCCGTACCCCCCGGAGGAGTCCGCGTCATGAACCTGTACCGCCTGCTCAAGCAGCGAGAAGCCGATCACAAGCCTTTGCGTGTCGCACTGCTGGGCGCCGGCAAGTTCGGCGCGATGTTCATGAGCCAGGCCCCGCGCACGCCGGGGATGAGGCTGGTGGCCGTGGCCGATCTGGTGCCCGACCGCGCCCGGGCCGCGCTCACCCGCGTCGGCTGGCCCGCCAGCGCGCTCAACGCCACGGGCACGGGCGACGCCCTGAAGAACGGCAAGGTCTATTTCAGCGACGACACCCACGCCATCATCGCCAGCCCCGACGTGGACATCGTCATCGACGCGACCGGGCAGGCGGCCGCCGGCATCAGCCACGTGCTGGCCTGCTGCGAACACGGCAAGCACATCATCATGGTCAACGTCGAAGCCGACGCGCTGGCCGGCCCGCTGCTGGCGCGCCGCGCGCGCGAGGCGGGCATCGTCTACTCGCTGGCCTACGGCGACCAGCCCGCCCTGATCTGCGAAATGGTGGACTGGGCGCGCGCCAGCGGCTTCGAAGTGATGGCCGCCGGCAAGGGCACCAAGTACCTGCCGGAATTCCACACTTCCACGCCCGACACCGTGTGGCCGTACTACGGCTTCACCGCCGAAATGGTCGCGGCGGGCGACTTCAACGCGCAGATGTTCAACAGCTTCCTGGACGGCACCAAGAGCGCCATCGAGATGGCCGCGGTGTCCAATGCCACGGGGCTGCTGCCCTCGCCTTCCGGCCTGCACTTCCCGCCCTGCGGCGTGGACGACCTGGCGCGCGTGCTGCGGCCGCGCGAAAGCGGCGGCATCCTGCACCACCGCGGGCAGGTGGAAGTGATTTCCTCGCTGGAGCGCGACGGCCGGCCGGTGTTCCGCGACCTGCGCTGGGGCGTCTACGTCACCCTGGCGGCGGACAGCGATTACGTGCGCCGCTGTTTCAAGGAATACGGGCTGGTCACGGATCCCAGCGGCAACTTCACCGCCATGTACAAGCCCTACCACCTGATCGGACTTGAGCTGGGCATCAGCGTGGCCAGCGTGGGCCTACGGCGCGAGCCCACCGGCGCGCCCGCCGGCTGGCACGGCGACGTCGTCGCCACCGCCAAGCGCGACCTCCCCGCCGGCCAGATCCTGGACGGCGAAGGCGGCTATACGGTGTACGGGCGGCTGATGCCGGCCCGCGATTCGGTGGCGGACGGCTACCTACCGTTGGGGCTGTCACACCAGGTCAAGCTGAAGAACCCGGTGCGGCAATCGCAGGCGATCCGCTGGCGCGACGTGGAATTCGACGAAAGCGCCACGGCGGTGCAGTTCCGGCGGGAGATGGAGCAGACCTTCGCTTAGGGCGCGTGAGGTAGGAGTTCTTGAGCCGCCGATGTCCGGACTGCGGGATGGCGCAGGGCAGCCTCGGCGGCTAAAGAACCCTGACATCCGCAAACTCGGAGCCCTGCTCCCCGCAGTAAAAACGCCCTAAACAGGCGCGGGACGCTCCGCCTGGAAGAGACGCAGGCGGTCGGCGGCGTTGCGCAGATGCTGCTCGGCCGCCCGGCCGGCCTCGTCCGGATCGCCGTTGTCGATGGCTGAAAAGATGGCCTGATGCTCGCTCTGCACCGCAGCCATCCGCTCGGCATACATGCGCGCGGTGTTGTTGCGCGCGCTGCGGATGACCCGGCGCACATTGGCCTCCAGGTAATCGTTCAACGCCACCAGGTGCGGGTTGTGCGTGGCCTGCACGATGGCCTGGTGGAACTGGTAGTCCTCTTCGTCGCCCAGCTTGTCGTTCAGCAGCGCGTATTCCATGCCCACCAGCGCCTGGCGCATCTTCTTCAGGTCCGCGTCGGTGCGGCGCTGGGCCGCGTAGCGGGCCGCCGTGACCTCGATGGACAGCATCAGCTCCAGGATGTGCTCCAGGTCCTGGTTGTCGCCCGGCGTGGGCGCGGCGATGCGAAATGCATTCTTCTGGAAATTCGGATCCACGAAGACGCCGCTGCCCTGCTGCGACGTGATCAGGCCTTCGGACTTCAGGCGCGCCAGCGCTTCGCGCACGACGGCGCGGCTGACCGAGTAGGTTTCGGTCAGCTGCTTTTCCGTGGGCAGGCGATCGCCGGGCGCGAGCACGCCTTGGCGTATCTGCTCCGCCAGCGCGTCGCCCAGCGCCGCCGAAAGCGAACTCTTGGGCGCGGCGCGCGGTGGATCCTGTTCTTGGGTGGGCTGCATGGGAATCGTTGGAACCTGCGGGCCGCGCGTGCGCGCGCAGCCCAGTCTGTTTATCGGAATACCTCGTTCGCCGTGACGGCGGCAAGCGGCATGCGCCGCTACAGCATCGGACTTTACGCGATATAGATGCCGCCGTTGACCTGCATGACTTCGCCGGTGACGAAGCTGGCCAGCGGCGAGCACAGGAACGCGATCGAGCCCGCGATTTCCTCGGCCGTTCCGAAGCGACGCAACGGCGTGCTTTCCAGCAGCTGCCCGCCCTTCTGTCCGATCAGGTCGTGGGTCATGGAGGTGGCGATGATGCCGGGCGCCACGGCGTTCACGCGGATCTGCGGCGCCAGTTCCAGGGCCAGGCTGCGCGTGAAGCTCTGCACCGCGCCCTTGGACGCGGAATACGCGGCGTGCGCATAGCTGCCGCGCTGCGCGGCCAGCGAGGTCAGCAGCACGATGGAACCGTCATGGCGCAGGTGGCGCTGGGCCGCGCGGCAGACGTAGAAGGTGCCATCCAGGTTCACCCGCATCAGCGTGCGCCAGGCTTCGTCGCTGGTGTCCTTGACCAGGTTTTCCGGATAGATGCCGGCGCAGTGCACCAGGTGGTCCAGCCCGCCGAAGTGCTTGGCGGCAGCCTCGAACACGCGCTCGCAATCCGCCGAGGCCGACACGTCCAGGGCCCGGGTATAGACGCGCTGGCCGCTGGGATCCAGTTCGGCCGCGACCTCTTCCAGGCGCGCGTTGTCGATGTCGGTCAGCACCAGCCGGGCACCGTGCGCCGCCATCAGCCGCGCCGTGGCCAGACCGATGCCGTTGCCCGCGCCGGTGATGACGGCAACCTTTCCTTCAAACGAAATCATTCTGTCTCCTGTAGCGCTTTTTCCAGCGGGCCGGCGTGCCTCCCGGCGGCCGCGGCAATTCCGATTGAACTCCTGAATCGGCCGCTTGACACGGGAAAAACGCTTGCCCTATGATTTATCGGACAACTTAATAAAGTTACCTGACAACTTATTCCGAAAGCGTAAATCAACTGCCGCTTTCAGGCAAGCAGGTCAGCAAAACACGGCGTCAGGCCGCAGCACCGGCAGGGGACAAATCAGGTGGAAATCACCGGCAGCACTACCGTTTTCGCGATCGCGGCGGACCCGATCGCGCACGTCAAGACGCCCCAGCGGCTCAATGCGCTGCTGCGCGAGCGCGGCGCCGACGCCGTCATGGTTCCCTTCCACGTGCAGGCCGACGGCCTGCCCGGCCTGTTCGCCGGCATCCGCGGGCTGGCCAACCTGGGCGGCATCGTGGTGACGGTGCCCCACAAGGAAAACGCGGCCGCCCTGTGCGATGCCCTGACGCCCTCCGCCCGCCTGAGCGGCGCGGTCAATGCCGTTCGCCTGCGCGACGGCGTGCTGACCGGCGGCAATTTCGACGGCCTGGGCTTCGTGGCCGGGCTGCGCGGCCAGGGTCACGACCCCGCCGGCCGCCACGTCTACCTGGCCGGCCTGGGCGGCGCGGGCAAGGCCATCGCCTGCGCCATCGCGGACGCCGGCCCCGCCAGCCTGCGCCTGTACAACCGCAGCGCCGACAAGGCCGCGTCCTTCGCCGAACATCTCGCCCGCCACTATCCCGGCCTGGCCGTCAGCGTCGCCAGCGCGGCGCCCGCCCCTTGCGATATCGCCATCAACGCCACCTCGCTGGGCCTGAACGACACCGATCCCCTGCCCTTCCAGCTGGACGCCCTGGCGCCCGGCACCGTCGTCGCCGACGCCGTGATGAGCCGCGTCGACACGCCGCTGCTGCGCGCCGCGGCCGAGCGAGGCTGCCGCGCGCATCCGGGCCTGTACATGCTGGAAGGACAGATCGCAGAAATTGCCCGATTCCTGGGCATACAAGAGCCGCGATAAGCGCGCTTGATTGATCCACGGACTCACCCACTCCCGTCCCACGGAGGAGACACACATGAAGTTGGCTTTCACTTCCGGCCTGCTGTGCCTGGCCGGCATCGCGGCATCCGCCCAAGCCGCGCCCGTCAAGATCGGCCTGATCGAAACGCTGTCGGGCCCGCAGGCCTCGACCGGCCTGATGTTCCGCGCCGCGGTCAAGTATGAACTGGACCGCATCAACGCCGCAGGCGGCTGGAACGGCCAGCCGCTGGAACTGGTCGAGTTCGACAACCAGGGCGGCCCCGTCGGCGCGTCCGACCGCTTCCGCGCCGCCGCCGCCGAAGGCGTCCAGATCCTGGTGCAGGGTTCCTCCTCGGCGATTTCCGGCCAGTTGACCGAAGACGTGCGCAAACACAACCTGCGCAATCCGGGCAAGGAAGTCGTGTTCCTGAACGTGGGCGGCGAAGCGCTGGAACTGACCGGCCAGAAGTGCCACTTCTACCACTTCCGCTTCACCACCAACGCCGACCTGCGCGTGAAGGCCCTGGCCTCGGTCATGTCGGCCGACGGCACGCTGGGCAAGCGCGTCTACGCCATCAACCAGAACTACTCCTGGGGCCAGGACATGGAAGGCGCCACCGAGCGCTTCGCCAAGCAGTACGGCTATGAAGTGGTGGGCAAGACCCTGCACGAAGTCAACAAAATCCAGGACTTCGCGCCTTACGTGGCGCGCATCCGCTCGTCCAACCCGGACACCGTGATCACCGGCAACTGGTCCAACGACCTGCTGCTCCTGATGAAGGCCACGCAGGCCGCCGGCCTCAAGGTCCGCTTCGCCACCGTGTTCCTGGACCAGGTGGGCAACCTGGCCAACGCTGGCGACGTCGCGCTGGGCCACTACATCGCCCACCCGTACAACATCGAGGCGGCGGGCGAGGAAGGCGCGAAGTTCGCCGAGGACTACAAGGCCAAGACCGGCCACTACCCCAGCTACACCGAGCCGCAGACCGTGATCGGCATCACCTTCCTGGGCGAGGCGCTCAAGCAGGTCAAGCCGCAGGACGGCAAGCTGTCCGTGCCGGAACTGGCCCGCGCGCTGGAAAAGGTCACCTACACCTCGCCGCTGGGCACCTACACCATGCGCGCCGAAGACCACCAGGTGCAGCTGCCCATGGTGGTGTCCAAGGTCAGCAAGAACGCCAAGTACAAGGCCGACGGCACCGACATGGGCTTCGAGCCGGTGAAGGTGCTGGCCGCGGCCGACGTGTCCGCGCCGGCCCAGGCGACCTGCAAGATGCAGCGTCCCAATTGACGGTCCGCGCGTCCGGCGCCCTGGCTTCCGGGGCTCTACGCCGCGCCCCGCGCCAGCGGGCGCCGGACGCGCGACCCGTCGCTGCCTCTCGCAAACAAAACAAGCGCACCCCCGGCGCGGGCCGGAAAAACCCGGTGCGCGGTCGCTCGCAAGACGTCCGGCGTCTTAGCGCAAGAATACTGGAGCGGACATGGAATACTTTACCGTCTCGCTGTTGAACGGCGTGATTTACGGCCTGCTGCTATTCATGGTGTCGGCAGGCCTGACACTGATTTTCGGGATGATGGGTGTGCTGAACTTCGCGCACGCATCGTTCTACATGATAGGCGCGTACGCCGCCTATACCCTGACGCCGGTCACCGGCTTCTGGATGGCGCTGGTGCTCGCCACGATCATCGCGGGCGTGCTGGGCATGGGCGTGGAGCGCTTTTTCCTGCGCCGCGTCCACAAGTTCGGCCACGCGCAGGAACTGCTGGTGACTTTCGGCCTGGCCTTCATCGTGGCCGAGCTCATCAAGCTCTTCTACGGCGATTTCCCGGTCGACTACCGCGTGCCGCAGTTCCTGAACTTCGCCGCTTTCCGCGTGTTCGACGCCGACTACCCCTTCTACCGCCTGCTGATGGGCGGCGTGTCGTTGGCGATGTTCGCCGTGATCTACCTGCTGCTGTCGCGCACCCGCGTCGGCATCGTGGTGCGCTCGGCCATCTACCGCCCGCGCATGGCGGAAGCGCTGGGCCATAACGTGCCGCTGGTGTTCATGAGCGTGTTCGGCGTGGGCGCGGCGATGGCCGGCCTGGCCGGCGCGGTCGCCGGCGCGTTCTACACCACCAACCCGAACATGGCGCTGGAACTCGGCGTGCTGGTGTTCGTGGTGGTCGTGGTGGGCGGCCTGGGCTCGCTCGAAGGCGCGATGATCGCGTCGCTGCTGATCGGCCTGATCAGTTCCTTTTCCGTCGGCATCGACGCCAGCCTGGCCACCCTCTTCGGCCTGTTCGGCGCCGGCGAGTGGGCCGAGAGCGTGGGCGGCCTGATGACCGTCAAGATTTCCAGCCTGGCGGCTACCCTGCCCTTCCTGCTGATGCTGGTGGTGCTGCTGGTCAAGCCCTCGGGCCTCAAGGGAGAACAGGCATGAGCCAGACCCGTCGCGCTTCCGGGGCGCTCCTGCTGATTCTCTGCGTGGCCGCGCTGTGCGCGCTGCCCTGGCTGCTGCCTCCGGGCCAGCTGGTGGCCGCGGTGCAGATGCTGATCGCCGCGTTGTTCGCCTGCGCCTTCAACCTGCTGGCCGGCCAGGGCGGCATGCTGTCCTTCGGCCATGCCGCCTATTTCGGCGTGGGCACCTTCGCCACCATCCACGCCATGAACGCGCTGGGCGGCGCGGGCCTGCTGCCCACGCCCCTGATGCCGCTGGCCGGCGGCGTGGCCGGGCTGCTGTTCGGCCTGGTCGCGGGCTGGTTCGCCACCATGCGGGCCGGCGTGTACTTCTCGATGATCACGCTGGCGCTGGCCGAGCTGCTGCACGCGCTCGCCCCGCACCTGAAAAGCGTGTTCGGCGGCGAGGCGGGCCTGTCCGCCATGCGCATGCCGGCCTGGGGCTATACCTTCGGCTCCGACATCGAGGTCTACTTCCTGGTGCTGGCCTGGGTTCTGGTATCGCTGGCCGCGCTCTACGGCCTGACCCGCACGCCGCTGGGCAGGCTGACGCTGGGCCTGCGCGAGAACGCCCACCGCCTGCGCTACCTGGGCTACCGCCCGCACACGCTCAAGACCATGGTGTTCGCGCTGTCGGCCATGTTCGCGGGCATCGCGGGCGGCCTGCAGGCCCTGAACATCGAGGCCGGCAACTACGTGCTGTTCGAGGTCAAGCTGTCCACCGACGCGGTGCTGTTCGCCTACATCGGCGGCGTCAACGCCTTCCTCGGCCCGGTGCTGGGCGCCTCCATCCTCACCTTCCTGTCGCAGACGCTCGCCGACATCACGCGGTCCTGGCTGCTGTACCAGGGCATCCTGTTCGTGCTGGTGATGCTGTTCGTGCCGGACGGGCTGGTCGGCCTGGTGCAACGCGCCGCCAAGTCGCTGCGCGAACGCGGCCTGGCCAGCTGGCTGCCGCGCGCCGCCGTGTCGGTCGCGGCCGGCCTGCTGCTGACCTGCGCCACCGTTTTCTCGGTGGAAATGCTGCAACGCATGTTCGCCCGCGATTACCGCGCGCTGCTGGAGATGAACCCCGATGCGGGCTGGCCGCCCATCCCGCTGTTCGGCCAGGACTGGGCGCCGCTGGCGCCGTCCACCTGGCTGATTCCGCTGGCGCTGTTCGGCCTGGGCCTCGCGGCCTGCCGATGGGCGCTGGTCCTGTGGCGCGACGACGCCGAAGCCGCACCCGCGCTGGAGGCCGCGAAATGAGCCACGAAATCCTGACCCTCACCGACGTGCGCAAGTCGTTCGGCGACGCGCAGATCATCCGCGGCGTGAACCTCAAGGTGGAAGCCGGCGAACGCCATGCCGTCATCGGCCCCAACGGCGCCGGCAAGTCCACGCTGTTCCACCTGATGTCGGGTTCGTTCGCGCCCACCTCGGGCGACATCAGCCTGAATTCGCGCCCGATCGGCGGCCTCCCGCCGGAACGCATCAACCGCCTGGGCCTGGCGCGCTCGTTCCAGATCACCAACGTCTTCCCGCGCCTGTCGGTGCGCGAAAACCTGCGCCTGGCGGTGCTGCGCATGCACGGCCTGGTCTACAACTTCTGGCGCCCGATCGCCCGCAATCGCGCGGTGAACGAGGACGTCGACCGCCTGCTGGAAAAAGTGCGTCTGACGGAAAAGCGCGACACCGCGGCCGGCGACCTCAATTATTCGGAGCAGCGTTCGCTCGAAATCGGCATGACGCTGGCCTCGCGCCCCCGGGTCATCCTGCTGGACGAGCCCATGGCGGGCATGTCGCAGCACGAAGTGGACTACACGGTCGAACTGATCAAGGACGTCACGCGCGACTGCACGCTGCTGATCGTGGAACACGATATGCAGGTGGTGTTCTCGCTGGCCGACCGCATCAGCGTGCTGGTGTACGGCGAAATCCTCGCCACCGGCACGCCCGCCGACATCCGCGGCGACGCCCGCGTGCGCGAAGCCTACCTGGGAGAGGAAACGGTATGAGCACCCCGATGAATACGCCCGCCCCTCTCTTGAGCCTGCGCGGCGTGCATGCCCACTACGGCAAGAGCCACATCCTGCACGGCATCGACCTTTCCATCGGCCGCGGCGAAGTCGTGAGCCTGCTGGGCCGCAACGGCGCGGGCCGCTCCACCACCATGAAGAGCATCATGGGGCTGGTGGACGTGACCGGCGGCCACATCGCCATCGAAGGCCGCGACATCACCAACAGGCGCCCCTTCGAGGTCGCCCGCGCCGGGCTGGGTTTCGTGCCTGAAGAACGCGAAGTGTTCGCCAACCTCACCGTGGACGAGAACCTGCGCATGGGCGAGCAGCCCAAGCGCGACGACGCGCCCTTCTGGTCGGTGGACCAGATGTTCGACTACTTCCCGCGCCTGAAGGAACGCCGCGGCACCAAGGCGGGCAACCTGTCGGGCGGCGAACAGCAGATGCTGACCATGTGCCGCTCGCTGCTGGGCAACCCCAAGATCATGCTGATCGACGAGCCCACCGAGGGCCTGGCCCCCAAGATCGTGGAAGTGATCGCCGACGTGATCCGCGACATCCACAAGCGCGGCGTGTCCGTGCTGCTGGTGGAACAGAAGCTGACCATCGCGCTCAAGGTTTCCACCCGCGTGAGCGTGATGGGCCACGGCCGCATCGTTTTCGAAGGACCGCCCGCGCAGCTGCATGAGCGCCAGGACGTCGTCCAGGAATGGCTGGCGGTCTGACCGCCGGCGCCCCTCTCCCTACAGGCACCCCATCGTGGACAACACCAACCAACCCCTCCATCCCGAGCTGCGCGGCCTATCGGTCGTGATCACCGGCGGCGCCAAGGGCATCGGCCTGGCCACCGCGCAGGCGTTCGCGCGCCAGGGCGCGCGCGTCGCGCTGCTGGACATGGACGCCGCCGCGCTGGACGAAGCCGTCGCCGGGCTCGCCGCGCTGGGCGCCGAGGCCCTGGCCTGCCAGGCTTCGGTCACCGACGCCGATGCCGTCGAACGCGCCTTCGCGCAGGTGGAACAGGCCTATGGCCGCATCGACGTGCTGGTCAACAACGCCGGCGTGTCGGCCAACAAGCCCACGCTGGAAGTCAGCGTGGACGAATGGCGCCGCGCCGTGGACATCAACCTGACCGGCGTGTTCCTGTGCGCCCAGGCCGCCGGCCGCCGCATGGTGCCGGCCGGCTCCGGCGCCATCGTCAACCTGGCCTCCATGTACGGCGTGGTGGCCGCGCCAGACCGCGCCGCCTACTGCGCCACCAAGGGCGCGGTCGTGCTGCTGACCGAGACTCTCGCCGTGGAGTGGGGCCCCGCCGGCGTGCGCGTGAACGCGCTGGCGCCGGGCTACGTGGAAACGGACCTGGTGCGCGACCTGGCCGCCCGCGGCCGCCTCGATCCCGAGCGCCTCAAGCAGCGCACGCCGCTGCGGCGCCTGGCGCAGCCGGCCGAGATGGCCGACCTGGCAGTGTTCCTGGCCTCGCGCCAGGCCGCTTACATCACCGGACACACCCTGGTGGCCGACGGCGGCTGGAGCCGCTACAGCTACCTTTAACCGCAAAACGCCTACCCCTATTCTGGAGATTCATTCATGGCCACCTACCAACCGCTTGGTTCCCAGGCGCCCTGGCGGCAACTGACGGTCGAAGCCAAGGACTGGCAACAGGCGGATCCCGCCTTGCTGGGCACCATGCTGACCCAGCTGCACTGGATCCGCGCCTTCGAAGAAGCCGTGCTGGACCTGGCGGCGGAAGGCCTCGTGCACGGCCCCGCCCACTCGTCCGTGGGCCAGGAAGGCGGCGCGGTCGGCTCGGTGCTGGCGCTGGGCGCCGGCGACCAGATCAACGGCTCGCACCGCGGCCACCACCAGTTCCTGGCCAAGGCGCTGCAACACGTCGCGCCGCTGGGCCTGGACCCGCGCAATCCGCTCACGCCCGCCATCGACGAAGTGCTGCAGAAGACGCTGGCCGAGATCATGGGCCTGGCCCAGGGCTATTGCCGCGGCCGCGGGGGCAGCATGCACCTGCGCTGGCTGGAAGCGGGCGCGCTGGGCACCAACGCCATCGTCGGCGGCGGCGTTCCGCTGGCCGCGGGCGCCGGCTGGGCCCACAAGCACGCGGGCACCGACCGCGTGGCAGTCACGTACTTCGGCGACGGCGCGGTGAACATCGGTTCCGTGCTCGAAACCATGAACCTGACCGCGGCCTGGAAGACGCCGCTGTGCTTCTTCATCGAAAACAACCGCTACGCCGTGTCCACCACGGTGGAAGAGTCCACCGCCGAGCCGCGGCTGTCGGCGCGCGGCCAGGCCTTCAACATCCCCGCCTGGCAGGTCGACGGCATGGACCCGCTGGCGGTCTACCTCGCCATGTCGGAGGCCGTTGCCCACATGCGCGCCGGCCACGGCCCCACCATCATCGAAGTGGACGTGTACCGCTTCTTCCACCAGAACGGCCCCTTCCCCGGCAGCGCTTTCGGCTACCGCAGCAAGGACGAGGAAGCGCAATGGCGCCGGCGCGACCCGCTGGACCGGATCGCCGTCGAGATGATCGGCCGCGGCCTGATCTCGCAAGCCGAGATCGACGCGCTGCGCCAGCGTTGCAAGGAAGTGATGAAAGAGGTGTCCGGCCGCCTGACCGAAGCCGCCGACGGCGGCAAGCGCCGCGTGCGCGCCGACCTGTGGCCCAGCCCCGACTTCCGCGACGTGGGCCTGCGCAGCGACGGCTCGGAGCTGGCCGGCCTGCGCTACCAGGAAGCTTCTGAGCACGCCGGCCAGTCCGTTGAACGCAAGTTCGTGGACGCAGTGGCCGACGTGCTGGATCGCCGCATGGAAACCGACGGCGGCGTGGTCGTGCTGGGCGAGGACGTGCACCGCCTGAAGGGCGGCACCAACGGCGCCACCCGCGGCCTGAAGGACAAGTACCCCGACCGCGTGCTGGGCACCCCCATCTCCGAGAACGCCTTCGCCGGCCTGGGCGGCGGCCTGGCCATGGACGGCCGCTACAAGCCCATCGTGGAATTCATGTACCCCGACTTCATGTGGGTCGCGGCCGACCAGATCTTCAACCAGATCGGCAAGGCCCGCCACATGTTCGGCGGCGACATCGACGTGCCCTTCGTGCTGCGCACCAAGGTCGCGATGGGAACGGGCTACGGCTCTCAGCACTCGATGGATCCGGCCGGCATCTTCGCCACGGCCCCGGGCTGGCGCATCGTCGCGCCGTCCACCCCGTACGAGTACGTCGGGCTGATGAACACCGCGCTGGCCTCCAAGGATCCGGTGCTGGTGATCGAGCACGTGGACCTGTACGCCTCGTCCGGCGAAGTTCCGACGGACGACCTGGACTATGCCATTCCGTTCGGCAAGGCCCGCGTGCGCCGCGAGGGCAGCAAGGTCACCATCCTGACCTACCTGTCCATGGTCAGCCGCGCGCTCAAGGCCGCCGAGGAAGCGGGCGTGGACGCCGAGATCATCGACCTGCGCACCCTGGACCGCGCCAGCCTGGACTGGGACACCATCGGCGCCAGCATCCAGAAAACCAACAACGTGCTGATCGTGGAACAGGGCGCCCGCGGCACCTCCTACGGCGCGATGCTGGCCGACGAGATCCAGCGCCGCTGGTTCGACTGGCTGGACCAGCCCGTCAAGCGCGTGACCGGCGGCGAAGCCTCGCCCAGCATCTCCAAGGTGCTGGAGCGCGCGGCCTTCGCCGACACCGAGGAAGTCGTGGCCGGCCTGGAAGACGTGCTGGCCGACCTGGGGGAAAAGGCATGAGCGCGCCCCTGCGTATGACCGTGCCGATGGAAGTCGGCATCTGCTGCGCCGACCTGGACGCGCTGCTGGCCTTCTATACCGGCGTCATCGGCCTGAAGCTCGTCAACCGCGTAAGCGTTCCGGCCGACAAGGCGCAGGCCACCGGCCTGACGCGGCACGGCTACGACGTGGCGCGGCTGCAGACGCCCTACGGCGAGCGCATCAAGCTGCTACAGCCCAGCGTGGCCCCCGAAGCCGCCAAGCGCGGCGAAGCCATCCTGGACCGCCAGGGCGCGACCTACCTGACCTTCATCGTTCGCGACCTGCCCGGCGTGGTGCGCGACCTGGAAGCCAAGGGCGTGGCGTTCGACAGCAAGCCCGCCCCGATGGAAGTGCGGCCCGGCACCTGGCTGGCGTTCTTCCGCGACCCGGAGGGCAACGTGCTGGAACTGGTCGAGTACGACGACCCCGCCGCCTACCGGCCGGACCTGGCCGGCGCCGAACAATAGGACGAACAACGTGGCATACCTTATCAAGCTCCCTTCCGTCGCGGCCGACACCTCGGGCGGCACGCTGCACCAGTGGCTCAAGAAAGAAGGCGACGCGGTCGCCGTGGGCGAGGCGCTGGCGGAAATCGAAACCGAGAAGGCCATCGTCGAAATCAATGCCGAGCAGGCCGGCGTGCTGGGCCGCATCGTGGTGCAGGCCGGCGCCGCCTCGGTGCCGGTCAACACCGTGATCGGCGTGCTGCTGGCGCCGGGCGAGGACGCGTCGGCCATCGACCGCGCCCTGGCGGAAAGCGGCGCCGCCCCCTCTGCCCCGCCCGCTCCGGCGGCCGCGGGCGCGGCCCCTGCGCCCGCCGCGGCGCAAACGCCCGCGCCCGCTCCCGCCGCGAACGCCCCCGTCCCTGGCGGCCGCCTGTTCGCCAGCCCGCTGGCCCGCCGCCTGGCCGCGCAATGGCACGTGGACCTGCTGGGCGTGACCGGCACCGGTCCGCACGGCCGCATCGTCCGCCGCGACGTGGAAGCCGCCCGCGACCGCGCCCCGGCCGCCGCGGCGCAGCCCCTGGCCGGCCGTCCGGCCGCCCGCCGCGTGCCGCATACCGGCATGCGCCGCGCCATCGCCCGCCGCCTGACGGAAAGCAAGCAGAACGTGCCTCACTTCTACCTCACGGTGGATTGCCGCATGGACGCGCTGCTCGCGCTGCGCGCCCAGGCCAACCAGGGCGGCGCGATAAAGCTCTCGGTCAACGACTTCATCGTGCGCGCCGCCGCGCTGGCCTTGCGCGAAGTGCCCGAGGTCAACGCCAGCTGGCACGAAGACGCCGTCGAATACCATGCCGGCGCCGACATTTCGGTGGCCGTGGCCACCGATGGCGGCCTGGTCACGCCCATCCTGCGGGACGCCGACGTCAAGCCGCTGTCGGCCATTGCCGGCGAGATCTCCGAGCTGGCCGGACGCGCCAAGATCAATCGCCTCAAGCCCGAGGAATTCACCGGCGGCTCGCTGACGGTGAGTAACCTGGGCATGTACGGCATCAGCCAGTTCGCGGCCATCATCAACCCGCCGCAGGCCGCCATCCTGGCGGTGGGCGCGGCCGAGCGCCGCCCCGTCGTGGACGAGAACGGCGCGCTCGTCGCGGCTTCCGTCATGACCGTGACCCTGTCGGCCGACCACCGCGTGGTGGACGGCGCGGTGGGCGCGCGCTGGCTGGCCGCGTTCCGCACGCTGATCGAAAACCCCGTGCGCATCCTGCTGTGAGCCTCGCCATGACGAAGACTACGTTTGACCTCATCGTCGTGGGCGGCGGACCCGGCGGCTACGTCGCCGCCATCCGCGGCGCGCAGCTCGGGATGTCGGTGGCGCTGGTGGAGCGCGCCGAGCTGGGCGGCATCTGCCTGAACTGGGGCTGCATCCCGACCAAGGCCCTGCTGCACAGCGCCACGGTGCTGCGCGCCTGCCGCGAAGCCGCCCACTACGGCGTGACGGGCGCGGGCGAGGCGCGCCCCGACCTGGCCGCCATGGTGGCGCGCTCGCGCAAGGTGGCGGGCCGCCTGGGACAAGGCGTGGCCCACCTGATGAAGAAGAACGGCGTGACGGTGTTCGGCGCCAGCGCCAAGCTGGCGGGCGCCGGCAAGCTGGCGCTGGACAGCGGCGCCACGCTGTCCGCGCCGCACATCGTCCTGGCCACCGGCGCGCGCGCCCGCGAACTGCCGGCGTTGCCGGTGGGCGAGCGCATCTGGGCCTACCGCCAGGCCCTGGTTCCCGCCGACCTCCCGAAATCGCTGCTGGTCGTGGGCGCGGGCGCCATCGGCGCGGAGTTCGCCAGCTTCTACCGCGCAGTGGGCGCGGAAGTCACGCTGATCGACATGACCGCCGACATCCTGCCGCAAGAGGACGCCGAGATCTCGCAGCTGGCCCGCAAGGCCTTCGAGAAGCAAGGCATCCGCGTGTTGACGCAATGCGCGGTCAAGGCCTCGTCGGCGACCGCGACCGGCGTAAAGGTCGTGCTGGATCAGCAAGGCAAGCAAAGCGAACTGGAAGTCGAGCGCGTCATCGTCGCCGCCGGCATCGTCGGCAACGTGGAGAACCTCGGCCTGGAACGCACCCGCGTCAAGGTGGAGAAGACCCACATCGTCACCGACGGGCTGTGCCGCACGGACGAACCGGGTGTCTACGCCATCGGTGACGTGGCCGGCGCGCCCTGGCTCGCCCACAAGGCCAGCCACGAAGCCGCGCTGTGCGTGGAGGCGATCGCGGGCAAGCCGGCGCATCCCATCGACCCGCTGCGCATCCCCGCCTGCACCTATTCCTATCCGCAGGTGGCGAGCATCGGCATGACCGAGGCCCGCGCCCGCGAGCACGCCAAGCAGAACGGCGGCGAAATCCGAGTCGGCAAGTTCACCTTCGCGGGCAACGGCAAGGCGATCGCAATGGGCGAGGACCAGGGATTGGTGAAGACGGTGTTCGACGCGAAAACCGGCGAACTGCTGGGCGCGCACATCATCCACCCCGAAGCGTCCGAGCTGATCACCGGCTACGGCGTGGCGGCATCGCTGGAAGCCACGGAGGAAGACTTGATGCACATCGTGTTCGCGCATCCGACCCTGTCGGAAACGCTGCACGAATCGGTGCTGTCGGCCTTCGGCCGCGCGCTGCACGCGTAGGCGGCCCAAAGGCGCAAAGAACGGGCAGGGGGCCGCGCCCAGGCGCGCCCCCGGCTCGGGTCACATCCGCGCCGCGAAGAAATCCAGGAAACACGCGATGCGCCGCGACAGCTGGGTGTTGCGGTGGTAAACGGCGTGCATGGGCTGCAGGTAGTCCGTGTGCTCGGATTCCATCAGTTTCACCAGCCGGCCTGCCTTGATGTCCTCACGCACCACGAAGTCGGACAGGCAGGCGATGCCCACCCCGCGCAACGCCAGTTGCCGCTGCGTCTCGCCGCTGGAGGTCGCCAGCGTGGGCACCGCCAGATAACTCGACCCGCCCGCGTGCCGCACGGGCCAGACGTTCAGGCTTTCGGGCTGGGTAAATCCCAGCACCTCGTGTCCGTGCAGTTCGTCCACCGTCGCGGGCGCGCCGCGCCGGGCCACATAGTCCGGGCTGGCCATCACCCAGCGCGGCGACGACCGCAACGCGCGCGCATGCAGCGTGGAATCCGTCAGCGGCCCCATGCGCAGCGCAACGTCGGTGCGGTGCTCCATCAAATCCACGATGCGGTCGTTGCTGGTCAGTTCCAGTGAAATGCCGGGATACTGGCGCCGGAAGTCCCCCACGTGCGGCACCACGCAGTGCAGCATCACCGGCACCGAGGCGTCCACCCGCAACCGCCCCGCCGGCCGCTGATGCACCATGCGCATGCATTCTTCCGCCTCTTCCAGCGAGGCCACGATCTGGCGGGCCTTGGGCAGGAAATGCTTGCCCTCTTCGGTCAGCTCCATACGCCGCGTGGTCCGGTTCAGCAGCGTGACCCCCAGGTCTTCTTCCAGCCGCGACAGACCCCGGCTGACGCCCGACGCGGTATGCCCCAGCACTTCGGCCGCCGCGCTCAGCGATCCGGCGTCCACGACGCCCAGGAACAGCCGCAATGCATCAGAGTTCAGGGACATGTGGGTGGCTCCTTCGGGCGAGTCGGTCGATTGTGTTCTTCAGACGCCTGGCGCGGGTGGTGGAGGTGGGTGAGTCGGTGGGCGGTAGGGCTTGCCGACAGGCGACGTCCGATGGGCAATGTCGATTGTCGATTGGCTATCGTCACTTTAACCCCGCCGCCGGATGGATGGCGCGCGCGGCAGGCGTTCTCCCAACAAATAGTTCTGCGCCGCGCGGTGGCCCACCGCGCAAAAAAACGGCGCCACGAAGGCGCCGTTCTTCAGAAGCCCTCAACGATCAACGCTTCTGCTTCAACTGCGACAGATCCCGGACTGCGCCGCGATCGGCCGACGTGGCCAGCGCCGCGTAGGCCTGCAAGGCCTGCGACACCACGCGCTCGCGGCCCACGGGTTCCCAGCCGTCGGCCCGCGCATCCATCGCCGCGCGGCGGCGCGCCAGTTCCTCGTCGGACACGGCCAGATGCATTTTGCGGTTCGGGATGTCGATCTCGATCACATCGCCCTCTTCCACCAGGCCGATCGTGCCGCCTTCCGCCGCTTCCGGCGACGCGTGGCCGATCACCAGGCCCGACGAGCCGCCCGAGAAACGGCCGTCGGTGAACAGCGCGCAGCTCTTTCCCAGGCCCTTGGACTTCAGGTAGGACGTGGGATACAGCATTTCCTGCATGCCGGGACCGCCCTTCGGGCCTTCGTAGCGGATCACCACCACGTCGCCCGGAACGATCTGGTCGCCCAGGATGCCTTCCACGGCGGCGTCCTGGCTTTCGAAGACGCGCGCGCGGCCGGTGAAGACCCATTGCGACTCGTCCACGCCGGCCGTCTTCACGATGCAGCCCTTTTCAGCCAGGTTGCCGTACAGCACGGCCAGGCCGCCATCCTTGGAATAGGCGTTTTCCTTGCTGCGGATGCAGCCCGTCTTGCGGTCGGTGTCCAGCGTCAGGAAGGTGGCATCCTGGCTGAAGGCCACCGTGGTCGGGATGCCGCCGGGGGCCGCGCGGTAGAACTTCTGCGCCTCCTCGCCCGCATCGCCGGCCACGTCCCACTTGCGGATGGCGTCGCCCAGCGTGCCGCTGTGCACGTTGCCGCAGGACAGGTCCAGCAGGTCGGCGCGCGCCAGTTCACCCAGGATGCCCAGGATGCCGCCTGCGCGGTGCACGTCTTCGATGTGGTACTTGTCGGTGGCGGGCGCGGCCTTGCACAGGCACGGCACCTTGCGCGAAATGCGGTCGATGTCGGCCATGGTGAAGTCCACGCCGGCTTCCTGCGCCGCGGCCAGCAGGTGCAGCACGGTGTTGGTGGAGCCGCCCATGGCCACGTCCAGCGCCATGGCGTTCTGGAACGCGCTCTTGGTGGCGATGCTGCGCGGCAGGACCGACTCGTCGTCTTCCTGGTAGTAGCGGCGGCACAGGTCCACGACCAGGCGGCCGGCCTGCTCGAACAAACCCTTGCGCCAGGCGTGCGTGGCCACGATGGTGCCATTGCCCGGCAGCGCCAGGCCGATGGCTTCGGTCAGGCAGTTCATCGAGTTGGCCGTGAACATGCCGGAACAGGAGCCGCAGGTGGGGCAGGCGCTGCGCTCGACCTCGGCCACGTCGGCATCCGACACGTTGGGGTCGGCGGCCTTGATCATGGCGTCGATCAGGTCGATCTTGGCGATCACCTTGCCGTCGGTGGGCGACTTCACCTTGCCGGCTTCCATCGGGCCGCCGGAAACGAAAACGACCGGGATGTTCAGGCGCATCGCGGCCATCAGCATCCCCGGGGTGATCTTGTCGCAGTTCGAGATGCAGACCATGGCGTCGGCGCAGTGCGCGTTGACCATGTACTCCACCGAATCGGCGATCAGCTCGCGCGAGGGCAGCGAATACAGCATGCCGCCGTGCCCCATGGCGATGCCGTCGTCCACGGCGATGGTGTTGAATTCCTTGGCGACGCCGCCCGCGGCTTCGATTTCGCGGGCAACCAGGGCGCCCAGGTCGCGCAGGTGCACGTGGCCCGGCACGAATTGCGTGAACGAGTTCACTATCGCGATGATCGGCTTGCCGAAATCGCCGTCCTTCATGCCGGTGGCGCGCCACAGGGCGCGGGCGCCGGCCATGTTGCGGCCGTGGGTCGAGGTGCGGGAACGGTAGTGCGGCATGATTTGTCTCAGGCTGGTTCTGTTAGCGTGGGCGGCGAAACGGTAAATAATACGCTGGATCCAGGCCCCGGCGCTCGGCGGCCGCCCCCAGGCCCCTTCGCGGCCGTCAGGCGGACGCCATGCCGCGGGCCGCAAACGCGCTGGGCGGCTCGCCCACCGCCTTGCGGAACATGGCCGCGAACGCGCTGGGGCTTTCATAGCCCAGGTCCAGCGCCACCTCCAGCACGCGCTCGCCGCGCGCCAGCCGCTCCATGGCCGCCAGCAGGCGCGCCTGCTGGCGCCAGCGTCCGAACGTCATGCCCGTATGCCGCAGGAACAGGCGATGCACGGTCTTGGGGTCCACGCCCAGCTCGCGCGCCCAATCCGCCGCGCCGTCCTGGCGTTCCGGGTGGCGCACGATGGCGCGGCAGATGCGCGCCAGGCGAGGCTCGACGGGCTGCGGCAAGTGCAAGGGCAGAACGGGTTCCTGACGCAATTCGTCCAGCAGCAGCATCATCAGGCGGCCATCGCGCGTGTCGGGCGCCCAGTCCAGCGGCACCTCGGCCGCCGCCACCATCAATTCCCGCAGCAATGGCGAGATGGACAGCACGCAGCACTCCGCGGGCAGGTGCGCGGCCGCTCCCGGTTCAACGAACACGGTGCGCATGCGCGGTTCGCCGCTCATGCGGATGCCGTGCGGCATCCAGGCCGGCACCCAGACGCCGCGCGTGGGCGGCACCACCCAGATCCCGGCGGGCGTATCCACCACCATGACGCCCGAGATCGCGTAGACCAGCTGGGCGCGCCGGTGCCGGTGCCGCCGGATGCGGTGGCCGTCTTCATAGTCCACGGCCAGCCCGGCCACGGGGCGTTTCGAGGATTCGTAGGGAAAAAGGTCCAGGTCCGCGGGCTTGCGGGGGCTGGACGCGGATGCGGCGGATGCGGGATTGTCCATTTTGCGACGATTACGGTCCGAATGGCGTTAGACGGTCTTTCCAAGTGTACCTATCATCCTCGCATCCCCTGCCGCATTTCCCCACGCCCGACACGCCCATGCCCCGCTCGTCCGCCTCCGCCGACTTCCACGCCGCCCTGGCGCCGGCGGGCTGCGCGCGGGCGCTGCGACTAGCGCGCGGTTGCCGGGCCTTGCGCTCCGTGGCCGCCCGACAGCCCTGGGCCCCTGACGGGTCCTGACGCCACCTCCCCCTGATCTGGCCGTCCCGCCCCCTTGCGTACGCGGGCGGCCGACACGCGCCGCGCCCCCGCGGCCGGAGGTTTCCATGCTCGACCAGCCCCAGCACAAATACCGCCCCACCCTTCCCTTCACCCGCGACTACGGCGCGCGCACCTGGCCGTCGCGCCGGCTGACGGCACCGCCGATCTGGATGAGCACCGACATGCGCGACGGCAACCAGGCCCTGATCGAGCCCATGGACGCGGCTCGCAAGCTGCGCTGCTTCGAACAACTGGTGGCCGTGGGGCTGAAGGAAATCGAAGTGGCCTTCCCCTCGGCCTCGGACACGGACTTCAACTTCGTGCGCAAGCTGATCGAGGAACACCGCATTCCCAAGGACGTGACCATCGAAGTGCTGACCCAGTCGCGTCCGGACCTCATCGAACGCACCTTCGAATCGCTGCGCGGCGTTCCCCGCGCCATCGTGCACCTGTACGCCCCCATCGCTCCGCAATGGCGCCGCATCGTGTTCGGCATGAGCAAGGCCGAAATCAAGGAGATCGCGCTGGCCGGCACGCGCCAGATCCGGGCGCTGGCGGATGCGCGCCCCGAGACGCAATGGATCTACGAATACTCCCCCGAGACCTTCAGCCTGGCCGAGCTGGAATTCTCGCTGGAGATGTGCGATGCGGTCAGCGCCGCCTGGGGCCCGACGCCCGAAAACAAGATGATCGTCAACCTGCCGTCCACCGTGGAATGCACCCCGGCCAACGTCTACGCGGACCAGATCGAATGGATGCACCGCCACCTGGCACGCCGCGACAGCATCGTCCTGAGCGTGCATCCGCACAATGACCGCGGCACGGCCGTGGCCTCGGCGGAGTTGGCGGTGCTGGCCGGCGCCGACCGCGTGGAGGGCTGCCTGTTTGGCAACGGCGAGCGCACCGGCAATGTGGACCTGGTGACGCTGGCCATGAACCTGGACCTGCACGGCATCCGCAGCGGCCTGGATTTTTCGGACATGGCGGCCGTGCGCGCCTGCATCGAGGCCTGCAACCAACTGCCGGTGGACGTGTTCCACCCTTATGCGTTCACCCACGCAACGCCAGCAGCGCCTCCTGCAGATGCCGCAGGCCCCGGCTCAACGGCTTATCCCGGCGCAGCACGATAGCCAGGCTGCGCGACAGGCGCGGCGCCAGCGGCCGGACCGCCAGCGCCGGGCGCGCGCCTGCGCCCGATACCGACAACCTGGGCAGCACCGCGCAGCCCAGGCCGGCGCCAACGATTTCCTTCATGGCTTCGGTGCTGCCCAGCTCCATGACGGGCTTGGCGGCCACGCCCGCGGCCTCGAACCAGTCGTCCACCAGCCGCCGGGTGCGGGCGCCGGGTTCGAACAGCACCAGCGGCAGCCGCGCCAACGCCTGCGGCGTGGCGGCGGCCGGAATGGACGCGGGATCCCGGGCCGGGAAGATCGCCACGAATTCGTCTTCCAGCACCGGCGTCACCTCGAACATGCGGCCCGGCGCCGGCAGCGTGACCAGCCCGATGTCCAGCGTGTTGTTCTCCAGCCCTCGCAGCATGTCCGCCGTATTGCCGGTGCTGGCGACGATGTCCAGCGCCGGGAAGCGGCGCCGCAGGTCGGCCAGCAGCGGCGGCAGCAGATAGGTGCAGGCAGTGGCACCGGTGCCCAGCCGGATGCGGCCGGATACCTGGGAGGCGTGCGCCGTCATGGCGAGTTCGGCCTGGGCCAGCGCGGCGTCGATGACGCGGACGTGCTCCAGCAGTTCCAGCCCGGCCGCGGTGGGGCCGGCGCGGCGGCCGACCCGTTCCACCAGCTTCAGCCCGAAGCGCCGTTCCAGCTGGCGGATCTGCAGGCTGACGGCGGGTTGCGTCACGCCGCTGCGTTCCGCGGCGGCGGAAAAGCTGCCCAGTTCGGCCACCAGCGCAAAGGTGCGCAACTGATCCAGATTGAGACCCCGCATTGCATCAATCCAAAGTTTTACTTATGAAAATCATAATAAACCAAAGCTTTATTAATACATGAGCTTGCGCGACACTGGGCACTCGTCTTTCGCCACGCCCTTCCATGCCCTCCAACACCCCCTCCTTCCTCGTCCGCGACAGCGCGCCGGCCGACCTTCCCGCCATCAAGGCCATCTATGCCCACCACGTGCAGCACGGCACGGCCTCCTTCGAGCTGGAGCCGCCCTCCATCGAGGAAATGCGCCAGCGCCGCGCCGCCGTGCTGGAGAAGGACATGCCCTACCTGGTGGCCGAGATCGACGGCGAGATCGTGGGCTACGCCTACGTCACCCCCTACCGTCCGCGCCCGGCCTACCGGCACACGGTGGAGGATTCGGTCTACGTGAAGACGGGCCGCTCCGGGCTGGGCATCGGCGGCAGGCTGCTGGCCGAGCTGATCGCCCGCTGCACCGCCGCCGGCTGGCGGCAGATGCTGGCCGTGGTCGGCGACAGCCGCAACGCGGCATCGCTGGCGCTGCACGCCAGCCAGGGATTCCATGCCGCGGGCACGCTGCGGTCCGTGGGGCACAAGCATGGCGAATGGCGCGACACGGTGCTGATGCAGCGCGCGCTGGGCGAAGGCGACACCACGCCCCCCGTCCGGCCGTGATTCCGCCCCGCGCCATCGTCTGCCTGGGCCTGACCCAACTGGTCGGCTGGGGCGTGACCTTCTACCTGATCGGCGCCCTGGGACCGGCCATGGCGGCCGACCTGGGCTGGAACGCCGCCACCGTGTACGGCGGCTTCTCGGCCGCCATCGTGGTGATGGCCATGGTGTCGCCCCTGGCCGGCCTGGCGGTGGACCGATGGGGCGGGCACCGCGTGATGCCCGCCGGCGCCGTGGTGGCCGCGCTGGGCTGCACGCTCCTGGCGGCCGCGCACGGCCTGGCCCTCTACTACCTGGCCTGGATCGCGCTGGGGATTGGCATGCGGCTATGCCTGTACGACGCGGCGTTCGCTTCCCTGGCCCGCGCGGCCGGCCCCACCGCGCGCCGGCCCATGTCCCAGATCACGCTGTTCGGCGGCCTGGCATCCACCGTGATGTGGCCGGTCGGCCATGCGCTGGCGGGCGGGCTGGGTTGGCGCGGCGCGGTGCTGGCCTACGGCGCCCTGGCGCTGTCCACGCTGCCGCTGTACCTGGCGCTGCCGCGCGAGCGCTACGCCGCCCCGGCCGGCGCCAGGGACAAGGCCGCCACGGGCCTGGCCCGCAGCCTGGGCGAGCGCCGCCTGGCGGGCGCGCTGTATGCCCTGATCGCCATGCTGACCAACTTCCTCGCGGCCGGCAACGCGGCGCATCTGATCTCGCTGCTGTCCGGCCTGGGGCTGGCCGCGGCGGCGGCCGTCAGCGTCGCCGCGCTGTGGGGCGTGGGCCAGTTCGCGGCGCGCCTGGCCGACGTGGCGCTGGGCTCGCGCCTGCATCCCCTCACTCTGACACTGGCGGTGGGAACGGTGCTGCCCCTGTGCTTCCTGCTGGCGCTGCTATCCGGGGGCAATCTCTACGCCACCGCGGCCTATGCCCTGCTGTACGGGGCGTGCAACGGCCTGCTCACCATCACGCGCGGCACCTTGCCGCTGGCGCTCTTCGACTTCCGCAGCTACGGCACGCTGGTCGGCGCGCTGCTGATTCCCAGCTTCCTGCTGACGGCCACCGCGCCGGTGGCCTACGCCTATCTGGTGGAGAGCCACGGCGCGCGCGGCGCGATGGCGGTGTCGGTGGGCCTGGCGGCGGCCATCTTCGCGGCCGCGCTGGCGCTGCGCTGGACATTCATCGGGCGGGTGCGCGCGGCCCCCGCCTGACCCGCCGCCGCCCGGGCGCTCAACCTTCGGCGGCGGACGCGACCACCCATTTTTCCCAGCCGATCTTGCGCAGCTTGCAGGCCGGACATTCGCCGCAGCCATACCCCCAGTCGTGCCGCGCGCCACGTTCGCCCAGGTAGCAAGTGTGGCTTTCCTCGACGATGGTCTCGACCAGGGCATCGCCCCCCAGTTGATACGCCAGCGCCCAGGTTTCGGATTTGTCGATCCACATCAGCGGCGTCTCGATCGTGACCCGGGCGCCCAGGCCCAGGCCGAGCGCCACCTGCTGCGCCTTGATGGTGTCGTCGCGGCAGTCGGGATAGCCGGAAAAATCCGTTTCGCACATGCCGCCCACCAGCACGTCCAGCTGGCGGCGGTAGCCCAGGGCGGCGGCCAGGGTCAGGAACAGCAGGTTGCGGCCGGGCACGAAGGTGTTGGGCAGGCCGTTGGCCTGCATCTCGATGGCGCGGTCGCTGGTCATGGCCGTGTCGCCCACCTGGCCCAGCACCTTCAGGTCCAGCAGGTGGTCTTCGCCCAGGCGCGGCGCCCAGTCCGGGAAATTCGCGCGGATGTCGCGCAACACGTTCAGGCGCGCGGACAGCTCGATGTGATGGCGCTGCCCGTAATCGAACGCCACGGTTTCCACATGGGCATACCGGTCCAGCGCCCAGGCCAGGCAGGTGGTGGAATCCTGGCCGCCCGAAAACAGCACGAGCGCGCGACGTTGATGGCTTTGCATAGAAGGGGGCTTTGGAAAAAATGAAGGGAAAAGGACTTCTTTTGGCGTAAACAGGCCCTTAGCGAACTTTAACGCAGCCCCGGCGCTTTCCCGTAAGGAAGGCTGCGTAAAATCGATCACGTTTCATTTCCGGTTTACCTGCAACGCCCCTTCCTCCACCCTTTGCCTCCAGCACCCCGACGGATCCCCGCCAGATGAATGCCATGCGCCAGCAGTCCGATTCAGCAGAACCCTTGCGTCACGACATCCGGCTGTTAGGCCGATTACTGGGAACCGTCATCGAGGAGTGCGAAGGCAAGCGCGTCTTCGACACCATCGAAACCCTGCGCCGCACGGCCGTGAAGTTCCGCCGCGAAGGCAACGACGCCGACGGCAAACTGCTGGAGCAGCGCGTCAAGCGGCTGCAAGGCAGCGACCCGAACTCCGTCGCCCGCGCCTTCAGCTACTTCCTGCACCTCGCCAACATCGCCGAGGACCGCGACCAGAATCGCCGCCAGCGCGCCCGCGCCATCGCCGACGACGCTCCGGCGCGCGGCAGCCTGCGCGAAGCGGTGCAGGCGCTGGGCCGGCATGGCGTCGGCGTGGCGCGCATCCGCCGCCTGCTGGCCGACGCCTGCGTGATGCCCGTGCTGACGGCGCACCCCACCGAAGTGCAGCGCAAGAGCACGCTGGACGTGCACCGGGAAATCGCCGCCGGGCTGACCCAGCGCGACGGCCCCCTCACCCCGGAAGAACTGGCCGACCTGGACGCCTCGCTGCTGGGCCGCGTGGCCACCCTGTGGCAAACCCGCATGCTGCGCTACACGCGGCTCACGGTCGCCGACGAAATCGAGAACGCGCTGTCGTACTACCGCAGCACCTTCCTGCAGGTCATCCCGCGCCTGTACGGGGACCTGTCCAAGCTGCTGAACCGCGAATCCGCCAAGCCTTTCGCCGCCCCGCCCCCGCCGCTGGAACCGTTCCTGCGCATGGGCAGCTGGATCGGCGGCGACCGCGACGGCAACCCGAACGTGGACGCCGGCACGCTGGAACGCGCGTTGCTGCGCCAGGCCACGGTGCTGTTCGAGCACTATCTGCAGGAAGTGCACGCGCTAGGCGCGGAACTGTCCGTCACCACCTTGCTGATCGCGGTGGACGCCGAGCTGCTGGCGCTGGCCGAGGCCAGCGGCGACGATTCCCCGCACCGCCGCGACGAACCCTATCGCCGCGCCCTGGTCGGCGTGTACGCCCGCCTCGCCGCCACCGCGCAGCGCCTCACCGGCCAGGACCTGGCCCGGCGCAGCACCGTCGCCGCCGCCCCTTACGACACGCCGCAGGAATTCTCGGCCGATCTCGCCATCATCGCCGCGTCGCTGGCCGCGCACCATGGCTCGCCCATCGGCAAACTGCGCCTGGCCGGCCTGCAGCAGGCCGTGGAAGTCTTCGGCTTCCACCTCGCCACCGTCGACCTTCGCCAGAGCTCCGACGTGCACGAACGCGCCCTGGCCGAACTGTTCTCGCGCGCCGGCGTGCAGCATGAAGGCAAGCCGCTGGATTACCTGGCGCTGGACGAAGACCAGCGCGTGGCCTTGCTGCGGGCCGAACTATCGCAGGGGCGCCCCCTGGCCTCGCCCTGGATCGCCTACGACGAGGAAACCACGCGCGAACTGGCCGTGCTGCGCGCGGCCGCCGCCGGCCGGGCCCGCTACGGCAAGCAGGCCGTGCGCCAGACCATCGTGTCGCACACCGAAACGCTGAGCGACCTGCTGGAAGTCATGGTGCTGCAGAAGGAAGCCGGCCTGATCGCCTCCGCCGGCCAGGCCATCCTGCCCGAGGACGGCCTGATGGTGGTGCCGCTGTTCGAGACCATACCCGACCTGCAGCGCGGCGCCAGCATCATGGCGGCCTGGCTCGACCTGCCCGAGGTCCGCCAGCGCGTGAAGCAGGCGCAGAACGGCGCGCAGGAAGTCATGCTGGGCTATTCCGACAGCAACAAGGACGGCGGCTTCCTGACCTCCAACTGGTCGCTCTACCAGGCCGAGCGCGCGCTGGTCGACGTGTTCTCCGCGCGCGGCGTGCGCCTGCGCCTGTTCCACGGCCGCGGCGGCTCGGTGGGCCGCGGCGGAGGCTCCAGCTTCGACGCCATCCTGGCGCAGCCGCCGGGCACCGTGGCCGGCCAGATCCGCCTGACCGAGCAGGGCGAAGTCATCCAGAGCAAATACAAGGATGCGGAGGTCGGCCGCTGGCACCTGGAATTGCTGGTCGCCGCGACCCTGGAGTCCAGCCTGGCGCCGCGCGCCGAAGCCACCAGCGCCGAAGACGCGCACATGGCCCACCACGGCCCGGCCATGTCCTTCATGTCGGACACGGCGCAGCGCACCTACCGCGGCCTGGTATACGACACGCCCGGCTTCTCCGATTACTTCTTCGCCGCCACGCCGATCAGCGAAATCGCCGGCCTGAACATCGGTTCGCGCCCCGCCTCGCGCAAGAAGGGGCAGCGCATCGAAGACCTGCGCGCCATCCCCTGGGGCTTTTCCTGGGCGCAATGCCGCCTGATGCTGACGGGCTGGTACGGCATGGGATCGGCCATCGAGGCCTATCTGGAAACCGGCGCCCCGGACGCGCCGCGCTCGCGCCGCAGCCGCCTCGCGCAACTGCGCGAAATGGCGCGCGACTGGCCGGCCTTCCGCACCCTGCTCTCCAACATGGAGATGGTGCTGGCCAAGTCCGACCTGGCGATCGCGGCGCGCTATGCGCAGCTGGTGCCGCAGCGCGGCCTGCGCGAGCGCATCTTCGGCGCCATCAGCGCCGAGCACGGCCGCACGCAAGCCACGCTCAAGCTGCTGACCCAGCGCGAGCTGCTGGCCGACAACCCCACCCTGCAAGCCTCGCTGCGCGAACGCTTCGCCTACATCGATCCGCTGAACTACCTGCAGATCGACCTGATCCGCCGCCACCGCGCCGCGCAGAAGCATCCCGAGGCCGAGATCGACAAGCGCGTGCAGCGCGCCATCCACCTGACCATCAACGGCATCGCGGCGGGGTTGCGCAACTCGGGCTGAGCCGTTGTATTGCGGGTGCCTTCCTGGCTCCCCGCGCCGGGTGACCGGCGCCGACGCCTGCCGCCGGTGATGCGAGGACGCCCCCGGGCGCGCGGCAGCGCTCGGGTCGCCGCCCCTGACGGCGTCCACCAGACGGACACCCAAAATTCGCCATTTGTCCGCCCCCCGCGACTTCTAGTACCATCTCTTCCAGAAATTCTATATCCGCACAAATGTTCGTATATAGAACAAAACGATTTTTCTGGCCTGGCGCACAGGAAGGCACACCGGAAGAGACAGAAAGCATCCTGGTTCCGCACGTGCCCGCCCGCAAGCCCGGCATGTCAGCACCGAGCGAACCATCATGGATACTCCCCTCAAGAATCTCGCCATCGTCGGCGCAGGCGCCATGGGCAGCGGCATCGCCGCGCTGTTTGCCTCGAAGGGATTGAACGTCGTCCTGATCGACCCGATGGAAGGCGCGCTGGAACGCGCGCTCCAGACGATAGACCGCCAGCTGAACGTGTACGCCCCCGGGCGGGTCCAGGAAGCGATGCAGCGCATTCAGGTCGCGCCCGGGCTGGAAGCGGCCTGCAACAGCGACCTGGTGATCGAGGCCGTGCCGGAAAACCTGGAGCTCAAGCGCGGCATCTTCGCCAAGCTCGACTCCCTCTGCCCCGCATCCACCCTCTTCGCCACCAATACCTCCGGCCTGTCCATCAACGCCATCGCCAGCGCCGTCGTGCGCCGCGACCGCTTCGTGGGCACCCACTTCTTCACCCCCGCCGACGTCATCCCGCTGGTGGAGGTCGTGCGCAACGACGACACCTCCGAGGACACCGTGGCGCGCGTGATGGCCACGCTGCGCTTCGCCGGCAAGCGGCCGGTGCTGGTGCGCCAGGACATCCCCGGCTTCATCGCCAACCGCATCCAGCACGCCCTGGCCCGCGAAGCCATCTCGCTGCTGGAGAAAGGCGTGGCCAGCGCCGAAGACATCGACGAAGTGGTCAAGTGGAGCCTGGGCATCCGCCTGGCCCTGTCCGGCCCGCTGGAACAGCGCGACATGAACGGCATCGACGTGCACTACGCGATCGCCAGCTACCTCTACAAAGATCTCGAAAACCGCACCGAACCCTCGGAGCTGCTGAAGAGCAAGGTCGAAAGCGGGCAGATCGGCGCCAAGAGCGGCCAGGGTTTCTATACCTGGAGCCCCGAGCGCCGCGAGCGCGTGCTGCGCGAAAAGAGCGCCGCGCTCGGCGAACTGGCCGCCTGGCTCAACGGCAAGGCCGGCGACTCCTGACGCAGCGTCCACAAGCATTCACTACATAAGGCGCGGGGCTTTCCGCCACCGCCGCCATCGGGCCACGAGCCCAACCACACAAAGAAAACCTATCGTCCCACCCGCCCCCGCCGACACCCGGCGCCGGGCGGCGCAAGACACGAGAAAACTTAGCCTTACCGGAGTTTGTTGGAGGCACCATGAATAAACTGGCTTCATTCTTTACGGAGCTGATGCGCAAGTATCTGCCCGACCCCTTCGTCTTCGCGATCGCGCTGACCTTGCTTACCGTGCTGCTGGCCATGGGCGTCGAGGGCAAGGGCATCGGCGACATCACCCGCGCCTGGGGCAACGGCTTCTGGAGCCTGCTGGCCTTCACCACCCAGATGGCCGTGATCCTGGCGATGGGCTACGTGCTGGCCACCGCCCCCCTCACCGACCGCATGCTCAACCGCATCGTCAGCCACGTGCACAAGCCGCACACCGCCATCATCGTGGCGACCCTGGTCGGCGGCATCGGCAGCTACCTGAACTGGGGCTTCGGCCTGGTCATCGGCGGCATCGTCGCCAAGAAGCTGGCGCTGAAGGTCAAGGGCGTGCACTACCCGCTGATCATCGCCGCCGCCTACAGCGGCTTCACCATGTACGGCCTGGGCCTGTCGGCCAGCATCCCCGTGCTGGTGGCCACGCCCAACCACCCCACCGCCAAGCAGATGGGCACCATCCCGCTGTCGGAAACCATTTTCTCGGTGCCGATGCTGATCACCAGCCTGGTCATCATCATCACGCTGCCGCTGCTCAATGCCTGGCTGCACCCCAAGAAGGGCGAGAAAATCGTTGAAGTGGATCCGGCGATCGACCGCGACGCCTCGGCCGGCAACGCCGCCGAAGACCTGCTGGAGAAGGGCACGCTGGCCTCGCGCTTGAACAACAGCCGCCTCCTGAGCCTGCTGATCGGCGCGCTGGGCGTGGCCTACGTGGTCTTCCACTTCATGGACGGCGGCTCGCTGGACCTGAACCTGATCAACTTCATCATCCTGTTCCTGGGCATCATCCTGCTGGGCACGCCGGCCGCCTACGTGGCGAAGCTGACCGAAGGCATCAAGACGATCTCCGGGATCATCCTGCAATACCCCTTCTACGCCGGCATCATGGCCATCATGGCCGCCTCCGGCCTGGTCACCACGATCTCGAAAGTGTTCGTCGACGTGGCCACGCCCGAATCGCTGCCGTTCTGGGGCCTGATCAGTTCCTTCGTCATCAACTTCTTCGCGCCGTCCGCCGGCGGCCACTGGGTCATCCAGGGTCCGTTCATGATCGACGCCGCCAAGGAAATCGGCAGCGCGCTGAACCAGACCACCATGGCCGTCATGCTGGGCAACGCCTGGAACGACCTGGTGCAGCCTTTCTGGATCCTGCCGGCGTTGGCGCTCTCCAAGCTGAAGCTGCGCGACGTGATGGGCTATACCGTCATCATGATGCTGTGGGTCGGCGTGATCCACATCACCGCCGTGCTCCTGTGGGGCTATATGACTCATTGAGGGGGCTCCCCCCCTACGCGCTTACGCGCGCCCCCCCAGGGGGGCGACACCTGCAGACCGGCAGAGCCGGATCTGGCGGTGTCCCGGCTCGGGAGAGGTCTAGGCGAGTATGGGATGGCGGTGTTCTAGTGAGCGGTTGACAGCCTGGAATAGGAATAGGGAATCGATATGAGCAAACCTACTGCGTATCTCGTGACCGGCGGCAGCGCCGGGATAGGGGCGGCGATCGTCCGCATGCTGCTGGAGGCGGGGCACAAGGTCGTCAACATCGACTACAAGCTGCCCGAGAATCCGCCGGCGGGGCTGGTTTCGTATCAAGCCGACCTGACCGACGAAGCGCGCACCAAGGAGGTCGCCGCCGAAGTGACCGCGGCCTACAACATCGTGGGCCTCGTGAACAATGCCGGGGCCACGCGCCCGGGCACGGCGGATACGGCCACGCTGGCGGACCTGGACTATGTGGTCAACCTGCACCTGCGCACCGCGCTGATCCTGGTCCAGGCGGCGCTGCCCGCCATGCGCGAAGCCGGCTTCGGCCGCATCGTGAACATGTCCTCGCGCGCGGCGCTGGGCAAGCCGGATCGCGTGGTGTATTCCGCCACCAAGGCCGGCCTGGTGGGCCTGACTCGCACGCTGGCCATGGAACTGGGCGGCGACGGCATCACCGTCAACGCCATCGGCCCCGGCCCGATCGCCACGGACCTCTTCATGAAGAGCAATCCCGCCGGCGCCCCGCAGACCGAACGCATCATCAACAGCATCGTGGTCAAGCGCCTGGGCACGCCGGAAGACGTGGCGCGCGCCGCGATGTTCTTCCTGTCCCCGGACAACGGCTTCGTCACCGGCCAGATGCTGTATGTCTGCGGCGGCACGACGCTGGGCGTCGCTCCGATCTGAGACACGCCATGCGCCTGCCGTCCGCCTCCGCCCTCCCGTTGCGCCGCTTACCGGCGCAGCAGGGCGTGGTTGATCTGGTCGGCGGCGCGGCGCAACGGCGGCAGGAATGTCGCCAGCATTTCCTCGCGCGAAAAGCGGTTGGCATGGCCGCTCACGTTCATCGCGGCGATGACGCGGCCGCTGCGGTCCATGATGGGCACCGCCACGGACTGCAGCCCCGGCTCCAGTTCCTGCGCGACGCAGGCGTAGCCGTCGGCCCGCACGCCGGCCAGCACGCGCTTGAGCTCGGCGATGCCCGTCACCGTGTGCGGCGTATAGGCCTTGATCTGGCTCATCGCCAGCACCCGGTCCAGTTCGTCGTCCGCCAGGCCGGCCAGCAGCACGCGGCCCATCGACGTCACCCAGGCCGGCAGGCGGCTGCCCACGGCCAGGTTGATCGTCATCACCTTGTGGGTGGACAGGCGCAGGATGTAGACGATGTCCGCGCCCTCCAGCACCGACACGGAACAGGATTCGCGCGTCTGCTCGGCCACCTCTTCCATGTACGGCAGCGCCAGGTTCCACAGCGGCGTGCCGGACAAATAGGCATAGCCCAGTTCCAGGATGCGCGGCGTCAGGGCGAATTTGCGGTCGTCGACGGTGACGTAGCCCAGGTGCTCCAGCGTCAGCAGGATGCGGCGCGCCCCGGCACGCGTAAGCCCGGTCACCGCGGCGACCTCGGACAGCGTCATCTGCGAGCGATCCGGGCCGAAGGCCCGGATCACGGACAGGCCGCGCGCGAAGGACTGCACGTAGCTGTCGCTGGGTTGCTGGGTTTCTTGCTCAGCCATCCGTATGCACCAAGAGAAAAAAGCTCGCCGACGGCGAGCCATCCGTTGCCGCCACGGCAACGCCAGACGATGGGAATCGGCCTGCGCCGGGCAGCCTTGACGCTGTCCGATCCCCATGAAACGATGTTCTTCAGCAGAACGGAAGTTCTAGTGAAGAACAAATTATGACACGCCACCTATGAGCAAACATCATGATCTCTAAGCTTGTTGCAAGCGCGGCGGCCGCCCTGGCGGACGTACCCGACGGCGCCACCGTCATGATCGGCGGCTTCGGCACCGCCGGCCAGCCCATGGAACTGATCGACGCCCTGCTGGAGCAGGGCGCGAAGGACCTGGTCATCATCAACAACAACGCCGGCAACGGCACCACCGGCCTGGCCGCCCTCCTGGGCGCCAACCGCGTGCGCAAGATCATCTGCTCGTTCCCCCGCCAGGTGGACTCGCAGATCTTCGACGGCCTGTACCGCAGCGGCAAAATCGAACTGGAACTGGTGCCCCAGGGCAACCTGGCCGAGCGCATCCGCGCCGCCGGCGCCGGCATCGGCGCGTTCTTCTCGCCCACCGGCTACGGCACCCCGCTGGCCGACGGCAAGGAAACGCGCGAGATCAACGGCCGCCAGTACGTGCTGGAGTATCCGCTGCACGCCGACTACGCGCTCATCAAGGCCGAGCGCGGCGACCGCTGGGGCAACCTGGTCTACCGCAAGACGGCCCGCAACTTCGGGCCCATCATGGCCAGCGCCGCGCGCGTGGCCGTGGCGCAGGTGCGCGAAGTGGTCGAACTGGGCGAGCTGGACCCCGAAACCGTCGTCACCCCCGGCATCTTCGTGAAGCGCGTCGTGCAGATCGATGCCCAACCGGCCGCCAAGGAGCAGCAATGAGCACCAAACTGACCCGCGACCAGATCGCCGCCCGCGTCGCGCAGGACATCCCCGAAGGCGCCTACGTGAACCTTGGCATCGGCCTGCCCACCCTGGTCGCCAACCATCTTCCCGTCGACCGCGAAGTCATCCTCCATACCGAGAACGGCATGCTGGGCATGGGCCCGGCCCCGGCCAAGGGCCAGGAAGACTACGACCTGATCAACGCAGGCAAGCAGCCCGTGACCGAGCTGCCGGGCTGCTCGTTCTTCCATCACGCCGACTCGTTCGCGATGATGCGCGGCGGCCACCTGGACATCTGCGTGCTCGGCGCCTTCCAGGTGTCGCAGCACGGCGACCTGGCCAACTGGCACACCGGCGCGCCCGACGCCATCCCGGCCGTGGGCGGCGCGATGGACCTGGCCATCGGCGCGAAAGACGTATTCGTGATGATGGAACTGCAGACCCGCGAAGGCCAGAGCAAGCTGGTCGAGGCCTGCACCTATCCGCTGACCGGCGTGCGCTGCGTCTCGCGCGTGTACACCGACGTGGCCGTCTTCGACATCCGCGCCGACGGCGTGACGGTGATCGACATGTTCGGCGACACCACGGCCGACGAGTTGCTGCGCCTGACCGGCCTGCCGCTGAAGTTCGCCCGCTGATTTTTCATATCCCCGCGCTCCGGCACCGCCGGAGCGGCCTTACTGGAGAGAGTCATCATGTTGTTCATGGTTCAAATGCAGGTCAATCTTCCCGTCGACATGCCCGCCGACCGCGCCGATAAGCTCAAGGCGGACGAAAAGGCCCTGGCGCAGCAGCTGCAGCGCGACGGCAAGTGGAAGGAACTGTGGCGCGTCGTGGGCCGCTACGCCAACGTCAGCATCTTCGACGTGGAGAACAACGACGAGCTGCACGCGCTGCTGTCGTCCCTGCCGCTGTTCCCGTACATGGATATCGAGGTCACCGCGCTGGCGCGCCACCCCTCGGCGATCTGAGAGGAGCCCCGCATGCCCTACATCATCGAAACCTTCGACAAGCCCGATCACCAGGCCGTGCGCCAGCAGCACCGCGCCGCCCACCTGGAATTCCTGGACGCCAACAAGCAGTTGCTGCTGGCCTGCGGCGCCAAGCTGCAGGACGACGGCAAGGACGCTGGCGGCGGCCTGTACATCGTGGCCGTGGAAACGCGCGAGGCCGCGCAACAGTTCATCGACGCCGATCCGTTTTCCAAGGCCGACCTGTTCGACCGCGTGACCATCACGCGCTGGCGCAAAGCCTACGTCGACGGCGCCTGCTATCTGTAAACGCTTTCGCGGCCGCCTCCGGGCGGCCGTTGCCTTATCCCCGAGGAATTCCCCATGTCTTACGCCGATCTCAGCCAGGCCCGGCTGTTCTACGTCATCGATGGCCCCGCCGACGCGCCGGTACTCGTGCTCTCCAATTCGCTGGGCACCTGCTCCGACATGTGGGCCCGCCAGATCCCCGAACTGACCAAGCACTTCCGCGTGCTGCGCTACGACACCCGCGGCCATGGCAAATCTTCCGTGCCCGAAGGCGAATACAGCTTCGAGCAACTGGGCAACGACGTGGCCGAGCTGCTCGCGCACCTGGGCATCAAGCGCGCGCACTTCTGCGGCCTGTCCATGGGCGGCCCGACCGGCCTGTGGCTGGCGCTGGCGCGTCCCGAACTCGTAGGCAAGCTGATCCTGTGCAACACCGCCGCGCGCATCGGCTCGGCCGAAGGCTGGAGCGCCCGCATCGCCGCCGTGGCGGAACAGACCCTGGAAAACATGGCGCCCACGCTGGTGGAACGCTGGCTCACCGACGGCTACCGCGCCGCCGAGCCGGGCCTGACCCAGGTACTGATCGACATGCTGCGCCGCACGCCGGACGCCGGCTACTCGGGCAATTGCGCCGCGCTGCGCGACGCCGATTTCCGCGAACAGGTGGCCTCCATCTCGGCGCCCACCCTGGTCATCAGCAGCACGCACGACCTGGCCGCCACGCCCGCGCAAGGCCGCGAGCTGGCCGACGCCATCCCGGGCGCGCGCTATCTTGAATTGAACACCTCCCACATCTCGAACTGGGAGCAACCCGAAGCCTACACCCGCGCGGTCGTCGACTTCCTGACGGAGTAGGCATCATGCAGCGCTGGAAACACCGGCCCGAAGGCTCCAACTGGGGCGACTTCGGGCCCGACGACCAACTCGGCCGCCTGAATCTCATCACCGAGGAACAGGTCCTGAAAGGCGCGCGCGAAATCCGCGCCGGCAAGACCTTCTGCCTGTCGCTGCCGCTGGACCTGCCCGGCGGCAACGTGCTCAATCCGCGGCGCCATCCGCCGCAGCTGAGCCCCACCCGCCTGGCGGATACGCCCTACCTGAACTTCCCGCTGCGCAACGTCAATCCCGACGCGGTCGACGTGCTGAGCGACGACCAGGTGCTGCTGTCCATGCAGTACTCCACGCAATGGGATGCGCTGGCGCACGTCGGCGCGCTGTTCGACGCCGACGGCGACGGCAAGCCCGAGCTGCGCTATTACAACGGCTTCCAGGCCGGCGTCGATGTCGTCGGCCCGGCCGACGGCGACCACACCGGCTGCGGCTGCAACAGCGGCGGCCCCTCGGCCGCGTTGAAACTGGGTGTCGAGAACCTGGCGCAGAAAGGCATGCAGGGACGCGGCGTGCTGGTGGACCTGTTCCGCCACTATGGCCCCGGCCGCACGCTGATCGGCCACGCGGAACTGATGCGCGTGCTGGACGCGGACGACATCCGCGTCGACGCCGGCGACATGCTGGTGCTGCGCACCGGCTACGCGGAAGCGGTCGTCGCCATGAACGGCAAGCCCGACGCCGAAACGCTGCATACCTACGGCGCCGCGCTGGACGGCACCGACGAAGCGCTGCTGCAATGGATCACGGACAGCGGCATCGCCGCCATCTGCGCCGACAACTACGCCGTGGAAGCCTACCCCGCGCGCGAGAAGACCGGCCCGCGCGCCATGCTGCCGCTGCATCACCATTGCCTGTTCAAGCTGGGCTTGCCCCTGGCCGAACTGTGGTACCTGAAGGACCTGGCCGAGTGGCTGCACGCCAACGGCCGCCATCATTTCATGCTGACGGCGCCGCCGCTGCGCCTGCCGCACGCGATCGGCTCGCCGGTGACGCCGATCGCGACGGTCTAGGCGGCTGCGGCTTTCCCGCCCGGCGGGCGGGCCTCAGCCTTTCAGGCAGGTGCTCATGAAGGTCTTGCGCTGGTCGCCGGTCAGCTTCTGCTCGCCGGCCTTCGCATTGCAGTCCTTCATTTTCTGCTGCTGCGGCGTGAGCTGCTTGGCGGGCGAGGCTTCGCCCTTCAGGCAGCTGCTCATATAGGCCTTGCGCTCATCGCCCTTCTTGCCTTCCGCCGACTTGTTGCAGTCCGCCATGCGCTGCTGCTGCGGCGTGGGCGTCTTGGCGGGAGCGGCGGGCGTCTGGGCCAGGGCGGCCCCGGCGAAGCAGGCGGACAACAGGATGGCAGAGGCGAACTGGCTGGTACGGGAAAGCATGGTTCCTCCCTTGAGCGTCCGCGCGCCGGGAATCTGGCGCGATGGCGGGCCGCACGATCCGCCGGCCCAATCGCCGGCCCGGTCATCATCGAACAAACCGCGGCCCGCCGCAAGAGCCCCGAAAGTCAAGAATCGCCAAGGGCTGACGGCGCGCTGAAACGGCGCGCACCGCGCCCGCGCCCGCCCGTTCATCCGTTTGACCTGTTGTGTCCTGCCCCGGAAAGGTGTGAGATAGGCGGGTCTGCCGCCCGTCGCGCCGGCTTCACCGGAGACCGCCATGAAATCCGCCCTCGCCGCTTGCGCCCTGCTGGCCGGCCTGTCCTGCGCCGCCTACGCGCAGGAACCCGTCTATGGCGTCACCCTGGGCAACGTCCAGGCGGTGCGCGACGTCAACCAGAACCTCTCGGCCATCACCGGACTGCTGGCCAACCAGTCCGCCCGCCCCATCACCGGCGTCCTGCTGACCTTCGTGCTGTACGACGAGCAGGGTAAGGAAATCGGCCGGGTGCGCGACGACGTGCCCGGCCCCCTGGCGCCCGGGCAGATCAAGCAGGTCAGGGCCGTCACGCCCCTGCAATTCACTCGCGTCACCGCGCTGGACGTCAGCGCGCGCTAGGCCCGCCGATGGCCCCGCCAGGAGAAAAAACCCTCATTCCGTCAGGGTTTAGCGGGGGGGACGTCAGGGCAAGTATGGGAAAATCCGGTATGTCGACTCGATGAAAAGGGGCTTCCAAACGAAGCCCCTTGTTGCGTGCGTCGGCACTACGAGGAAGAAAAGATCATGTTTCCAAAAAGACTCACCGAAGGCTACCAATCATTCCTACAGGGCCGCTTCCACTCGGAAAGCAGCCGATACCAGAAGCTGGCCGAACTTGGACAGAGCCCGGAAATCCTGATCATCGGATGCTGCGACTCCCGCGTCTCGCCCGAAGTCATCTTCGATGCCGGCCCCGGCGAAATGTTCGTGATCCGCAACGTCGCGAACCTGGTGCCGCCCTGTGACCCCGACTCCGAATCCTCTTACCACGGCACCAGCGCCGCCATCGAATTCGCCGTCAACGGCCTGAACGTCAAGCACATCGTCGTGCTGGGCCACGCCTCCTGCGGCGGCATTCGTTCCTTCTTCGACGACGCCAAGCCGCTGTCCAAGGGCGATTTCATCGGCAAATGGATGTCGCAGATCGAGCCCGTGGCCGAACGGCTGGGCCCCGCCACCGGCGACCGCCAGGCCAATCTGAAACGCCTCGAACTGGCCACGGTGGAACACAGCCTGAACAACCTGATGACGTTCCCGGCCATCCGCCAGCGCGTGGAAAACGGCGACCTGGAACTGCACGGCACCTACTTCGGCGTGGCCACCGGCGTGCTGTTCCTGCGCGACCCCAAGACCGGCGACTTCAAACCCTGCCTGGAAACCGGCATCGTCGGCTAGGCGCGGCCCGGCCGGCGCGGCCCTACACCCGGTAGGCCTGCGCCAGCCGCTCGTAGTTGTTCTTCAGGATGATGCCGGCATAGTAGACATGCTCGCGCATCAGGTCCTCGGCGCGGGCGCCGTCCCGGGCGATGATCGCGCTGACGATGCGATGGTGATCGTCGTGCGAACGCAGAATGATCCCGTGGTCCTCCCACAGGATGATCCGGTCCGACGCGTAGGGGATCGCCTGCGCCTGGGTGGCGAACCGCCGCACCCACGGATTGCCCGCGGCTTCCAGGATGCCGTTGTGCAGCGTGATGTTCACCTTCTGGTACGGCAGGTGGTCCTCGGGCAGCAGCTCGCCCTTGGCCAGGATCCGGTCGCCGTCGTCCAGGCAGTTCTTCAGCACCGCCACCGCGTCATGCGACAGGCCGCGCAAGGCGGCCTGCCGGCAGGCCAGCCCTTCCAGCGCCGCCCGCACCTCGTAGGCCGCCACGATCTCCCCGATGTCATAGGCGCGCACGGTATACCCGCGCTTGGGCAGGTGTTCCAGCAGGCCCTCATTGCCCAGCGTCGCCAACGCGGCGCGCACCGGCGTGCGCGATACGCCGAGCTTCTCGGCCAGCGGGATTTCTTCCAGGCGCGCGCCGGGGCTGAACTTGCCATGCAGCACCCAGTCCCGCAGCGTATCGGTAACGTGTTGAGATAGCGTATCCATACCCTTATTGTATACATGAAGAATACTTGCGCCAGCGCGCGGGATTCTACATTCGCGTTCTCCCCAGTGTGATTGCCCTAGATCAAACGATCTTCAGGGTAAGCCCCTATACCTGGCACCCATCCATGTATACATAATCGCAAAAAATTATCGAGAGCGGCCATGCCATCCCCAAGGCTTTCGGCACGCCACCGAGGAGACAGCATGTCCAATGTATCCACGCCCGCCGGGTCCGGCGCGCTTTCCCGCCTGGCCCTCGTCACTGGAGGCGGCGGCGGCATCGGCGCCAAGGTCTGCCGGGAACTGGCGCTCGCGGGCTTTCGCGTCGTGGTGTCCGACCTGGACGCCGGCCGCGCCGGCCGTGTCGCCGAGGAACTCGGCCCGCCCCACGCCGCCCATGCCTTCGACGTCAGCGACGAAACCTCGGTCGAACGCGCCTTCGACGAGATCGAAACGCGGCACGGCCCCATCGCGGTGCTGGTCAGCGCCGCCGGCCTGCTGCTGTTCCAGCCCGATGGCGAACGCCCGCTGATCAAGGACACCACGCTGGATATCTGGGAACGCAGCTTCGCCGTCAACGCCCGCGGCGTTTTCCTATGCGGACGCGCCTACCTGCGCCGGCGCGAAACCGCGCCGCTCGCGCACGGCCGCATCGTCACCTTCACCTCGGTGGCGGCGCAGCTGGGCGGGTATCGGTCCAGCGCCTCGTACATCTCGGCCAAGTCCGCCGTGCTGGGCCTGACCAAGGCCATGGCGCGCGAATCCGCGCACCTGGGCGTCACCGTCAACGGCATCGCGCCTGGCCTGATCGACACCGACATGCTGCGCAGCACCGTCACCAGCAGCGGCGCCCTCGCCGCGGCCGCGCAGGCCATTCCGCTCGGCCGCATCGGCACCGTGGACGACGTGGCCGCCGCCGTGCGCTTCCTGGCCTCCGAAGAAGCCGGATATATCACCGGCAGCGTCATCGACGTCAACGGCGGCTACCGCATGCAGTAGGGATTTCCGGCGGCCTGCCGCCACCGCAGCAAAGCGCCGCGCCGACACAGGCGCGCATCCAGAAACGGGAGACAAAGCATGAATCAACGTAGTCGCTACGCGACGGCTGCCGCGCTATGCGCGTGGGCCCTGTCGACAGGCGCGCAAGCGCAGCAGGAGCCCGGCGTCACCGACAAGACCATCAGGATCGGCATGTTCGCGCCGCTGTCCGGCAGCGGCATGGCCTATGGCTTCGACGTCGTGAACGCCGCCAAGATGTGGTACGCCAAGGTCAACAAGGAAGGCGGCGTGAACGGCCGGCAGATCGAGCTGGTCATCGAGGACGACCGCTGCAACGCCAACGACCTGGTCGCCGCCGTGAAGAAGCTGAACGAGCAGGACAAGGTGTTCCTGCTGAACGGCGGGTCCTGCTCGGCCGCCGTGGTCGCCTCGCGCGAATACGTCGAGCGCGAGAAAGTGCCGCTCGTCATGCTCAATGCCTCCGGCGACGGCGCGCTCTACCCCCCCTCCAAGTACATCTACGGCGCCTTCTCGATCTCGCAGCACGCGGTGGGCGGCTCGATGGTGCAGTTCGCGTCGGAACACCTGAAGGCCAAGAAGATCGGCTACATCAACCACGACGACGCCTACGGCGGCTGGAACCTGGAGGCCGCGCAATCGCAGGCCAAGCAACTGGGCGATCCGGTCCTGCAGGTGCAATCGGTGAACCCGAACATCACCGACGTCACGGCGCCGATGCTGAAGATCCGCGCCGCCAACCCGGACGTGCTGCTGCTGACCACCTATGCCCGCCCCGCCGCGCTCATCATCAAGAAGGCGCAGGAACTGGGCTGGAACAAGCCCATCGTGCTGGCGGTGAACGGCACGGCCGACCTGAAGCAGCTAGTGGAGAACGTGGGCAACAAGGACGCGTTCAAGAACGTCTACATCCAGGACGTGCTGTCCGACCTGCCCGGCGGGCCCAAGCTCACCTGGGTGTACGACATGTACAAGCAGTCCTACCCCGACCTGGCCGCCAAGCCCGGCCATCCCCAGTCGTACATGCCCTACGGCCTGCCGCCAGCGATGGCGGTCGTGAACGCGCTCAAGGCCGCCGGCCCGCAGCCCACGCGCGAAAAGGTGTTGCAGGCGCTGGAGACGATGAAGTTCGACTCCGAGGTCATGGCCGGCCCCATCGAGTTCGGCCCGGGCGACCGCGCCGCGCAGGAAGCCGCCATCTACATCAAGTTCGACGGCAGCAATATGTCGCTCGTTCCCGGCGCGTTCAAGAGCACCTGGCAGTACCAGCCCTAGGCCCGCGGCCAGAAACAGGCCTAGCCCGCGCGGCGGCGCAGCGCCGCGCGGGGGGCCGGAGACCATCATGAGCTTTGCCGATATCTGGTTGTTCCTGCAGCAGGGGGTGCTGTCGGGACTGGTGACGGGCAGCGTGTATGCGCTGCTGGCGGTCGCCGTCGTGATCATCTTCAAGACCACCGACGTGCCCAACTTCGCCCAGGGCGAAATCTTCATGGTGGGCGGCTACATCGCGCTGTTCCTCACGCTGGTGATGGGCTGGCCCTACCTGGCCGTGATCCCGGTCACGCTGGCCGCCGTCGCCCTCGTGTCGGGCCTGTTCCAGCGCGTCGTGATGGAACGCGTCATAGCCTCCAGGGGCGTGGGCGTGCAGATGGTGATCGCCACGCTGGGCCTGGCCTACGCGTTGAAAGGCATGGTCCGGCAGACGGGCCTGGGCGACACGCCGCGCTCGCTGCCGCCGCTGGCGCCCACCGACGCCGTCATCATCGGCGACGCGGTGCTGACCCAGCTGGACATGGTGATCTTCGCCGTGGCGGTGGGCGTCATGCTGCTGCTCTTCTTCATGTTCACCTATACCCGCGTCGGCCGCGCGATGCGCGCCGTCGGCATGAACCCCAAGGCGGCGCGCCTGGTGGGCGTGAACCTGGCGCGCATCCGCATGATGGTGTGGGCGCTGTCCGGCCTGATCTCGGCGGTGGCCGCCCTGCTCATCACGCCCAAGATCCTCATCACCCCGGACATCGGCCACATCGCCATCCTGGCCTACGCCGCCGCGATCGTGGGCGGCATCACCAGCCTGCCCGGCGCGGTGGTGGGCGGCTTCGTGATCGGCGTGGCCGAGAACCTGGTGGGGCTGTTCATCTCGACCAACGCCATCGTGGTCGCGCCGTTCGTCGCCATCATGGTGGTGCTGCTGCTGCGTCCCCAGGGCCTGCTGGGCGGAAAACTGCAGGTGAAGAAAGTATGAGCAACAAGATCGACCGCATTCTTCTCGCGCTGATGGCCGCCCTGCTCGTCGCCCTGCCCTTCACGGCCAGCGGCTACGTCATCTATGTCGTCAACCTGCTGATGGTGTTCGTGGTGTTGGCGCTGGGCCTGCACGTGGTCATCGGCGAGACCGGCCAGTTCGCGCTGTCGCACGCCGCGTTCTACGGCGTGGGCATCTACACCGCCGGCCTCATCAACAATCTGTGGCATCCGCCGTTCTTCCTCTCCATCGTCGCGGGCGGCCTGCTGGCGGCGGCGCTGGGCTACCTGATCGGCGCGCTGGCGCTGCGCATGCGCGACATCTACCTCGCGTTGTCGACCTTCGCCTTCGGCGAGGCCATGCAGTGGGTGTTCCTCAACTGGCAATCGGTTACCAACGGCTCAAACGGCTTCCGGATCTCGCCGGCCACGCTGTTCGGCTATGAACTGGCCTCGGACCTGAAAGCCTACCCCTTCGTCGTGCTGATTGCCGCGCTGCTGCTGGCGGCCACCATCGCGCTGTCCCGCTCGCAACTCGGCTCGGCCTTCCGGGCCGTGCGCGAAAGCGAGGTGGCGGCGCAGGCCATGGGCGTGAACGTCAATGCCGTCAAGCGCACCGCCTTCACCATTTCGGCCGCTTATGCCGGCATCGCGGGCGGCATGTATACGACCTTCGCGTCGTTCATCCATCCCGAGAGCCTGGGGTTCCAGACCACCATCCTGATCCTGACGATGGTGGTCGTGGGCGGGATCGGCTCGGTGCGCGGCGCCATCGCCGGCGCAATCGTCTTCGGCCTGATCTCCGAACTCCTGCGCCAGGCCCTCTCGTTCCAGGAAATCATCTACGGCTTCATCCTGATGGGCTTCATGATGTTCGCCCCCAAGGGCCTGTTCGCCGGCCGCGCCGCGCGCCGCCGCGCCCCGCCTCCCGCCGCGCCGTCCCTGTCGCCGCGAAAGGCCGCGGGCGCCGCCAAACCGACGCAAAGGAGCGCGGCATGAGCGCCCATCCCTACCTGGACGTGCAGGGCCTGACCGTGAAATTCGGCGGCCTGACCGCCATCAATGGCCTGTCCATGCAAGTGGAGCGGGGCCGCATCCATGCGCTGATCGGCCCCAACGGCGCCGGCAAGTCCACCACCTTCAACTGCATCTCGCGCTATTACCGCCCGAGCAGCGGCAGCATCCGCTTCGACGGCGCCGACATCACGGCCATGCAGCCGCACGAAATGGCGGCCCTGGGCGTGGCGCGCACCTTCCAGAACCTGGAACTGTTCGGGGCGCTCAGCGTGCGCGAAAACGCCTTGCTCGGCACCTATGCGCACGGCGCCCGCGCCACGGGCAGGCTATTGCGGCCGGCGGCGGCCGAAGCGCGCGAGCGCGTGGAGCATCTGCTCGAACGCGTGGGCCTGGCCGACTTCCTGGACGTGCCCGCGTGCAGCCTGGACTTCGGCCGCCAGAAGATGCTGGAGCTGGCGCGCGCCCTGGCCATCTCGCCCAAGCTGTTGCTGCTGGACGAGCCCGCGGCCGGCCTGCGCAATCGCGAAATCGAAACACTGGACCGCCTGCTGACCGAACTGTGCGAACGCGACGGCATCACGGTGCTGCTGGTGGAGCACGTCATGCAGCTGGTGATGTCGATCTCCGACCGCATCACCGTCATGTCCTTCGGCGAAAAGATCGCCGAAGGCACGCCCGCGGAGGTGCGCAGCAATCCCCGCGTGATCGAAGCCTATCTGGGCAAGGGGGCCGCCGGTGGCTGACATTCTGCTTGAGGTCGATGCCGTATCGGCCGCCTACGGCAATATCCGCGCCCTGCAGGACGTGTCGCTCAAGGTTCCGCAAGGAGCCATCGTCGCGCTGCTGGGCGCCAACGGCGCGGGCAAGTCCACCACGCTCAACGTCGTCTCGCGCCTCGTCGGCGCCACCGCCGGCAGCGTGCGTTTCGACGGCGAACCCATCCACCGCCTGCCGGCCGACGCGGTCGTGGGCCGCGGCATCGTGCAGGTGCCGGAAGGCCGCGAGATCTTCCGCGAAATGAGCGTGCGCGAAAACCTGGAGATGGGCGCCTATCTGCGCCGCGACCGGGCCGCCGTCAAGCAGGACCTGGACATGGTCTGCGACATCTTTCCCCGCCTGAGCGAACGCTACGAACAGCGCGCCGCCACGCTCTCGGGCGGCGAACAGCAGATGTTGGCGACCGGCCGCGCCATGATGGCCCGTCCGCGGATGATCCTGCTGGACGAACCTTCGATGGGCTTGTCGCCGCTGGTGGTGGAACAGATTTTCGACATCGTGCTGCGCCTGAACCGCGAGCAAGGCATCACGATCCTGCTGGTGGAGCAGAACGTGAAGCTGGCGCTGTCCGTGTCCAGCTACGCCTACATCCTGGAAAACGGCGAAATCGCGCTGGAGGGAGCATCCTCCGCGCTCGCCAGCGACGAAGGCGTGCAGCGCGCCTATCTCGGCGCGTAGCGCCGCAAGGAAACGCCATGATTGCAATGCAAGGAAAACGGGTCCTCGTCACGGGTGCCGGACGCGGCCTGGGCGCCACCATCGCCCAGGGCTTCGCCCGGCAGGGCGCGCGGGTCATCGTCGCCGACGTGGACGGCACGCTGGCGGCCGCCTCCGCCCAGGCGATCCGCGACGCGGGCGGCCAGGCCTGGGATGCCGTGCTGGACGTGACCGACGCGGACGCAGTGCGGGCCTTTGCCGCCGAATGCGCGGTCCGCCACGGCGGCCTGGACGTCCTCGTCAACAACGCCGGCATCTCGGCGCGCGCGCCGTTCGACGACCCGCGCACGCCCGAAATCTGGGACCGCCTCATGCGGGTGAACCTGCAGGGCACCTTCAACGTCACCCACGCCTTCGTCGAACAGCTCAAGGCGAGCCGGGGCGCCATCGTCAACCTGTGCTCCATCGTGGCCTACGGCTGCAGCATCTCCACCGCGGGCTACGTGGTGTCCAAGGGCGGCGTGCGCTCGTTCACGGAGGTGCTGGCGCGCGACCTGGCGCCGCATGGCGTGCGCGCGAACGCGGTGGCGCCCGGCCTGATGGAAACCGAAATGACCGCCGGCCAGCGCGCGCAGGCCCACGGCACGGACTGGTACATGCAGCGGGCGCCCATGGCGCGCGCTGGCCGGGCCGACGAAATCGTCGGACCCGTGCTGTTCCTGGCCTCGGACATGGCCAGCTACGTCAATGGCGTGGTGCTGCCCGTCGACGGCGGCTACCTGGCCGTATAAGGAGAGAGCATGAATCTGGGCACGGCATTGGTTACGGGCGGGGCGAGCGGCATGGGGCTGGCGATCGTCGAGCGCCTCGCGCTCGACGGCTTTCGCGTCGTAATGGCGGACCGCAACGCGGAACTCGCGGAACGCGAATCCCGCCGGCTCCGCGAACAGGGGCTGGACGTCGCGCACCGCGTGGTCGACCTGACGGACGAGGGCGCTACGCGCGCGCTGGTCCGCGAGTTCGCGCCGCTCAGCGCGCTGGTCAACAGCGCCGGCGTCTTCGACGAACGCAAGTTCTTCGACGTCGACAGCGACGATTACCGCCGCGCCTTCGAGATCAACCTGCTGGCGGTGGCGACGCTGACGCAGGAAGCCGCGCTCGGCATGGCCCCCGGCGCCAAGATCGTGAACATCGCGTCGCGCGCCTATCTGGGCGCGCGCAACCATCCCCACTATGTCGCCTCGAAGGCCGCGCTGGTGGGCTATACGCGCGCCAGCGCCATGGAACTGGCCCCGCGCGGCATCCTGGTCAATGCCGTCGCCCCCGGGCTCATCGACACGCCGCTGCTGCGCAACCTGACGCCCGAGCGCCTGGCCGCGCAGCTGGCCCTGCAGCCCACCGGCCGCGCCGGCCAGCCGGGCGACGTCGCCAATGCCGTGTCCTTCCTGGCCGCGCCGCACATGGACTTCATTACCGGCCAGGTCATCTTCGTGGACGGCGGCAAATCGCTGGGCGGATCGGGAGCGTAGGCCGGATGGACAGCATCGAATGGGACAGGGAAGTCGACGCGCTGGTCGTCGGCGCGGGCGCGGGCGGCATGACGGCGGCGCTGACCGCGCATGAAGAAGGACTGGACGTCCTGCTGGTGGAAAAAACCGGCCGCGTCGGGGGTTCGACGGCCATCTCGGGCGGCGCGCTATGGATCCCCCTGAACGCGCAGACGGAGGCCGCCGGCCACCCCGACAGTTTCGACCGGGTCTGGACCTACCTCGCGCAGACCGTGGGCGACGCGGCGTCCGACGACATGAAGCGCGCCTATCTGGAAGCCGGCCCGCGCATGATGGACTACCTGAGTTCGCGCGGCCTGTTGCAGGTGGCCGCGCGCACCGCCTCGCCCGACTACTACCCGGACCGCCCCGGCGCCGCGATGGGCGGGCGCTCGCTGGATCCGGTGGAATTCGACGGCCGCAAGCTGGGCCGCCGCTTCCGCGACCTGCGCGACCCCTTGAAAGAGTTCACCGTGCTGGGCGGCATGATGGTCAACATCACCGACGTGCGGCACCTGCTGCGCGCCACCCGCTCCTTCACCGCGTGGCGCCACGGCATGAAGCTGGTGCTGCGCCTTGCAGCCGACCGCGCGCGCGGCTATCACCGCGGCACCCGCCTGCTGCTGGGCAACGCCCTGGCCGCCCAGCTCTTCCATGGCCTGCTGACGCGCGGCGTCGAATACTGGCTGGATACGCCCGTCCAGCGCCTGGTCCGGGACGCCTCCGGCCGCGTCCTGGGCGCCACCGTCGCGTATGCCGGCAAGACGCTCAATATCCGCGCGCGGCGCGGCGTGGTAATGGCCACCGGCGGCTTTCCGTGGGACGCGGAACGGCGCGCCCGCGCCTATCCCCAGCCCACCGGGGATTGGTCCATGTCGCCCCAGGACAATACGGGCGACGGCATCCGCCTGTCGGAGCAGGCGGGCGCCGCGCTGGGCACGGGCTATGCCAGCCCGGCCTTCTGGGCGCCGGTGTCCATCCTGGAGTATCCAGGCGGCCGGCGCCTGCGCTATCCGCACCTCGTATGGGACCGCGCCAAGCCCGGTCTCATCGCCGTGAACGGCGCCGGCGAGCGCTTCGTCAACGAGTCGACGTCCTACCATGAGTTCGTGCAGGCCATGTACCGCAGCCACGAGACCGTGCCCACCATTCCCGCCTTCCTGGTCTGCGACCAGCGCTTCATCGATACCTGGGGGTTGGGCCTGGCCCTGCCCGGCGGCCGGCCGCGCCAGCACTTGATCGACCAAGGCTACCTGATCCAGGCGCCCACGCTGGCCGCGCTTGCCGCCCGGCTCGGCGTGCCGGCGGAGGCCCTGCAGGCCACAGTGCGCCGCTACAACGCCCACGCGGCGCAAGGCCAGGACCCCGACTTCGGCAAGGGCGGCACGGCCTACAACCGCTACCTGGGCGATCCGGACCACCAGCCCAATCCCTGCCTGGCCCCGCTCGCGGACGAGGGCCGCTACTACGCGGTCAAGGTGTACGCGGGCGATATCGGCACCGCCTGCGGCATCGCGGCCAACGCGAACGCCCAGGCCCTGGACGCCGGCGGCCAGCCCATTCCGGGCCTGTACGTGGCCGGCAACGACATGCAGTCCGTCATGGGCGGCGCCTACCCCGCTCCCGGCATCACGCTGGGCCCGGCCCTCACTTTCGGGTGGGTGGCTGGACAACACCTGGCCCATGCTCAACACTGACGCTTTCCACCGACAAGGATCCTCATGAAAATCTTCTACTCGCCCGCCTCGCCCTTCGTCCGCAAATGCATGGTCATCGCGCATGAGCTCGGCCTGGCCGAACGCATCGAAAAGCTGCCCAGCGCCGCCGGCCCCGTGGCGCGCGACCAGACCATCATCCCCAGCAACCCGCTGGGCCAGGTGCCCACCTTCATCACCGACGACGGCCAGGCCCTGTTCGACAGCCGCGTGGTCTGCGAGTACCTGAACGACCTGGGCGGCGGCTCCCTGTTCCCCGCCGGCAAGACGCGCTGGCAGGTGCTGACCGAACAATCGATGGCCGACGGCATGCTGGGCGCGGCCCTGCTGGCCCGCTACGAAGCTGTGCTGCGCCCCGAAGGGCTGCGCTGGAACGATTGGGTCCAGGGCCAGCTGGGCAAGGTCCGCGACGGCCTGGCCCTGATCGAGAAGAATGCGGCCACGCTGGACGGCCGCCTGGACATCGGCACCATCACCATCGGCTGCGCCCTCGGCTACCTGGATTTCCGCTTCCCCGAGCTGGACTGGCGCTCGGCCCACCCGGCCACCGCGGCCTGGTACGAAACCTTCAGCCAGCGCCCGTCGATGCAGGCCACCAAGCCCTGAGCGCGACAGCTTCAAGGCCAACAAGCCTCGGCCGCGGCCGGGGCTTTTCGTTGGCGGCCACCCGCCAGCGCGAGCGCCCGCGCTCGCCCGGCCGGGCCGCCGCCGCGGCCTTTCCTGTTACAGTGAACCTGTCACCCCGCTGGACCGGCCCTCCCACGGGTCGAACACGACAGGGAGCCCCGCATGAACGTTGCCGCGATCTCCGCCATTGCCCGCGTCGCCGCGCCCTACCCGGCGCGCATCCCGATGCTGGACGAAACCCGCCCCGCCTGGGAAACGCAATGGGCTGCCCGCAGCGCAGCGGCCCGACAAGCCGCGCGCGGCACGCCGGCCGCCTGGGAAGCCCAGCGCCTGGCCCGCGCCGGCCATGTCCCGCCGGCCCTCGCCGCCGGCGTTTCCGCCCCGCCTGTCTCCCGCGATGCCACCGGCGCAAGCACGCGGATCGCCACGCCCTCGCCGGACCTGGACGCCTTGCGCGACCAGTACGCCGACACGCGCATGCACCGCGCCATCGCTGACTACGCGGCGCAGCCGGGCGCCGCCGCGCCAGGCGCCGACAACCCGAACGACTGGGGCACGATAGAAGGGCTCGCGCCGCTGCAGCCCTACCGGCTCGCCATGGGCAATCCGCAGGTGCAGGAATGGCAGGCCGCCGCGGCCGTCAAGGCCGCCGGCACAGCCATTCCCAAGGTCGCCAACATCGGGGCGACCGAGAACGCCACCGACAACGCGCGCTACCGGCCGGGCTTCGCGCCCTGAACGCTGCCGGCGGGCGCGGCACCTGTCCCCGCCCGGCCCATCGGGAAAGAACAGTGCTTCCGCACGTCAGCGAAAAAAAGCCCCCGAACGTTGGCGCTATGTCCAACGTTCGGGGGCAGTCCCCGCAGGGGCTTTTTTCAGGCTCGCGCGATGCTCAATGGAAGAACTCGGCGATCATCGTCGCGCCCAGGAAGGTGCCGGCATTGGCCGCCAGCGACACCACCACGATCTTCCAGCCCAGCTTGCGGAAAGCCGGCAGGTCCTTCAGGATCGACAGGCCGGCCATGGCCAGGATCACGGTCGTGAACGGCAGGAAGTTCACCTTGCCGACCATCGCGATGATCTGGTCGGAATACGGCAGCACGCCGGGGCAGCCCGCCGTCATGGCGATCAGCGACAGCACGAACACGGCCGGCAGCTTGGGCACCACGCGCAGCACCAGGTCGGTGATGACGACCAGCAGGATAATGATGCCCATGCCCGGCAAGGCATCGGCGAACGACACGCCATAGCCCAGGCGGTTGCCCACCAGGGCGAACAGGCCGCACACGACATAGGCGGTCAGGCGGTCGCCGAAGCCCATCTTGGCGCTGTGGGCCGGCACGTTCTCGGACACGCTCTCCTCGACGGCCGCTTCAGCCTTGCCGCGCGAGTAGCGGCCCAGCACGGGTTCCAGCTTGCCGTACAGAAAGATAGTGGTCGGCAGCGAAATGAACAGGGTGAAGTACACGCCGACCACCGTGGTCAGCAGGTTGGCGGCGGCGGCCAGCGCGGCCACCTGGTGCGCGACCTCGGGCGTCTGCTGCGACGCGATCGCTCCCACGCCCGCGGCCATCATGCTGCCCGACCCCACGCCAGCGCCCATGGCGAGCGAACGCGGATCGAAGATGTTGAGGCTGGTGATGAAGCCGGCCATCAGCGCCACGAACAGCGCGCCGATCACGGTGCCGGTGATGTACTCGGCCATCACGCCGCGGCCTTCCGGCGAGTTCATGCCGTAGCGCTCGCCGATGATGGCGAGGCTGGGTTCGCGGCCCACCGAGAACGTGGCGCCGATGGCTTCGCGCTTGATGCCCAGGAGCAGCGCCAACGGCAGGCCGATGGCCATCGTGCCGAAGAAGTGGCCGAACTCCTGGAACACCAGGGCCCAGCCGGCTTCGCGCACTTGCGGCAGGGCGCCGCCCACCATCAGGCCCAGCTTGGCCAGGAACGGCAGCAGCGCGTACTGCAGATAGCCGCTGATGCGGGTCTGCATCGCGGTGTCGATGCCGGCGCCGGCGGGCAGGCGCTGGCCGAAGGCCGCCACGACCGCGCCGATGAAGATGGCCCACAGCATCGGCTGCAGGATGATCTTGCCCGGGCCCACCGTGAAGGTGACGCTGCCGATCGCTTCGGAAATGACCACCACCAGCAGAATGGCGGCAAGCATGCGGATGCGGCCGGACAACGGCATGGAAGGCAGGGCCAGACTGGCGCTGGCGTGAGACATCGGATTCCCCTGATGAACGTGAATAGTCGTCTTGGCGGCTGCCCGCGGGCCGGAAAGGCCGGCGGCGAACGCGGAAGGGCCGATTTTCGCCGGGGGGCCGGCGTGCAAACCATGACAGGACAGGCGCATTAGCGTTGCGTAAAATGCAACGCAAGAGCCCTTCCAGGGAAAATTTTGCACGATCCGGCCACGATTAAGGGTAAACCCTAGCAATCGCCTGTGGATCTCCCGCCGCAGTCCCGTCACGGAACCCCCGCCATGGACGAAAAACTGGACGCCCGACGCACCCATTACTTCATGCAGGTCATGAGCCGCGGCTCCGTGCGCGGCGCCGCCGAAGTGCTGGACATGGACCCCTCGGCCGTCAGCCGGGCCATCGCGGCCCTGGAACGCGATTGCGGCATGGCCCTGTTCGAGCGCCGCGGGCGCGGCGTGGTCCCCACCGACGCGGGCCATATCCTGGCCCGCTACGTCAAACGCCAGCAGAACATCCAGGAGAGCTTCTTCTCCGAGATCGACAGCCTGCGCAACGCCGAACGCGGCCACATCGACCTGGTGCTGGGCGAAGGCTTCGTCGAGATGATGTTCGACCAGGTGCTGCCCGGCTATTGGCGCAGCCATCCCGAGGTCACGCTGGACATCGACGTGGCCCGCACCTCCGAGATCGTGCAGCGCATCGTCGACGACCGCGCTTACATAGGGTTGGTGTTCCAGCCGCCCAACGACGCCCGCCTGCGCACCCACTACGCGCGGCCCGAACCGATCCGGGCCATCGTGCGCCAGGACCACCCGCTGACCCGCCTGCGCCGCCCCCTGCTGCTGACCGACCTCGCCGACTATCCCGGCGCCTCGATGCAGGAAGGCTTCGGGGTCCGCCAGCACATCCAGGCCGCCGAAATCAGCGAACAGGTGCGGCTGCGCAACGTGCTGACCACGTCCTCCTTCAAGGCGCTGTGGCAATTCGCCGCCGCCGGCATCGGCTACGCGCTGACGCCGCCCATCGCGGTGACGGCCGACATGCGCGCCCAGCGCCTGGCCAGCCTGCCGCTGGCCAACCCCATCCTCAACCAGGGCAGCCTGCAGGTCCTGAGCCGCGCCGGCCGGCACATCTCGCCCGCCGCGCGCGAGCTGCTGGACCACATCGTGCGCGGCATCGGCGCCCCCGCCGCCCCGCCCGCTGATACGGTCGAGTAAGGCGAATCTGCATCTGTTTTCCCGACAAGCCGCGGCCTACAGTGCCCGCATCCGCCACGACGCCAGGAGAATAAACATGCTCGGTTTCTTGCGCACGGTCAAATCCGTGCTGTGGGGATTCTTCGGCGTACGCCGCGGCAAAGGCTACGATGCCGACATCGCCAACAACAAACCGGCTCCGCTCATCCTGACCGGCCTGCTGATGGCGCTTTGCCTGGTCGTCATCCTGGTTTTGGTCGCCCGCTGGGCCGTGAACGCCGCGTTGTAAATTCGATTGCAGCAGATATGGGGTTGAAAAATATCGGCCTAGCCCCCGCGAGGACAGCAAGCACGCAAAACGCACGCCGCGCGGGAGCTTGTCCGTTGGACGACAACCTCCGCAAAAATGGCCGGCCCGCCGCCGGGCCGCCCCAAGGCGGGCCAGCCCCCTCGGGGGGCAGCAAGCGCGCGTAGCGCGCGCAGCGTGGGGGCACTCATTACTTTATTACCAGAATGACTTAGACGGTCGCGGCGGCTGCCTGTTACGGTTATGAATCCCCTCCCTGGCGCTTTGCGCCTAGCGACCGCAGGGGCTTCAGACCGAGAAGACTTCAAGGGCAGTGACATGTACGTGTATGACCCCGTCGACCAGCAGCTCGTCGAGCAGCGCGTGGCGCAGTTCGCCGACCAGACCCGCCGCTTTCTCGACGGCCAGCTGACCGAAGACGAATTCCGCGTTCTGCGGTTGCAGAATGGCCTGTATATCCAGCGCCATGCGCCGATGCTGCGCGTGGCCATCCCCTACGGCATGCTGGCCTCGCGACAGCTGCGCACGCTGGCGCACATCGCGCGCAAGTGGGATCGCGGCTACGGCCATTTCAGCACCCGCCAGAACATCCAGTTCAACTGGCCCAAGCTCGAAAACGTGCCGGATATCCTGGCGGAGCTGGCCACGGTCCAGATGCACGCCATCCAGACCAGCGGCAACTGCATCCGCAACACCACCACCGACCACTTCGCCGGCGTCGCGCCGGACGAGCTCGTGGATCCGCTGATCTGGTGCGAGATCATCCGCCAGTGGTCCACGCTGCATCCCGAATTCGCGTTCCTGCCCCGCAAGTTCAAGATCGCCGTCAGCGGCGCCGTGCAGGACCGCGCCGCGGTCGGCGTGCACGACATCGGCCTGCAGGCGGTGGAGCGCGACGGCAAGCTGGGCTTCCGCGTCTGGGTGGGCGGCGGCCTGGGCCGCACGCCCATCGTGGGCAAGCTGATCAACCCCTTCGTCGAATGGCAGGACCTGCTGACCTATCTGCAGGCCGCGCTGCGGGTCTACAACCTGCATGGCCGCCGCGACAACAAGTACAAGGCGCGCATCAAGATCCTGGTGAAGGACCTGACGCCGGAAGTCTACGCGCAACAGGTCGACGAACAGTGGCAGCTCATCAAGGGCGGGCCCGACACCATCACCCAGGAATTCGTGGACACCATCAAGGCCCGCTTCGTCTGGCCGCAGTACGATGCCGCGGCCGCGCAGGACGCGGACAATACCGCCGCGCTGGCCGCCGCCGACCCGCGCTTCGCCCGCTGGCTGCGCACCAACGTGCATCCGCACAAGGTGCCGGGCTACGCCGCCGTCACCGTGTCGCTCAAGGCCACCGGCGTGCCGCCGGGCGACGTCACCGCCGACCAGATGGATGCGGTGGCCGACCTGGCCGACAACTATGGCTTCGGCGAATTGCGCGTCTCGCACGAGCAGAACCTGATCCTGGCCGACGTCCGCCGCGCGCGCCTGCACGACCTCTGGACCGCGCTGGAAGGCCTGAACCTGGCGACGCCGAACATCGGCCTGCTGACCAACATCATCGCCTGTCCGGGCGGAGACTTCTGCGCGCTGGCCAATGCCGTCTCCATTCCCGTGGCCGAAGCCATCCAGCGCCAGTTCGACAACCTCGACTACCTGTTCGAGATCGGCGAACTGGACCTGAACATCTCGGGCTGCATCAATTCCTGCGGCCATCACCACGTCGGCCACATTGGCATCCTGGGCGTCGACAAGGCCGGCGAGGAGTGGTACCAGGTCACGATCGGCGGCCGCCAGAACGGCGCGGCCAAGCCCCTGCCCGACATCGAATCGACGCGCGGCGGCGGCGCCGCGATCGGCCGCATCATCGGCCCCTCGTTCGCGCGCGAACAGGTCGCCGGCGTGGTCGACCGCCTGATCCGCACCTACCTGGGCCTGCGCGACAGCGAGGAAGAGCGCTTCATCGACGTGGTGGACCGCGTCGGCATCGACCCCTTCAAGCAGGACGTCTATTCGGACCCCGCCTTCGCCAAACCCACGCAGACCGCGGAGCCCGCCCATGCCTGACATCTACGCCCACGACGCCCCCGGCCCCCACCTGATCCGCGAGGGCCGGCTGGAAGCCGACGCGTCGCGCCTCTTCACGCCCGAGCCCGAAGTGGCCGCGGAAGGCCAGGTACCCGGCGACGAGCCGGGCTGGATCGTGCCGCTGTCCACCTGGAAGACCTCGCACGCCACGCTGCGCCGCCATCGCCACCCCGTCGCGATCCTGCTTGAGCCCGATGCCGACCTGCGCGACTTGGCCAATGAGGATGGCGCGCTGGATCCCGCCGGCATCGCCTTCATCGCCGTGGACTTCCCGGTCTACACCGACGGCCGCGGCTACTCGCTCGCGCAGCTGCTACGCACGCGCTACGGCTGGCAGGGCGAGCTGCGCGCGGTCGGCGACGTGATGATCGACACCATCCACTACCAGGCGCGCGTCGGCTTCGACAGCTTCCTGGTCAAGCCCGGGCATGATCCGCACAAGGCCCTGGAGGCCTTCAAGACGTTCACGGTGCACTACCAGAAAACCTACCGCGCGCCGGTGCCGGCGGCCGCCTGATCCGGCTCCCGCCAGAACATGGGAACGGGCGCCAGCTGCGCCCGGATCAAGTCTGCGATGCTGCGCTGGCGCGGCGCCTGCATGCGGCTGATCAGGCTGGACACGCTGACGGCCAGGCGCGGATAGCCTTCGGCATCGCATAGCGCCACCCCCACCCCCAGCACCCCCGGCACCGCGGCGTTGCCCACCACGGACCAGCCGCGCCCACGCGTGTTCTCCACCAGGCGGCGCATCTGGGCCACCGTCATGCCTCCGTAGGCGCGCAGCGCCTGCTCGTTCTGCGCCATCACTTCCTCGGCTTCGTCCGGCGGCAGCGCCGCCAACAGCGCCAGCCCGGCCGCGCCCACGCCCAGCGGCTGGCGATGCCCCACCGTCACCGCCAGCACCTGCACGGGGTAGTTCCCCACTTCCCGGTGCAGGCATAGCGAATCGTTCCCCGCCCGGCAGATGAGGAAGGCCGAATCGCCGCTCACGTCGCTGATCTGGCGCAGCACCGGCCGCAGGCCGCGCACCGCCTGGGCATGCGGATCGCCGGCCATCATCACGCCCAACTCCGCCACCCGCCAGCGCGGCGCCTCCGATTCGCGCAGCGCGTAGCCCTCCTGCACCAGCACGTCCAGGTAGCGATAGACCGTGGACCGCTGCATGCCCGCCGCGCGGGCGATGTCGACGACGTGCATCCCCGCCGCGCCGGCCTGGCGCAACACCCCCAGCACGCGCAGCCCGCGGCGCAATACCCGCGGCCCCGCCCCTTCCGATTCAGGCTTGTTCAATTTTTGGACACGTTGCATTGATGAGGGCTCTATCAAAGCCCAATATGAATCCGGGCAGACGAAGAGCTGTCCAAATATTAGACAAAACAGGACGGAGACAACAATGAAGACTTTCAGCAAGCGGTGGGCCCGGGCGGCGGCCCTGGCCACGATCCTCGCGGCCCCTGCCCTGGCGGCCAAACCCTATCCGGAGCGTCCCGTGACGCTGGTCGTCGGCTATGCCGCCGGCGGCGCCACCGACATCGTCGCGCGGCTGGTGGCAAAGTCGCTGTCGGAAGAACTGGGCCAGACCTTCGTGGTCGAGAACAAGACGGGCGCCAATAGCAACATCGGCGCGGAAATCGTCTCGCGCGCGGCGCCGGACGGCTATACGCTGTACGTGGGCTCGATCGCCAACACGATCAACCGCACGCTCTACAGCCAGCTCAACTACGACTTCGTGAAGGGGTTCGAGCCCGTCGGGCTGCTGGCAACCATTCCGAACATCCTGGTGGTCAATCCCAAGCTGCCGGTCAAGACGGTGCAGGAATACATCGCCTACGCGAAGAAGAATCCTGGCAAGCTGACCTGCGCCTCGTCCGGCAGCGGTTCCTCCATCCACCTGTCGTGCGAACTGTTCAAGATGCAGACCGGCACCGACATCCTGCACGTGCCCTACCGCGGCAGCGGCCCGGCCGTGGCCGACCTGCTGGGCGGCCAGGTGGACTCCATGTTCGACAACCTGCCCTCCTCCCTGCCGCACGTGCAGGCCGGCAAGCTGCGCGCCATCGGCGTGACCTCGCCCCAGCGCCTGGATGCCGTTCCCGATACGCCCACGCTGGCGGAGTCCGGCCTGCCCGGCTTCGACGTGGAATCCTGGTTCGGCCTGGTGGCGCCCTCGGGCACCCCCAAGCCGGTCATCGACCGCCTCAACCAGGCCCTGAACAAGGCGCTGGCCAGCCCGGCGCTGCAGGCCTCGTACAAGCAATCCGGCTTCTACGCCCCGCAACCGCCCAACTCGCCCGAATCGTTCGGCAAGAAGATCGCCAGCGAGATCGACAAATGGGGCGCGGTCGTCAAGAACGCCAACCTCAAAGCCAACTAGACCCTGTCGACGCTTAAAGGAGCACAGGTGTACCCGATCGATTTCTTCTTCCGCGCCGCCGAGCAGCATCCCGACCGGATCGCGCTGGACGGCCCCGAGGGCCAGGTCACGTACGCGCGGCTGGCCGCCGACACGCGCGCGCTGGCCGCGGCGCTGCAAGACCTGGACCCCGCGCCGCAGACGCGCGTGGCCATCTGCGCCGGCAACTCGGCGCGGCACATCCTGGCGCTGCTGGCCGTGCTGGCCAGCGGCAAGGTGTGGGTGCCTCTGAACTACCGCAGCACCGAGCGCGAGATCGGGCGCATCCTGGACGCCACGGAGCCGTCCATCGTCATCGTCGACGGCGCGGGCGCGCCGCTGGCCCCCGAATCCGGGGCGCCGGCGAGCCGGCGGCACATCCACCTGGACGACACCTCGGCCCCGCTGGCCCTGGACGCGCTGCTGGCCCGCCATGCCGGCACCGCGCCGCGGCGCCATGCCCTGCAGCGCGACGCCACCCAGGCCATCAAGTTCACCGGCGGCACCACCGGGCTGCCCAAGGGCGTGATGCAGCCCTACCATGCCTGGAACGCCGGCATCATCAACCAGATCGCCAGCTGGGAGCTCACGCAGGACGACCGCTACGTCGTCGCCGCGCCCATCACGCACGGCACCGGCACCTATCTGCTGCCGGTGCTGGCCCGCGGCGGCGCCCATCTGCTGCTCGACGCCGTCAATCCGGCCAGCATCACGGCCGCCTTCCGCGAACGCGGCGGCACGCTGAGCTTCATGCCGCCCACGCTGATCTACATGATCATGGCGCAGCCCGGCGTCTCGCGCGCCGACTTTCCGCGCCTGCGCAACCTGATCTACGGCGGCGCCCCCATGCCCGTGGAGAAGATCGACAAGGCGCGCGCCTTCTTCGGCCCGGTGCTGGGCACCACCTACGGGCAGACCGAGGCGCCGCAGATCGTCACCGTGCTGCGCCCCGCCGACCTCGAAGCGCCGGAGAACCGCGCCGCGGTCGGACGCGTCACCTGGCTGTCCGACCTGGCCATCATGGGCCCGGACGGCGCGCTGCTGCCCCGCGGCGAGATCGGCGAGGTGGTCGTGCAGGGCGACCTGGTGATGTCGGGCTACTGGCGGCTGCCGGAAAAAACCGCCGAGACGATCGTGGACGGCTGGCTGCACACTGGCGACACGGGGCTGGTCGACGCGCGCGGCTATCTGTTCCTGAAGGACCGCCTGCGCGACGTGATCATCACCGGCGGCTTCAACATCTATCCCGTGGACGTCGAGAATGCCCTGTCCGCGCATCCCGCCGTGTACGAATGCTCAGTCTTCGGGCTGCCCGACGAAAAATGGGGCGAGGCCGTGCACGCCGCCGTCCAGTTCCATCCCGGCGCGAGCGCCGGCGAAGACGAGCTCAAGGCGCACGTGCGCGGCCTGCTCGGCCCCGTCGCCACGCCCAAGCAATTCCACATCCACGACAGCCTGCCGCGCTCCAGCGTGGGCAAGGTATTGAAGAACGCCGTGCGCGACGCGGCTCAGAAGGAAACATCATGAAAACGCCCGAAACCCGCCTCTGCGCCCATCACCTCACCGGCATGTCGTACCGCGACGTGGACCTGGTCGAGGACCTGATCGGCAAGAAGACCTTCACCGAAGTCATGATCATGCAGATCCTGGGCCGCGAGGCGCGCCCCGTCGACCTGCGCATCGTCGACGCGGTGCTCGTCACCCTGATGGAGCACGGCATGACGCCCAGCGCCATCGCCACCCGCCTGATCTACATGAGCGCGCCGGAAAACCTGCAGGGCGCGGTCGCCTCGGGCCTGATGGCGGTGGGCAGCCAGTTCGTGGGCACCATGGAAAACTGCTCGCGCCTGCTGGACCGCATCCGCCAGGCGGCGGACGAGGAGGCCGAGGCGCTGGCGATCGCCCGCGAATTCCGCGCATCGCGCCAGGCCCTGCCCGGCTTCGGCCATCACCTGCACAAGCCCGACGACCCGCGCTCGATCAAGCTGCTGGCGCTGGCCGAAGCCGAGCCGGAGCTGAAGGGCGATTCGATCAAGGCGCTGCGGCTGCTGGCGTCGGCGATCGACGCGACCTACGGCAGACACATCACCATCAACGCCACCGGCGCAGTGGCGGCGCTGCTGAGCGAGATCGGCGTGCCCACCGACCTGATGCGCGGCTTCGCCGTAATCTCGCGCGCGGCCGGCCTGGTGTCCCACGTGGCGGAAGAACAGCAAAGCCCGTCCGGCCGCTACATCTGGGAAACCATCGATCACGCCATCCCCTACGTGGGCGCGGGCAAGTCGCACCAGGACGACGGCCAGTCATGACGGCCGGCCACGAACCCCGGCTGGCGGGCAAGGTCGTGCTGGTGGCCGGGGCCGGCTCCTCGGCCGCCGGCTGGAGCATCGGCAAGGCCAGCTGCGTGACGATGGCGCGCCAGGGCGCCGCCATCGTCACGCTGGACTCCCAACGGGAAGCCGCCGAGGACGCGGCTCATGAGGTCGAAAAGGCCGGCGGCAGCGCCCTGGCCGTGCAGGCGGACGTGGCCGATCCCGCGGCCATGCAGGCCGCGGTGGACGCCGCCCTGCGCCGCTACGGACGCATCGACGTGCTGCAGGCGAATGCCGGCATCGGCAAAGTGGGCGGCCCGGAGGACATCTCGCTGGAAGACTGGGACCGCATCCAGCAGGTGAACGTGTCCAGCCTGCTCATCGCCACGCGGCTGCTGGCGCCGCTCATGCGCGAACAGGGCGGCGGGGCCATCGTGACCGTGTCGTCCGTGGCCGGCATCCGCTACACCGGTTATCCGCATCTGGCATACAGCGTGAGCAAGGCGGCCGTAATCCACTTCGCGCGCATGGCCGCACAGCAATACGCCGCCGACCGCATCCGCGTGAACACGGTGATTCCCGGCCTGATCGACACGCCGCGCGTGGCGAAGAACGTCGCGCGCATGTTCGATGCCGATGCCCAGGCCGCCAGCGCGGCGCGCGACCGGCAGGTGCCGATGGGCCGCATGGGCACGCCTTGGGAAGTGGCGAACGCCGTGGCGTTCCTGGCCTCGGACGAGGCGTCCTACATCACGGGCACGGAGTTGCTCGTGGATGGGGGGCTGACGGGGAAATATGCGTGATGGGTTTCGCGCGTTTGATGCGGGAGTTCTTGCGGGCGCGCTCTTGCGCTGCCCCCTCCTACTTCATGCCTTCCCAGTGCGGGCCAGGCACCACGATATCGAAGAGCTCCAGCACGCGCGCCACGGTGTGGTCCACCATCTCGTCGATGGAGGCCGGGCGGTGGTAGAACGCCGGCAGCGGCGGAAACACGATGCCGCCCATTTCGGTCACGGCCGTCATGTTGCGCAGGTGCGCCAGGTTGAAAGGCGTTTCGCGCACCATCAGGACCAGGCGCCGGCGTTCCTTGAGGGTTACGTCGGCGGCGCGGGTGATCAGGTTGTCCGAAAGGCCGTGCGCCACGGCCGCCAGCGTGCGCATGGAGCATGGCACGATCACCATGCCGGCGGTCTGGAACGCGCCGCTGGCAAGGGTGGCGCCCACGTCGCGCACGCTGTGCACGTGGTCCGCCAGCGCGTAGACATCATGGCGGCTGACGTCCAGCTCGTGCTTGATGTTCAGCACGCCGGACGCCGACACCACCAGATGCGTCTCCACATCGTCCACGCCGCGCAGCGCTTGCAGCATGCGCACCGCGTAGAGCGCCCCGGTGGCGCCCGTGATGCCGATGACCAGTCGCCGCATGGACCGCTCAGGCCATGGCGCCGGATTGTTCCAGCAGGGTCTTCAGTTCGCCGGAGTCATTCATCTCGTTCATGATGTCCGAGCCGCCGATGAACTCGCCGCCCACGTACAGCTGCGGGATGGTGGGCCAGTTGGAGAATTCCTTGATGCCCTGGCGGACTTCGTCGTCCTCCAGCACATTGACGGTGACCAGCTTCTTCACGCCACAGCCCTTCAGGATCTGGATGGCCTTGCCGGAAAAGCCGCATTGCGGGAACTGGGCGGTGCCCTTCATGAACAGCACGACGGGGTGCTGGGTCACGGTTTCGCGGATGAATTCTTGAACGTCGCTCATGGTGGTCTCTCGGACAGGCGTAGGGAATACGCCAATTATAGGTACAGCGGCAAAAAGCGCCCCGGATACCCCGGGCCGCGCTCCGGGAATCGGCCTGCGGGCCCCTCAACATGGTGCCTGACACCCGCGCGGGAGCCCCCTCAGCCTGCGCCGGCGTCCCCGGGGGGATCAGACACCCGGGACGGACGCGGGCCCCTCGCTGGCGCCCGACGCTCCCCCGGGAAGCCGGCCGCCGGAGATCCGCTCGATGCCGGCCAGGTCCCGCCGGCTGTGGACGCCGTCGAACCCGGCTTGCGCCAGCAGGTCGCGCACCGCCTCGGCCTGGTCCCAGCCGTGCTCCATCCACAGGGCGCCGCCCCGCTTCAGGTGGCGGCCCGCTCCCCGCGCGATGCGGGCCAGGTCTTCCAGCCCGCCCGCGCCGTCGGTCAGCGCGCCGCGTGGCTCGAAGCGCACGTCGCCCTGGTCCAGGTGCGGATCGTCGCTGGCCACATAGGGCGGGTTGGACACGATCAGGTCGAAGCCCTCGCCCGCGGGCACGGCTTCGTACCAACTGCCCTCGACCAGGCGGACGGAGGCCGCCAGATCCCAGGCGTTGGCGGCCGCCACGGCCAGCGCGGCAGCGCTGACGTCGGAAGCCATCACCCGCGCATCGCGGCGCGCCAGGGCGATGGAAATCGCGATGGCCCCGCTGCCCGTGCCCAGGTCCAGCACTGCGGGCGCGGCCAGGCCCGCCAGGCATTCCAGCGCGGTCTCGACCAGCACCTCGGTATCCGGGCGCGGGATCAGCACGTCGGGCGTGACGCGGAAGCGGTGCCCCATGAACTCGCGATGGCCCAGCAGATAGGCCATGGGTTCGCCCGACAGGCGCCGCTGCGCCAGCGATTCGTAGCCGGCGGCCACCTCGGGCAGCAGCGGGTCGGTGTCATGCGCCAGCAGCCAGGCGCGCGGCTTGCCCAGCACGTGCTCCAGCAGCATGCGCACTTCCAGCCGGGGCAGGCGCGCGTCGAGCAGCAAGGTCTTGAGCTGGGGCGGCGTCATGGCGCAAGCCCGTTCAAATGTCGTCGCCCAGGGCCGCCAGCTGCTCGGCCTGGTGCTCGGCGATCAGCGCGCCGGTCAATTCCTCAAGGTCGCCTTCCATGATCTGCTGCAGCTTGTACAGCGTCAGGTTAATGCGGTGGTCGGTCACGCGGCCCTGCGGGAAGTTGTAGGTGCGGATGCGCTCGGAGCGGTCGCCCGAGCCGATCAGGCTCTTGCGCTCGGCCGCTTCCTTGCTCTGCCGCTCGCGGATTTCCTTGTCTTTCAGGCGCGCGGCCAGCACCTGCATGGCCTTGTCCTTGTTGCGGTGCTGGGAACGGTCGTCCTGGCATTCCACCACCAGCCCGGTCGGCAAGTGGGTGATGCGCACCGCCGAATCGGTCTTGTTGATGTGCTGCCCGCCCGCGCCGCTGGCGCGGAACGTATCGATCCGCAGGTCGTTCGGGTTGATGACGATGTCCGACATTTCGTCGGCTTCCGCCATGATGGCCACGGTGCAGGCCGAGGTGTGGATGCGGCCCTGCGCCTCGGTGGCGGGAACGCGCTGCACCCGGTGCGCGCCGGACTCGAACTTCAGGCGGCCGTAGGCGCCGTCGCCGTCGATGCGCGCGATCACTTCCTTGTAGCCGCCCAGCTCCGACGCGCTTTCCGACATCAGCTCGACGCGCCACCCGCGCTGTTCCGCGTACCTCGAGTACATGCGCAGCAGGTCGCCGGAGAACAGCGCGCTCTCGTCGCCGCCCGTGCCCGCGCGGATTTCCAGGAACACGCTGCGCCCGTCGTTGGGGTCGCGCGGCAGCAACAGCAGCTGCAACGCGGCTTCCAGTTCTTCCAGCTTGGCGCGCCCGCCCTTGATTTCCTCCTCGGCCATGGACTTCAGGTCCGGATCCGACAGCATCTCCTGGGCGGCGGCCAGATCCTCCTCGGTGCGCGCGAAGGCCGTGAAGGCCTCGACCACGGGTTCCAGTTCGGCACGCTCGCGCGAGAGCTTGCGGAAACGCTCCATATCGGACGCGGTCTCCGGTTCGGCGAGCAGGGCGTCGACCTCGATGAGGCGGTGGCACAGATGCTCCAGCCGGCTGCGCATGGAAGATTTCATGGGGAATGACCAAAAAGAAAAGCGGGAAAGCGGGCGCCCAAAAGACGAACGCCCGCCGAGAGGGCGGGACGTGGGGCAGCGTCGCTAACGGCGGGAGTCGCGGCCGGGGAACAGGCGCGGCATCCAGGCAAGCAGTTGCTTGCGGTCGTCGCCTTCGCTGCGGTTCAGCGCCGCCAGCGGGCCATGCAGGTATTTCTGCGTCAGGCCATGGGCCAGCTGCTCAAGCACGGCCTCGGGCGATTCGCCCCGCGCCAGCAGCTTGCGGGCGCGTTCCAGTTCGGCGGCGCGGACGTCCTCGGCGGCCTGGTGCAGGTCGCGGATGACGGGAACCACTTCGCGGGATTGCATCCAGTGCATGAAGCCCTGGACGCGGGTTTCGATGATGGCTTCGGCCTGCACCACGGCGGCGCGACGCGCGTCCGTGCCGGTCTGCACCAGGCGGCCGAGGTCGTCCACCGAATACAGATACACGTCGTCCAGGCGGCCGACTTCGGGTTCGATGTCGCGCGGGACGGCCAGGTCGATCATGACCATCGGACGGTGGCGGCGCAGGCGCGTGGCCCGCTCCACCATCCCCAGGCCGAGGATGGGCAGGGAGCTTGCCGTACAGGACACGACCACGTCGAACTCGGACAGGCGGTCGGTCAGGTCGGACAGCTTCATGGTGCTGGCCGAAAAACGGTTGGCGAGGATCTCGGCGCGCTCGGCCGTGCGGTTGGCCACCACCATGCTGCGCGGACGCTGCGCGGCGAAGTGCGTGGCGCACAATTCAATCATTTCGCCCGCGCCGATGAACAGCGTGCGGGCCTGGTCCAGATTGCCGAACACGCGTTCGGCCAGGCGGACGGCGGCGGCGGCCATGGACACCGACTGCGCGCCGATGGCGGTCTGCGACCGCACTTCCTTGGCCACCGAGAAGGTGCGCTGGAACATCTGGTGCAACAAGGTGCCCAGGGCCCCGGCTTCGCCGGCGGCGCGCACGGCGTCCTTCATCTGGCCCACGATCTGGGTTTCGCCCAGCACCATGGAATCCAGGCCGCTGGCCACGCGGAACGCATGGCGGACGGCGTCGTCCTGGTGATGGCGGTACAGGTGCGGGCGCAGCGCGCCGGCGTCCAGGCGGTTGTGCTCGGCCAGCCAGGCAGGCAGCTGGTCGGCGACGTGGCCGTCGGCCGCGCAATAGATCTCGGTCCGGTTACAGGTGGAGAGGATCGCGGCTTCGCGCACGGAGCCGCCGAACGCCGAGCGCAGGCCTTCCAGCGCGGGCTTCACCAGATCGACGGGCATGGACACGCGTTCGCGGACCGAAACCGGCGCGGACGTGTGATTCAGACCGAAGGCAAGGACAGCTACCGACATGTGGGAGGGACGGCCAGGCCATCCGCGCGTAAGCGTTAAGAACTGCCACCAGGAAAACTGCGCCACAGTAGAGTCTGTAGCGTCAGACCGCTAATGATTATACCCCTCCGGGTTATCCCCAGGCCACCACCAGCCCCCACCGCGACCCCGTGTCGCACCTTCCGTACCCTCAAACCAACAGTGCCCGTCGCCGGCCCGCTTCCGCCCGGGCGAAGAATGTTCGGCGTTTTTGGCCGCCGACTGGCACAAGTCCAAAAATTTGTGTATAGTTGCGGACTTCGTTGGCCTGGTAGCTCAGTCGGTAGAGCAGAGGATTGAAAATCCTTGTGTCGGTGGTTCGATTCCGCCCCAGGCCACCAGCATTACAAAGCCCCAGTACTCGCAAGAGCACTGGGGCTTTTCACATTCCATCCCCGGACGGCTCCGGCGCTTCGTCCCCTTCCCCTTCCCCGAGCTTCCGCGATATCGTAGGAAGCCCCTCCGCAACGCCGTCCGCAGCATCCACCCACCGGAGCCGCGACATGCGCGCCCATGCCAAGACGCTTTTCCGCCTGATCGCAACGATGCTGATGGCGGGCCTGCTCGGCTCCGCGCACGGACAGGACAAGCCCGCGCCCGCCGCCCAGCCGGCGGCGCCAGTGCTGCCGGCGATCCAGATGGCGGACATTCCGCTGCGCGCCGATACCGACCACCGTTACGCTGAAGGCGTGATCGAAAGGGTTGCGGCGACCGATCCGGCCGACGCGCTGGCGCCCCGCCTGGAGGCGATCGCGCGGTCCGTCGACGAGAAACTCCACCAGTTCCAGCCCGCCCAGTTGCGCACCCTGCCCGTCATGCGCCTGGAAAGCCTGGAACGGCACTGGGTATTCGACGCGCGCCGGTTCGACCGCTGGCAGGCGGACATGCAACGGGTGACTTCCGCCTATGCGAGCGACGCGGCGGAACTGGCCCGGCGCGGCGATGCCTGGCAAGCCCTCAAGAACGCGCCCGGCGCCGCCAGCCTGCCCCCCGCCCTGATGACGCGGGTGGACTCGGTCCTCGCGCAACTGGCCCTGGCCGAGCAGGCGCTGTCCGGCCCCCTGGCCCGCCAGATCGCGCTGGGCCAGCGCGCCGCCGCCGTCGAAGGGCGGCTCATGACGGGGCAGCGAGAGGTCGCCGGCGCCATCGACGATATCGATGCGCGCCTGCTGCAGCTCGACGCGCCGCCGCTGTGGGCCGCCACGGACAAGCCCGCCGCCCCCGGCGAAGCGATGGCGCTGCTGCGCACCGGCATGGACCTGGAGCTGCGCTTCGCGCGCGAGTACGCCGCGGCCGATACCAGCAACCAGCGCGCGCTGCACGTCTTGCAGGTGGTTTTGCTGCCGCTGCTGCTGTGGCTGGCCTGGCGCAGCCGTCACGCCGTCCGGGCCCGCGAAATGAGCGAGACGGCCGCCAGGGTGTTGGGGCGCCCCTTCTCCGCCTGGTTGCTGCTGGCCATGATGGGCGTGCTGCTGCTGGAAGCGGACGCGCCGCTGGTCGTGCAGCAGTTCGCGCTGCTGCTGGCCGTCGTTCCTGTGCTGCGGCTGCTGCCGCCGACCACCCGCCAGCAGCTCGGCGCCTGGCCATACGCGATCACGGGCCTGTACCTGGTCGAACGGCTGGGCGTGCTGTTCCTCGCCAGCGAAACCTGGTATCGGCTCCACAGCCTGGCCCTCACGCTGCTGGCGTTGGCAACCGTGCTCTGGCTGCTGATGCGCGGCCGGCGGCGGCCGGACGCGCCCGCGCCGACCCGGCTGCACCAGACCTTGCGCGCCATCGCCTGGGGCGCCGCGGCGCTGCTCACCGTCTCCGCCATCGCCAACATCGTGGGCAACCTGTCGCTGGCCGAGATGTTGACCAGCGCCACCGTCAGCAGCGGCTACTTCGGCCTGATGCTGTATGCGGGCGTGACCATCATCGTCACGCTGCTGCAGCTGTTGCTGGCGCGGCCGGGCGTGTCGCGCTTCCGGATCGCGCGCGAGCACGCCCCGCCCCTGGTGCAGTTGCTGATCCGCCTGGTGACGGTCGGCGCGGCCGTCGGCTGGGCCATTTATGCGATGGACCGCTACCGCGTCTTGCGCGCCACCTACGCCCTCGTGACCGAGGTGCTGTCCTACACGTTCGCGTTCGGCAACATCAGCATCAGCCTGGGCAACATCCTGGTGTTCGTCATCTCGGTGCTGATCGCGTTCTGGGCGGCGCGCACGATCCGCCTGGTGCTGCACGAGGAGTTGCTCAACCGCATGCCGCTGCCGCGCGGAGTGGGCAACAGCATCGCCTCGCTTACCTACTACTCCGTGCTGCTGCTGGGACTCGCCGTCGCGCTCTCGGCGGCCGGCGTCAAGGCCAGCCAGCTGGCCATCGTGCTCGGCGCTCTCGGCGTGGGTATCGGCTTCGGCCTGCAGAACGTGGTCAACAACTTCGTCTCGGGCCTGATCCTCATGTTCGAGCGTCCGATCCAGCCCGGCGACGTGGTGGAGATCGGCGACACCTCCGGACAGGTGCGCGACATCGGCATGCGCGCCACCCGTATCCGGACCTTCGAAGGCGCCGACGTGGTGGTGCCCAACGGCACCCTGCTGTCGGAAAAACTGACCAACTGGACCATGCTGGACCGCAACCGCCGCATCGAGATCAACGTGGGCCTGGCCTACGGCACGGACCCCGCGCAGGCCATCGAACTGCTGGCGTCGGTCGCGCGGGGAACGCTGGGCGTTTCCACCCAGCCGGCGCCCATCGCGATGTTCATGGGCTTCGGCGCCAATACCCTGGACTTCAGCGTCCGCGCCTGGACGCCCGACTTCGACCAGTGGATGTCCATCCGCAGCGACATGCTGTCGCGGATGTACGAGGCGCTGAAGCAGGCCGGCATCGACACCCCTTTCCCGCAGACCGACCTGCACCTGCGCAGCATTTCCGAGGAAGCCGGCGCCATGCTCGCCCAAGCCCGCCGCACCGCCCCGGACAACGATCCCGCGCCCACCTAACGCCGATATTGTGTATAGTGGCGGACTTTCGCGTTGGCCTGGTAGCTCAGTCGGTAGAGCAGAGGATTGAAAATCCTTGTGTCGGTGGTTCGATTCCGCCCCAGGCCACCATAAGATTCAAGCACTTGGCCCTGCCTTTGGCAGGGCTTTTTGCTTTGGGGCGCAACGGCGCATGTCGGATAGCATTGTCAACGGCACACCAAACTTGAATCCGTCTACGCGATGAAGCCCGATTCCTCTTCCCCCTCTTCCTCCCTCGGCATGGGCCGCGCGGCGCTCGTGCTGTATCGCGCGCTCTGGCGCTACGCCGAAGGCGCGCGCCGGCAACTGATGGGCGCCGTCGCGCTGCTGTCGGGCGCGCAACTGGTCAAGCTGACCCTGCCCTGGCTGGCCTCCCATGCCATCAATGCCCTGCAGCAGAACGACATGCCGACAGCCGGCCTCTGGATCCTGTTCCTCGTGGGCAGCTACATGATGTCGTGGGTGTTCCACGGCCCGGGCCGCGTCCTGGAAGGCAACGTCGGCGTGCGGGTGCGGGAACGACTGGCCGACGACCTCTATGCGCGCATCGCCGCCGCCCCCCTGACCTGGCGCGACGGCCGGCATTCCGGCGACCTGCAGCACCGCGTGCTGCAGTCCAGCCGCGCCCTGTCGGCCTTTGCCCGGGGCATGTACGGATACCTGCACAGCGCCCTGAACTTCATCGGCCCGCTGGTGGCGCTGACCTTGCTGTCCCATGTCAGCGGCATCATCGCGGTCAGCGGCTACCTGATCATCGCCCTCGTCACGCTGCGTTTCGACCTGGCGCTGATGCGGCTGGCCCGCTCCGAGAACGACCAGGAACGCCGCTACGTCGCGGCGCTGCTCGACTTCGTCAGCAATGCCGGCACCGTGATCGGCCTGCGCCTGCAGGCCGCCTCGCGCAAAATCCTGGGCCGCCGCCTGGAAACGGTCATGAAGCCCTTGCGCCGCGCCCTGTGGGTCAACGAGGTCAAGTGGTGCGTGGTGGACCTGGCGGGCATGTGCCTCACCTGGATCCTCGTGGTGGAGTACGTGCTGCGGCACCGCGAACCCGGGCAGGCCTTGTTGTTGGGCACCATCTTCATGATCTATCAGTACGCCCAGCAGGCCGCGTCGGTGGTCAGCGCCATCGCCTCCAATTTCCAGAGTTTCTCGCGCATGCACACCGACTACAGCAGCGCCGAGCCCATCTGGCAGGCCCCCGGCGATCCCGCGGCCGCGGTGCCCGCCGTGCAACCCGACGCGCCGTGGCAGACCCTGGAACTGCGCGGCGCCACCTGGCGCTATTCGGGGGAAGGACGCGGCGGCCTGCATGGGGTCGACCTGGTGTTGCGCCGCGGCTCGCGCGTCGCGCTGATCGGCGCCAGCGGCGGCGGCAAAAGCACACTGCTTCGCATGCTCGCCGGGCTCTACCCGCCGCAGCAGGGCGAACTGCTGCGGGACGGCAAGCCGGTGAACTGGGCCGAACTGCGCACGCTGGCCACGCTGATTCCGCAGGAAGCCGAAGTCTTCGAAGCCAGCGTGCAGGAGAACCTGACCTTCGGCGAGCCCGCCGATGCCGCGGCACTGCAAGCCGCCGTGCATACCGGTGTGTTCGACGAAGTGCTGCAACGCATGCCCGGCGGCCTGGACAGCCCGGTGAACGAACGAGGCAGCAATCTGTCCGGCGGGCAGCGGCAACGCCTGGCCCTGTCGCGCGGGGCGCTGGCGGCGCAGGGCAGTTCCCTGCTGCTGCTGGATGAACCCACCAGCGCGCTGGACCCGCAAGCCGAAGGCCGGGTGTTCGATCGCATGTATGCCGCGTTCCCCTCGGCTTGCATCGTGGCCTCGGTGCACCGGCCCAGCCTGCTCAGCCGCTTCGACACCATCGTGGTGATGGAAGCCGGGCGCGTGGTGGATGCGGGGCCGCGCGACGAGATCCTGGCCCGGCACAAGCCCTGAAAACCCATCCCGACATTACAAAAATGTAATCCACGCGTAACCTCCCCGCCCCCGTCAGTCATCCACACTGGAGTCCATCGCTTTCCAGACCACAGTAAGGAGCTGACCATGAAGACCCTGACAGCCTTGTTCGGCGCATGCGCGTTGAGCCTGGGAATGATCGGCGCGGCCCAGGCGCAGGCCGCGAGCGGCGATCATGCCACCCATCACCCGGCGCAAGCCCCGGCGAGCGCGCCTGCCGCGGCCGCGCCGATGGCGCCGGGCGGGATGATGAAGAACATGGACGCGCACATGCAGGCCATGAGCGGCATGCACCAGAAGATGGCTGCCGCCCAGACCCTGGAAGAACGCCAGGCGCTGATGACCGACCATATGAAGTCCATGCCCGCCGACGGCGCCGACATGCAGGGCTGCCGCCAGATGATGGAGTCGATGAAAACGCCGGCGGGTGACGCGCCGGCCGCGGCGCCTCCGGCAACCAAGGGCTGAACGCCATGAACGCGCATCCTGCCGACTCGCCGCGCAGGGCGGCCGGCCGCTACTGGCGATCGCCCTACATGATTGCGCTGCTCGCCCTGGGCGCCATGGCCGGGTACTTTCTCTGGGCCGAGCATCGCGCCCATGTCTCGCAATGGTGGCCCTATGCGCTCTTGCTGCTGTGCCCGCTGATGCACGTGTTCATGCACAAAGGACATGGCGGCGGAACACATTCCGGCGGCCGGGGGCAAGGCGACAAGACCGGCCAGTGATGCAAGCACAGGAATCGGCCGGCGGCCGATTCCCGCGCCGCGGGCGCCTTGCCTGGGCATAATAGGAAAGCGAAGGATCACACCAGCACTCGAAAGGGATGGGTATGAATCACTCTCGTCACGCCGGCGCGGCCGGGGAACCCCACGGCCACGCCGCGCCGCAGGCGGCGGCCGAGCCCGCCGATACGCCCGCCGAGGTTCCCGCCGGCACGATCTACACCTGCCCCATGCATCCGGAGATCCGCCAGGATCATCCAGGGAGCTGCCCCAAGTGCGGCATGACGCTGGAGCCGCTCATTCCCCTGGAGGCGGAGGACGATGGCGAACTGAAGGACTTCCAGCGCCGTTTCTGGTGGACGCTGCCGTTGACGATCATCATCGCTGCGCTGGCCATGTTCGGCCACCGACTCGGCTGGCTCGACATGGCGACCCAATCCTGGACGGAACTGGTCCTGTCGCTGCCGGTGGTGTTCTGGACGGGCTGGCCGTTCTTCGTGCGCGGCTGGCAGTCCTTCGCGCACCGCAGCCCCAATATGTGGACGCTGATCAGCCTGGGCACGGCAGCCGCCTTCATATACAGCGTCGTCGCCACGCTGGCGCCGGACGCGTTTCCGGATACGTTCATCTCGATGGGTCGCGTGGCGGTGTACTTCGAGGCCGCGGTGGTCATCATTTCGCTGACCATGCTGGGCCAGATCCTGGAGCTGAAGGCGCGCTCGCAGACGTCGGCCGCCATCAAATCCCTGCTGGGCCTGGCCCCCAAGACCGCCCGGCGCATCAACGCCGACGGCAGCGAGGAGGACGTGCCGCTGAACCACGTGCACGTGGACGATCTGTTGCGCGTGCGCCCGGGCGAGAAAATCCCCGTCGATGGCATCGTCACCGAAGGCCACAGCGCCGTGGACGAGTCCATGCTCACGGGCGAACCGATACCGGTGAGCAAGCGCGCGGGCGACAGGCTGATCGGCGCGACGCTCAATACCAGCGGCACGCTGGTGATGCGCTCGGAAAAAGTCGGCTCCGCCACCATGCTGGCCCAGATCGTGCAGATGGTCGCTTCCGCGCAGCGCTCCAAGGCGCCCATGCAGCGCATGGCGGACGTGGTGGCGGGCAAGTTCGTCGTCGTGGTGGTGCTGGTGGCGCTTTCCACCCTGGTGGGTTGGGGCCTCTTCGGGCCGGAACCCAGCTGGGTGTATGGGCTGATCAATGCGGTGGCGGTGCTGATCATCGCCTGCCCTTGCGCGCTGGGATTGGCCACGCCCATGTCCGTGATGGTGGCCACGGGCCGCGCGGCCACGCAGGGCGTGCTGTTTCGCGACGCGGGCGCCATCGAGAAAATGCGCGAGGTGGACACGCTGATCGTGGACAAGACCGGAACCCTGACCGAGGGCAAACCCGCCTTCGATACCGCGATCGCGGCGCCGGGCTATACGCCCGATGAAGTGCTGCGTTTGGCGGCCAGCCTGGACCAGGGCAGCGAACACCCCCTGGCCGACGCCATCGTCGAGGCTGCCCGCGCCCAGGGCCTGGCGCTGGCCCTGGCAGTCGATTTCGATTCCGGCAGCGGCATCGGCGTGCGCGGCATGGTGGAGGGCAAGCGCCTCGCGCTGGGCAACACCGCCTTGATGGAGCAGGAAGGCGTATCCGTGGACGCGCTGCGGGCCGACGGCGAGCGCCTGCGCGGCGAAGGCGCCAGCATCATGCACCTGGCGGTGGACGGCACCTTCGCGGGCATCCTGGCGGTGACCGACCCTATCAAGGCCAGCACGCGCGAGGCCATCCAGAGCCTCCATGACAGCGGCTTGCGGATCGTAATGGCCACGGGCGACGGGCTGACGACCGCCAAGGCCGTCGGCGCCGCGCTGCGCATCGACGAGGTGCACGGCGAGGTCAAGCCTTCCGACAAGCTGGCCCTGGTGGAAACGCTGCAGCGCGACGGCCGCGTGGTGGCGATGGCGGGCGACGGCATCAACGACGCGCCCGCCCTGGCTCGCGCCGACGTGGGCGTAGCGATGGGCACCGGCACCGACGTGGCCATGAACAGCGGGCAGGTCACGCTGATCAAGGGCGATCTGCGCGGCATCGCCGTGTCGCGCCAGATCTCCATCGACACGGTGCGCAACATGCGGCAGAACCTGATGTTCGCCTTTATCTACAACGGCATCGGCGTGCCGATCGCCGCCGGCCTGCTCTATCCGTTCACGGGGTGGCTGCTGTCGCCGATGATAGCGGCGCTGGCCATGAGCCTGAGCTCGGCCTCGGTGATCTTCAACGCGCTGCGGCTGCGGGGCGCCAAGTAGGCGGGCGGACGGCCACCGGGCCGTGCCGCTCAGCCGCCTTCCGACTTCAGGCGCGCCAGCGTCGTCGCGACCATCCGGTCGCAGTCGTCGCCGTCGAATTCGAACAGGCTCTTCTCGGTCACGTCGATATCGCGCGACAGGGACTCGCGCAGCAGCGCGTTGGCGCGGAAGTGGCGGCTGCGCACCGTCGCCTCGGGAATGCCCAGGCAATGCGCCGTTTCCTCCACGGACAATTCCTCCACCGAGCGCATCACGAATACGGTCCGGAAGGCGACCGGCAAGGCGTCCAGCCGCGCCTCCAGCAAGGCGCGCAGCTGCGAGCGGGCCGCGGCATGGAAAGGCGGATCGAAGTCGTTGGTGGTCATCGCGTCAGCCTCGTCCTCAGTGTTCCCGGCCATGGGAAGCAACGCCTCGCGGCGCCCCTGCTTGCGCATCCGGCCGAAGCACTGGTTGAGCACCAATCGCGACAGCCACGTGAACAGCGAGGCCTCGCCGCGGAACCGGTCCATGTGGCGGTACGCCGCCAGGTACGCGTCCTGCAGGGCGTCTTCGGCGTCGGCGTCGTTGCGCAGGGTCGCCCGCGCCAGACGGTAGAGCCGCCGGTTGTGGCGGCGCATCATCGACTCGAACGCGGCGGCCTCGCCCGCCGCGATGCGGCGCGCGAGCGCCATGTCACTCTCTTCGGCCTGCGTTGCCGCCGGCGCCGCCGCTGTCGTCATCAGCCCCACCTCCGCCTCGTCACTGCGCAACCAGGGTTCCCTGCATGGTCGGATGGAACAGGCAGGTATATGCGATGGTGCCCGCCTCGCCCACAGTGTAGGTCCACGACGCGCCGCCCGCGATGGCCCCGGAATCGAACGCGCGCGACAGCGCGGTGGCCGTGTGGGGCACCAGGTCCTTATTGACCCAGGTGACCTTGTCGCCGCGCCGCACGGACAAGGCGGCCGGGGTGAACTGCATGCCCTCGATGGTCACGGTATGGGAGGCCACCCGGGCGCCGGGCGGATCATCCGCGGCGCGCGCCGGCGCGCCGGCCAGGACCAGGCCCGCGCAGAGCGTGGCGGCGCCGGCGCGCCGCCATGCCGCGAGCCAGGCCGGCCTAGCCACCGCCGAGCCTCTTCTGCAGCTGCCTGGCATGCTCCAGGTGCGCGATGAAGGCCGGCCGCACCTTGACCAGCAGCGCTTTCAGCTCGGCATTGTGCGCGCCGGGGATCAGGGTGGTATCCAGCGCCTGGATCACCGCCTCGTGGTAAGCCACCTCGTGGTCGACGTAGGCCTTGTCGAACGCGGCGCCGCTCAAGCCCTTGAGCGTAGCCAGGTTCTTGTCGCCGCCCTGTTGCAGGCTTTCGCTGGTCGGATTGGCCTCGGGCGTGACCTTCAGCTTCTTGACCAGCTCGCCCGCGGACTGGTTCACGGCCGTATGGTCGGTCACCATCAGCCTGGCGAACTCCTGCACGTCCTTGGTCCGTGACTTCTGCTCCGCCAGCTTGCCGGCATCGACGTCGACCTGGTTGGCCACCACGACGATGGCCGCGATCTGCGGATCCGTCGGGCCGTTGCCGTGCGCGAGCGCGCTGGCGCCGGCCAGGACCAGGGCGCAGAACCATGTTGTCTGGATCGCTTTCATTTCATCCCCCGCAATAACGGATGCAAGGCTCCCGGGCGCGCCCGAATGGCCGCACGTGGCTTGCATATGGGATTGGATGTCACGATCCAGCGCCGCGTTCCGGCGAGCGCCGCGAAGAGAAGTCAGCCCAGGGGCACCCCCAACCCGTGCTTGGCCCGGTTCAGCACGATAAGGGTGGAAAAGCGCTTGACGTTGGGGTCGCCCCAGAAATGCCGCTGTGCGAACACCTCGTACTCGTCCATGTCCCGCATGGTGAGGGTCAGCACGAAATCGACCTCGCCGGTGACCGACAGGCACTGCATGATCTCCGGCGCCGCCTGCATCGCGCGCTTGAAATGGTCCAGCTTGTCGGCGCGCTCGCTTTCCAGGGTCACCAGCACGACCATCATGATCCCGCGCCCGACGGCGGCCGGGTCGACGACGGAGACGTCGCCCAGCACCACCTTGGACTCGCGCAGCCGCTTCATGCGGCGCAGGCAGGAAACCGGCGACAGGTTCACGCGCTGCGCGACGTCCTGGCTGGTGCGCTGATTGTCTTCCTGCATGCTTTGCAGGATCTGGAGGTCGAAATCGTCTAGTTCCATAAGGGTCTCGGAACGTGCTGGATGCCGGCGGGGCAGGCCTGTCCACCGATTCTAAGCCGGCTGGCGGTGGAATCCGGCCCCATTTCGACGGGAAACTTCATCCGCCCGCCCCGGGATGCAGGAATTATTCAGCCGGCTTGCTTACACTGGGAGCCCTCTGCCCGCGCCGCGGGCAGACCGCCTCCCCGTATCATGCCGTCACTCCAGCTTTTCCTGCTATTTCTCGCCGCCGACGCGGCGCTCAAGCTCACGCCCGGCCCCGACATGGCGCTGACGCTTTCCCGGGGCATGACCCAGGGCTTCCGGCCCGCCTTCCACAGCGTGCTCGGCAACGTCGCCGCCGGATTCATCCAGGTGCCGGCGGTGGTGCTGGGGCTGGCCTCGGTGCTGCAGGCCTTTCCCACCTTGTTCGTGGGCATCAAGGCGGCCGGCGGCCTGTATCTGGGCTACCTGGGCATCAAGGCCATCCTCCGTTGCGCCCGGTCGGACGAGGTGTCGCTGGCCGCGCGCCCGGGCGATGCCCGCGACGCGTTCTGGCAGGGTTTCATGACGAACCTGCTCAATCCCAAGGTGTTGCTTTTCATGATCGCCTTCCTGCCGCAGTTCACCACGCCGGACAGCGGGCCGGTCTGGATCCAGATGCTGGTGCTGGGCATCACGATGAAGGTGCTCAGCCTGCCCTACGGCAGTTGCTTCGCGTACGGCGCCTCGCGCATCCGCGGCTGGGTCGGCCGCAATCCGTGGTTCCTGCGGATGCAGCAAGGCCTGCTGGGGGCCGTCATGCTCGGCCTTGCCCTGTATGTGCTCTACTCCACGGCCGAAACCCTGGCCTGATCCATCCGCTTCGATCGACCATTATCCGCATTTCCGTTTCCCGCCATGACCGCCGCCACCTTGAACACCGGACGCAACGCTTCCTCGTCCACCTTGCTTCCCACGCTGTCGCTGATCGGCGCGATGGCGTCGCTGTGCATCGGCACCTCGTTCGCCAAGTCGCTCTTCCCCTATGTCGGCGCGCAAGGCACGACCGCCTACCGCATCGCCATCGGCGCCCTGATCCTGCTGGCGATCTGGCGCCCCTGGCGCTTTCCCCTGACCCGCCGCGACGCCGCCAAGATCGCGCTATACGGCGTGACGCTGGCCTGCATGAACCTGCTGTTCTACATGGCCCTGCGCACCCTGCCCCTGGGCATCGCCATCGCGATCGAATTCACCGGGCCGCTGACCCTGGCGGTCGCGCTGTCTCGGCGCGCCATCGACTTCGTCTGGATCGCCTGCGCCGCGGCGGGCCTGGTGCTGCTGATTCCCACCGGCCAGTCGGTGCACGACCTGGATCCCGTGGGCATCGCCTACGCGCTGGGCGCGGCGGTGTGCTGGGCGCTCTACATCATCTTCGGCAAGATGGCCGGCAACGTGCACGGCGGACAGGCCACCTCGCTCGGCCTGACGGCAGCCACCCTGGTCGCCCTGCCCATCGGCGCGGCGCACGCCGGCACCGCCCTGCTGGACCCCGCGCTGATCCTGGCCGGCATCGCCGTCGGCATCCTGTCCAGCGCCTTGCCCTATTCGCTGGAGATGGTGGCCTTGAAGCGCCTGCCGCAAAAGACCTTTGGCGTGCTATTGAGCATGGAGCCGGCCATGGGCGCGCTCGCGGGCGTGATCGTGTTGAACGAGCACCTCGACAAGACGCAATGGCTGGCGATCTGCGGCATCATCGTGGCGTCGGCCGGCTGCGCGGCCACCGCGCGGCGGCAAAACAACGCCCCCACGCCCGCGCCGGACTGAGCGCGGGCGCAACCCGGCAAGCCTGCGCAACGCTCGACCCTAGCCGAAACCGACTTCCCTCTGCGGGGGAGTCAGCGGGTCGAAGTCTTCCCAATGGTTGTTGCGCCAGCGGCCGTTGGCGTGCTCGACGTCGGCGCCGCCGGCATCCCGCAAGAGGCGGCATGCCAGCATTTCACGCTGCGGACGCGTGCGCACTGCCACCATGACGCCGGCCTGGCGGATTTCGGCGTGCGAATCGGGGTTGAAGTGGCCATGCAGGGTGCTGCCGTGGCCCGTCACCCAGAGCGCGCCGAAGAGCGAACCGAGATAGGCGCCCACCCCCGCCGCCGCCAGGATCAGCGGCGTGGAATCGCTCAACTCCGACATCACGAAGCCGCCGAACACCGCGAAGCCGGCCCCCATGCCGCCCGCGCCCAGGAAGGCGCCCATGTCGGCGCGCCCCGAGTCGGGGTCGGAACGGCGGTCGCCGCCCAGGGGATAGCGGCCGTGCTCGCCTGCCGGATTCACATAGAAGATATTGATGTCCCAGTGGGGGAACCCGCTGGAAGACAGGCGCTCGGCCGCGGCCTGGGCCGCTTCGAAGCCCTCGAATCGGGCTGCTACGATCAGAGACATGACAGACTCCTTGCCCAGGCCTGTGCCGGCCCTGGCCAGGCAGGATAGACATGTCTTTATCGTACGCCCGCGCCGCCCCCGGGAACGCCCCGGTTACACCTTGCGCGGGCTGTTACGCGCCCGCTCACTCCGCCGAGATCCGCTTGCTTCGGATCACCGCGCCCCAGCGTTCGTACTCCTCGCGCGCGTAGCCCTCGAAGGCCTGCGGCGAACTGCCGGTGGGCTCCATGCCCTGCAGGGTCAATTGCTTCACCACGTCCGGCGAACGCAGCGCCTGGACGATGGCCCGGCTCAAGGTTTCGACCACCTCCGCGGGCGTGCCGGCGGGCGCGACCACGCCCTGCCAGGCCGCGGCCTCGAACGCCGGCCCGCCCGCTTCGGCGAAGGTCGGCACGTCCGGCAACTGCCCGGACCGCTGCGCGGCCGGCACCGCGATGGCGCGCAGCCGGCCCGCCTGGATCAGCGGACGCGCGGCGGCCAGGTCGGCCATCATCATCGGGACCACGCCCGACGCCACGTCCTGCAGGGCGGGCGGCGTGCCCTTGTACGGAATGGCGGTGGCCCGGCCCTGGATGGTCTCCAGGAACAGTTCCATGGCGAGGTGATGGGGGCTCCCCACGCCCAGGGACGCATAGCTGCCCGGTTGCTCGCGCTTCAGGTAGGCGGTCACGTCCGCCAGGGTGCGCAGCGAGGAATCGGGCGCGACGACCAGCACGATGGGCAGCGAGACCAGGGTTGAAACCGGGGTCAGGTCCTTGCGCGGATCGTAGGGCAGCTTGGCGTACAGCCAGGGGTTGAGCGCCAGCGTGCTCATGCCGGCCGTCAGCACCGTGTAGCCGTCGGGCGCGGCGCGGGCGGTTTCCTGGGCCGCGACGATGGTGGCGGCGCCGGGGCGGTTTTCGACCACCACCGACTGTCCCAGCGTATCGCCCACGTGCTTGGCGACGATGCGGGTCGCGATGTCGCTGCCGCCGCCGGCGCTGAACGGAACCAGCCAGCGGATCGGACGGTCGGGGAAGCCGGCGGCCGCGGCCGGCGCCGGAACGGCCGAAACGCCAGCCAGCGTCGCCGCCAGCAGCACGCACTGCACTATGCCTTTGAACATGTCGCGGTCTCCTCGCGTTCGTATTTACTTAACATATTAACTATATTTGCGTGAACCGGGAACACGGGGAAAGCACGGAGAAGGAGGAAGCCGGGCCGCGGCATCGGCGCCGGTCAGGCGCGGGCCGCGGCCAACCAGCGCAAGCCGGACGAGGTGGCGCCGGCCGGACGGTATTCGCAGCCGATCCAGCCGCCATACTGCAATTCACGCAGCACGCCGAACACCCAGCCGTAGTCCAGCTCGCCCCGGTCCGGCTCCTGGCGCAGCGGCACGCCCGCGATCTGCAGATGGCCGACCCGGCCGGTGGGCAGGTACTGGCGCAGTTTGGCGGTGACGTCGCCCTCGACGATCTGGCAGTGGTACAGGTCCATCTGCACTTTCAGGTTGGGCGCGTTGACCGCCTGCACGACGGCGTGCGCCTCGTCCTGGCGGTTCAGGAAATAACCGGGGATGTCGCGCGGGTTGATGGGCTCGATCAGCAAGGTGACGCCGGCCGAGCGGGCCTGGCGCGCGGCCCAGTCCAGGTTTTCGCGATAGCAGTCCAGCATGGCCTGGCGCGACGCGCCGTCCGGCACGAGGCCCGCCATCACATGGACGTTCGGGCAAGCCAGCGCGGTCGCGTAGGACAGCGCCTGCTCGATCCCCGCCTGGAATTCTTCCTGGCGGCCAGGCAAGGCGGCCAGGCCGCGTTCGCCCCGGCCGACGACGCCCGGCGGCGCGTTGAAGAGCACCTGCGCCACGCCCGCCGCGTCCATGCGCTCGCGCACGAAAGCGGCCGGGGCCTCGTAGGGGAACATGCATTCCACGCCCGCGAAGCCGTCCGCCGCGGCCGCCGCATAGCGGTCCAGGAACGCGTGCTCCGGGTACATCATCGAAAGATTGGCGGCGAACTTCAACATGGCGGGCTCCAGGCCGGGCGGCATGCCAGGAAAGTAGCACAACCGCCGGGCCCGCCGCCCGGCCTCAGCCGCCGAAGTCGGGCGCCGGATGCAGGGTCAGGCGCGGACCGGCCTTGAGGATCTGGCTGGGGATGTCGTGCCCGACCAGCGCGGGCAACGTGGCCGACACGCCCAGGATGCCCGGCAGGTCCACGCCCGTGTCGTAGCCCATCAGTTCGAGCATGTGCACCAGGTCCTCGGTGCAGACGTTGCCGCTGGCGCCGGGCGCGTAGGGGCAGCCGCCCAGTCCGCCGAGCGAAGCGTCGAAGCGGTCGATCCCCGCCGCGATCGCCGCCAGCGTGTTGGCCAGCGCCATGCCGCGCGTGTTGTGGAAGTGCATAGTGGTCGTCAGGCCGGGGAACAGCCTGCGCACTTCCTGGCCGATCTTCTCCACCTGCGTCGGATAGGCCATGCCCGTGGTGTCGCACAGCGTCACCCCGTCGACTCCCAGCGCGGCGAAGCGCCCCACCAGCTCGAACACCTCGAACGCGTTGATGTCGCCTTCCATGGGGCAGCCGAATACCGTGGACAGGGAGACGTTCACGGCGACGCGGCTGCCGCGCACCGCGCTGACCACGTCGCTCAGCTGCTCGAAGGACTGCTCGCGCGTCATGCGCAGATTGGCGCGGTTGTGGGTCTCGCTGACGGACATCACCAGGTTGACCTCGTCCACCTTGCACTCCAGCGCCCGCTGCGCGCCGCGCACGTTGGGCACCAGCACGGTGTAGACGACGTCCGGATTGCGCTCGATCTCGTGCATCACGATCTCGGCGTCGCGCAGCGCGGGAATCGCCTTCGGCGAGGTGAACGAGGTCGCCTCGATCTTGGCGAAGCCGCTGCGCGACAGCTGGTTGATGAAGGCGATCTTGTCCTGGGTTTCGATGAACTGCTTTTCGTTCTGGAAGCCGTCGCGCGGCGCGACCTCCTGGATGTACAGCTTCTTGCCGTTCGTGTTCGGTCCGGTCATGGTCGTTCCCTTCAGATGATGCCGCGCGCGCGCCAATCGTCGCGCTGCGCCTCGCCGATGCCCAGGCCGGCGAGCACTTCGTCGGTGTCGTGCCCCAGGGCGGGCGCGGCGCTGCGCACCTCGCCCGGCGTGTCCGACAGCTTGGGCACGATGCCCGGCAGCTTGACGGGGGTGCCGTCGGGCAGCGCGCCGTCCAGGATCATGCCGCGCGCCTGGTAATGCGGGTCTTCCGCGATGTCGGCCACGTCGTAGATCTTGCCGGCGGGGATCTGCCCGTCGTTCAGGCGGCCGAGCACCACGTCCAGCGGATGCTGGCCCGTCCACGCCGAGATGGCGTCGTCCAGCATGACCACGTGCTTCACCCGCCCGGCGTTGTTCGCCAGCTCGGGCGCCTCGGCCAGGTCGGGGCGCCCGATCACGCCCATCAGGCGCTTGAAGATGCTGTCGCCGTTGCCTGCGATCAGCACGTACTTGTTGTCCTGGCAACGGTAGGCGTTGCTGGGCGCGATGCCCGGCAGGCTGCTGCCGGCCGGCTGGCGGATCTCGCCGAACACGGCGTACTCCGGCAGCAGGCTCTCCATCATGTTGAAGACGGATTCGTACAGCGCCACGTCGATCATCTGGCCGGTGCCGTTCTGGTCGCGCGCGCGCAGCGCCAGCAGGATGCCGATCACGCCATGCAGCGCCGACAGCGAGTCGCCGATGGAAATGCCCACCCGCACGGGCGTGCGGCCGGGTTCCCCGCTCAAGTGGCGCAGGCCGCCCATGGCCTCGCCGATGGCGCCGAAGCCGGGCAGGTCGCGGTACGGGCCGGTCTGGCCGTAGCCGGACACGCGCAGCATCACCAGCCGCGGGTTGATCGCGCGCAACTCCTCCCAGCCGAGGCCCCAGCCTTCCATGGTGCCCGGCTTGAAGTTCTCGACCACCACGTCGATGTCCTTGACCAGGGCGCGGATCAGGTCCTGCGCCTCGGGTTTGCGCAGGTCCAGGCTGACCGACTTCTTGTTGCGCGACTGCACTTGCCACCAGACGGAGGTGCCGTCGTGGAGCAGGCGCCAGTTGCGCAGCGGATCGCCCTTGCCGGGCGGTTCGATCTTGATCACCTCGGCGCCGAATTCGCCCAGCATCTTGGCGGCGAACGGGCCGGCGATCAGCTGGCCCAGCTCCAGCACTCGGATTCCGTTCAATGGTTTGGATGACATGATTGCCTCGTCGTCAGCTCTTGTGTTTTCCGAGATAGGCCTCGCGCACGCGCTCGCTGGCCAACAATTCCTGGCCGGTGCCCTCCATCACGATGGAGCCCACTTCCAGGACATAGGCGCGATCCGAGATCGCCAGCGCCTGATTGGCCATTTGCTCGACCAGCAGGATCGTCATGCCGCGCTCTTTCAGCGACTTGATGATCTTGAAGATCTCGGCCACGATCAGCGGCGCCAGGCCCAGGGACGGCTCGTCGAGCATCAGGATGCGCGGCTTGCTCATCAGGGCGCGGCAGATGGCCAGCATCTGCTGCTCGCCGCCCGACAGCGTGCCCGCGTACTGGTCCCGGCGCTCTTTCAGGCGCGGGAACATCGCGAAGCAGCTTTCGATCTCGCCGGCCAGTTCCGCCGGCGACTCCGTGCGCAGGAACGCGCCCAGCATCAGGTTGTCGTAGACGCTCTGGTCCGGGAACACCTGGCGTCCCTCGGGCACGTGCGCGATGCCCAGCCCGACGCGCTTGTGCGCGCTGATGGCGCCCAGGTCCTGGCCGGCGAACGCGATCTCGCCGGTGGATTTCTCGATGCCCGACAGCGCGCGCATCATCGTGCTCTTGCCCGCGCCGTTGCCGCCGATGATGGTCACGATCTCGTTCGTGTCCACGTGCAGCGATACCTGCTTCAGGGCGTTGACGGCGCCGTAGCTGACCGCCAGGTTCTTGATGTCCAGTAATCGGCTCATTGCCGTCTCCTATGCGGGCGCGCCCAGGTAGGCCTCGATGACTTTCGGGTTCTCCTGGATGTGGTTCGGCAAGC
>Ga0222427_100117_pt1 | contig 207506 bp, 194 predicted proteins | sample 2B20Ametagenome_FD_182890 | JGI IMG/M metagenome (GOLD analysis project Ga0222427, IMG submission 182890) | Enriched microbial communities from leaf-cutter ant dump, University of Wisconsin, Madison, United States - 2B20A (version 2) | ecosystem: Environmental > Terrestrial > Nest > Insects...
TATCGGATTTACCACCACAATAAATAATTAATATGTTTTCAAGTAAGCAATATGCATGGAGCGACATTAGCGTATCCATTGGCGGAAAAGTACTACAAGGCATTACAGCCATTGAGTATACCCAAAAGAGAGAAAAAGAACTGATTTATGGCCGTGGCGATGATCCACACTCTATTGGCCGCGGTAAAAATTCCTACGAAGGAAAAGTTTCCATTTGGCAAAGCGAATTAGAAGCTATGGTACAAAGTACTGCAAGTAAAAATGTGCTTTCCCTATCCTTCGACCTCATCGTTTCCTACGTCCCAGAAGATGGTGGCCCAATTGTGACCGATATCCTTCAAAACGTGGAATTTACCGAGGTAAAGAAATCGATGAAGCAAGGCGACAAAAACATGGTCATCGAAATGCCTATCATTTTCACCAAAATTAAACCACAACAATAAAAATGAGTAAAGTAACAACCCAACAAATTGCCGAGTGGAAAAAGAAGCACGGCGATATTTTCAAAATCACGGTAGATGGCAAAGAAGCCTATTTACATAAACCCGACAGGAAAACTTTAGGTTATGCCACAACCCTAGCCAGCAATGAGCCACTAAAATTTAACGAGGTTCTTTTAAACAACTGCTGGCTAGGTGGCGATACCGAAATCAAGACGGATGATACTTTGTTCCTGTCGGCATCCTCAAAATTGGCAGAGCTTATTGAAATTAAGAATGCCGAACTGGTAAAGTTGTAGAGGGGAGTGAAGTAAGGGACGGTGAATGGATAAGAATTTGTAACGCTCAATTACGCTACTACATGCACCTCGATCCAAATGTTCTTAGCGACCATGAATGGGCTAGTGCTATTAAAGACTTAGAATGGATCAGAAAACAGGAAGCAAGTACAAATTCTTTCTAAAAATCATAGTGGTTTTGCCGTCCCAAACTTTACCAATACTGTACCCCTCAAATACCTCAATAATTCAAGTAACCAGCTTTTAAACAAGCATCAATTTTCATTAAAACTACCCCAATGGCCGATATCACAAGCAATATTTCCTCTTTATCTGATAGAATGTCACGATTGATTATTCTTAACGATATTTTACTGAATCAGTGGAACAGGCTTGAAAGAAGCTCACGCATGGTTGCCAGTGCTTTTGACGGGATGGCCAAATCAGCCGATGCCCTAGTCCAAAAACTGGAACGCTTGAGCGCCAATTCGGGCTTGTTCTCGGGCATGAGCTTGAGCTATGCAAGAAGCTATAACAACGAGCTAAGCATAACCAATAATCAAATGCAACGCTTAACTAACACAGGTAATATTAGGGGAATTGAAGCAAGCACTCAACAAAGTATCAGGAACTATCGCAATGAAGTAACGGCACTCAGTGTTGAATTCAGAGGGCTTCAACAAGCACAGGAAAGGGTTACTTCTGCGGGAGCTACAGCTACTCAAGCCCCAGCAAGAAGCAGTAGCCGATTACTCCAAGATGCTGTAAATATTGAAACCAATCCTTACAAAATACTCGGCAATGTAATGAGTGGCGGCATGAAAGCCGATGAGCAAAAAGGCAGCTTATTAGGCGCAGTGAAGGGAGATACGGAAAAAGCAAAATCTCTATACGAACAACTCTCTGCCTATAGCTTAAAATCTCCATATGACAAAGCGGAGCTAATAGAAGCACAAAGTGCGATGATGAAGCTGGGATTAAGCTCCGAAATGGCTTTAGGTAGACTGAAAAACATCGGAGACATTGCCCTAGGAAACGCAGGCAACATGTCGGCCTTATCCGATGCCCTTGCTAAAGCCACGGCCAAAGGCCAGTTACAAAAAGAGGAGTACCAGAAAATGAAAGATGCTGGATTTGATCCTTTGGAAGCCATTAGCAAAAAAACAGGAGAGAGCATAGAAAGTCTTCAATCACGGATGGCCAATGGTGCCATTAGTGCAAAGGAGCTTTCACAATCCTTCGAATGGGCTACGCAAAAAGGTGGGGATTTTTACCAGGGTTCAGAAAAAGCAGGCCAAAACCTGGGAACCAAATGGCAACAAATGCTCCGAGGCGTTTCAGAAGTTTCTTTAAAAATTTATGAGTTGATTGCTCCGGTACTGATGCCCGTTGTTTCGGGCATCACCTTTGCCTTCGAGAAAATAGCCCAGGGAATTGGCTGGTTTATTGGCCAATTACAAGCTGGTAATCCCTATGTAATCGCGGCGGCCATTGCCATTGGCTCCTTTGCAAGTGCCTTGCTCATCTTTAATGCTTATACAGAATTAGCGGCCATTGCACAAAACAAATTGTCCCTTGCCTTTTTGAAAAACCCAGTAGTATGGGTAATTGCAGCAATTATTGCACTCATCGCTACCATTGCTTATGTAATTTACAAAACCGATGGCTGGGGCAAGGCCTGGCAGCACACTGTCAATGCCGCCACATTCATGTGGCAGGCATTTTGTGCCGCTGGCAGACTGCAATGGGACATTATGGTTAACGGAATCATGATTGGGCTTGATTTGATCAAGAGAGGCTGGTATATATTTAAGAATAGTGTAGGTTTAGGAGATAGTAAAGAAAATAATGCTGCTATTGCCGCAATAGATGCAGATATGAAGCAGCGTGCAGTTGCGGTCGCCCAAGGCGCAGCAAATGTAGCCAAGCTCACCGCAAACGCCGGAAGGGAGATGCGGGCAGCTGCAGGCTCTTTAAGCTGGAATAGCGGCCGAAGCATTTCAGACCTCACGGCAGGCTTTAAGAAACAACTGGGAATGTCTGATGCTCCTTCTTCAGCAGCCTTAGGAAAAACTACCGGACTAGAAGGCTCAACCGCTCCCATAGGCAACCCCGTTCAGGGTACAACAGACGGCATTACAGGTGGAGGTAGCAGGCCAAGCAGCATCACCATCAACCTGGGCAAAATGCAAGACCAAATCGTAATTAACACCATTACCGCTGGAGAAGGTGCCAGCAGTATGCGCCAATTATTAGAAGAAGAATTAAACCGTTTACTAGGCTCAGTGGCCGCCATGCAAACCACATAAATGATATGGAATTTTCAATAAAAGAACTCACCGCACTGGCTCACTTAAGCTATATCGCTTCACCTTATCCTGGATTTGGGGTACAAAAGCAAGATGACCTGAAAGGAAAGACCGAAAGTCACAATCTTCAGGACGGTTATAAATTTAACCAGCAAGACGCTTTGGGCAAGTCTTACTTCATGACTTTAGCAGTACAGGAGGAAACGATACAAAACGAAGATAAAAAGCAAAATAAAGTCCTGCCATTCCCTAATGAGCCCCTAGTCTCTATCTCTCGCAAAAAAACAATTGTAGAGACGGCCACCGTTGGAGAAAACCGTATGGGAACGGTAAAGGAATACATCTGCGCAGAAGATTACGAAATTGAGATTAAAGGAGTAATTATTGGAGAGGATGACATCTATCCAGAAGAAGAAGTAAAAAACCTGAACAACCTCTTCAACATAAAAGGAACTTTAACAATAGTCGACAATCAATTTTTTCAGCTCTTTGGAATACAACGAATCGTCTTAAAAAGTATCAAGTTCGATGAAATGGTAGGCAAGCAAAGTATTCAAAAATATACGATAACAGCAGTGAGTGAGGAATCATTTTTTGCGGAACTAGAGAATAGGAGAAAATAATGTTTGTTTTAACTGGACACTTTGAAATAGGGAACTATAAGTTCGAAGCCATTAACGAGGTACAAATTACCCGCAGCATCGACGAAATCAGCGGAAGTGCCGTGATTAAAATGCCATCTAAATTCTTCATTAGGCAAAATAATGCCTTAAGATATACCGAAGAAGCAATTGCTGCTGGAGATCCCGTGAAAATCACCATAGGTTACAAAAATAAATCGGTAAAACAGGAATTTGTAGGTTTTGTAGAGAGCATCAAGACGGGAGATATCATACAGATCAATTGTACAGATGCACTATGGCTGTTGAAAAGAAAAGATTTCAAATGCAATGAGCAAAAAACGACCCTTACCAAGGTCCTTAAAAAGATTGTTGAGGAAACGGGCATTGAACTGTCCGATAATTTACCTAAGGTGAATTTAGAGAAATTTACCCGTAAACAAGGCAATGCCATGCAGGCACTTCAATCCCTTAAAGAACAAACGGGCCTGAGCATTTTCCTTAACGACGAGCGCAAACTTTACTGTGGATTGCAACAGTTGCTCAAAATTGGAGAATACGCCGCTTACGATCTCAATTATAACATTGTTAAAAACGATTTGCAGATCCGCACCAAAAACGACAAGAAAATAAAGATTGTTTACAGCGCAAAAACCAAGGACAACCAGAAAATTAGTGTTGAGGCAGGAGATAAGGATGGCGAACTGCAGGAGATTACACAGCAAATGGTAGTAGACGTTGATACACTAAAGCAAATGGCCAACAACCACCTATCAAGACTTAAATACGACGGTTATGATGGCGATTTAACAAGTTTTCTAATTCCTTACGCCTCACCGGCCATGGGGGCCAAAATTATCGACGATAAACGTCCGCATCGAAACGGCATCTACCTTATCAAAAAGGTGGTGACCACCTTCGGCACCAGTGGAGCCAGACGAAAAGTAAGTATTGGGAACAAATTATCTAATGAAAAATGAGTGAGACCATCAGAACAGCCTTAAAGCTGATTACCAAACAAGATACCGACACCAACATCATGACGGTACTATCGGTTGACAAACAAAATGGCACCTGCACTTGTGATGATGGATTTATTACCCATACCGATGTTAGGCTTTCGGCAATCATAGATGAAAAAGCGCAAAAGCTTTATATCATCCCCAAGGTGGGCACTACGGTGTTGGTAACACCAATCGAAGCCAGCTACAACCTACAGTTTGTAGCCTTGGTCAGCGAGGTAGAGGAGTTTTATTTAGGCATCGACCAAGTGGTATTTGATATAACCAAAGAAGGTTTTCTATTCAAAAAGGAAAACGAAACCCTCAGGACAATCATGCTCGACCTCCTATCAGCCATAAAGGCCATGAAGTTTACCACCAACGTAGGACCTACCATTGCCCTGGTGAACACCGCACAATTTACAGGCATTGAAAATAGAATTAAAGACTTTTTAAAAGCAGATTAATATGGCACTAGATAGCAACAGGTTAAAAGCCAAGATCAAGGAGGCATTTGAGGCCGAGCAAAGCGAACAAAATGACCATAATACCGCTCTGGACCGAATAGCCGACAAATTAGCACAGGCAATTGTGGAAGAGATTAAGCAGCTTAAAATAAACTATAGCAATGGTTTATTGGCACCAAATGGGGCGGTAACAGGAACAATTAATGCCAGCATATCCTAATGGAAGATTTTTTTAAGAATTATTTGAGCGAATTGGCTCTAGCCATTATCGGAGCTTTTGTGGGTTGGTTCTTTCAGCGCAAAAAGCAACAGGCCGAAGTAAGGGGCAGCGAAATTGAAAATGCCGAAAAAGGATTGCAGTACTACCGTCAAATGGTTGATGACCTGGGCAGTCGTTTAACCCAAGCCATTATGGAACTTAACACCACTAAAATGGTGATCAAGGAATTGGAAGAAAAAATAGAAGCCCTTACAGAAGAACTAAGGAAATATAAGCAGTTAAACGGGAAATTATAATGCAAATCAAGGCACTACACAATCAATCGGTTTTAGACTTACTGTTACAGCATACAGGTAGTTTGGCAAGCGCACTCGCATTTGCCAAAGCCAATCAAATGTCCATTACAGATGAATTGGTAATTGGCTCGAGCTACGCTTTACCTGATGACGTGATTACCGACAAGGATATTTTAAACTATTATATCAACAACGCCTACAAACCCGCCACAGGCAACGCCGTCGTGGTCATCAACACCGATTACGGTATCGGCGAAATGGCAATAGCACAAACATTTATAATAAGATAATGGCTAGAAGTATAGATCAAATTCAAACAGAAATTATTCAAACGAAAGAGCAAAACCCAGCATTAGCGGGGCTCACCAGTACAAGCAAAACTTCCATCTGGCAGCTAATTACTTATGTGGTTGCATATGCCATTTATACTTTGGAAGGGTTGTTTGACGCTCATAAAGCAGAAACCGATAATGCGATTGCGCTGTTAAAGCCGCACACCAAACGTTGGTACCGACAAAAAGCACTCGGCTTTCAATATGGTTTCGACCTGATGGAAGATAGCGACAAATATAACAACACAGGTGTAGAAGAGGACATCATTGAGCAAAGCAAGATCATCAAGTACGCTGCAGTAACAGAGGCTACGGACGAAAGTAGGGTAATCATTAAAATTGCTACGGAAAGCGATGGAAAATTAAGTCCTATCGAATCTGAGCAAAAATTTGCCTTTGATGCCTACATCAGTGAAATAAAGGATGCAGGCGTAAATGTAAGCACTATCAATTTTCAGCCAGATAAGCTTTATCTCAACATGAAAATCTTTTATGACCCCTTGGTATTAGACGCTCAAGGAAACAGCATTATCAGTGGAGGTAGACCGGTAGAAGACGCTATTCTCAGCTACTTGAAAAACCTGCCTTTTGACGGACAATTGGTACTAGCACATTTGGTTGACGCGCTTCAAAAAGTAGAAGGAGTACTCATTCCCCATTTGGACAGCGCAGAAAGTGCCTGGATAGACGGTACTATTAACAATTATGGCCCTTTAGCTCCAATTGACGTAAGAGTAACTCCTGCATCCGGGTATTTTGAGATGGTAAACTTTAACAACATCAGTTATGTGGTATAAAATAGACATCAATAAGCTGGTTGTTCTCCTCACTCCTACTTTTCTCCGTAAAGAAAGCTTTCTAGTTTGGTTACAAACCCTGGTTACGCCCATTGCTTCCTTACACCAGCTATGGCTGTTGAATAGAGAAAACAACTTAAAGCGCCTTCAGCATAATGGTCAGATATGCTATTTAAGGAAAGCCTTAAACGACGCTTTTGACACCGAATTACGTCGAATTACCCTTGCAGAGGGGAATCGCTATACACGCAAATACATCTATACCAACATTGAACAGCAAGCGCAGTATTTAGGCACGAAGTACCTGAGGCAAAGTACAGATTATGCCGATACCGGTGTAGATTTTAGAATAGTAGTTCCACAAGGATTTGATTTAACAAACAATAAATACCAGCTACAAGCCTTAGTTGACTTTTATAAGCTGGCAGGAAAAAGATATATAATTGAAGTAAATGAATAACGTGCTTTTACAACAAACGGGTGGTTTTCCATTGGAAACCGACACGTTAAATTTTATGCAAAATGCTTATAGCTTCTTGCAGCATATGGCCTCACTGGGTGGTGATAATTACATTTTATCGGGCTGTACAATTACGGGATCTACCGTAAGTAATGGGGTGGTGGTAATTGCGGGCGAAGTTTTAGAGTTTAGAGGCGGCCTTATACAATCTACGGTGGTGGTAAGGGAAGACAAAGCCACTAGGCCTTTCGAAAATGGACAGGTGAAAGACATATACTTTAGCAGGTACGTCACTTTCGGCACAGGCACAGGAACCATCGCCTGGGACAGCTTAATCCGGTTTAAACCGCTATTAGCCTTTAAAGATCTGCCTACTGAAAAAAGCAATGCCATTGATTTGGACGACGAGAGCAAATTGGCTACAGCCAAAGCGGTAAAATTACTTAACGATAAAGTAGAAAGTAGATTGCCATCGGGAGCCATCATCATTTGGAGCGGAAGTGTCAATGCGATCCCAACTGGATTTGCGCTATGCGATGGGCAAAGCGGCCGTCCCGACTTGAGAGATAAATTCGTATTGGGCGCAGGTTTAGGTTACGGAGTAGGAGCTGATGGCGGCTCTGCAACCAGAACCCTGACAGCAAATAACCTACCTCCGTTCTCAATCAATGGTAGAGGATTTAATTTGAAAAGTACTGACTGGAGGTCCGGTGGTAATCCTAGTGTAGGCAATGGAACGGGCGAAGAAACTAGCAGATTATTGACTTATAACGGATCTTCTGAACCATTTAGCATCCTCCCCCCGTATTACTCACTAGCTTACATCATTAAACTATAATTTATGGCAAAGCAAACATTAAATATCATTAAAAACTGGTTTAAAACTGGTTTAAAGCCAACACAAGCGCAGTTTTGGGATACTTGGGACAGCTTTTGGCATAAAGATGAAACCATTCCAACGGGCAGTATTGAGAATTTAGACAATCGATTTAACCAAAAAGCAGATCAAGAAGCTTTTCAGTCTCACTTATTAGATACCAATGCACACGGTCTCTCCACAAAAGCAAATGTAGTAGACCTGCTAGCAGAAGCAGAAACCAGGGAACAGGCCGATCAGGCTTTAGCGCTTCAAATTGCAGAAATGCAAGGACAAGTAGTAATCGTCTCCCGCTTGGGAGAAGAAGTAGATGCCAACGGCGATTTGAACCTATCTGAAGAGGAACTGCCGCAATATCCAAGGCAACCAACCGTCTATATAGATGAAGTAGCCGGCAGTTGGCAAACGCAATACAATAAATCAACTAAAGTATTAACAGGGCTGTATGGCATCTCACCAGAGGCCACCATCGAAATTATTTTCTAATGAAACAGATCTTACTTTTTACCTTGATGCTATTTGCCTATGTTGCAAATGCTCAACAACAAAACATTACCGTTGATTCCATTGCCATTGGCCGAAAACCTGCCAGTAAAATTAATCTGGATGGCAGCATTACCGCTAAAAACTTTAACGGAAAACGTCCTATTACAGGTAGCGTGGCTACCGGGCAAAATCCCAACACCAACGATTTGGTAGCTTGGTTAAATGCGGTATTTTACCCCAGCCAAGCACCTACGGCTAGCTTAATTGGTGGTCAAACCTATGAGCTCACCTCCCAATCTTTAATCGGTCCAATTAATGTAAATTGGACGATTGGAAGGCAAAATGCTACCGAACCTATCAATAGCATTATAATCTCTAATAATTTAAATTCCACCACTTGGCCTCAAAGCTTCAGTCAACCTGCAGCAGGTTCAACAGTTAGCGGTACACAAGGGTTCAGTATTGGCGGAAATATTAACCAAACCCTAACGGTTACGGCAACCTCAACCGATGGAAAAAGTGCCTCAGCTCCTACGTCCTTTACTTTTTTGCCTAAAAGATACTGGGGCCGTACCACATCGGCTGCAGCAACAGAAAGCGATTTATTAGCGAGTGCCGGAGGTAGTAATACGCTATCAAACAGTAAGGCAGGAACCTTCTCCATTACAGCAAACGGAAGTAACCGTGTTTTCTACGCCTATCCTTCAAACTTAGGAGATTTATCAAGTATTAATATTGGCGGATTGGAAAGCTTGTCTTCGTTTACCAAAACGGTGATAAATTTTACCAACGCCTCAGGTTACACCCAGAATTACAATGTGTATACCTCAAACAACGAAACAGGCGGCAACGTAACTGCCGTCATTCAATAGTTTATGATAATCATGAAAAAATTAATAATCACATTCATCTTAGTTTTTTGCACAATTATGGTGAATGCCCAGGTTAAAGTCCTAGGCAAAATAGAGCCAAATGGACTTGCCGATACCTACCCTACCCATGTAGATAGCTTGGGCCGCGGCGGCTTTGTGGCTGTCAAAACATGGCAAGAAAGAAACAATATCCCTCTGCCGAGAAGAAAAGCGGGGATGATGGTATCTGTTAAGTCTGCTACTGTAGACAGCCTTTATAGGCTCGGTGTTGGATTATCTAATGCCGATTGGCTTCCCTATGCACCAACTGTAGATGTTAGCGGCAAGGCCAATACTACGGGATCTAACGCTACGGGTACGTGGCCTATTAGCATTAACGGCAGTGCTATGCAATGGGGAGGCAGGACAGCAGATTTTAGCAGTTCTTCTAGTAATGTGCCTACACATATTTTAGGTTTTGATGGGGTAAATGACATATCGAGACTTTACCAATTAGGGGCTGTGAAAACGGCTTTGAATATTAGCGACGGTTCAACACTATCTAATAACATTGATGGAAGTGCGGGAAATTCTACAAACTGGAACGGGCTTCTTAGGAATGCGGGAAATATCCCAGACCCTTCGGGAGGTATTATGACTTTAAATAGTAATGGCACATCATCTGGCTATACTTCCGTAAACCAAATGAAAATTGCATTAGGTGTAGATAACAAAGCTAATTTAAATGGTGGTAATACTTTAGTAGGCCCACAAACGATAGACAGTGAAGATGGATTGTTCGTAATAAACAGTGAAAGTGAGGGGTCTTGGACTTCTCTAATTGCAGGTAATCTTGCTTTATTTAGTGGCAGTTCGGGAGAAGCTTTTTTTAATGCTGCTCAAACTACCATGAGTAACCCAAACGGTAGATTTATGGTAGATTTACAGAGTGACGGTAGAACTATCTCTTTAGGAAAGCCGTCTTCGGGTGGAAGTTATTATACTACAAATATAAAATTAGATAATAGTATTACTTCTAGTAATACAGTTACGTTGCCGGCAAGTACTGGTACGTTAGCTTTGATGGAGCAGGTATTGGCGATGACTGAGGTACAATTACAAACTTATCATGGCGGTGATATTGTAGGTACAACCGTTACGATAACAACATCGCCCTCTAGGTATAAAAAGGTTTATGTTTACAAGGCTGGTGATATAGATAATACAACAGTTTTTCAGTTGCCTGCTAATCCAGCTGTAGGTGATTTGGTAGAGATTATGGCTATAGGTAGTATGTTCCTGTTTGAGTTTATAGAAATTAGAACCGCCTCAGGAACATTTTTAAATAGTGGGAGTACTTACCTTATGTCTTATAAATGGAATGGTACTTCTTGGGCTTATCAAGGTTTAGAGTAATAGATTAAAGTAACTTTAATCCGCTAGAATATTCTAGCGGGTGAAGTTCGCCTATAATATTATCCCAGCTTAGGTATAGCTCTAATAATAACATAGCTTTCAATAAGGACTTTGAGACCTGTGGTCATTTGTCTGCTATTTAAAAATCAAAAAATACACAATGAAAAAAATATTAATGAGCTTTATTTTGACTCTGTGTGCCATATTGGCTAATGCCCAGGTTAAAGTATTGGGCAAAATAGAACCCAACGGAGCCACTGATAACTATCCAACCCATGTTGATAGTTTAGGCCGTGGCGGCTTTGTAGCTGTAAAAACATGGCAAGAAAGAAACAATATTCCTCTGCCGAGGAGAAAAGCGGGGATGATGGTTTCTGTTAAGTCTGCTACTGTAGACAGCCTTTATAGGCTCGGTGTTGGATTATCTAATGCCGATTGGGAGTGTTATATCATTCCCAAAGAAATAAATATATTAGCAATTGGTAATTCTTTCACAAGGGATGAGTTGGGGTATATGCCTATAATTTTTAAGAAAATACTTCCAGAAGTAAAATTGAATCTAACCATTGCTTATTTAGCAAGTGCTTCTTTGGAAAATCATTATAACAATCTTCTTAGCAATGCTTCTGTTTATGCCACTGATGATTTTTTAGCCAAAAACGATGCTTACATATCTACAACAAGTAGGAATTTGAATGATATTATTAATAATCGAAAATTTGATGTGGTGGTATTTAATCAGCTTAGCAGATTAAGTGTAAACTACTCTACATACCAGCCCTTTCTTAATGATTTGGTAACGGAAATATCTAATAGGTTAACTTATGGCGTTAAGTTTGGCTTGGTGCTCAATCACAGTTATGCAGACGGGTATCCAGATCTTGCAAACATTCTAGGTATGACCTCAGACCAAATGTTACAGGCTACAAAATCAGCACAAGAAAAAGCTCTAGAAGCTAGTGGAATAGATTTTATTATACCAACTGGGATAGCAATTCAAGACGCTAGGAAAAATCCCACTTTAGATACTTTGGGTGATTTCGGGCATTTGACTTATGACGGTAACCACCTCCAAGAAGGTATTCCTAAATTAATAGCCGGTTATTGTGCATCATTATCAGTGTTAGACATGGTCGGATTTAAGCACAATGGATTTTTTGGCGATAAAACAAGCCCTGATAATGCTTGGACTTCTACTCATAACATCCCGGGTATTAACGGAAATAGCGCGGGTGTTAACAGCACTAATGTTATATTATCCCAAGAATACGGATTACGAGGGTTCAAGAAAAAACCTACTACTTCAGATAATTCTTTACAAAGAGTTACAGACAGGAATAATACTACTTCTAATACATTATTTCTTACTGGTGATACTAGGCCAGTTGGTACACCTACAGGCAAAGCAGTCTTATTAGAGATAAAGACAGATAACGAAGGTAGCTTAGCAGGTATGTTGGGCACCTACAACTATGACGAAAACAGGTTTATAACGACGATACTTGGAACTTCAAACCCAAATCCGGGACAAGGAGGAGTCGTTATTGGTGGCCGCGTTACGGCAGAGAAATTTGAGGTGCAAGGTGGGAATATTAAATTGGATGGGAAATTTAAAAAGGGAAACCTTGAATTTGACCTGCCAGTATCTTCTGGTACTTTGGCCCTTGTTTCTCAGATTAATTCCAAATCACTAGCCGACATTACTGGTGTAGGCAACATAAGTCCTAATACGGTTTATATTACTGATGCTGTAAGGCCAATAGCCACACCAACAGGTAAGACCATAATGATGGAATTACGTAATAATGGTGTAGGTGGAAAGGTTGGTCTTTTTGGAACGTATGATTATGCTGCGGGCTCATTTATTGATACTGTTTTGGGCTCTTCTAATAATTTGCAAGGGAATGTAGGTATTGGCACTATGACGCCCACACAAAAGTTAGAAGTTGCAGGAAAAATAAAGGCAGCTTCAATAAACTTTACAGGCTTGCCAACCTATGCTGATGATGCTACGGCTGGTATAGCCGGATTGACGGCTGGAGATTGTTACAAAACTTCCTCTGGGGAGTTGAGGATTAAGCTATAGTAGTGTATTTTAAATAAATAAAAAAGATGCAAGATTATTCTCTTGCATCTTTTTTATTTATTGTTCCTTTATATGGACTTTAAACTCGTTAGTTTTGTTGCGTGTGTTTTAATTTAAAGTACAATTCGTTTTAATTTTAAACATAATTCGTTTTGGTGTTTACAAAGGCGCAAAAATTAAATAACAAAAAAGGTTGCCCAATATTTGAACAGCCTCTTTTTTGAGAATATTATTCTATCTATCAATAGATCCCATTACTTTTTGGGAAAACGCATTTAGCGCATCTCTCTCGGCCATACCTCCTTTAACGCTTTCGTGCACCTCTAAGGCACCACAAATATTGGTGATCATCTCTCCTGCTACGTCAACTTCGGCCTCGCTTACTCCTCTAAATTCGCAAAATGCCTCTAACACTTCAAGGGTTGCATTTAATTGCTCAGGAGTTGCATTTTCGAAAAACTGTCTGATTACTGGAACTTTCATGGCTACTTGATTTTAGCAAATAAATCGGTTAAAACTTCTGCTTTATTAGTTTGTACCTGATCAACCAGCGCTCCGTTTTGAAAGGCGGCAAAGGTTGGTAAGTTATCTACTTTCGCAAATTTTCTTGATTCAGGAAATTTCTCTGCATCAACAATCAAAAAAGCAACTTCTTCATTTTCTGATGCCAATTTTTTAAACTTTGGTTTCATGATACGGCAGTTACCACACCATGAAGCTGCATATTGTACCATTACCTTCGGGTTATCAGAAAGGTATTGGCCTAAACTATCTTCTGTTAATTCTAAAAACATGATTATTAATTTAATAGCTATGCAATCACATTACTTTTACAGTATGGTGTCAGTTTAGAAATCGCATAGTTAATGGTTTGAAAAATAGATGTATAGTCGTCTTTGCGAGGAGGAACGACGAAGCAATCTTAAAGCGAGTGATTTTTGATTTTTAAGATTGCTTCGTGCCTCGCAATGACGACAGTCTTTTTAGTTAGCGCTCAAGTACTCTGCAACGCCAGTTCTAGTAGCATTCATTGCTGATTTACCTTCTTCCCAGTTAGCTGGGCAAACTTCGCCGTGTTTTTGTACGTGTGCGTATGCATCGATCAAACGTAAGTACTCTCTTACATTTCTACCCAATGGCATATCGTTTACACTTTCGTGGAATACTTTTCCTGTTTCGTCGATGAGGTAAGTAGCACGGTAAGATACATTTGAACCTGAGAAAATTTCCTCACCTTCTTCAGTGTATTCAACCTCTTGATCCAAGATACCTAAAGTACCTGCTAATTGTCTGTGGGTATCAGCAATTAATGGATAAGTAACGCCTTCGATACCACCATTATCTTTCGCGGTGTTCAACCAAGCAAAGTGTACTTCGTTAGTGTCGCAAGAAGCACCAATTACTACCGTATTTCTTTGTTTGAACTCTTCTAAAGCGGCTTGGAAAGCGTGTAATTCGGTAGGGCAAACAAAAGTGAAATCTTTTGGATACCAGAACAACAATACCTTAGAGTTATTTTTTACTGCTTCTTCAAAAACGTTGATTTTCAAATCGTCACCCATTTCAGACATGGCATCAACTGTAATACTAGGGAATTTTTTACCTACGTAACTCATAATATTTAGTGTTTTTTAAATTTCGTGCTGCAAAGATAGGTTAAAAAGCCCTGCAAGGCAATGCCCAAACCATACTTAATCTTGATGTCCATATAGATAAAAACTATAACATTTTCAATAAAATTAGATAACAACTATACAAAAAAGGCCTCAACATCCTGTCGAGACCTTCAGCTTATTTAACTAACCCTATTATTGTTTAATGAGCTTTACGGTTTTTTGGAGCTCGTTATTTTTTGAAATTCTTAGGTAATAGATTGAGGCAGGTAGACCACTTAAGCTAAGCTCTTGTTGAGCTGCTTTGGCACTTTCGCTTAAAACTCTCCTACCACTAACATCAAACAATTCGTATTTAACTGCTGAATAATCGGAGGTTCCGGTATTAACTGTTACATATTTGGTGGTTGGATTGGGAAAAGCTACCACACTATTCCCATCAAAACTAAGTTTCACGCTTACCACTTTGTCAAACAGCTTTTCTCCTCCATCTAAATCAACTTGCCTTAGTCTATAATAATTCTCTCCCGTCTTTGCCGTGCGATCCACAAAACTATAGTTCATTACCTCCGATGAATTACCATTTTCTGCCTTAGAATTCACAAAACCAATTGGCGAAAAATTACCATCGTCGTTAGAACGTAGGATTTCAAAACCTTTGTTTTTTGATTCTGATGCTGTTTGCCAAGTTAAGGTGCTTTGACCATTTACTAGCGCAGCGTCAAACGAAGTTAGGGAAACTGGAAGCGTAATCGTTGTTGTATAAGAAGCCAAGCCATGGGCAAACACCAAATGAAAGAACGTATGTGTTCCATCTAAATTTTTCTTAATAGCAACATCTGCATAGCCATTTTGATTAGAACCTCCTCCTGGAGGAGTTTCGGGAAAAAGTTCTGCATAAGAGAGGTATACAGGGGCAGTTAGCGTAGTAATATCATAAATTTTCATTCGTACGCCTGCATTATTTGTAGGTGTGTTCCCTATCACTGAGCCCGATAAGGCCACATATTTTTTCGATTGATGCACAAAATATTCTGCATTTGAAAATATATTTTCGCTTGATAGAAAAGTGGTAGTTTTAGTGTTATCTATATCATTTCCTATAGCATTTAACGTTACTTTTCTTATTCCTACCGATGAAGGCCCATTTATGACGAATTCAGTATCTGAAATTGGCGAAATACTACCTCTTGCATAGTTATTTGTGGTAGTGCTCATTTCATATAGTTGAGTGACTAATCCGCTGCCATCTACACCAAAAACGGTTATAACCGAATTCCCCGAACCACCCACATATAGTTTTGTGTTGCTTCCGGTACCAGTAACAGCAAAAGAATCTCCCTTACGAATTGTAACGGCCCACTCTGTTCTAGTTGGATTAAGGTCTGTTTCATTTATCCAGCGATATATGCAAAACTTTCTATTATTTGCATCAGTATTTATTGCTAAGTTGATGGCATAAATTGCTCCATCATCTGCAATTCTTACTTTGTTAAACTTATAAGATTCAGGCCATAATGTCCCAACATTAGCGGGAAGCGTTAATTCAGACGGAGAGCTTAATGCCCCTGTGTTTGGCTCCAATATCTGAATCTTATTATTTCTATCTACTAAATAAAGTTTATCTGTAAATCTATTATAAGCTATACCAGACCTTTCTTGTGTTGTTCCGAAAACAACTTCTGAATTTTTTCTCAGTTTAGACCAATTTGTGGTAAGGGGATTGGTTTGTGCAAAGGCACCTAATCCACTAGCAAAAAAAGCAATAGATAGTAAAAGTTTTCTCATACGTTATGGTTTAAAGGTTAGTTTGGTTAGCGAAATGAGTAAAAACGGCGAATGCTGGTCAAAACGCAACAATTTGCAGGTTTAAACATAACAAAACCGCAATTTTTCTCTATTTCAATAAAATAATGATACGAAAACTAAATTTAAAACGCAAGAAAACGCATTAAAAAATTAAAAGCCGCACATTTGTGCGGCTTTTAACATAGAAGAGTAAGACTCTACCTTATTTGATTTTTGAAACTTTAAATGGCTTTTTTACCGCTTTATGAGCGGCTTGCTGGCCGACATTCATCTGCTCCTCGGTCACCTTTTCAGGCTTATATGTATTCCCGATCACACTCTGTTTGAAAATAGCTTCGTACCAAGTGCAGGAAGCGGTATAACGACCAATATTCAAGTCCAAATGATAACCATCCCTACATAGAACATCTCCCAATTTAGTACGTGCATTTTGTATGGCTGTTCCCGAGGGCACCAAAATATCAAAAGAAACTAATTTCATGGCCTTCTTTGAAGCATCCATAATGCTCTGATACATTTTCATTTGGTCTTTACCGTAGCTTGCAAAACCGCTATGAGTAGAATTTTGTGCATAGGCCCAAGTCTGGTGCCAAACAAATTTCACGTTGGGATTAGTAGCCTTGCTCTTTACGTAATTGAACAACAAAGGAAGAGGTCCAACATATGTGTCAAACAGCCCTGATTTTGGACTGGATTGCTGCATGCTGATATAGTTCCAATTTTCATCGGCAATAGCTTTTGAGATACTGGTTTTTGCAAAACGTTCCTTTTTACCATCTAACTCTATCTTACGATATTCATAGGCATCCTTATTTTCCTGCGCATTTCTCCAATGCAAATCCAATGGAGCACCACCAATGTATAAGTTGCCAATGATGACTTTATAGCCCCCCGCTTTAGCCAGTCCGTAAAGATATTGCTCCAAGGCATCTTCAGAAAAACTATTGCCAATAGCTAAAATTCTAATGACACTGTCTTTACTTGGCTTTTCAATAGTGATTGGCTCAAATGCCTGAACTCGCTGCAGGCCTATGTAGAACAAGCATATTACCGTAAGAAAATAAACAAACCGTTTTCTGAAAAATCTAATATCCATCGCTTAAAAATTAATTCGTAGTAGCTAAACTTATATATAAAATCACTTATTGCCAATCTTTTTCAAGAAACAAATCTGAAAGGATTAAAAATGCATTCCTATCAGATAAAATAATACTAAGCTTAAAATTTACTTTTTCAATGTATTCTCGAACAGTTTGAAAATACGTTTATATTCATCTGTCCAACTGCTTGGCTCCACAAAGCCATGGTCCTCTACCGGATATACTGCCAATTCCCAATTGTCTTTCCCTAATTCAATAAAACGCTGGCTTAAGCGTACAATATCTTGAAAATGTACATTTACGTCAACCATACCGTGCAACATCACTAAATCGCCTTTAAGCTTGTCTGCGAAGTAAATTGGCGAGCTTTTCTTATAGGCTTCTGGATCATTAAATGGTTCGTTAAGGATATTTGAGGTATAGCCATGATTGTAATGCGCCCAGTCAGTTACCGACCTTAATGCCGCACCTGCTCTAAAGGTACTCGATTCATTGAACATGCCCATTAAGGTGATAAAGCCACCATAAGATCCACCATATAGACCAACATTTTTAGGGTTAACACCATATTTTTCCACCAGCATTTTTACTCCGTCAACTTGATCCGTCAAATCCTTTCCGCCCATATGGCGATAAATTCCTGTGCGGTGGTTGCGTCCATAACCAGAGCTTGCGGTATAATCGATATCAATAACGGTGTAACCATTATCAGCAAGCATATTGTTGAACATATATTCTCTAAAATATTGGCTCCACCAGTAATGCACATTTTGAAGATAGCCTGCACCGTGTACGAAAACAACGGCTGGTTTATTTGGATGAGGGTTTTTAGCAGGATATACGCGAGCATAAACATCATCGCCATAGCGGTTTTTAAACGATACCAAGTCTGGTTGACGCCATTGATAGCTATCAAATTCGTCAGAAGTAGATTTGGTTACTTTTACGGCCTTCGCCCCTGGTTTATTAGCTTGGATATACAATTCCCAAGGTTTATCCATGTAAGAATAGTTGATGGCCAGCCATTTTTCATCTGGAGATAGGCTCACTTCGTTACCGCCTTTCATACTGGTAATTTGAACCAAATCGCCGCCATTAACATTGATTTTGTAGAAATGGGTAACACCTGGATGTTCTTTATTTCCACTGATATAAAAAGTGCTTTTATCTTTAGAAAGTTGCACCTGTTGAACTTCCCATTTTCCCGAGGTCAATTGTTTCTTTTCGCCTGTACTGATGTTGTACGTGTACAAATGTGAATAACCCGTAGCTTCGCTTTGGAAATAAAACCGTTGGTTGTCAATCCATCTTACATCCCTGTTGATTCCTGGGCCTCCTACCCAAGCTTCGTCCCGCTGACGATCGATTAAAGTTAGTTTACCTGTAGTAGGATCTAGCTTTAAAATCCAGAAATCTTTATTGTCCTGTGCCCTACCACTAACCACTGCAAAAGAGCCACTTTCATTCCAGTTCACCACGTTCAGGTTTACTTTTCTGTCTTCGTTCTTCTTAGTCCTTTCTTCTAATTGCTTTGGATAATCTTTTACATAATCTGGCAAATCTTTAATTCCCGGAATTTGCGAAGTGCTTACCGCATAAACCGAATCTTTATCCAAATCCAACACATAAGTAATGCTGGTTGATAAGGTTTCTCCTACTTTGGTTCTTCCGTTAATGTCCTCAGTATAACCAGAAGCCGTTACATAGTTTGGAACGATGGTATTTTTGTTTCCTGTAGCTTGCTTGATCAAACGATAGCTTACAAATTTGCCATCTGGGCTAACGGTTAGACCCGCCATAAAATCTTCTTCCAAATAAATCGGTTTGATGGTTCTGGCGGGTGCCGAATTAGCTCCTGCAAATCCGAAACGTCTTCCTCCTCCAGCTCCTCTATTTCCACCTTCTGCATTTCGCTTTTTGATGATATCGAATAGCGCAGTTTGGTCGTTCTTCAACCAGGTATCTTGTTGAGAAGCACCTGCGGAACGAGCCGGCCCTCTACCTGATGGTATTCCGAAACCTTCCTGTTTTCCTTTAATGAAATTGGTAAGCTGCTTTAATTCTCCTGTAGCCAAATTCAATTGGTAAACATTTTCTGCCCGTTGAAAAACCACATCGTTGTTGTACAAAAACTTGGCGTTGCCTTCTCTTTCTAAAGTGTTAGTAAGGCGAGTTTCTTTCTTTGTTTTAAAATTTGAAAGGTAAAGATCTCCTCCTTTTTCTAATAGACCTAGGGATTTGTCTTTATTGTAGGCATAATTAACTTCAGCGTTTTTATCTGCTTCTTCAGTCGCTGCTTTATCTACCTTTAAGCTCGCCACGTTTAATTTATAAGGCTGAGCTTTGTCCTTATTCTCAGGATTCCAATTAAAGAAAACTGTTTTGCTATCTGCCGACCAGCGGTAAGCATCAGGCGAAGTTCCCATCCACTTGGGATCCCTCATAATTTTTTGAACGGTTAATGGCGCCAATTGCTGTGCTTGTGCCGATGCACCTAGCAACATAGAGAGCGATAAGAATGCAATATATCTTTTCATTATTCTGTATTTCTTAGTTTGATTTGCTTACTAACCCACCTTTTTTACTATTCACATTTATCGTGAATTTAGCTCCTCCTTTCACCAACCATCTTACGGTTACGTAGGAATTGCCCGGAATATTCTCGACCCTAATGTTGGTTGGATCAAGCTTCTGTTCTGTGGTAATTCCCAGGTCACGATTGTTAACTACCATTCCTGCAACCACCGTTCCTCCGGTCAACGAAATCATATCAGGGATTTCAATGTTGTTTTTAATGTCTTGACTGGAGTGAGTTGGGATCATCCTTAAATTGCTCACTACTGCGGTTACTTGTTTTAAACCGCCGCCAATATCCTTCACTTCAATTTCATCAATACTTAATTTTGGGGTATTGTAAGCGTGAAAAACACTAAAAGCCATATTTCGGTGCGCATCGCTTTCCAGTAAAAAGCCTGGATGAAGACGGGTGTAAGTTTTCTTAAATCCTCCTATCTCAATATCTCCGTATTGAGGGTGTTTGTAAGGCTTCCAGTCTACGAAAGCATCTTTCATTAACAAATCCTTATCGAAGCTATAAAGTTGGTCTTGTGTATTATCTGCTCCTGTTTTGTTGTACATGGCATAACCAGTCCAAAGTTCATTGGAGAAGGTATAGATTCCTCGCCCTCCATAAAACCAATCTAGCTCACCACCAAACACGGAATACAAATCTTTGTAAACGACCAAGTAACGATAACCCGGCAGTAATTCTTCTCCTTTTTTTCCAAGGGCATCGTACACACGTACATCTTGGGCGTTGTAAGTATCCACATCTTCCGCAGCTCCAGGGCCACGTAAAATCATTCCGCCATTGTTGTGATAAGATTGTGCCGCAGCAATATTAGGATGTTTCATCACGAAATCTACCACTGCACGGTTTTCTGGAATAGAGAAAGGATATTTATAAGCGCCACCTTGGATGTAATTTGGTTGCCAGTTCCAGCCCCAATCACGATTAGGGTCATAAGCCCCTTCGCCATCTTCATTCACCAATCCATCGCCATCATTATCAATTCCTTCTGAGCCCAAAAGCTCATATTCTCCCTTTTCATCGTAGCCCACCACAATCATTCTCCGCGAATCTGTTGGATCTACTTTATAACGACCATTCGGGTTTTTACGGCGCATCATGGTAATGTGTCCATCACCATCTAAATCGTCGAAACCGTCCTCATTATCCGCCCCATCTCTATCGTTATCAATTGGGATTAAGCCTGTACGTGGCGAATGCGCTGTATTGGCTTTGTGAATAAAACTATCTCTTGCATCTGGATTGATGGTGGGTACGATATAAAAAGTTTTATCGGCTAAAAGCGATTGTACCATTTGGTTGTTGGCCGCATACATTTCTACCAAATACCAAGCGGTGTACAAAGCAAATTCACTGCCTTGTATTTCGTTTGAGTGGATATTACCATCAATATACATGGCTGGTTTTTGATCGGCATTTCCAATTTTATGGTCGCTGATGCTCATGATCCAAAGGTCTTTACCTTGAAAGGATTTACCAATAGTTTCCAGCTTGATCAAATTGGGGTGGGCCGCTGCTAGCTTTTTACAGATTTCTGTGATGGCCGCATAATCGTGGTACCTGTTCCAACTGATGGGCACTTTTGGATTGGGCGGTGTTCCTACAGCCGCCAATATATTTTCTGGTTTTTGAGCTTTTAATGTTACGGCACACAAAATCACCGCAGCCATTAGCATGTATTTCTTCATCCTCATTTGTTGTGTTTGATTATAGTGTAACCTCTATTGATTTATTTCCTGTAGTTGGGCTGCCAGCGTCAATGGTGACTTTGCCACTGCCCTTAATGAGCCAAGTAAGCTCTTTAAACTCTTTGCCCTGCAAGCTTTCAATGGTTTGGCTTTTACGGCCGCTTACCACCTCCTGTCCGTTTTTAGCATTAACTTTTATGGCAATCTTTTTAAGGAAATAACTACGGTCGCCTATTTTGGTGTAGGTAGATAAATCGCCTGTGTTAAGTAATTGTACCGTAACACGCGTTAGCCCATCAGTTAACTTTTCTGTTTTAAGGTTAACAAATTCTATTTGCGGGGCCATGGCTGCAAGTGCCACCAAAAAGTCGGTATGCTTGGCCACAATATTATCTACCAATTTGTATGGAGGGTTATTGAGCACAAAAGGATCAATTCCTCCTACTTCTACCATTTGTCCTGCAAAATCAGGGTGTGAAACCGTTTTCCATGGGGTATAGGTATCAGTAATCCCTTCTTTGGCTGCCCAACGCAAATAAGCAGCTACCAGGTCGTCATTGGTAAATTTCTTTTCCTTTTTTGTTGAATCGGGTGCTACCTTCGGTACCCACCAACCTGGTGTACTAAAGCTCAAACGACCATAATGAAAATATGCCCATTGCGAGAAATCTCCAGATTCTGCCTGTGTTTTGGGCGCATCTTTGGTTTTGGTGATTTTATTGTATCGTTCAGAAACTAAAGCATTAGATTTTACATCAGCATCAAACCAGCTTGTGATAATTCTTTTGCTTAAACCTGCTGAATTAAATGTCACAGGCGATGAAAGGTTATTCATTGGCCCAAAGGTAACCACGGCATATACGTTAAAGGCATCGAAAAGGAAATCGAACAAAGCCCTGTTTTCTTTTTCGGAAACAGCGTACTCTCCTGCCCCTGGCACAAAATTCTTATAGTTAAAGCTTGCGTTTTTGTTAAAGCTAACGCCTCCTTCTCCGTCTTCATTAAACTGTCCGTCTTTATCATTATCTATCCCTTCTTGCAAAAGGGCATATACGCCATTTTCGCCTTTGGCAGCATCAGCTAAAATCAATGAACGAGGGTCGTCAGGATTCAGTTTGTATTTACCCGTAGCATCTTTAACACGCATCCAGGTAATCTTGCCATTGCCGTCTAAATCGTCGTAACCGTCTTCGTTTGTTCTGCCGTCACGATCGTCATCGGTTTTAGTAGTATTGCCACTGCGCTCATATTTCAGTTTTGCGAAATATTGCTCGGTAGCGTCGGGGCTCATGTTAGGGAAAACGTAAAAGGTTTGCTTGTTCAACAGATTTTTAACGCTATCTACATTTGAACTTGCCAATAATTTTTCGGCAAAGCCGATGGCCATTTCTACGCCTAAAAGATGTTTGCCATCTACACCACCAACCACAGCAATGGCAGGTTTCTGATCTGCATTTTGAGTGCCTAATGTGAGCATCCAAATGTCTTTTCCGCCAAGGGTTTGCGTGAGTGTTTTTGATTTAATCAGACTGGGGTACTTGCTTGTCAACGCTTTTATGCGTTGTGCCAAGCTGGCGCTGTTGCTATAGTTTTGCGACGATTGCGCAAAAGAACTAAGCGTAACAGACCAAAAAAGTAAATGGGTTAAGTAAAGCTTTTTCTTCATCTTGGTTTATGGTTATGCATGCAAGTTATGCAAAAAAGCGCTGCGCTAGCATACACCAAAACAAGATGTTACAATTGTTACAGATAGTAATAGTTACCTAATGATTTTACCCGTTTTGTCGATGGTAACGTTAAACGGTGGCATGTAATCTTGCAACAGCACAGCAAGCTCTCGCCTTGAAATCTGCCTTTCTATTTCAAATTTCGAAGTAAAGGCATAAGTAGTTTTCCACTTCTTTTCTACTTCTTTAAGGGTGCTTTCTGGTGCCTTATTGCCTACATAGCATATCATGTTCAGGGCATCTCCAATTGTAATGATGTTGCTCTTATGGTCGTCGAACCAAATTTGAGCTTTATAATAGTGGTCCTTGATTACTTCCTTAATATCAGCCGTACTCACCAGCTTTTCTCCGTTAAAAAGTAGCTTGCCATTGGTCTCTTCGGCTTTGATTACGCCTGAAATCGCTACCATTTGAATCGCCTTCCAATTCGTATCCTTTAGGCCAACATCTACCAAAGGGACTAAATTGCTATTAAACGCCACGAGTTCGCCTTGTATTTTTTTGAGATTCGATTCGGAAGTCTTTCGGTCGAAAAATCCTGCAAATGCCGCAACGGCACCAGCAGCCTGCCCCATCAACATGCTCGAAGCATCGCTCACATAAACCAAATTTTCCTGTGTGGGCATTAACAATTGATACAGGGAAAAAATGGTATTGGTGCCGCCGTCAATTTGTTTGCCTACAGCTACGCTGGTTTTATAAATCGGGTTTTGGTAGTTGAATTTTTCCCAAGTTCCTATTGTAGAAGCATCTATTTTCAGGGCAGTATTCAGTTTTTGATCGGCTACGTTTACGAAAACTTCAGGCCTAATGGTTTTACCATCCGATAGTTTAAAGACCCAACCCTTTCCTGCTCGATCTGCCTTTATCCACTGAACATTTTTAATTACTGTAAGGTTTTTAATACTGTCGGTCCATTGAATTAACACTTGATTGGCCGTTTGCTTGTCAAACTGTACTTCTCCGATACTGTCGTTCAGCTGCTTAAATTTCTTGATTTTATTTAAAAAAGTAGCTTGTACTCCAGAATGTAAGTCTTTTCCAATGGGTTCAATATCAAATCCTCCTGCCTGTAACAGCAATACCGTTTTAACGTTAGATTGTGCTGCTTGTATGGCCGCGGCTACTGCCGCATTGCTATTTCCAACCACAAAAACATCTGGTTTGACAGTTTGTGCACTTAACTGAAAGGATAAAAAGAGAGCGGAAAATATGAACAGGTACTTTTTCATTGTATTATGCAATGGGTATTACGATGCTAATTTGCTGATAATTATAAGAAGTTTTATTGGCGTTTAACTATATTTAACAATTAATCTTCCACTTTGTGAGGCTATGAACAGAATCGGCTGCGTTTTCAAAAATCAGCGAGCGCACCATTTTGCGCTTAGGCAAACTAATGCCGCAGAGCGAATAGAACATCTGCGAAAACTCAAAGCAGCGATAGAAGAGCATGAGGATGAGATTTTTTTAGCGCTACATAAAGACCTTGCAAAAAACAGGTTTGAGGCTGCGGTTACCGAAGTTTTCTTCATTTATGGCGAGATTGATTTTGCGATTAAAAACCTCAGCGATTGGATGGCTCCCAAACGGATTGGTAAAACACTGAGTAATCCACTGGCTAAAAATCGTATTTATTATGAGCCAAAGGGCGTTTGCCTGATCATTGCTCCGTGGAATTATCCTTTTCAATTGGTCATGTCCCCGCTTGTTTCGGCCATTGCTGCGGGGAATTGTGTAATTGTTAAGCCTTCGGAGCTTAGCCCTGCTACGAGTAAAATTATCAGTAAGATCATCCTGAATACTTTTGATGAAGAACAAATTGCCTGTATAGAAGGAAATGCAGAAACCTCACAACAGCTTTTGGAGCTTCCTTTTGATCATATCTTTTTTACCGGAAGCACCGAAATTGGAAAAATAGTGATGACTGCAGCTGCCAAAAACCTTTCTTCGATAACGCTTGAATTAGGGGGAAAATCTCCAACCATTATTGATAGGGAAGTAGATTTATCAAAGGCAGCCCAGAAAATTGCTTGGGGGAAATTGGTGAATGCAGGTCAAACTTGTATTGCTCCCGACTATATTTTAATTCATAACGATCTGCTCGATGAATTTGTGGGCTTGTATAAACAGTTTGCCAGCGAAATGTATTTCAAGGCAAAGGAAGAAATTGACCCTAAGGTTTACGGAAAAATCATCAGCAAAAAGCATTTTGATAGACTTGAACACTTGGTTAGCGATGCCATAGACAAAGGTGCCAGGATCAACTGGGGTGGAAAATCTGACGAAAAAACACATCGAATTTATCCGGTCGTTTTAACTCAGCTTCCAAAAGAGGCAAAAATTATGAACGAAGAGATTTTTGGTCCTATTTTGCCCATTATTCCGTATAATGATTTAACCGAAGCCATTGACTATATCAACCAAAAAGAAAAGCCTTTGGCTCTGTATATTTTTAGCAAAAGCGATAGAAACATTAAAAAAATCATTAAATCTACCAGCGCTGGCGGCACTTGTGTTAATGATGTTTTGGTACATATTGCCAATCCGAAATTACCTTTTGGTGGTGTAAACCACAGTGGTACAGGAGGCAGTCACGGGTTTTTCGGATTTAAAAACTTTTCGCACGAGCGCAGTGTGGTTACTCAACGGGCTCTCCTTGATTTTAATCATTTGGCATACCCTCCTTATCATGCCAAGCAGTGGGTGCTCAAATTATTGAGAAAAATCATGTAATTTTTAACCAATAAAATATGAAAAAGCTACCTTTCTTGTTCATCCTGTTCTGTATTTGTATTTCAGCTTTTGCTCAAAAAGCATCGTTGAAATCTTTTGATTTTATGCTTGGAAAGTGGGAGATGAAAATAAAAGGCGGAAAAATGGTAGAACACTGGCAACAACATCGCGACAGTCTTACAGGTCAGTCGTATAGGTTTAAAGCGTCTGGTGATAGCTTTTTGACAGAGTCAATCGTACTCAAAAAAATCAAAGGTGATTGGCATTTTTGCGTAACCGGCTATGAGAAAAATAATCTAGGCACCACCAATTTCAAATTGATCAGCAGCCAAAATAATACCCTCACTTTTGAGAACAAACAGCATGATTTTCCTCAGCAAATTGTCTATCAAAACAAAGGAAAGTTTGAGCTTTTAGCTTGGATCCAGGGAGATATTGGGGGGAAGAAACAGAAATTGGAATTTCCCTATAAAAGGACCAAATAGTTAAGCTACTTTCACAGAAGTCATGGTAAGCGAGCCGCCTACTGCTTTGTCATTAAATAAAAATGCTTGCTCGCCCTGCTGTTGTAGGCCCAAAGTATACATTAAAGGCAAATAATGTTCAGGTGTAGGTACCGCCAAACGAACATCGCTACCCATTTGTTCAAAGTTAATGAGTGTTTGATGGTTGTGATTGAGAATCGCCGATTTGAATTTTTCGCTCGCCTCTAACGCCCAATCGTAGCCTCCGCCATTGATCATTTCCCAACTTAACATGCGTAGGTTATGTACCATATTTCCACTGCCCAATATCAAAACTCCTTTTTTTCGCAGTGCGGATAATTCCTTAGCCAAATCGTAATGATATTGTGGCCCTTTGCTATAATCAATGCTCAACTGTAGCACGGGAATATCAGCATTAGGGTACATGTGCCTGATCACCGTCCAAGCCCCGTGATCTAAACCCCAATCGTGGTCTAGCGTAACCGAAGTTGAAGTAATTAATTCCGCAGTTTCTTTGGCCAGTTCAGGATTCCCTGGCGCAGGATATTGTACATCAAATAAAGCTTGCGGAAAGCCCCCAAAATCATGAATAGTTGGTGGGAAATCCATCGCAGTAATCTTGGTGCCCATCGTGAACCAATGTGCCGAAACTACTAAAACCGCAGATGGCTGCGGAATAGACTTGGCCATATTAGCCCAGCCATTACTAAACTCGTTCACCTCAATGCCATTCATTGGCGAGCCGTGTCCCATAAAAAGCACGGGCATTAAATCGCTTTGCGGTAAATTAGAGGTAAAAGTTTTGAATTGATGGAGTGTGTTCATGGGAATAAAGATATGTCATGCTGAGCCTGTCGAAGCGTACATTTCGATAGGCTCAATGTGACAACGGATGTTTATTTTACTTGTGCAAACTGCAAATTCAAGGTAATGTTGACATCTTTTGCAATACCTGCGCCAGTTGGGTCGTATTTGATGTTATAATCTAACCTGTTAATTGTCGTAGAGGCTGAAAATCCTACCTTGGCATTTCCTTTTTGGTCTTTTACGGTACCTCCGTAAACTACGTTAAAAGTCACATCTTTGGTGACGTCGCGTATGGTTAATTTACCTGTAAGTGCATAAGTATTATCTTTCACTTTCTTGAAAGAAGTACTTACAAAAGTCATTTTAGGATATTTTTCTGCGTTAAAAAAATCGTCTGACTTCAAGTGGTTATCACGCATATCTACACTGGTGTTAATGCTGGCCACGTCAGCAGAGAAATTAATCTTTGCATCTGTAAAATCGGCTTTTGCAGCGGTAAATTCTCCATCAAATTTTCTGAAAGAACCATCTACAAATGAAATTCCAGAGTGTTTAACCGAAAAATTCACAAAGGAATGCATGGGGTCAACCTTCCATGTGGTTTGAGCAAACGTCGCTATACTTAAGCTTGTTGCCAATAAAAATAAGAATAATCGCTTCATGGCTATTGTTTTTAATGAACACAAAGTTACAACAGCAAATGGTAGAAAAAGTTGATGTATGATAAGAAAACAGATTAAACCTGATCCAGCGTTTTCCGCTTCAAATCTTGTTTAAATTGTGATGGCGTTAGGCCTGTCTCCTTTTTAAATTGGGCTGAAAGATGGGCAACACTACTATAATTGAGCTGAAAAGCAATTTCGCTCAGGGTAAGTTCTCCATAACTCAAAAGCTCCTTAACCCTTTCTATTTTCTGTTGGATATAGTAATGCTCAATGGTATTTTTCTCTTCGGCAGAAAAAACACTACTCAAACTCGAATAATCTGTATTTAACTTGCTGGCTAAAAAATCCGATAAGTTTACTCTTAAGGGTTCTTTGGCATAATGTACCAGGTCGACCACCGCTCCTTTAATTTGAGTAACCAACATTTTTCGTTTATCTTCCAACAGTTCAAATCCTAGGTTTTCCAAAGCCTGCTTTACATCCTGATATTGTTCGTTATCAAGAACCTTTTCTTCCAATTCTACTTCTCCCAAAGAAATCGTTTTTGTTTTAAGGTTTAGTCTTTCAAAAACATCGCTCACTGCCATTTTGCAGCGGTCGCATACCATATTTTTAATGTAAAGCTTCATCAATTACTAAAGTAAATAATAAATTCTACAGCTTAAAATCGTGAAGAATAATTCAACTTTACTTAGACAATGATTTGCTTTTTAAATAACTTAGCGCAAAACCAATTTATCATGAAGAAACTGCTTCTATTTTGCGCTGTATTACTTTGCCAAGTAACTTTTGCCGCAAAACCTAAATACCAATATGTTAAAATTAGCACCAACAAAGGCGAATGTATTGTAAGACTTTATAACGAAACCCCTTTGCATCGCGATAACTTTTTGAAACTAGCTAAGGAGGGCTATTACAACGGTACTATTTTCCACCGGGTGATTAAAGATTTTATGATACAGGGCGGTGACCCAGACTCAAAAAATGCTACTCCCGAAGCCGCTTTAGGGAACGGCGGACCTGAGTACAAAATTCCTGCGGAGTTCCGTGATAGCATATTCCACAAAAAGGGCGTTTTGGCTGCGGCTAGAGACAATAATCCAGAAAAGGCTTCTAGCGGTAGCCAGTTTTATTTAGTGCAGGGAAAGGTTTTTACCGATGAACAGCTAAACACCGTTGAAAAGAACCGATTGAAACATCAAATTCCTGATTACCAACGTGAGGTTTATAAAACTATTGGTGGTACGCCACATCTGGATAGAAATTACACCGCTTATGGCGAAGTGGTTAAAGGAATAGAGATGATAGATGCCATTGCTGGCGTAGAAACCGGTAACGCCAACCGCCCTAAGGAAGATGTGAAAATGACCATTACCGTCCTTAAAAAAAGAGAAGCAAAAAAATTGGAGAAAGAATTAAAAAAAGCAGACGCTAAGAAATAAGATGAAAATAATATCATATAACGTAAATGGCATTCGTGCGGCAGCTACCAAAGGGCTTTTTACTTGGCTACAAGCTACCGATGCAGATATGGTTTGTCTACAGGAAGTAAAGGCACTTCAAGAACAAATTCCCGATATTTTAGCGCTGATTGAGCAATTGGGCTATCATCATTATTGGTTTCCCGCAGAGAAAAAAGGTTATAGTGGCGTAGCCATTCTCACCAAAATAAAACCTAACCATGTAGAATATGGCTGCGGTGAGCCATGGATTGATGCTGAGGGCAGAATTTTAAGAGCTGATTTTGATGGCTTTTCTTTGATGAGCCTGTATATGCCTTCGGGATCAAGCGGCGATGAAAGACAAGCTAAAAAATATGAGTTCATGGCTTTCTTCAACGGCTATATTGAAGAGCTACGAAAAAATTATCCCAACTTGATCATTTCTGGGGATTACAATATTTGCCATAGGGCAATAGACATTCATAATCCAAAATCCAATGCCAATTCTTCAGGTTTCTTGCCTGAAGAGCGGGAATGGATGGAGATTTTTATCAATAATGGCTTTATCGATTCTTTCCGCCACTTTAACCAAGATCCGCATCATTATACCTGGTGGAGCTACCGTGCTGGTGCCAGAGGCAAAAATTTAGGTTGGCGTATTGATTACCACTTAACCACTCGAGATTTAGAAAGTCGCTTGAAAAATGTACGTATTTTACCCGATGCATTACATAGTGACCACTGCCCTATATTGTTAGAATTAAACTAGTTATCAGTTTCGAGTTATGGGTTACAGGACTATTGGGTTATTAGCCTACTAGCAAACTCATAACCCGTAACTCATAACTGTAATCGCAACCAAATATGCTCATTACCAATATCAAAGCTCTTGTTGGCGTTCACCCTAAGGAAACGCATTTTCTTCGTGGCAGCGAATTACATCAGCTTCCTATTTTAGAAAATGCCTGGCTATTGTTAGAAAATGGCTTAATTAAGGATTTTGGTCTCATGGAGAACCCTCCTTCTTTAAACACCAAACTCGAAACGCTAGATGCCGAAGGTCGCTTTGTGTTCCCTTCTTGGTGCGATAGTCACACGCATATTGTATTTGCTGCGCCTCGTGAGGAAGAGTTTGCCCTAAAAATTGCAGGGAAAACCTATGAGGAAATTGCCGCAGCGGGTGGAGGTATTTTAAATTCGGCCAGCAAATTACAGAAAGCGACGGAAGATGAGCTTTTTGAAAGCGCCAGCATTCGTTTAAACGACATGATCAAGCAGGGCACAGGAGCGTTGGAAATTAAAAGTGGTTATGGGTTAACGGTAGAGAGCGAACTGAAAATGCTTCGTGTCATTCAGCGATTGAAGACTGCATTTCCCATTCCCATCAAGGCAAGTTTATTGGCCGCTCATGCCTATCCTTCGGAGTTTAAAGAAAACCATCAGGGTTACATTGATTTGATCATTAACGAGCTGATTCCACAAGTAGCCAAAGAAAAACTGGCAGATTATATCGACGCTTTCTGCGAAAAAGGATTTTTCTCGCTTGAAGAAACGGCTCTTATTTTGGAAGCCGCAGCAAAATATGGTCTTAAGCCTAAAATACATGCCAATCAACTCTCTGTTTCTGGTGCTGTACAATTAGGCATCCAACATCAGGCCGTATCTGTTGATCATTTAGAAGAAACGGACGAAGGTGTACTCAAGGCACTTAATCAAAGTAATACCATTGCCACACTACTACCTTCCTGTTCTTTTTATATCAACATTCCTTTTGCCAATGCCAAGGGACTAATTGAACATAATGCCATTGTAGCTTTAGCTAGTGATTTCAACCCCGGTTCAACTCCCTCAGGGAACATGAATTTCGTAGTTTCTTTAGGCTGTATTAAGTTGAAAATGACTCCGCAGCAAGCTGTTAATGCTGCAACTATTAATGGTGCAGCCGCAATGGAGCTAAGCAACGAAGTGGGCAGCATTGCCATCGGAAAGAGGGCAAATTTATTCGTTACCAGACCGATGACTTCGCTTGCGTATTTGCCTTACAGCTTTGGGCAAAGTCAGGTGGAAACCGTAATTTTAAACGGAGGAATTTATCATGGCTAGTTTCAAAGTGTTTTCGCAGAGCGATATTTTGAGCCTCATTAACCCACGTGAAGGCGAGACCAAACTCGGCGAAAAGGTCGTTTTTCTCCATCCTGGCGAAAAGGTAATCTCTATAACCTCTTTAAAGCAATCTTCGGCAAAATTTGTGCTTTTAGGTATTCCCGAAGACATTGGAGTGAGGGCAAATTATGGTATTGGCGGTGCAAATACGGCTTGGAAGCCCGCTTTGAAAGCTTTTTTAAACCTGCAACAAAACCCTTTTCTAAAAGGAGAAGATATTTTAGTGCTGGGCGAATTTGACATCCAAGATAATACTTCTGTTGATGTTATGCTGCTGAGAAATTCAGTAAAGGAAATCGATGATTTGGTGTATCCTGTTATCCAAACCATTATTGCTTCTGGAAAAACCCCCATCGTAATTGGCGGTGGACATAATAATTGCTACCCAATTATTAAAGGAGTTTCTTTAGCAAAAGAAGGCCCCATTAACGTGCTCAATATTGATGCACATACGGATTTACGTAACCCTAACGAAGGTAGGCACAGTGGAAATGGCTTTAGTACTGCAATCACAAATGGCTTTTTAGATGAATATCGAATCTTTGGCTTACACCAAAATTATGTGAGCGAAGCTCAGTTAAATTTTATTAAAGCGAACAAGCATATTAAAGCTACTTATTTCGAAGAATTGTTGTTAAACGAACAAGATGTGCCCGAAAGCTTGCAAACGCTCTTAGAAGACGTAAAAACACCCTTAGGCTTAGAAATTGATTTAGATAGTATTGCCGGTATTCTTTCGAGCGCTGCAACTTCTACAGGGTTTTCATTAAATGGGGTGCGTAAACTGATACTAAGTGCCCAAAAAGATTTTTGTTACTTGCATATTTGCGAAGGCGCGATGCAGCTGAAAGACGGCAGAAGGGAAGATACCATAGGCAAAACCATTGCCTACTTAATTAGCGATTTTATCAAAGCTCTTCGTCCTCGTAACGCTGAGCAGCTTTCATCATAACTTCCATTTCAGCTAGCTGTGCTTTGGTCAAAGGCTCTTCTTGCTCCTGCATTTCAAAAACAGCAATCATAATTTCTTCGTACTGCTTTGCGGTTGTTATCTTAAGGTCCTTTTCCATAACAAATGTGAGAAATGAACCCAAAGGTATAAAAAAGATTTAAAGCATCATTGGTTCAAGCCAATTGGGCTGTATTAACGAAATAAATATATTATGCTTATTTTAAGTGAGTTTTGAGCCTTTAATTTGTCTAACAGACCCTGAAATAAATTCAGGGTGACGGTAGTAGGCAATCGTCATGCTGTCCCGAATATTCGGGATCAGCATCAGCTTTCAGTCCAGCTGTTTTATTCTTTAGAATATTAAAACATTGATACACGCAAAGACACGCTCCTACCAATGGTAAATTTGTTTCGGAGTGATGCACAAATCTAACTTAATATCGTCTTTATGAACATCTGAAATATCGTTTTCAATGGCTTCAAAAAGAGAAATCCCTACCTTTTTGGTTTCAATTCCTGATAGAAATCTGTCGTAAAAACCTTTTCCGTAGCCTACGCGATAGCCTTTCTGATCAAACGCTAACAAGGGTACCAATACCATATCTATTTTACCGCTAAATATTTCTGTAGTTTGTGGTTCTGGGATGTGATAGCTATTTACTTTTAAATCTTCTTTTTGATAAGGATGATGGCTCATGGAATGGTCGTTAAAATCAGACCTAGAAACCACAATGCTAATTTCAGGATGGTTTTCCTGTAGCCAGTTGATCAAAAGAAAGGTATCGGGCTCACGCTTCTCTACAATGGGCAAAAAAACATGGATGCCATTAATTCCAGAAAAGTCAAGTGTTTTAAATTGCGCCAAAAGCAATTGGTTCAGTGCTAAAAACTCCTCTTCGTCCAACGCCCGCCTTTTTTGCAAAGCTTCTTTTCTAATGGCTGATTTGAGCATTGTGGTTGTGATATCGCTTTAAATTTTGTCAATCCAAGATCGAGAAGCAATAAGTTTAGGTGAATGCTGAAAGATTGCTTCGTTCCTCGCAATGACGGGTTAACCTGAATGGCTAAGGTATAAAAAAAAGATGGCTTCGGGAACCACTCCGAAGCCACAATCAACCTAAACCTAAAACTAAACTATGAAAATTTATTTTACTCTTTCTATGTAATCCCCTGTTCTGGTATCAACCTTAACTTTATCGCCTTGGTTAATGAACATTGGCACACGTATTTCAACTCCAGTTTCAACAGTAGCATATTTTTGTGCGTTTGTTGAAGTATTGCCTTTTACTGCAGGCTCAGTGTAGGTAATTTCCAACTCTACGTTTTGAGGCAATTGAGCCATAATTGGTTCTTCGCTTTCGAAAGCTACAATTACGTTCATTCCTTCTTTTAAGAACTTAACGCCTTCGCCAAATAAAAACTTAGGCACGTTATATTGTTCGTAAGTATTGTTGTCCATAATTACCAAAAACGTACCATCCTCGTACAAATATTGATAATCGTTGGTCTCTACGCGGCAAATTTCTACCTCTTCGTCAACGCGGAAACGATATTCAACCAATTTACCGGTTTTTACGTTACGCATTCTTGCTTGATAGAAAGCTCTTAAATTGCCTGGGGTACGGTGAATAAACTCTTCTACCTGTACCAATTCTCCGTTAAAGCGAAGAATATTTCCATTTTTAATATCAGATGCTTTTGCCATTTTCTTTTGAAATTTGCGCCTATCTTTTCAGCCCTCATTTCGTGCCGCAAAGGTATAGACTATTTTTTAATTAAACAATAGTGGTTTTAAAATATTTTTACAAAGTGCTTTTAAGCTGCTTAAAGCATGTTTTTAGCACTTTTATCATATTAATTTTACTTTTTATAATCTAAAATATCAAGCTGATGCTTACAAAACTGATACTCATAAGCTTGGTTGGAACCTACCAAAACCAATCTGTTCTCGGTATATTTTTCGATTAGGCTTAAATACCAATCAGTGCCTTGAGCATCCAAATTAGAGGTAGGTTCATCAAGGGCCAAGATAGGAGTATCTGCACAAACAGCCAAGGCTAATTTGGTTCTTTGCTTCATTCCAGATGAAAAATATTTCAAGGGTTTATCCTGCGCTTTATTTAAGGCCAACAGTTCTAGCACGGCTTCTGCACCAAAGCCTTCCCGATATTTCTTAAACTTAAAATGAAAATCTATTGTTTCCTGCAGCGTAAACTCTTCTACCAAATCCAAATAAGGAGCGGCTAAACTGATGTAGCTGAAAATATGCTCTGGTAAAATTTCCTTGTCTTCTAAATAAGTTATTTTACCTTCAGAAGGCGTTAGACTTCCTAAAAGAACACTCAAAAGTGTAGATTTCCCAGAGCCATTTGGTCCCAATATGGCGTATTGTTGTCCTTGAGTAAAGGTATAGTTAACCTCTCTAAAAATCCACTCTTTATTGAATCTCCTACCTAAATGCTCAAGGATAATTTGCATACTAATTAGTTGCCTGAGCCGAAGCCCTTCATCACTCCTCGGTTAGAGTTTCTGATAAAATCGACGATTTCGTCACGAATTTCGGTAGGTTGAAATTCTGCTTCGATCATATCCAAGGCCTTGGTTACGTTGTTGTTTTTCACAAAAAGTACACGGTAAATCTCTTGGATTTCGTTGATCTGTTCTGAAGAAAATCCTCTACGACGCAAGCCTACAGAATTGATTCCTACATAAGAAAGAGGTTCGCGGGCAGCTTTTACATATGGCGGAACGTCTTTACGAACCAAAGAACCTCCAGTAACAAAAGCGTGTGACCCTACTTTAACAAACTGGTGAATGGCTACTAATCCTGCCAAAACTACATGATCACCAATGGTGATGTGCCCTGCAAGGGTAGTGCTATTTGAAAATATACAGTTATTTCCTACGTAACAATCGTGAGCAATGTGCGAGTAGGCTTGGATCAAGCAGTTGCTACCCACTACTGTACGCCATTTATCTTTAGTACCTCTGTTAATGGTTACGCACTCTCTAATGGTGGTATTGTCACCAATTTCAGCAGTGGTTATTTCTCCCGCAAATTTTAAATCTTGGGGAATCCCAGAAATGACTGAACCCGGAAAAATACGACAGTTTTTACCAATTCGAGCACCGTCCATAATGACCACATTGGATCCAATCCAAGTACCTTCTCCAATCTCTACATCTTTATGTATTACTGCAAAAGGCTCTACGACTACGTTGTCCGCTATTTTTGCCTGCGGATGTATATATGCTAGGGGTTGTATCATTTTGTGGTTTCGCTATCTTTTACTTTAACTATTTGCGCCATCATTTCGGCTTCAACGGCTATTCTGTCGCCAACTAAGCCCACACCTTTCATTTGCGCAATTCCCCTGCGAATAGGCTCTACTAAATCGCATCGGAAAACAATGGTATCTCCAGGCAGCACCTGCGATCTAAAACGTACGTTGTCGATCTTCAAGAAATAGGTAAGGTAATTTTCTGGATCTGGAACTGTGCTCAGCACTAAAATTCCTCCTGTTTGGGCCATGGCCTCCACCTGTAATACGCCAGGGAATACCGGAGCGCCAGGGAAATGTCCTTTGAAAAACTCCTCGTTCATGGTTACGTTCTTAACGCCTACCACGTGAGTTTTCGACAACTCCATCACCTTATCTACAAACAAAAAAGGTTGTCTGTGTGGCAAAATCTTCATGACGTCCACCACATCGAAAAGAGGTTTGGCGTTAACATCGTAAGCATTTATTTTCTTTTTGCCTTTGTCCTTTTTAATGGCTGCTTTAATTTTCTTCGCAAACGCAACATTAGCCGCGTGACCCGGCCTTGCGGCCATAATATGACCTTTCAGGTGTACGCCTACTAAAGCCAAATCACCAATCATATCCAACAGTTTATGACGGGCTGGCTCATTTTGATAACGTAGCTCCATGTTGTTTAAAATGCCTTGTGGCGCTACGTCAATTTCTTCTCTATTAAATATTTTAGCCAGATGACTTAATTCATCTTTAGTAACTTCCTTATCAACTATTACAATGGCATTATTTAAATCACCTCCTTTAATAAGGTTGTGTTGCAATTGATATTCTAATTCATGTAGAAAGCAGAAAGTGCGGCAAGAAGCGATTTCCTTTTTGAATTCTCCAATACTGGTGATTCCTGCATGCTGGCTACCTAACACTGGAGAGTTGTAATCAATCATACATGTAAAACGATAGTCGTCTAACGGCATGGCTACAATCTCTACGCTGCGCTCTGGCTCTGTGTAGGTGATGTTATGTGGTATGGTATAATATTCTCTATCAGCATTTTGCAAAGCAACGCCAACCTGTTCTAACACTTCAATAAATTTGATGGAACTTCCATCCATAATTGGTGTTTCAGGGCCATTGACTTTGATCAAAACGTTATCCAGATCCATGCCCACCAACGAAGCCATTACGTGCTCTACGGTACTCACACTCGCTCCGTTTTGAGAAATAGTAGTTCCTCTTGCGGTGTCGGTTACATTATCGCAATCTGCATCAATAATTGGTTCTCCGGGCAAATCAACGCGTTGAAATTTAAAACCGTGATTCTCTGGTGCCGGGCAAAAAGTTAAGGTTACATTTGCTCCGGTGTGAAGTCCTACCCCCTTAACCGAGATTTCGCCTTTTATGGTTCTTTGCTTAACGTTCATTATTCTGTTTGTGTTGTTGTCAATTTCTCAATGATAGCGGTAAGATCTGCTATCTTAGCTTCTAGTTCTCTCACTCTTTTGTCAACTTCTGGCAGTTTTTTAAATATCACGGTTGAGCGCATCCATTCCTTTAAAGGTTGGGCCGGACTTCCATGCCATTGTTTATTATCTTCAGTATCGAAATTTATCCCTGCTTGTGCTCCAACTTGCGTTCTTTTACCTAAATTAAGGTGTCCAGCAATCCCAACTTGACCACCAATAACGGAATTTTCTCCTAGCTTGGTGCTCCCCGAAATTCCACTTTGAGCCGCAACTACCGAGTTTGCGCCTACTTCTACGTTATGCGCAATTTGTATGAGGTTATCTAATTTAACACCTTTACGTACGTAGGTGGACCCCATTGTTGCTCTGTCGATTGTGGTATTCGCCCCAATTTCCACATCATCCTCTATCACCACGTTTCCTATTTGGGCTATTTTATTATACGACCCATCGGCCTGAGGAGCAAATCCAAAGCCATCGCTGCCTATTACCGCATTGGCGTGGATGATTACCCTATCGCCTACCACGGTATGTTTATAAAGCTTTACTCCTGGAAAAATTACACCTTCGGCGCCAACTTTAGTATCGGCACCAATGTAACTTTGAGCATGTACTTTGGTATTATCGCCAATCTCTACGTTTTCTTCTACACAGCAAAAAGGGCCAATATAAACGTTCTGTCCAATTTTGGCAGAAGGATGAACATAAGACGAGTTGTGTATGCCAACTTCATCTTTGCTCATATTAAGCACTTCGTTGTATTTGTCCAACAAAATAGAAAAAGCACTATATGGATCCTTTACTTTCACCAAGGTACTTTTTACCGGTTGTACCGGCGCAAAATCCTGGGAAACAATCACCACAGATGCTTCCGTTTTGTATAAATAATTCTCGTATTTGGGGTTGGATAAAAAGCAAAGAGAGCCAGCAGCGCCATCTTCTATTTTAGAAAGCGTACTCACTTGAGCGTTTTCATCGCCTTCTATGGTTCCATTTAAAAATTCGCCTATCTGCTTGGCAGTAAATTGCATTCTACAAAGTTAAATGTTAAATTGATATGAACAAATTGTCATACTTCAATAATGAATAAGTTCAAATAACGAGAATTTCGGTTCATTATTTTGTTAAAAAAAGCTAAATATCTCTAACGTAGCAAAGTATATATTTTTTAACGGTCCTATCTAGTGATTCTAAATTAGATAAATCCGAAGCTTTTGCAATATCTGATAACGTTCCGTTTTTCATTAAAATATTAATATTGCTACTTTCAGCATTATAAGCTCTATTAGTGATGGTGTCTGTAAACACAAAATATGATAGGTCTTCATCATCTATATCCAAAGCCAGGGCTGTCCTGAAAGCTAATTTTTCTACTCGTTCGGCGTTCGGTGGTTCATTGCTGATTTCTACTTTGTAAAGCTTACGAGCGCTTAGCATTCGGCATAGCTTAGACAAAATAACATCATCATTATCTGCCCAAACCTTAATGGACGCATAAATATCTTGGTCATCTAGCTTTGCGAATTGCTTTAAGTGGAGGTCTTCATCAAAGAAATTGGCTCCGCTAACGTCATTTTGAAGGAAATGTTGAAGTGCTGGCGTGGCAAAAAGCGTTTGTCCTTTTAAAGTGAGTTCTTTGGCTCTTTCCAGTATCTTTACCAAAAGCTGCTCGCCTGCAATTACCGTTTTGTGTAGGTACACCTGCCAATACATCAACCTGCGGGCAATCAAAAACTTCTCTACTGAGTAAATTCCCTTTTCTTCAACCACTAGTTGATCATCAACCACATTAAACATTTTGATAATGCGATCAAAACTGATCACGCCTTCACTCACGCCTGTATAAAAGCTATCGCGATTAAGGTAATCCATTCGATCTAAGTCAACTTGCCCAGAAATGAGCTGACAGAAAAATTTCCTAGGGTATTGTCCTTTAAATATGCTGATGGCTTTATTTAACCTACCTCCAAATTCATCATTTAGCTTGTCCATCATCAGCAGGGAAATATCCTCATGCTTAATGCCTTGCGCCAGGGTATGTTCCAGAGCATGTGAAAACGGACCGTGGCCGATATCATGTAATAAAATAGCAATGGTGGCCGCTTCTTCTTCCTCTGGGCTAATTTCATGCCCTTTGCTTTTAAGCACCTCAAGTGCCAAACTCATCAAATGCATTGCTCCTAAAGCATGGTGAAACCTGGTATTTAAAGCCCCAGGATAAACAATATGGGTCATGGCCAGCTGTTTAATGTACCTTAACCGCTGGAAATAGGGATGCGAAATGAGGTCAAAAACAAGTTCCGTAGGAATGGTAATGAAACCGTAAACGGGGTCGTTGATGATTTTCTTTTTGTTCAAGCTCTAAAAATAAATACGGTACAAAAATTGCTATTTTTATCGACAGTAAAAAAGCTAAGCGCTTTTTAATCTTTTAATTTACAAAAAAAGGATACAACATGCAGGAAACGAAGATATTATGGGCAGATGACGAAATTAACCTACTAAAACCGCATATTTTATTGCTGAACGAAAAAGGCTACGCTGTTAGTACTTTTACCAACGGTAATGATGCGCTGGAGGCGTTTGCCAAAGAACATTTTGACTTGGTTTTCCTAGACGAGAATATGCCAGGTCTTACTGGATTAGAAACACTTTCTGCCATTAAAAATATCCGTTCTGACGTGCCTGTGGTGCTAATTACCAAGAGTGAAGAGGAAAATTTGATGGAAGACGCCATCGGTTCAAAGATAGATGACTATTTGATCAAACCAGTAAATCCCAAACAGGTACTGTTGACTATCAAAAAGTTAATTGACAATAAGCGGTTGGTAAGCGCCAAGACTTCTTCGGCCTATCAACAAGATTTTAGGCGCTTGGGAATGACCTTGAACGATAAGTTGAGTTATGATGAATGGGTAGATGTTTATAAGAAATTGGTTTTTTGGGAACTTGAGCTGGAGAAGCTGGATGACCCTCAAATGCACGAAATATTGACCATGCAGAAAGCGGAGGCCAATATGCAATTCTCAAAGTTTGTGGAAAACCATTATATCGATTGGATCAATGGCAGTACTGATGCACCTTTATTTTCGCATGAACTATTGAAGAAAAAAGTATTCCCGCTGATCAATAATACCAATCCGGTATTTTTCATCTTAATCGACAATTTAAGATATGATCAATGGAAAATCATTAACCCACTAATTACCGAATATTTCCGTTTGGAGGAAGAGGATACTTATTCGAGTATTTTACCTACGGCTACACAATATGCCAGAAATGCCATCTTCTCTGGTCTTACGCCTTTGGATATGGAAAAAAGATTTCCATCCCTATGGCAAAATGATGATGATGAAGGTGGAAAAAACCTACACGAAGAAGCATTTTTGGATGACCAAATTAAACGCTCGCTAAGAAAGGATTGTAAGTTTAGTTATCACAAAATACTCACTTTTGATCAAGGGAAAGACTTGGTAGATCAGGTGAACAATTTAATGCATAACGATTTTAACGCAATTGTTTTCAATTTCGTTGATATGCTGTCGCACGCACGTACCGACATGCAAATGATCAGGGAGCTTGCAAATGATGATGCGGCTTACAGGTCCTTAACTTTATCATGGTTTGAGCACTCTCCATTATTGGATTTAATCAAGAAGCTTTCGCAACAAAGAGTGAAATTGATCATCACTACCGATCATGGCACTATTCGAGTAAAAACACCAAGCAAGGTTATTGGCGATAGAAGCACCAATACCAATTTGCGCTACAAGCAAGGCAAAAACCTTAATTACAATCCGAAAGAAGTATTTTTGATCAAAAACCCGCACGAAGCCAAATTACCTAAGGTAAACATCAGTTCTAATTATATCTTTGCCAAAGAAGATCAATATTTTGTTTACCAGAACAACTACAACCAGTTTGTAAACTATTACAACGAGACGTTTCAGCATGGGGGTATTTCTATGGAAGAAATGATCATCCCTATTGTAACTTATAGTGCTAAATAAATGCAATTAACGATTGACCGGCCCGAAGAATTATCCAAAGTAGCCCAAGCCTTGATCAACTACGCCAAAGGCGAGAAGTTTTTCATTTTTGAGGGAGAAATGGCTGCGGGGAAAACTACTTTTATCAAGGCTTTTTGTGAAGCTTTGGGCGTTACCGATGTGGTGAGTAGTCCAACTTTTTCAATTGTTAACGAATACGAAAGTGATCAAGGACCTGTTTACCATTTTGATTTTTACAGATTGAAAAATCTACAGGAGGCTTATGATATTGGCTACGAAGAATATTTTTACAGCGATAGCTATTGTTTAATAGAATGGCCATCTAAAGTAGAAGAACTGCTTCCTGAGGAATATATTAAAGTTCAAATAACCGTTACTGACAATGGGCAACGGTTATTTGAATTTACAACAATAGAGAATTAAACTAAACCTGCGTTTTTACAACATCTTTTAGTCCGCTGGTGGCCTTTTCTTTTACTTTCTGAGTTGCTTTTTGCTTTGCCTTTGGTTTAGGTCCTGCTACACCCTGTTCGCTAATACTTTTACCCTGCAGTTCATTTTTACGACCTCCAGTATAAGTTCTACCACCAATGGCATTTGTATTAGCACTTGGGTTCTCTGCTTTGTTACTTTTCAGAACCTCAACCCTTCTTCTTGAAGCGCTACGTTTAACTCCTTTTTCGTTAATACTTTTATCAGTTTGAGGCATCGCCTCCTCTACAATAAGTTTATAATTTCCTTGTTCTAACACCACAAAGTCAACTTTTCCATTTCCATCTGTAGGTAAAACGATGTAATTACCTCCTGGATTTTTGCCTCCTTTTACAACAATGCCGCCTATTGGGCTGCCCGGTTTTGCCATAGCTTCTGCACTGCGCTTAACTCCTTTTGAGCTTATGCTTTTTCTTTGCGACTGTTCTGGCGAAATCATTTGAAAGGAATAACTCCCTTTTTCAAGATCATCTAAAATAATTTCTCCATTATTGTTTGAAACTAAATTCATATTTCCACCTGGATTTTTACCTCCTTTTACAACAATACCCCCTATTGGGCTACCAGGTTTTGCCATTGCATCACTACGTTTTAATCCTTTCTCGCTGATGCTTTTACCTTGTGGCATTGCTCCACCTAGTAACGAGGCTCCTTGTCCAACCGCATTTCCTTCTGATTGCAACCCCGAAGCTGCTTTCTCCCCAAAAGTTTTTCCTTGGGTTTGTTTGGCCGTTACGTCGCTTTGTATAGATTTTTGCTCAAACATTGGGTTTACGCCTTTTGTTCCTTTGTCTTCATAAACCGGATTTGAAGTTTCGCTTGACTGTACCTTGGCTCCAAAAGAAGTATTTGGGGTTTGTCTGGCAGTGGTTGGCGTCATAGACAAACGACTGTTTACTAATGTTGAATCTTGCTCGTTTTTTATGTTTCCAGAGTTTGATACACTTCTCGCGTAGGAAGCTGAAGCGGCACCAGAACCTTTGGTTTTATGTTTTCCTATTGATAAAGCCAACCCAAAATTGATTTCGGTTACATTGAACCTGCTAGTACTCAGCTTATTTTCCCAAGTGCCATTTTTCAATTGACTTGCTTCGTACATCTTCTTGTCATTATAACCGCCTTGGGGTACGCGTTGTGAAGTGGTGTGGTTTATTTCAGGACCTATCCACATTGCTGGGCTAACAAACAATGAAAGAGTTGGATTAATGGCATAACCTACTTTTAATTGAGGTTTAAAAGCAAAGCCGCTAGTACTTTGTGCTTCAGATTTTACCAACGTAAGCTGTTGAGTTTGCCCATTGACACTCACACTTCCACTTTGTATAAAGCCATGCTGTTTTAACCTCAAATAACCTGAATTAATGGATGGCGAAAAATTTAGCTTACCAAATGAAACCCTTGCTTGAACACCTAATAGCCCAGAAAGACTCGATGATGCATCTCCCGATTGCGAAGCGACTGACAAATTACCCCCGTAAACTTGATATTGGCCAGCAATTGCTGCGTTATCTGGAGAAGGATTTTTTAAGGAAGTGTAATTACCCGAAATATTCAACCCCAAGGCGAAATTGTTGCCTTTTGAATAAAACGGCATAAAGGCATCCGCTTGTAGATTTAGGCCATTTCCCATTCCAATAGCCTTGTTGCCGCTACTAACATTGGACATACCAGCACCAAGCGACAGCCATAATTTATTTTCTTGTGCGAAACTGATTTGTGTTGAAATCAATAATATGCAAATTGTAGAAATTGTTTTCATCTCCTGTATTTTTTAGATTATTTATTGATATATCAACTGATTACTAATTTGTTACCCTAATCTTCCATTTATTTTGTCTGGTTACTTTAAAGAATTGATTTTGTAAGGATGATTTTAGCGAAGTTGCTTAGTTTTTCGTATCTTCAATGCTTAAAACCATACCGTAAATAATGGCTACAGGACTTCGCGATGAAATGGCGGCGATTGCTCAAAGGGGATTATTACAGAACCAAGAAGCAATGTTGGAAACCGGAAAAAAAAGCAACAGTTTATTTATAGGCATCCCCAAAGAAACCTCCTATCAAGAATGTAGGATTGCATTAACACCCCTCTCGGTGGCACTTTTAGTAAACAACGGCCATAAAGTAGTTTTAGAAAGCGGCGCTGGAGATGGCGCAAATTTTAGCGACAAGGATTATAGCGAGCAGGGAGCCCAAATTTCGTTCAATAAAAAAGATGTTTGGGCTGCGGATATTATCGTAAAGATAGCCCCACCAACACTTGAAGAAATAAGCTTGATGTACAAGGGACAAACCTTAATTTCAGCCCTGCAAATTGGCACATTAAAAGCCGATGTGCTCAAAGCATTATTACACAAAAAGATAAATGCTTTGTGTTTTGAAAACTTACGTGACGAAGGAAATGTGCTAACGGTGGTTCGTGCCATGAGCGAGATTGTAGGAGCCACGTCTATTTTTATTGCGGCAGAGTATTTAAGCAGTGCTTTCGGCGGAAAGGGATTAATGCTAGGTGGATTTACGGGCGTACCTCCTACCGAAATTGTGATTTTAGGTGCTGGCACTGTTGGCGAATATGCTGCAAGAACAGCCCTTTCTTTAGGTGCGGAGGTAAAGGTTTTCGACAGTTCAATTTTTAAGCTCAGAAGACTTCAGAATAATTTAGGTAGCAGGGTTTTTACCTCGGTAATGCAGCCTATTGTTTTGGCAAAAGCCATTACCACCTGCGATGTAGTGATTGGCGCCATCCGCTCAGATCATGGCCGTAGTCCTTGCGTGGTGATGGAAGAAACCGTGGCCAAAATGAAACCGCATTCTGTAGTGGTTGATGTAAGCATTGATCAAGGCGGATGTTTTGAAACCTCGGAAGTAACCAACCATAAAGAACCTATTTTTGTAAAACACGATGTAATCCACTACTGTGTTCCCAATATTGCTTCAAGGGTTCCGCGGACAGCGTCTTACGCCCTAACAAATATTTTTGCTCCTATTTTGGTTGATATTGGCGATATGGGTGGACTAATGAATATGGTGTGGAACAAACCGGGTATTAGAGAGGGCCTGTATTGCTATCAAGGTCACTTGACCAATAAAGATCTGGCGACCATGTACAACCTTCCTTACAAAGATTTAGAATTACTTGTGCTTTCCAACCAATAAACCATGAAAAAGAATTTATTGCTCTTTGTCCTTTTTACGCTTAGTTTAAGCGCCTGTGCACAAAAAAATGCGCAAAACAAATACGGGCTTAAGGTTGTCAATGATTTTAAGGCATATAAAGCCGAAGTGTCAAAAAATCCAAATTTAGAATTGGTGGAGATTAAAAAGGCAATCCCTTCGGTTGTTTTGGATATTCGCTATGCGACCAAAAATAATTTTATGGGCCAGGTCATGTATAAACAAGCTAAAGCTTTTGCACGTAAGTCAGTTGTTGAGAAGCTGAAGTTAATACAGGCCGAATTGAAGAAAAAGGGCTATGGACTTAAAATTTACGATGGCTATCGTCCTTATGCAGTAACCGTTTCATTTTATGAAAAAGCGACGGATAAAAACTTTGTAGCTAATCCGGCAAAAGGCTCAAAGCATAACAGGGGTTGCGCTGTTGATTTAAGTATCATTGATTTAAAAACAGGTAAGGATGTGCCTATGCCAACACCATATGATAGCTTTGAAGCCGCCGCAGCTCCCCACTATAATGACCTACCAGCACATATCATTAAAAATCGTGACTTTTTAATCAATACCATGCAAGCACATGGTTTTAAAGTGATTTACAATGAGTGGTGGCACTTTGATTTCATCGGGTGGCAAGATTACGACCTGATGGACATTCCTTTTGAAAAGCTTTAGTTATTCTTCTTTACTTTTTGCGCCATATTTTTCGGTCTTCACTTCTACTTTATCTCCCTTAACGGTTAAGGAAAATAGATAATCGTATTCATCATCGGAAATAGAAGGCACAGGGCGTTTAGCGCCAAAAGCTTCAATTAACTCTAAAATGGTATTGGAATGGCCAATGATCAATATCTTTTTCCCAGCTGCATTAACTTTCAACGATTTAACTAACTGAGTGCCTTTTGAGGGCTCATAAGTTTGGATACTGATTCCTGTAATATCTGCTAAAGGAAAGCCTGTTAGTTTGGTGCGTTTATAATCTGTAGAATAAATGGTATCCAATCGTTGACTTTTAAGCGCCTTTTTTAACGCTTCGGCACGCTGAGCTCCTGCATTCGACAAATCTGGATCTTTATCTTTTGGATCAGAGGTATCCTTTTCTGCATGCCTAACAATCCAAACCTTTAATGTTTTTTGAGCATAGCTAATTTGCTGCAAGCCCAACATTAAAACAAATGCAAGTATTATTTTTTTCATTTTTAATTAATTTAAGGCCCAAATCATCCCTATAAATCAGATTTTAATCGCTGAAACCAATTTTAAAATATCGGCTTCGCTATGCCAACTAGAAAGGACAATGCGATTTAAGACCTTTCCATTCCTGTCGGGATACGGGAAAGACGAAATTAGAATTTTTTCTTTCAATAATTGCTGCTCAACATTGCCCAGCTTACATAAAAACACCGGAAACCCATCTACATAATGCCAATCGGCCCGATTTGTTAATGATTGTGTGAATTTTTTTACGTTATCATGAAGCTTTTGATAGGCCTCCCGGTAAATATCATCTGATTTGATAAACGCATATAAGCCCGCCGCTGCGGGTGGCGATGCGCCATAAAATTCATCGCTTTGCTTTAGCTGTTGAATTGCCTCCTTTGAACCTAAAACAACTCCAGCATCAAGCCCTAAGGCTTTTGCCATAGAGGCAATCACTACTACTTCGATATGTTGAAGTTTTGGAACACCCGATAAAACACCTAGCCCCGAATTAAGAATACCAATACCATGCGAATCGTCAATAATTAAAACAATTTTCTTATTGGGATGTATCTCATTGATGAAACTGAAATCATAAATTTCGGGGTAAAGATTGTTCATCGAATTGCTCAGCAAAACCCATTTTTCAGCTTCACTGGCATTGATTTCTTCCACAATTTGCTCGCTCCAGTCCTTAAATTCGAGCTTATTTTGTGGATTCCCATCTAACCATATTGCTGGATGGCTATTGGGCGCATATCTTACATTGCCGAATGAGGCATAATGTTGCACTACGAGTTTTGCGGCCAAGTAACCACTTGAACTAATCAAACCTGCTTCAACACCATACTTTCGGGCAATAAAATCTTCGGCTTCGTCATATATCCCTAATTGCACATTGTTACCCCTACTGGTTCCGTTGTTTAGGCCATAACGTTCTATTCCTTCTATATATAATTGAATAAATTCCTTATTCTGCGGAATGCCCAAATAAGCCGTCCCGCCAAAATAAAGATAATCACTTCCATTGGCGGCAATTTTAGAAGATAGCTTTTGGTTTAACTGGTTAAAATGTTCGATGTTCATTTAATAGCTTCGGACTAATTTACAAGGGGAATACTGCAACAGATTAAAAGTTATCGTGGATAAAAGTCATGATTCGCACCATTTCTTTTCTTACATCTGCCGTTGACTGAACGTAATTGTTATTCATAAAGGAATAATACAGCAACTTTCCTTTTTTGGTAATCACGTAGCCACTTTGGTTGTGGACCCCTGAAAGGGTACCTGTTTTTCCAAATACAAATGGTGTATCGGTTTTTGCGTAGGCATTCCTCAATGTTCCTGTTTTTCCGCCTGCTGGCAGCATACTAAACAGTCTTTGTTGATCATTCACTTCATTGTAAATCATATCCAACAATTTGATCATGGATCTGGGTGTAAACAAGTTACTTCGAGATAAACCAGAGCCATCCACCCACTTTGGCTGATCAGGTAACTCTTTAAGATATTTTTCTTTCACCAAGGCAATTACGCTTGAAGTATTCATCTCTATCCCTAACTTATCGGCATAGGTAAGCAGTAGCTCCTCGGCGATAAAATTGTCGGAAGGCAGCATCAATTGCCTAAATACATCATCGCTTTTTGAACTATAGATCCTTTTCGCATTAGCGGGCAGAGCCTCGTTTACTACTTGGATTTCTTTTTTTAAGGTATCTGTAAGCAGGGCCAAAGTCATATTAGTCCCCGTTTTAAAGGGAATTTGTTGTTCGTAGTTTGCTGTAGTTTTTACTAATGGAAAATGAAATTTATTAAGTAAAAACTCTCTTTGTACAGAAAACCTCGAGGCTTTGCTATTACTATCCGCAACAAAACATGAATTAAAGATTCTTGGAGAAATATTCATTTCTCCCGCTTGTTTTGAAGTTACCAATACGACATTATCAAACAAAGGGAGCTCAGTGATTTCGGGCTGATAGTAGTCATTGTAATCATCCCAGCTCCAGCCATTTCCGAAAAAGTTCCCGATGTATCTACCTGCAGAAAAAAACAGTTTTTTGTTTGTATTTTTCAGTAGCTGTATCGCCTTTGTTCCTTTTAAAACGGTGTGTAGGAGCGACGGATCACCCGTCCCCCAAAAAATCAACGAATCCCCTCTTTCTACATACCTCAACGAAGGAATGGAGTCGGGAGTAATTTTTAATCCGGCATAAAACGTAAATAGTTTAGTATTGGAGGCGGGAGTAAAATATTTATCGGCATCTTTTTCAAGAATCATTTTTTTCTCGGAAGGATCATATAAAGCAAAGCCTACTTGATATTTGCCTAACATTTGAGAATTTTTAATCTCTTTTGATACCTTTTTGGAAATAATCTGATTAGGCTTACAAGAATAAGCAAGGCCAACAATTACCAGTAATCCGTTAAATATTAACTTTTTCAATTTGATTTTATCCATAATAAATTTGCCATTTGAGAATAGCCAAATAGTTGATTTTCACTTTTAAATAGTTTCCTGATATACAAGTGTACGCTAATTTATTAATTTAGTTCTATGAACTCCAGCAAACCAAAGATATGTTTTCTGTTTTTTAGCCCTTTTTTGATTTTGCTATGCTTATTTTTTTCTAAGAACGCTACAGCTCAAGAGTTCAAGTTTCAAACGGGTAGAAGGCAACAAACAATCAGTTTTAGTCTTATCAAAAATCTTGTGATTGTTCCTCTACACATTAATGGCAAAGGTCCTTTTGATTTTATTTTAGATACTGGAGTGAACCCAATGATTGTTACAGACTCCACCTTAAAAGAGAGTTTAAAAGTTCCCTATATAAGAAATATTAAGATTGGCGGCTATGGCGATTTCGAAGGTGTTGATGCTTTTTTAGGGGCTACAACTGTGACCGTAGGGGATGCAGAAGGAGAGAATATCCCTACGGTGTTTCTAAAGAATGATATATTATCTTTAAGTGGATATGTAGGTAAAAAGATTTACGGACTTATTGGTTTTAACTTTTTCAACAGCTTTACAGTAAAAATCAACTATAACGAAAAAACATTAAGATTTATCTCTCCGGAAAAGAAAACGAGGCTTAAGGGCGACAAAATACCGTTTGAACTTATTGATAACAAACCTTATATCAACCTAGATATAGAACAGGAAGGGTTGGGCAAAACCACACTAAAAGCACTATTAGATTGCGGCGCTAGTCATCCAATTTCTCTAGAAGCATTAAAAAGAAGCCCTTTTCCACAGCCTAAGTTTTCTGTTCAGGCGAACTTAGGAAACGGATTGACGGGCCCTGTCGTTGGAAGGATGGGAAGAATTGAATCCTTAACGATCGGTAGCTTTACTTTCAAGGATGTTCTCGCCAATTATCCCAAATATCAGATAGACACCACAACGAAACGAGAAAGAAATGCCAATTTAGGTGCCGAGTTATTAAGTAGATTTAACATCATCTATGATTATCGCAATTCATGCATATATATTAAAAAGAGCGCTCGCTTTAGCCATCCTTTCGAACATGATATGTCTGGTATTGAGCTTTATCTTGAAAGCGGCCCTCCTTCGCGAACTTTAATTTCCAGAATCGAACCAGAATCTCCAGCAGAGCTAGCCGGCCTAAAAGAAGGAGATGAAATCACCTCGATAAATTTTAAAAAAATAGATGATTATTCGATAGATGAAGTTGGTAGTATCTTCAAAGCTAAAAATGGCTACAGCGTCATTCTAGAAATCTGGAGAGGTAAATCGTATTCTATCAAATTGCTAAAACTCAAAAAACGTATATAAACCCAAAATGAAATCTCTTTTTCGATTACTGCTGTTAACGCTCGTTTCTTTTAATGTTTATGCTCAGGATATTGATTCCCTTATCTTTTCAAAGGCCAAATGGGAGAAAGCTTCTGTTGCTAAAAAAACCAAGCTTTTTACCTATCAGTTTGCAGATAGTAGCTTGTTTAAAGCCAATCAATATATCAGCTTTGTAGAAATAAAAAACCATAAAAAGGCTCCTGGATTTTTCATCGGATACGATAAAAAAGAGTTGATCAAAACCGCGGTTTTTGCTCAAAAATATCAAGCTAAAGCCGCAATCAACGGCACTTTTTTCGATATTAAAAATGGTGGTTCGGTTGATTTTCTCAAAGTTAACGACACTGTGATTAATCAGAATAGAGAAGAAAAGAATAATATTCGAGCTTTGCACCAGCGTGCTGCTATTGTGATCAATAACCATTTGCTCAACATCAAAAAATGGGATGGTTCAGCAACTTGGGAAAATAACCTGATAGACAAAAATATTATGTTAAGCGGACCGCTTCTAATTCTCGACAACGAGAAGGAAAAGCTGGATTCTGTGCCATTTAACAAACTACGCCATCCTCGAACCGCTATTGGAATTAAGCCAAACGGCAATGTATTATTGCTTACTGTTGATGGAAGACAACAAAATTCGGCAGGGGTGAGCCTTTTTGAGCTCACCAAAATCATGAAATGGTTAGGCTGTAGTAGTGCTATCAATTTAGATGGGGGTGGTTCCACTACACTTTGGGTAGATGGCTATGGCGATAACGGTGTGGTAAACCACCCGTCCGATAACAAAAAATGGGACCATGAAGGCGAAAGAAAAGTAGCTAACGTTATTTATATTAAAGCCAAACCATAACTTTGTGCCGCTACTTTATACCTTAATTGCAAATGAGCTTTAAACAATCTTTTTTAATTGCCGCCTTAATTTCCATTGCCTTATATGCTTGTAACCATCAATCAAAAAAGAAAACCAAAGGAAAAGATGACTCGGCACCTACCGAAAGTCTTACTTTTAGGGACGTAGATGGTGTTCGTTTTTATGAAGTAAAAAGAAGATTTAGCAATGGCCTCTCTTTTAATAAAGATGGTTTTATGCTAGTGCCCACTTGGATTTTAGAATACAAAGCTCCAGATACCATGTTAGCCTACAGCCCTGAAAAAAAAGGGATGGAAGCCTTTTATTTACAGTTTGATCATGGGAAGGTTTACAACTTTGCCAGGGAGTTTTTTAGGGTAAAAATGATAGCGAAAGACAGTTTGGTTTTACAGCGCTTACAAGTAGATGCCCGTGTAATCACTAAAGGTGAGGTTTCCGATGTAAACTGTACCTATTATACCAAGGATTATATAGAAAAAGTTCTAAAAACCACTATCGGCGAACTACAACGCCCAACCAAAGCTGATACGGCATTTATCAAAAAATTATCTGCTGCAACTTACAGACATCCGGCAAATCCAGATACGGCGTTTGCGGCAACAGAACCCGTGATTTTTGAACCCAATAGTAAGAACGTAAAAGTCGAAAAGCTTGCTTATGCAGATAGCGCACAAGCTAAAAAATCATACGCCTATATGTACCCCGAGTATAGGATTGAGATCAACAAATCTTACAAAGCTTTTCGCTTCCGTTTTTCTATGGTAGTTGACGTAAAAGGCAATTTATATGTGAACAGGATTGAAGGTGTTTTACCAGAAGACGTGGCATCTCGTAAAAAGTTAATACAAGGCATTGCCGATGTTTATTTGAAAAATTTACTTCACATTAAACCTGGCACCACAATGGGTATTCCGCATTCTAGTGAGGTAACTATCAACCTAGTGGGCAACTTATAAATGAAAATACTAACAAAAATTAACGGTACATTTTGTGGTTATCCCGAATTTAATCTGTACCTTGCCAACTTACTTAATTAAAATAATAATGCAAGAAGGAACAGTAAAATTCTTTAATGTAACCAAAGGTTTCGGTTTCATTATCCCTTCAAATGGAGATGCCGAGATTTTTGTACATTCAACAGGCCTTATCGACGAAATTCGTGAAAACGATAAAGTTCAGTATGATGTTGAAAACGGTAGAAAAGGCTTAAACGCCGTTAATGTGAAAGTAATCTAATTATTATCATATTTACCAAAAAAAGGCCCCGAAAATTTCGGGGCCTTTTTTATGTTTAAACAATGCTGAAGGCATTATTTCTTAATTTTAGTTAATAACAATTCCGGCTCATTGGTGGTAATGTAATCTACCTTTTGTTCCAACATCCAATCCATATCTTTAGCGGCATTTACTGTCCAAACATTAATAATTACCCCAGCAGCTTTTGCTTGTGTAATCCAGTCTGGGTTTTTCTTCAATACGCCTTGATTATAATCTAAGCCATAAAATCCTTGCTCTTTCAATTTAGCTGGCTCAATCTCACCATTTAAGTAAGACACTCTGGCTCCAGGGACATTGGCAATTAAATATTTACAGATATAATGACTAAAGCTAATGTACTCAATCCAAGGGCCCGCCTTAAGTTCATTTACCATCGCAATTACTTTTTTGGTCAGCTCTTCTTCCTTTTCCTGCGTTTTTTGAGGCTTAACTTCCAAAATTAATTTTGTTTTCTTTTGCTTCATTCCTGCTTTCAAATATTCTTCAAGCGTTGGAATACTTTCGCCATTACTCAGTTTTTTGTAATCCACCAATTCCTTGTATGTGCTGGTCGCGATATCTTTTCCTAAAAAATCAGCATTATGATTAACCACGGGAACACCATCAGCCGTAAGCTGAACGTCAAACTCACTTCCAAAACACCCGATACGCACAGCTTCATTCAAAGAAGCAATAGAATTTTCAGGTAAGCTTTGGGTTTTGAAAGCTCCACGGTGAGCAATCACTAAGTTTTTATTCCACGATTTAATCTGTTTTTGTGCAAAGGCTGTTCCAGTAGTCATTAATGCTAAAATAGCCACAAAAATTTTTTTGTTCATGTGTGTAAGTATTTTTTAAGTTGGATTGAATGCTGCAATATACAGCCTTCGTGTTATTTTTTGTTTTTATTTATTATATTTTATTTCTAATCTACGGCTTATCGACAACTTTTAAAAACAAATTGAAAGTTTAATTCAAAAAAATGTGCTCTTTTAATTTAAGTGCACATTTTTTACCTTTATTGTCGTTTAAAATTAAGATGGGCAATAATTATAACTTACTGATATCAAAAATCAACGAGTTCACCCGAAAGTTTTACCTCAATAAACTTTTACGTGGAAGTATATATGCCGCTGCGCTTATTTTAAGCCTTTATCTGTGTCTTTTCGTCTGGATTTTTTATACCTATCCAAGTATATCCACCAAAACGTTATTATTTTTTTCCTTTATTGCCATTTCATTATTGGCCATTATCCTTTGGGTCATCAAACCTGCCCTATCCTATTTCAAATTGAGCAAAACCATTGGTTTGGAAGAAGCTGCAAACTTAATAGGAAATCATTTCTTTAATGTTAAGGACAGGTTACTGAATACTTTACAGTTAAAAAATCTCGCCGATAGTTCGCCGCAAAACAGCGCTCTTATTTTGGCGGGCATAGACCAAAAAATCAACGAATTAAAACCTATTCCTTTTTCAAACGCCATTAATTTGGGCGACAATAAAAAGCACATCAAATACATTGCCCTCCCCTTAGCTGTAATTTTATTGATTGGCATTTTAGCACCCGCGATTTTAAGAGAAGGAACCAGCAGTTTTATCCGTTATAATCAGGAAGTATTGCCACAGGCGCCATTCCAATTTACGATAGAAAATAAAAGTTTAAACGTTACACAGGGTGATGATTTAACAATTAAACTTAAACTAACTGGCGACGAATTCCCTCAAGACATTTATTTAGAAGATGGTGTGAACAGCTATAAGCTGGAAAAACAGGACATCAGCCATTTTAGTCATTCCTTTAAAAACATTCAAAAAGATAAGACGATTCGTTTTTCTGGTGGCGGATTCAGTTCGGCGAGCCATACCATTAGCGTAAAACCCCGTCCCTCATTACTCAACCTTAGCGCAACCTTAGTTTATCCAGCTTATCTGAATCGAAAATCGGAAGAAGTACCAAATGTGGGCGATTTGCTTATCCCCGAAGGAACAAAGGTAAATTGGAAACTAAAGACTGAAAACAGTGAAGAAATTAGCTTCATTATACAGCAAAAAGTTCATCGAATTTCCGTTGAAGACAATCAGGCTAATTTTAGTGCAACAATTAAAACAAACGGGAATTATCAAATTGTCCCAAAAAACAAATACGTAAGCTTACAGGATTCGCTTAGCCATCAGCTTACCGTTATTATTGATCAGTATCCTACCATTACAGTTAATGAAACACCAGATAGTTTAAGCAGTAAAGCGCTTTATTTTAACGGAGTGGTTAATGATGACTATGGCTTCTCTTCTCTAAAATTCAAGTATCAAATTAAAGAACAAAATAAGCTTGTTTCGCAAGGATCAAAGGCTATTGCCATTAAAAACAATCAGACCGAAAATAACTTTTTCCACTTTTGGAATTTAAATGAGCTTAAAACCAAACCGGGGCAAATCATTGAGTACTTCTTTGAAATAGCAGATAATGATGGGGTAAATGGTGCCAAAGTTACTCGCTCTGAAATTAAAACCTATCAAGCGCCAACCCAACAGCAAATCGCCGAAAAATTGGCCGAAGGAAGCCAATCGTTAAAGCAGAAAATGGAGCAAACCATTAAACTGGCCAGCACCATTGAAAAGGAAAGCAAAAAACTAAGTGAAAGTCTTCTGGAGAAAAAGCAGCTCAATTTTGAAGACAAAAAACAGATTGAGCAATTGCTGGATAAACAAAAGCAATTGGATGAGGCCGTAAAGGATATCAAGGCCCAAAACGAGAAAAACAATTTCGACAAGCAGGAAAACAATACCCTAACCGAAGAGCTTAAAGAGAAGCAGAAAAAAATTGACGAACTCTTTAACAATGTTTTGGACGAGAAAACCAAAGAACTTTTACAAAAGCTCCAACAATTGATGGACAAGAACAACAAGGAGCAAACCCGCAACGAACTATCAAAAATGCAGATGGATAACAAATCTGTAAAAAATGAACTGGATCGCATTCTTGAACTTTATAAACAGTTAGAGTTTGAACAAAGTCTACAAAATAAAATTGATCGCTTAAACGAGATGGCCAAGCAGCAGAAGGAACTGTCTGACCAAAGCAAAGACAAAAATTCTTCAACGCAAGATATTAAAGGAAAGCAAGATCAGCTCAATAAAGATTTTAGAGATTTAAAAAAGGAATTTCAAGATTTGGACAAAAAGAATCAAGCATTAGAGCGTCCAAATGAATATAAAAATCCTGAAAAGGAAACCAACCAAATCGAAAAAAACCAACAAGATAGTAAAGAAGAGCTTAATCAAAATAACAGACAAAAGGCTTCCGAAAAGCAACAGCAAGCAGGCCAGCAAATGCAGCAATTAGCGCAGCAACTGCAGGAACAACAACAGGCTGGTGCCGAAGAGGAAAACAAGGTGAATGCACAGGAACTTCGTAAGCTTTTGGAAAATTTATTGAGCACTTCCTTTGAACAGGAAAAAGTAATGGAAACGTTCAGAAAAATGAGCGCTTCGGATCCCGCTTATGTGCAACAAGCGCAAAAACAAAATATGATTAGGGACAATATGAAAACCATTGCGGATAGTCTCTTTTCATTAAGCAAACGCGTTCCGCAGATAGAAAGTGTGGTGAATACAGAGATTGAGAAAATTAACTTTAACATTGGTAAAGCCATTGACTTTTTAGGCGATAGAAGAACCGGAGAAGCCACTCGCTCACAACAATTTGCCATGACCTCGCTGAACAACTTAGCTTTGATGCTTAATGAAGCATTGGAGCAACTGCAAAATGCCATGAAGAATGCCAAAAGTGGAAAAGGCAAGCAAAAACAGGGCATGCAGCAATTACAACAAATGCAGGAACAGTTGAATAAAAATATGCAGCAGGCCAAGGAGAAAATGGAGCGACAAGGCAATCAAGGTACCGTACCAAAAGGTCAAATGAGCCAAGAATTTGCAAAAATGGCCCAGCAACAACAGATGATCAGAGAGGCCCTGGAAAAGATCAACAAGGAAGATAATAAAGATGGCAAAGGTTCAATGGGCAATTTGAACCAAGCTGTACAGGAAATGAAGCAATCGGAATTGGATTTAGTGAATAAACGCATTTCCCAAGAAACAATCAATAGGCAAAAAAACCTAATGGTTAAATTACTAGACGCAGAAAAGGCTCAACGGGAACAAGACGAAGACTCAAAAAGAGAAAGTAACGCTGCAAAGCAATTCCCCCCTTCCTATCAGCAAATGCTGGATAAATTCAAAAAAAGTATGCAAAGTGAAAGTGAGCTGATTCAAAAACTTCCTCCCAACCTTAATTACTACTACAAAAACAAGGTTGCCGAATATTTCAAATTGTTAAATTCAACAAAAAAGTAACCTGCTTTTCATTGCGACGCACGAAGCGATTTATCTTTTATAATTTCATAGAATTCCTTGACTTTTGGATTTAAGCCTTTGATTGGCAACTATCCGTTTTGAATTTTTATTTTTGCCTTTTAATTTATCCTACATGTCAAAGATCAATTTCTTTACAGAAGACACCAGTTATACCCTAAAAGGAAAAACACCTATCAGAAAATGGATAGAAGAAACCATCGTTAACGAAGGTTATGCTTTGAACGAATTGAATTTCATTTTTTGTTCAGACGAATATTTGCTGCGTGTAAACCAAGATTTCCTTCAACATGACTACTATACCGACGTAATCACTTTTGACAACTCAGAGGAGCTTAAAATGATTTTGGGGGATATTTTTATCAGCATAGATAGAGTGAAGGATAATGCGAAGCAAAACGGTATTCTTACTCATGATGAATTATGCCGCATCATTATTCATGGCACACTGCATTTGCTGGGCTATAGAGATAAAACCAAAAAAGCAAAGTTGGAAATGACCGCTAAAGAAGACTTTTACTTGAACAGACGCTAATCCCTCATTTTCCTTTTTGCCGTTAAGCCATTTGTTTTGCAGGATTGTGAAATATTTTGAAAATTACGTTAGGTTTTTTGCGGCATTTTTCCTAAAATAGTTTTGATTTACAAATTGTTATGCGCATTTGTGCTGCTTTGTAAATAACCTAAACCAAACTATTTATAATCATGAAAATGATAATCTCTATGAAAAATAGGGCAAAATTCTGCCTTATACTAACCCTGTTTATTGCTGTACTGGCTTCTTGTTCCAAAAAAAATGACCCAGTTCCAGAAACCCCGGGAAATCCATCGAATCCTACAGCACCATCTTCGGCTAAGGAAATCACTAACATCAGTATTCTAAAATCAGAAAATGCAAACCTCACGGGCGATGGCTATTTCTTCAAAGGCGTCTCTAAAATTTACATCACTGTTCCACCTAGTTCTAGCTTAAACAGCGTAAAAGTCAACTTTACCCTTTCCAACAAAGCAACCATCAAAGTAGATGGCGTAACGTTAAGCAATAATTCTGGAAATTTAGATTTGAGCAAAACCCTTACAGCGGTTGTTACCGCAGAGAATGGTGCAACAGCCACCTACACCGTTTTAGCACAAGTTGGCGTTAAGGAAATAGATGCCATGATTTATCCCTTTATTGAAAAGTACAACATCCCAGCAGCTTCATATGCCATTGGCAAAAACAGCATAGAAGAAATCGTTTACAAAAATGCCTGTGGCTTTGCTAATGTTGACACCAAGGAAAGGGCACAGTCAGATTACGAGTTCCGGTTAGCCTCTATGACCAAGCAACATACCTCAATTGCCATCATGACTTTGATACAGCAGGGTAAAATTGGGTTAAATGACCTCGTTTTCGGGCCCACAGGAATATTAAAGGCAACTTTCCCAACCGTAGGGCCTAAATCGGCTAAAGTGACCGTTAAACATCTCCTAGAGCACACGGCTGGTTATACTGGAGACCCAATGTTCAGCAGCAGCGCAGGAACAACCTTGGACCAAAAAATACAAACTATGCTAAATGCTGCTCAAAATGAGCCTGGCACCACTTATTATTACTACAATTTGGGTTATGGCGTGCTTGGAAAAATCATTGAGCTGATATCAGGTAAGGAATACGGAGCCTATTTGAAAGAGATTTATGCTCCCGTGGGGATAACAGTTAATCTTACCTCTTCTTCCGCAACCGCCAGACGAGCTAAAGAAGCGATTTGTTATCCTCAAGGAAGTTCCACGGCCTATGGCAATGATGTGGAGGTATACAAAGCAGCTGGGGGCGTTTCTATCAACACCGATAATCTTTTCAAAGTTTTGTATTCGGTTGATGGTGGTCCAATTAAGCCAGATATTTTGAATGCGGCAACCAGAACATTAATGTTTACCAAATCGACAGTGGCAAATTATGCTTTAGGTTGGCGCACCGGCCATTCGTTATTCGAAGGCTTTTACCATGGTGGAAACTTAATTGGCACCGCTACTTTTTGGATTTACGGCTCCGAGTATAGCGCAGCGATTTTATTAAACTCTAGAAGTGTAGAAGATAGCTTTGACGTCGATTTGATTGTGCTCACCAATAACGTGATGAAAAAAGCAAAAGAATTGAATTTATAAGCTTTTAAAAAATCTGTCATTCTGGGTGAGAGATAAACCTATATAGACTTTAGACTCCTCTTTCCTCGGAATGACAAATTTGAGCAACCTAAGGCACAAAAATCAAATAAATTAAATAGGCAGTAACCAACCCTAAAACCGCTGTAACTATTCCAGAAACTCGTTTCTTTTTGAGAAACAATAATAAAATCAATCCGGTTAAAGAAACAACGATGAGGAAAATAGCAGAAATATCAATGATCCACCCCCATCCTTTTCCTGAGTCTCTGCCTTTGTGTAAATCATTCCAAAGAGCAACCACTCCTTTTTTGATCTCGGTAACTTCGTATTCGCCTCTTTCCCGATCAATAAAGACATCTGAAGAATAGGCCGGACCCTTGAAGGTAATACTTACCTCATAATCTTCTATTCTAAATTCGCTAACAGCTCCTTTCAGTTGGTATTTACTCCGTAGAAATTCAACGATTTCCAATTTGGCTATTTTATTGGTGTCTGGGCTGTTCACCCATTTTACATTCAATTTTCCTTTGTATTTCTCTTCTATCTGCTTTTCTGCCCCAAACCATTTCGGATGGTTAAGGGTTAAGCCCGTAAAAGAAAAGAACAAAACAATGGCGAAACTCACCATAGAAAGGTAGATGTGCAACCATCTTGATAGCTTTGCAATATCTTTTTTGGGTCTGCCTATTTTTTTCTTATTCGTACTCAAATCCTATTTCTTTTTACCAAATTCAAAGCTTGCTGAGGCAACTTCCACATTACCTGGATTAGTTGTTTTTATTGGTGCTTTTCTTAATTCCAAAGCTTGACGAATGATTTCATTAGTGCCATGCTCCTTCGCCGTTTCAATAATTATGGTGTATTTCCCTTGCGGCACGTAATTCCCTTTATCATCTTTCCCGTCCCATTTCACCGTATAACTTCCTGGATTTCGCGTAGCACCAGTTACCGATGCATAGTTGTCCTTGTTTGCCTTAAAACGTTCGCCGTTGATCCTGTACCAATTTCTCAGATCAGGAATCCAATTTGTTTTTCTGTACCATAAAGCAAGATTTCTAACCGATTCGCGTTTTTCGTTTTCTACCCAAATGGCCGCATATGGCCGATGGCTATTGTCCTCAATAGCATTCAGTTTAAAGTTGATGGCCAATTCAAATTTAGGGTCCCATAACTTCTGATTTTCAGCATAGCTCGATTTTGTCAATTCGTCAATCGGCTCCTCTATTTTATTTGGAACAACATATTCATCCCAGTTTACGCTCTTAACTATCTTTCCTTCTTTAGTTACAATAAGATAGGCTGCATTTGATTTTTCGGCCAATGTTCTACTCTCTTCCAAGGTCAATACGTTAAAAGCAGTAGCCAAAGCCCCGGCATCAACCGCATTTTGGGCTATTACTGTGGCACTGATGATTTCTTCCACAGGTTTAGCCGTTCTAGGATCAATAATGTGCGAATACCAGTTTTTGCCAATCTGTTCTCCCCTTCTATAATTTCCACTAGTTGCCACGGCTCTGTTCATCACCATAAGTTTAGCAATAGGCGGATCATTTTCGGCATTTTCTAGAGGGTTGGTCGCATGGATTAAATCCGTATCAGTGCCCTTTGTAACTAAATCGCCACCAATATTCACTACTACATTCTCTATTTTTCCCTCTTTCAATGCAGCATCACATGCTTTGTTAATGATATAGCTTTTCGCAAAGGAATTCATCACTAAGGGAATTTGATCTAGTTTGGTTGCCGTTAAGTTAGATGGATCTAACACATAATGTTTGGCCATCATTTGAGAAATAGCTTTTCTAATTTCAGCTTTTGATGGACGGTTTCTTTTTAATGCCGCTTCATGCCAAAGTTTGGTCGCCACAGCTACTGAAGGATTCAAAGCACCGTTAGTTCGTTGCTTCCAATCATCAAATAAGCTTAACATTTCAAAAAGCTCTTTAGAAACTTTTATTGGCTTATTCAAATCGCTTTTCATCCACTTACTGAACTCGCTATTGCTATTGTAAGCACTGAAAATATTTGAAAGTCTATTGATTTCTACCAACGCTGCTTTTTCAGCCTTTTCCACCTCCTTCTCCGAAGTGCTTATGATCTTAAACTCCAAAGAAGTTCCCAATACATTTTCATGGTTAGAAACATACATCTGGGCCTTCAATGGCTTTACTTCTTCTTTAGGATGATGGCTAATTAGAATTAAAGAGGTAAGAATGGTAGCTAATACTTTCACGATGACAAATTTTACTTAAGACCAAAGTCAAAGTTAGTGCAGATTTATCATTTTTCTGAATTGAAAGCACAAATTTCATTTTTCCGGCAATCCCGTTGGTCGAAAAATTACAGCCGTTTGTCGAAACTTTATGATCGATGGTATAAAACAGCGAGTTAACGTGCAACCTTTTTAGGGTTTGGAGGTCTTATAGATGTAACCAGTTTACAAAAACACAGAAAAATTAAATAACGATATAAAAAACACACAATATGAAAACCGCTATCAAAACTCTATTCGCAGCCATCTTAACAGTAGCTATCAGTGCAAGTGCCCCAGCTTTTGCAAATGCTAAGGAAGCAAAAAAAGTAACCATGCTTAATACAGTAAAGAACTTCAACAAATTAAATGTTGCAGGGAATGTAGAAGTAATTTTGGTTCAAAGCACTAACCCAGGTGTACAAGTTTACGATAACTATTACGCTAAAAATGCACTGGTACAAGAAAAAGATGGCGAATTAAGAATTAGTTCTTTTGATAAGGAAATTTTAACAGTGGTAGTTTATGCTAGTCAATTGAACGAGATTACTGCAAGCGATAACGCTGTAGTAAAAACAAATGGCAAATTTAACACCTTGAGCTTAGAGGTTAACTTAAAAGACCAAGCAAAGGCTAGCTTAAACACCAACACTGTTGATCTATTCGCTAAAGTAAATGGCAAAGCAAGCTTAAGCCTAAGCGGATCAACAACAGATTACAATGCAATAATTGGTAGCTTGGCTTCATTAAGCTCTGAAAAATTTTCTGCAGAAAACACTAACATTCAATCTAAAAATACCGCAGTAGCACAGCAACAATCAGCAACTAGCACGCTGCCAACTGAGGATATTTTAACCTTGTTTTAAAATTCATATACACACATATAAATTTAGTTTAGTTTTAGTTAATCAAGCGGGTGGATGCCCGCTTTTTCTTTTTAATAACATTTCCTTTTCGGCCACTTATTCTAGAATAAAAGGGATAATGCTTTAAATATCGCTATATTGGGGGTTATTTTATTTTAGCCAAATATGAAAATAGCGTATTCTCTAAAACAAAAAACTAAAATAGCCATTCTTCTTTTTCTAATCATGACCTGTACAATATTGATTAGGGTGTTGGAAGACCGGAGTATCAAAAACATGGAAAAGGCTTTTTCTTCGCTGTACAATGATAGGCTAGTTCCCGCCACCGATATTTTTTATATTTCAGAAAAGCTATACGCTAAAAGATTTCTATTGGAAACCTTTGTTTATAGCGACAAAAATAAGCTAAACCCACAGCAATTAAACAACAAGCTAAGGGGCTACGACAAAGAAATAGATACGCTTTTAGTAAAGTACGAAAAGACCTTTTTAGTTAGAAATGAGAAAAATCACTTAACTGAACTAAAAGTTAAATTACTTGAAAATAAAGTTCTGGAAAAAAACATTTTATTAAATGCCGGAACGTTAGATAAAGCATCTCTACGGAACTTATACGACAGTGGGGCTGAGCGTTCCTTTGCTGATATTTCTAGCCTACTTTCGCAGCTTACTAAAATACAAACTGTGGTTGGTGAAGAGCTCAAAAAAGAGTCGCAAAAAATTGTAATGGGCACCAATTTATATTCCACACTTCAGTTAATTCTAGCAATCATTATAGGCGTACTTATCGTTTCTATCATTTTTGCTTCCAATGTAATGAATATTAGGAATGATAAGTTTAATTTGAATTGAATAATGTCCCCTTTAAATACCGAAAATGCCAGAACCTATTGATTTCGATATTCAGCCTACTGGCATCATTTCTAAGAATTTTTTGCTGCATAACATTTATACCTTTAGCCAAGCAGCAAATTTTATTAGGAAACTCAACTATGGTAGAAATGAAAATAAAACAAATTTAGCGACGGTATTCGATGACAAATGCGGAACTTGTAGTACTAAACATGCCCTTTTAAAGCTACTTTCAGAAGAAAACAACATTACTGATTTAAAGCTTATGATTGGTATTTTTAAAATGAATGCCATCAATACACCAAAAATAGCCTACACATTAAATAAAAACCATCTTCTTTATATCCCAGAAGCGCACAACTATTTGAAATGGGAAACCCATATTTTAGATTATACTACTGAATTTTCAAAACCAGGTGATTTTATAAATGACCTTCTTGAAGAAATAGAAATTCAACCTGATCAAATATCTAGTTTTAAAGTAGCCTATCATCAAAATTTTCTAGCTGACTGGCTCAAAAATCAACCAAATTTAAAGTTCTCTATAGAGGGGCTTTGGAGAGTAAGAGAACAGTGTATTTTAGATCTTTCTGCTAATTAACTTGACAAGACGTAACATCGTATCGTAATTATTTCCCTTTAACCACAGCAAACTGTTAGCTATAAAGCGTTAAGCAGTTATTATTCCGTACTTTTGTAGTAATTTTTTGACTATATAATTCGTTTAGAAAACCTTGAGTACACTAATTGCAGCAGAAGGGCTTGGCCATGCCTATCATGATGAATGGCTATTTAAAAATCTAACATTAGGAATTAATGCGGGGCAACGTGTAGCCCTTGTTGGCGTTAATGGAGCCGGCAAAAGCACATTAATGAAATTACTTGCCGAACGCTTTACTCCCCTAGAAGGAAAAATAGTAAAAAATAAATCTGTTAGGATTGGATTTCTTGACCAAGAACCGTCGTTTCCTGAAGATGCCAGCATTAGCGACTTCATTTTTTCATCAGAAAACAAGCAACAGCAATTGATAAGAGAATATGAAGAATTAGTTGAGAAAGAACATCCTGATGAAAAGAAGCTCAACAGATTATATGAAGAATTAAGCGAACATAATGCTTGGGAGTACGAACATCAGATTAAAACTATTTTAAGCAGAATGGGCATTAATCAGCTGCAACAAAAAATAGATACCTTATCTGGTGGTCAGCGTAAAAGACTAGCCTTAGCTAAACTTTTAATTGAAGATCCGGAAATTTATGTATTAGATGAGCCAACCAATCATCTAGATATTGACACGATCGAATGGTTAGAAAAATTATTAACTGCGGGCAACAAAACTTTATTACTGGTAACACACGATAGATACTTTTTAGATAACATATGTAATACTATTGTAGAATTAGAAAGAGGTAAAACGTATACCTATAACGGAAACTACGCTTATTTTTTAGAAAAGAAAGCGGAGAGAGAAGCCCAGGATGACGCTACCTATCAGAAAAACAAAAATCTACTCAAGAAAGAACTGGAGTGGATGCGTAGAATGCCACAAGCTAGAGGAACAAAATCGCAGGCAAGGAAAGATGCCTTTTATGAATTAGAAGAAAAAACAAAACAGAGGGCAGACCACCAAAAGGTAACTTTGAATGTTAAAATGGCCAGACAAGGCAATAAAATTCTAGAACTGGAAAACATTAAACAGGCTTTTAATGGTCATAGTATTATTAACGACTTTACCTATGTATTCAAAAAAGGGGATAGAATTGGTCTAGCAGGAAAAAATGGCACTGGAAAATCAACACTACTAAACATCATCACAGGAAATTTAAAGCCGAATAACGGGGTTGTAGATTTAGGAGAAACCACAAAGTTTGGATATTATAAGCAAGGAGGTCTAAATTTCAATGAAAAAGATAGAGTAATAGATATTGTAAAAGCAGATGCCGAATATATTAAAATGGCAGATGGGCAAACCATTTCTGCCTCTGCCCTACTTACTTTATTTTTATTCCCTCCAAAGAAACAACATGGCTTAGTTGAAAAACTAAGTGGTGGAGAAAGAAAACGTTTACACCTCATGAAGGTATTGATGCAGAATCCAAACTTCTTAATATTAGATGAGCCGACTAATGATTTAGATATTGACACTTTAAATGTATTGGAGGAATTTTTAGAAAACTTCCCTGGTGTTTTAGTACTGGTTTCCCATGATAGATACTTACTAGATAAAATGAGTGACCAACTTTTTATCATGGAAGGAAACGGAAATGTAAAAATCTTTAACGGAAACTATTCTGAACACAGAAATGCGATAGAGCAAGAAAAAGAGGCAGCCACAAAAAAGGACAAAAAAGAAGAAAACAAAACAACATCAACCACTGGAAAGTTAAGTTTTAAGGAACAACAAGAGTTTAATAAACTGGAAGCTTCACTAGCAGAAAACGAAGAAAAAGTAAAAAATTTAAATGAACAGCTTCATCAAATCAATCCTGCTGACTATACAAAGATTCAAGAAATATCAGCAGAGATAGAAAAAATAAATCAAACCATCGAAAAAGAGATGGAAAGATGGATTGAGCTTTCAGAAAAATAATAATTTTTACGTTTGTTCCACGTGGAACAAACGTAAAAGAAATAAAATATAATGTTTCACGTGAAACATCTCAAAATATATGTTTAAAGAATACGACGTAATTGTAGTAGGTGCAGGCCATGCAGGTTGTGAAGCTGCCGCTGCTGCTGCAAATTTAGGTTCATCGGTATTATTAATTACCATGAATATGGAAACTATTGCTCAAATGAGCTGCAATCCAGCAATGGGTGGCGTAGCCAAAGGACAAATAGTAAGGGAAATAGATGCAATGGGCGGTTATTCCGGTATCATAGCTGATAAAACTACCATTCAATTCCGCATGTTAAATAAGTCAAAAGGTCCTGCCATGTGGAGCCCACGTACGCAAAATGATAGAAAACGATTTGCAGAAGAATGGCGTTTAGCTTTGGAACGCACTCCAAATATTGATTTTTGGCAAGAAATGGTTAGTTCATTATTAATCAAGAATAATACAGTTGTAGGTGTAAAAACTAATCTTGGTGTTGAAATTAAAGCCAAATCTGTTGTACTTACTAATGGTACTTTTCTGAATGGAGTAATTCATATCGGCGAGAAAAAAATGGGAGGTGGTAGAACTGGAGAAAAATCGGCTACTGGATTAACCGAGCAATTAGTAGAATTAGGTTTCGAAGCCGGAAGAATGAAAACAGGTACCCCACCTAGAATTGATGGCCGCTCTCTGAATTATTCTTTAATGGAAGAGCAATGGGGCGATGAAGAAAGAGGGAGATTTTCTTATACAAATATAGATTTACCTACCGATCAACGTTGCTGCTGGATTACATATACCAATGACAAAGTACATGAAACTTTGAAAGAAGGCTTTGAAAAATCCCCAATGTTTACAGGAAGAATCAAAGGTTTGGGCCCGCGTTATTGTCCATCAATTGAAGATAAAATCAACAGATTTGCTGAACGTGAACGTCATCAGATTTTTGTAGAACCTGAAGGATGGAACACCTGTGAGATTTATGTAAATGGATTTTCTACTTCATTACCAGAAGATGTACAATATAAGGCCCTAACTCAAATTCCAGGGTTTGAAAATGCAAAGATGTTTAGGCCCGGATATGCCATAGAGTATGACTATTTCCCTCCTACCCAACTGTCATTAACCTTAGAAACAAAATTAATCAGCAATTTATTCTTTGCTGGTCAAATAAATGGCACTACTGGATACGAAGAAGCTGCTAGTCAAGGTTTTATAGCAGGAATTAATGCCCATCAGAAGGTTAATGACTTACATGAGCTGATCATGAAACGTTCTGAGTCGTACATAGGGGTTTTGATAGATGATTTGGTTACAAAAGGTACAGAAGAGCCATATCGTATGTTTACTTCTAGAGCTGAGCATCGTCTATTATTGAGACAAGACAATGCCGATATTCGCCTCACCCCTATTGCACATGAATTGGGTTTGGTTGGAGACGACCGTTTGGCCATCGTTAATCAGAAAGTAAAAGACTCTGACGAGATTGTGGCCTTTACTAAAAAGCAAGGCATAGAAATGTCAGAAGCGAACGCCTTATTAGAAGATTTGGGAACTTCTGCCCTGACTCAAAATGTAAAGTTATTTAGTGTATTGAGTAGACCGCAAGTAAACATTAGTGACTTAAGAAAAGTGAGTGAGCCATTTGAGGAAGTACTAAATCAATTTGATAAAGAAACTGTAGAACAAGCTGAAATCAAAATTAAATACGAAAGCTATTTCGAGAAAGAACAAGAAATTGTTGCCAAAATGCAAAAGATGGAAGACAAGGCAATTAATCCAGATTTTGATTATAACACTTTAGTATCTTTATCAAAAGAAGCAAGAGAAAAATTATTGAAGATAAAACCTCGAACTTTGGGCCAAGCCTCCCGAATTTCAGGTGTCTCGCCTTCTGATATCTCTGTTTTGATGGTGCACATAGCTAAGTAACTGTTTTACAATTATTTAACTAATTAAAAATACGGCTTGAAATAAAGCGTTATAAAGGCATAACTTAAAATTTTAATATTACTGTTCCAAAAAAGGTAAAAACGAATTAAAAAGCTTATAAATGGCAAAAAATAAGAAAGACTCTTTTTATAGCATTTTTTCAGCATTAATAGTGTTGGCTACTTTAATTTATGGTTGCGCAGCTATGCAAACTCCTCAAGGCGGTCCAAAAGATACCACTCCTCCCAAAGTGCTTAAAATGACTCCAGAAAATTTGACTACAAATTTTAACGCCAAAAAAATTGTTCTGGAATTTGATGAGTATATTAAGCTTAATAATGAATTCAAAGAATTTTCAATTTCTCCAGAATTGGAAAGAACTCCTGAATTAAAAGTAAAGTCGAAAAGATTAGAAATAACTCTGCCGGATACTTTGGAAAAAAATACGACTTACACCCTAAATTTTGGAAAGTCAATTGTGGATTTGAATGAAGCCAATGAACTTAAAAATTTCAGCTATGCTTTTTCTACAGGTCCAACATTAGATTCGCTAAGTATTAGTGGCAATGTTACCAATGCACTTACTTTGGAACCAGAAATTGAAGCTACAGTTTTCATCCTCCCCTTATCAAGGGACAGCCTTTTTGGAAAAAAACGTGCAACAATATTTACCTTAACAGATAGTAGTGGCAATTTTAAGCTTAACAATTTAAAGAAAGACACCTACAAAATTTATGCACTAAAAGAAAAAGGTGGCGATAGGATTTATCAACAGATAAGTGATGAAATAGGATTCATCAAAGAACCTTTTTTACTGGACAAAAATATCGATAGTTTACATCTTAGTGTATTTAAAGAATTAGCTCCAGAATTTCGTGTCCTCGACAGAAAATTAAATGCAGATGGAAGTATCTTGATAAGCTTTAATCAAAAATTAAAAAAACCTGATTTAACGGTTATATTTCCTAGTGCTATTGATCAAGGAAAATTAGTACAGTTCAATAAAACAAAAGATAGTGTAAACCTTTGGCTTAATAATCTATCCTTTGATTCCGTAAAAGTAGCTATCAAAGATGAAGGGAAAATTCTTGATACTGTAAGATTTACCAGATCAAAAAGAGATACTTATAATCGAGTAGTTAACATTTCCGACAACTTGGATGGCAATTCATTAAATCCATTTAAGGATTTGACCATTACTTTTAATTTTCCTCTCAAAAGCTTAGACGAGAGTAAAATATTATTGTTAGAAGATAGTATTCCGAGAAAATTTACTTTAGTAAAAGACAGTATCAATATGTTAAAATATCATATCAAATATAAGTGGAGAGCTAAGGAAGAATATATTTTATTATTACGGGAAAGCGCTGCTACAGCCATTTTTGATGCTAAAAACAAAGAATTAAAAAAGACTTTTACGCTTGGTGATGCCAATGATTACGGTACCTTAACACTTGCCGTAGAAACCCCAGACACTGCTAAAAGTTATATATTGGAAATTGTAAACAAGGATAAAAATATTGTTTCTAGCTTCCCAATTACTAAGAAAACATCTGTTAAACTTGACAAGTATAAACAAGGAGTATATTATGGCCGAATTGTTTACGACGAAAATAAAAATGGTATTTGGGACACTGGTAACCTAAAAGAAGGCAAACAACCAGAAGCTATTTGGTATGAACCTAAAGAGTTATCTATCAGGGCAAACTGGGATAGAAATGAAATTATAAAAATACCGTTAGTTGCCCCACTTCCAACACCAAAACCTAAAGAAAGGAAAGAAGTAAAACCTACCCCTACTTCTCCAGCTCAGCCACAAAGAATGGGAAGAAATTAAGATTTAAACCAATCTGAATACATGATATAATTATCAGGTAATTTGTTTAATAAAGCTCTTTGCTCCTCAGTAATGGGCTTTATTTTTTTTGCAGGAGTTCCTGCGTAAATATATCCACTCTCGCAAACCGTATTTTCTAATACTACAGATCCTGCTGCTATAATACAGTACTCATCTACAATAGCATGATCCATTACAATAGCTCCCATACCAATCAGCACATTATCCTTAACTGTACAGCCGTGCACAATAGCATTATGTCCAACATTTACTCTATTTCCAATAAAAGTAGCTGCTTTTAAATAAGTTGCATGAATAACGGCCCCGTCCTGAATATTGCTTTCATTACCTATAGTGATGCTATTTACATCTCCCCTAACCACTGCATTAAACCAAATTGAACAGTTTTCGCCAACTTTAACATCGCCAACAATGGTAGCATTTGGTGCTATAAAACAATCACTTCCAAATTGCGGGCTAACTCCTTTAACTGGTAAAATAATAGACATAATAGATATGAGACTAAACGTATAACTTAAAACCCATTACTTATCACTAAATAATAGTATCAACTAATTCATTTGCATGCTTTGGATAATCGGTAGTATAATGCAATCCCCTACTTTCCTTACGTTGCATAGCTGATTTTATCACCAAATAAGCCACTTGGATTACATTTCTAAGTTCACATAGCTTAACGGAAACTTTATTATTCTTATAGAATTCTTCTGTTTCTTCATATAGTAAATAAAGCCTGCGCATGGCTCGATCCAATCTAAAATCTGAGCGAACAATACCTACATAATCGCTCATAATTTTTTGAGTTTCACGTAAATTGTGAGTAACCAAAATATCTTCATTAGATTGTATTACTCCTTTGTCATCCCATTCAGGAATATCATCAGGAATGACATTATGTTGGTAGCTTTCAATAGCTGAAGAGAATATGCGATGAGCAAAAACAGTAGCTTCAAGTAATGAATTGGATGCCAATCTATTAGCTCCATGTAATCCTGTTGAAGAAACCTCACCACAAGCATACAAATGATTAATAGAAGATTTTCCATCTTCATCAACCATTACCCCTCCACACATATAATGACAAGCTGGAGTAACTGGAATAAAATCCTTAGTCATATCAATACCGATAGACAAGCATTTGGCATAAATGTTAGGAAAATGTTTAAGAATATCAGTTTTGCTTCTCATGGTGATATCTAAATAGACAAAATCATCACCAGATTTCTTCATTTCATTATCAATAGCCCTTGCCACAATATCACGAGAAGCCAACGAACCTCTTTCGTCATATTCATACATAAATTCTTCGCCCGTTCTTCTTCTCAATACACCACCAAATCCCCTCACCGCTTCAGAAATTAAAAATGATGGATATTCACCTGGATTGTATAAGGCAGTTGGATGAAATTGGATGAACTCCATATTCCTTATCTTTCCCTTAGCCCTATAAACCATCGCCATTCCATCACCAGTAGCAATTACTGGATTAGTAGTGTTAGCGTAAATATGCCCAGCTCCCCCACTCGCCATTACAGTTACGTTTGCCAATATCTTTTCCACATTGTTACTCTCTGTGTTAAAGGCATATATACCATAACAATTAATATCTGTACTACTCTTATCCACATGTTTTCCCAAGTGGTGTTGCGTAATCAGCTCCAAACAGAAATAGTGTGTTAATATCTCAATGTTCTCATTCTGATGAATTTGCTTTAATAAAACACTTTCAATTTCGTAGCCCGTAATATCCTTATAATGAAGCACTCGGTGCTCAGAATGTCCGCCTTCTTTTGCTAAATCAAATACCCCAGCAGGGTTTTTATCGAAATTAATTCCATAATCGATGATTTCCTGTATACGTTCCGGGCCTTCTTTCACCACAATTTCCACAATCCTTTCATCACAAAGACCATCACCGGCAATTAACGTATCCTGTATATGCTTTTCGAAAGAATCTGCCTTATCAACCACCACTGCTACCCCCCCTTGAGCATACTTCGTATTCGATTCGTCTTCGTTAGATTTGGTCACTATCAATACTTTACCAAACTTGGCAGCTTTAAGTGCAAAACTCAAGCCTGCAATTCCCGATCCTATGACTAAAAAATCGACCTTTCTCATTAATTTAAACCTATAATAACAAGTATGTGGATAAAGTTGACAAGCTTGTGAATTGCATGTATAAATTATCCTAACAAATAAATTTGAATGTTTAAAGCTAAGGTAAAAAGCCAAATTTGGAACAATCTTTTACATAATTTTTAAGCAGCTTTACCCAGGTTATCAACTTTTCATAACACTATTAACAATACACATTTCTATATTGATAATTTAATGAAGCAAAAACTATAACATTGAAAATCAACGGAAGTTTAAAATAAAAATTCATAAAAATTGTTAGTAACTAAAGGAAAAGTCATTTTACAACATTTTTTGAGCTAATCTTTCTAACAGTTTCAACACACTAATAAAGAATAAGATTCTATTTATTTAATTAAATTATATTTTGTTTGAAGCGTTGATAAAGTTGAAAGCTCTGTATCTTTACAAAAAAATTAAGAAGCGCTTCATAGCTAAAAAGCATATCGATGGAAATTTTAGAAGAACTTAATAGAAAAGGTTACGTAGATGAAAAAATAGATCCAACGCTGGATTTATTTGCAGAAATAGAGAAGCTAAAAAAGGAAAAGAATGCGATTATTTTAGCGCACTATTATCAAGAACCTGATATACAAGATATTGCAGATTACATAGGTGATAGTTTAGGATTATCACAAGAGGCTGCAAAAACAGAGGCCGATGTTATTGTATTTGCCGGAGTGCATTTTATGGCAGAAACAGCGAAGATTTTATCGCCACAAAAGAAGGTTTTATTACCTGATTTAAAAGCCGGATGTTCTTTGGCCGATAGCTGTCCACCGCACCTGTTTAAAAAATTCAAGGAAAAATATCCAGATCATTTGGTGATTACCTATGTGAATTGTACTGCAGAACTGAAAGCTTTAAGTGATATTGTTTGTACTTCAACAAATGCCGTACAAATTGTGGAAAGCTTACCTAAAGATCAGAAAATTATTTTTGGCCCTGATAAAAACTTAGGTGCTTGGGTAGCAAAAAAAACTGGTAGGGACCTGGTTTTATGGAATGGAGCTTGTATGGTACACGAGATTTTCTCTAGGGAAAAGATTACCAAATTGAAAGAACGCCATCCAAATGCTAAGTTCATTGCGCACCCAGAATGTGAGGAATCGGTGTTGAAAATGGCTGATTATATTGGATCAACTACCGGTTTGTTGAAATACACCATTAATAGTGATGCCAAGGAATTCATTGTGGCTACCGAGAGTGGTATTATTCACCAAATGGAGAAAGCAAATCCTGACAAAACTTTCATTCCGGCCCCTCCTACCAATGCTTGTGCATGTAACGATTGTCCTTACATGAAGAGAAATACTTTGGAAAAGCTCTATCTGTGTATGAAAAACGGAATGCCAGAAGTTATTGTACCAGAAAATATCATTGTAGAAGCTAAAAAACCTATTGAAAGAATGCTTGAAATTTCGGCAAAGCTAGGTTTGTAGAATGGTGAAAGGACGCTTTTTTAAGAATCTATTGTTGATAAGTGCCGTTTTTTTTGGCGCTTGCTCCTCTGTAAAGGATTATAATTTCACTATTACAGAAAAAAAACATAGTGTAGAAGCGTTAAGAAGTGACATTGATTTAGCCCATCAAATTTTAAAAGATGGTCATCCAGGTTTATATTGGTATATTTCAAAAAAGCAGCTTGATGGTAAGTTTGATAGTTTAAAAAAAGCTATCAATGAACCACTTACCACCACGCAATTTTACCAGAAACTTTCACCAGTTATTGCCGCCATTAAGTGTGGACATACGGCGTTAAGATATTCATCAATAGTACAAAGGGATAAGAATGAGCGGGAAAGGATAAAGAACAGAGTTTATCCACTTCATCAATTTACTTATGCTGTAGTTGACGATAAACTGATTGTAATTAACAATAAGAGTAAGGATAAGACCATTAAAACCGGTACCGAAATTTTGGAGATAGATGGTTTAACTCCAAAAGAGATTTTCAACATTGTTTCCACAGGTTTCAGCTATGATGGATATAATTCACAATCCAGAAATAAACGTATAGAGCGTAATTTTCCTCAGCTTTATAAAATATATTTTGAAGAGCAGGATAGTGTCGCGATTAAGTTTAAAAGAGATAGTGTAGTAAGCAGCACCTATATTTCGTTTTACGATAAGAAGAAAGAAGAAGAGTTAAGGAAAAAAACGGATACAGTAAAGAAATTACCTCAAACAGCAGTTAAAAAGATATCAAATCCAATCAAACACCGAGGTAAAAAGGTTAATAACGAATATCAACTGGATTTTAAATTTCTAGATAAGGAAAAAGAAGTGGCTTATATGAAAATAAAAAGCTTTTCTGTGCCAACAGCTAATTTTCCACTTTTTTATAAACAGTGTTTTGATAGCATTAGGATAGCTAAAACTCAAAACTTGGTCATTGATATTAGAAACAATCCTGGAGGTACTTTAAGTGCTAGTTTGGCTTTGTTTGCATACTTAGCAGATAAAGATTTTGTGTATTTGGATAAGCCAATCAACAACGGATATTTTAGTGCTAACAAGTACGGAACGGGGCTGCAAAAACTTACTTATTATCTTACAGGTTTTAATGATGATAGTAACCTTTATGAAGACGATCAAGGTAATTTCTTTTCTTTTATGAAAGGATATAGCTTACAAAGGGCTAGGAAAGATAACTATAAAGGTAAAGTTTATGTGTTGATCAATGAGTTTAGCTTCTCGGCATCTTCATTATTAAGCGCTAATTTAAAAGCAATTAACAGAGCTACCTTTGTAGGTACTGAAACAGGTGGTGGTGCAAATCAATGTACTGCTGGCAGATTACCTGTTGTTACCTTGAAAAATAGTAAATTAGGTTTGCGATTTGGTTTAAATAGAATGGCACCGGTTTATCAACAAAAAGAAATTGGTAGAGGTGTTTTTCCAGATATAGCTATACAAGCTACTTTACAAGACAGAATAAGCAATTACGATAGAGAGTTGCAATGGATTTTAACAGATATAAAAGGGAAAGATAATGTTCGAAAATAAAGAGCGTACTTCGTTAGAAGAGTTGGGAGAATTTGGTTTGATAAAGCACTTAACAAGCAATTTCCAGTTAAGGCATGAAAGTTCTGCAAAGGGTATTGGGGATGATGCTGCAGTACTTGATTTTAAAGATAAGCAAACTTTAATTTCAACAGACCTTTTATTGGAAGGCATTCATTTTGACCTTTCTTATGTGCCTTTAATGCATTTAGGTTACAAAGCTGTTCAAGTAAATTTGAGCGATATATATGCCATGAATGGTATTGCTACGCAAATAACAGTTTCGTTGGGAGTTTCAAGTAAATTTCCTTTGGAAGCCGTAGAGGAGATTTATAAGGGAATTGAACTGGCCTGCAACAAATTCAATATCGATTTAATAGGTGGTGATACTTCGGCCAGTAGACAAGGTTTGGTAATCAGTATTACCAGTATCGGTTATGCTGCGAAAGAAGATGTTACCTATAGAGATGGTGCTCAAGAAGGTGATTTGCTTTGCGTTTCTGGCGATTTGGGTGGTGCTTATGTGGGTCTACAAATTTTGGAACGTGAGAAACAGATATTTCTAGAAAACCCACAAATACAACCGGACTTAGAAGGAAAAGATTATATCATAGAACGTCAATTGAAACCCGAGGGACGTAGAGATGTGGTAGATTTATTAGCTCAATTAAAGATAAAACCAACCGCTATGATTGATGTTTCTGATGGTTTAGCCTCTGAAATTCTTCATATTACTACCCAAAGTGATAAAGGTTGTACCATTTATGAGGACAAATTGCCGATAGATCCAGTAACCTACGAAACCGCTAGAGAACTAGGTTTAGATCCAACAGTTTGTGCACTTAACGGCGGTGAAGATTATGAGTTACTTTTTACCATTAAACAATCTGATTACGAGAAAATTAAGAACGATGTAGACATTAGTATTATTGGGCATATTACCGATAAAAATTCAGGTGTAAAAATGATTTCGAAGTCAGATATGGTACACGAATTAAAAGCCCAAGGATGGAATGCTTTTAAAAACTAGTTGTTATTAATCAATTTTATTTGACAAAATCATTTCATATTCAATATATTGCTTGTCCAAACAACAATAACTATTGAAGAGAATATTTGTATTTTCTTATCATGGTAGGGAAACCTATCAAACTGGATTTAACAGATTATTAAGTATTTCTGAAGCGCTTTCACAAGCTTACGAAGTGCATTTTATTTATGGGAATAAAAATAAGGCAGAAAGGCCCATAAAAATTAAGGGCAGTCTTATTGAAATACCGTTAAGTTATACGCCTGGTTTTTTCCACAATATCTATAAAAGTCTTTTAGAAAGTGGAAGGCGGGGTTTTGCTAAGTTGTTGCTTATTACCTATTACTTTTTTACTGGAAAAGAGATTTTTGATTTAGGTAGAGAGTTTAATAAGTATAAAAAGAAAACCAACATCAATATCACGAAAGATGATATTATTTTTGTTTCCTTTCCTTCCATTGCCATCCATAATTTAGGAAATGCATTAAAACAGGAGTTTGGATGTAAGCTGATTTTAGATTATCGAGATCCAGGAGTGTTTGGTTATCCTTCTATTGAAGATAATAAAGTACTATCCTTTCTAAGGAAATTTTTCTTGAAGAGAAGGGAAATGAGAAATCTTAAAAATGCTGATTTAATCATTACCATTTCCGAATCTATTCGTCAGCTTTTTCCTGAAAAATATAAAAAAGAAGTACAAGTTATTAGAAATGGATATGACTTTAAAAAGATAGATTTTAATAAAATTAAAGACCATCCCTATACCTTCAAACTGGTTTATTTAGGCTCGGTTTATAATGATCAATTACACGATACTACCTTTTTTAAAGCAATAAGAAAATTTATAGACCAATTCACTATTCAACCTCAATATTTTCAAATAAGGTTTATAGGAACAGATGAATCTATCAGGCTTAAAGAATTGGTTAAAAGCTATCACCTAGAACCTTATACTTCCATTAGCGCAAAAATGCCCATTGAAGAAGTATATACAGAATTATATAGTGCTGCTATGTTTTTTCATTTGAAATATGGCGATAGACGCGAAATTATTACCACTAAGCAGTATGAATATTTGGCTTTCCAAAAACCTATTTTATTGCCGGTAAATGATCATGGCGATTTGGAAGAAAGCATTAAAAAGAACAATGCAGGTTTTGTATGTAATAATGAGGAAGAAATAGTAAACCTGTTAAAGGAGTTATTAGATAAACATTTTGATAACAAACCTTTACGTATTGATCGCTCCGAAAAAGAACTTTATGAGTATAGTAGACAGTTTCAGGAGGAAAAGTTGATGAAACTAATAGCTAAGCTATAATTCTTCCTGATCAAGAAACTTGGTGTCGATATGTTTGTTTGATTTTGTCTTTGCACCTAGCTTTTTTATTTTTTCTACTTTCCCAATTAAATTACCACTACCATATTGCAGTTTCTTGAAAGCATCTTCATGAGCTTTTTGTGTTTGGTCAATATGCTTTCCTATTTTCTCCATATCATTTAAAAAGCCAACAAACTTATCATAAAGGGCACCTGCCTCTTCTGCTATTTCAAAAACGTTTTTATTTTGTCGATCTACTTTCCAAATACTGGCAATGGTACGTAAAGTAGCCAATAGGGTAGTTGGACTTACCAAAACCACTTTTTTGTTCCAAGCATAATTAAAAAGTTCAGTATCTGCCTGTACTGTTACGCTAAAAGAAGCTTCAATTGGCAAAAACAGTAGTACAAAATCGGGGGAATTAATATTATATAAATGCTGGTAATTTTTAGCAGATAAGCCATCTATGTGATTTTTGATAGATAATAGATGCTGTTTAAGATAAATCAGCTTTTCTTCTTCGTCTTCTGCACTTACCATTCTTTCATAAGCCACTAACGAAATTTTAGCGTCTACAATCAAGTTTTTTTCATCGGGAAGGTTAATGATTACGTCAGGCTGTAAACGGGCGCCTTCGGCGCTATTTAAGCTTTTCTGGATACTATATTCTCTATCTTTTACAAGGCCTGATGTTTCCAACACACGTTCCAATACAATTTCACCCCAAGTCCCCTGTTTTTTATTGTCGCCCTTTAGTGCTTTGGTTAAATTATTAGCATCTGTCTGAATCTGTTTGCTTTGATCCATCAGTTGGAAAATAACACCTTTTAACTGGCTTCTTTCGGCTGCTTCGGTTTGATAAACCTTTTCAACTTTCTCTTCAAATGATTTGATATTTGCTTTTAGCGGATTAAGGATTTGATCTAAGTTGCTTTGATTTTGCGCCGTAAATTTTGCTGATTTTTCGTCCAACAACTTATTGGCGATGTTAGAAAATTCTAATGTGAACCGCTGTTGTAATTCTTCCAGATTTTGTTGCTGTTTCTGTGAAATTTCTCGTTGCGCTTTTAGGTTCTCCTCGGCTCGCGTAGCTCGATTGTTCTCGTTGATGTAATTAGCCCTCAATTGAAGCAGTTCCTGTTGCAATTTTTGGTTTTCATCCTTTAAAAAATTAATAGAAAAGCTATCCTGTTCAGTGGTTTTATGAGGCTTTCTGCTGATTAAAACAACCAAAAAAATTACGATTACAACTAATAATGCAACGATAGCGATTTCCATATTGACGAATTTTATACAAAATAACGAAATTAATGGTGTCGCTTATATTTAGTCAGTTTCTTTTGTTGTTTCGATGTATCAGAGAGAAATTTATTAAAGAATTACTTAATCAATAATCCTTCGACAAGCTCGGGATGGCAAACAATCATTTACTTTCAATCTAGGTTATTGATACAGGAATTGGGATGATTACTAAAAATTCTCCATCACCAATTCAGCAGCTTCTTGTCCAGTTTGACTACCAATGGCGATGCCCATGCCATTACAACGTACAGCGCAAAATACGTTAGGCTTTACTTCTTCAATAATAGGAGACAGTGTTGGACCAAAAGCCATAATTCCACTCCATTTTTGTTCTATTTCAAAAGATGTTTTAGGCAAAATAACTTCTTTCAACAAATGTAGAAGAGTGTTTTGCACTAATGGAGTCTCACCAAATTGATGCGTTTCCTCTGTAAAAAAATCTAAATTTCTACCACCACCAAGTAATACCCTATTACCCACATTTCTAAAATAATAATAACCCTTATCGTAATGGAAAGTACCTTTGAATTTTAAGTCACTAATGGGCTTAGTAATGATTACTTGGCCACGACCAGGTTTCAAGGCAAGCTGAGGGAGCAATTGGTTTGCAAAGGCATTGGTACAAAATAATATTTTTTTGGTTTTGAAATTACCTTGAGAGGTAAAAACAATCTGATCATTTTCAGCTTCTTCAAAAGAATTCACCTCGCAGTTGTTTAAAATAGAGACGCCTAAAGAAACCGCCATTTCAATAAGTGCTTTGGTCATCTTTCCAGGATCAAGCTGCCCCTCCAATTGGTTTTCAATTAAACAATTAACGCTTTCAAAACCAAAGGATCCAAGCCGGTGAGTAACTATGTTAAAAACATCTCTTTCTTTGGTAATATCCTTAAGCAGGTGGTTAAAATGGCCAATTTTCGATACACATTCTTCTGTTAGTAGTGCATTTTCTGGTTTAAAAAGCTCAAATCCTCCATTTATTTGAAATTCCAACTTGGTATCGCCAACAAGGGTTCGTAGTTTTTGAAGGCCCAACCAACGTTTTTTGACTAAGTTATATAAACCTTCAGTGCCACAGATTTTTTCTTGTTCAATCAACTCAGATATGCTTCCGAAGCAGGCAAAACCTGCGTTTTTGGTGCTAGCGCCAGCTGGTAGAAATCCTCTTTCTAATATGGTTACGCGTACATTTGGCTGTAACTTCTTAATGGCAATAGCAGCATTTAACCCAACAATACCACTGCCTATTACAATGATATCGGCCTGGTAAAAATTTGCCTTTTCCCAATAAGATATATTAGCTTCTAACATGAAAATTGTAAAATTTTTAAGTTTTTATAAAGATGGGAACACTTTTTGATTTAGCGAAACCGAAAAACACAAACATTTGAAAAATGGAAACGTATTTAATTTTATTTGTTCCGATACTTCTGCTTAGTATGTTTGTACAGTGGCGTTTCAGAAATAAATTCTCGAAATATGCCGAAATGCAGCTTAACTCAGGTTTTTCGGGAAAAGAGGTAGCAGAGAAAATGCTACATGATAATGGAATATACAATGTGAAAGTGCTGAGTTCAGAAGGTCAGCTTACGGATCATTATAATCCCGCCGACATGACCGTAAATTTAAGCACAGATGTATATTATGGTAGGAGTGTTGCCGCTGCAGCTGTTGCAGCACATGAGTGTGGGCATGCCATACAACATGCAAAAAGTTACAACTGGTTACAGTTTAGATCTAATATGGTGCCTATTGTGAGCATTTCATCAAATCTTTTGCAATGGGTACTTTTGATAGGTGTTTTGCTAATTGCCTTTAATGGACCGTCCATAGTGTTGGGCATAGGCGTAGTAGGTTTAGCAATTATTACCTTGTTCAGTATTATTACACTACCAGTTGAATTTGATGCGAGCAATAGGGCCCTACTTTGGTTGAAAAACAATCAAGGGGTAATGCAAACTTCCGAAGAAAATGTACAGGCAAAAGATGCACTTTGGTGGGCCGCTATGACTTACGTGGTTGCAGCTTTGGGAGCTTTGGCCAACTTACTTTATTATGCTTCGATGCTGTTTGGTAGAAGCAGAGAGTAATATGAGTTGTAGAAATTATAAAAGGCAATCGAAAGATTGCCTTTTTTGTGCCTATTGAGGAGAATATTTAACGATATCTATGCCAATCCCGTTAGGATCTTGGATGGCAAAATGCCGATCGCCCCAAGGTTCATCCCTAAGATCAATTTTAATGGCAACACCTTGTGATTTTAGCTGGCGATATAAGACATCTACATCGTCAACTTCAATGGTTAAGTACATGCCCTGGCCTTTGAATGGTTGATGGAACAGTAGTTGCTGGCTGGGATGATTTGGTAAAAGAAAACTGATTTCAGCACTTTTATTGGGAGTGTGCAACAATAAATAAAACTCGTTTTCGAAAGTGATCCCAAAGCTTAAAACTTCTGTATAGAATTTTTTGGTTTCCGCTAATTTTTCAGTGATTACACCTGCATTTAATTTCATCGCAATATTGTTTTTAGAAGTTTGACCATAGCTCCCATTGGCAAATAATAGGCTCAATAGGACCAACATTAAGTATTTTGTTATTGACATCATCAACACAAAATTGGTTAAACCTTGGTGACCTAAATTGTAAAAATCGGACAATTATCTACCAAAAGCCTTACTAGGAGTCACACCGTAAAAATGCTTAAAATCTTTAATAAAATGAGATTGGTCAAAAAAACCCGAATCAAAGAATAGCTTGTTCTGTCGTAAACTTTGGGTGGATGGCTTTGCTCTTAAGATATTCTGAAAGCGAACTACCTTGCTAAAAGTTTTCATGGAATCGCCAATATAAAAATCAAAAAGCCGACGCAATTGTCTATGGCTAAGTCCGGTATCAATTTCTTTTTCAATATCAATCATGCCAAAATTTTTCATGATCAGGGAAATGGCATTGTATAATCGAGAATCATTTTGAAAAGAAGATATAGATTGCTGCTCGAGAAAGAAGTCATTGAGAAGATAAATGATCTTTTTCATCTCTGTTTCGGCATTAAAATTTGATTCGATAAATGTTGAAACGTGTGGAATTACATTTTTAAGTTGTTCAGCTCTGTTGCTGATGCTAGCAGCATTAACGGCAAATAGCTGTGGAAACATGGTTGGAAGAAATCGTATGCCAATATAATTGAACTCAGACTCCAAATCGAACGCTGTGTATTTCTTACAGAAACCCATCACAAAGTTTTCCTCAGGTTTATCCAGCTCAAAAAATATGTCAATACACCCGTCGGCAACTACGCGATAAGTAAAGGGATTCTCGAGCTTTTGATTGGTTTTTAATTGCCAATAGCAATAAATGGAATGTTGTAAATTTTGGTGCGGTAAAAACTCTTGGTAAGTAACCGTACCATAAGATTTAACTGTTGGCTGAATTGGAATGTATAAATCTCTGATAAAAGAGCCATCCATAAAATTAATAAAAGTGATTCTTAAAGATAAACAAGATTATCAATTTTAGCCAAGGTTAAAGATCGTTAAACTTTACCAATTCAAATTGCGGGCTGGTTTGAAATAACCATTTAAGTATTGGAATATGCCCAGAACCAAAAATAACCAATATTCTATCGTTCTCGTTATGAGGAATATCCTTAATTTTTTTAAAAATCCTAAGATTTCTGTTTATCCAATGCATTGAAAGGGCATCTGGTCCTTCAAACCTTTTAGATTCGAATTGACCCCCAGCGATACTAGCACCAAACATGCGGTCTATGGACTTGTCAGAGTTGATGTATTTAAAATTGTCAAGAAGTGTTCTTTTTACCGTCATGCTTTCACGATAATTATAAAATTCACTATATCTATTTGAAATTTCATCATCTCCACCGAAATAATGTCTTTCCAAAATTTTATCAGTATAAGTTTTTGGAAGTAGGGTATCTTTTTTGTCCCGCAATTCAAGCAAAAGCGGGTAAGCATCTACGCCATAAATAGTATCTAATTTAAATCTATCTACCAATCTCATCCCTATCTGACTTCTTTCGTTTGCATAGAGCTTTTCTTTTCCTGCTTTAAAATTTTTAAAATTATGAAAAAGATAACCTGTTATAGGACCAGATTCTACAGCAATTTTTGTTGGCTTAAACCTACTAATATAGTCTAACAGCTTTTTTAATTCTTTTTGACGCTGCTCGCTATAAATATTGATTTTATTTTCTTCCTTGGCCTTATGTGCATCAAGTCCAGGATAATTAAAATGCCAGCTTCCAACCAATAATACCTTTGGCGTTTTTTTATTCTTTATCAAAAAAACATCAGGGTCTAAAAACCCCTTTTGAGCATTAAGCGTTTTAAGAAACATTAAGGAAAAGATAGATAGAAGGATAATGAATTTACTTTTTAAATGCATGTTTTTTGTTTTTATAGATGAACATTTTTAATTGGTCATTTTTACAAAAGACAAAGGAAAAAAAGTAAAGTTGCATGCTGATTCTGTTTTAATTAAATAAAAATCAGATGCTTATAAAAAAAGAGAAGACCCTTTAGAAAATGGATTTATTTAGGGTTAGTTTAGCCTAAAAGGAACAATCAGTTCAAATTCGGGAATATCAACCAAAAATTCACTATCATCAACGCTACGGTGCATCAAATACCTGCCACGCATACTACCGATATCTGTTTTTAGGTTACAGCCTGATACATATGAATAGCTATCACCAGGCATGATCACAGGTTGTACGCCTACCACACCCTCTCCTTCAACTTCCCTCACGGTGCCATTGGAGTCAAAAATGAACCATTGACGACGCATTAATTGTATTTCAAACTCAGTAAGGTTCTCGATGTTGATACGGTATGCGAACATGAAATGCCCATTCTCAGGATTAGAATGCTCGTCCTGATAAATGGTATCAACCGAAATTTTTACGCCTTCAGTAATTGCTGTAACCATAACCCTAAATTTAACAAATAAATGTACTCAATAATCACGCCATTTCGGTAACCGGCGCTACATTTGAATATTTGTCAGTAATTTCATCTAACAGAGCGTATATCGTTTCGATGTTTTCCTCTTTAACTAATTGAGTGCGATAAGGTTTAAAATCGGGTAAGCCTTTAAAATAATTGGCATAGTGACGTCGCATTTCAAACACACCAACTTTTGGTCCTTTCCACTCCAATGATTTGATAAAATGTGTTCTGCAGGCTTCTACTCGCTCTTGTAAAGTTGGACCCCCTAAGTGCTGACCAGTAGCAAAAAAGTGTTTAATTTCCCTAAAAATCCATGGGTAACCAATAGCGGCCCTACCAATCATCATTCCATCTACACCGTATTCCAATCGCCAGTTGGCAGCCTTTTCAGGACTATCAATATCGCCATTGCCAAAAATCGGAATTTTAATACGTGGATTGCGTTTGATTTCTCTAATTAAAGTCCAATCAGCCTCGCCTTTGTACAATTGAGCTCTGGTACGGCCATGTATGGTAAGTGCTTGTATGCCTACATCCTGTAAACGCTCGGCAACTTCTTCTACGTTTTTGGTATTATCGTCCCAGCCTAGGCGGGTTTTAACCGTTACAGGCAGATGTGTGGCTTTAACAACGGCTTCCGTCATCTTCACCATTTTATCAATGTCCTGCAACAGGGCAGAGCCAGCGCCCCTACAAGCAACGTTCTTTACTGGGCAACCATAATTGATGTCCATTAGGTCGGGGCCAGCCAAAGTTGCAATTTCCGTCGCTTCACGCATGCTTTCAATGTCGCTGCCAAAAATCTGGATGCCTATTGGGCGTTCATATTCGAAAATATCCAGTTTTTGTCTGCTTTTAGCCGCAGAACGAATTAATCCTTCAGAAGAAATAAACTCTGTGTACATCATATCTGCTCCACCTTGCTTGCACACGTAACGGAAAGGAGGATCGCTCACATCTTCCATGGGTGCCAACAACAAAGGGAATTCTCCCAAATCAATATTTCCTATCTTTACAGACATTTTTCTATCTTCAAGCCAATTAAAACGTTGCAAAGTTACGCATAATTCACAAAATGTATCAAAATCCCTCATACAAGCCCGAAAACAGCCCTTTTATACAGATGCTGTATCTTTTTTTGTTTGCTTTTGGTGGACTAATTGTTTCAGCGGTGATAGGAATTATCATTGTATTTTTCATAGATGGATTTGAGGGAATAAAGCGTGCCGCAGAAAGCGATTACCAGTATATGACGTCATTTAAGATTTTGTTGGTGGCGCAACAGATAGGTCTGTTTCTTGTGCCCGCGGTATTGCTATCAGTTGTTGAAGGGAAAAGATTGTCAAAGTTTTATGGTTTAAAAGCTCCAAAGGGAAACCTTTTATTGATGGTTGCGGTACTATCTATTTGTTGGATGCCTTTAATGGGTTTTGCAAATGAATGGAACCAAAAAATGGTTTTTCCAGAGTTCCTAAAAGGTTTAGAGAAGTGGATGCGAGCCATGGAAGATTCGGCTGCAAAGTCTACAGAGGCCATGTTGAAAATGAAGAACCTCCCAACCATGCTTGTTAATTTATTAGTGATTGCCGTTACGCCGGCCATTTGCGAGGAATTGATATTTAGGGGAGCAGTTCAACGCATCATTTTCCGTATTAAATCTAATCCACATGTGGCGATATGGTTGTCGGCAGCTATTTTTAGTGCTATCCATTTCCAGTTTTACGGGTTCTTGCCTCGCTTGCTTTTGGGAGCTGCATTTGGATATGTTTACTATTTTACGGGGAGCATTTGGTATGCGGTATTTGCGCATTTTCTGAATAATGGCTATGCCGTTTTGGTTGCTTATTATCTACAAGCCAATAATCAATCGTATACCAATGTAGAGGAGATGCAAATGCCTTGGTACGGATACTTGATAAGTGCTATTTTAACCTTAGCTTTGTTCAAATTTTTGAAAGATAGAACAACTAAAACGCAGGTGAACGATGTAAGTAAGGATCTTACCTCTTAACCTTATACCTTTCGCTTTATATGAAGACCAGAGCTATTACCGCTTTCTTTTTTACCATTGTAATGTTGGGTTCCATTTTATTGGGAGCTTATACTTTTTCAGGCTTTTATTTATTGTTAAGCTTGGCGGCTTTGCTGGAATTCTATAAAATGGTTAAGATAGGAGGGATACGACCACACCGGAATATTGGAGTGGTGGTGGCGGCTTTAATTTATATGACCACTGCGGCGTATCATTTTTTTCAGTTTGAGCTCAAGTATCTCTTACTGATGATTCCGTTGATATTTTCGGTGTTTATTGCCGAACTTTATAAGAAAAACAAAATTCCATTTGCCAACATTTCCTACACCTTTGTGGGATTTGTATATGTCACCATTCCTTTCTGTTTCTTCTACTCCCTAGGGTTTTTAATGAATTTTGAGGAATATAGTTTCCACTTTCCGCTGGCATTTTTGTTAATGCTTTGGGCAAATGATACAGGTGCTTATTTGTTTGGAATGAAGTTGGGCAAGCGCAAGCTTTTTGAAAGACATTCCCCCAAAAAATCATGGGAAGGCTTTTTTGGGGGTGTTTTTACGAGTTTGGTCGTTTCCATTATCATATCCTTTCAGTTTACAGATGTAGAACCGATTGTTTGGGCAGGAATGGCCGCGATTATTTCTTGCTTTGGTACCTTAGGTGATTTGGTAGAATCGATGTTAAAACGTAGTCTTGATGTAAAAGATTCTGGTAGTTTCTTGCCAGGGCATGGAGGTTTCCTCGATCGTTTCGACGGCTTGTTGATTGCTGCCCCTATTGTTTATGTATACCTTTATTTATTGACTCACTAAGCTGTTTCCGCTTTTTCAATCCTTTGTTAACTTGTTTCAGGATGTCTAACAGCTTGAGAAGTCATGAAAACGTGAAACACTAGTGCAGCAAGCTTTCATGACTATCATAATTTGGCGCCGCACTGGTGCGACAAGCTTTTATGACCCTCATGATTTCGCCCTGCATATTGCTAGACCTTTCATGACCACAATGACTGGTTCCTGCCAATAAAGGCGAGCTTTCATTGTTTTAATCATTTCCTTATTTAATTACTGGCGTAGGTTTTTTATTTTCATCCAAAGCCACGAAGGTAAAATCGCCATGAATAGCCAGTTCTCGACCTTCCGCATACATTTGTTCAATGTAAATTTCTACACCAACCCTTAAACTGGTATTCCCTACGTGGGTTACTTTCCCAACAAGTTCTACAAATGTTCCTGCGGGAATAGGTTGTTTGAAGTCAATTCTGTCGCTGCTTACTGTCACCATTCTTTGCCTGCTAAATCTGGTGGCTGTAATAAAGGCTACTTCATCCATCATGTGCATGGCCGTACCGCCAAATAAAGTGTCATAATGGTTGGTGGTGCTTGGAAAAACAGCTTTGAAAATACTGGTTTGAGAGCGTTCTATCCTTTCTTCTAATGTCATGGTCAAAGATAAAATTAAAAAGACTTACGAAGTCCGAAAACTCCGCAAGTCTATGATAAATGTTAGTTGTTTCTCATGGTTTTGGCGGCTTCCACCATTTCAATCAGAGCTTTTTTGGTTTCGTCCCAACCACGGGTTTTAAGCCCGCAATCAGGGTTTACCCAAAGTTGCTCTTTCGGAATTACCAAAGCAGCTTTTTTCAGCAGAGCGATCATCTCTTCTTTATTTGGAACCCTTGGCGAGTGGATATCGTAAACTCCCGGACCAATTTCATTTGGATATTTGAAATCGGCAAAAGCATTGAGCAATTCCATTTGCGAACGAGAGGTTTCAATGGTAATTACATCGGCATCCATGGCTGCAATGCTATCAATAATATCATTAAATTCCGAGTAGCACATGTGGGTGTGTATCTGAGTTTCATCTTTCACACCACTTGCCGAAATACGAAAAGCTTTAACGGCCCAATCCAAGTAGTTTTGCCATTCGGCTTTGCGTAAAGGCAGGCCTTCCCTGATGGCAGGTTCATCAATCTGAATAATTTTGATACCCGCTTGTTCTAAATCTACTACTTCATCCCTAATGGCTAGAGCAATTTGTGTGCAAGTGGCGGAGCGTGGTTGATCGTTACGGACGAAAGACCATTGTAAAATGGTTACCGGGCCTGTAAGCATTCCTTTCATGTATTTTGAAGTTAAGGATTGCGCATACTCGGTCCATTTGAGTGTCATGGCCTCTGGTCTATATACATCGCCGTAAATGATGGGAGGTTTTACACAGCGTGAACCATAGCTTTGCACCCATCCGTTTTGGGAAAAGGTAAATCCACTTAATTGCTCTCCGAAATATTCTACCATGTCGTTTCGCTCAAACTCGCCATGCACCAACACATCTAGTCCTATTTCTTCTTGCCAGCGTACTGCTTTTTCCGTTTCTATAGCAATCAATTGGTCGTATTGGGCTTGGTTTAAACTTCCTTTTTTGAGCTTGGCCCGCCAGCTCCTTACTTCGGTAGTTTGCGGAAAAGAGCCAATAGTGGTGGTGGCGAAGGACGGAAGATTTAGAGCTTCCTGCTGAAGGATTCGCCTTTTGGCAAAAGTATTTGAGCGCTGATCGTGGCTTTCGGTAATGTTGGCCACTTCGTTTTTTACCTTTTCGTTATGGATAAGCGGAGAGGTTTTTCGGTTTTGCTGGGCTTTTACATTTTGCGCCAATTTGTCTTTGGCTAAAGTAGCTTCTTCGTTGTTGGTTAATTGCTTTAAGGTGGTGAGTTCAGCTACTTTTTGTTTGGCAAAAGCCATCCATTGTTTAATTTCTGGCTTTAATACTTCCTCGTTTTTTTCATGGTCTAAATCGCAAGGACTATGAAGTAAAGAGCAAGAGGTGCCAATCCAAACCCTGTTCTTTCCAAGAGCTTCTGTTGCTTGGTTAATGATGGAGATGGAATGTTCAAAATCATTCTTCCAAATATTTCTGCCATCAACTAAGCCTAAGGAAAGTGTTTTTTCATGAGGTATTTTGTTGATCAGGGCCTCCAATTGCTGTGGTGCTCTTACCAGATCAACGTGTAGGGTGTTTACAGGCAGGCTACAAGCTAGGTCTAAATTATCCTCTAATGCACCAAAGTAGGTAGTCAGGATTAAATTGAGCTCTGGAAAGGCTTTTCGCAGTTGCTGATAAGCGGTCTGGTAGGCAAGTTTCTCCTTTTCTGATAGATCCAACACTAAAAAGGGTTCATCTAATTGAATGTGTGTAGCCCCCAAAGATTTCAATCTTGTTAAAATCTCTAAGTAAATAGGAATTAGATTTTTAAGTAAATCGATTTTATCGAAACCCGCTTCTTTTTCTTTGCCTAATAGAAGATAACTTACTGGCCCAATCAATACGGGTTTGGTAAGAATGCCCAGTTGTTTGGCTTCGTAAAACTCATCAATCACCTTGGTAGAGAACAGATTGAAAGTTTGATTTTTATAGAATTCGGGGACAATATAATGGTAATTGGTATCAAACCATTTAGTCATTTCCATGGCAATAATGTCCAAATCATTACGCTGGTAGCCTCTGGCCATAGCGAAATAAAGATCAAGTTCGGCATGGTCTGGCTGTACCACCACGGCATTGTAGCGCTGCGGAATGGCCCCAAACATCAACGAATGGTCTAGTACCTGGTCGTAATACGAAAAATCATTGCTTGGGATTAAATCTATCCCTAAATTTTTCTGAAGTTCCCAGTTTTGTTGGCGGATGTTTTTGCCAACCTGAAGTACGTTTTTGTACCCCGATGTGCCTGCCCAATAGCTTTCGCAGGCCTTTTTCAATTCTCTTTGGCTACCAATTCGCGGATAGCCCAAAACTTGAGTTTGCATGTAAAAAGGGTTTAAATGAAAAATTTAAGCCCAACCCTAAATAATGTCTTTGGAAGCAGAAAAAAGGGAGTATAGAAAAGCATCGCCAAAAAACCTAAAAAGTTTCTGGCAAACTCATCATACCTTGACCCTTTGTCCTATTCCGCGAAGACATTGTCAATTCAATAAAGGCAGGTCTCCTGACTTATCCCCAGTACTATCGCCTTCCCATCCCAACCTTGGTTGGCACAGTGGCATTGTGATAGCGCTGTTCTCCTTCGCTGGAGAGGACTTACAGTTGCGCGACAGCTCGTGATTTGCACACGATTCCCTATTAATCCCGATATTACTCGGGAACCGTTATCGGTTTGATTTGAGATAAAGTTAAGAACTTACAGCAGCGAAGTTATGCAATAGCGACGAGGAAAAGAAACACAATCATTTCATGTAACAAATTTAAAGAGGTCCTACAAAGAGGTTTGTTCTGTCCTATATTTGATTTAACCATCAAACAAAAGTTAGTATGATAAAAAGATACTTGATCAAGGGCGCATGGATGTTCTTTTTGGTAAGTAGCCTTAATGCGGTTGCTCAAGAAGTCCCAAGCCCTAAATCGCACTTTGGTTTTACCATAGGCGATAATTACCAGTTGGCCAACTATACCCAAACCGAAGCCTATTTTAAAAAATTGGCTGCCAGCTCAAAAAGAGTGAAATTGGTAGATATTGGTAAAACAGAAGAGGGCAGAAGTCAGTATATGCTGATCATTACTTCACCTGAAAACCATCAAAATTTAGCAAAATACAAGTCGATTTCCCAAAAATTGGCACGTGCCGAAGGCTTGAGCGAGCAGGAAGCAAAGAGTTTAGCGCAGCAAGGTAAAGCGATCGTTTGGATTGATGGTGGGTTACATGCCAACGAAACCGTTGGTGCCCATCAATTGATACAAACGGCTTACAATTTTGCTAGCAGAACCGATGCGGAAACCACTAGGATTTTGGATGATGTAATTATATTGATGACCCACGCCAACCCTGATGGACAAGAACTCCAGACTAATTGGTACATGAGGGAAAAAACACCAGAGAAAAGATCTTTGGCAGGCTTGCCTGTGTTGTATCAAAAATATGCTGGACACGACAACAATCGCGATTTCTTTATGCTTAATTTAAAGGAAACGCAAAATATGGGGAGGCAGTTGTTTATTGAGTGGAATCCTCAAATTATGTACAACCACCATCAATCTGGTCCAGCTGGAACGGTAGTGGCGGGCCCTCCATTCCGTGATCCTCATAACTATGTTTTTGACCCCATTATCTTAACCAGTTTAGATGCTGTTGGTGCCGCAATGCACAACCGTTTAAATATTGAGGATAAACCAGGATATACCCAAAGAAATGGTTCTGTATTCTCTACCTGGTACAATGGCGGCTTAAGAACCACCACCTATTTTCATAATATGATTGGGCTTCTAACGGAAATTGTAGGAAACCCAACCCCAATGGAAATTCCTTTGGTTCCTTCTAGGCTATTGCCAAACAGCGATTCGCCAAACCCTGTATTGCCTCAAAAATGGTTTTTTAAAAACGCTATCGATTATTCGGTATCTATGAACTATGCGGTATTGAACTATGCACAGCGTTACCACGATGAACTATTGTTCAATATGTATAAAATGGGCAAAAACTCTATTGAAAGAGGAAGTAAGGATACCTGGTCTTTTTCTCCAAAGAAAATAGAGGCAATTAATGCTGCGGCCAAGAAAGACAAATCTGATAATACTGGTGGTAGAAGAAACATGGATCCAAAATATTTGGATGAAGTGATGAAAGACCCCGTAAATAGAGACGCTAGGGGGTACATCATTTCAGCCAACCAGCCAGATTTCACCACGGCCATTAGGTTTTTAAATGCGTTGATCAGAACAGGTGTAGAAGTACAAAAAGCAACTGCGGCTTTTACCGTAGAAGGCAAACAATATCCAGCAGGGTCATACATTGTAAAAACGGATCAGGCGTTTAGACCTCACGTTTTAGATATGTTTGAACCGCAAGATCACCCAAATGATTTTAAATACGAAGGCGGCCCTCCTGTGGCTCCTTATGATGCTGCGGGTTGGACCTTGGCCTATTTGATGAACGTAAAATTTGACAGAGTATTGAATGCATTTGATGGACCTTTCCAAAAAATGCCGATTGGAGAATTGTTAAAAGCAACTCCGCAAACTTTGCCAAGTGCTAGTGGCTTTGCTTTAAGTGCGCAGGCTAATGAAAGCTATTTAGCGGTAAACGAATTGTTGAAAGCCAATGTAGAGGTTTTGCGCAACCCAGCAGATGGTTCTTTCTATGTTCCAGCAAGTGCTGCAGCAAAAGCGGCGTTAAACAAGGCTGAGCATAATTTTGGAATGAAAGTTACTGCTGCAAGCAAGCCAAAAGGAGCTGTAAAGGTTAAACCTTCTAGAATTGCACTTTGGGATACTTACGGCGGTTCTATGCCATCGGGCTGGATGCGTTACATTATGGAGCAGTACCATTATGATGTTACGGTGGTTTACCCACCAGATATTGACGCGGGAAAACTTAAAGACAAGTATGATGTGTTGATCATGGTTGGTGGTTCAGTACCTGCATTGGCCAATGAAGGAACGGGCAGAGGATTTACTCCACCAACGGTTGAAAACATTCCTGAGGAGTATAAAGGAAGGGTTGGTAGAATGACCGCTGAAAAATCAGTTCCTCAATTAAAGGCATTCTTAGAAAACGGTGGAAATATCGTTGCTATTGGTTCCGCAACTAACTTGGCAACACATTTAGGGTTACCGGTTAAAAATGCCTTGCTTACTGCAGATGGTAAACGTTTGGCAAATGATAAGTACTATGTACCGGGCAGTGTATTAAGTGTGAAAACAGATGCTAAATTAGCCGCCAACTGGGGATTGGATGAAAATACAGATGTTTATTTTGACAATAGCCCTGTGTTTAAACTTACCGAAAATGATGGCAAAATTAAACCGTTAGCTTGGTTTGCCACAGACCAACCTTTGCGTAGCGGCTGGGCTTGGGGACAAGCTTATTTGAAAGATGGTGTCGCCGCTTTCGAAGCAGATTATGGCAAAGGAAAATTATTTGCTTTTGGACCTGAAATTACCTTCAGGGCCCAAACCCATGGAACATTTAAATGGCTGTTTAACCAGCTGTATAAATAAAGAAACTATAAATTAAATTATAGTGTTTGATTTCACGGGCAGCTCATTATTGGGCTGCCCATTTTTTTATTGTCATATACAACATCCGTTTCTTCTTTCGTTATTGCGAGAAGTAGGAACGACGATGAAGCAATCTTAAAGCGATTGTTGAGATTGTGTCGCTAAGCTCGCAATGACGAAGTGTTATTTTACCTTCCTGAGACTGGTATTTTTAGTGAAGCCCTTACCTTTGTTTTATAAAATTTAAAGTGATGAAAATAGAAATATGGTCAGATGTGATGTGTCCCTTTTGCTACATTGGTAAAAGACATTTAGAAAAGGCCTTGGAAGAACTCCCATTTGGCAAATCAATAGCTATCGATTGGAAAAGCTATCAACTTAATCCAGACTATAAAAACGTGGATGGAGAAAACCTTTACCAATACCTATCTACCAATAAGGGCATAAGCATTGCACAAGCCCAACAAATGACCCAGCAAGTGTCATCTATGGCCACAGAGGCAGGGCTTAGTATTGATTTCGAACACAGCATCCCTGCAAATTCTTTTAATGCGCATCGATTAATTCATCTTGCAGCAAGCAAAGGCAAGCAGGACCTGGCAGAAGAATATCTTTTTAAAGCCCATTTTACCGACGGAAAAGATATTGATAACCTTGCGGTGTTATTAGAAATAGCAATTGCAATAGGTTTAGATGAGTTGGAAGCCAAAGAAGTATTAGATGGGAATGCATTTGAAGAAGAAGTTCGATATGACATTTATGAAAGTCAACAATTAGGCGTTAGAGGCGTTCCGTTTTTTGTGATGGACAGAAAGTATGCGCTTTCAGGAGCGCAGCCTGTAGAAGCGTTTAAACAAGCCCTTACCCAAAGCTATAACGAGTGGCAAGCAGCACAGCAAACTTCGCCATTAAAAAACTTAAATGAAACGACGGGTAATGCCTGTGATGATAATGGTTGTGAGGTTTAAAGAACCTAGGTCGTCATTGCGAGGTACGAAGCAATCCTAAGCGATTAAAGGATTATTTTATTAAGATTGCTTCGCAAAGCTCGCAATGACGCTGATATTTTCGTATTGAGGTTATAAAACAAAAAAGCGGTACAAATTGCACCGCTTTTTTTATTGTCAAGGTTGGATTACTTGTTCAGTATCGTCTTGTTATTGTTTTTACTCAATTTGGTATTCTCATTAAGCTTCATGAAATCTACCATAATGTTCATGCTTTCGTCCTCAATGAAATCAGAAGCTTCCTGTTTCGGTGTTTTTTCTCCTTTTTTCAACGGAGGTAAACCTTTTTCAACTCGTACCTGATTTAATCTCGCTAACGATTTGGCTTCTAAAGCATCCCTTTCAGCTTTTAACTTAGCCTCATTAAGTGTAATTGAGGTTTCGCTCTCTCTTTTCTTGCCTTCAGCAATGTCCTCTTTCAGTATTTTGTAATCTAAAGATTTAGACATACGTTTCTCGTGTAATTTCAGCAAGGCAACTTTTGCAGCGTTTAAATCATATACGGTGCTGTAAGTAGATGGGTTTACCATGTCAAAAGGTAAAGCCGAAGGTTCTGTATCTTCTCCAATTTTATCCAAAGGATAAATGGAAGGGAAATTGATATCAGGAATTACGCCTTTATGTTGTGTACTATTACCGCTTACACGATAAAATTTAGCCATGGTAAGGTTAATTTGTCCAAGTTGTGGTACCCCATTTTTATCCACAATCGTTACTGTAGGTGAATTATCCTTCATCGTAATCGTCTTTTTCTCTCCTTCATTCTTTTTAAACAATGCTGCTAGTTTTTGCAACATTGATGAGTTCATCAGAGAATTTAAATCTATAGAGGATTGTACGGTTCCTTTACCATAAGATTGGGTGCCCATCACAATTCCACGGCCATAATCCTGGATTGCGCCCGCAAAAATTTCAGATGCTGAAGCACTTAAACGATCGATCATTACCCCCAGAGGGCCATCCCAAACAATGTTACTGTCTTCGTCTTTATAAACTTTTACACTATTTCTGTAGTCTTTAACTTGTACTACAGGGCCTTTTCCGATAAATAAACCAGAAAGCTCAATGGCTTCGTTTAAAGAACCACCACCATTAGCCCTTAAGTCTACCACTACAGCATCCACTTTATCAATGTTTTTTAGCGTATCAATTAATAACCTAACGTCTCTAGTGGTACTCTTATAGTTTGGATCTCCAGCGTTGGCAGCTTTAAAATCTGCGTAGAACGCAGGGATTTTAATCACGCCAATTTTGTAAGGTTTGCCATCACTCTCCACAGTTTTAACCACCTTTTTAGCGGATTGGTCTGCCAAAATGATTTTCTCCCTCACCAAAGTCACAATTTGTGGTTTCGAAGAAAGTTCTTGTCCTACAGGGATAACTTTTAAGCGAACTGTTGTGCCTTTTGGACCTTTAATTTTTGATACGGCATTGTCAATTCTCCATCCAATAATATCCTCAAACTCACCATCAGCACCTTGTGCAACCGCAATAATTTTATCACCAGCATTCAGTTTTTTGCTTTTGAAAGCAGGGCCACCCGGCATAATCGAAGCAATTTTAGTCACTTCGTTTTCCGATTGAAGCACAGCGCCAATACCTTCTAATGAGCGGGACATTTCTTGATTGAAAGCTTCTGCATTACGAGGATTGAAATAATTGGTATGCGGGTCAATAGCTTCGGTAAATGCATCCATTAGGATCTGGAAAACATCTTGGTTATTGAATTTTGCCGCCTGCGATTTCAGATTGGTATAACGCTTAGTTAAAGTTTCTATGTTTTTAGCATCGTCAGTACCAGCAATTTTTAAGTTTACCAATTCATATTTCACACGTTTTTTCCAGATGTCGTCAAGCTCTGCAGCACTTTTCGCCCAAGGCAGTTTCTCCCTGTCGTATACGTAAGTATCATTCTGGTTAAAGTCGTACTTGTTTTTGATTTGCGAAATAGAATAATTTACACGCTCATTGTACCTTTTCAAATAAACATTGAAAATATAAAAAGGCGTACTTAAATCTCCTATTCTAAAATCATCATCAAGATTATATCTGTTGGTTTCAAACTCCTTGATATCGCTTTCTAAAAAGTAATATCTAGAAGGGTCCAAAGCTTTAATATATCGGTCAAAAACAATCGAAGAAATAGAATCATTCAATTTAGGCTTCTTGTAATTATAGTTTTCAAGCAGCCCAACGACCTCTTTGGTTACCAAACTTTGTTGTTCGTCTGGTTTTATGTTCGGAATACCATCCACCGGTTTTTGTGCCTTTGGTGAGGCGGTGCAGGCTAGAACTGCAGCGGTGAAGGTAATAGCAAATATTTTTCTCAGCATTTCTTTTACTGTTTTAAAGTCCATTCGTTATAAAATCATTATCCAATATGATACCAATTTCTTAAATAAACAAAAAAGATGCAGTTTTAGTCTGTATCTTTTTTGTAAAGTTTGTTAAAAATAGTTAAAACCTAGGGCACTAGGTCATTTTTTAAAGCCAAAACCACCAGCCCAACAATACTCTTTACTCTGGTTTTTTTAAAGATGTTTTTGCGATGGGTTTCTACCGTCCTTTTACTAATGTCTAAATGTGCGGCAATGTCTTGGTTGTTGTATTCTTGTGTAATGAGCCGGATAATTTCCAACTCACGATTGCTTAACATTGAAGCAATATTAGACTTGGGTTTCATTGAGAGTGTTTATTTCGGGAGCGTTAATTATTAGGAAGGTTAGGGTTATCCTTTTTTAGTGACCGTTTTTTCGGCAATTATTGCTCTGTTATTTTTGATGATTTGATTATACTGAATTGTATTGGCGTTTTTGGATAGCAATTCAGCAGTATTAAGATCCTTCGAAGCAAGCAAATAATCTTTCTTTTTGATTTTTACGGATGCGATACCGAGTACAGATTCAATGTATGCGTTTTTATCTTGCAGCTGTTGTGCCAAGATGCCATGTTGGGTATAAAACCACAATGCCTGAGGTAGCTTATTAGCCGCTAAATAGATTTTTCCCAACTGTTGGTAGGCAGACATCTGCCCTGATCTGCTACCTATTCTAGCGTAATTTTTAAGCACTTGCTTAAGCACCACATGCTCTGCCTCTACAAAATTTGCCTGCGAAAGATAGATATTGCTTAAACGAATAAGTGTAGTTCCGTATAAGTTGTATTTTTTGTCTTGCTTGTATTCGTTGGCCGCTTTGTTGAACATAAATGCAGCATTATCAAAATCTCCAAAACGCTCATATCGCTCGCCCTCATCAAAAAGATTGTCTGCAGTACTGCGATTGCTACTGCCTAATACAGCAAGATTAACTGAAAATTGGGTATTATTTTGGTCGAAGCCTGGAGCCGTAGCATTTTGCGCTTTCGCAAAAAATACAACAGAACAAAAGAGCGTAAGCAGGCAGAATTTTTTCATTTTATTGGGTTTTCATCACTGGTAAAGTTGAAACACTTGGTTTATTTTAAGGACAACTTCACATACAAAGATAAATTTTTTTAAACAAAAAAGTTGAATTGCTGTTTTTCTTCTTTTTATAACTCTTTGAAAACGAAGCAAAAGTTAATAGAAATATAAATCATATGTAACATATTTAAGGTGTTACTGTCGAATAGAAAAACTTAAAACAATGTTAATAACCACCACAAATAATGTAGAAGGCAAAAAAGTTGTAAAATACATTGGCCTTGTTACTGGAGAAACGATTATTGGAGCAAATTTCTTTAAGGATATATTTGCCGGCATAAGAGATATTGTAGGCGGACGCTCGGGTTCGTATGAACAAGTGTTGCGTGAAGCTAAGACTACCGCTGTTAACGAAATGCAACAATATGCTGCGGCTATGGGAGCCAATGCCATTATTGGTGTCGATTTGGATTACGAAACGGTAGGAAGCGGCGGAAGCATGCTGATGGTAACCGCTAGCGGAACCGCAGTTGTTTTGGAAGACTAAAATTCTTTTCATCGTCACTTCGACTGGAGCGAAGCGGAATGGAGAAATCTAATTATAGTTCAGTCTTTACCTTATTGTCTGAATGACAAAGACAATAAAAAGCCCCGATATCTTCTCAGACGTCGGGGCTTTTAACTTTTTATTTTTGACTTTTAACTTAGTCTAGCGTTGAGGCATTTTTGGCATGTTGCGCATCATTTTAGCGGCAGCAGCCGGATTAGAGAATTGTTTCATTACCTTTCTCATATCCTCAAATTGTTTCAATAACTTGGTTACATCTTCTAGTTTATTACCAGATCCTTTGGCAATGCGCAGCTTGCGGCTTTGCTGTATCGAGTCTGGGTTTTCTCTTTCAAAAGGAGTCATCGATTGAATGATTGATTCTACACCTTTAAAAGCGTCATCATCAATATCAACATTTTTCATCATCTTACCCACGCCCGGAATCATGCCCATCAAATCTTTCATGTTACCCATTTTTTTGATTTGCTGGATCTGTCCGTAAAAGTCGTTGAAATCGAATTTATTCTTGCGGATTTTCTTTTGGAGTTCGGCAGCTTGTTTTTCATCAAACTGTTGTTGGGCACGCTCCACAAGGGAAACCACGTCGCCCATACCCAAAATACGTGAAGCCATCCTGTCTGGATAGAAAACATCCAGAGCTTCCATCTTCTCGCCCGTACCAATAAACTTAATAGGTTTATCTACTACAGATTTGATAGAAAGCGCCGCACCACCGCGAGTATCACCATCTAATTTGGTTAAAACAACACCCGTAAAATCAAGACGGTCGTTAAATACTTTTGCCGTATTTACCGCATCCTGACCAGTCATCGAGTCAACCACAAATAAAATTTCGTGCGGTTTAGTTTGTGCTTTAACCTCCGAAATTTCGTTCATTAAGGCCTCGTCAATAGACAAACGGCCCGCGGTATCCACAATAATTACATTATTGCTGTTCTTTTTACCTTCGGCAATACCTTCAAGCGCAATGGCCACAGGGTCTTTTGACTCTTTGTTGGCATAAACTGGCACGCCAACCTGCTCTCCTAACACCTGCAATTGGTCAACAGCTGCCGGGCGGTAAACGTCGCCAGCAACCATCAAAGGTTTTTTGCCTTTGCTTTTTAGGTATAAAGCCAATTTTCCGGTGAAGGTAGTTTTACCAGCACCATTTAAACCAGCAATCAATATAACCGTTGGGTTGTTCTTTAAATCAAGTTCGGTTGCTTCACCACCCATTAAGGCAGCAAGCTCATCGTTCATAATTTTGGTAAGCAATTGGCCCGGCGAAATGCTGGTCAGTACGTTTGCTCCCAAAGCCTTTTCCTTTACTTGGTCGGTAAAAGTTTTAGCTGTTTTATAATTTACGTCCGCATCTAACAAAGCCTTTCTGATTTCCTTCATGGTTTCGGCCACGTTGATTTCAGTAATGCTTCCCTGTCCTTTCAGGACTTTAAATGCCCTGTCTAACTTATCCTGTAAATTTTCAAACATTGTTGAATGCTTTTATATTAAAAATTTGTGAAACGCAAAGGTATTAATAATTTACGATTGTAGATTTACGAATTGCGATTTAATGGTAATATAACCAACGCTTTGCTGCTTATTTTTTAGAAAAGGAATTAAAGTGCTCATCGGTTCCTGTAGCCCCGCTTTACACTTTAGCCCTCGTTCCTCGGGGCTGTCGTTCCAATCGGGTTTAGTTGGCAGGTGTAGACTTACGAAGTTTTTAAAACTTCGTAAGTCTCAAGCAATATCCGGAAAAAACCTCGTAGGTTTTCAAAACCTACGAGGTTTGAAAATTAAAATAGAAGTTGGAGAGGGTTATCTAGGAAACGTAAAACTTAACCCTAAGGCCAGCGCCTGACTTTTTTGTACTTTTAGATCCATATCTCTATCATACAAAATAACTCCTGTTAACGACACGTTCATGAAACGGTTGATTCTAGAAGTTGCCGACATATCCAAACGGTGGTCAATATGTCCAAAATTATCGTAAGGAATAAACATGTTGTACTTGGCTTTTAGCACGACATTCTTAACTACTTCCTTTTCAAAATTGCTCACAATCTGAAAAGCGAGCTCGTTTTTGATTTTACTTCCTATGGGAACACCAAAATTCTTAGCATTGGTTTTATAAATAGTGGTGTCTAATACAAAAGTTTGACGTGCTGTACCAGTACCTATACGCGTCGAAAAAAACTTATTTGGCTTGTACTCGAAACCCAGAGATTCGGTAAAATATCCTGGCGACATAAATTTGGAAAGAAGTTTGGCGATTTCATTTCCCTGTGCATCCTTAGAATAGGAAAACCCCTTATCAAACTGCGATTCGAAACTCAACGAAGCAAAGAAATACCAATTTTTTGACAATTGTACTGCAGCTTTGTTATCCCAATAAATACGGTCGTTGGTTTTCTTTTGCAGTTGGTCTTTGTTTTTAACCTTGCCATATTGCAAAATTACCTCTGTGGTATAGCTATAGCTTTCCTTACTATATTCGGCTTTGTAATTGACTAAACCACCTAAAGCAATAGAGTTTACACCACCACCTTTCCAGTTATCACTAAATGAAGCCTGGTTGGCGTTAATGCTCACCGTCCCTTTGGTTTTCCAATAATTGATTTTTGCTTTTACTAGTGCTGGACTTAAGTCCACAGGTTGGAAAGTAATGACGCCAGTTCTAGAAGGTAAAGGGCTTCGCTTTAACCTAATTTCCAAATCTTTTACGGGAATGGGAACAGTGTCTATTTCTTGAGCCGAAACAGAACCATAAAGAGCCAAAATAGTAGAAATGGTAAATACTAAACGCTTCATTCTTCACAAAGAAACGTAAAATTTTATAAAATGTTTATAGCTATACGGTGTTTATATAGTGAAAATGTTAAGCTAAACGCGAATATATTTGATCCAGGAGAACAATTTTCTGGTGTTTAAATAGGAGAGGTTTTGCTGTTGGGCAAAAGCTTCTTTTTCGAAGATGATATTTAAATACGCCGCTTGATGTTTCCTATATTTCAATAGGTTATATAAGTAATTGAGCAAGTAGAAGAGGTAAAAAGGAACAATAAGGAGTTCCAGCTGTTGCCGATGGTGTATCTTTTCATGGTTAACCAGCACAAGTTCATTTTTGTACGAAGCCCTTTGGACTAAAATGAATGGATAAATGGCCATTGCCGCTACCCGAAGCTTAGGAACAACGATCAACCAAGCCATTACAACTTATCTATACTTAATTCGGGTAGTTTAGGCAAGCGGAACATAGAAGGGTTGCGCTTGTAAGAAGCATAACTGTTTTTTACAAACTGTATAAAAGCATATTCAGAGGCATTGAGCACAAACTGGTAGGTTGGCCTGTACTGGGTCATGAAGTCTTGCAAATGCTCCTCTTTAATATCAATGAGATTCTTGACATAGGTGGGATTGTAGCGATAATCTATGACCTGTTCTTTATAGTCTTTTTCGAGGATTTGCTGTAAATGACGAGCATTTTTGCCATCTCTGCTCAACAAATTATAAATGGCATCAATGCCCAAACCAACGCCTCTTTGACCTAAATTAAGCAAGTCCCTGCTGCTGCCCTTATCAAGCTTGTACTTAAATTCTTCCAGCTTTGATTTGTAAAGTTCCTGAGGCGTTTTGGCCTTGCCATAAATGCTTACCTCTTTTAACCTGATTCCCATGGAGCGCAACTGGAAAATAATAGCACTTTGTCCACGATAAACCACCGTATCCATTGCATGGCCACTAAGTGCGGCAAATAGTGTGTCACCAGGCTTAACGCTTGCTATGAACTCACCTTTATTGTTATTGTAAAAACCTTCATCTAATGACGAATTGTAGATGTAAACTTTGGCCAGCCTTAACTTGGTATCCTTGTCAACAACAAAGCCTTGCACTGCTTTTTGCTGGGCAAAGGCAGACACCACATTGAGTAAAAATATGCAGGCCAGTAGAAATCTCATTTTACAAGCAAAGCTACAATTTAAACAGATTGGTGCTATTTATCTTAACATTATTTAACCACCACTAGTCTTTGTCCAACCTTAATGTTATTATCTGAAAGCTGATTAAGGGCCTTTAAATCGTCGACAGAGATTTTGTAAAGCTGGCTAATTCGATAAAGCGTTTCTCCGGCTTGCACCACATGGTATTTTCCCCCTTCAAGCGAAGATGGAGGATCTTTTGGCGCTACGTTTACAGGAGTGTACAGCTTTTTTTCGTTGGGGATATTGGCATTGATTTCTTTAAATACCTTATCCTCTCGAGCTAGTTTTTCACGTTCGCTTTCTGACTGGTCATATTGAAAAAGTTGGTATTTTTCAATCAAATTGATGAGCAAATCCGGATATTTTGGATTGGTGGCATAACCTGCATTTTTAAGTCCAATGGCCCAATTACGGTAGTCATTTTTATCTAATTCGAAAAGGGCTGCGTAGCGCTTACGCTTTAAAAACTCAGAATGATCTTTGTATGATTCTCGAGGATCTTTATATACTCTGAAACAATCATCTCTTTGGTCGTCGTCCTTATAATAAGCTTTGCCTTTCCAATCAGAAGTACACTTAATGCCGAAATGGTTATTGGCATATTTAGCAAGATCACTGGCTCCGCTTCCCGACTCCAAAATGCCTTGGGCTAGGGTAATACTTGCAGGAATGCCGTATTTGTTCATCTCTTCAATGGCAATGCCTTTAAACGCATCAATATAGGAAACAGTGGTATAGGAAATAGGGGAAGGGTTCTCCTTTTTAGCGTTTTTTTCTATTTGTTTGTTATTGCGGCTGTACTGCCTGCTTTTACACGCACTTCCTAATGCAAGTGCGAACATTAAAATAAACAGCGATTTATTTTTACTCTTTTTCATTAAAGTTTCAGTTTCTGCCCGGGTTTTAAGGCTATTGATTTGAGTCCGTTTTTACTTTTAATAGCCTTGACCGTTGTTTTATTTCTTTTGGCAATAATACTTAAATTATCTCCTTGTTTAACGGTGTAGGTGCGGCTTGTTTTCTTTTTGGAATGATAAACGGGCTTGGGCTCAACAGGTTCAACATAGTCCTCTGGGCGATTGTCGTATTGAAAAAGCTCGTATTTTCTAATCAACGCAATCACTTGTGAAGCCCAGGTTCGGCTGCGGGCGTAACCTCCACGTTGTATACCCCTTGCCCAAGCTTTAAAATCATATTGATCATATTTGTCGAAAAGCTCGTTGAAGTGGTTGCGGCTTTTCAAAAAGCTAATGAAATGACTGTAGGAAGAATCTACCGTTGGAAAATCTTTATATGCCGATCGGATTTCGGTACTGGAGTTTTTGCCCTTAATGCCAAAGTGGTTATTTAGGTATCGGGCAATTTTGCTTTTTCCTGCGGCCGATTCATGGATGGCCACACCTAAAATGATGCTTGCAGGGATATGATGCTCTTCCATGAGGTCCTGAGCCACATCGGCATATTCTTCAATATACTCTTCGGTAGTTTGGGCAAAGGCAAATATTGTTTTTGTACATAGGAAGAGCAGGAATAGAAATTTCTTCATTGTTAAATTGTTTTATTGTAAATGTTAGCAAGCGCTAAATTTCAACTGACAATTGCCAACTGATTTATTTTTTTCTGATGACAAACAAGCCATCCCTAACGGGCAAAATCAATTTTTCTACCCGTTGGTCTTCGTTTATTTTATCGTTAAAAGAACTGATATTTTTAGTGTCTTTATCTTGTGCGTTGTTTACAACCTTACCACTCCAAAGCACATTGTCTACTATAATTAGTCCGCCAGGCCTTACGCGGTCAAAAATCAAATCATAGTAGGTGCCATTATTCTTCTTATCCGCATCAATAAAAACCAAGTCAAAGGTTTCCTGGAATTGAGCAATGCTTTTCTGCGCATCGCCAAGGATATATTTAATCTTCGCATTTAAGGGAGATTTGGCAAAATTTTTCCTTACCATATCTTCAAGTTCTTCATTAATATCCAAGGTGTAAATAATGCCGTCGTGGGTTAAGCCTTCTGCCAAACATAAGGTGGCGTATCCGGTAAAGGTGCCTATTTCCAAAATCCTTTTTGGGGAAATCATTTTGCTGAGCATACTTAATACACGGCCTTGGTAATGGCCGCTTAGCATACGGGGCATTAGTACTTTAAGGTTGGTTTCCCTATCAATATGTTGGAGCAATTGATCTTCGGGCTCGCAATATTTGAGCAAAAGCTGTTGTAATTCTTCGCTGATCATTGTGCTTATAAACGGTTTTGTTCCATAAAATATTGCAGAATAATGGTTGCCGAAATGGTATCGACCCTTTCCTTGTCTCTTCTATCGCTCTTTTTGAGGCCACTTTGCATAATGGTGGCGTGTGCCATTTTAGAAGTAAAACGTTCGTCGACCAAATGCTGCGGAATATTGGGAAAGTTCTTTTTTAAAATGGTAGAAAAGCCTTTTACATGCTGTGCATTTTCTGATGGGGAACCGTCCATTTGTTTAGGATCACCAAGCACGAAAGCTTCTACTTGCTCAGTTTGGAGATATTTTTTAATGAAATCTACAATATCCTTGGGATGGATGGTATCGAGGCCTGTTGCAATAATCTGCAGAGGGTCGGTAACGGCTATGCCAATACGTTTGGTACCATAATCAAATGCCATGATGCGTGCCATGGTGCCAAAGATAGGATTATTTTAATTTACCGTTTTTAGTTGTCGATGATTACTTTGTGTTCTTTGCGTTTCTTTTATTTTCTTGGCGGTTAAAATATTTACCGCAAAGGTTTTATTAAGTTCCGCAAAGAACGCAAAGAGATTAGTGATGAATATTATGAGAGCAATGCACTGCTTTTGGTGAAATAAACCCGATAGCAATGGAAAGCCCACAGCTAGAGAGTGATGCGAACTGGGCGAGGACTTGGAATGGATAGCGGGACTCATTTAAATAGTACGGTTTTCTTGCTTTTCTAATAAAAAACAGCAAACAAAAAAATATTTTTGTAGCATGATGCAACGTTTTGAATTTCACGTTGTCTTTTGATCAGAACGCTTTAGAATTTGGAAACTGTTTACATAGACAAGCACGCAGACTTAGTAGCCGAATGCCGAAATGGTAGTAGGAAGGCACAATTTGAAATTTACAAGTTGTATGCTACGGCTATGTACAACGTGGCACTGAGGATTGTTAATGATGATGCCGAAGCCGAAGATGTGCTGCAGGAGGCCTTTTTGGACGCTTTTAACCGCATTGTTGACTTTAGACAAGAAACAACTTTTGGTCTTTGGTTAAAACAAATCGTAATTAACAGGTCTATTAACTATTTGCGCAAGCGTAAAATGGAAACGGTGAGCATGGATGAGGTTGAAGTGGCCGATGAGCAGGATACAGATTTTGAAGATACACAATTAAAGGTGGAGGCGATTAAAAGTGCAATGGCCGAACTGCCTGATGGTTATAGAGTGGTGTTAAGTTTATACTTGTTTGAAGGCTATGACCACGAAGAGATTGCACATATTTTAAAAATAACAGAAAATACATCGCGTACACAGTATATGCGAGCAAAGAGAAAGTTGAATAGTTTATTAGTAACGAAAGGAGTAGCAAGATGAGCAATAAATTAGAGGGGTTTGTAAGAGATAATAAAAAACAATTTGAAGTTAAGGGCCCTTCAGATGCGCTTTGGGGTAAAATTGCCGCAGAGTTGGATAAAAAACAACCTAAGAAAAAAACATTTGGCCTTTACCAATGGATGAGCATAGCCGCCATGTTGGTGCTAACGGTGGGCATATATTTTGGCTACCAGTATAAAAAATCGACTAAAGAGATTTTAGTAGCAGATATTAACCCTGGTTTAGGTAAAAAAGAAGTAAGGTTTACAAGCCTAATTGAAGAAAAGAGAGACAGTTTGCAGGTTTTATCTAATGCTGATCCAGAACTTTATAAACAGTTTATTGCTGATATGGGCAAACTGGATAAAGATTACCAAGAGCTGAAAGAGCAACTGCAAACCAGCCCTAACAAAGCCTTAGTTGGTAAGGCGATGATGAAAAATCTGGAGATACAATTACAGATGATCAGCCAACAGTTATACATTATCAATCAAGTCAATCAATATAAAAAAGAGGAGAAAACGATTTAATACTTTATTTCTTTCGACGTCGGTTATAATGTATTTAAAACAGTTTTGCTCTGCCAAAAACAAGTTTTAAAGAAATGAAAAATATCATATTTAGTATCTCGGCCTTGGTTTGGTCGGTACTACAAGCAAATGCGCAGGTAGCGGTGCCGCCTACGCCCCCAACACCGGCTGCCCCTGTGGCAGAGTTTAGTCAGGGTTCTTCAACTTCTGTATCCAGATCGACAGTGACCACCCGTCATAAAACGACAAAGGATGGTAAGGAACGAGAATACACAGAAAGCTATACTACTTACCAACAAGGCCAGTATGATGATCCACAAAGGACCAAGTCTTTTTCAAAGAGTTATAGCATTGATCGTGGCGATAAGGTGAATGTGTCTAACATTTATGGAAATATTATTGTTAAAACCTGGGATAAGAATGAGGTGAAGGTTGATGCTGACATCAGGGCTTTTGCAAATTCTGAAGACGAAGCGCAGAAGTTGATCGATAATGTATCAATTACAACGTCGAAAAACGGAGACGAAGCAGTGTTTAAAACCCAAATGGAAGATAGAAACGGTAATTGGGGTAATGGCAGTAGAAATGGGAAAAGATGGCGTAGGGAAGTGAAAATTTTCATGACCGTTTATTTGCCTTCTAATGTTGCCCTTAGTGCGTCGCAACAGTATGGAAACATTGAAATGCCCGATTTTTCTGGTCCAACAGCGCTTAAAGTACAATACGGAAAGCTAATTACTGGCGACCTAAGCAATGTGAACAATTTTATTTCTGCACAGTATACCAGCGTAGATCTAAAAGATGTAAACAAAGCCACCATCAAACAACAGTATGGTAGTGGGTTAACCATTGCTTCTATCGGGGATTTAAATCTTCAAGCTCAATATGCTACCGTTCGCATTGGGGCCATTAAAAGAAACGCAACCATTAAACAACAATATGGCAGCGGGCTTAGTATTGAATCAGTAGACAATTTGGATTTGGAAGCTCAATATGCTTCGGTAAGAATAGGCACGGTTAGAGGTGAGGCTGGAATTAAAATACAATATGGCAGCGGCCTATCTATTGAGCAGGTGGGTAAGCTAAGTCTTACATCGCAATATGCTGCGGTAAGAGTAGGGCGTTTAACGGGAATATTTACGGCAAAGGTTCAATATGGTGGTAAAATGACCATAGAAAAAATTGAAGCAAGCAGCAAAACGGTTAATCTTGACACAGAGTACGTAACCGTTACCTTAGGGTTCGCACCGAACTTTGGAGGAAGCTTAAATGTGGATACTCAACATGCAAGCTTTAAATACGGGGAAAACGTGAATGCCAAAAAAGTTGGAGATGATGATGAACGAGGTTATAGCTCAACCAAAGAATATACAGGAACGATAGGAAGAGGAGGGTCTTCCAACGTTAAAGCAACCGTAAGATATAATTCAATTACGATTAGATAAGGGTGAAACAAAATGAAGAAGGGGCTAATTAGCCCCTTTTTTTACTTTGCTCGACGGTCGTCATTCCGAATTTATTTCGGAATCGTAATGTATGATCATGTTTTGATAAGCTTTAAGATTCACGCCTACGCGGGAATGACGAAAAAAAAACCTCGTAGGTTTTCGAAACCTACGAGGTTTATACCTTTAAAAGGTTAAAAGGCTATTTATTAAATATTAGCAGGTTCAACTACTTTTTCTAAGGTATTGTAAACCTGATACAACGCTCTAGGGATGTGGAAACAGCCTTTCCACTTGCCGCCCTTCGCCGGGATGGAAACTTCACCTCTGCGGTTAAGATAGCCGTACCATTCACCACCATTTTCGGTATCTCTAAAGTTTTTCCAAGTGTAGTCGTGAAGTTTCTCAAACCAAACGGCACATTTTTCATTTTGCGTAATAGCATAACCTTTAGCCATGGTTACCAAGGCCTCTACGTGTACCCACCAAAGTTTTTGGTCCCATTCTAATTGTTGTACAGGGTTTCCTTTAATGTCTTTAAAGTATAAAATTCCCCCATATTGATCATCCCAACCAAACTCTAATGCTGTGAAAGCAATTTCAAGAGCTTTGTTGGCAAGTTCGCTATCATTCTTTCTAACCGCTAAATCCATGATGAACCACATGGCTTCGATAATGTGCCCAGGGTTAACTACTCTGCCTTCAAACGAATCTGAGAAACTACCATCATGGTGAACGTTTTCTAAAATCAATCCTGATTGTGGCTGATAAAAAACGGACATCACTTCGTGTAATACTTCATCAATTAAGCCGTCAATGGTTGATTTGTCCAACAGGTGCTCCAATTCAAGTGAAAGATTGCACAGAATCATTGGTAGGGAGAAATTTTTCAAATCTCTAGTACCCGGAAAGCCTTTGGTATATTTTCCTTTTGGATTATTTCTTCTTTCTAAAATCCGGTTGAAGGTTTTAAGGGCAATATCGGCGTCTTCGTTACTGTTATTGATTTTACACAATGCACCGAAACCTAAAGAGGCAAAACAATCAGAGAAAATGTTATAGGGTTGTACTAGCGGTTTTCCTCTTTTGGTAAAAGAGAAATACCAATCTCCATTTTCGTCCCTTCCATATTTTCTCATAAACGAAGCGCCTAATTCCGAAATGTCTTTCCATTCTTGCTTGGCTTCTACTTTGTCGAAAAGCATGGCATAAGTCCAAATTTGGCGGCCTTGTAACCAAGCAAACTTATCGGTATCGTAAATATTTCCTTTGGCATCTAAACAGGTAAAGTACCCTCCAGCATCTTTATCTAAAGAGTTTTTGCTCCAAAACGGGATAATTTCGTTCAAAAGCTCATTCTTGTATATCTCTATGTACTTGTTCATATTATAAGTTCTTTGCGTATTCTTGGTATCTGTTGTAAAGGTGGTGTGCTTGTATATAGGCTGATTGTGGGCTCATGAAATGTGAGAACTCAAAAGTGATGGCCTTATCATAACCCGCTTTGCGAGCCGCTTCCAGTTTTAGGCGTAGTTTTTCAAACTTAATTGGCAAAAACTTGATGGGCATATCGCGGTCGAAGCTTTCGGCATTAGTCCAGCATTGTAAACCGAATTTGTCTGCCATTTTTTTATTCACCTCAAAAAAATCTTGCAATTCATGATAGTCTACGTGACCATCTTGAAATGCTACGGCATCTATGGAACCTTTCAAGCCTGAAAATATTTCTGACCATTCATCTTCGTGCTCTTTCAGGGAAACCGCATTTTCCTTAGTTAAGGTTGCTTCGGCAGCCATTACCGCTTTTTTACCATCAATCCAAGGTGAAATGAAAGTAGGCAAGCCGTTGCTAACTCCTTTGCATTGTAGCCCTAAGGTATTAAATGCCTCAGTTGCACCTTTGGTACGGCGACTAATTTCCATGCTCAAATACCAGCCGCCAAAGCTTTTGTAATGACCATATTTGGCCCAAACTTCGTCAATTACATATCTGTTGGCATCAATTTCGTGCTGTAGGTTGCCTGTGTCCCAATAATGTCCACTGTCGTATAAACCGAAATAGAACTTCATGTTGTTTTCCTCTGCCAATTGCAGATAGAGTTCAACCAAGTCGATATGTGGTTCATAGCAACCAAATTTGTTTTGTAAGTAAACCGATGGGTAAGTAATAAATCTTCTGTAACCACTTCTAATGAGAATTACTGTGTCAATCCCCATTGCTTTCATGTGGGCAAAATCCTTGGCCCATTCTTCTCTTCCCCAGTTTTGGTGTGGGATATCGTGAGAAATCTCATCAATAAAAGTTCCCGTTATTCTCATTCGTTTCTTTTTAATTATGTTGATGAAAGGTTAATGCTTCCTAACCTTTACAAATACTTTTTGTCCTTTAAAAATTTTACCCAGTCGATGTATGCACTAGCTTTTAGGTGCACACCGTCCATGGTAAATTCTTTCTTTAACACACCGTTCTCATCTTGGAATAAGGGGCAAATGTCAACGTAGGTTACTCCTTCTTCTTCAGCCAGTGCCTTTATTTTTTTATTTAATTCGGGAACTAAGACATTACGCCCTTTAGTGTAGGCTTCCTTAGTCATTTCCTCGTTAATGGGCAAAGCGCTTTCAATGTAGATTTTTGTTTTAGGCGATTGTTGTTTAATTTTTCTGATGATTCGTCGGTAGTTGTTGATGCTTACTTCGTGCGGTAATTTTCTGAACTGATCATTAATGCCGTCCATTAAATAAATGGCTTTTGGTTTCGCTGCAACAATTTCGTCCATTCTGGCTAAAATGCCGAAGGAGTTATCACCACCAATCCCTCTGTTGATTACTGGAGATTTACTGTCGGCAAGTAGTTCCTGCCACTCTGCTCTTTCGGTAATGCTGTTGCCTAAAAAGATGATGGCATTTTTTGGAATAGGTGTTTTGGCAAAATATTCCATGCGCTGTTGGTAATACCAGTTAGCGTAGCTGCTGTCTATCTTGGTAGTTTGCGCTTGACTAGGGCTGAAAAATGCAGATACGATGAGGAGCAAACTTATACGGCCTGTCGTTATTGCGAGGCACGAAGCAGTCTTAATGCGAGTAAAACTATCCATCGTTGTAGGATTGCTTCGTGCCTCGCAATGACGAGTTGATTTTTTATTTTCTATTTTTTTCATTGTTAGATTACCTTTAGTCTTTTTAGTTCGTTGGCCCATAACACATAAGATGCTTGGCGTAAGTGCAAACCGTCAATACTCAGCTCTTTTTTAAGATTTCCTTTTTCATCAGCTAAAGCAGGGTGTAGGTTAATGTAGTTTACGCCCATTTCCTTACAGAGGGCTTCCAGCTTTTGATTTAGGTCGTTGATCTTGCTGTTTTTTACCTGTGCATAAATAGCAGGCAACATAGCTTCGTTAACAGGTAAAATGCTTTGCATATAAAGCGTAGTTTTCGGCGACTGCGTTTTCACCATCACCATCATTCTCTTAAAGTTGTTGAGGATGACTTCATTTGGTATCCCGCGTTTCATGTCGTTAACGCCACTTAATAAAAATACTTTTGCAGGTTTGGATTCGAGCACTTCATCCAAACGGGGCAAAATACCATAAGTCACATCGCCACTAATTCCTCTGTTAATGATGTTTTTCTTTTGAATAAGTTCCTGCCATTTTCCACCTTCGGTGATGCTGTTTCCAACAAAGGCAATTTCACCTTTGCGGTTAGGCATTTTTCTAAAGAAATCTAATCGTTGCGTATAGTGGCTGTTTAAATAGCCACTATCAATAGCAACGGTTTCTTGCGCATTTACAAAATGAGCAGCAACGACTAAGCAAAAAGTATATATTAGTTTCTTCATGTTATTCTTTGATCAAATTTTCTTCGTTCTGATTTTCTGATTTTTTTAGCGGCACAATCCATGTCGCAATAAAAGCTGGAATAGTAGCTATAAGCACCCAAACAAAAAAGTGTTTGTAGCCCAAATAATCACTAATGTAGCCGCTGATCATGCTAGCTAAAGTGTACCCGAAATAAGTAATGGCACTACCAAAGGCATAATGAGCCATTTGATACTTACCCGGGGCTATTTGCTGCATAATGAAAAGGATGATGCCGATAAAGCCAAAACCGTAACCAAAATGTTCAATAGCCACCGCGCTACCTATAATGAAAAGGTTAGACGTTTGTGTGAATGCTAAATAAGCATAAGTGATAAATGGTAGATTGAAAAAAGCACAAAGCATTAATAATGTTTTGCGAGTTAAGCCTTTGTTAGAAACGAAATATCCCGCTGCTAACGACCCCAGCACAAATGCGATGGTGCCATAAATGCCCGTAAGCATCCCTAAAGTAGCTTCGCTGAGCTCTAATCCGCCTACAGCTTTGGTTGCTTTAAAAAACAGGGGCATTATTTTAATGGCTTGACCTTCTGCAAATCGGTACAAAACGATAAATAAAATACCGAACCAAATATGTTTTTTCTTGAAAAAGCTGGTGATGACGTCGCTTAAAGTTTGCCAAACTTGTGCCGTAGTTTGTACCTGAACCTGTGCTTGTGTTTGAGGCAAGAATTTCTTGTTGTACAAGCCTAATAGAAACATTACTGCCGCATAAACCAATAAAATAATGGCCCAGGCTTTGGTATTGCCATAAAGTGGAATGAGTACGCCTACTAGGAATACCATACCTCCGTTGGAAAACAATTTGGCGAAGTTGTAAAACGTACCCTGCCAGCCCACATATTGGGCCTGTTGTTTATTACTTAATGATTGTAGATATAAACCGTCGGCAGCAATGTCTTGAGTGGCGCCTAAAAAGGCAATCAATAAAAAAACAACCACCGAAGCGGCAAAGAAATTACTTAAAAACAGTAGGCCAGCAGCAATGGCGAACAGCACACCACAGAGGATTTGGGAGCCATAGATGTAAAACTTTTTGGTTTTATATAGTTCCATAAATGGACCCCACAAAGGCTTAAAACTCCATGGCAAAATAATGATACCCGTATATACGGTAATTTGTGTATCGGAAAAACCCATGTTTTTGTAGAGTAAGGAGAGCAAAGTGCCTCCCAACACCAAATTGGGTAAACCCATGGCAAACCATGTACTCGGTATCCATAATATAGGATTGATATTTTTAGTTTTTGTTTGGTCCACTGTGTGTATGTTATTTTGTTTAGGTTTTCCAGAAAAATTTAATGCGGGTAAAAAGTACAGTAACTAGTGCCACAATTCCTGTGAAGATAAACCCTCTTGCAATGCCAACAAAGGCACTGGTATTCATGGCATCTAGGTAGGTGGAAAGCGTAGTTAGCTTGAGTAAAGGAATCAATAATAAATTACCAGCAGTGTAAGCGATCATTGGGTTTTTACCATTGTTGGCCAAAAAGGTTGTGATGCTTTTTAAATAGCCTAGTTTTTCGACCAAACTAAAAGCTAGCAAGGTCAAAAATGACAAACCTGAGCAAACAAAATAGTAGCTATAGGTAGAGAAATCTTTTTTGATACCGCCTTCGTAAGCTTCAAAAAACAAGCCCAACAACAAAAGATACACACCTGCTAAAATCATGTTGTTGACCAAAGGGCTTTGCTTTACTTTTTTTGCTAACAATAACAAGCAAGCACAGCCAATAAGATTGAGCAGTAAATTTAATTCCAAAGACCTTGTAAACAATCCCCATAAGTTTACAAAAACTAAGGCGCAGGCAATAACAGCAACCGTGAGTAATACTTTTTTAGAAGCAGTTTCTGATTGCTCGTTTTTAGATTCTTTGATGAACCATTCTCCTGCAAAGGTGCCGGGAATGATAATGAATAGGTATTTAAGGTAGTAAAACTTATAAAGCCAGTTCGCAGGAGTGCCTTCAAAAATCAACTGGTTAATACTGTTGTCTTCTTTTGAAGCTAAAAACACAGCCATTACAAAAGGAAGGATGGCAATCCGCCAAAGCGGCTGCTTGCGGGTAAAGTACCAAATTAATCCACCGAAAAAAGCCATGTTGGCTAATACAATGATGATGATATCGCTTTTAGTCAAGCTGAAATCTCCGTAGGCAAAAGGATATGCCGCTAAAAAAAGAACGGCTAAAGCAATGCCTAATATTTTTAATGACAAGGCAAATTTGCTTTTCACAAAGGCCGACCAATTTCCATAAATAAGAAATAGACAGGCGAATGCGGCAATTGAAATGATTTGGGTAATACCGCTTGGGTTTTTCTCCATTACCCAAGCTCGTGCGTGAAAAGTAAAGATGGCAAAAAAGGCCAATAATACCATTCTGGTGAAAAGCTGGGTAAATATTTTGTGAAAAGGAAGTTCCTCCGCCTTTTTGTGCAAAGCCAACGGAATGGCCGCCCCCATAGAAAACAGGAAGAAAGGGAATACCAAGTCAACCCAAGTGATACCTGGGAGATTCGGGTTAAACACGTGTGTTGGTGGCGGGGTTTGCGCATGAAACATCCAAGCAGGCATTATTTCCCCGAAAGCAATGCTACTAGAGAGCACCATACAGAGTATGGCGAGCCCTCTAAAAGCATCGAGACTGTTTAAGCGTTTGTTCATCTTTTAAAGATATGCAAGGTATAGCTTCAAACGTTATTTAATGGTAACGGTTAGTTCTTTCACTACTTCCTTAACGTTTCCGTTTAATGCGTTTTTGGCAATAAATGCTACGTTATATACACCGGGTTTGCTAAACTTGTATTTGTAGTTTTTCATTCTATCAGTGTAGGCTTTTACATTTACACTTACATCGGGGCTAACTTTGTTTGGAAACAAGGCTTTAGAAATGGCCCAATCTTCAGATTCAGCAAGCGTACTGTTTGGTGCAAAATATAGAAATGGTGTTGTTGATTGGATGGTCCATTTGTTGGCGGTATTTTTTACATCAACGCCAATCCAACCCGCAGAGGTAACAGTAGCAATTGCCGAAGCTCCGCTTGCAGTTTTGTTGGTAAGGTTAAAGGCCGGAACTCTCCAGGTTCTTCCTCCAAGGGGCGCGGAAGTACTTGATTGCCCGACCCATTTCCAAGCGAAGAAAATAGGTTTGCCAGAAACAGGTAGGTCGGAAAGGTCTACATCAGCAGAAGTAACCACTGTTCCAACGGCGCCTGCGGCAGCTGTTGAAAGTGTAAAACGATTGGTAATGTCTGTCCAAGTCGCCTTGCTTATGCCATCTACTGAGTATAAGTTATCAAAATCAGTAGAGTATAATAAGCTTAGATTGTTGGCCTGTGTACCATATAATACTTGTGTTTGGATATTTAAATGCATTTTTCCTTCATCGGATTCCAAGCGATTTCTATAGCGATATTCTTTTCCAGCTTCGCCAGAGTAAAATCCAATGACGTCTGCATATCCCGACATTTGGAATTCTACAGAATCGGCTAAATTATATTCTGTTTTGCTTGTAACCACGTTGAAGGTTGGTTCTTCCGGAGCATCTTTTTTACAGGCGTATACTGCTGGAATTAAAAGTAAGCCAAGGATATATTTCAATTTATTCATGACAATATTTTTTAGTTAATTGTTACCAACCTTTATTCTGAATAATCAATTTGTTTAAGCTAAGCTCATTCGCAGGAATGGCGAACAAGACATCTTTTTCGGAAACGTTTTGTGCTGATTTTGCAGCATAGGTATAGGCCGAAGGCGCGGTGGTTGCAATTTCGTTTGCAAGACCCCTCATTGTTTCATAGAAAACGCCCCAACGGATCAGGTCAAATCTTCTTAAGCCTTCGTAACCAAGCTCCCATGATCTTTCGTTTCTTACCGCTAAACGGAAATCTTCTTTTGTTCCTGTAGTGGTCGTATTTAAATCATGATTTGCTGTTTGTGTATTGGTTAAAGTGGCCACAGCAACCGCTCCACTGGCCACTGTTGCTCCAGAAGCATAGCCTCCGGTAAAAGTGATGGTTGGAGCTGAGGTATAACCTGTACCCATATCGGTAACATATACTGCGTTTACTTTTCCTGAAGCTACTGTAGCCGTAGCTTTTGCGCCCGTTCCACCGCCTCCGCTAATGATTACGGTTGGGGCTACGGTGTAGTTTGCACCTCCAGCAGTTACGGCAATGGATTTTACCATTTCTGCATTGGTCAATGTTTTGCCAAAGGCGCGGCGACGAACTTCGTTGATGGCATCAAAAGCTTTAGTGGTTGGACCGTTTAGCTCATTTTCTGCTTCAGCCAACATTAACAGTACGTCTGAATATCTTAATAATGGGAAGTTAATGCTCGTGGTTCCGTTAAATTTAGGAGTCGCGGTTTCATACTCGCGTCTCCATTTCGCATCGTAACGATTGTAAATTTGCGTTGGGCCATAACCTACACGAGAATTATCGGCGGCATAATAGTAAGGGCTGATGTTCCAATCACGGCGTAAGTCGCCATCAGCAAAGCTATTGTAGTACCTTTCGGTAGTGTGCTTTGCGCCGTAGCTATATCCTAAAGACGCATTTGCACCAATACCGTTGATAGAACCCAAAGCTCCTTCTTCTTCTTGTGTGCCATTTTTCTTGTTGAACTCAACTTCCCAAAGTACTTCTTTGGTGTCGTATTTGTCTTGGCACATGTTGATGAAAACCTGAGAATAGCTTGGGTTTAAACTATGCCCAGCAGTTTTTACTTTTTCTGCCCATTTGATCACTTCGCTGTAACGGGAAGCATCTAATAATGGCGCACCCGCCATTTTAAGATTTACACGAGCTAACATGCCCCAAACTACAGATTTGGTAACACGGCTGCTGTAGGTGTAGTTTGATATTGGATTCACCAAATCAGCAGCGGTTTCCATGTCCTTTACAATTTGTTCGTAAATAGTTTTGTAAGGCGTATTGGCAAAGTTTACATCGGTAGGTTTTTTGGTTGAAGTAAGTCGCAAAGGCACATTTCCCCAGTTGCTTGTCAATACAAAATAGTAGTAAGCTCTTAAAAACAAGGCTTCGCCCCTCGCTGCCTCTTTCTTTTTAGGATCCATTGAAGCTTTGTCAATGTTTTCCAAAAGCATGTTGGCTCTATTGATCCCGTTGTACAGAGTGGTCCAGGCTTCGGTAAGCTTGGTGTCCGAAGGATTGTAATTGTACAAGCCAATGTCTTGTGTCCAAGAAGATAATGCAATGAATGCATCATCGGCAACGTCCATCTCAAAATAGAAAGATCTTCCATAAGTGGCGTTTTTGCCCAATACATCATACACACCAGTTAAACCAGCATTGATGTCGGCTTCGGTATTATAGTAGTTGGCCGGAGCCAGAGAATCGGTAGGGGTAGTGTCCAAGAACTTTTTACAAGCACTTAGAGATAATACCGAAACAAATAGTAGAATTAAAATACGTTTCATCATTTTATCTATTAGGAATGATTAAAAAGTTGTGTTGATACCAAAAGTGATCGTTCTTGCTCTAGGATAAGCAGAGTAGTCAAAACCAGGTGTTAGTGCACTGTTTCTAACCGATACCTCTGGGTCATAACCTGAGTATTTGGTCCAAGTGTATAGGTTTTGAGCAGCTACGTATATTCTGCCGGTTTTAAATACTTTTGATTTCTGCAACCATCCAGAAGGTAGTGTGTAACCTAATGAAACAGTTTTTAACCTTAGGAATGAACCATCTTCGATAATACGGGTAGAATAAGCTTTTAATGAAGAGCCTCTTCCTGCAGCAACACCAGGGATGTCGGAAGTTGGGTTTTCTGCAGACCATCTGTTGGCATAAGTAGCATATTGGTTGTATCCGTATTTGTATGATGATTCGAACATGATACGGTTCGCGTTGATGATATCATTGCCGTATGACCATTGGAAGAAGATGCCTAAATCAAAGCCTTTGTAATTAAAGTTATTAGAAAAACCTCCAATATGAACCGGGTTAGGGTTACCGATGACTGTTTTGTCTGCTTCTGTAATTTGCCCATCTCCATCAAGATCCATGTATTTTACATCGCCTGGTTTAACGTTAGTTCTTGCGCCACCATTTGAAGGAACGTTGTCTTTAAGGGTATAAACGCCGCCAAGTAAATTGAAATCTTCGTATTTATAGGTTCCTGAGTAAATTAAACCATAAAACTGAGCAATAGGCTCGTTAAGCTTGGCAATATATCCCGGGATGTTTTTCCAGTCGTCGCCCCAGCCTTGTGCCGTAAGCATGTACAATTGGTTATCTGTTAAACCAAGTACTTTGTTGCGGTTAAAGGCAATGTTAAATGAACTTGTCCATGTAAAGTTTTTAGTTTGTATAGGAGTACCTCCAATAGTAATTTCTAGACCCTGGTTCTGAACTTTTCCAATGTTTTTAAACACCCTGTTGTAACCGGTGCTTGGCGACATAGGCGCGTTAAGCAACAATTTATCAGTAACCTTTCTATAAACATCAACTTCTACGGTTAAACGTTGTCTTAAGAAACCCAAGTCTAAACCCATATCTGTTTGTTTGGTTACTTCCCATCTTAAATCGGCGTTGCCTAATGATGAATATACCAGGCCTTTATTGTCGGCTCCACCAAAGGTGTAGCTTGGGAAGTTGTTCACGGTGTAAGTACCGTCGGGATTGGCAAAGCTTAGTGCTGGGTGAGCTGCAAAGTTTCCTACGCCGTTATTTCCTGTGGTACCATAAGAGATACGTAGTTTGGCACTTGAAATTGCTTTAATGTTTTTCATGAACTCTTCATTGTTGATCTGCCATGCAAAGGCACCAGAATGGAAGTAACCCCATCTGTTGTCGTTCATGAAACGAGAAGAACCATCTGCTCTAAAAGTAGCAGTAAATAGGTAGCGATCATACAGTTTATAATTGGCCCTGCTGATAAAACTGGCCATGGTAGATTTTGAAGTTAGGGAAGTGATGTTTAATGGATTTCCTTCATCTAGACCACTTAAACCTAAACTTTCGTTCGGAAGTAATACCGCTGCTGCTCCAAAAGAAGAGTTTTTGCTTTCTTCTAGCGTGAATCCGCCCATTACATCAAAGTAATTGTTCTTGTCTAATCTTTTTGCATAGTTAAGCGTCGTGTAGCTTTGCCAAGTGCTCGAGTTAAGATATGTTTGACTACCGTTCACTAAATAGTTTCCAGCAATACCGCTTCTAGACATGGAGCCATTGAATACATCATATCTTCTGCTGCCTTTATTTAAACTGGCTACTGTTTTAAATTTTAGGTCTTTGGTAATCTGATATTCAATATAACCGTTGGCGGCCAAGTTATCGCCAGAGTTTTCTCTTAACTCATTTTTTACAGTTAGAATTGGGTTAAATGTAAAGTTGCTGGCCTGTTCTACCTCTGGGTCATTTGCTAAATCCAATAAATTGGTGTTTGGATTTACCGCCAAAGGTCTAAAAGCCCAAACGCTAAACAACAAGTTGATCTCGTTGCTAAAATTACCAGTAGAGGTGGGGCTACCATAATTCTTAACCCCCGAATAGGTAGCCGTCAACCCTACTTTTAGTCGATCAGAAACTTCTTGGTCCAATGCGAATTTGCCCTGCAAACGATTAAAACCAGAGTTCAATAAAATACCGTCTTGTCCAGTGTATGAAAGCGAAGCGCTGTATTTTGTTTTTTTGTTCCCGCCCATTAGGTTTAAATAATGGTTTTGCATAGGTGCAACGCGGGTTACTTCGTCTTCCCAGTTAATGCCTTTTAAACCTCTGTAGTTTTCTAAGGTCATGTTGTTTACGAAATATAAGTTTTTGGTTCTTACAGGGTCTATTTCGTTTTGAAGTTTTACAAATTCGTAAGGAGAAAGTGTTTCTACCCTTTTTCTATTTTCTTGAAGTCCGAAATAGCCGTTATAACTAATGGTCGGGGTTCCTTCTTTACCTCTTTTAGTTGTAACCATTACTACGCCATTAGATCCTCTAGCACCATAAATAGCCGTCGATGAAGCATCTTTTAAAATGTTGATTGATTCAATATCATTGGGATCAATGGTGTTCAAAGGATTAACTGATAGATTGTTTGGGTCTTCGAAAATAATACCGTCAATAACCACCAAAGGATAGTTGTTTTGTGTTACGGAGTTATTACCACGAATGGTGATGTTAATGGCTGATCCTGGTTGCCCTTCGCTCGAAGTTACCTGCACACCAGCTACACGACCGGCTAAAGCCTCGTCAAATGATTTAACGGGAGCTTTTTGTAAGTCGGAAATATTAACCGTACCCACTGATCCGGTTAGATCTTTTTTGGTAGAAGTACCATAGCCGATAACGACAACATCGTTAAGGGTAGATACGCTAGATTTAAGTGTGATTTTAAGTTCACCTCCTGCTGCTACGGCTTCTTTGGTTTCGTAGCCCAAATAACTAAAAACTAAAATGTTTGAGCCTGCTGGTAGGCTAATCTGAAATTTACCATCCTTGTCGGTGGTTGTGCTTACTTTGGTACCTTTTACCAAAACACTTACGCCAGTAAGAATTTCTCCCTGATCATCATTTACCGTTCCGCTAACCTTTGTTTGGGCCATTACGGAAGTGGTGAATGTAAATAGCAATATTGCTAACAGGGCGAGAAATCCTTCTTTTCTTACTGAAAATCGTTTCTTCATGGTTAATTATTAATTTGTTAGGTTGTTAGATTCGCTTTTTGGTTTTCCGGTGAAGTCTATCCCTACTTTAAAAGGATTCAGAAACTGGTCAAGCACATGGGCAACCATTCTTCTGGTCAACGTACTTTCGGCGGTTAGGCCATTAAAGTTTTGTTGTTTTAAATAGGCGAGGATTTGATCAGTTTTCACCTCTTTTTTACTGATGGCTTTTATCACTTTTGATAGATATTCGGTAGTGCTCAAATTCCCCGAAGGATGTATTTCTTCAAAGGGTGGATAGAAAGTTTTTAGGCCGTTAACTAAATCCCACTCGCTTACGGGAAGTTCTGGGTAAAACCAGGTTTGGTTAGCCCATTTATAGGAAAGTCCTGTTCCTTTTAAAATCCCTGTCGCACCAATTCTTTGAATGACTTTAAAAGAAGGGTCGTTAGGCTTTACATCAATAAAAGGCATTAGATAAGCATTGCTTTCTAACAATGCGTTTTGAACGGCCCTGATGTTAATGTTTGCTGGATCTGTATTGCTCAATACCGCTGTTGCGGCTAATGCCCCTGCTGCTTGCCCAATGCCTAGCACTACAGGTTGTAAACGACTGGCTCCCGCTACAATATTGGTTACGCTAACGCTTTTCTCCGCCACAATTAAGCCCTCGCCTGTTTTAGGAACTAAAGCTCCCAAAGGAATATTGTAAGAAGGGACTTTTATTTTTACAAAGTCAATCTGCGGAGCATCAGGATTTTTAAGGTGATGATGATCGATGGTATAGTCGCCAACGGCTATACCCGTTCTGTACAAAGACGTTTTTTGCGTGTATGGCGAAGTCACATCATTTAGGGTTAAGGTTACTTGGCCATCTAAACGACGAGATTCCCTGTGATAGGCAATCATTGGTAAGCGGTCCGCTGTTGGGAACTCATCATCTGCAATACCTAAATTTTTGAAGCCTAATTTGGTTTGTAAATGATAGATGAAACGCAAGCTGTGTAGTTTAGCCTTTTTCAAAGCCTCTTTGCGCTCCGCATCGTTCATCTCAATAATGTTTAAATAAATATCGTTACCGCATTTAGGCCAGTTGATCATGTATTTGCCATTAGGCAGTTTGCCATAGGTGATCATTTGACTGCAATCAATTTTTGGCGTATTATCATGCGAGGCAGGATCTTGAACATCGCAGCAACAGTCGAACTCTTTGGGATCATAACCTTCGGGTTTTTTGATGGTTTTATTGGCGTTAGGACCAAAATCCTTTAAAACCACCACGTAAGTTAAATCTTGGATAATGTTGTTGGCTTTTTCAGGAGCAAAACTTTCGCCCGTATCATAGCGGCTATCCATTCCTACTCGATAGGGAATTTTCAATTTTGCCATGACATCCCCTAGCTCTGTAGCATCTATTACCATTTTAGCTTCCACAGTTTGTTTCTTGCCTTTATTGTTGATTTCCGCCAGCCAAAGTTTACCGTTTTTAGAGATGTTGTTCAGGTTGCTTTTGTACCAAATAGTCAGGTTTTCGTGCTGAGCCATCTTTTTTAAAGTAGTGTTACCAAAAGAGGGCTCAAAGAGGGTGTTACTTACCCATCCCGTTTCTACCGCTTTGGGACCGCCATAATGGTCATACAGATGCTGTCTAAATTCGCCCCATAAGCCTGATGGCATGTTATGGTTCCCGTCTATGGCTGAAACTCCAGCGGAAGTAAGCATGCCTCCCAGCCATTCCGTTTCTTCCACTACTAATACTTTCACCCCCATGCGGGCCGATTGGATGGCAGCCGTTGTTCCGCTGGCACCGCCCCCAATAATCAATACGTCTGTTTTATAGTTTGTCTGTGCTAAGGCTTGGAGGCTTAACAAAAGACATAAAACAAAGAATTTGGTAAATTTTATATTCATACTTGGTTATTTGCTTTTAAGGATAAGTGCAGTTACTACGGGCCTTTCACCAGCTGCATCAGAAGGTTTAACGGTATGTGCGCCGTTGATGTAAAGTGCCGTAGAACCGCCTCCATCTAAGTTGATGGCGCCAACACAGCCCATATCTCTCATTGCCTGAGCTACTTCTGCTAGGGTAAGGCCTGTTGCGCCATTGGTGTTATTGCCTTCTGCTGCAAGGATAATCACCTTGTTATTGGCTGTGTAGCCAATAGCCGATCTTGCTCTTGAAGAATTGTTGTCAATGACAATCAACTCCTCCTCATCAGTGATATTGATATTTCCATTTTTAATCAACATTGGAGAGCCGCCAATAGCACTATTTACATTCCATACTGTACCGCCAGCGGGGAATGTGGTGCTTGGTACAGCTTGTGGGGCGGTATTTAACAGATTTGGCGAGGGGTTTGGATAACTATAGATGGTTCCATTTCCCGCACCTACGTGATAAATCCAAGCTACTTCAGCAGTATTATTACTGGTTAAACCAAATGCTGCACGCGTGGGATAGTAAGTCGCGTTTGCGCTATTATAGGTTCTGGTTAGTGATTTAATGTTGATGGCGCTAACAGTACCATTAAACATGCTTAAACTATAAGAGGTATTGGTGCCAAAAAAGCCGCCATTGATACAAGCGAATTTTTTTCCGATCTCATCTTGGTAAAAATCACTTACTTTTTTATTGGTGGCAGAAAGCACAGGCTTTAGTTCTACCAATTTAGGGTCAAAAACCACGGCATACATTAAGGTAGCTTTGTTGTTGATGGCTTTTTTGTTCAGATACACTTGAATACCTGTTGGAAAATCCTTCATCAGGTGCACGGCTTTTTTCCAATCAGCAGACAAAGGGGTTAAGGCTGTAGAATCTACGGGCATCACTTCCTGCTTGGGATGATAATCGCCAGATTTTGATTTACTACAGGCGCAAATCGAAGCAATTAATGCAAAAGCGGTTGCTAGTGAGGTTAGTCTGTTCATTTAGGGTTTCGCTGGTTGAAGCGTAAATATAAATACTTTTTTAAAAAAATTAATAAGTGTAACATTATTTTTTTAATTTTTTAATTTTATGATTGAGGAAATTCTATAAAAAGCAGTCTGTTTATTAGGTTTAGTGAGATATTATTCTAATTTTGATTTTTAAAATTTATTAATAAAAATGACTTTCTTTAACGAACTCAGCGATGAGAACATTTCAGGTGTTGCCTATAAAAATGTAACCATCAAGAAGGCAATAGTGGCTTACTTCAGTAAAAATGGCAATTCTACCATTGCTGATTTATGTGGGGAATTAGGTTTAAGTACACCCAAAATCAATAACGTTTTAAATGATTTGATTGTGGAGGGGTTGGTGAAAGATTTTGGAAAGTTGCAATCTAGAGGCGGTAGAAAACCTAATATTTATGGCCTTGTGATGGAATCAGGCTATTTTTTGGGTGTAGATGTTAAAAAGTCACATATCAATATTGGGTTAACCGATCTACAAAAGAACTTAGTGCATGTAAAGGAGAATATTCCCTATAGTTTAAACAATAGTGAAGAGTCTTTAAATCAGCTTTGCGAGCTTATTAATAATTTTATAAAAGAAGCTCCGGTCAAGCGAGAAAAAATATTAGGTGCAGGTCTTAACTTATCTGGTAGGATCAATTATTCAACTGGCTATAGCTATAGCTTTTTCCATTTTAATGAAGAACCATTAAGTAAAGTCATCGAAAGAAATATTGGACTTAGAATCTTTTTAGAAAACGATTCAAGGGCAATGGCTTTTGGAGAGTTCTCCGCAGGAGCGGTACATGAAGAGGAAAACGTTCTCTTCCTAAACATGGACTACGGAATGGGTATCGGGATCATGATCAATAGTCAGCTTTATTACGGAAAATCGGGATTTGCTGGTGAATTTGGCCATATTCCTTTTTTTAATAATGAAATTATCTGTAGCTGCGGTAAAAAGGGTTGTTTAGAGACAGAAGTTTCGGGATGGGCCTTGGTGAGAAAATTTAAGGAAAAACTGGCTGAGGGTTCTACCTCTATTTTATCTGGAATGCCGGTGGAGGATATCAAATTGAACGATATTATTGATGCAGCCATTAAAGATGATGTGTTGGCCATTGAATTGGTGGCTGAGGTGGGAGAAAAGTTAGGCAAAGGCATTGCGGTATTGATCAATATCTTTAACCCTGAGATGGTGATTTTAGGGGGAAGCTTGGCTGAAACAGGAGAATACATTCGTTTGCCTATTAAAAGTGCATTGAATAAATTCTCCCTTAGCTTGGTGAATAATGATACACAATTGAAGATGTCTAAACTTGGGGAAAAAGCAGGGGTTATTGGAGCTTGTTTATTGGTAAGAAACCGCCTGCTTGGTCTGGTTTAAAGCCTAGCTCTCTTTTTCAATTCAGCAATAGGTAACCGCACAATTCTGCTTTTTTGCACAGAGCTTTTGTAACTAACTACTCTGATATTTTTTGCCCCTTTTGGAATGGAAAGCGCTTGCCCGTTATATTTTGGATAAAACTGATCAGGATTAGTGTCGTCAAAAGAATAGTAAATATCTAAGCCAGGAATTTCAGTGTCGATATTTAAAAGTACTTCGTCGTTTTGTCCTTTTTTGGCGCTTACTATGGCGTCATAGAAATAGTTGCTGTAATTAGTGCTGTCGGCACTTAGGAATGGTAAATGCGCTTCAATCCTTTTAAAGAACTCAGGCCAACTTAACTTAGGTGCTGTTGACCACAAATTTTCGGATAGGGTAAATCCTCTAGGCCAGGTCATAAACTGTAGTTTACGCTCGTTTGGAACTTGTTCGGTCCATAAACTTCCCTGTCCGCCAATTACATTTTTCACATTTATTCCGGCGGATAGTGGATTAAACTTATAACTATTGCTAAGCCTGTTTACAGTAAAAGGAGCGTTTTCCAAATAGGGGTCGCCTTGATAAAAATCTAGATAGGTTAGAAAAGCGGGAGTTAGGATTACTTTTTTCCCTTCGTTTGAAGATTTAATGGCCCCTTTTTCATCTTTCCAGCTCATTTGTACAATACTGCTGTCTAGTCCTTTCTCTAAATTTTCATACCATCCAATAGGAGTTTTCCCTTTTGCGATTACCATTTTGGCCACACGGTTAACGAAATAACTTTGTAGCTCATCTACATTTTTTAAACCTTCTTTCGCAATGCGATTTTGACAAACGGTACAATTGCTCCAATAGTTTCTGGTCACCTCATCGCCCCCAATGTGAATATATTTGGAGGGGAAAATAGCGGCGATTTCAGTAATAATTTGATCAATTTTTGTATAAGTGGAGTCGTTACCTACACAAACTACATTAGTTCTTTTGGGATTCCAAGGGTCGCCAGCTAGTACCTGTTGTGGTGTTTTGGGACAGGAGACCTCGGGGTAGGAAGCTACGAAAGCCAAACTGTGGCCTGGCAGGTCTATTTCCGGTACAATATCCACAAAACGTTGTTTAGCGTAAGCTACTAGATCTTTGATATCTTCTTGCGAATAATAACCTCCGTAGATGGCTTGCTCGCCAGGCTCGGGAGCAGGCATTCCGCTCCAATAGCCTGTTCTGGGAACCCGCCAGGCGCCAACACTGGTTAATTTAGGTAGTTGCTTAATTTCCAATCGCCACCCTTGGTTGTCGGTAAGATGAAGGTGAAGTATGTTGAACTTGTATTTCGCCATTTGGTCAATGTATCTTTTCAGTACCTCCTTGCTAAAAAAATGTCTGCTTACATCAACCATTAAACCTCGCCACTCAAATTTAGGCTCATCTTTAATACTTACATCTTTCAACACGACGTCTTTTCCATCTTTTAGCTTTAAGCGGAGCAATTGAATAAAAGTTTGCCATCCGTAAAACCAGCCCGAAGGTTCTGATGCGCTAATTGTCACTTTGTTTTTGCTAATGTTCAGTTGATAAGCTTCTTTGGATAAATCTTTTTTGATATAAAATGAAATGCTACTGTTTTTTGGGCTAGCATTGCTTTTAATATTGGTGCTAAGTATGGAGGAAAGCTGCTCCCTGAAATGATTGACCAATGGCCAATATGCCTTTTTCTTCGGTAGCATAACCGAGGTATGTCCGTTGATTTTGATGGAAGAACTTCCCACTACCAATTGAGATGGTTGTGGAATTAAAGCAAATTCTGCTTCTTGAGCCTTGATATTAAAGGTTAAAAAGGTAAGTAGCGCTATAAGTAGATTTTTCATCTGTTTAGTTTTTGAGGTGTTCGGCAAAGAACTCAAAATGTTTGGGAATGGTTCTGCTCCAGTAGCCGCCAGTGTGGCCACCAGGTTGTGCAATATAAGTAGCCTTTATCTTAAGTTCGTCGCATTTTTGCCTGAACTGTTTGCTGGTAACGTATAAATAGTCTTCAGTTCCGGTGTCGAAAATTAGCGCTTTGTTTTGCCCTTGTAGTGCCGACAGTTTATTTACGGGCGAATACTCGTCGTAAAGTAGGTTCTTGTCATCGTACGTTCCTAAAAGGTAAGCAATAGTTGTTTTTCTGAAAGCAGAGTAACGAAGGTTCAATACTCCAGATGTGCTGCCCGCTCCAGCGAACAGATGAGGATATTTGGTCATCATCCACATGGCACCAAAGCCGCCCATGCTAGCTCCGGTAATAAAAACATGCTGGGTGTCTACCGGATACTTTTTGTTAATGGTTGGCATGAGTTCTTCTAGAAAGAAGTTTTCATATTGTGCGCTGTCGGGATGGGGAGAGTTAAGGTACCAGCTCTTTTTGAGGCCATCGGGACAAACAATAATGAAATTATGCTGGTCTGCCAAAGCTTGCAAATTGGCCAGTTTACTCCAGCTCTTGTAGTTTGCGCTATGACCATGCAGCAAGTATACCAGAGGGGTTTTTCCTGTAATGTGCTTAGGTTTAAATACCAGAACCGAGTCTGTTTGCTTGAGATTTTTTGGAGAGTAAATGGTTAAGGTTTCTTGGGCGTATGAATGATGCATGCCCAAGAAACAGATGATGAGTTTAATCGCTAATCTCATCATTATGGTTTTAAGTCAACAGGAACTAAAATTAATGGCGTAGGTAGGCACGATGCGCCCGGAGGAGAATAAGTTAATTTAATGGTTTGCTCCTCACCATTGCCAGAAGGTTTAAAAACTTGGATCAATACCGCTTCTGGGGCAGATTTCGTTACCAATTCATCTTTCGGTAATTGGATAATGCCCTCTTTAAATTTGCCTTCGCTTACTTTCATGGCGGCCGCCATTCCGCTGCACCATTTGTTGTCTGCAGAGCGAGAGTTCCAGGTAATTAAAGCCAGTCCTTTGCCATCGGTACTTTTCCATTTTAATTCAATGTCGTACATCACACCATAGTTTCCAGCAAGTTTAGCTTGTTGTCCGGTAGTTCCCTCACGACCAATGATCCAAGGGTCGTTTGCACCGTCGGCTACCACTAATGCTGATGTGCCATTTTTGGTATCAATTACATTGGTGTTGTTTACATGGTAGTTGCTCACTCCGTACAAACCCCTTCCGGCTCCGCTTTTGGTTTTTGGAGGTAAAACATTGGTGATACGTTTCAAGGCGTCTTTGCCACTGGTTTTAAGGTCTGTTTGTAATACCGTGATTTCTGCCGGTTGATCTATCACAAATTCATAAAAACCATGAACAAGTTCATCATATTTCACTATGTATTGTTCTAACTTATCATCAATAGGAACGGCATCGCCAGGTTTTACGATACGGATTTCTTCGCTAGGTTGGGCAGCAAAGAAAGCGGCCAAACCTTCTTTTCCTAATTTAAAGTAATTGGTGCTTGGCTTTTGGGTCACGTATTTTAGCATTTTGATACGCATGGAAGCTTTGCCGGTATTCTTGATCATGGCAATGATTTTCCTATCTATTTTCTGTGGTTCTACTACACCATTTACGTTGTACAGATAAAAACGAACAGAACCTGGAACTACACTTTCTTTAAGTGCAATAGCTTCTGGTACACGAATATACTCTGGATCGTCGGAGATGATATATTGGGGGCCGGGTGTAGGATATTTTTGAAAAGGAATTTGAGCAGTTTTTTCAGTTAAAAATCCTTCCAGCTTAACAATAGCGCCTTGACTAGCGTTGAGTAATGCTTGGTTTTGTGCCGGAGTAAGCTGCTGAGCGTAAGTTTTTGCGCCAAATAGAGAAAGGGTGGCAAGCAAAAAGGTTGTTCTGTTCAGTTTCATCATTGATTAGGTTTCATTTGTTAATACAGTGAAGATAGTGCAAAAAATCAATAATTAAAAAAATTTAATAATTAAATCTTTGTTTGTTAAAAATATTACAAACGTGAGATAACAAAAAATAAGCCCTAACGTGAGTTAGGGCTTTTCAATCAATCAATATTAAAAAGGAGAACCTTTCTAATTACTTTAAAATTACAGCGCCTTTCGCTTCAAAAACGATTTCTTTTTTTGGTTCAGTAATTTTTGCTATTTCTTCAGGAGATTTCTTAGCATCTTCTGCATAGTGTTTTAAGTCTTCAACAGAAGTTACTTTTCTTTCTGCAAAACCATCGATCACTACTTTGGTTCCCACAGGCATATCTTTAGGCATAAAGAAACCGTAATCTTTAAATTTAACAAACATGGTTTCTTTATCAGAGATTTTAACAGTCATGAAGCAGCCTTTTTTCTTGCAAACAGACACTACTTCTCCTTCTACTTTCATGTCGGCTTTGGTTGCTGCGCCCAACTTGGTGTTTACTTCTGTAGCTGGAATAATGTTCCCTTTTTTAACACCTTCGCCAAAAGCTTGGCCCTCTACGTTTTCTTGAGCGAAAGCAAACGTTGCTAATGCACAAAAAACTAAGCTTAAGATTAATTTTTTCATTATTATTTTTTTAAGATTTAGTTAGGATTGAGGACAAAGATATTTAAAATCTTTCTAAATAAATATGCTGATGTCACCTTCCTTGCTAAGACTCGTCCTAATAACGAATAACTTAATGCTTTATTACAAGTGGCTGATAAAATAGTTAGGTTCAAAGTAAAAGATTAGCCAAATAGCGCTGAGAAAACCTCTTCAATTTTAGAAACGGTAACTAGTTCAATTTTAAATTTATCCTTATTAAAACCCTTTAAGTTATAGTTGGAGATAAATATTTTTTCAAAGCCCAATTTTTCCGCTTCTGATATTCGTTGTTCTATCCTATTTACGGCCCTAATTTCTCCAGAAAGCCCTACTTCAGCGGCAAAGCATACCTTAGAAGAAATTGGAATATCCTCGTGGGAAGAAATAATAGCGGCAACAATGGAAAGATCTATTGCGGGGTCTTCTACTTTGATGCCTCCAGCGATATTCAGAAAAACGTCTTTTGCACTTAGCCTAAATCCACATCTCTTTTCTAATACGGCCAATAGCATATTCATGCGTTTGGTATCAAACCCAGTAGCGGATCGTTGCGGAGTGCCATAGGCCGAAGTGCTCACCAAAGCCTGTGTCTCAATCACCATTGGTCTGGCGCCTTCAATGGTAGCTCCTATGGTAATGCCACTAAGTTCCTCATCACGTTGTGAAAGGAGCACTTCCGAAGGATTGGAAACCTCTCTTAAGCCATTGCCATGCATTGCATAAATACCAAGCTCGGCAGCTGCTCCAAACCTGTTTTTAATGGAGCGTAAAATGCGATAGATATGGTGCCTGTCGCCTTCGAACTGCAAAACCGTATCTACCATGTGTTCCAATATCTTTGGCCCGGCAATGGCGCCATCTTTGGTAATGTGTCCAATGAGGAAAACAGGAGTGGCGGTTTCTTTCGCAAATCTCAATAGTTCTGCTGTACATTCTCGCACTTGGGAAACACTACCAGGAGTTGATTCAATATGTGCTGAATGTAGCGTTTGTATGGAATCGACTACCAAAATTTCAGGCTCCAGTTGCTCTAATTGTTTGAAAATATTTTGTGTAGAGGTTTCGGTAAGAATAAAGCAATTGGCTTTTGGCGTTTTAGTGATACGTTCGGCACGCATTTTAATCTGTTGCTCGCTTTCTTCTCCCGACACGTATAAAACACGTTTTTGATTAATATTTAAGGCCAATTGCAGCATCAGTGTTGATTTACCAATCCCCGGTTCACCACCTATTAAGGTAACAGAGCCAGGAACGAGACCTCCGCCCAACACTCTGTCTAGCTCTGCATCGCCTGTAAGTAATCTTTCTTCTGTTGCGCTGGTGATGTCTTCCAATTTGCTGGGCTTGGCTACCCGTTGTTGCCCGGTAGAGGTTTTCCATATGGCCGATGCGGCAGAAGGTTTTTCAACTACTTCTTCTACAAAAGTATTCCATTGTTGACACGAAGGACATTTACCCAGCCATTTAGCGGACTCATAGCCACAACTCTGACAGAAATATGCTGATTTGATTTTAGCCAATTTGATTTTAGATTTTAGATTGACGAATTACGATTTATCATCGCATTATATTTTACGAATTTAGATTTAATCGTCTGGAAATGCTAGGCGAGTTTTAAACAAAAAAGTCCCGATGAAAATCGGGACTTTAAAACTCTTGTTTGTTCCTTTTGATGCTATTCCAATTTCTTGGAAGCAAGGGCTAAAGTTTAATCTCTTCGTCTTTTGCAGACAGAAAGTGGAACTCGGTTAAGTGGTATGAAGAAACCGCTTTGACCTTTACCCATTGCCCAAATTTGAAGAACCATTTCCATTGTAGGGAAATTAAGCCCTTCTTGATAAACGCGGCAATGTAAGGGTGTACATTTAGCGTAATATTTTTTTCGTTCTGTTCACGTAAAATATAAGTCAAGTTGCTTTCAATGTCGTCCATTAATACAATACTTGCTTTTATTTCTCCGGTGCCATCACAGGTTGGACATTTTTCAACCGTTACAATGTTCATCTCAGGGCGTACCCTTTGACGTGTGATTTGTACCAAGCCAAATTTGCTAGGAGGTAAAATGGTATGTTTTGCTCTATCTTGGAGCATCAGCTCTCTCAAGTGGTCAAACAACACTTTTCTATTGGCGGGCTTGTGCATATCAATAAAATCAATAACCACAATGCCTCCCATATCTCTTAGCCTCAGTTGGCGGGCAATTTCTTTCGCTGCTTCTTTGTTTACCTGAAGCGCATTTTCTTCTTGGTTTTCTTTGCTGGCAGTTCTATTACCACTATTTACATCAATAACGTGCAAAGCTTCGGTGTGTTCTACCACAAGGTAGGCTCCTCCGGCCAAGTTTACGGTTTTTCCAAAACCGTTTTTAATTTGTTTTTCAACCCCAAAGTGGTCGAAAATAGGCTCTTTATGTTTGTAGTGCTTTACAATGCGTTCCATTTCTGGTGAAATTTCATGCACATAAGAGCGAATGTCTTCGAATAATGCTTGGTCGTTTACATAAACATTGGCGAAATCTGTATTTAAAATGTCGCGGATAAGTGTCGATGTCCTATCCATTTCGCCCCAAACACGCTTAGATGGCTCCGTTTCGGGTAGCTTCTTCATAAAGCTCTCCCACTTAGAAATAGAGTCCAATAAGTCTTTTTGTAATTCTGTAACGCCTTTTCCCTCAGAAACTGTTCTAATGATTACTCCAAAATTTTTAGGCTTTATACTTTCGATGATCTTTTTTAGTCGACCACGTTCGGTATTGCTTTTAATTTTTTTTGAAATGGAGATCACATTCGAAAAAGGAACCAAAACAGTATATCTTCCTGCAATAGAAAGATCTGAACTTAATCTGGGGCCTTTTGTAGAAATGGGTTCTTTAGCTATCTGTACTGGTACCAGTAAATTTTTGCTGACTACTTCTGAGATTTTCCCAGCTTTATCTATATCAGCTTCTAATTTAAAGTTGTCCAATAAAGTGCCCGGTGTGCCGTTACGTCTAATCTTCGTTAGCTTTATCAGAGATTGTACTTGCGGGCCTAAGTCAAAGTAATGCAAAAATGCATCTTTTTCGTACCCAACATCTACAAACGCAGCATTTAGGCCGGGCATAATCTTTTTAATGCGGCCTAAATAAATATCGCCTACAGCGTAGTTGTTGTTAACGTGTTCTTTGTGAAGCTCAACAAGTTGCTTGTCTTCTATTAAAGCTATGGTTACTCCCGTGGGAGTAGAATCTATTATTAATTCCTTTACCAAAGCTACAGATTTTAAGGCTTTAACGCCTTATTAACACATGGACCAAAAAACTTAGAATCCAAAAGTAAATACCTTGTTAAGCATTTACCTTTGGCCAAAACACTGGTGAAAAATTATTTTTTCTTGTGTCTGTTTTTTCTTAAACGTTTTTTGCGTTTGTGGGTAGCCATTTTATGTCTTTTTCTTTTTTTACCGCTTGGCATAATTTTAAAGTTTTAAATGTTTTTATTAATTCGATTAATTTATTTTTTCAACTCAGCTACCTTTTTATCTATAAAACTAGATAATGTAGGGTTGGCTGCGAGTTTTTTGCTTTGTAGATAGGCGTCAATAGCCTCTTGGTTTTTCCCTAGATTTTCATAGGCGGTAGCCAGATAGAAATATGCGTCAGGAGTAGCCTTAATGTTTTTGATCAAATCCTCAAAGCGGGTAATGGCCTTGTCAAACTGACCAGATTTAATAGCAAATAAACCTAGGTTCATATTTGCCTTAAAATTTTTTGGATCTTTTTTAACCACGTCTAACAGCATGGCAATACCTTCCATCGGAGCGCCCATCCCATTTACAATGGTGATGCCCATTCCAGTTTTAGCATCTAAGTCGGCAGAGTCAATAGCAACGGCTTTGCTAAACGATTGGTTTGCTTTTTGAAGCATTACCGGTTTAACTAGGCTGTCTTGTGTATTGTCAAAAGCTTTTAAGAAACGGTCGCCTGCTTTAACCCAATTCTGTAACGAAGATTGTCCTTTTGCGGCTTCTTCTAAGTAAAGTGCACTAGGAATTGCTTGCTCCAAATCATCCCATTTTTGAGCTAAAACCTTTGCTTGGTTTACTTTTTCTTCGCCTTGCGCTTTCTGGTATACATTTTCTAAGGAAGTAAATTCCTTTGCTGCAGCATTGCTAATTAGGTTTTTGGCAGTGGCCGAGACCTCGGTTAAGCTAACGCCTGAAGTTTCTACTTGCTGTGGCATCGCTACAGCTGCGTCTTCCTTAGGTTTAACTAGCCCTTTAATATCTTGGCTAAACAAAAAGCCCACAAGCAATACAATGCCTGCAATAATTACAATTTGTGTGGTGCGTGGGCTTTTCATCTTTGTCAAATATTAAGCTTCTGCTTTAATTTTTTTAGTGCTGTTTTTCACTTTGTCAACAAATACTTTTGCTGGTTTAAAGCTTGGAACAAAATGCTCTGGAATAATGATAGCAGTATTTTTAGAGATATTTCTAGCAGTTTTTTGAGCTCTTTTTTTCACTACAAAACTGCCAAAACCTCTTACGTAAACATTCTCACCGTTAATCATGTTGTTTTTGATTACTTTGAAAAATGCCTCTACTGTTTCTTGAACGTCAACTTTCTCAATCCCTGTCTTTGTTGATATTTCAGCAATAATATCTGCCTTAGTCATATTTCTAAAATTAATTAATTATTGTGTGTGTTTTTTTAATTACATCTGATTTGGGGTTGCAAAAGTATTGCTTTTTAACGAGATAGGAAAATAAAAGATGATTTATTTATCTCTCTAACCATCATGGCATTGCAAGTTTTACAGTTTTAGCGGCTTTTATTGTACTTTTGTTACAATGTCTTTTCAGTCCGAAATAGTTAATTGGTATCTAAAAAATAAGCGTGATCTACCTTGGAGGGATACCACTGACCCTTACGTCATTTGGCTTTCAGAGATTATTCTGCAACAGACTAGAGTGGAACAGGGCTTGCCCTACTTTTTAAAATTTTTAGAAAACTTTCCTGATGTTGTGGCTTTTGCAGAAGCTTCCGAAGAACGTGTGCTAAAGCTTTGGCAAGGGCTGGGCTATTATTCAAGAGGACGTAATATGTTATATACGGCTAGATATGTTGTGGAGCATTTTAATGGTAGCTTCCCTACTGCTTATCAGGATTTGGTAAAACTAAAAGGCGTAGGCAGTTATACTGCAGCGGCAATTTCTTCTTTTTCTAGTAATGAAAGACAAGCTGTTGTAGATGGCAATGTTTATCGTGTATTGGCCCGTTATTTTGGAATTGAAGAGGCCATTAATTCGCCAAGAGGGCAAAAACAATTTGCTCATTTAGCACAGGAACTAATAGAAGAGCAAGAGCCATCGATATATAACCAGGCCATTATGGAATTTGGGGCATTGCATTGCAAACCAAAATCGCCTTTTTGCGAACGGTGTCCCATAAAATTAGGCTGTTATGCCTTTCAGCATCAAAAAGTTGATCAGCTCCCTATTAAGTTGAAAAAAATAAAAATAAGGAAACGATGGTTCAACTATTTTGTTGGTATAACTAACGATGAAATATTAGCCAAACAAAGACAGCCCGGTGATGTTTGGCAACAGCTATATGATTTCCCTTTGATAGAGTCGGAAAACGAAGTTACAATTGATGACGCGGTGCTATTGAGTAAGGTGCATGAACTATTTGGAAAAGGAGTAGAGCTAAAGGTTTTAGATGGCCTAAAACATGTGCTTACGCACCAAACAATATATGTTCAATTTTTTGCAATAGATAATTATATTGTTAACTTTAATGAACACGCCGATATTAAATCGGTTAAAATAGACAGATTTAAACAATTACCGCACCCTAAAATTATAGGGGATTTTATTGAAAAACATATAGACTAATCAAATATATTTATGTCAGGTATTAACAAAGTAATCTTAGTGGGGCACTTGGGAAAGGACCCCGAAGTTAGACATTTGGAAGGCGGCGTTACCGTAGCCAGTTTCCCCTTGGCCACTTCAGAGACATTTAACAAAGACGGAAAACGAGTTGAACAAACTGAATGGCACAATATTGTGTTGTGGAGGGGATTGGCCGAAGTAGCCTCCAAGTATCTTCAAAAAGGAAAATTGGTTTACATAGAAGGTAAACTAAGAACACGCTCGTTTGAAGACAAGGAAAAAGTGAAAAAATATGTTACCGAAGTGGTGGCCGAAAATTTTACCATGTTGGGTAGGAAAAGTGATTTTGAACCAAACGCTCCCAACGGAAGTAATGGCAATAATAAAATAGAAGATGATTTCTCCACATCTATAGACGAAGCAGGAGATTTGCCTTTTTAACTAACTAACCAAAAATAAAAATAAGACATTAAAAAGCCCCAAATATTTTCTGGGGCTTTTGTTTTATTCAACCGTAACTGATTTTGCCAAGTTTCTAGGCTGGTCAACATTACAGCCCCTCATCACTGCGATGTGATAAGAAAGTAATTGCAATGGGATCGTGGCTAGTAATGGAAGAAAGGCTTCGCTGGCATCAGGAATTTCGATGCAGTAGTCGGACATTTTTTTCACTTCTACATCACCTTCCGTAACAATAGCGATGACTTTTCCTTTTCGTGCCTTCACCTCTTGGATATTGCTGATCACCTTTTCGTACGAAGAATTTTTGGTTGCAATGAATACGACTGGCATTTCTTCATCTATTAGTGCAATTGGCCCATGTTTCATTTCTGCTGCAGGATAACCTTCTGCGTGTATGTACGAGATTTCCTTTAATTTTAGGGCCCCTTCTAATGCCACAGGAAAACCACTTCCCCTGCCTAAAAATAGGCAGTTTCTAGCATCCTTAATTTTAGAAGAAATCTCTTGGATTAAATCGTTTGATAGCAATGCCGTTTGTATTTTTTCTGGGATACAATCCAGTTCTGTTAACAACTCTCTTAGTTTCGAGCTGCTTAACGTTCCTTTTTGCTGTGCCATATAAAAGGCCATTAAGGTAAGCACGGTTACTTGTGCGGTAAATGCTTTGGTAGAAGCAACGCCTATTTCCGGTCCTGCATGGGTATACACACCCGCATGGGTAATACGAGGAATAGAAGCACCAACAACGTTACAAATGCCAAAAATGGTAGCACCTTTTTCCTTCGCCATTTCTATAGCGGCCATGGTATCCGCCGTTTCACCAGATTGCGAAATGGCAATAACCACATCTTTCTCGGTAATGATTGGATTTCTGTACCGGAACTCAGAAGCATATTCTACTTCTACAGGTATGCGTGCATATTCCTCAATTAAGTATTCGCCAACTAAGCCTGCATGCCATGAAGTACCACAGGCTACAATGATAATACGATCAATGTTTTTCAGCTTGTCAGCAAATTCTTTGATGCCTCCTAATTGTACTTTCCCTTCTTCGGGATAAATACGACCTCTCATGCAATCGCGGATAGACCTTGGCTGCTCGTAGATTTCCTTTAACATGAAATGCTCATAGCCCCCTTTTTCCAACATTTCGAGCTTAAGCTCTAGTTCTTGTACATATGGGGTTTGCACTACGTTGTCTAGGCGTTTAATTTCTAGCTCATCGCGTTTTAAAAATGCAATTTCGTTATCATTTAGGTAAATTACATTTTTAGTATATTCTACAATTGGGGTAGCATCAGAAGCAATAAAATACTCTCCTTGACCAACCCCAATTACCATTGGACTGCCTTTTCTTGCGGCAATTAGCTGGTTTGGGTTTTTTTCATCCATCACAACAATCGCGTAAGCTCCAGTGACCTCGTTTAATGCCAAACGCACAGCTTCGGTCAAGTCTATTTGGTTGTTTTGATAGATGTCTTCGATCAAATGGATCAGCACTTCCGTATCGGTGTCGCTGTTAAAAGAATGACCTCTTGAAATCAATTCTTCTTTCAGGGTTGCGTAGTTTTCTATGATGCCATTATGGATGATGCTGAGGTTCTCATCTTGAGAAGTGTGAGGATGGGAATTTCTGTCAGAAGGGGCTCCGTGAGTGGCCCAGCGGGTATGTCCCATCCCAATTGTGCCCGAAAGGTTTTTATCAAAAGCAAAATCTTCGAGCTCTTTTACCTTTCCTGCCTTTTTATATATGTTCAAATTTTCATGGTCGATTAGCGCAATCCCAGCGCTATCATATCCTCTATACTCAAGTCTTTTTAGACCTTTTAAAACGATTGGCCAAGCTTCTCTGAAGCCTATATAGCCTACAATTCCACACATGTTTTTTCGGGGGTTAAAAATATAAATCCCCCTAAAGTATTTCTTTAGAGGGATTTAATCAAACGTTTGTGTAATTTTTTCGTTAGTTTGCTTTTGTGTAATAAAGGTTGAGCTTAATCAGGTTGTCTCCGGCTGCGGGATTCTTCTTGAAGCTGCCGATTACTGCCCGAGAGGCTACGCCAAACGGAGGCATAAAGCTAAAAGTGGAAGAAGGAGTAACAGCCAAATAGGTGCCATAGTCCTCTGTTTTCCCATCTAGTAAATCTTGCATGTAAGCAGTGATTACAAATACATATCTTTTTTTGGTCGAATCAAAATATCCACCAAACGCAGAAGGATTTGCTCTCGGGTCACCAGCGGTGGTTACTCCGTTGCCAGCATCATTATCTGGGAGGTTTATTCTCTGACCAGCAATATCCGTTCTGTATAAAGCAATTCTTGGAGCTGCTTTGAATGGCGACACGTCTGTTCCACTGCTTAAATCAACGATCAGCTCTGCTTTGTTTACAATTATTTTGCCACCAACCTCAGTTTTCATCTTTTTAAGGTATGGGAAAGAAAGCTTTGTTCTTAAGCCTCCTAGTGGTTTTAAATAGGTGGTAGCAAATTGCTGCTTCGGGCTTGTACTAAGAGCATCAAGTTGGTCTTGTACCTGTGTTGAATAGGTGTGCGATACGCTTGCCCCCATAGGCGATAAACTTGTAGATATAGGGAAATTCACCGAAACCGTATCCGTTAAGGTTGTGGTTGTGGCATTCTGTTTTCTGTAGTACAACATAATACCAGAGTTTGCCGTACTTGCAAAGTTAAAGAACATCATGCCGCCATTGCCCATAGCACTTTTCGCCGATGGTCTAATCTGAACATATAAACCTTTAAACTTATCTTGAAAATAAGAGTTGTACTTTAAATCTGTCGCAGTTAGATTGATAATATTGGTATTAATGAAACCATTATCCAGCTTTACACGAAGTTGAGGAGTATTGGTTTTAATAGTGTCCTTAGCTCCTGTAAGTACGTCTGTAACCTTAATAGGTGTAGTAGGAAAAACTTTTCCAGTGTAATTGGCCACTACTGTGCTATTAAACGGATAAGTTTTAGAGCTTAGGAATGAATTTTCCTTTGCTACGTTGTTATTTAACTGGTGTACATCAATGTTGTACGTAGCCGTACTATCTCCGTAAAATTCTCCACCATAGTTTAATACCAGTATAGCCGAGTCTAGTACTGCATTGGTGCCAAAACTGTAGGCATCATTAGGTACATTTATCGATAGTGCTAAACTGGAGTTGGTTGAGCCTAAGGCCTGATCGTTTAGGAAGCCAAATGGATACCTGGTAAGTGCGCTGGTATTGGCGGCTTCATCTTTCAGCGTTCTAGAATTGATAGTAGCTGTATCTATCAAATTGCCTTGTATTACATTGGTAGGGTCTACTTCCAAACCTATGGTAGAAGTACGTTCGCATGATGCGAAAAGAAAAAGACTTATCAACAAGGTCAATAAGTCTAATTTTATAAATCTCATATTTATTATCAAATAAAGCCTTTGTTACGCTAAAGAAACCAATTCATCACTGGCAACCTCTTCATAAAAAGAGTAGAAGTTGTCATAATTTTCGGTTAAATTAAAAGCTAAAGTTGGCTTATTAGAATCTTTAACAAATTTTAACACCACTTCATCTATCTTTTCATCGGCTAATACTACTGCGTCAGAGTGAGTTATAGCCCCAATATGCAAACTGTTGCAGTCACCATCTGTAAAGGCCTTGGTGTCATCAGCATTCATATGGTTCATAATTGCTTTCTTGTGGAAATCTCCATTTAATTTTTCGCCAAAGCAATTTTCATAAACCGAATAAACAACCTTTGCATTTTTAAAGGTAGGGTCGTTTTTGTAAGTGGTTTTAATGTACGCAGGAACTAAAGAAGTCATCCATCCGTGGCAATGTACTACGTCAGGTGACCAGCCTAGTTTTTTTACAGTTTCTAATGCTCCTTTACAGAAAAAGATGGTTCTTTCATCGTTGTCTGCATAGAACTTATTCTCTTTATCCCTAAACACGTATTTTCTTTGGAAATAATCTTCATTGTCCAAGAAATATACTTGCATACGAGCCGCTGGTATTGACGCCACTTTAATGATTAAAGGATTGTCATTGTCATCAATAATGATGTTCATCCCTGATAATCGGATTACCTCGTGTAACCTATTTCTTCTTTCATTAATGTTGCCAAATTTGGGCATCAGGATGCGGATTTCAAATCCTTTTTCCTGCATGGCCTGCGGTAATTGGCGGGTAATTTCAGAAATTTTAGTGAGTTCGAGGAAAGGCGACATCTCATGGGTAATAATCAGTAGCTTCGTTTTTGCCATCTCCATATATTATTAAATTACTGTTAATTTAAAGATTATCAAGGGGCAAAGGTACGGAAAATATTAATATTTATCAATATCTTGCTATTCCCGCTTTGTAAGTTTTACAGAAATGCCCAATTTAGCGGGCTCAAAACAAAACACAATATTGAAAGTAATAGCAACCTTAGCTGAACTTCAGAGCTCGCTAAAACCTTTGAAAACAAGTGGCTTGAAAATAGCCTTGGTTCCTACAATGGGTGCATTGCACCAAGGCCATCTATCATTAGTTGCCGAAGCACAGAAACTAGCAGATATAGTAGTCTGTAGTATTTTTGTGAACCCCACTCAGTTTACTGATCCTAAAGATTTGGAGAAATATCCACGCCCTTTGGAGCACGATATTAAGATGCTTACCGAAGCTGGGTGCAATTTTGTGTTTATGCCTTCGGTAAAAGAAATGTATCCTAGTTATCCGCAACCAGAACATTGGAAAATAGATTTGGGCAATGCTGAGTTTGTGCTGGAGGGCGAGTTTAGAAAAGGACACTACCAAGGTGTTACCCAAATCGTATATAAACTTTTTGATGCGGTAAAACCTGATGTTGCCCTGTTTGGGCAAAAAGACTTTCAACAGGTGTTAATGATCAAAAATATGGTTAAAGTACTTGGTTTGGATGTGCAGATTGCCGTTTGCCCGATTATCAGAGAAACTGATGGGCTGGCCATGAGCTCTAGGAACATTCATTTGAGCCAAAACGATAGAGCGCATGCTTTGGTATTAAGCAAAGCTTTATTCTATATTGAAGAAAACTATAAGGACCAAACCTTAGAACAGCTCTTGGAAAACGCCAAATCAATAATCGATACTGTACCCGGTGTAGAGCTGGATTATTTGACCATAGTCAATGGTGGGACCCTTTTCCCGGTTGAGCAAAAAACCGCACATAATACTGTAGCATTAATAGCGGCAAAGGTTGGCGAAACCCGACTGATTGACAATGTTATTATCAATTAGTGATAGATTTTGTGACTTTAAGCTGAAAACTGTTTAATACGAACTCTAAAACTTAATTCCTAACTTTGCCGAATGATTATCGAGATTCTAAAATCGAAAATACACCGTGTTAGGGTAACCCAAGCGGAGCTTAATTATGTAGGTAGCGTTACCATTGATGAAGATTTGATGGATGCAGCAAATATCATTGCCAATGAAAAAGTGCAGATTGTAAACAATAACAACGGCGAGCGCTTTGAGACCTATGTGATTAAGGGTGAGAGGGGTACAGGTACCATCTGTTTAAATGGGGCTGCCGCAAGGAGAGTGCAGGTTGGTGACATCCTTATCATTATATCTTACGGTTCTTTACCTATTGAAGAAGCTAAAAAATATCAACCAATATTGGTATTTCCTGACGATAATAATCGCTTGCTGAAATAGCCGCCTTGAATTAGTTAGCCCAATTTTCTTATCACTCCTTTTTTATTTTACTTGATTTTGTAACCCTACAAAAAAAGTATAATGGAAATTCTTTGCGCAGCGAAAACGTAAAGTCATGACCAATAAGGTTAAATCACTAAATGGCATAAATAATACTATGTTTGCATAGTATTATTTGAAAAGTGCTATCTTTGAGGAAATCTAACCAATTTACCTTTTTATGCATTTTGAATTGAGCGAAGAGCAGCAAATGATCAGGCAGGCAGCCAGAGATTTTGCCCAAAATGAATTAAAGCCCGGTGTAATAGACCGAGATGAACATCAGAAATTTCCTGCCGAGCAAGTTAAAAAACTTGGAGAGCTTGGCTTCTTGGGAATGATGGTTGACCCAAAATATAACGGCGGAGGAATGGATAGTGTTTCCTACGCTTTAGTGATGGAGGAACTTTCAAAGATAGATGCCTCAGCTTCCGTAGTGGTTTCTGTGAATAACTCCTTGGTTTGTTATGGACTGGAGAAATACGGTACTGAAGCCCAGAAAGAAAAATACCTAAAGCCCTTAGCTGCAGGAACACAAATTGGAGCTTTTTGCCTTTCGGAACCTGAAGCGGGTTCAGATGCCACCTCACAACAGACTACCGCCGAAGATAAAGGTGATCACTATCTTTTAAACGGTACCAAAAACTGGATTACAAATGGAAGTACTGCAAGCACCTATTTGGTAATTGCGCAAACTCATAAAGAACTGAAACATAAAGGAATCAATGCTTTTATTGTAGAAAAGGGAGCGCCAGGTTTTACCGTAGGACCCAAAGAAAATAAATTGGGAATTAGAGGCTCTGATACCCATTCTTTGATGTTCAACGATGTAAAAGTGCCCAAGGAAAACCGTATCGGTGAAGATGGCTTTGGTTTTAAGTTCGCTATGAAAACCTTGGAAGGTGGCCGTATTGGTATTGCAGCACAAGCATTGGGAATCGCCGCGGGAGCCTACGAACTCGCTTTGGCCTATTCTAAAGAACGTAAAGCCTTTGGAAAACCTATTGCCGACCATCAAGCCATTGCTTTTAAACTAGCTGATATGGCTACTCAAATAGAAGCTGCGAGATTATTGGTATATCGTGCGGCTTGGTTAAAAGACCAAGGTTTACCTTATACTTTAGAAGGCTCCATGGCGAAATTATATGCCAGTAAAGTAGCTATGGATGTAACAGTAGAAGCCGTACAGATTCACGGAGGTTACGGTTTTGTGAAAGAATACCACGTAGAACGATTGATGAGGGATGCGAAGATTACCCAAATTTATGAGGGAACATCTGAAATCCAGAAAGTGGTGATCAGTAGAAGTGTGTTAGGTTAAAAAACACGGTTCTAAATTATCTTTTAATTCGACTCTTCTTCAGTGTTTGCAATTTAATCGCATTTGTTGAAGAAGAGTCGAATTTTTTATGCTTATGATTCGGCTGTGCCAAAAGCCGCATCTAAAATCATTTTGATTACCGTCACGGCAATAGCTAAGATTGCTGCGGATAAAAATCCCGAAGTATTAAACCCTGTCATCCAGCTATCAACTAATAAGATCATCAACACTGAAATGATGAACGATACCAGTCCCAGGGTTAAAAAATTGAGGACAAATGTAAATACCCGCAGCAATAAACCTATGGTGGCATTGGCTGCTGCAATTAAAAGAGCGGCAATAATGGCACTTCCATAGCCATCTACACTAACGCCCGGTACTAAAAATGCTCCGATTAAAACGGCTAAGCCCATTAATAGCACTTCTAAAATTAGTTTAATCATAGTAACTTCGTTAAATGTTTAGCAAGTTAACACTTATTCTGGCATGTTGTTTAGTTTTTAGCTCCTGTTTTTTCAAAGGGAACCATGACTTAGACATCAATTTTTCGGCTGACAGCACCGAGATTGTGATTAAGGGGATGGAAGATGCCAATCTTTTTCAACTTCAAAAACACTTGACCGATACAGCTTTTACAGAAACGCTGCTAAATGTGGCCGTTGAAGATGATGAACAACAACTAAAGGACAGTATCATTGAAGGAAATTTGCGGATACAGGACAAGGCACTCATTTTTACTCCTCGTGAACCATTTGCAAAAGGAACTACGTATGTGGTACAAACAGTATTGAATTCAAGCTTTGGAAAAACAAAAGATATTCTTAAATCAGACTTGGGGCACACACCTAAATTGCAGGAAAAAAGATTGAAACGTTAAGCTCAAAAATTATATAACCATTTAAAAAACGCTAAAATAAATCCATGAAAAAGATTTTTATTACCCTATTATTTATTTATTCATTTTTAAATTCATTTGGGCAAGATCCCAACATATTAATTGGCCTAAGTAGCCCCGCACTTGGTGTTAAAATTAAAATCCCAAACGATTATAGTAGTGGTACATGGACTAGAGGATTTACTATAGCTAATGAGAGTGCCACGCCCTTTTTCGGTTTAGGCGCCTATGGAGGGGGTAGTAATGGCGTTACTCTGATTGAAAGAGGGTGGATCGGTAAAGGATATGACGAAAGTTATATGAATTTCTTGGCAAATGGAAATGTAGGTATTGGAACGACTGCTCCAACAGAAAAACTGGATGTAAATGGAAATATAATCTGGAATGGATATAGAGCCGGTAATACAAGGGCGTTAAGCCTAGGTTATAGTGGAGGAAACTATGGAGGCATTGGCTATAATGTAGATTTTACAACCACAACAGGGATATTCAACAGGCCATCAAATGATCAAAGTAGTTATTTAGAATTTACGCATGGAGGCTTCAGGTTTTATGGTAATTCACAAGGAGTAAGTGCCCAGGGGGTAAATTTAAATGGAGGTGCTAGTAACCTAAATCTTTTTGCTGCGATTACAAATCAGGGGAATTTTGGCATTGGAACAGATATTCCAGGAGAAAAACTTCAAGTAGACGGAAATATAAAAGTAGGACCTCGAAATGCATATTTACTTTATTATGGCTCTCTATCTGAAGGATTTGGTGCAGCTTCTACAATTTTGGGTAATAATGTTGTCGCTGGTCAGGGAAATAACACCATTAAAAGAAATATACACCCAGGAGATAACGGTAGTTTTGTTTCGTTAAACTATTATCATGGGATTACGTTTCATACAGGTGTTAATAGTACGCTAAATACAGAAGTTCCCATGTATGACAGCGAAAAAATGCGGATTACACAAAATGGAGATGTTGGTATTGGAACAAACACTCCTCGAGAAAAATTATCAGTCAATGGAAAAATAAGAGCACAGGAAATTAAGGTGGAAATGGCCAATTGGCCCGATTATGTTTTTGCTGACGATTACCAACAACAGACCTTACCGGAACTTGAGCGGTATATCAAAGTGAACAAGCACTTACCGGAGGTGCCTTCAGCAAAAGAAGTGGAGCAAAATGGGGTGGCGCTCGGAGAGATGAACAAAATTCTATTGAAGAAGATAGAAGAATTAACCCTGCATTTGATTGAAAAGGATAAAGTGCTTACAGAATTGACCAAAAGGATTGAACGGTTAGAAAAAAAGGACTAGGTCAGAATAAAAACAAAATATTAAAGATTACTATCTTTGAAGGCTAAACCCTCCCCATGTCCGAACAAAAAACAGGCACCTTTACTAGCTACCAGAAATTAGTGATTTTTTTGCTGGCGGTAACGCAATTTACGGTCATTCTTGATTTTATGGTGATGTCGCCATTGGGCGATATTCTGATGAAATCTCTAAGTCTTAATCCTAAGGAGTTTTCGGTGGTGGTTTCCGCATATGCATTAAGCGCAGGCGTGTCAGGGTTGTTAACGGCGGGCTTTGCCGATCAGTTCGACAGGAAAAAACTATTGCTGTTTTTTTATGTAGGCTTTATATTGGGAACCGTTTTTTGCGGGTTGGCCCATACCTATGCACAGCTAGTGGCGGCTCGTATTATTACGGGTATTTTTGGAGGTGTAATCAGTTCAATTAGCATGGCCATTATTACCGATTTGTTTAGCTTGCAACAGCGCGGCAGAGTAATGGGCTTCGTGCAAATGGCCTTTGGTGCTAGTCAGGTATTAGGAGTTCCTATTGGACTTTATTTGGCTAATTTATGGGGTTGGGAAGCCCCATTTTGGCTAGTGGTGGGCTTGGCCGTTATTACCGCAGTTTTTATTGCCATCAAACTTCGTCCCGTAACCGAACATCTTTTCCTTAAGAAAGAAAAAACAGCCCTTGCCCATTTATGGCATACCATTAAACAAAAGAAACATCGTATAGGCTTCACCTCAACAGCATTACTTTCCATCGGAGGTTTCATGATGATGCCTTTTGGTAGTGCCTTTGCCATTAATAACCTTGGAATAACCGAGAACCAATTGCCTATGCTATTTATGGTGGCGGGATTAAGCTCATTAATTATATTGCCTATGATTGGTAAGTTGAGTGATAAAATAAGCAAGATGAAGATTTTTACGGTGGCTTCCCTTTGGATGATGCTGATGTGCGTAATCTATACCAATCTTTCAATTACGCCGTTTTTGGTGGTGGTTTTAATCAACGTACTAATGATGATGGGAGTAATGAGCCGGATGATTCCTTCGCAGGCACTAACCTCTGCCATCCCCGAACCACAAGATAGAGGAGCTTTTATGAGTATCAATACCTCATTGCAACAAATCGCAGGTGGTATAGCATCCATCGCTGCGGGACTTATCGTAACTTCCAAAGGAAAGGGACAGCCACTGGAGCATTACGATATGGTGGCCTATGTAATTGTAGTCATTGGCTTCATTAGTATTTGGCTAATGGAACGAGTAAATAAAATTGTAGAAACTAAGACGATGAAAATGCCTAGCGGTCCTCCCGTTGTAGAGCATTAAAAATTAATCCTGCTCCTTAAAATCACAGTTGAAACATTGAGTTTAAGTTCTTATTTTTCGGGACATAAACAAACAACCATCTAAATTATTAAAATGAAGAAATTATTCGTTGTGCTTTTGGCAGGTTTTGCCTTTGGCGCAAAAGCACAAAATGCCCCAACAAAACAAACTACAACCATACAACATGTTAGGATTGCGTTAAACGGAGGCTTCAGTCAATTACTGGGCAAAACTTCGAGCGAAGTTCCCGCGGATGCGAGAAACTATGTTTCTGAGCTGAAATCTGGTTCGCACTTAGGTATAGACGCTACTTATTTTACAAAGAGCGATTGGGGTATTGGCGCTAAATTTAGTCAGTTCATGACTTCTAACAGTGGCACCACAAACGTAAATGGCATGTCAGTATCAATGAAAGACGATATTAAGCATAGCTTTATTGGTGCAAGTTTTTCTGGAAGAAAGACGACATCGAATAACAAACATACCTTTGTTTTTGCTTTAGGCTTGGGCTATCTGGGTTATAATAATAATGCTTTTTTAGGCGGCCAACCAGTTAAAATTACAGGAGAAACTTTTGGTTCGGCTTTAGACGCGGGCTATGACTTTAACCTCACAAAAAATATTGCTATAGGTGCACAAATAAATCTTACTGGAGGCACTTTGGGTAAGTTGAACTATGAGAGCGGAGGGCAAGGCGTTACCAAAACCTTAGATAAAGATCAAAAGGAAAGCATGGCCCGTATGGACATTTCTTTAGGCGCAAGATTTAACTTTTAACAACAGGTGATCAAACAATGAAGTTAGACCACAATAGAATCAACAGGTACTTAATCTATTTATTGATCGCTTGCTTGGGCGTGTTTTCTTGCAAAAGCAAAGAGCAAAAACTATATGAATTTGTAAATAGGTACAACCAAGCGTTAGGCTTGGGCGGCTTCCCTTCTGCCGTAGGAAGTAGTAAAGCCATTTACAAAGACGGAAATGAAGTGATTGTTGAGTTAGAACTCAATTTTTTGAAGGATGATCTGCAGGCCACAATGATAGAAAAAACAGCACCGGATATACTCTTTAACATCATTAAAGCCATACCGGAAGGGCATGACCTGTTTAATGAAGGTGTTAAATTTAACCTGCAACTATTTGATAAAAAGCATGTGAAATTCGCAGATACTATATTGAGTAAACATACTTTTAAAAATATTGATGTAAAAGATGATATAGGCTCGGTGCTAGCAATGCTTAACCGCAAAATGCCCGTTGTTGACCCCGAAAGTGGAATCTCTTTATTGCAAGTTACTTTGGACAAAAATAAAGAAGTGGTTTATACCTATCAATATCCAGAAGATTTGATAAAAGTTTTAGACGTGATTGATACGGAACTGATGCTTAAGCAGAACATCGCCAACAACCCAATATTCAAAGAAATGTTATCGAGTGGAGCAGCGCAGCATGTAAATAAAGTTGCTTTCGTGATCGTTGATAAAGACAGAAAAGAAGTTAAAAAAGTATCGATAGGCAAGCACGAGCTAATGGCATTGGGCAATACTGATAAGAAAATCGATGAAGGAGAGATTGTTGTTCAGGGTTTGATCAAAGAGCTAAATAAGCGTTTGCCCATTACCGATGAAAGATTTGGGTTTAAATATTTAAAAAGCGATTTAAAAGGTAAAACTCTTGTAAACACTTATGTTGTTCCTGATAAATGTATCCAAGTTTTAGGCCTGCTGGAACAACAAGGCTCTATTAAGAAAGGTTTAATGGGATTGGAGCTGATAGAAAAAATAGTCAACTTTCCCGAGGCGAATCTCGAAAAGGTGACTTCAATTTATCAAGACAAAAATGGTAAAGTCTTAAAAAGATATACCATAACTAAAAAGGAATTTAATGCAAAAACGAATTAGCGGGAACATCTAGGTTAGCACTAAGTAAAACACATGCTGTGCTGCACTTAGAAAATACAACTGAATGGTAAGGGACTAAGCTCAGTCATGATGCTAAACATCTCTATTTGTTCTATATAAGTGATTAGGACTTTGTAGCTTTAAAATATTTTTGTATCTTTGCAAAGCAAAACAAGAAAAGAGGGGACGCGTGTCCCCTCTTTTTATTTAGCAAAAAATAATACGATGCAAGTAGAAAAGAGAGTTAGCGAACTCGTAGAAGAGAAAATTGCGGATAGACCGGATTTGTTTTTGGTGGAAGTGAAAATGCTCCCAAACAATAAATTAATTATCCACGTTGATGGTGACCAAGGCATTAGTATACAAGATTGTGTAGCCATTAGCAGGCATGTAGGTTTCCATTTAGAAGAGGAAAATGCCATTGAAACGGCCTATAACTTAGAGGTTTCTTCTCCCGGTGTGGGCGAGCCCTTAAAGCTGCACAGACAATATCTTAAAAACATTGGACGTGAGCTGGGACTTAAACTGACCAACGGCGACAAAAAAGAAGGCAAATTGGTAGAGGTAAATGAAAACGCCATTACCATAGAAGAGAAAGTAAAAGAAAAAGGAAAAAAAATACAATTGGTGAATAACCAAATTGCATTAAACGATATAACAGAAACAAAGGTTTTAATTTCATTTAAGTAAAAATGAACAATATTAATTTAATCGATTCTTTTCAGGAGTTTAAGGACTTTAAGAATATCGACCGCCCTACGGTAATCAGCGTATTAGAAGAGGTGTTTCGCAGCATGTTGCGTAAAAAATACGGAACTGATGAAAACTGCGACGTAATTGTGAACCCAGATAACGGAGATTTGGAGATTTGGAGAACCAGAAAAGTAATGGAAGATGGTTTTTCGGAAGACGATGATTTGGAAATCGAACTAGCGGAAGTGCACCAGTACGACCCAGATTTAGAAGTAGGCGACGATTACATCGAACAAATTACTTTAGAAAGCTTTGGACGTAGAGCAATTTTAGCGGCCCGTCAAACCCTTGTTTCTAAAGTATTGGAGTTAGAGAAGGATGAAATCTTCAAGAAATACAAAGATAGAGTAGGTGAAATTGTAACCGGTGAGGTTTACCAGGTTTGGAAAAAAGAAACTTTGGTATTGGACGATGAAGGTAACGAATTATTGATGCCTAAAACAGAACAAATCCCTGCCGACTATTTTAAAAAGGGAGATTCTGTAAAAGCGGTAATCTCAAAGGTAGACATGGTAAATGCTACCCCTAAAATCATTATCTCTAGGGTAGCCCCTGAGTTCTTGCAACGTTTGTTCGAGCTTGAGGTACCAGAGATTTTTGATGGATTGATCACCATTAAGAAAATTGTTCGTGAACCAGGAGAACGTGCCAAAGTTGCAGTAGAATCATACGATGACAGGATTGATCCAGTAGGAGCCTGCGTAGGGATGAAAGGATCTCGTATCCATGGTATCGTAAGAGAGTTGAAAAACGAAAATATTGATGTCATCAACTTTACCAACAATATTTCGTTATATATACAACGTGCACTAAGCCCTGCAAAAATCACTTCTATTAAATTAGATGATGAGAGCAAACATGCTTCAGTGTACTTAAAACCAGATCAAGTATCGTTGGCAATTGGTCGTGGAGGCCACAATATTAAACTTGCTGGCAAATTAACTGGTTATGAAATCGATGTATATCGCGAAGCAGATGAAGAAGACGAGGATGTGGATATTGAAGAATTCTCAGATGAAATAGATAGCTGGATCATCGACGAGTTGAAAGCGATAGGTCTTGATACAGCGAAAAGTGTATTGGCCTTATCTCTAGATGAACTTGTAAAACGTTCCGATTTGGAAGAGGAAACCATCAAAGAGGTAATTGCTATTCTAAAATCAGAATTTGAATAAACGCCAGATACTTGAATTAATAAGAATAAACGTTACTTTTGTATAATTAGTAAAAAAACAGGATAATAAATGTCAGACGACAAAACAATAATGTTATTAAAAGCAGCAAAAGAGCTTAACATAGGACTGGCTACCGCGGTAGAGTTCCTTGGTAAGAAAGGCTATGCTGTGGATAATAAGCCCAATACTAAGCTTTCTGGAGAGATGTATAATGTCTTGCTGAGAGAGTTTCAGGGAGATAAAATAGTTAAAGAGGAGGCTAATCAAATAGTTATTGGCAAAATTCGTCGTGATGAACCTGAAGTAACAACTGAGAAAACTCCTGAGCCTGCGAAAAGAAGTCAGGATTTCGAAAATGAAGGCGTTCTAATTAAGAACCTTCATCAATATACTCCGCCGGTAGAGAAACCAGTGGCAGAAAAGCAAGCTGAACCTGAGAAGGAAGTAGAAAAACCTGTAGAGAATAAGCCTACTGAAAATGCGGAAGATTCTTCATTGCCAGGTGTAAAGGTGATTGGAAAGATTGATTTAAACAATCTAAACCCAAAAAATCGCCAACCTAAAAAAGAAGAGCCTGTTGCTCCTCCTGTAGTTAAGGAAGAAAAGTCAGTAGAAGCTCCAAAAGTTGAAGAAAAACCAGCGGCGCCAGTGGTTAAAGCTGAAGAGCCTGTTGCGGTGAAACCAGAACCTGTAAAACCAGTTGAGCAGAAACCTGCACCAACTCCTGCTCCGGTAACACCAGCGCCAGCAAAACAAGAGCAACCTAAGGATGAGGTAATCAAAGCCAGATCAGTAAAATTATCTGGACCAAACATTATTGGTAAAATTGAATTGCCAACTACGCCAGATCGTAGAAATCAGCCTGTAGCATCTTCTAGTGATAGCGAAGCAGCAAGACGTAAACGTAAGCGTAAGAAAACTCCTGGAGCTCCTGGAACTGGAGGAAATCAGCAAGGTCAGGGAGGCACTGGTACACCTGGAAATAATCCACAGCAAGGTGGTGGCCAAAGGCAGCCTTATCAAGGAGGAAATAATCGTCCTGGAGGCGGTCAAGGAGGTGGTTACCAAGGTAATAGAAATAACAATCGCCCAGGTTACCAAGGCAATAGAAATTCGGCAGCTGGTAATACTTCAAAAGAAGAGCCAACTGAGAAAGAAATACAAGATCAAATTAAGGCAACACTTGCTCGTTTAAGCGGTGCAGGTAAGTCTGGTAAATTTGCTCAAAGAGCCAAATTACGTCGTCAAAAACGTGATGATGTGGCCCTTTCTGCTGAAGAAGCAGCATTAGAGGAAGAATTGCAATCGAAAGTGTTGAAAGTAACAGAGTTTGTTACCGCAAACGAGCTTGCCAATATGATGGATGTGCCAGTAACTAAGGTCATTGGAACTTGTATGAGTTTGGGAATGTTCGTTTCTATCAACCAACGTTTAGATGCAGAAACTTTAACTATTGTGGCCGATGAGTTTGGTTACGAAGTACAATTCGTGAAACCAGATGAAGAGGAAGACATCAACATTGAAGAGGTAGATGCAGAAGAGGATTTAACTCCTCGTGTACCTGTAGTTACCATTATGGGTCACGTGGATCACGGTAAAACCTCATTACTGGATTATATCCGTAAGGCAAATGTGGTGGCTGGTGAAGCTGGAGGTATTACGCAGCACATTGGTGCCTATAAAGTAACCACTAGTGCAGGAAAAGAAATTACTTTCTTAGATACCCCGGGTCACGAGGCGTTTACTGCGATGCGTGCACGTGGTGCTAAAGTAGCTGATATTGCAATTATTGTAGTTGCTGCGGACGATGCGGTGATGCCACAAACCAAAGAGGCAATTAACCACGCACAAGCTGCGGGCGTACCTTTGGTATTTGCATTTACCAAAATTGATAAGCCGGGTGCTAACTCTGATCGTATTCGCGAGCAATTATCAACCATGAATATTTTGGTTGAGGATTGGGGTGGTAAATACCAATCGCAAGAAATTTCAAGTAAGAGCGGTTTAAATGTAGACCTGCTATTAGATAAAGTATTACTAGAAGCTGAACTATTAGAATTAAAAGCTAATCCTGATAAACGTGCTACTGGAACTGTAATTGAAGCAACTCTTGATAAAGGTCGTGGTATTGTAACTACCATCTTGGTTCAGGGCGGTACGCTTAGAGTTGGAGATCCAATTTTAGCGGGAAGTTATAGTGGTAGAGTAAAAGCGTTGTTTAACGAACGTGGTGCTAAGGTAAACGAGGCAGGACCTTCGGTACCAGTTCAGGTACTGGGAATGTCAGGTGCGCCAACAGCAGGTGATAGATTTAATGCTTTAGAAAGTGAAACTGAAGCGAGAGATATTGCCAACAAACGTTTACAATTAATGCGTGAACAAGGCTTGCGTACACAAAAGCACATTACCTTGGCAGAGATTGGTCGTCGTTTAGCAATTGGAAACTTCAAAGAACTTAACTTGATTATCAAAGGTGACGTGGATGGTTCTATCGAAGCTTTGGCAGATTCATTGTTGAAACTTTCTACAGAAGAAATCCAAATCAATATCATTAGCAAAGGTGTAGGTCAAATTTCAGAATCTGATGTATTGTTAGCTTCGGCTTCTGATGCAATCATCATCGGCTTCCAAGTTCGTCCTTCGGCTGGTGCACGTAAACTAGCAGAGCAAGAGCAAATCGATATTCGCTTGTACTCTATCATCTACGATGCAATCAACGAAATCAAGACTGCGATGGAAGGTATGTTGGCTCCAGAGTTTGAAGAGAAAATTGTGGCTAACGTAGAAATCAGGGAGACCTTTAAAATCTCTAAAGTGGGTACCATTGCAGGATGTATGGTATTGGACGGTAAGATCACTAGAAATAGCAAAATCCGTATCGTACGTGATGGTGTAGTCATCTATACAGGTGAACTAGCTTCATTGAAACGCTTTAAAGATGATGTGAAAGAAGTATCTAAAGGCTACGAATGTGGTTTGAATATCCAAAACTTTAACAACATTGAAGTAGGCGATATCGTAGAGGCTTATGAACAAGTAGAAGTGAAACGTAAATTGTAATTAATTTATTTCATATAGAAGAAGGGGCGATAAAATCGCCCCTTTTTTATTGATATTCTTTTCTACTTAATCTTGTGTAAGTAGTAGTTATTTATCTCGATACAATTAACTTCTTTGTAGCGGTATACAAACCCGAATAAGAAGTAATTTTATAAATATAGAGGCCCGCAGGAAATTGACTTAAATCGAGTTTTACAACATGTTTTCCCGTATTTAGATATTCATTAATTGGAACGGACATTAGCTTTCCCTGTATAGAGTAAATTTTAAGCTCTATCTTGTCTGGTTCGGGCATTACGACATCGATAGAAGTATGACCTGCCGTAGGGTTTGGGTAATTTTGCGATACAGTAAACTGTAAAAATCTATCAGCAATAATCTTATTGATGGAGTCGAACAGTACAAAGCTAATCAGGCGGTAACCTCTGGCATTTGGATGGACTTCGTCTTGATAAAGAGAAAAATCACGCCTAACTACTCGATTAATATCTGCCAAGTAAACGCCATTTTCCCTTGCTATATTCCTATAACGATTATTGATTTGAGTAATGATGCTATTTACACGCTTTAGCCTTTGGCTGTTTCTATCATCAAAAAATTGCAGGGTGCAAATTAACGGGATTAATTTCCTATTTAAGACGGTATTGATAATTTGTCTCATATTGGCCTCTGTTTCAGCAATGGATTGCCTGCCAGCTTCTATTCGTACCGCATCATTTACACCAACTAATATTACAATAAAGCCTGTTTTTCCAGAGATAGCCGCATTTAACCTAAGTAAGCTCTCCCCCGTCGTTTCGCCACTTACCCCATATTTTTCAACTCTAATTGCTTTATTTATGTAGCATCTAGTAAAGTGTTGTGTAAGGTACGATTGAAATTCTAAACCTTTTACACCCTCTACCGTGCTTGCTCCAAAGGTGATAACATTAATACTATCTTTTGAATAATATTGTGCAGATTCTGGACAGCTTACAGCCATAATCTGAGCCTCCGCATTAGAATATGCTCCTATAAAAAGAATATAGAGCATTGCGGAACTTAAAAACTTCATTTTAATAGTGATGGAAATTTATAGAGCTGTAAATATATGTAATAATTTAGATAGGTCATACACACAGGACTGGGTTTTTAGTCGTAATATTTTTAACTAAAAGCTTAATTATGATGATGTTGGACTAATTAAAGCATCTAAACACACTTATTTTGATTTAGTTAAATAGTGTTAACAGAACTTTGAAAGAATTTTCAAAATGCTTTTTTTGTGGAAATTGAAAAGATGGGCGATATAACGATAGTAAAAGAGAAGAAGAATTTTGATTTTGTAGATACAATTAGATGTATCTCTATGATTGGAATAGTATTTGAACATAGCACGGTACTATGGGGAGATTTCTTCAAAAGAACTGGAGATAGATTAATACAAGCTTCGGCGATACAATCATTTAAATTTGCCACGATTGCCTTCTTTCTCATAGGTGGCTTTTTGATCAATCATAAATTTACAGAATATACCCCTTTTCAATACATCAAAAATAGATTTAAAAATACCATTGGACCCTGGCTATTTTGGGTGACGCTTTTGATTTTGCTAGACATTGGACATATAGCTTTTATGAGCTATAAGTTTGGTCATCAACCAGAACCCTTTTTTCCCTTCCTCTTTGAAGATTTGCGTCGTATCGTTTTCTATACCAGCTATTGGTTCATCTTTAATTTTTTACTTTGTATAGCCATTTTATTATTCTTCAAGAAATACATTTACTCCTTATGGTTTGGTGCATTTTGGGGTGCGGTATCGCTTTTTTATAGCGTTAATTTATATTATGGATGGATTCCTACAGAACATACCACAGCCCTTTTCGGATTTGTGTTTTATCTATGGTTAGGAGTTTATTTTAGTAAATATTACGATAAGGTCTCCATATTTATTTCTAAAATTTCTTGGACTTGGATGATTTTGATTAACGTGGTGCTATTCCTTTTGGCTGATCTGGAAATATTGCATTTGATGCAGATAGGTTCCGCTGATTCCTTTAACACACTTCGGCTCTCCAATATTTTGTATTCCTTGACCATGTTTTTATTATTACTGAAAATGGGACCATTAAAAGGGCTGCAAAAATACTTGAAGCCTAGAGAAACCACTTTCGGCATTTATCTAATCCATCAGATATGGATTTTTAGATTATTGCCAGAGCTTTTTAGACCTTTTAATCTCAAAGTGGAAGAGATGACGGTATATGGTGCCGTAGGCTACACCATACTTCGATTCATAGTGGTATATGGCCTTACCTTTTTATTGGTAAAGCTACTGTTAAAAACGAGATTCAAATGGATTATTGGTATTGGAAAGTCCTCTAACAGACTTAAGAATGTCTCGTTAAAAAATTAATCTATAAGGAAGATTTTTGCTAAATCAGCTTTAAATTTTTGCTCTTCATTTCTAATGACCTCTCGGTAATGATCAAATTTTGACTGCTCTTGGTTATAGTTTTCTAAACAGGTGTCAATTTTCGCCACTATTTTTGGAATATCGTCAATGTGGTCTTCGAATTTAAACTCATCGTTAATTGGAACGTCTTCAAAAAAATTGGCGGAACCTTTCTTGTTGGTAATAATGCAGCATCCCATAATGGCAGCTTCCCTTGGAAACCGATCCTTCCCTGGATGGTTACCGAAGTCGATGTAAACCTTGCTGCTAGCCAAGAGTTCCGATACTTGTTCAGGTGTCATGTTTTCAATAGGTACAAAATTGATATGGGGAGCTTGTCCAATAAGCAGTTTAGTAAATTCCAGTCCTTTTTTGGGATTGTATAACACCACATTTTTTCTCTCCTGTTGGGAAGGAGAGGAAGATTTGCTCAAGAAAGCTTTGTTGAGATAATCCGATAAATAGGCAACGTGATGGATGTTGTTGTTTTTTAAAAATTCGGTAGCGTAGGCTGATTGGCTTAAATGATAGAATTTCCTTTTACTGGCAATATATTTAACCGTTGGTATTTTATAGTAATTAAAGAACAACTGCTTAACCTTAAACATTTTTTTATGTGAATGTCTTTGCAGTAGACCATTTACATAAGGGAAAAAATTATCAACACTAAGCCACCAAATAACCTGTTGCATTTTCGATATTTCTTTATCGAAAATCAATTGTGGCATTGCCTCAGGAATGATTACGATATTTTCCTTTGAGTTTTGTACTTGTGTAGCGTAAGGAACTTTATAATGCTCATAATTTGGATGTACAGGATTTTCAGAACCATAAGGAATATAAAGCATAAATGCCTGAATGCCCATTTTGATAAGCTGATTTGCAAGTTGATGGAGTAATTCTGGTCCTCCAGTAGCGTAGTTCGCCGGGCAAGCAACATATACTTTGGTAAGCTGTTGGTTGATTTTTATCATATTAGCTTTTGAATTCTTTCTTAATTGCAGTAAGCGCCGAAGCGATGACTTGGTGCATATCATAGTATCTATATTCTGCAAGTCTGCCCCCAAATATGGTCTTAGTTTCCTGCTCTGCCAGTACCTGGTATTTTTTTAGAATAGCCATATTCTTTTCATCGTTCAAGGGATAGTAAGGTTCTGCATTTTTAGTAACCTTAACGGGATACTCTTTCGTGATTACCGTTTTTTCTTGTGTGCCGAACTCGAAATGCTTATGTTCATATACTCGCGTATATGGTGTTTCAGCATCCGTAAAGTTCATTACTGCATTGCCCTGATAATTATCCGTATCATGAATCTCTACCTCGTAAGTCAGGCTTCTATAATCTAAATCTCCGTAGCAATTGTTAAAATAATCGTCGATTTTACCTGTAAACACAATTTTTTCTGCTAAGCTTTCAAAATAATCTCGCTGATTGAAAAAGTTGACGTTTAGTCTGGTTTCTATTCCCTTAAGTAGACCTTCTATTATTTTGTTGTAGCCACCAATAGGGATGCCTTGATATTTATCGTTAAAATAATTATTGTCGTAGGTAAATCTAACCGGTAACCTTTTGATGATAAAAGAAGGAAGTTCTGTGGCTTTCTTCCCCCATTGCTTCTCGGTATAGTGTTTAATTAGTTTTTCGTAAATATCGGTACCTACCAATTTCAAAGCTTGCTCTTCTAAATTTTTAGGATTTTCGATGTCCAAATGTGCAATCTGCCGTGCAATCTCATTTTTAGCTTCTATGGGCGTTTTTGTTCCCCAAAGTTTGTAAAACGTATTCATGTTAAACGGAAGATTGTAGAGTTCCCCTTTATAGTTTGCAATTGGTGAGTTTGTGTAACGATTAAACTCTGCAAATTGGTTAACATAATCCCATAAAAATTTATCATTAGTATGAAAAATATGGGCACCGTACCAGTGTACGTTAATGCCTTCTATGTTTTTGCAATAAACATTACCTCCAGCATGGTCACGTTTGTCAATCACCAAGCAGGTTTTCCCCCTTTTAGAGGCCTCGTGGGCAAATGTGGCACCAAATAGGCCAGATCCAACAATTAGGTAGTTAAAAGGTTTGTTCATTAATTGACGATTTTTATGGAGATGCAAATTTAGCATTTGAGATTTGGATATCCCATCAATTCAACTTGGATAGAAAGGATTGAATGGTTTTGGATATTTGTTGCGGAGTGTACTGTGCAATGATCTCTTTTGAGCGGTCAGCGATTTCTCCCCACAGTTTTTCATTGCGGTAAAGTGAAAGAATGCTTTCAGCAAATTCCTGTTCATTATGAGCTAAAATGAAATCTTTATCAGGAGTTAAGCCTATGCCTTCTGCGCCAACCTCCGTAGTGATAATAGGTAACGCATAGCTTAAGCTCTGTCCAATTTTGCCTTTCATACCCGCTCCATACCTCAAGGGAGCTACGAATATTCTGCAATTATTGAAATAATGGCTTACATCTTCAATATAACCCGGAACGAACACTTTCTCTCCGCTTAACGCCAAAACTTCATCAGGTGGATGGCTACCTAATAATGTCACCTCAATAGATGCATCTTGTTCCCAAACTTTAGACATAATCTCTTGTATAAGCCATTTCACAGCATCTACATTTGGTTTATGAGCATAACCCCCAATAAATAACAAGCCCTTTCTTTCGCTAAAAGATTTAAAATTATTTGAGATGTTTGGGATGTGTATGTTTGGAACAACGGCAACATTGCTTATACCTTCGTTTCTTAAACAGTCTCTTTCTTCTGAAGTTACAGTGATGGTTAAGGCCGATTTTTTAGCAAATGAAATTTCCTGCTCCTTCATCGCATTGGCCTCATTTTGTAATGCCGTTGAGCTTAAAAGCTCGGCTTCCCTACCCATTCTTACATAATGCAAATCAACGGTATCATAAATTACCTTGTGCCTATCTGTAAAATAGCTTTGAAGAGAAGCATAAGTGTGAGGTTTGCAGACCCATATCAAATCTGTATCAGATAACTGTTGCTGTAGTAGGTTGAGCATTCCGTTCCTATTTGGATATTTATGGATGACCAACACACCCATGCCAATAAGTTCGTCAAAATACCGACCTCTTTTTAGACCGTCGTTGGGCATAAAGCTTACATGATAACCAATTGAAATCAGGATTTTAATGATTTCCTTTAACCTTACTGAGCCAGAATCTTTATCGGGTTCTGGAATGGAATGATCTATAACGAGAATCCTGCCTATGAAATATTTATCTATGGCTTTTTGAAACTCTCCGGTTTTCGGATAAGATGCTAATTCCATCGACCATTTCTCGGTAAACTTATCTCTATTAATACTTTGAAAACGTTTTATGGGGTGTTTTTCTATGTCTGTACCCGAAGAAATCCCTTCAAAATGTGTAACTTTTGATAGAGGCTGGTACATTACCTTTTTCTTCAATACATGTCTTACGGCCATACATAAGTCTGTATCTTCATAATAAGCAGGGGTATATCTGGTATCAAATTGTCCAAGCTGATTAAAATCTTCCTTACGAATTAAAATACTGGCTCCAGAACAATAATCGACCTCACGGGTGTAGTTGTAGATGGGATGGTCGATAGGTTCGTAACGGCCATAATTTGCAGCGTTACCGTCCGAAAAAATTATCCCACCAGCTTCCTGCAATATGCCATTGGCGTAAATCAACTGGCTGCCAACTAAACCTACATCGTCTCGTTGTATAGTCGTTAGTAAACTTGTTAACCAGTTTTTTCTAATCTGAGTATCGTTATTCAAAAAGCAAATGAACTTTCCTTTGGCATGAGTTGCCGCTTTGTTGCAAGAGCCAAGAAATCCAATGTTTTTTTCGTTCCTGATGTATTTTACTCCCTCAACTTGTTCTTCAAAAAAGAGTTGTGTGTAATCTTCGGAACAATCATCTATGACGATAACTTCATAGGCAATATTTTCTGAAACATGTTCTTTTATAGACAACAAACAGTTATAAGTATAATCTAAATGATTAAAAACAGGGATAATGATACTTACCGTTGGTGAGTGGTGGATAGGTAGCGTTAGCTGTGTTTTTTTTAGTGCCCTTGTAGTTAGCAATGGTAGCGTTTGGGAGTTTAAAAATAAACGATAGCCAAATAAAGTGGCAATAAAGTCCTTTATTTTGAGAATAAAGATATTTTTCCCTTGCGGAGATTCTATTTGTGAAAAAGGTGAATTTACCAATTGAAAAAACGTACGATAAGTAGATTTTTTAAATAAGATTAAGGAAAAGAATACAAGGGTTAATCTTAACAGATATTTTAACCAAAAAGAAGGGTGTAAACCAAAAAGCGCTGACCGTCCATTCTGTATCCCAAAACTATATTTCCTTATTACCTTAAAGGAGTTTTTACGATTATATTTATCTATCCAACGGTAGGCTTTCATTATTGATGATGTTTTTTGGTGAACTTCAAGGCAAAGAAAAATCTGGCAAGCCAATTTCTAGGTTTCATATCGGGAAGATAAGTGTTGTATTTAAAAACAATGAGCCAAATCAAATATAAGCTGATGTTTTTTTGATAAGAGTTGCTTATCCTCTCAATCAATTTTTGATCTTGAGGTTGTAGATTTTTATAAGATTTGAAGAGATTTAATTGAACGGCTAGGTCCGAACTTACTTTTTGTTTAGCAGTTGCTTTGTCTTGGTAATTTATTTTTCCTGTAACAGAGGTATTATGAATGCGATGTATGGTAAGACATTTATTTACACAAGTGATTTTTTGGTAATAGAGCGCAACGAATCCCATCCACCAGTCGTAGTAACCTGTTGCTGGAAGCGGCATGAAATATTTGATAAACTCTTTTGAAAATAACGAAGTATGCCCTGTTACCGAATTGAATAAGATGATACTCTTAAAGCTTCTGTTCTTAATCGTATATGTAGATTTTAATAATTGAATATTTAATGGTTTCGAGTCATTATCCACCAATTCAGAATTGGAGAAGACTAACCAACAGTCACCAATATGTTGATATAGCGTTTCCAATTTCTCAGGCAACCAAATATCATCCTGATCACTTATGGCTATAAATTCCCCTTTGCAAAGGCGTATCGCTTTTTCAAAGTTTTTATTAAATCCTAAATTATTATCGTTTCTAAAAAGCCTTATCTGCGAATGCTGTACTGATAGCTTATGTAGGTATTCGTAAGTTCCATCACTTGAACAATCATCAACAATAACTATTTCTACGTTTTTATAGCTCTGTTCAAGTATGGAAAAAACCTGTCCTTCCAAATATTTGCCAGCATTGTAGGTACACATGGCGATTGAAATCAAAGGTGAGTTCATTTTGGATATTGGATCAGATAGTTTAAGGATTAAAGACGGGATAAAAATAGTATAAATAATCTATAGGCTACCTCTTCGATTTAGTTTTGTTATTGATTTTGGAGAAGGAAGTTTAATTTATATTGCATCTTTGAACACCAAAACTCTTTTATAATGATTTCGATTATAGTAGCGTCAGTAGATCCTGCTTATTTAAAAAGACTAACCACCAACATCGCACAAAAGATAGGTGTGCCCTACGAGCTATTGGTGTTTGAAAATAAGGCTAAAAAGGGGCTTTGTGAACTTTACAATTTAGGAGGTAAACAAGCGAAATATGAGATACTGTGCTATATGCACGAAGATATTGAGATTGATACCGATAATTGGGGTGCTATTGTAGTAGAATATTTTAAAAAATTGGACCTTGGAGTTTTAGGCATCGCGGGAAGCGTTTATAAATCGGTTACACCATCAGGATGGGGGTCAGATGATTCGAATGGATTATTGAATTTCAAAAATTTTATACAGCATTTTAAGAGGCTTGACAAGGAGCCCTTTCACGAGTATTATAATCCCACCAAATCATCAGAAGTTGAAGTAGTAACTTTGGACGGTATGTGGTTTTGCACCACTAAATCTGTTTTTAATGAATTTCCTTTTGACGAGCTGAACTTAAAAGGATTTCATTGTTATGATATGGATTTCTGCTTGAGCGTGGGGCTTAAATACAAGCTATTGGTTACTTATGAAATTTTACTCACTCATTATTCAGAAGGTGGATATAATAAGGACTGGATTGAAGAAACCCTAAAGCTGCAAAGCAAATGGAATGATACTTTGCCAAGAAGTAGTGTGAAGATTCCTTCCAAAAAGAAAAAAGTGATTGAATTTAGAAATTTAAGAAGCTTTATTAGGAGAATGATTGCATTAGATTATGAATCAAGTAAGGTTTTAGAGGTCGTAGACCATTATAAACTTGAATTATCATGGTATTTACGGTTAAAACTTAAACTTTATCTGTACAAAGCTTTAGCAAAGCGAAATAAGCACTAATTCAAAAGTTTCTTTAGCTTATATCCCCAGGCGTACTTAATGATCAAGTTCATTTTGCTTATCGTGGATTTCTTTTTGATATAGATTAAAGTTCTTCTTTGGCTGTAAAGAAAAAAGGCTAAAGAAAATGAGAAGTAGGAGTTCATCCTTTTTTCATATAAATGTACCAGTTTTTCAAGAATAGCATCTTTTTTGAAAGGTAGAGTATAGAACGTTTTAAGAATTTCAAATTCTTTGGTAATTCCGGATAAGGCTTCTTGCTTTTTGTTCCTTGATTTTAGAATATCGGTTGAAGCGTTTTCATGTTGCCTATATTTTACGAGGCTCTGGTTCAAATAAGTAATACCAGCAATATGACAAGCAATAAAAGTAATCCACCAATCATGAAAAATAAGGGGGGTGAAATTTTTTAAGTACGGCTTTAGCTCTTTTTTAAATAAAATGGCATGTCCCGATACACAGTTCTCCAATAAAAATATATTCGAATCGCGGCCGCGGTAAAAATTTCTTACATCAGATATTTTGGCATTTTTTGAAATGCCCGATTCATTTATAAATTCCGAATCGTGATATATCAAACTATAATCACCAATGGATAATAATTGCAATTCGATTTTATTGGTTTCCCAAATATCGTCTTGATCGGATAAAGCGATATACTCACCCTCGCATAAAGAAATAGCCTTCTCAAAATTTTTGATGTATCCTAAGTTTTGTTCATTTCGGTAAACTTTAAAATTAGGATATCTTTCTTCGTATTGCTTTAGAATGTTGAATGTGTTGTCCTTTGAACAATCATCCACTACTACAATCTCTACATTTTGATAGCTTTGACCTACAAGAGAGTCAAGTTGCTCGGTCAGAAACTTTTCTCCATTGTATGTACATACGGCAATAGAAACTAAGGGTATATGACCGTTACTCATTAAAAGTCTGCATTTCTATTAAACGATAGTAAAGTCCTTTTTTAGCAAGTAATTCTGTATGCGAGCCTTGCTCAATAACTCTACCTTTATCAATCACTACAATCTGGTCTGCATGTTGTATGGTACTCAAACGGTGAGCAATTACCACTGATGTTCTATTTTGCATCAGATTATTAAGCGCATCTTGCACCAACTTTTCCGATTCGGTATCCAAAGCCGAAGTCGCTTCGTCTAAAAGCATAATTGGAGGGTTGGCTAAAACAGCACGAGCAATACAAACCCTTTGCCTTTGTCCTCCCGAAAGCTTATTGCCTCGGTCGCCCACGTTGGTGTTATAGCCATTTTCCGTATTAAGAATAAAATCATGAGCATTTGCGATTTTAGCCGCCGTGATGATTTCTTCTTCTGTTGCATCTGGTTTGCCAAAGGCGATATTGTTAAAGATAGAATCGTTGAAAAGAAACGATTCTTGGTTTACAATTCCCATTTGACGTCTAATGCTATCTATTTTTAAATTTTGATATTCGTTTCCGTCAATTAAAAGTTTACCCTCTTTTGGGTCGTAAAAACGCGGAAGTAGGTCCATCAGAGTACTCTTGCCTCCTCCAGAAGGGCCAACTAGTGCAATCGTTTTTCCTTTTTCTATTTTTAAATTGATATCCGTTAAAATTTGTTTTTCTCCGTAGGAGAAGCTAACATTTTGTAATGTTATTGCATCATTAAAAACCCCTAATTCTTTTGCTTCCTCTTTATCGGTAATTTCAGGTTTGGTATCAATAAGGTCAAGCACCCTTTCTCCAGCGGCGATACCTGAATGGATACCACTGAATGAATCAGTTAGTGCCTTGGCTGGGCGCATCACTTGAGAGAAAATTGCGATATAGGCAATAAAATCGGCGGCGGCTAATGCATCTTTTTCGTTATGCAAAATCAATGTTCCGCCGTACCATACAATAATCGCTACCATTAAAACGCCCAAAAACTCAGAAACTGGAGATCCCAATTGTTGTCTTCTTACCATTTTACGGGTAAGATTAGAGTAGAAGATGTTCTCTTGATCAAATTTATCCTTAATCCGTTCCGATGCATTGAATGCTTTTACAATTTTAATACCACCTAGTGCTTCATCTAAAAAGCCTATCATTTTAGCAAATGATTCATGTGCTTCTTTGGCCTGTTGTTTTAATCGTTTTACAATCTTGCTAATTAAAAAAGCAGATATAGGGATCACCAATAATGAAAATAATGTTAGCTTGACTGAGATAAGTAACAACATGATGACGTAAACGATGAGCGTAACGGGTTCCTTAAAGACTACTTGAAGGGTATTGGTTACGGTAAATTGCACAACCTGTACATCGGAAGCTACCTTAGAAATAATATCTCCTTTTCTTTCGTTGCTAAAATAACCAACGTGTAGGTTCATTACGTTGTTGAAAACCGTTTTTCTGAAATTTAACAACGTATGTACCCTTAAATCTTCCATTGTTCTTTGAGAGAGGTACTTAAATAAATTGGATAGCAATACAGAGCAAACAATGATCAAGCAAACATAAGCTAATGTTTTTTCGGCGCCTACAGTATCAATAGAATCATTAACAAACTGCCTAAGTTTACCTAATATATCAAAATCAGTAGTCTCCTTATTTATCGTATCGGCGTTAAGGTCAGATTTATTGGCTTTTAATAAGGTTTCGAAAAGAGGCGATAATAACGCAAGGTTCAAAGTGCCAAATAAAATCGATAACATGGTTGCTATAACATATGGAATAGCAAACTTTTCGATAGGTTTGGCAAAAGATAATAACCTGAAATATATTTTCATTTAAAATGTATAAAAGAAAACAAAGTTAAGGTTTTTAAGAAATCTTCTGGCATTGCCTTATATTTACCTTTCGCAACTAAAGTTTTGATTTATTGATATGGGTGTTACACAGGTTTATTTAGATCAATTGATTCGTAAAATAACCGAGGGAAATTTTATAGCATTAGCCAGGGCACTAACTTTGGTTGAAAACGACATTGCTCCTGCATCCGATTTATTAAAATCACTTTCAATGAATAGAAAGATTCCTGTTGTAGGAATTACGGGCCCTCCCGGAGCGGGAAAAAGTACGCTAGTCAGTGCAATTACGGAAGAGCTTTGCCTGTTAAATAAGCGGGTTGCAATTCTTGCCGTAGATCCTTCATCACCCTTTAATTATGGTTCTCTTTTGGGTGATAGGATTAGGATGGCCAAGCATTTTAATCATCCGAATGTATATATAAGGTCAGTAGCCACTAGAGGTTCACTAGGTGGCATTTCTGCAAAGACGATTGAAATGGTTGATGTGCTGCGGGCGAGTAATTTTGATCTGATTATTATTGAAACCGTTGGCGTGGGGCAGTCGGAAATTGAAATCGCAGGCTTAGCCAATAAAACTATTTTGGTTTTGGTGCCAGAAGCTGGAGATGAAATACAGCATATTAAATCTGGCTTGATGGAGGTTGCTCAAGCTTTTGTCGTGAATAAGGCGGATAGGGAGGGAGCAGATGTTTTTGCTAATAACCTTCAAAAAATGGTTCGAGAGCAACATCAGGCAATTCCCGTTTTTAAAACGGTTGCGGATAAAAACATTGGGATTACTGCTTTGTGCGACTGGATTTTAAATGCAGAGGAAGCTGACTATTCTAAAATAGAATACTTTTTAGCTGATCAAGCTTTTAGGCTTATCCAAAGTAAACGTATGAAGGATATTAATAGGGCCAAGATTCATTCGCTGATTAAGGAAGAACTAGCAACTCATAGCTTCAATATGTATCAATTTGTAGAGCGGTTAGTATAACATTTGTAGTCTGTTGTATATAATTTAGGACTGATTGTACACAATTGTGAGGAATATGATTTACGCCCGTGAAAACAGCTTGTTTTTAGTTAAACTTTGTTAATTTTGTGCCAATGGCTTGTAAATCAATGCCAAATTTTTATTTTTTGTGGTGCTTCTGTTTGTTTTGCATCTTTGGAACGGAGTTTGTGTAGGGTTTTGAGATTATAAAAATTTGTTTAATTTTGTGTTGCAAAAAATTATACAATAAATATTTTGTTTAACCTTAAAAAGAAAATTATGAATTATTCTACTTTAAAAAAGGGCGTAGCAGCTTCTTTAGTAGCATTGGTAGGAGTTTCTTCTCTTGCTAGCGCACAGGATGCTCCTGCAACTTCCTCTTCTGCCAAGGTATTTGGTGGTAGAGCGCAGTACAGAACATGGTCTTTAGGTATTAACGGAGGTGTTTTAGCTCCTGTTGTTTTAACCGGTGGATCAAATGACTTTACTAACTGGGATGTAAACTTAGGTTACGGTATTTCATTACGTAAACAATTAGGTCATGCTTTTGGCTTAGAAGGTAACATCTTCCGTGGTAAACTTTCTGGAACTAACAAAGATGCTGCTGGCGGTGCTGTTGGTGGTGTTAGAGAGTTTGAAACTGATATTCAGTATTCAGCTGACTTAAGAGGTGTTGTTAACGTAGCAACTGTAGATTTCTTACGTCGTGAGAATTCTGTAAACTTCTTCGTAACTGCTGGTTACGGTGTTATTGCTTACAACCCAAAAGTTAATGGTGTTGACAGAAAAGGTCAGTTTGGCTCAGATAGTGATAAAGACTTCATTAAAGAGGCTTATATCCCTGTAGGTGCTGGTATCAAGTTTAAAGTTTCTGATCGTGTATCTTTCAACTTAGCTTATACTATGAACTTTGTTGATGGTGATAACCTTGATGGATCTTATGCTAAATCTATCTCTAAAGATAAATTCTCTTACGGTTCTGCTGGCTTAGAATTCTCATTAGGTTCTAAATCTAAACCGAACTTGGATTGGGTTAATCCTTTAGCAATGATGTATGATGAGTTGAAAGATCCTTCATTACGTCAAGAAGTTGAGGCTTTGAAAAACCGTGTTTCTAACGTAGAGAAATCTGTTGAAGATTTGAAAAAAGATAGCGATGGCGACGGTGTAGCTGATATGTTCGATAAAGAGCCTAATTCAGCTCCAGGTGCTGTAGTTGATGGTTCAGGCCGTACAATTAAATTTCCTGAGCAAACAACTCAAGTAACTACTCCTAACTCTGGTGTAACTGGTTTTGAAACTATCCAATTTGAGTTCAACAGTTCAGTATTAAAAACTGAATCTTATCCAACTTTAGATAAATTATCTTCTATCTTGCGTGAAAACGGTGGTAAAGTGACTGTAGCTGGTCACGCTTCTAGCGAAGGTACTGCTGCATACAACATGAAGTTATCTAAAGACAGAGCTAACTCTGTTAAAACTTACTTAGTAAACTCAGGCGTTAACGCTAGCAACGTTGTTGTTAAAGGTTACGGTGAGAGCAGACCAATTGCTTCTAACGATACAGAAGAAGGTCGTATCCAAAACCGTCGTGTTGAGTCTTCAAGAAACTAATATTTCTTAGTAAGAACATTATAAAAAAGGCCTCGAAATTTTCGAGGCCTTTTTTTTATACCTAGATTTGTATATGTCAATCCCCAAAAGCTCAAATAAAAATGTAAAGATTATGCGTGCGATTAATTATATCGCTATTACTGTATTTGTGCTGGGTATTTTATATAAACTTATCGAAACCTATATCCTAAAATAATGAGGTCATTTGTTTGAATACTTGACCAGTTACGATAGAAATCACCTTAATAAAAAACTAAATAAACAAATGAAAAAGATAGTATACACGACTAACGCACCAGAGCCAATCGGTCCATATAGCCAAGCAATTATTGCAAATGGATTTTTGTTTGCTTCTGGCCAGATTGCGATTAACCCAGAAAACAATGAATTAAATAATGCTACTCTTGAGGAAGAAACCCATCAGGTGATGCGTAACATAAAAGCATTGTTAATCGAAGCAGAGTATGAGTTCGAACATATTATCAAAACTACCATTTTCCTTTCTGATATGTCTTTATTTGCCCAGGTGAATGAGATTTACGGCTCCTACTTTAAAAATGATTTTCCTGCTAGAGAAACAGTAGCTGTAAAAGGTTTACCTAAAGGTGTAAACGTTGAGATTTCTATCACCGCATATAAAGCGTAACCTTGACCTCAAGTAAATCAAAGTATCTTTTTTCTGGGATTTTTGCAGCGGTAATTTGGGGTTTCTTTGCCATTCCGTTAAGAAACCTTAAAGCTTATCCATCTGAACAAATTTTGTATTACCGCATATTTACCTCATTGGTGGTAATATGGCTGGCTATCTTTTTGTTCAGAAGGAAGGAGCTTTATAAAGACATTAGCTATTTTAAATTGAGTACTTTCAAAGAAAGAAAAATAATCTTGTTTCAAATTATTGGTGCTACAGTACTTTTGGCGCTCAATTGGTATACTTTTATTTATGCCATCAACAATATCAGTATTAAGTCTGGAGCCTTTGCTTATATGGTTTGCCCACTGATTACTGCTTTTGGTGGTTTTGTTATTCTAAAAGAACATTTATATCGAATTCAGATCGTAGCCCTTCTATTGGCGACAACAAGTATTCTAATGCTCGCTACGGGTTCGTTAATAGAAGTGACGTGGTCAGTTATTATTGCGGCGCTATATGCATTTTACTTGATTATACAACGTAAAATGCAAGGTTTAGACAAGCTGAATGTATTGGCTTTGCAAATTACTATTGCAGTCTTGTTCATGTTGCCTTTCTTTATCTATCAACACACAGGATTACCCCTGGAATCAGGCTTTTGGTTGAATGTTGTATTGATAGCGGTTTTATTTACCGTTGTGCCACTTTTCCTAAGCCTCTTTGCGCTCATAGGAATTCCTTCATCAACCTTAGGTATCATCATCTATATTAATCCAATTATTGCTTTTACTGTTGCTATCGTGTATTTCAATGAGAAAATAGATGCTCATCAACTAATGGCCTATCTACTATTATTGTTTGCCGTTTTCCTATTTAATTGGAACATGATTAAAGATATGCTTACCTTTAAAAGAAAACACTAAGCTTTGTCTGCATCAAATTTAGAAACCCCTTTAGCTTATCTCAAAGGCGTTGGGCCTAAACGTGCCGAGTTGCTTCAAAAGGAATTAGGTTTTTTTACCTACGAGCAACTTTTACATCATTACCCTTTTAGGTACATCGACCGAACTCGTTTCTATAAAATAGCAGAGCTGCAATCGGATATGCCTTTAGTACAAGTGGTAGGTAAAGTGGTGAGCAAGGAAACTGTGGGAGAAAAACAGAAAAAGCGATTGGTTATTAAATTTGAGGATGAATCAGGAAGAATGGATCTTGTTTGGTTCCAGAATATAAAATGGGTTGAAGAAAATATTTATAGAGGTAATACCTATATTGCTTTTGGTAAACCTAATTTCTTTAATGGCAGTTTCAGCATTTCACATCCAGACTTAGAGAACTATCCGAGGCAGCAGACTGGAATAGCTGGAAATATTACCTTACAACCAATCTATAGTTCAACGGAAAAACTTAAGAAGGCTTTTTTGGATAGTAAAGGAATCCAGAAACTCATTTACCAACTGTTAGAACTTCATGTTAACGAAGTAAGGGAAACGCTTCCCAAATATATCTTAGATAAGTACAAACTGATTGGTAAAAAAGAAGCGCTGATCAGTATACATTTTCCAGCCAATGCAAATATGTTGCAGCAGGCGGAACGACGGTTGAAGTTTGAGGAGCTTTTCTTTATTCAATTGCAATTGTTGCATAACAAACATTTAAGAAGCTTAAAGTTCAAAGGTGCTTTATTCAATAATGTTGGCGATCGTATTAATAAATTTTATAATGAAATTATTCCTTTTGACCTGACAAATGCACAAAAGCGGGTAATTAAGGAAATCAGGATAGATACCCAACGAGGAACGCAGATGAACCGCTTGGTTCAAGGCGATGTGGGAAGTGGTAAAACGGTCGTAGCGCTAATGAGCATGTTATTAGCGAACGATAATGGCTATCAGGCTTGTATGATGGCTCCTACAGAAATTTTGGCCCGTCAACACTACGAATCACTTGTGGGAATGCTTAAGGGGAAATTAGCTAATGTGGCAATCCTAACAGGAACAACCACTAAAAAGCAGCGAACCCTATTGCACCAACAGTTGGAGAGTGGTGAAATAGATATTTTGGTAGGTACCCATGCGCTTATTGAAGACAAGGTAAAATTTAAGCAACTAGGCTTAGTAGTGATTGATGAACAGCATCGGTTCGGCGTAGAGCAACGAGCTAAACTTTGGCGGAAAAGTAGTATCCCGCCGCATATTTTGGTGATGACCGCTACGCCAATTCCTAGAACATTAGCCATGACTTTATATGGCGATTTGGATGTTTCGGTGATTGATGAATTGCCTGCAGGTAGAAAACCCATTGAAACCCGGCATTTGTTGGAAAGCCAACGTATGCGCATGTTTGGCTTTATGAAACAGGAAATAGCCAAAGGCCGGCAAGTTTATGTCGTATATCCATTGATCAAGGAGAGTGAGAAATTGGATCTTTTGCACCTTGAAGCTGGGATTGAACAACTTGGTTACCAATTCCCTCTACCACAATATCAAATCAGCATTGTGCATGGTAAGTTAAATAATGTTGACAAGCAGTTTGAAATGCAGCGATTTATTGAGGGTAAGACTCAAATTATGGTTGCCACTACCGTGATTGAAGTAGGCGTAAACGTGCCTAATGCATCCGTAATGGTCATAGAAAACGCAGAGCGATTTGGCCTTTCTCAGTTGCATCAATTGCGTGGTAGAGTTGGTCGAGGAGCTGAGCAGTCCTTCTGTATATTAATGTCGGGAAATAAATTGAACCCAGTTTCGAAGAAACGCTTAGAAACCATGGTGCGTACCAATAATGGTTTTGAAATATCAGAAATTGATTTGGAGTTACGTGGCCCTGGCGACATTACTGGAACACAACAGAGCGGTACCGTGGAGTTGAAAGTAGCCGACTTGGTAAAAGACCAAGCCATCCTCAAAGAGGCTAGAAATACCGTTTTAGAAATTTTTGATCAGGATGCTAATTTGGAGCGGCCGGATAATAGTCTATTGAAAAGCTTTCTGGCAAAGAAAAATGTTGGAATCAGCTTTGATAAGATTTCGTAACTAAGCACCTAACTAGACTTACGAAGTTCTGAAAACTTCGTAAGTCTGGAGGTTATTCAAACAAACTCAACTGGTTATTTGGCCTTTTAGCCTTTCCAAAAACCGTTCTACCACCATACTTCCACGAATCTGCTCGCTCCTTCACAATTACCGCATCTAAGTTGCCATTTGGAATAAAGTCTTTTTCAACACGAGCTGCGATTTGAGAAAGTGATTTAATAGCCGCTGCTTTATCTGTATTCCCTATTTTCGATTTTTTGATGGCATCATTGAGTGTTTTGATAGTTTCGTCATACACATTCACTGGTACTGGAAAAGGGTGTCCATCTTTGCCGCCATTAGCAAACGAAAATCTTGCAGGATCCTTAAAGCGTGCCGGTGCTCCATAAATCACTTCGCTCACTAAGGCTAGCGATTGTAGCGTTCGTGGCCCTAGCCCCTCTAAAAGTAGTAATTCGTCGAAGTTGGAGATGTTATTGTTTTGGGCCAGCCAAAGGATGGAGCCTAGTCGTTTTAGGTCCACATCTTTGGCCTGCACATCATGATGCTTGGGCATCACCAGTTTGCTAATCTCCGCCAACATTTTCTTGGGAGGCTCAGCCATCATTTGCAGCATCGATGTTTTAAGTGACTGCGCTTTCTTATCGGTAAGGTTTAATATTTTCCCTTGGTTTTCACCGTAAATAAAAGTATGTGGGGCTTCGGTAAATGATTGGATATTGGCCGAATGCCAATGGTAGCGCCTAGCGGTTGAAGTGGCATCGCTCATGCCCTGTTGCACTACGGTCCAATTCCCTTCGGTACTTACAATAAAATTATGCAGATAAAGCTGGAAACCATCCTGAATAGCAGTGTTGTCTACCTTTGCCGAAAGTTTACTGCTGCGCACCAGATAGTCGCTGTCCAAGCCGTTAAGCCGTGCAAATTTGGCAAGCTCTGTAGGTGTTTCTCTAGAAAATTTCCCCTTGCCACCACAAACGTATAAGCCAAAGGACGCCGCATTTGGATTGATTGCTTTTTTGAGTGCGCCCATTACCGAGGTAGTAATGCCTGAGGAATGCCAATCCATACCCATTACAGCACCAAGGCTCTGGAACCAAAATGGGCTGCTCATGCGACTCAGAAAATCATCTTTACCCTTGTTGGCTAAAATTTGTTCTGTAATTGCCAAACCCAATTTGGCCATTCGTTCTGCTAACCACGGTGGAACGGCTCCATAATGTAAAGGTAAATCAGCAACACCTGCTCTTTTCATTTGCTAACAAATTTAGCAAAAATAAATAAAAAGTTGCTTATTTTAGTAAAGTTTTACAGCTAATAAAAACCTCATAGGTTTAATGGGCATGATACTGATAAATTTTTGTTTGTCATTCTGAACGCTAGTGAAGAATCTCATTGTTAATGTAGGTGAAAAATAGATTACTCCCCGATGTATCGGGGCAAGCTCTAACGTTGGAATGACAAAGTTCTACCAAGTGGAATTAATCCTCATCGCTGCCTGGAGCCGAACCTGAGCCGGTATAGGCACCTTTACGGATAATCGGCATTTTCAAATATTTGTAAAGCTCATCTAAGTGCATTAAGCTTCCGTTGGTGAGGTTGCCTAAAAAAATCACCACAATATCCTTATCCAAATCACGTACGTAAATATGTCGGAAGCCATGCCACCAGCCGGTATGATAAACCACTTTGTCCATTCCTTTACCATCAAACATGCGCCAGCCGTAGCCATAGTTGAAGTGCCCATTTACAGGTTTGTTTCGACCAACGTAGGCAGAATCTAGGGAACGATTTTTAAGTAAACGTTCGTTGCGCAGATATTTATCATAAAGCACTAAATCGTGTAAGGTGCTGTAAATGCCTTTATCACCAACAGGGCCATCTAGGAAGTTTTGTACTACAGAATATCTGAAACTATTTCGGTCGTGACCAACTACGTCAACTGGAATTTTATCATATTCGGCTTTAGAGTACACATGGGTGTTTTTCATGCCTGCTGGCTTAAAAATATGTTCCATCATATATTGCGAATAGCGCATTCCGCTCACTTTCTCGATAATGGCACCCAAAACCATGTAATTAGAATTGTTGTAGTGAAAAACCTTATCGGGTTTGGTATATGGATTTGGTTTCTTTTCGGCAATTACCTGCATTACCTCCTGATTGGTAATTCCCTTTTTCATGTCCTTTTTTTCTTTACGCCAGATATCGTCGATGAAATACACATAGTTCATCATGCCGCTACGGTGTGGAAGTAACAATCTAACGGTGATTCCCTCATATGGAAAATTAGGGAAGAATTTTTTGACATTATCGTCCAAACTTAATTTGCCCGCTTCTACCAGCTGCATAATTGCTGTGCCTGTAAAGGTTTTGGTAATGGAGGCCAGTTCAAACTCTGAATTAATCTTTAAGCTATCGCGATGCAAATAATCAGCCCAACCTTTGGCTCCTTGATAAAGGATTTTTCCCTTTCTTGCTACTAAGACGTTGCCATTAAAGGAGTATTTTTTATGAAGATTGTTTACAAAGTCGGCAATCCAACGGTCTTCTTTGTTTTTATCGTATACTAATAATAGGCTGTCGGCCTTATCGTCTTCAGGTTTTCTAACTTTTTTATCTTCTGCAATTTTCTTCTCTTTTTCTTCTTTGCTAGTGCAGGCATTTAACGTAAATATGGATAGCGCTAGGGCGGTTAGTACAATTCTAAATTTCATTGATGTGTGGCAACGTGATTTTAAAAGCTGGAAAATTAAGCATTCTTAAAAGTTTAACGGTAAAAGAGTTTTAAACATTGTTTAGGTTAAAGCAAATTGTTTTGAAAAGCAATAATCGTTTATTGTTTTTTATGGATGGTTCCGCTTCCTTACCACCTTATTATTTGTCATTCTGAACGTAAGTGAAGAATCCCATTTGTTAACGCTGCTTAGAAATAGATTCCTGGTTACTCGGAATGACAAGAAAAACAAAAAGATTACGGCGAACTGCAATAACCGAAAAGCCAGTTCCAATGTTTTTCTAATACTCGTGTAACGTTTCTAAATAAATTTCCTATAAGGTTCAAAAAGGTTAAATTTGGACAAAAATAATTTTGTATTACCATGAGTTTTAGAATAGAACACGATACCATGGGCGAGGTACAAGTACCTGCCGATAAATACTGGGGCGCACAAACTGAACGCTCTAGAAACAATTTCAAAATTGGACCAGAGGCCTCTATGCCAAAGGAAATTATCCATGCTTTTGGTTATTTGAAGAAAGCAGCGGCTTTGGCTAATAACGAATTGGGTGTGCTTTCTACCGAAAAAACTGAACTGATTGCTAAAGCTTGTGATGAAGTCATTGCAGGTAAATTAGATGATCAGTTTCCATTGGTAATTTGGCAAACAGGTTCGGGTACGCAAAGTAACATGAACGGTAATGAGGTGATTGCTAATCGTGGTCACGTAATTGGTGGCGGTAATCTGTTAGATGAGCCAAAAACCTTGCACCCGAATGATGATGTAAACAAATCACAATCGTCAAACGATACTTATCCAACAGCTATGCACATTGCGGCTTACAAACAAGCGGTTGAAGTAACGGTTCCAGGCATTGAGAAATTACGCGATACCTTGGCCGCAAAGGCTGAAGGTTGGGGTGATATCGTGAAAACTGGTCGTACGCACTTTATGGATGCTACACCTTTGACTTTAAAACAAGAGTTTTCGGGTTATGTGCAACAATTGAACAACGGTTTAAGAGCCATCAAAAATGCCTTGGAAATGATTGCCGAGCTGGCACTTGGAGGTACTGCTGTTGGTACAGGATTAAATACACCTAAAGGTTACGATGTGTTGGTAGCTAAAAAAATCGCTGATTTAACAGGTTTACCTTTCGTAACTGCTCCTAATAAATTTGAGGCTTTGGCAGCTCACGATGCGATGGTAGAACTTTCGGGCGCTTATAAACGCGTGGCAGTTTCGTTAATGAAAATTGCGAACGATATTCGTATGTTGAGCTCAGGTCCTCGTTGTGGTATTGGTGAAATCATCATTCCTGACAATGAACCAGGGTCATCTATCATGCCAGGTAAAGTTAACCCTACACAACCAGAAGCTTTAACTATGGTTTGTGCACAGGTAATGGGTAACGATGTTGCCGTGAGCGTTGGGGCTAGCAACGGACACTTTGAACTGAACGTTTTCAAACCGGTAATTGCAGCAAACATATTGCAAAGCGGTCGTTTGATTGGTGATGCTTGCGTTTCTTTTAACGATAAATGTGCAGAAGGTATTGAGCCTAACCGTCCAGTAATTAAACAACACATGGAAAATTCATTGATGTTGGTGACCGCTTTGAACCCGCATATTGGTTACGAAAACGCAGCTAAAATTGCTAAGAAAGCACATAAAGAAAATAAAACATTAAGAGAGGCCGCTATTGAATTGGGTTTATTAACCGACGAGCAATTTACTGCTTGGGTAAAACCAGAGGATATGGTTGGTAGCTTGAAATAATTTTAAGAGTTGAGAGTTAAAAGTTTAAGTTGATGCAATGATGAATAAAAAAAGCCTTTACCTTTTACTTTTTACTTTCAACTTTTTACTTCTTGCTTTCTCCTGCTCCCGCCTGCCCAACGTACAAGGCAAAGGCGAAACCTTCCTTCAAGGTGCTTGGAACCAAGATAGCATTGCTAATAAAGAACAACTGCAATCGTATACCCAACATCATTTTAAATTTACTTGCGATTCTTTTTATGTAGACCTTACTACCCATTCCAAAGTGAATTACTATGAAGAAGAATGTTTTAACAATGGCGAGTGGAAAGAGCATGCAAAGGGAACTTATCAGGTACGTAATGATACCTTAATATTAGTTGGCGATTTTACCAAGGCAAATTATAAACAAAAGGTTTCGGGCTGTTACCGTAATGGAAGGTATTTGGTTAATTTTAAGGTGAAATCTTGGAATGCCGAAGAACTGCAATTGGAAGATTTGAGCAATCAAGCAGAGGTAAAGCTTAATTTAAAGGAAAAAATAACCTGCGTCCAAAAGGCGCTTTAAGCGTTTTGTCATTCTGAGCATAGCGAAGAATCTCCTAGTTAACAACAGATTCCTCTTATTGTCGGAATGACAACAATAGTTTAGGGGACGATAAGAATATTAAAAATAGAAAATGAAAAATTTAAAAAGATTAATCTTAGCATTTGCCTTCATCTACGCTCCTATTGCAGCTAGCGCTTGGGGTGTTTTGGGACATCGTATTGTTGGTGAGGTTGCTGATAGCTATTTAAGTACTAATGCCCGAAAAGCTATTAAACAGATTTTGGGAAATGAAACTTTGGCCATGAGTGCTAACTGGGCCGATTTCATTAAATCGGACACGAGCTACAGGTATTTGAACAACTGGCACTATGTAAACTTGCCAGAAGGTTTGGATAAGTCGGGCATGAGCAACTATTTAGACGGTTTTAAAGAGGCTAACATTTATAGTAAAACAAACGAAATGATTGCCTTGTTGAAGGATCCTAAAACTCCTGCAGAGAAAAAAGTATTTGCGATGCGTTTATTGGTTCACTTAATTGGTGATATGCACCAGCCAATGCACACTGCTAGAAAAGAAGATTTGGGCGGTAACAGAATCTCGGTGATGTGGTTTGGACAAAAATCTAACCTACACAGAGTTTGGGACGAGCAGCTAATTGATTTCCAACAATTGAGCTATACCGAATATACCAAAGCAATCAACTTTGCTACGCCACTACAACTGAGCGAATGGAATAAAGCTAGCTTGAAAGATTGTATTTTCGAATCATATCAAGTGTGTAATAAGATTTATGCAACAGGCATTAAAAACGATGACAAACTGAGCTATAACTACAATTTTGATTGGATTGGAACTGTAAACGAGCAATTATTAAAAGGTGGTGTTCGTTTGGCCAATATTTTAAATGAAATTTACAAGTAAAAGGTTAATTGTTTAATTGACCAATTGTTGAATTGTTTAGTAAGGTACGAACTAGGTTTTGCCCTCACTACTTAATCTTTAGCTCTCTCAAAAATGAAAATATTGATGGTTTGTTTAGGCAATATCTGCCGTTCACCCTTGGCACATGGCATATTGCAACATTTAGCCAATCTTGAAAACCTAAACTGGCAGGTACATAGTGCAGGCACTGGAAGTTGGCATGTAGGCAATCCGCCCGACAGAAGGAGCGTGCTTGCCGCCCGAAATTTGGGTTATGACATTTCTGCGCAAAGGGCCAGGCACTTTAATGAAGCCTTTTTTGACGAATACGACCATATTTTGGTGATGGATAAGAACAATCTAAGAGATGTCCTACAATTCGCTAAAACAGAAGCCCATCGGCAAAAAGTTAGGCTATTCTTACCAGAAGGAGAAGTGACCGATCCTTATTACGACAATGACTTGTTTGCGCCAGTAAGCCTCGAAGTAGAGCAGCGCTGCAAAGAAATATTAAGGGAGCTACGTGGTTAGCTCCTTTTTATTTTGGGTCAAATAAATGTAGTTGAACATACAAAAAGTGGCTATTGCGCCAAAGCTGTGCCATAAAAAGTGCGTACCTACACTTAGCCATTCCCATTTATCTGCAATGCGAAAAGTAAGTGCCAAAGCAAAAGCGAGCAAGGCGTAACCCACCCATTTTCCAGCTTTCCAGTTAGTGTAAATTAAATATTTTAATACTGGAAGCAATACCAATGATGCCATCAAAGCATAGTTGATGTTCACAAAAAGATGGATGTTGTCGGTACTCATCCAATTCCTGATAGAGAATTGCAAGCCAACATAACCTAGCACCATTAGCACTGCGTAATACCATTTGCTGCTTTGTGCCAAAAAATAAACGCCTGCCGAAACGCAGAGCAGCATGATGGGCATCCAATCCATCATAATAAAAACACTCCACTGCCTTAGCGCATGATAAACCGTGCCTCCAATACCACCAATGTATAACAACACCAGGCAATAGGTCAAAAATGGATTTGATTTAAATTTCCCCTTAATTTTAATTGTCCAATATAGCGCGATGATTAAAAAGAATCCAGAAGTAATGGCATTAAGTGGCTCGGGGAAAAGCTGTGCCATATTAGTTTCGGTGTAGAGCATGCCGCCATCGGGCGGAAGTTGATTAATAGCCATGGTATGGTATTTTTTTGAATAACGTGAATATAATTGTTTTTGTTTTAGCTTAACTTTATGCTTTTATTAAGGCAACATCTTTACCCCACAAATTACATGGCCACACCAAAACTTTTTATGCTTTTATTGGGCTGTAAACCAAAAGGCAGGCATACCGAGCAGCACGACATTTTTTTCGGCATAGCAAACGAACTAAAAGAATTAGTACCGGCTATAAATCAGTTTTGGCCAGAGGCAAATGGTAAAATACATCTTGATGCTTATAGGTTGGTTAATCATGTAGATGGCTATAAAGTAGATATTATAGAAAAATCGGTTCAGAATCAGAGTCAACAAAAGCTGTTCTTTTTAAATCTGGGCGGGTACCAAAGCAATGTATTTGAAGAAATACACTATAAAATGCTTTTAGTTGCATCTGATAAGGCAAGTGCAACGGCAAATGCCAAAAGCAGTACTTTTTTTAAGCAATATTTTAGCCCTCACATTGATGATAAATACGGCGTAGACGTGGATGATGTTTTTGATATAGAGGAAGCTTTGCCTTTAGAGATGAAAGAAAAATATACCATCCAATTCACTTCAGCAGAAGGACTGTCGGTTGATGAGGTTGTATTGGGATACATGCCTATTGATAAGCTTTAAATAAAAAAGCGGCAAACTATTCATTCCATTTAATTTTGTCAGCCCAGGTTCACAACTTTCGTGTGACTTAGCAATTGGCCATAATCTTCTTAAATTGCATTTAAAAGCAAAATATATGTCCATCTTATTCTCTCCTATAAAAATTAAAAACCTGACGCTTAAGAACCGTATTGTGGTTTCACCAATGTGTCAATATTCCTCTGTAGATGGTTTTGCCAACAACTGGCATTTGGTACATCTGGGCAGTAGGGCTGTTGGCGGTGCAGGACTGATCATTACTGAAGCAACTGCCGTTTCTCCAGAAGGCAGGATTTCTATAGTTGACCTAGGGATTTGGAAAGATGAACATCAGGAAAAGTTAAGAGAAATTGTAGATTTTGTACATGCTAATGGTGCAGCTATAGGTGTACAATTGGGACATGCCGGCCGTAAAGCGAGCTTTGATGTGCCATGGGAAAACCCTTCGCAGGTAAGTAAAGAAAATGACGGGTGGGATACTGTGGCTCCAAGTGCTATTCAATTTAATCCCAAAGATAAAATGCCTGTAGCGCTGGATTTGAAAGGAATTGAAAAGGTAAAAGCCGATTTTAAGACTGCAACCTTACGAGCGCTGCAAATTGGCTTTGATGTAGTTGAAATTCATGCCGCTCATGGTTATTTATTGCATCAATTTCTATCTCCATTGAGTAATCAACGTACCGATGAATATGGTGGCAGCTTTGAAAATAGAATTCGTTTACTATTGGAAGTGGTAGCAGCAGTTCAGGAAGTCTGGCCAGCAGAAAATCCCTTGTTCGTGCGCATATCTGCTACAGACTGGGTGTCGGGTGGTTGGAACGAAGATGAATCAGTGCAATTGGCTAAAGTATTAAAAGAACACGGTGTTGATGTCATCGACACTTCTACAGGAGGTTTATCAAGAGAACAGCAGATTCCCGTAGAACCAGGTTATCAGGTACGTTTTGCGGAGAAAATTAAGCAGCAGACAAGCATCGTTACAGGAGCTGTTGGGCTAATTACCAGTGCACAGCAAAGCGAAACAATTTTACAGGAGGGTAAGGCAGATTTGATTTTTATGGCCAGAGAATTGCTTAGAGACCCCTATTTTCCACTGCGAGGCGCCAAGGAAATGGGAGATGATGTGCAATGGCCTTCGCAATATCAAAGGGCTAAATAAGAGGAAATTAGAAGCGTTAAACATAAAAAAAGTCATTTTTGTAAAGAACGAAGTTTTTCTATCTTTATATGGCCAAATGTTAAACGCCTATGAAAAACAGAGGGTTCATATTACTCCTATTTTCGTTTTTTATTCTTGTAGGTAATGTCTTTGCTCAGAAAACAAAGACCACTAGCTTTTTCTTTAAAACGGATTTAAGCGTTTTAGATGATAAACAAACCGAGAGCTTCTCTCAGTTTATCAGCGAGCTTGATTCTACGGATATTATTTCCATTGCTATTTTGGGCTATTGCGATGACCGGGGCAGAATTGGCTATAATGACACGCTTTCTGTTAAAAGGGCCAATTATATTAAAGAATTGCTTTTGGCTAGAGGAGTTGGTGCCGATAAAATCAATCTTTTAACAGGGCATGGAAAAGTCGACCTATCCAAACGTTACAACATTAGTCAGCAGAGGGCTTACAACAGAAGGGTTGATATGGTGATCAGTTACGCTAAGCGTAATTTGGTAATGGATGACTCAATTTTATCAGATACCTTAAAAGTTGGAGATAAAATTGTGCTAGAGAATATTCTGTTTGAAAATAGCCGTTCCGTTCTTTTGGAGGAATCTATTCCTGTGCTCGAAAAAATTACCAATACCATTAAGGAAAAAAGACAGTACAACATTGCCATATTAGGGCATATTTGCTGTAATCCGCCAGGTAGAGATGTAAAGGATTTTGAAACCGGTGAATATAATCTTTCGCACGCCAGGGCAAAAATCATCTACGACTATTTGATATACAGAGGTGTTGATGCCAAACGACTTTCCTATAAAGGGATGATGGCTAACTATCCGTTGGGTAAAGGCGAGAAATATGATCGTAGAGTTGAATTACAAATCACAGGGATTAATAAGGTAAATAATTAAGCCGTGGTCTAAAAGCTTAATGTTTAAAGCTAAAATATTAAATAAGCCACCTAGCCATCTAAACACTTTGCAAAAAAAACTAAAATGTTCTTAGGTGGTTAAAATCCACCATTCAAAAAGATAAAAAATTAAAACCTTATACAGACGTTACAGTTTAACTTGTAGGTTTTTGCTAATTTTAAACTTTAATATAAATAAAAAGCACATGTTAGATAAATTAATGGCCGCACAAGGCAAGGCCGAAGAAATAAAGAAGAGATTAGATGGTATTTCGGTATTTGGAGAAGTAGAAGGAGGCGCTATTAAAGTTACAGCAACAGCTAACAAAGCCATTACTGGCATTAGCATTACCGACGAATTTTATGAGCAGGCAGATAAAGAAGAGTTGGAAGAACTTTTACAGGCTGCAGTAAATAAAGCCTTAGCACAAGCGGATCAAGTGAGCGCTGTAGAGATGCAGGCTGCCACAAAAGAAATGCTAGGTGGTTTTGGAGGTTTATTTGGACAATAATCAATAAATTATGAAGTACACGTATTACGGACAGTCTTGTTTTTTGCTAGAAACATCTTCTGCAAAACTATTATTCGATCCCTTCATTAGTGGTAATCCGTTAGCAAAGCATATTAAGGTAGATGAAATAACTGCCGATTATATCTTGGTAAGCCATGGCCATGGCGATCATGTGGCTGATTTAGTAGATATTGCCAAAAGAACTAATGCTAAAGTGATTTGCATGCCAGAAATTGCCGGTTGGTTACAAAAACAAGGAGTGAGCAACATACACGACATGAATATCGGTAAGTTTAAATTTGACTTTGGAACAGTACGTATGGTGTCGGCTACACACTCTAGCAGCCTTCCTGATGGTTCTTATGGCGGCAACCCAGCAGGCTATGTGCTAGATGTAGATGGAATGCAAATTTACTTCGCGGGCGATACTGGACTAACGCTTGATATGAAATTATTGGCAGAGCTGTACCAATTAGAATATGCCATCTTCCCAATAGGGGGCAATTATACTATGGATCCTGATGATGCTGTAATTGCTGCGGAGTATGTAAACTGTAGTAAAGTAATTGGGGTACATTACGATTCGTTCCCGGTAATTACTATTGATAAGAACTTTGCAGTAGAGAGTTTTAAGAGAGCTCAAAAAACACTTTTATTGCCTGCTATAGGCGAAACATTAGTGTTGTAAGAATATATTAGGCTTACGAAGTTTTAAAAACTTCGTAAGCCTGTAATTTTAATAAGCTTAGCTTTTCTTTTTAACCGCTTCTTTGTTTGCTTTGTACCTCATGTCGGCTGTTCCATCTTTTTTCTTAGGCCCTGGAGCAACAACTTTGGTTCCTTTATTCTCTTTATAGCGCATGTCTGGTGTGCCATCGGCTTTTAGCTTAGCGCCAGTGCTTGCCGCTTTTTTCTCTACTTGTTTAGCTTCTGTTTTAACAGTAGTGGTCGCTTTTTTGGTTTCAGTTTTAACAGCAGTAGTTGCTTTCTTAGGAGCTTGTTTAACAGTTGTTGTTGCAGTTTGTGCAAACGAGGTGCTAAAGCCAAATAAGGCAATAGCAGCTAAGGTTAAGATTTTTTTCATGGTTTACTATTAGATTTAGTGGTATAATAACGACCTAATTTACAGAATATTATTTCTTTAATGAAAACTTAATCGGAATGCTGTATCTGGTTTCCATGATTTCTCCAAACATCTTTCCTGGGGCCCAATCTGGGGCCATTTCTAAAACTCTTATCGCCTCGTTTGCCAGTTCATTATTAGGCGCAGACAAAATCTCGACGTTTTCAATACTTCCATTTTTTTTAACCACAAAGCTTAGATTCACTGTTCCGACTATTCTTTGCTTTAATGATTGTGCGGGATATTTCACCTCAGAAGCCAAGTATTTGTAAAACTCTTTTAGTCCCCCTTCGTAACTGGGAGGTGCAAATAAGTCTTCATATTTTGCCAAGTTTCCTTCTTTGTCGTAATATTTTCCTTCTAATTTTTTACCAGTTTCATCATATGTCTCAGCTCCTGCCGGTTTACCTTCTTTATAGGTGAATTTCCAAGTTCCAGTTTTGGTACCGTTGATGTAATTTCCTTCTTCTTTATTCCCGTTCCAGTATTGTATATATCGCCCATCTAGTTTGCCATAGCTAAAAGTCTCTACTTTCCTATGAGTTTTACCATCGCTATTGTAGGTAATCCATTCGCCATTTTTATGGCCCTTGTCATAAGCTCCCTGCTCTTTGAGTATCCCTTTTTGGTAGCTTGTATATGGCCCTTTTCTAATGGTTAAATCTTTGTCTTCAAAACTAATAACCTCTTGAGCTACATCTTTTCGATCATAAAACGTCACCTGATAAAACTCTCCTGCATGTTTTACTACAGGCCTCCATTTAGAACGAATAGGGTCTTTAGTATACATTGGACTGTTATATACTAAGATAGTGTCTTGCTGGGCAAAGCCGATTTTGGCAATGGTTAGAAAAAGGATAAGCGTTAGTTTTTTCATATTACTGGTTTTTGGTTCGTTCGTTTTTTTGTCCTTGTCATTGCGAGGCACGAAGGGTGCTAATGCGCCTCCAGCCAGTTCAGTCCTTCGCCAATTTCTATTTCAATAGGAACTTCAGTTTTGATGGCTGTTTTCATCCTATTGGTGATAATTTCTTTGACTTGCTCTTTTTCGTTTTTAATTACATCAAAAACCAACTCATCATGTACCTGCATAGTCATTTTTGATTGTAGTTTTTGCGCTACCATATCTTTATGGATGTTGATCATGGCAATCTTAATCATATCCGCTGCAGAGCCTTGTATAGGAGCGTTAATAGCATTTCGTTCTGCGTAACCTCTTACCGTCATATTGGCAGAGTTAATATCCCTCAAATACCTACGGCGGCCCATAATAGTTTCTACGTATCCGTTTTCACGAGCGAAGTTCATCGTGTCGCTCATATAGTTTTTGATACCAGGATATTGGATAAAATATTGTTCGATAATTTCTGCGGCTTCCTTACGTGGAATATTCAGGTTTTGCGATAAGCCAAAGGCCGACTGACCATAAATGATACCAAAGTTTACCGCTTTGGCATTTCTGCGTTGTGTGGAAGTCACCTCGGCTACATCAATACCATACACTTTAGCTGCGGTAGCGGTGTGGATGTCAATACCATTTAAAAAAGCATCTAGCATATTCTGCTCTTTGCTGATTTCGGCAATGATCCTCAGCTCTATTTGCGAATAATCGGCAGATAGTAAGATATGGTCATCATCTCTGGCAATAAAAGCTTTACGCACCTCTCTTCCTCTGTCGGTTTTAATCGGGATATTTTGTAGGTTAGGATTGTTGGAACTCAAACGGCCCGTAGCTGCTACCGCCTGATTATAGCTGGTGTGAACTCTTCCTGTACGTGGATTTACCAATAAAGGCAGCGCATCCACATAAGTAGATTTCAGCTTCTGCATTTGGCGGAAATCTAAAATGTCCTGTACAATATCACTTTTAGCTGCTAGGGCTGTCAATACATCTTCACCGGTTTGGTATTGTCCTGTTTTGGTTTTCTTTGCCTTAGGGTCTAATTTCAAATGGTCAAAAAGCACTTCGCCCAATTGTTTTGGGGAAGCTAGGTTAAATTTAAGTCCAGCTTTTTCATACACATTCAATTCGGCTTTTGTGATTTCTTCCTGTAACTGCGCTGAGTAAGTACTTAGGGTATCAATATCAATCCTAACCCCTTCTTTTTCCATATCTGCTAGCACGTAAATCAACGGATTTTCTATTTCAGAAGCTAGTTTTTGGGCATTTCTTTCCTGTAACATGGGCTCAAAAACATTGGCCAACTGTAAGGTCACATCGGCATCTTCGGCGGCGTAGTCCACTACCTTTTCCACAGGAACATCTTTCATGTTTAACTGCCCTTTTCCTTTTGCTCCAATTAATGAAGTAATGGAAATAGGAGTATAGCCCAAATAATTTTCAGACAGTACGTCCATATTGTGTCTGGTATCAGGGTCAATGAGATAATGGGCCAACATGGTGTCAAATAATTCGCCTTTAAGCTCAAAGCCGTACCATTTTAAAACCAACAGATCATACTTAATGTTCTGCCCTATTTTAGTGATCCTTTCGTTTTCAAAAACAGCCCTAAAATCTTCTAAAATGGCTAATGTTTCTTCTTTGTTTTGTGACGTTGGAATATAATATCCCTTTCCAGCTTCTATCGAAAATGACAGACCAACCAAGTCTACCAAATTTGCATCTATTCCAGTAGTTTCTGTATCGAATGAAATTTTTGGCTGTTGTAGCAAAAGCTGAGCAAGCTCTCTCCTTTTTTCGGCCGTGTCTATTAGCAGGTAATCGTGGGGCGTGTTGTCAATATTTTTGGCGTCAATAGGCGTGTCAAATAAAGAAGGTTGGTTGTCTATTTCTTTACTAGGCGATGTCACTGCATTACCGAATAAATCTTGCTGAACAGGACCTTTGCCCTCATTTACGGTAAAGCTTTCGCCAAATACACGCTTACCGATGGTTCTAAATTCCAGTTCGGCAAACAAAGGTTCTAGTAATTCCTTGCTTGGATCTTCAAGCAATAGCTGTTGCTCATTAAATTCTATCGGGACATTTAAAATAATGGTCGCTAGTTTTTTGGAAATCAATCCCAACTCTACATTGTTCTCAATGTTTTCTCTTTGTTTTCCTTTCAGTTCATGGCTGTTGGCAAAAATATTCTCCATGCTGCCGTATTGCTTGATCAATGCCTTAGCTGTTTTTTCGCCTATACTCGGAATGCCTGGGATATTGTCTACGGCATCACCCCACAAGCCCAAAATATCAATCACTTGGTCAACTCTTTCAATCTCCCATTTGGCCAATACTTCTTTTACGCCTAAAATTTCCATATCGTTACCCATACGAGCAGGTTTGTAAATGAAAATATTATCTGATACCAATTGGGCGAAATCTTTATCAGGAGTCATGCAATATACCTGGAAGCCTTGTTTTTCACCCTCCTTGGCTAAAGTGCCGATAATGTCATCAGCTTCGTAGCCGTCTTTGGTAATTACTGGGATATTAAAACCTTCTATCAGCCTAAAAATATAGGGGATGGCTTTTGATAAATCTTCGGGCATAGCTTCACGATGAGCTTTGTAGGCTTCAAATTCTGTATGCCTATCTGTTGGTGCTTCTGTATCAAAAACCACTGCAATATGTGTAGGTCTTTCCTTTTTAAGTACCTCCAAAAGGGTGTTGGTAAAGCCCATTACGGCTGAGGTATTAATGCCTGTAGAGGTAAATCGTGGATTTTTACTTAGGGCAAAATGTGCACGGTAAATAAGTGCCATTCCATCTAAAAGGAAAAGTTTTTTGTTGCTCATTTTTTGTAAATTGAGTGGATAGAAATCTTAACCTTGTAAAGTTATAGAATAACAGCAAAGCTGAAGTATATAATTTATTTTTTAACTGGCTTTGGGAAAGAGCACCTTTCAAGTTTGTTAATAAATGTTATCATGACAACAATCCTACATTATTTTGCGTTAATTTGAGCATGAAAGTTTTAAAGCTTGTTGTGATCTTTTGTTTGCTAGCGCTAGGTGCCAAGGCTCAGGACGCTGTGTTGATCAGTGAGGGTAATTTTGTGAGAGGAGAAATTAAAGGAACAAACTTCGAGTCAGTATTTATACAGCTAGAAGATCAAGGTGTTAAAGAGTATAAAGCCAAGGATATTAAATCTTTTTTGTGGAATGGCGATACTTATGAGAGTAAACCTATTATCATCGGTAAAAAGGCGGCCATTAAGTTTTTTAAATTGATAGAGGGAGGAAAGGTTAATCTGTATGCTTATGGAAGTACTTCTGGAGTTGAGGAACCAGTGGCTCAACCAAGGGTAAAAGCCCGCCCTTCAGTAGGTATTGGCATGGGTACCGGAGGTATTGGTGGTGGATTGGGTGGAGGCGTAAGCATTAATTTGGGAGGCCGAAGGGCAGCACCAGAGCAACCTGCAGGAGCTCCACCAAAAGCTAAAGTTTTCTATTTTATCGAAAAGCCTGGAACGGGACCTATACAAGAGATTGCTGCAGATGGATCTAGAACATCTGCAACCAAAGCCTTATTGCTTCAAAAGCTCACTGGTGATGAAGGCTTAACTGAAAGCATCAAAGCTACAGAGGTTTTCGATGAAAAAATAATCATTGCCTTAGTGAAATCTTATAACGAATCGGTGAAGTAAAGGATGTTAAGAGTCGGTCTTTTTTGAAGGATTAATGGTTAAGCCCAGGGCTAATAGAAGAAGACCTACAATAGACATTAAAATCAGTAAGTTTTGGCTCTTAAGTCTTACATCTTGAGGGTGGATTTCAGTTCTGCCATCTAAATCTAACCTAAAAATTTCAGGTTGATCTTCATTAAGATAGCTTTCCTTAAACCATACAGTTATCATTTCTGTATTTTTTAATGCTTCGTTTAAGTTGTAATATGTTGTATTGGAATTATAGGTGTCAATATTGCCTAAATGTTCTCTTAAGTAAAAGATTTGCGGGTATCCCGTTAATTTAAATTCTAAAGAACTTCTTTTGCTGTTTGTTTCTAAAATTCCTTTTTTGTTAGGAATATCTTCTACATAAGCCTTGCTGTGGGCAACTTTTCCCTGTATTTTTGTAAGTTGGTTTTCTGAAATAAATGCTGAAGGTAGAAAAAGAATGCAAGCGCCAATGATGATACCTACACCACTCATTGTTGCTTTATTTTTAAAAAGAAGATTAAAGTATTTCATGGCTACTCTAAACTCTATCTGAATGTCCCAAAGATTTTTCGGGACAAGTAATATCACGAACCAGTTGTTTTAGTTCTTTAATCTCTGGGAAACGCCCCTTAATTTTTCGGTCAAAAATCAAATTATCGTTAACAGAAATGAGAAAAGTTCCATTTTTTTCGCTTGGCTTTAATGTTATACCACCGAGTTCCTGAGAGAAAGTAGTCAGTAGCTCTTGTGCAAAATAGGTTGAACGCAACATCCATCCACATTTTGGACAATATTCTATGGAAACAATAGGTTTTTGCATAAGAGATTATTTTATAAACTAAAATCTACTTCTGCAAATCATCCCAGAACTCAACTGCTCTGCGATAATGTGGAATGACAATGGAGCCACCAACCAAATTGGCAATCATGAAAATTTCATTCATTTCTTCGTTGGTCACCCCTTCATTGTAACATTTTTCCAAATGATATTTGATACAATCATCACACCTTAAAACCATAGAAGCTACCAAGCCAAGCATTTCTTTTGTTTTTACGTTTAAAGCACCATCAGCGTAAGAGGTGGTATCTAGCGCAAAGAAACGTTTAATATTGGTATTGGCCGTTTCCATAATTCTATCGTTCATTTTAGTACGATAGTTATTGAATTCTTCTACTAATTTTCCCATTGTTATAATGTTGAATGATTGAGTTTTGAATGATTGAATGTTATTTGCGGTTTTTGATTGTTTAGGTGTCTTGTTTTTTAGAGGCAAATGAATCTTGGAGAATAGATAGGTTTAAACAACCAAAACCAATCAACTAACCAACCACTATATTTCCTGCAAAGGATCCCAAAACACTTTCTTAAAATCCTTTATCTTATCGTTTACGACAGTAATGCCCTCTTTTTCCAATAATTCCTGCATGAGCGTTGGGGGCGAAAAATGAAACCTGCCTGTTAATAGTCCGCTGCTGTTCACAATCCTATGGGCGGGAACTTTAGGGCTTGCTGTACCGGCATAAGCCATGGCATGGCCCACCATTCGCGACGAATTGGCTACACCTAAAGCTTTGGCGATGGCCCCATAAGAAGTAACCCTACCTTTAGGTACTAACCTTGCTACTTCATAGACTTGTTCATAAAAGTTGGTATCCATTTTTCAAAGTAAAGAGGTGAAAACTAAGTACGCTCGTCATCTTCACTAGAAGAGAGACCTAACGAGCTGCAAATATAAAATTAAAGTATTTTGTTAGATTTCTCCTCATTCTTCGTCGAAATGACGAACAGTCTCTTAATTAAAAGAAAACTGAATATAATTGATGTTTTTGTCTTTTTTAAGATAGATGTTTTCGTAATGCGTTTTAATAGAAAGCACCTCATCTACTAGATCAGATTGGTATAAATGATCGGTATCCTTATGGGTAAGCAATTCCAGCTCCGTCACTTTCTCTTTGGTGTAACTGTATAAGCCATCGTTATCTGTTTTCAGATTGATTTTCCCTCCATTACGAAGTAGCACTTTATATTTCGATAAAAAAAACGGAGAAGTTAAACGCTTGCGTTCCCTGCTGATTTGTGGTTGCGGGTCGGCGAAAGTAATCCAAATTTCATCGATTTCTTTCTCGCCAAAATAGTCTAAAAGGTCCTCAATCTGTATACGCAAAAAAGCAAGATTACTGATGCCCTCTTCTACACCTGTCTTAGCTCCTCGCCAAATTCTGTTCCCTTTTAAATCAACGCCAATAAAGTTTTTTTCAGGAAATAACTTGGCAAGGTTCACGGCATATTCACCCTTACCACAAGCCAATTCTAACACCATAGGATGCTCATTTTTAAAATGATCTTTTGCCCATTTACCTTTTAAAGGCTTACCCTCTTCTAACTGATATACATTTGGAAAGGTATTGATTTCAGCAAACTTTCTTAATTTATCTTTTCCCACTATCAAAAATTAAAGTGCAAAAGTAAGATTTAATTGTCTATTTCGTTCTCAGTGGGAAGTAACTATTACGGAAAATAAACGTCTTAATCAGAAATTTAACGTTTTATTAAGATTTACGTGCCGACAAACTATTTAACTTGCGAAAAAAATTAATGATTGCATAGGGGTATGTACAGTTCTCGCTGTCATATCATTAAAACCATTAATTAACCACAAATCCCAACACATAAATGACATCCAAAATTTTTAAACTCCTCGTCCCCCTACTCTTTATCTGCTTTTTATCTTTTGCTCAACAAACTTTTAAAATTTCTGGTCGTGTAAAATCTTCAGATGGCGCTGTTGAGGCTGCCACCATCCACATTGTGGAAGAGAAACGTAATGTAATGGCCGATAGTCTTGGTTATTATGATGTTGAACTTAAGGCTGGGAATTACACTTTCGTGATCAGTGCGGTAGGCATGAATACCCTTCGAAAATCAGTAAAGGCGAATAGAAATCATACAGTTGATTTCCAATTGGAAGACAGTGCCAATAAGCTCGACGAAATTGTAATCTCTACAACAAGAGACGATCGAAGCCTGGCTAGCCCACAAATGGGTGCTGAACGCTTAACTATGAAAGCAATCAAGAACATTCCGCTTATTTTTGGCGAACGTGATGTGATGAAAGCCATCCAACTATTGCCCGGCATTAAATCGGCGGGCGAAGGCGGTGCAGGTATTTACGTTCGTGGAGGCTCCGCCGATCAAAACTTGGTGTTGATGGATGACGTCCCGGTTTACAATGCCGCACATTTGCTAGGTTTTTTCTCCACTTTTAATCCTGATGCAGTGGAAGACATCACTGTTTATAAAACGGGTATGCCTTCGCAGTTTGGTGGTCGTTTATCTTCAGTACTTGATATTAAGATGCGACAAGGTGATGCCGAGAAGTTTTCAGCTTCAGGAGGTATTGGGTTAATTTCATCTAAACTTACTTTGGAAGGTCCGATCAAGAAAGAGAAATCATCTTTTCTGGTTTCTGCTAGAAGAACTTATGTAGATGCCCTTTTAAAGTTGTCGCCAGACAGTACCATTAACCAAAATACCATGTATTTTTACGATGTAAATGGCAGGGCCGATTTCCAACTGGGAGAGAATGATAAACTGACCTTCAGCGGTTATTTAGGTAGCGATAAACTTGGCGTTGCCAAAACCTTTACCCTAACTTGGGGAAATGCCATTGCCAGTGCACAGTGGAAGCACTTGTATTCGTCAAAATTGAATTCAACTACGACGGCTTCATTTACTCGTTATCAAAATAAAATTGGAATCAACACTGGAATTGACAACGTACAAATCTATTCGCAATTGAATGATTGGGCCTTAAAGCATAACTTCTTTTGGCAGGCTTCTGATCAAAACTTGATCAAGTTTGGCTTTAACTCCATTTATCACAAGGTAACGCCAGGTGAGATTACTTCCGAAGGACCATCGAGCTATAACCCGGTAAACTATCAGGAAAGATTTTCGTTGGAAAATGCAGTGTTCGCCTCAAGCGATTGGCAAGCAACGGAAAAACTTAACATTGGTTTTGGTTTGCGTTTAACAGGATTCAGTGTGTTAGGTGGTGGTGATTTCTTAACGGTTGACCCTAATGGAAATGTAACGAACTCAACCTATTATAAAAAAGGAGAATTGGTAAAAACCTATCTGAATTTGGAACCACGTTTATCTTTAAGCTATTTGCTTAATGCACAAAGCTCGGTGAAAGCTTCTTATGTAAGAAATGCGCAGAACATGCACATGATTTCCAACTCTACATCGAGCAGGCCTAGCGATAAATGGCTGCCAAGCTCTCTGATGGTAAAACCCGAAGTTTCGGACCAATTTGCAGTAGGCTACTACAGAAATTTGTTTGATAATGCTTTTGAACTAAATGTGGAAAGCTATTACAAAACGATGGATAATCAAATCGACTATCGTGATGGTGCTGAAACCTTTAACTCTGATAATATTGAAACGCAATTGTTGTATGGTATTGGCAGAGCCTATGGTTTAGAAGTTTTATTTAAGAAGAAAAAAGGTGATTTTACAGGTTGGTTAAGCTATACCCTATCTAAAACTGAAAGACAGATTGATGGGATTAACGGCGGTAACTGGTACAGTGCTCGTCAGGATCGTACTCACGAAGTTGCTTTGGTAGGTTCATATCAACTCAATAAAAGATGGAGCTTATCGGCTTCGTGGATTTATTATACCGGCGATGCTATTACCTTCCCAACTGGAAAATATAACATGGATGGTCAAGTTTTCTTTTATTATACCGATAGAAATACTTACCGCATGCCAGCTTACCACCGTTTAGATTTGGGTGCGAACCTTCAATTGAAAAAGAGGAAGAATTTTAGCTCAGAGCTGTCGTTCAGCTTGTATAATGCCTACGGAAGAAAAAATGCCTATACCATCAACTTCCGTGAAGCAGAAAACGATCCTTCGAGAACTGAAGTGGTACGTACGACCTTATTCCAGTTCCTTCCTTCAGTTTCTTATAATTTCAAATTTTAATATTTCTGAAAATGAATAACTTAAAATATATCCTTTCCCTAATTGCAGTAGTTATTTGCCTTTCCTCATGTGAAGATGTTATTGAGCTTAAATTAGATACCGCTGCTGAAAAATATGTAATAGAAGCTAACCTGACCGATCAGGCCAATGGTGCGAGAGTACTCATTAGCAAAACCAAAAGCTTTAAAAGTATTAATGATTTTGCAGGTGTTTCTGGGGCTGTAGTGGAAATTGAAGATCAGCAAGGTAACGTTACCCGCATAACCGAAAGTGCAAATAAAGGGGTTTATACCCACAGCACTTTAAAAGGGACTCCTACACAAACCTATAAATTAAAAATAACGGTTGGTGCTGAAGTATTTACTTCTACTTGTGTAATGCCAGCGGTGGTTCCTTTGGAAGATGTTTATCAGTATGAATTAAGCTTATTTGATGGGCCTAGAATATTTACCCATGCGAAGTATACGGATCCTATTGGCGTAAAAAATTTCTATCGCTTTATCGAGTATAAAAATAACGTTTATACCAAATCAATCATGGCTTCTAACGATGAATTTACAGATGGCAAGCAAGTTAATCAGACCATTTTCCCTTACGAGTTTACAGACGAAACCAAACTCAAGAAAGGTGATAAAATTAAGCTTGAGTTTTTAACCATTGATGAGCCCGTTTACAAATATTGGTTCAGTGTAGATAACGGAGCACAAGGCGGTGGCGATAGTGCGGCACCAGTTAACCCAGTAACCAACATTAAAGGTGGTGCCATAGGCTATTTTAGCGCACACACTATACAAAGTAAAGAATACACCGTTAAATAGGTTTCAAAAAAACTACTTCGCACCATTCCAAATGTCCACGGGGATTGCATCTTCGCATGGGCATTTGGTCTTATTAACGGCAATTAACTTTATAGACGAAGCAACTTTGGTAGCATAGTCCTTAAACCCATCCTCGTTCATGCTGCTACGAGCCATTGCCGCAGCGGCACAAAAAGACCATAACTGCGCATCCTTTTTGTCGCTCAACATCTTGGCCTTGTATTTTTCGGCAAGGGCAAAATAGGTATTAAACTGGTCATTAGAAGCTGTTGCGTTCTTACTGCTAAGCGTAAGCGTATAACGGCTACTATTGGCTGCCGGCTTAAAAGTTTGTATGGTTGTAGGACTAGTTACCTCTATGCGGTAATCAATTTTGTTGGTGGGATGGATAAATTGAAATACATTCCCTTCAAGCTTGTGATATACCGAGGTACGATTGGGTTCAATCAACGTGAGTTCCTTGTCGGCAAAGTTAATCGTAACCGTATAATAGCCATCTTCAGTAGTATATTGCCCTGAAGTAAGCTTGATTTGCGCACTTGCACTACCCCCAATGAAGCAAAGTAGTGCAATGATTAAAAATCTTAAGGACATTGTGCTTTTCTTCTATTTGCCTCTGAAAAGTTATCGGCATCATTACAGCCGTAAGTACGGGCATAGTATTCCCAATTAGCTTTGCAGGTGGCGGATAAACGATTAGGGATTTGAATGGTGTTTTTTCTCCCTGTTGGGCAAGTATAACTGTAGGTGTAAGTAGAATTGTCTACTTTTTTTTCCTCTTCGGGCTCTTCTTCAAGCAGCTCGCAACCGAAAGCTAAAAGGCAGCCGGCCATTAATAGAAATAATTTTTTACTTGTTTTCATGTTAATAAGATTTATTGATATCTCAAAGCTAGGGCTAGTTTCAGCTCGGTCAAATACTCATTTTTGAGTATTTTTAAGGCGCTCTATTTGTCTATAAATCAATAGTGTTTGGCGAATTTTGACACTATAATTAGTCTGTTGGGTCTTGTTTTGTAATAATATTTTATAAATTTATAACAGAGCAAATTAAATATCAATTTTAACTATATGACACTCGTACAACTTGAATACATTGTCGCCGTTGATACTTATCGTAGTTTCGTAAGTGCAGCAGAGAAATGCTTTGTCACCCAACCAACTTTAAGTATGCAAATACAGAAATTGGAGGAATTTTTAAATGTTAAGATTTTTGATCGCAGCAAGCAACCTGTAACCCCAACAGAAATTGGCTCACAGATTATTGAACAGGCAAGGGTGGTGCTACAGGAAAATAGCAAGATCAAGGAAATCATTAGCAATCAGCAACAAGATATTACTGGAGAACTTAAAATAGGGATTATTCCAACAATTGCACCTTATCTGTTGCCAGAGGTGATTGCTTCAATGCTCGAAAAATACCCCGAATTGAAATTGATGATCTGGGAATATACGACCGAAGATATTATACACCATCTAAAAACAGGCGTGATAGATTGCGGTATTTTAGCTACCCCTTTGGTAGATGCCAATATTGTTGAACAGCCGCTTTACTATGAAACCTTTGTAGGCTACGTGAGCAAAAACAGCAAGCTATTCAAAAAGAAAGCCATTGATGCTGAAGATTTCGAGGAAGAGAATATTTGGTTGTTAAATGAAGGACACTGTATGCGCTCGCAGGTTTTGAATATTTGTAGATCAACCAAAAACAATAAACTGCAAGCACTTACTTATAACACTGGTAGTGTAGAAACCCTGATCAGAATGGTGGATGTAAATGATGGAACTACCCTGCTCCCTGAACTTTCGTTACACGATTTGAACAGTAAACAGCTTAACAAGGTGCGTTACTTTAGGTCACCAGAGCCAGTGCGTGAAATTAGTTTGGTGACGCACAAAAGCTTTGTGAAAAAGAAAATGCTGAATGCCTTGAAAGAGGAAATATTAGCATTAATTCCAAAAGGAATGAAGAACAGAAAGAAGAAAGATGTTGTTGGGATTTAAAACCATCATACATCTAAATACTCTGAGTTTTTCAGCTTGTTTGGTTTCAGATAAATGAATTGACGTTTTGCATCAATGATCAAGTTGAAGCGTTTTAAAATATCACCACCCAATATGCTCATTTTTTGACGGCCAATAGCGCCATCAAAAAAGCCAACTGGAATATTTTTAAGATCGAAACGCCCTAAAATAAAGTTAGGGAGAACTGCTTTTTTGGTCTTTAATATATTTCCATAAGAGTCTTTTAACTGCTTTTCACTAGTGATCTTAAGTTGTGCTGATAGCTTGTTCGTATTAGAATATTGATCATCAAATAAGATTGAACCCGCATATCCAGAATGGATCAGGAATTTATTACTAACGCTGGCGCTGCCAAGTTCGCAGTTGGCAGATACAAACATCATTTCGTCGTGGTAATCAATACTTAGTTTCTGATATTGCCCAATGTCTTTTGGAAGCTCCTCGTTAATGGTAATTGTGCTTTTTTCAAAGTTAATACCTACTATTTTATCCTTAAATAGATCTAACCCAAATTTGCCATCTGTATTAGGGCCAGAATTTTTATTTTCCCAAATAGGTGTTTTGGGCCAAGAGAAGCTACCAATTTGTAGTTCGTTGTGGCTGCTAAATCTAGAAGTGTTCCCCGATCCACCCCAGCTGCTTACACTATCGGTTCTTTCAAATTTTACACTCTTGATTTTTTTTAGGGCTTCCTCGGTTAGGGTTACTGATGAGGCTGCTAAATGAAACATTAGGTTTACGGTATCTTTTTTATTAATAATTGTTTTAATTGCGATATTATTGTGCGCAGTCAGTTGAAAGGGTATTTGATTGGTTTGGGCCATTATTTTGTTTGTCCATAAACAAAAAAAGAGCGCCATTATTTTTAGAATTTTCATAGTTGTTGATTAGTGGTTTTCTTATTGAAGAAGTTCATTTTTATAGAGCAAACAATCGCAATTAAAAAGATTCCCAAGGTAATGAAGTCGACGATACTATCTGAAATGTTAAGTCCAGTAATATGGTCTAGGTGATATTTGACGAAGGAATTGGGCAAATTGGTTTCTCCCAATGCGGTTTTTACTCGCCACTGCCATTCGGTAATGGGACAATAACCTAAACCATACCAAATGCCCAAAATAAGCCAGCAAAATAAAGTAATACCCACAATGTATAAATGGAGTTTTCGGGTTTTGGGCCAAATCCAAGCAAAAAGATTTGCCCCAATAACGAGCAGATGCACAAAGGTTAAAAAATAATCTAGAAATTGAAGGCTCACGGGGTTCCGCTTCCAGATTTAAGTCCTTCGATGCCAACCACTTTTTCCTCTTCTTCACCTTTTTTCTTTTTCTTCTTTTTCTTGGTTGGATCTACCCCGTTCAAACGATCTTCGATCACTTTGTCAAACTCTACAATTTGTTCCGGTTTTAATACCGCTTTAATGTTTTTGTTGGTCTCGTTATTTAGTCGATACAGCTTCGACACTTCCTCATCATTATAGCCAGTAGCTTGTTGTTTCTTGCTTAGGGCAATCTGCTCTTTTGCTAAATTATAGGCATAGTTATAAATCACGCTTTTTTGCGTGGCACTTAGTTTTAAACGAGTTTCCAGTTCGTCTACGTTCTTTTTGGCTAATTCTTCGGGCGTAGGCATTTTTTGCTGTGCCAATGCTGCTGTTGACAGTGCCGAAACGAATAAAAGAGCAGATAAAAACTTTTTCATGATGCTTAACTATGTTTAAACGCTGCAATTTAGGAAAAATTTATTTGTTCACTGTTACTCTTCATTTCGTCCCTTTTCATAATAGCGACTTTGTTTAATCTAGGCTGTAAAAACCAAATGCCAATGGGTAAAAAAAGAATTAGAAAAAAATCACCTGCATAATCACTAAAGTTAGCTTCGCGACCTAGTTCTATTGATTTCAATGCCTTGGCTGAAAAGGCTAGAGAATAAAAATAAGCAAAAATAGCATACAAAAAGGCTAGGGCCGGTAATCCAGTGAAGGTTAAAGTTTCTCCTTCTTCTACAAATACAAAAGCCCCAATGAGAACTACAAGCCAAATGAAAACATTAATTAAAAAGAAATTGAAATTTACGGTCACTCTTTTGGGTAATAAATAATTTAATTCATTGCCTACAATAATCGGCCATAAGCTATAAATAACAATACCAATTATTGTACAGATCCAAGAGGCTGTTGGGTTATTTGTTATCGTTAGATTTTGTAAAAATAAGCCAATGATGATAATCAAAAATGCTTGCCAGTGTTTTAGGGATAAGAATTTCATTTAGACGGATTTAGTAGGTTGAACGGCCGAAAAGTAATAAGAGATTCGGATTTTTAGTTGCAGCTTAAAAAAGATAGATGCCTCTGAAGAATATTTTTTCTTGTTAGATTTTTGAATTAAAAAGGTTGTTTGCTCTCATTCCTCGGCTAATTTAGTTAAAGAGCAAATTAAATAAAAATGGCATTCTTTGTGATGAATTTTTAAAATAAACCCGATTGAAGTGCCGCGGTAGACAGGGAAATCCTTTTTGTAGCTGTCATCCTGAGCTTCCCGAAAAATCGGGACAAGTTGTCGAAGGATTTTGTCAACATGCAAACATCTCGATAAATTCAGTGAGACAAAGGACAGTGATAAAAAGATTGCAACAAAAAGCGGGACATCAATCACGATAGTCCCGCTCTATTGCTTTTCTAAAAGAAAATCGAATTATTTACCTAATGCTTTTTTGTAACGTTCAGCTACAGCATCCCAGTTTACTACGTTCCAAATTGCCGCTAGGTAATCAGGGCGTTTGTTTTGGTATTTTAAATAGTAAGCGTGCTCCCAAACATCGATACCGAAAATAGGGGTACCTTTTTGCTCAGCAATATCCATTAAAGGATTGTCTTGGTTAGCCGTAGAAGACACGAACAATTTACCGTCGGCACCTACTGAAAGCCAAGCCCAGCCAGAACCAAAACGAGTTGCACCAGCATCTTGTAGTTTTGTTTTTAAATCAGCAAAAGAACCAAAAGTATCGTTAATTGCTTTAGCTAAATCGCCAGTTGGCTCACCACCTTTATTTGGGCCTAAAACAGTCCAGAAAAGAGAGTGGTTATAGTGACCACCACCATTGTTGCGTACTGCAGCAGGATATTTAGAAATGTTTTTGATGATGTCATCCAAATTGGCATTTGCTTCTGGTTTGCCTTCCAAAGCCTTGTTTAAATTGGTAACATAAGCTTGGTGGTGCTTGCCATGGTGAATTTCCATGGTTGCTTTGTCGATATGTGGTTCTAAAGCGTCGGTTGCGTATGCTAACGCAGGTAATTCAAAAGCCATAATATTTATTTTTTTAAGGTTATTTAAATGTTATCTCTACAAATATAACAGAGAAAGATTAAGTTTTATTCAATTGTTTGTCAAGTTTACTTGCGCTTATTGATAAAAAAGGCAGACATGAGGCTACCGCATTCTTCGGCCAAAACACCTCCTTTTAACAACGTTTTGGGATGCAAAAGGTTTTGGCTAATCTTGGTAAAGCCACGCTTTTCTTCGTTGGCACCGTAAACAATCCTACTGATCTGTGTCCAGTAACTAGCGCCTGCGCACATTACGCAAGGTTCAATGGTTACATATAGTGTACAATCCTTAAGATATTTGCCGCCCAAAGTTTGTGCGGCAGCGGTAAAGGCCTGCATTTCGGCATGTGCTGTAACATCGTTAAGCTGTTCGGTAAGATTGTAGCCTCTGCCAATCACTTTACCTTTACAAACCACTACAGCGCCAATAGGTATTTCTTGCGCATCATAAGCTTTCTTGGCCTCGTTGAGCGCTAAGCGCATAAAATGTTCATCTTCTTGCTGTGGATTGGCGTTTTCTTCGAAATTATAGAAGGACATTTGGTTAATCGTTTAACTGGTGGGATTGTTTTTTGTTTGAACAAGGAATAAGGAGCAAAGAATAAGGATATAGGTTGCCATTTTTGTCTTTTAGCTTTGTTCCTTCATCCTTAATCTAGATTAATTTACTACCATTTGGTACTTTTCGTTCAACACTGCTCAGTACAATGTCTCCATTTTCATCAGCAAAACCAGTGACTAAAAATTCGCTCATGAACTTACCAATTTGCTTTTTGGGAAAATTAACGACCCCGATGATTTGACGGCCGATTAATTCCTCTAAAGTATAGTGTTTAGTGATTTGTGCACTACTCATTTTAATGCCAAGTTCACCAAAATCAACTTTCACTTTATAGGCCGGTTTGCGTGCTTCGGGATATTCAAAAGCATCTACAATGGTGCCTACCCTTAGTTCAACCTTTTCAAAATCGTTCCAACTAATTTCTTCCATGTGGTAAAAATACTATTAACCTGAGTTCAATTACTAATTTATTAGCAATTAATCTATAAAACTGATGGTGAACTAAATTCAGCATGACGGAGCATTGATTTAGTGTCACCCGGAATTTATTTCAGGGTCTGCGACACATTAAAAGCGTTATAATAATCGAACTCAGGTTATAGACCTTGTTTTTATTACCTTTGCGCTATGGTAGAAATCAAGCTAAAAAAAGGAAAAGAAAAAGCAGTATATCAACGACATCCTTGGGTGTTTTCTGGCGCTTTGGACAAGGTAAAAGGAAAACCTGAAAACGGTGATGTCGTGAAAGTATTAGATGCGCAGAGTGAGTTTTTAGCCTATGGTTACTATAACGACCAATCGCGTGTGGCTATCAGGCTGCTAGAATGGGATGAAAACGTGAATATTGATGAAGCTTGGTATGAACAAAAAATTAAGACTGCCATCGCGGGTAGAGCTCATTTATTGGTCAAAGAAGAAACCACAGCTTGCCGTTTGATTTTTAGCGAAGCTGATTTTTTACCTGGTCTGATTGTAGACCGCTATGCAGATTTCCTTTCGGTGCAGATATTGAGCTCTGGCATTGAAAAAGCGAAAGATATTATCATTAAAATATTGGTAAAGCATTTGAAACCCAAAGGTATTTTCGACAGAAGTGATGCTACTGCCCGTACCCATGAAGGAATTACTGCTGAAAATGGATTGCTTTGGGGCGAAAACCCAGCGGAATTTATAGAGGTAAAGGAAAACGGCATAAAATATCACATCAATATTGCAGAAGGACAAAAATCGGGCTTTTACTGCGATCAGCGTGATAACCGAGGTATTCTAGCCTCATATAGTAAAGGGAAAACTGTGTTAGACTGTTTCAGTTATAGTGGTGGTTTTAGCCTAAATGCTTTTGCACAAGGAGCCACGGAAGTGACCAGTGTGGATAGTTCGGCCTTGGCCATTGAAACCCTAAAACAAAATATTGAGTTGAACCAGTTTGATGCTTCCAAGCATATTGCTATTCAAAGCGATGTAAACAAACAGTTGCGTCAATTTAACGACGAAGATAAAAAGTTTGATATTGTAGTGTTGGATCCGCCGAAGTATGCGCCCTCACGTTCGGCTTTGGATAGGGCTGCAAGAGCGTACAAGGATTTGAACCGCAGAGGCTTGATGCTGTTGGAAAGCGGTGGGTTGCTGGCTACCTTTTCTTGCTCTGGTGCGGTGGATATTGAAACCTTTAAACAAATCATTGCTTGGGCGGCATTGGATGCAGGTAAAGAAGTACAAATTATCAAACAATTTTGCCAGCCTGAGGATCACCCAGTAAGGTTATCATTTCCAGAAGGAGAATATTTAAAAGGATTATTGCTGCGAGTAGTTTAAATATTTGAAAAAATATCTAACTATTTTTCTAATTTGTTGTTAACTAACAACAAACAGAAAAACCTATGCTTCTTGTTAAGAATATTAGGCTAAGTAGAATCATCATTAATACTTGGCATGTAGATCTAATCATGATCGCGTCCTGCATGGGCGCTTATTTTATCCGCGAATATCTTATTGCCTATCATTTTTCCATTCCAACCATTATTCCTACGGTACTGGGTACGGCCATTGCCTTCTTTATAGGTTTTAATAATAACCAAGCTTATGATAGGTGGTGGGAAGCCAGGAAGGTTTGGGGTGGTTTGGTGAATGATTCGCGTTCGTTTGCACGCAGTTTGCTTAGTTATGTGCCGCAAAGCAATGAGAATAATGAGATTGTACAGAGAATGATTCGCAGGCACATCGCTTTTTTATATGCCTTAAAAGCCAATCTGCGTGGAACAGTAGATTTAATTTATGTGAAATATTTGGATGATGCTGAGCGAATTGAAATAGACAGACATAAAAATCTACACAATGCTATCCTTCTAAAACAATCAGAAGATTTGGAGCGGTTATCTCGTAGTGGACAGATAGACGGCTTTAAGTTCATTCAAATCAATGAGCTGTTGATGAGGTTTAGTGATCAAATGGGGATGAGCGAACGCATTAAAAACACGGTTTTTCCTACTACTTACAGCTATTTAACCAAGGTTTTTATTTGGCTTTTTGTAGTTACTTTTACCTTGGTAATCAGTCAAGAAATGGGTGTTTGGTCTATTTTCATGGGTTGGATGATTGGCTTTGTATTCGTTTCTACCCAAATTAACGGAATGAACTTGGTAGACCCTTTTGAAAATAACGTTGCGGGTATCCCTTTAAATCAGATTACCCGGACCATAGAGATTAATTTGTTGCAAATGATGGGTGAGGAAGATGTTCCGCCACCAATTTTGCCGATTAATGATGAGTATGTGCTTTAGTATATTGCATGGCTGCTTTGCGGTCTTGGCGTATCTTATCCTTTCTTAGTGGTTTAATTTTTTTTACCGCAAAGGTTTTGCGAAGTTTCGCCAAGAACGCAAAGATATCCTGAGAACTATGAGGTTTTGAATTTTGTTCTACTTACTGGAGATGATACGAGGAACCCCATAGTAAAGCGTTAGATTTCTCGACTTTACTGCGTTCCGCTCGAAATGACGTCACCCACGGGTGTATACTCCACAAAAAAGCCCAACGAAATCATCCGCTGGGCCTTCAAATAGTGTTGCTTGATTTTAAAGCTCTTCTGAATTTGTGGGCAATTCATCAAACTCGCCTGCTAAGGCGTATTTTCCAAAAATTACTAATCCTGCGGCAATCGGAATAAAGATGAGCAGAATGATTCCCCACTGAAGGGCAGTGTTGGTTTGGTCAATTCCGGCAGGTGCAGAGCTGACTTTATCCCAAGCTTGCCAAAACATAAATATCGTAGAAAGTGGTCCTAAAAGGATCCATACAATGCCTAAAGTTCTTTTTAATGCTTTCATGGTTTAGTCGTTTACGTTTTCGTCTCTTTTGTTAGATAAATAAATGCTGCCTATAAAAAAGCATAATGCCGCTATACCAATTGGATACCACAGTCCTGATAAAGGTGTAGAGCCTTTAAAGCTTGCAATTAAGGTAGCGACGAAAGGTACTAGACCGCCAAATACCCCGTTCCCGATATGGTAAGGTAACGACATGGAAGTGTAACGTATTTTGGTTGGGAAAAGTTCTACCAAAAATGCCGCAATTGGCCCGTACACCATGGTTACCAATAATACTTGGAAGAAAATCAATCCTACAAATACCCAAAAATCATTGGAAGCTAATTTTTTGTCCTTATAAAGCACAGGTGCATGGCCAATGGCTTTACTGGCATCTGCGTATAGCGTATCTGCTTGCACCTTATGGAATGATGAACCATCCAATAAGCTAACAATGGTAGTGGTGGTTATTAAACTATCGCCATTTTGGTGGATAGCGGTGCGCAAAGTAGTTGGTGCGGAAATTTCTTTAATTTCGGTAGTCGCAACATTCGTTACATCGGTTCTGTCTAAAAATTCTTGATAAATTGGACGATAGAAGATTACACCTAGCAACATACCAATGAGCATGATCCATTTTCTGCCAATTTTATCACTCCAAGCACCAAACACCACAAAAAATGGTGTGGCAAAGGCAATGCCCCAGAGGAGGATATATCTTGAGTCGTTGAAGTCGACCTTACAGGTATTTTCGATGAAGGATTGGGCATAGAATTGTCCTGTGTACCAAACCACCCCTTGGCCCATGGCGGCACCAAATAAGGCTAAAAGCACCATTTTAAAGTTAGATCTTTTGCTGAAGCTTTCTTTCAATGGATTTTTAGAGATATTTCCTTCACTTTTAAGCTTACTGAACAAAGGCGACTCGTGCATCTTCATACGGATATACACCGATACCAAAATCAACACAATGGAAAGTAAGAATGGAACTCTCCAGCCCCAATCAGCAAATTCTTCGGCACCAATAATGTTTTTGGTCAATACAATTACGCCAAGTGATAAAAACAAACCCAAGGTGGCGGTGGTTTGTATCCAGCTGGTAAAAAAGCCGCGTTTGCCTTTTGGAGCATGTTCGGCAACATACGTAGCTGCACCACCATATTCTCCGCCTAAAGCTAAACCCTGTACCAATCTTAAAATTAAAACTAAAATAGGGGCGGCATAGCCGATGCTTTGATAGGAAGGAATGAGACCAATGAGAAAGGTAGACCCTCCCATGAGCACTAAAGTAAGTAAGAAAGTGTATTTACGGCCAATCAAATCGCCTAGGCGGCCGAAAACCAAGGCGCCAAAAGGTCTTACAATAAAGCCTGCTGCAAAAATGGCCAAGGTGTTGATCAGCGCAGATGCGCCAGCATCTGATGGGAAAAGTTGGGATCCGATAATGGTGGCCAAACTACCGAAGATGTAGAAGTCGTACCATTCAATGAGCGTCCCCAGTGAGGACGCTCCAATTACTTTGAAAATGTTGTTGGTTTTGGGTTCGTGGTTCATATAAAGGTTAGGTTCAAAATATTAAATCTAAACCTTTATGTGTTAAATAGCAACATTTTACTAAAAATATGCTAAGATTCTACAAGTTCATGCCTCCTGAAGCTTCCAGTCTTTGAGCATTTACCCAACGAGCTTCTTCTGAGCATAGAAAAGCGACTACGCCTCCAATATCGTCAGGTAATCCCACACGTCCTAAAGCGGTGTTGGCCGCAATTACTTTATTCACTTGCTCATTGTCTCTTACTACGCCACCACCAAAATCGGTTTCAATGGCACCGGGAGCAATGGTATTTACTGAAATTCCTCTCGAACCTAGTTCTTTTGCCAAGTATTTGGTGAGTACTTCAATGGCCCCTTTCAGCGAAGCATAAACACTGTACCCAGGCATTGAGAAACGAGTTAAACCTGTAGAAACGGTAACAATACGGCCGCCGTCAGCAATTAAGGGTAATAGTTTTTGGGTAAGAAAGTATACTCCTTTGAAATGTATATTCGTTAACAGATCAAATTGCTCTTCAGTTGTTTCTGCAAATGGTGTGTTAATACCAATGCCAGCATTGTTGATCAGAAAATTAAAGTTAGTTCTATTCCATTTCTCTTTTAAAACCGTGCTTAATTCTGAGGCAAATTGTTCGAAGCTTTTTACATCTCCTACATTTAACTGTATGGCTACGGCTTTTCTGCCTAAAAATTCAATGGTGCTTATCACATCGTCGGCCTCTTCCTTTTTGCTATTATAGGTAATGATTACATCATTTCCTTTTTGTGCTAGGGCTATGGCCATGTTTTTGCCCAAACCACGACTTGCACCGGTAATTAATGCTATTTTTGATGTTTCCATGTTACTTGTATTTTAAATTCAATACAAATATCAGGGCTAAAACTGCGGTAAAAATGGTGACAGTTTAAGTATTTTCTGCGAGCTGTTTGCGATACTGTTTAGGCGTAATGCCCTCAAATGACTTGAAAAACTTGGTGAAGTTAGTGGGGTCGGCGAAAGTAAGCTTGAAACTGATTTCGTTAATGGGTTTATTGGTTTGGCTCAACATTTTTTTGGCTTCTTCCATTACCCTCTGCTCGGCAAAATGACAAGGTGAATAACCTGTGGTAAGTTTAATGGTGTTGCTAAAATGCGTAGGGTGGATAAATAATCTCGCTGCAAAATCCTTGATGTGGTACATTTTTTCAGTTTGCCCACTTAAAATTTCGGACATATGATTTTCCAGCAGGGCGAAAAAATCCTTCGTAATCTCTTCTTTCCGGGTAAGCAGCTTTTTAGGAATGGGCATAAGCTAATTTAGCGATTGTTTACATCATCTGCCTCATAACTTACGAATTTCCAATTGCCTTTAACATCTTTTTCATAGCTTACTTTGTAGTTAGATGAAGGCGGGATGGTGAAATGGAAACTAAATTTTGTTTCGTCGGGATTTTTAGGGATAAAATGATCAACAATTGAATTTGCCGTAGCTTCTATTTGTTCTTTAGAATGTTGCTTCATCTTGTTTGATAATTTAGTGATTAACAATGCTCGATTTATTGTTCTTCTTTGAAATAGAGCTTATAACAGTTCATCCCCTTTTCTGCATCGTAGTCTTTCTCAATCATATCTTTATTTCCGTGAATGTAGACATGGAAATTTTTATCGAGTTTTAAGATACTTTTAAAATCCTTTGCTTGTTTTTTTACGGCAGCATTGGAGATGTCGAAAGTATCCGCAATTTGTGTATCGAACTCTTCTTCGTAAGACTGTTTGTAGTTTTTAAAGAGCTCAATTCCTTCTTCGTTGGCAATTACCTCGTTGGCAAATTCATCCATGTCAAAGGTTTCTTTCTCCTTAAAATATTTCATGGATCTGTTGAGCAGATCAATTTTATCTGTTTTCTCTACATCAAACTCTTGGTCCAATTTTTCAGTAACGAAGTTCTTGTAAACATCCATTACATTTTGGGTTTGGTTAAAATTGTCGTTCCTTACTTTCAACATCAAGAATTGATCTTTCCAATAGGCAGCGTCCGAAGTACGACTAGTAGTATCAATCACAACTACTTTATAACCTTCAGCAGCCTCAGTATTGAAGATCAAACAACCTTTATCCAATTTATTAATATTGATGCCCTGTTGTTCGTAACTGATTCCAAAGCCATCATTTTCTGGATAAACCTTAATGTAGCTCTCTTTGCTTTCAGAGCGAAAAATACCAATGGCGTCGTGTAAATCGCCTTCAATTTGTACATTCTCGAAATAACCCACATATAGTTCACCACCTTTAACCTTTGGATGGTCTGCTACTTCAAATAAGTAGGTGGCGATGTTCTTGCTATTTTCATGGAACAATCCGCCATCTGCAAATACTTCCGAAGCGAGCCGATAGATTTCGTTCGAATTTAAATCGTTACTGTGCTGTGTAAAACGATAAACTTCGTTAACCTTTTGAAAAGGAGAAAGAAAGTATTGTTTTAACAGTTGGTTAAGCATTTCGTCGTCTATGTGCATAGAACTGTCGGAAAGCGAATAATATTCTTCGTTTGTCTTATTGCCAACATGATGCACAGAAAGTTCTGCTAAATTCGATTCGAAAAAAGATACCATAAATTTGAATTGAGGAGCAAAGGTATTAAAAAGTCGGCAGTACAAAAGACGGAAAGCAAAACGAGATCAGATATGCTTTGGAGTGATTGGTAGGTTAACAAAAAAGGGCTTTCGTTTCCGAAGCCCTTTTGCTATTTTTTTTAAAAAATTACTTGTTTTCTTCTTCTACAGGTGTATTGCGCAGTTGAACTGGTTTAGATGAGTTCTTTTTCATCCTTAAATTTAACATCTCTACCAAAACGGAGAATGCCATAGCGAAATAAACATAACCTTTAGGAATATGCTGATCTAAGCCTTCGGCCAACAGGGAAACACCAATTAATAATAAGAATGACAAGGCAAGCATTTTTACGGTAGGGTGTTTGTTTACAAAATTGCTGATTGCTCCTGCTGATACCATCATGATAATTACAGCAATGACTACAGCAGCAATCATGATTTCGATATGATCTGCCATTCCTACAGCGGTAATTACCGAGTCTAGAGAGAACACAATATCCAAAATTAAAATCTGGATAATGGTACCTGTAAATGAATGTGGTTTTACATTGCCTTCGCCTTCGTGCTCGCCTTCCAGTTTGTTGTGGATTTCATGAGTACTTTTATAGATAAGGAATAAACCTCCTATCAACAAAATTAGGTCCCTTCCAGAAATGGCCAGTTTTTCGAGCCAAACAGGGTCGCTTACGCCCAACCATTCGCCAATGTTAAACAACGGAGCGGTAAGTCGCATGATCCAGCTTAGGGACATTAGCAGTAGTACACGAGTAATCATGGCTAAGGCCAAGCCTAATTGACGAGCTTTCTTTTGTTGGTTTTGCGGAAGTTTTCCAGCCAAAATGGAAATAAACACAATGTTGTCTATCCCTAAAACAATTTCTAAAACAGTTAGTGTGAGTAGTGATATCCAGGCTTCTGGACTACTTAAAAATTCCATAAATGATTTCTAAAAATATATATGCTCGAAGATATAACAAAAAAGGGAAGCTTTTGCTTCCCCTCAAACGAATATTTTTTGTTTAGATAAATAACGCCGATACAGCATCTACAGTAGGAGAGGTTTTTAACCCTAACAGTTTTGCGTACTGTGCTGCGGTAAGTACTGTTTTTAGTTTGGAAAACATTCCAGAGTTTAAGCCAGTCAATTTAGAAGTATAAGCACTTGCATTGGTGGTGGCCAAAGAAGACAAGTTTGCCTTGCTTTTTAAGTAATCGGTAACAATGGAGGCTACCTGTGGTTTTTGGGTATTGGTTAAACTTAAAGCGGTATTCAATTTAGTGGCAATATTAGAAGCCTGTGTAGCGTAATTGCTAGCAGTAGTGGCTGTTTTTGTTGCCTGATTAAGTTTTGAGGTTAAATTGGTTTGAGCGAATGCGGTAGTTGCACCTAGTGCAATAGCCAGAGATAAGATGGTTTTTTTCATTGAATTTTAATGTTGCCTTTTGTGGCAAGGTTTATTTTAAAGGTAATTATAAATTAAATAGAAAGGATGGCCATTGACCATCCTTTCTATTGTTTAACCTCTTCCGGGTCTGCCACCGCTTTCGCTGCGGCCGGGTCTACCTGAATTTGATGAGCCAGATGACCTATTGTTTGAACCTGATGATTGTTGTGGTCGTTCCACACGCTCTACACGTTCTGTTCTTTGTGGTTGAGAACGTTCCATTCTTTCTGGGCGTTCTACATTTCTTTGTGGAGGAGCAGTTTGTTGGCTCCTGCCTTCTGATGATGAAGAACGAGAAGGGAAGGTTGGTCTGCTACGCTCAGCTTCGCGGTTGTTTTGCTCTGTTGGGGTAACAGCTTCTCTTTCTCTAGATCTACCAAAAACACTTCCTCTGTCAACATTTCCTCTATCGTTACCACGTCCGTTGTTATTTTCAACCCTACTTTCTCTATTAGGAACATTGGTATTTACACGTTCTCTAGAAATATTACTATCGTCGATATTACGATTGCTATTTCTTTCACCTCTGTTGGTATAAACATCGTCTGCACCGCCGCGGACAGGTCTACTTACGTTACCACTTCTATCAATCCTGTCTCTAGTCACACTGCCATCTACCACCTGTCTAGGAGCAGCTTTAGCATTATCATTTCCTCTACTCGGACGTGGAGCATAAATATTTACGGTATTGTTTTCAATCCTGTTACCACCGGATCTGCTTACTCTCGAAACGTTGTAAACGGTTACATCACGGTTGGTCGCTCTTCTGATATCATCAGCTCTAGGGCCTGTGTAATAAGTCCTATTGTTGCGAACATAAGTGTTGTTAATGATTACCGTATTTTGGATATACACTCTGTTTCTGCCACTATAATACCTTGGATAACTGTTGTAGTAGATATTTCTTTCTGGAATAAAGTTCCAGCAGAAATCAGGCATTACATAACGACGTCCAATGTTGATGTTGATATTAATGCTTGGCCCCAAAGGTGCCCAGCCATAGTAACCCCCACCACTTCTCCAACTTACCCAAGCTGGTCCCCAAACAGTGTCTGGAAGCCATACCCATCTGTTGTACCTATTGTATATCCAACGACCGTAGTGGAACGGTGCCCAACCCCAGTCGTAGTTAGATACCCAAGTGTTACCATATTCGGTCATTGCCCAACGGCCATTGGTGTAATATGGTCTAAATTCATCTTGGTCTACATCTGGTCGCCAAACGTAGCCGTACTCTGGATCATTGATCCAGGTTCCATAAGGAGAAAGCTCATCGTAAAATGTTTGCAGAGAAACATCATCATATTGAGCTTTTGCCTCTTGTGTGGTCCCGGTGAGGAGCAAAAGTCCTAGCACCACTGCCGGGAATTTGATCAAGCTTTTCATGTCTGTGTGTTTTAAATA